>Ga0302155_10000019_pt1 | contig 140912 bp, 114 predicted proteins | sample I_Bog_N3_1_FD_193508 | JGI IMG/M metagenome (GOLD analysis project Ga0302155, IMG submission 193508) | Peat permafrost microbial communities from Stordalen Mire near Abisko, Sweden - I_Bog_N3_1 | ecosystem: Environmental > Terrestrial > Soil > Wetlands > Peat | place: Sweden: Abisko... | reverse complement strand
TTTACCGGATTCGATTTTAGAAAAATCGAGAATATCATTAATAATGGTTAGTAAGGCATCCGCTGAGGATTGCACCAGCATCAAATATTCGCGTTGTTCTCGGTTCAGTTCCGTATCCAGTGCCAGTTCAGTCATGCCAATAATGCCATTCATCGGCGTACGAATTTCATGGCTCATATTGGCTAAAAAATCGCCTTTGGCCCGGCTAGCCGCTTCAGCCGCGTCCTTTGCCAGTCGCAACGCTTCCTCAGCGCGGCGGCGTTCCGTGATATTCGCTTTGGTACCGCTCATACGCGTCACGCGACCCGATGCATTGCGCTCCACTATTTTTCCGTGAGTATGTATCCAGATCCACTCTCCATCCAGACGACGTACTCGGAACTCTACCGAATAAAATTCACATTTATTATTAAATACATCAATTAGCTTGGATTTGTGTAGAGCGCGTTCATCCGCGTGAACCAAATCAAACATCGTCGCGCTATCAATAACGACATCCTGACGTTCTCCCCCCATCATCAGCGACCAGCGATCACTCAGATAAACGCGGTCATGCACAATATCCCAGTCCCACAATGCCAAAGCAGAACCTTCCAACGCCAGATTGAGACGTTCTTGCGCCAAATGGACAATACGTTCATTTTCCTTACGCTCAGAAATATCGGAAAAAGCAACCACCGAGCCACAGTTCACGCCGTCACGGACAATAGCGCGTGAGGTGGCCTCAACAGGAAAAGCCGTGCCATTCCGACGCACAAACACTTGGTCATCGCCATGCCAGTGGCCGTTATTGGTAAGGCTAAGCACAATCGGACACTCTTCCGCAGGAAGTAATTGACCATCTGCCGTCACCTTGTGTATCGTTTCGTGTACTGGGCGACCAATAAATTCCTCGCGCGTCCAACCGAGTAGCTTTTCTCCTTCTGAATTCAGGTAGGTGCAACGCCCCTCAGCATCTTGCACACATAAACCTTCGCCCATTGTTTCGCTGATTCGCTCATAAAAGGCGCGCTGCTCAGATAATTGCTCTTCCAATATTTTGCGAGAGGTAATATCGGTGCGGACAGAAATATACCGTTCTGGATGTTCTTGCTCATCCATAAAAGGCACAATAGTCGACTCAACCCAGTAAAACGAACCATCACGTCGGCGGTTCTTCACTTCACCGTGCCATACTTGACCTTTGCTGATAGCTTGCCACATTTCACTGAAAAAATCCTTGGTATGAAAACCGGAATTTAATATCCGGTGATCTTGCCCCATCAATTCCTCATTGCTGTATTGGCTGATCTCAGAAAATTTGCGGTTAACATAAACAATCCTTCCATGACGGTCAGCAATACTGACAATAGCGTGCTCATCCAGTGCTAATTGCTGAAATTCCAACTCTTTGAACGTAGCATTCAACTTGTCGTTAGCCTGCTTTAATTTTTTCGCTGCTTCGATATGCAAACTGGTATCCTGAAACGAGACCAATGCCCCACTGAGAACACCATGTTGTAATACAGGGCTAGCGCGATATTTAACCGGCAAATAACTATCATCACGCACACTAAAATAACCATTATCCTGTACAGAAAAACCGTCACGGATCGCTCTTAACTGTGGGTTATTTTTCACACACAATGATACATTCTCAGTTTGAAAACATGGCACCTGCTCGTGCATCACTTGCCCGATCAACTCATGTTCTTGCCAACCTAACATTTTTTCGGCTGCGGCATTCATAAACGTGAGCCTACCATCTAGATCAGTGGCATACACACCATCGCTCAGGGTATTCAACAGCGTATGCGTCATCTCGTTGTTCTGAATCCGCATGCGCTCGTTAACCACATTCAGTTCGGTCGTATTCATCGACAGCGCGTTTTGCAACAGCGTTTGTTCCTTATCTACCTCATGATAATAGCTGTCAACGATATTCAGAAACGAGGTCAACGCCTGGTCAGGCTGAAAGTCTTTTCCCAGTTGACGCCGTAATTGGCGTTCGAGCAAGCGATGCATGGTGTGGTCTATTCGTAAAGGGTGGTCAGTGTCATGGTTTGGTTGTGTAACTGGCACTGTAGTATATCGCTGAAAGGTGCTAACTCTCCATACGAATAAAACCCGGTAATTGCGGTTGCATCATCCAATTGGTCTTGTACGATTTCCAGTTCTTCTTCTGTCAACTGCCCCATGACCAGTCGACGTCCTACGCAACTGACCACCAAACATAAACCAGGCATGCCTTTTTGAGCCGGTCGAGCGGCTTGCGCTGCCAAGCCAGCATTTTCGATTAGCCTGTCTAGATTAGTTCGCATCAATTTGCAGAGATACCCTTGCGGCACATCACCAGCGAACGTCAGACTACGTTCGGCTTCGTTAACTGCCAACAAGGTTCGTATTACTGCGCGGTCCGTTTTAGTCGCCTGAATACTTAAAGGAAAACGTAAACCACTGGCAGGGAGATTTTCTGCCTGCTCGCCTAAGTATTTTTTGTATAAATCCAGTGCTGGTTCACTATTGATTTCATACACTATATTGCCAACAGAGCGCGTAACAATACGCTCGGCTCCAAATTCTTCCCACCCCGCGAAACACCCGCTCTTGACCCGAATGTCGCCATAAAATCCCAAAGCAGCAATGCACCCCGTCTTTGCTGGCGCATCGGCCATTACCCAAGTTTGGGCGAAACGGGTTCCATCCCCAGCCATTCCACCTGTAACTGGAACGCCTGCCTGATTCACTCCCTTGGCCAACTCACTTCCATTTATCTGCAAGCCATTAGACAAAATAAAGGCATGGCGTAAATTCGTAGCATTCAGTTCGCGTACCAATTTAGCAGACAATTCAGTCATTGCTTCACCTGATTGCACATCAACGGATGCCATACGTACGCCGGCATGCTCAAATTTAATGACTGTCGCCACCATATTCTCATCGCTGATTTCCACGCCGATCACATTGCCTGCAGAGGAGCAGCCAGCAATATATGCTTTTGGAAACATTTCTCGCAGCTGGATATAACATCCTTCCGTTTGAAAATAGGCATGATCAGCAAACACCAACACAAGATCTGCGACAGCTGAAAATTCGGGAACCTGTTCCCAACCAGATTGACCAGACCAACTAATTTGACCGACTTGCATGACATACCTTTCCGTTAAAATAGTTGTAAGCAATGTTGAACAGCGATTTGACATGACTGAATGCTTAGAATGCGGACGTCATCAACATGACTTGCTGGAACAAATTCGCATAAGTAATATAAAATGATAACTTCGAGCAAAATGAAGAAGTCGCGTTATAAAGTGACGAGTTGCCCTGAGTATAACAACGCGTTGTGCCTCTGTGGGGATTTTACGATTTTTTTTCATGGTAGAATTAACTGTACTAATCTGCATTGAAAAAACTATTTACGCTAAGTTTTTAACAAAAAGTTACACTGGTTTAGCATTGCAGTTAAAATTATTCTAAATTGTTTTGTTGTGTCGTATTAATTTTTATTGCATAGACTTGAAACTCACAAAGTTATTTTATCGTCATCGGTCGCCCCATCCCCGCGACCTCGCGTCACAATTCAACTGGCCCCATCCTCGCCAACTAAACATAAAAAGAGCATACCCTACGCTTTTTTTATGACTATAACTTTGCACAAATGATTCCAAAAAATACCCATCCGTATCAACGTGCCATTGGCTGGATTTTGCTGTGGCTGGCAATGCCTCTGCTGTGGTGGACTTCCAGTCCTGAACGGCATATTGCCGTTGCGCCAGGCAATTTTTTGTTTTTACACAACGGCGTGGAGATGTTCTCTGTTGTGGTGGCAATGCTGGTATTTATTACTGGATACCGCTCCTTTTTTTCAGTACGCCAAGGCGCTGTGGTGCTTCTGGGCGTGGCATTTTTGGGCGTAGGTCTGCTGGATTTCATGCATGCCTTAAGTTATGTCGGTATGCCAGATGTTGTGACTGCCAATACATCTCAAAAATCCATTTTTTTCTGGCTGGCGGCACGCACACTGGCAGCAATCGCTTTGCTAGTCTATGTGTTGCTGCCAAGCATTCCAGAGTTCACTGAACGAAAAAAGCATATCACTCTCCTCATGATGATTATTGTGGTCGGTGTCTTGGTTTATGTCGGGATAGGTGAGCTCAATCGTATTCCAGCTCTGTTTATTGTCGGACAGGGGATCACCCCGCTGAAAATTAGGCTGGAATGGTTGATAATCGCCATTAATTTACTGACTGTTGTTGCTCTATGGTGGCGGAGTAATGAATTAATTTCTGAATGCGTGATGGCACTTTGCTTTGCTGCCGCATTGTCGGCTGTTTCAGAGTTATTTTTCACGCAACTAGGTATTATTGACAAAGATGGCGCGAATGTTATTGGGCATCTTTACAAGATTGCAGCCTATTTGTATTTGTTTCATGCGACATTTAATGAGGCATTACGTCGTCCTCTAGAGCGCATAAAAATACAAAATCTACGTGAAAAATTGATTCTGAGTGCCTCACCTAATGGCGTTTTGTGGGTTAATCAGGCTGGTTATATTCTAATGGCAAACCCTGCTATTGAAACACTCACGGGTTATACCGTTGATGAATTGGTAGGTCAAAACGTGGATATCTTTTTACCAGCGCCCCTGCGTGCGCTTCATGGTAAGTCGATGCAGGGATATTTTATTGCACCGCATGCCCGTGCCATGGGTTCAATGAATTTAAAACTTCTTCGTCGCGATGGTGAGATGTTGCCAGTAGATATTTCCTTGGGAAACTTTAATGATGGCGGGGTGCAGTACGCTATTGCTTATATCAATGATTTAACTGAGCGAAAAAAATATGAAGATTCCTTGCGGCACCAAGCTACACATGATGAGTTGACTGGCTTACCCAACCGATTTTTATTTCGCCTGCAACTGGACCATGAGTTGGCGCATTCCAAACGTACTGGACTAAAAATTGCCGTCTTTCTTATCGATTTGGACAATTTTAAAAGTGTAAATGATAATTATGGTCATACAGCTGGTGACACTATATTAGTGCAAGTTAGCGCCCGTATCAGTAGTACCTTGCGTGAAAATGACATGCTAGCACGCCTTGGTGGTGACGAATTTGCAATTTTTCTGACCGATCTAATTGACATCAATGAAGCAATGAATGTAGCAACAAAGGTCTTAAACTTGTTCCAAGTACCATTCCGTTTGCAGGAGCATAATGTATATTCAGGGGCCAGTCTTGGCTTGGCCTTTTATCCGGATGATGCTCAAGATGGCGACACCTTACTCCGTTACGCTGACATGGCCATGTACCAAGCCAAACAGGCTGGGCGCGGTGGATTCGCATGCTATTCAACCGAATTAAACAGTCGTGCACATGACGACCGCGAACTATATACCCGACTAAAAGAAGCCATCGATCAAAATCTGTTGAAACTACATTATCAACCACAAGTAGACGTACAAAGTGGGCTGATAGTCGGCGCTGAAGCTCTTTTGCGCTGGCATGATCCTGTGCTTGGCAATGTCCCTCCTGGGCGGTTTATTCCATTGGCAGAGGCTACTGGCTTGATATTGCCATTGTCGGATTGGGTGCTCCAGACCGCGTGTGAGCAAATTGCCGCGTGGACACTTGCGGGCGTACCTTTATGTGTGGCAGTTAATTTTTCAGCACAACAATTTCGTCAACAAGATCTGCATGCAAAGGTGTTAGCGACGCTGACGCGCACGAATTCGGCAGCGAAATGGTTATGTATTGAGCTGACAGAGTCAATAGCGATGCTGCATCCGGAAGCGGCACACGCGCAACTCACCGCACTTGTGGCATTGGGTTGTAGTATAGCATTGGATGATTTCGGAACGGGTTATTCGTCACTTGCTTATCTGAAGACCTTGCCTGTGAGTAAATTAAAAATTGACAAAAGCTTTATGGATGGTATTCCTCACGATACTAATGACGTTGCTATATCGAACACCATCATTACTCTTGCCCACAATTTAGGGCTGACGCTAGTGGCAGAGGGTATCGAATCGGATGCACAACTCGCATTTTTGCGTGAACATAATTGCGAGGTTTATCAAGGTTGGTTATTTGCAAAAGCGATGCATGCTGACGATTTAACCAAACTATTATTAGCCTAGTTATCTAGTTTTTAGACCATGATTATCATCATGGTCTTTTTTATGGGAACACTCAGGCAGCATTTCGCTCAGGTTGAACAGCATTCATCACATCCTGCATTTCTATTCGGATTGGGTTGGTGCTAGCATCAATATCACCGCCCTGTATGATGGCTCTGGTGGTGGCTTGATTGGCAGCGAGTTCAATTATGCTGCGCAGGTCACGCCCAGATTTTCCATCGGTGAGTTCCGCAAGGTATTGACAAGCAGATTCCAGGTCAAAGACAATCGGTTTGTTACGCAATAGCGTTGTGAATATGGCTATCCGTGCTGCTAAATCGGGGAGCGGCAATTCAATTTTTTGCACAAAGCGTGAGAGTACTGCACTATCGATTAGGTTCGGATGGTTGGATGCCGCTAATACGAAAACTTGCCCCTGCTGACTCTTGGCACCATCCATTTCTTGTAATAATTGTCCGATAATCTCTTCACTCATTGTATTGCTGCTGCTATTTCCGCGTGAAGGTGCCAGAATTTCAATTTCATCGATAAACAAGATGCAGGGTGATTGGCTCCTTGCTTTATCGAAGATTTTTTTCACGGCATCGCCAGAGTGACCAAGGAATTTTTGTTTCAGGTCAGCAGTGGTCGCTGCGAAAAATGAAAGTCCTGATTCGTTGGCAAGCACTCGAGCCAATTGAGTTTTCCCGGTCCCTGGTGGACCCCATAACAAGGCACTGCGTGGTGCATCTATGCCATTGGAACGTAATTGCTCAGAGTTACGAATCAGTTTGCCCAGCGTTTCAAACTGTGTGCGGAGTGGCGCTGGCAATACTATGTCATCCCAACTTAACTGTTGTACTTTGGTTGATTGTTTGCCGTTTTCCAGTTGTGTTGTGATGTCTTCTAGGAAAATTTGGATAGGGTTGTGTTCGTGATGAATATCGTCGTCACTTAGCAGGGCGCGTTCAGTCGCTTTACGTGCCGCTACTTCAATAAGTGTGCGTAAATCACGTCCGGATTTTCCCTCCGTCATTTTGGATAAGCTGATGCTGGCGCTATCAATATCAAAAACAATAGGTTTTTTGCGTAACAAGCTTTTGAGTATGGCCTGACGTCCGATTAGATCCGGTAACGGGAGTTCCATGCGTTGTTCTAAGCGCGATAAAATGGCGCTGTCGATTTGGTCAGGCAGGTTGGATGCAGCCAGGACAAAAACGTGTCCCTGATGCGTGCGCGCACCGTCCATTTCCTGTAAAAGCTGTCCAATAATTTCTTCTGTTGCGGAATTACTGCTGCCATCACCGCGTGCCGGCGCTAGAATTTCTAGCTCGTCAATAAATAGGATGCAAGGTGATTGGCTGCGTGCGCGTTCAAATAGCGCGCGTACAGCATTGCCGGAACTGCCGATGGTGGATTGCTTTAACTCTGCAGTCGACGCCGTTAAAAAGGCGAGGGAAGATTCATTCGCTAATACCCGCGCAAGTTGGGTTTTCCCCGTCCCTGGTGGGCCCCAAAGCAAAGCACCGCGAGGGGTTTCTATCCCATTTTTTTTCAGCTCTTCACTGTTACGTAGCATTTTTCCGAGATTGATAAACTGGCTTTTGACTGTGGTCGGCAGGACGATATCATCCCAGCTTAAGTCATGCACATCACTGGAATTTTTTCCGCGTAGCCGGCGTATTTCTGATAACAGTTGTTTTGCCTCGGGGTTATTGCGCCCGCTCATTTCGGCTGCAATGGAAACGACTAGCTGATGCAAATCACGCCCACTCATGCCACTGGTTTCACGTATGACTGCTTTTAGGTCGTCAGGCGCAATCATTTGTGCTTTGGCTAATTCATTACGAAGTATTTTGTCCCGGCAATTGTTGTCAGGCAAACCGATTTCTATCACGCTGGTGAAGCGCGATAGGATTGCACTATCGATTCCATCGCGTAAATTGGTGGCGCCAATGACCATAATGCGACCAGATGATTGTGCCGAACCGCCCCATTGGATGAAAAATTCTTTGATTAATTCTTCATCAAAATTAATTTTATTACTGCTATCACCACCGCGTTGTTTAAAGACACCTTCACATTCGTCAACAAATAAAATACAAGGTGATTTTTTTCTGGCTTCTTCAAATAAGGCTTTGACTTTAGGCGCTGTTGTTCCTTGGTGTTGTCCTTTTAGATCGGACTCGCTAACACGTTGAAAATGTACACCGGCCGTCTTGGCAAGTGCCTCGGCGATGATGGTTTTTCCTGTTCCGGGTGGTCCGTAGAGCAGAATGCCGGTTGGACTGATTTCAGATGGGCTCGCAAATAATTCCGTTAATTTGATCAGTTTGTCTGATACCTCTGCAGGTAGAGCAATCGTGGCCCAGATATTGGCCAAATTTTCTGTCGCTGCCAGTATTTTTTTCGCTTCTTGTCTTTGTCGGTCTGCTATTGCTAGATCGAGGGTAAGTTCGGCTGTGATCCTGATTGCATGAGCATGTTGTTTGAAGAGCTCTTCAAAATAGGCTGGAAAGCGTTTTTCTGCTGTCAGAATAGCGTCTCCTTCTACACTTAATTCCGAACGTTGCGTCGTTTGTATCAACCACATGCTTGCTTTATTCCCTTTTTCCGGGTTGTGCATGAAGCGGAATACTGCGGCTCCGAGAAATTGACCCGGGGTTTTACCTAGACGAAAGCAACTTGTTGCGATTTGTTGTTTGGTTTCAGTCTGATTGATTTCTGGGTACGTAAATGCTTCGTAAGGAAATTCTGCACTGTCAGAGTGTGTAGTACAAAATCCGATAACCTGCAATGTTGCTTTACCAAATACAGTATCTAGTGCTTGGTATTTAATGGCCAACTCTTGTTTGGCTTGCAGATACCGGCTTTTGCGGACCAAGTAAATATAAGGTGCCCAAAAAAGCAAAAGCATGGTCAACCCTATTGTGGCTGACGGTAAGTAGGTGATCATAGTATCTATGCCATATTGGCGTAAATAACTAATTGGACCAAATGTATACAGAATATAAGCAAAGTAGGCGTACGCGATCCAAGGGGCAAGAGTAAACGTTTGTTTAAGCCCGGTCAGCTTGAGTGCCGCTTTGAATGAAATGGATTTTAATTGTTCTTTTAGTAGTGTTTTTTTAATGGCGTCAATCGCAATAGGAACCTGATCTATCAATGCCTGATGTACTGCCTGCATGTCCGGCTGGCGCGATTGAATTTGTATGATCTTACGATGATAGACTTGCTGCGCTTCTTCAAAAGCTTGTTGTGATTGTTTTAAACGTGAGGCAATTGGTAAAGGAAGATCTGAATCCTGTGGCGACATAGGAGAATAGCCTCGAGTTATAGAGAAATAAGCATGAAAATTTACTGTAAGTTGCAATTATATACTGCAAAGTGAGGATGGAATTGGGGGCTCACGTTAAAAAATTATACGTATTTTATTAACATAAAAGGTGAGAATAAAGATCATCGCTAAATGACTGGCAACGCTGATTTAATCTTTACTGAAATCGTCGGTACGCATCTAACCCCAGACCTTTGCCGATACTACCAAACAGATCGCCGTCCACATGTTTTGCATCTGGCACCATGGCCGCGATGCGTTGACGCAAGCCGCGCACACCACTTGACCCTCCGGTGAAAAATACGGTGTCAACATCGCTAATGGCTACACCTGCGCTAGAAAGCGTATAGTGGACGGATGCGGCAATCTGATCAATCAAATGACGAATTGCATGGTGAAAGTCGTGATGATCAAGTTGGAGAATGCACGTGCTTTCGGGTTGTGATTTGCTACGTAAGCGTTCTAACGCAAGCGTGATACGCTCTTTATCAGATAACATGATTTTGGCTTCTTCGGTTTTTAGCGCGAGCCAATGGCCGTCACGCTGGCTGACGAGTGTTAGTAGCCGCTCAAGCCGAATGCGTTGTTCTGGATTATTGGTGTCACGAAAAATATCCTGCAACTCACGAGTGACTTTTTGGGTGTAGGTCAGATTAATGGTGTGCCAGGTCGCCAGATTAAAATAGTGTCCAGAGGGCATTTCTGCGCCATTGGTCAGTTTGCCTCCCAAGCCCAGCATGGGCATGACATGGGCCAGACTCAGATATTTGTCAAAATCAGTACCGCCAATATGGACGCCACCATTACCCAGAATGTCACGTTGTCGGTTGGTGTGGCGGCTGCGTTCTGGTGATAAACGTACTAGCGAAAAATCGGAAGTGCCGCCACCAATATCGACCACTAACACCAATTCTTCGCGGTCGATACGTGATTCATAATCGATCGCTGCGGCAATGGGTTCGTATTGAAAGTGCACTTCGCGAAATCCAACCGCCTTGGCAATGCCCTCCAGCGTATCTTGTGCTTTTTGATCTGCCTCCGTATTGTCATCGACAAAATGAACCGGGCGACCAAACACGGCTTGGGTAAAGTGCTGCCCAGCAGAGTGTTCAGCGCGGCGTTTAAGTTCGCCGATATAATCGGACAACAGCTCACGAAAAGGGAGTGCGCGACCAAGAACTTCGGTTTGTCCGTCAATGAGATTTGACCCTAGCAGACTTTTCATGGAGCGCATTAGCCGCCCCTCATAACCGGCTAAATAGGCTGTTAGTGCTGTTCGCCCGTAGGTGATTTCATCTTCATCGTGGTTAAAAAAGACGACCGAAGGTAAGGTCACTTTTTCTTGTTCGAGGGCCAGTAGACAGGATTGGTCTGCTGTATGCCAACCGACTGTCGAATTCGAGGTGCCAAAATCTACTCCACATGCATGCGACATCACATTTCCCGATTAAAAACAGCTTGGTATTATAGTCGATATTGGTGATCACTCTGAATCATCGTGTCTCGTGCATTTTCAGGTTATTTTATCAGGCTATCGGTATTCTGATCATGGCGATGAAGATAAGTATCGCTTTTGTTGGAAAATGACTTTCTTGTGGGATGAACATTCAGGTAAACTATTCTGTTCAATAGATAAGTTCATTCGTTCCATAAGAAAGAGGTTGTTGTGATTAAGCATATCGTGATGTGGAAGTTAAAAGAATACGCCGAAGGCGCCTCTAAAACCACAAATGCAGTGAAAATGCAAAAATTGCTGGAATCGTGTCGACATTTAGTACCAGGAATGTTGACCCTAGAGGTGGCATTGGCCTCGACAAACCCCAGTTTGGAAGCGACCTACGATGTCGTGATGTATTCGGAATTCGCCGATAAAGCAGCATTGGACGCGTATCAGGATCATCCGACCCATCAAGCGCTCAAGCCGTTTATCGGCGCGGTGCGTTCAGAACGTCAGTGCATGGATTACACTGTCGGCTAAATAATGATTAAGCAATCACTGGTTTGACCTTGGCCGCAGCTTGTTTTGCGCGCTGACGTGCTGTATCTGTGTCTTCTGCAGTTGCCAATGCAACGCCCATGCGTCGCCGGGTAAAGGATTCCGGTTTGCCGAATAAACGGATATCGGTTCCGGGAATGGATAGCGCTTGTGCTACGCCGTCAAAGGCGATTGCTTTGGCATTATGTTCGCCATAGATCACGGCAGAAGCAGCAGGGCAGCGTAAGCGTGTATCTACTGGTAATCCCAATATCGCTTTGGCATGAAGTTCAAATTCATTCTGTATCTGTGATGCCATCGTAACCATGCCGGTATCATGCGGACGTGGACTAACTTCGGAAAACCAGACCATTTGATCTTTGACGAATAACTCGACGCCAAATAAGCCAAGCCCACCTAAATTGTCCGTGACTTTTTGCGCGATTAATTTGGCATTTTCTAGGGCGACTGGATCCATTTGTTGTGGCTGCCATGATTCGACATAATCGCCGTTAACCTGCACGTGACCGATCGGGGCGCAAAAATGTGTTTCAGTTTCTCCATTCGCATTGAGCGCACGTACCGTTAAAAGCGTGATCTCATAATCAAAATCAATAAACCCTTCTACAATAATACGCCCTTGTTTGACGCGGCCACCTGTCGCAGCTGTCTCCCATGCTGCGTTAATGTCGTCGGCACTGTCCAGTTTGGATTGCCCTTTTCCGGAAGATGACATCACTGGTTTCACAATGCAGGGAAAGCCAATAGTGTCACAGGCGAGTTGTAATTGTTCTATGGTATCGGCAAAACGGTAGGGTGAGGTTGGCAACTGCAATTCTTCTGCGACCAAACGACGGATCCCTTCGCGATTCATGGTGAGCCATGCAGCGCGGGCAGTAGGAATGACGCGCGTGACGCCGGCTTGCTCAAGTCGAACCAACGTTTCTGTCGCGATAGCTTCAATTTCAGGAACAATCAGGTCTGGCTGTTCTTGTTCAATTAATGCTGCTAGCGCGTTACCATCCGTCATGTCAATGACATGGGAGCGGTGTGCCACTTGATGTCCTGGAGCATTTGGATAGCGATCAACGGCAATGACTTCAATGCCGAGTCGTTGCATGGCAATGATCACTTCTTTCCCTAATTCGCCTGAGCCAAGTAGCATGACTTTCGTCGCGGTGTGGGAAAGTGGCGTGCCAATGCGCGGGTTGCCATTTGTGTTGCTCGGTGAAATTTTGCTCATAATTAGAAAAGTAGTATGCCAAGGATAAGGTGGAATTATACTGATCTGTTGCCTTGGGAGTGAGCGATCGTTATATTTTTTATTAAAAGTAAATCCTTGACATAATGGTTATGCGCTTGTTTTAATATGTTCTTTGCGTTCTTGGCAAAATAGCGTCGTATAGTTTTGTTATTGAATAGCAAAATCGCACCGGTCTTGCATGGCGTCTGCAAGCTAGTGTAGCGTCATAACACGGAATTTAATCTTTATAAGGGGATGTAAGTGAATAAAAGCGAATTGATTGAGCATGTTGCTAAAACCGCGGATATCTCTAAAGCAGCTGCAACACGCTCGATAGATGCGATCATTGAAGCGGTAAAAATAACATTGAAAGAAAATGGCACGGTCACGTTGGTTGGCTTTGGAACATTTTCAGTTGGAAAACGTGTAGCACGTGCAGGTCGAAATCCACGCACAGGAGAGTCAATTAAAATCGACGCCGCAAAAGTACCTAAATTTAAGCCAGGAAAAGCCTTAAAAGATGCTGTAAATTAGTTAAATTGTAGTTCGTGATAACTGTGTATGACAACAGACGTTTTTGATGGTTTTTGTACTCATAACTCATAACCTATCCAAGCAACTAAAGTCGAATGTGACTAATTGATACGCGATGGCGATGCGTGAGGGCAATGTCGAACAATATTAATTTAACTATTAATAATTAATAACGAACTTAATGTGTGATCAGTTGCCTAATCAACCGGTCGGTGGAATGTTGACTAAATGCATCCCGCCGATAGTTACCCGCGGTTTATTACATACTCTTAGTACATGAGGTCACAGCAATGACGTTCACAAATTACTTGCCAGATAAAGATTATTTAGCTGAAAAACTAAGCTATTATCATTCACGGTTTCATAATAAACACCCAACCCAGTCGCATACGCAGTTTATGGTTGTATTGGCGCATAAAGTGGCAAGTTCCGCACCACAAAGTTACTTACGATTTGGCCCGTATTGGTGGATAGTCAAAGCAATTTTGATTCGCAATGGCTATTCGTATCATGGCGAGCTCCAACCAGCGGTAGCATCAGTCTATAGAGTCAAAAAACCAGATGGCAGTACGGACGAAGACGCCTCCTTAGTTGCCGCCTTTGAATTTGCAGACATGACTAACCAAACTGAATTTTACTACGAGAGAGAGTTCGATCTTTATGGCACAGAAGAACGCTATGTGTTGATGGATGAGTTTATGGAGTTTGGCATTGGTTGATGATGGTTCATCATTGATCCATTTTGGAAATTAAATACTCGCTATATTCTGGCGGGTATTCGTTTGTGTTCAAAATTAGCATATAAAATGCGCCATAGTCTAGCCAGTACACAAAAAAATCCTTATAATTGCAAGCTCGTCGGGGCGTAGCGCAGCCTGGTAGCGTACTTGCATGGGGTGCAAGGGGTCGAGTGTTCGAATCACTCCGTCCCGACCAATAGAATCAATGATTTAGCTCAAAATTCGACTATTCCCACCGCATACTTCCATATAAGCTCGAACAGCTCATCATTCAATAATAGCATTCAAGTTGCAAATATATTATCCAATTTTATTTTGATTATATAGTGCGGTTTGATGCTGACGCCCATCTGTTTTTGAGGATAGTTATGGCAATTGAAATAGAACGAAAATTTTTAGTGTTAGGAACCCCTTGGGCGAATTTGCCACGGGGTGCTTTAATGCGGCAGGGATATCTGCATGCTAGTCCAGAACGCGTTGTACGTGTGCGGATTGAAGGCGCGCTGGCAATGTTAACTGTTAAAGCTGCGGCACATGGAACACAGGGTATTAGTCGGGGAGAATGGGAATACCCGATTCCACTTACTGATGCGGAAGAGTTGCTTGCTGTATGTAGCCAACCGCTGATTGAAAAATACCGTTACCGCATTCCCTTCGATGGCATGGTGTGGGAAGTAGATGTGTTTTTAGGTGACAACGCCGGACTGGTCGTGGCCGAGATTGAATTGGATAGTGAAGAACAAGCTTTTTCTAAGCCAGCTTGGCTGGGCGCGGAAGTTTCTGATGATAAGCGCTATCTGAATGCCAATTTATTGCGCTTGCCTTTTCTGCAGTGGTAAATTTGCTTTGTCCTCATGGTGATTTTATTTTTTACAGTATAGCGCTGCTTTTTCAGTGGCATAGTGTAGTTTGAGTTGAGCTCGTTCGTAAGCACGCGGGGTGGCAATAGCGAGTTCACGTTGTGCAACGCGGACGTTGAGTTCATAACGCTGACAGCGTAGGGTATGTGCTTTTTCTGCCCTTTGTTGTTTTTCGGCGTGTTGTTGACGTCGCCTCAGGTCGCGCTGGTAGTAGTTTTCTTGTTGGCGACGTTCGAACTGGAGTTGGTTCAGTCGTTTTACATCATCTTCATATCTGGCACGGGCAGCTTCTGCATCGGTCGCAGGAGCGTAGTGTAAGTGAATCTCCGTGCTATTCATATCGGTCGGACATCCGAATTCAGTGTAGCTGACCTGTTGATCATGAGTGCAACGGTACATGGCGAGTGCGTTGTTGGCTGCAATAAGTAGAAGTACAAACAATAGGATGGCGTTGCGTGAGATGGCGGCGCAAGCAGTAGACGCGGGTGTCGATTGGATATAGTGAGCATGAACCATGATAAAGTAAATTTCGGTGGTTGAAAGCCCCCTATATTTACTTCTATATCATGATGCCCTGATGACTTTGCCTGGATTCATGATGTTCAGGGGGTCGAGTGCTGTTTTGATGGTGCGCATTAAATTAAGTTCAATCACACTTTTATAGTGGGTTATTTCATCAATTTTTAATGCCCCCAAACCATGTTCGGCGGAAATTGATCCGTTAAATTGCGAAACGCTGTCGTATACCACACGATTGATGGCAGATTGTTGTGCTAAAAAGGCATCGGATGGCTGATCTTGTGGTGGTGATACGTTGTAATGTAAATTGCCATCACCGACATGGCCAAATGTCACCATCCGGCAACCGGGGAAATGGCGTTGTAATGCGTGATCGGTGTGTGCGATGAAGGTGCCGATGACAGAGATGGGAATGGAAATATCGTGTTTGATATTTTTGCCTTCCGCAGCCTGCGCAGGGGAAATAGATTCGCGTAAATGCCACAACGTTTGTGTTTGTGCTATAGAAGTCGCGACGACAGCATCTTGTATAACCCCTTGTTCTAAGGCAGTTGCCATCCAGTTTTCCAGTGCAGTAGCGCTGTCCGCAATAGTTTCCTGACTCGAAAATTCAATTAAAACGAAATACGGTGCTGATGCTGAGTTTGAATGCCGCAGTGGCATGGTGCTGCTGGGGAAATGCCGTTCGACGAGCTCTAGGCTAAACGCAGACATTAATTCAAAGCCAGTTAGTTCGGCATTATTACTTGCAGAGCGTGCTAAGGTGAGTAATGTCAGCGCGTGATCGATGGAGGCGACTGCTGCAAATGCCGTTAATTGGCTGACCGGTTTGGGAAAGAGTGTAAGCACCGCTGCGGTAATAACTCCCAAAGTCCCTTCTGATCCTATGTATAGATCGCGTAAATCGTAGCCAGTGTTATCTTTGCGCAGTCCGCGTAAGCCATGCCAGATGTCCCCCTGTGCCGTTACTACCTCAAGTCCCAGACATAATGCCCGTGTAGTGCCGTAGTGCAGTACAGCTGTGCCGCCGGCATTGGTGGAGAGGTTGCCGCCGATGGTGCAGCTTCCTTCTGATGCTAATGATAATGGAAATAAGCGATTCGCCTGATTGGCCGCTTCCTGTACGTTTTGCAATAAGCAACCAGCTTCCACTGTCATTGTGTTATTAATAACATCAATTCCTCTGATGTGGTTCAGGCGTACTAATGACAGTACAATAGCAGAACCGCTTTGATCGGGCACGCTACCTAATACCAGTCCAGTATTGCCTCCTTGTGGAACAATAGGAATGCGGAACTCTGCACAAAGCCGGACGATAGCGGCAACCTCAGCAGTATCGGCTGGTTTGAGAACTGCCAATCCATTGCCGGCAAACCGTTGGCGGTGATCCATCAGGTGCATCGCGATGTCTGCGGCATCGGTCAGGACAAAAGAGGCGCCGAGTAGTGTGCGGCATTGGTCGAGAAATCGCTGCGTCATGATGGCTGTGTGCTAGGTATGGTTAGTGTGGTTCGGCCGTGGCTTGGGAGGTTTTCTTTTTGGCTGAGTCACTTGGCACTTCAGTCGCTAATTTTGTTGCTAATTTAGCGGCTTTTTTTAATGGCCGCAAGTACCCCAAGCAAGCAGTAAAAATAATCAACGTTAGTGCAACTTCTAACCAGCCAAGCCATATCGCCAAAGGAAGGTGGTCCGAGGTGGCGCGAACAATACCTTCAGTGAAGTACAATAAAATTAGCATGGATGTCCACTGCATGGTGTAATTATCGCGCTTCAGTAAGCCTTTTAGTGAAAAGAGTAGCGGTATTATTTTTAACACTAAGAGGGAGCCGCCGGGACGTAATGGCGTCAGGAAAAGTTCGCTGCTGATCCCTAGTAAAATTAATGCAACCATGGCCAATGTGGCGCTGAGCGCGTAGCGGTTGGCGCTACGTTGTTGTGCACGTTGCTGTGCGCCAGAAGGTGACGTGTCAACTAAATGGAGTTTCATGCAATTTCCTTGAGGCGACGTGCTGTAGTAGCCAGACGTTCTCCTAATGCAATGGCTAAGTGTTTGCTTTCATCCGTAATGGTTTTGCTGCCATCACTACCAGACCAGTGACTAGCACCATAGGGCGTGCCCCCGCTGCTCGTTGTCATCAGAGCCGGATTGGTATAAGGGAGTCCTAAGATGATCATGCCATGGTGCAATAAAGGCAGCATCATTGTTAATAGTGTGGATTCCTGACCGCCGTGTAGGCTGCCGGTAGAGGTGAACACACATGCTGGCTTGCCGTTTAAACTGCCGGACAACCAGTCTGTAACCGTGCCATCCCAAAAATATTTCATAGCTGATGCCATATTACCAAATCGTGTGGGTGAGCCAAACGCCAATCCGTCGCATTCGACAAGATCAGTTAATTCAACATACGGTGCGCCAGTGTCGGGAATAGCAGGTGCCGTGGATTCACAAACAGGGGATATCGCAGGCACAGTACGTAAACGGGCTGTGCAGCCGGGGACGCTTTCGATACCTTGTGCAATATACTCAGCCAACAATTTGGTGCTGCCGTGGCGTGAATAATATAAAACGAGCAGAGTAATAGAGGAATTTTTCATGAGAGGCATTATATTGCATTCCATGTCAGGTGGAATGCAATATCGCATCATGTTGCAGCGCTGACTGCCGAGTTAATCCTGATAGCGAGAGTGGGTATGAAGCCCATCTTGTTCTTCATAGGAAGGATAACTTTTTTTGCTGCGACGCTGCCGCGCAATAACGGTAGGGATTGCTTTTGGCAGCGTATCTGGATAATCACGACTGAAATGCAAGCCGCGACTTTCTTTGCGCAATAACGCACTATTGACGATGAGTGAAGCGACGTCGACGAGGTTGCGTAGTTCCAGTAAATTGCTGGAAATCCGGAAATTCGCATAATACTCATCAATTTCTTCTTTGAGTAGGCGGATACGATGTTGTGCTCGCTCAAGACGTTTGGTCGTCCGGACGATACCCACATAATTCCACATAAAACGACGCAATTCATCCCAGTTATGGGCAATGACGACTTCTTCGTCGGCATCCGAAACACGACTTTCATCCCAGTGCGGCAAGTCGGGTGTACGTAAAATCTCTTGCGCTTCAATATGTTCTGCTACCCCTTTACCGATGACCAAGCATTCTAGTAACGAATTACTGGCCAAACGATTGGCGCCATGCAAGCCGGTATAAGTGGCTTCGCCAACCGCATACAGGCCCGGCATGTCGGTGCGACCCGCCATATCGGTGACAATGCCACCGCACGTGTAATGTGCTGCTGGGACGACTGGGATTGGTTGCTTGGTGATGTCGATGCCTAATTCCAGGCAACGCGCGTAAATAGTCGGGAAGTGTTCTTTTAGAAATTCTGGAGGTTGGTGGCTGATGTCCAGATCGACATAATCAAGACCACGTTTTTTCATTTCAAAATCAATGGCGCGAGCGACGATATCGCGTGGGGCCAGTTCTGCACGTTCATCGTGAGCTGGCATAAAGCGACGTCCGGCCGATTTACCTGCTTCTGCTGGTAATTTCAATAGACCACCTTCACCACGTACCGCTTCGGAAATCAGAAATGATTTCGCGTAAGGATGGTATAGGCAGGTCGGATGGAACTGGATAAATTCCATATTGGCGATCCGACATCCTGCACGCCATGCCATTGCAATACCATCACCGGTCGCTGTGTCTGGGTTGGTTGTGTATAAATAGACTTTGCCAGCGCCGCCGGTAGCAATCACCGTATGTTGCGCTGTTACGGTGTGGACTTGTCCAGACTTGGTATCTTTCACATACAAGCCTAGGCAGCGAGGTGTTGCTGTAGGAGAGGTATCAGACGCGACTTTGGCTAGCTTATCCGAGGTAATTAAATCAATTGCATAATGATGTTCATACAAAGTGATATTCGGATGTTTGCGAATTTGCTGTTCTAGCGTGCTTTGAATCGCAAAGCCGGTAGCATCAGCTGCATGGATAATGCGGCGTTGGCTGTGACCACCTTCACGGGTTAAGTGGAAGCCAAGTTCGGCACCGGTGTCCGTGGTAAATGGCACACCTTTGGAAATCAGCCACTCAATGGCAGCGCGGCCATTTTCAAGGATATGACGAGTAGCAGCTTCATCGCATAATCCACTGCCAGCAATCAGTGTATCTGACAGATGCTGCTCCACGCTATCGTGGGAGTCAAGTACGGCAGCGATGCCCCCCTGAGCCCAGCTACTGGCACCATCAAGCACGGTACGTTTGGAAAAAATGGCGACTTTGTGTGTTTCGGCTAAGTGCAGGGCGACTGAAAATCCAGCTAAACCGCTCCCGATAATTGCAACATCGAAGTTCATGATTCATCAAATAGGGGTGTTAACAGCCTAGACTATATGCGATTTTACAGATGTTGGTAAAAGCATTTTTTAAAAAAGACCTTAATTAAGCAATAAAAAACCAAGGCGAGGTAGTTTTAATCACGATGCTGCAAGAGACTGAGGAGGGTATTGGAAAAAATGTGCAAAGTGCGTTGGCAGTAGGTACTGATGGAAAATTTTGCTGCTAGTTGGCACTTCGAATGCTGTTTGAATGTGACAACTATGGCATAATTGAAGGCTGATTAACCAACGCGTCACTGTGGCCTTTGAACTATGTTGAAAACGCTCTACGATAAACTGTGGGAATCCCATGCGGTTCATGAAGAACAAGATGGCACGACAATTCTATATATAGATCGCCATTTACTCCATGAAGTTACCAGTCCCCAGGCTTTTGATGGCTTGCGTCTTGCCGGTCGTGCCCCATGGCGCTTGTCCGCCAATCTGGTCGTGGCGGATCATAATGTGCCAACAACGAACCGAATTAATGGCATTGACGACCCCATTTCACGTTTGCAGGTAGAAACGCTGGATGGTAATGCTAAGCAATACGGTTTGACGTATTTTGGTATGAACGATAAACGTCAGGGTATTGTTCATGTCATCGGACCTGAACAAGGTGCAACGCTTCCAGGGATGACTGTTGTTTGCGGTGATTCGCACACATCCACCCATGGCGCTTTTGGATGTCTGGCACATGGTATCGGCACGTCGGAAGTCGAACATGTTCTGGCCACACAAACCTTAGTAACCAAAAAATCTAAATCCATGTTGGTGCAGGTTGATGGTGAGCTGCCCTTGGGCGTAACAGCAAAAGATCTGGTTCTTGCTGTGATCGGAAAAATTGGCACCGCAGGCGGCACCGGATATGCGATTGAATTCGGAGGTTCTGCTATCCGCAGCTTATCCATGGAAGGCCGCATGACGGTCTGCAATATGGCGATTGAAGCTGGCGCACGCGCCGGCATGATTGCGGTTGATGATACGACGATTAATTATGTCAAAGGTCGCCCGTATTCGCCGGTAGGACCACACTGGGATCGTGCCGTGGATTATTGGCGTACATTACATACCGATGCAGGAGCGCAATTCGACTTGGTGATTCGCCTGAATGCGGCAGAAATCAAACCTCAAGTAACTTGGGGTACTTCTCCTGAAATGGTATTGGCGATTGACCAGACTATTCCTGATCCTGATCAGGAAAAAGACGCAGTCAAACGGGAAGCGATCGAAAATGCGCTGGTGTATATGGGATTAAAACCACATACTGCCATGACCGATATCCGTATTGATAAAGTATTTATTGGTTCATGCACCAATTCGCGCATTGAAGATTTACGTGCTGCAGCGTTCGTTGTACGCGGCAAGTTCCGCGCTTCAAATGTGAAGCTGGCTATGGTTGTACCTGGATCCGGCTTGGTGAAAGAACAGGCTGAACGTGAAGGTTTACATACCATTTTCAAGGATGCTGGTTTTGAATGGCGTGAACCTGGTTGCTCAATGTGTCTGGCAATGAATGCAGACCGACTTGAGCCGGGTGAACGTTGTGCTTCTACCTCGAATCGTAATTTTGAAGGCCGTCAAGGGCAGGGTGGTCGCACCCATTTGGTATCACCTGCGATGGCAGCAGCAGCAGGGATTGCCGGTCATTTCGTCGATGTACGGGTATTGCTCGCTTAAAATACAGCACTAGAAAGAATGTTAACGTGGATAAATTTACACTACATAAGGGCATCGTAGCTCCATTGGATAGAGCCAATGTGGATACGGATGCTATTATTCCTAAACAGTTTTTGAAATCGATACGCCGTACCGGATTTGGGCAAAATTTGTTCGACGAATGGCGTTATTTGGACCATGGTGAGCCAGGGCAAGACACTAGTTCACGTCCATTAAATCCAGATTTCGTGTTAAATCAGCCCCGCTATCAGGGCGCTTCGATTTTGCTAACGCGTAAGAATTTTGGCTGCGGCTCATCGCGCGAACATGCGCCTTGGGCATTGCAGCAGTATGGATTTCGCGCCATCATCGCCCCGAGTTATGCTGATATTTTCTTCAATAACTGTTTTAAAAATGGCGTGTTACCGATCATTTTGCCTGAAGCTACGATTGATGTTTTGTTCAATGAGACCAAAGCGTTTGTCGGATTTCAGTTGCAAATTGATTTGGAACGGCAATTGATTATTAGCCCATCCGGTGCAGCTGTTGAATTTGATGTCGAGCCATTTCGTAAACATTGTTTGTTCAATGGCTTGGATGACATTGGTTTGACCTTGCGCTCAGCGGATAAAATTCGTGAATTTGAAGCGCGTCATCTGGCATCACAACCTTGGCTGGCGAATACGATTTAACGTAAATTAATATGCGATTGTGTCGATGGTATATGCAGTAATCGACCATTCTCTTCTTGATAATGACACTATTTTACAGAGTAATAAAATGAAAATTGCAATTTTACCAGGTGATGGCATTGGTCCGGAAATCATGGATCAAGCCGTTAAGGTATTGAACGCGCTGGGTGAATCCTTTTCGATGGAAACCGCACCTGTTGGTGGTGCTGGTTACGCTGCACACGGACACCCATTGCCAGAATCAACTTTGACACTGGCTAAACAGGCTGATGCCATTTTATTTGGGGCGGTCGGCGATTGGAAATACGATACGCTGGAACGTTCATTGCGTCCTGAACAAGCAGTTTTGGGCTTGCGCCAACATCTTGGTTTGTTTGCTAATCTGCGGCCTGCAATTTTGTATCCTGAGTTAGTCGATGCATCGACCCTAAAACCTGAAATCGTTTCGGGCTTGGATATATTGATTATCCGTGAACTGACTGGCGATGTGTATTTTGGTAAGCCACGTGGTGTGCGGATTGCAACGGACGGGGCATTTATCGGTGATCGCGAAGGTTTTGATACCATGCGTTATGCTGAAACTGAAATTCGCCGGATTGCCCATGTGGCGTTTCAAGCCGCTCAAAAACGTGATAAGCGTGTCACGAGTGTTGACAAAGCGAATGTGCTGGAAACGTTTCAGTTTTGGAGAGATATCATGACGGAAGTCCATAAAGACTATCCGGATGTCGCATTGGATCACATGTACGTTGATAACGCAGCAATGCAATTGATTCGCGCGCCGAAAAAATTTGATGTTATCGTTACCGGCAATATGTTTGGTGATATTTTGTCCGATGCTGCTGCTATGTTGACGGGATCGATTGGCATGTTGCCGTCCGCCTCGTTGGATAAAAATAACAAAGGCCTGTATGAGCCATCTCATGGTTCTGCCCCAGACATCACGGGTCAAGGTATCGCCAATCCATTGGCAACAATTTTATCTGCTGCAATGATGTTGCGCTTTACACTCGGTAAGCCTGAGCAAGCTGATCGGATTGAAGCTGCAGTGAAAAAAGTGCTGTCGCAAGGTTTGCGCACACCCGATATTTATGTCCCAGGAACAACAAAAGTCGGGACCATTGAAATGGGTGATGCAGTAAGGAATGCATTGGCATAATGCATTTGTGCATGGCGAATTAAGTTAAATTCAATTCAATAATTCAGGAAATAACATGAAATTAGTCGGTCTGGTCGGTTGGCGCGGAATGGTAGGTTCGGTGTTGCTGCAGCGCATGCAGGAAGAAGGGGATTTTTCCCATATTGAACCGGTATTTTTTTCAACTTCCAATGCTGGAGGCACAGCGCCAGCTATGGCGAAGAATGAAACCACACTTCAAAACGCAAATGATATCGACTCACTGAAGAAGTGCGACATTATTATTACGTGTCAAGGCGGCGATTATACTTCTGAGATTTACCCGCGCTTGCGTGCTGCCGGTTGGACCGGATACTGGATTGATGCGGCATCCACCTTGCGCATGGAAAATGATGCCATTTTAATTTTAGATCCGGTCAATTTGGATGTCATTAAACAGGGTTTAAGTCGCGGTATCAAGAATTTCATTGGTGGAAATTGTACGGTCTCATGCATGCTTATGGGTTTGGGCGGCTTATTTCAGCACGATTTAGTGGAATGGGTTAGCAGCATGACATATCAGGCTGCATCAGGTGGTGGTGCGCAGCACATGCGTGAATTATTGACGCAGTTCGGTCAAGTTAACGCATCAGTGAAGGCGTTGCTGGATAATCCAGCGTCAGCAATTTTAGAAATTGATCGTCAGGTATTGGCGACGCAGCATGCTCTCACTGCTGCTGATACACAGCATTTTGGTGTTCCTTTGGCTGGAAATTTAATACCTTGGATTGATAAAGACCTGGGCAATGGTAGCTCCAAGGAAGAATGGAAAGCTGGTGTTGAAACAAATAAAATTCTTGGTCGTGGTGTTGGATTTGATAAAACAGCAATTCCTGTGGATGGTTTATGTGTGCGTGTCGGCGCTATGCGTTGCCATTCACAAGCATTAACCATTAAACTGAAAAAAGACGTGCCGTTAGATGAAATTCACGGAATTATTGCCCATAACAATCCATGGGTAAAAGTGGTGGAAAATACCCGTGAAGCGTCGATGCGTGACCTGACTCCTGCTGCTGTAACAGGCAGTCTGACTATTCCGGTTGGGCGTTTGCGTAAATTGCAAATGGGCGGGGACTATTTGTCTGCCTTTACAGTTGGCGATCAATTGTTGTGGGGAGCTGCGGAACCTTTGCGCCGTATGTTGCGTATTTTGGTGGATTAGTTTTGGCTATTTTTACTGCATCTTATCTTAGTATCGAACGAAGATAAGATGCAAAATAATGCCTAAAAGCAGCGTATTAACAAAAGGGGTGTTTACGCCCCTTTTGTTATTGATTTTCATAATTGCAATTAATTGCTATTATCTACCCCTCACTGCGCTTATAATAAGTTTGCTGAGCAAAGGCTTTGCATCATGAATGTGCATAATTAATATTATTTTTACGCGTAAATTACAATGCTCAGTGAAGATAAACTTGCGCGACTAAGTTCATGATGATATGGTGAAAAGAGCGCGAATTCATTGTGAATTCAGTCGTTGTTAAATTGTCCGAATATGTTTAGTTAGCTAGTGAGTTTGTTTAGTCTCCTTAAACAATGACCTCAATCAATTACATGTCACAGAATATGCACTCGAAAAAAAACTCGAAATTGATTTCATTTGGTATGAAAACGCTCACCTTGGCGTTAATGACGACCTACCTGTATTGCGGTGATGTTTCTGCAGCGGGAATGGGGAAATTAACGGTGTTGTCTGCGTTGGGTCAACCATTGAGGGCGGAGATTGAGCTTACCTCAGTGAGCAGAGAAGAAGTTGGAACCCTTGTTCCCAAATTAGCTCCCTCAGAGGCCTATCAACAGGCTAATATCGAATTTAATCCTAATTTAGCTTCAGTGCATTTCAATGTTGAAGTGCGTGGTAATCGAAGTTACATTATCGTTACATCGAGTCAGGTTATCAATGAGCCTTTCGTTGACTTACTGGTGGAATTAAACACGAATAGTGGTAAATTGTTACGCGAATATACCATGCTATTTGATCCTGTTGAGCTTCAGACGACATCGGGTGCTAGTGGACAAAGCAGCAAATCACCAGTCGGCTCAACAACAACAATACCACCAGCAACACCAGCAGCAGATAGTGTTGCAGCCGACAGTAAAGCCACTGAAGGGCAAGCACCAGCAACCCAAGGAAAAAAAAATAGTAACAGGTCTGATGTGCCTTCCGGCAATTATGTAACTAACAACAAAGAAGATGCATCAAAAATAGACGGCACTAGCAGTTATCAAACCAGACAAGGTGATACATTAGGAAAAATTGCTGGACGGTATAGGCCTGATGGAGTTTCACTTGAGCAAATGTTGGTTGCGTTACATAAAAAAAATCCCGATGCGTTCATAAAAAATAATATGAATCTTTTGCGTTCAGGCAAAATTATAGCGATGCCTGACTCAACTGAAATTGCGAGTACAGGAACAAAAGAGGCGAGGCGAATTGTTGTTGCACAGTCGCTTGATTTTAATGCTTACCGGAATAAATTAGTGGCACAGGTTGCTGAATCGGCACCTGAAAAAACTAACATGCCGAATGCTTCGTCTGCGCGTAAAATTACAGCAAAAATTAATGAACCAACGTCACAAGCAAGTGAATCACAAGATAAGTTGAAACTGTCTAAGGCACATGATGAAGACCGCGCCAAGGCAGATGAATTAGACAAAATAGCAAAACAAAAAGCACAGGAAGAGGCTGATGCCCGTGTTAAAGAATTAGAAAAAAATACAGCTGATCTAAAAAAAGTGTTAGCAGATAAAGTTGCTGCCGCTACTGCCGTCAGTGTTGCTGCAGCACCGGTATCGCCATCACCTGTTGCCTCCAATGTCGCCGCCAGTGTGCCTGTTGTTGCGACTTCGTCTCCTGTTGCATCGCTCCCTGTTGCTGATACGCCAACTGCAACCCCGCCACCAATCGTAGTTAAAAAACATGCGAAAGCCCCTTTGCTTCCACCTCCTCCGGAGCCGGAGCCGGGACTGTTCGATGGATTGCCGCCGTATTTGCCTTATGCAGGAGGACTTCTCGCGTTATTGGGATTAGTGGGTCTGTATATCAGCAAAAAAAGAAAGAATAAAAAAGCATACCCTCAGGACAGTATTATCACGAACCCAGGTTCAATGGTTAATTCCCTGTTTGGTTCGACCGGAGGTCAGAATGTAGACACCAATAATAGTGTGTTCAATTCTAATTTTGCGCCATCAGCCAGTTTGTTGGATGCGAATGAAGTTGATCCAGTAGCAGAGGCTGATGTTTATATTGCCTACGGTCGCGATGTTCAGGCTGAAGAGATTTTGAAAGAGGCATTGCGTACTCAGCCAGATCGTTTGGCTGTGCGTCTTAAATTATTGGAAATTTACTCTGTTCGCAAAGATGTGCGTGCCTTTGAGACTATTGCCAGTGAGCTTTATGGTATGACAGGTGGGGCAGGCGCGGATTGGGCTCATGCAGCGTCTATGGGTATTGTCTTGGATCCAGATAATCCATTATATGCCGGAGGCAAGAGTGCTCCCAAGGTCATGCCGATGAGCATGATGACGCGTCCGCTTGAGAATCTCGATCCTGAGGCATTGTTGGGTAACTCATTATCACAGGATATGTTAGACTCTATTGCTGCACCGTCAATTAGTACGCATTCATCGATTCTTACTGACACACATGAAGAACTGATGAGTACAACTAAACCGTATTCATCGCTAGATTTTGATTTGGGCTTAAGCAGCTCAGTCATGAATGCGCCAAAACCACCTGAAGTAGCTGTTGTTGATAAAAAAATTGAGCCTGATTTTTTGAGTGAGGCCAAGCCTTCTGTTGTCACTCCTCCGGTGATTGCCCCTCTTTCAGAACCGATAGTTGCTCATGACGAGCTTGATTTTGCGGCGCTGGATTTTGATTTTGATTTGCCGGTAGATAAAGTAGCTCCTGCACAATCTGAATCGGTTCATGAGGAAGAAGCTGTGCATATTCCTGAACAAGCTGCCGTATCGCCGCCACCGGCTTTTGCATTTGATTTGTCAAGCATTGACCTTGATTTGCCAAAAGCAGCACCTTTAGATTTGTCGGAGGAGGAACTAGATGGTCATTCTGATTCTGAAATGGCGACTAAGCTTGATCTAGCGATTGCCTATCAAGAAATTGGCGATAAAGATGGTGCTAGGGAATTGTTGGATGAAGTGATTAAATCGGGTAACCGTGATCAAATTGAACGTGCAAAAACGATGTTGTTGGAACTGGCCTAATATAACCTCGACCTCATGTTGAAATGACGTTGTGCTTGTTTTGGTTTTAGTCAGTGTAGTTTCGTTACATAAAATCTCGCCGTGATATCAGAAGCTATTCTCTGTTATCCGGTGTTTTTTTTGCGTAAATAAAATAACTTACATGAATAGATTAACCAATTCCGGTTTTGCGATTATAGTTCTGACTTATTACCGAAATTAGGAATGGATTTGAAACGTATCGTTTTAGGAATTCAATATGATGGTCGTCCATGGCAAGGGTGGCAATCACAACCCAGCGGGCAAACAGTGCAAGATACACTAGAAGCAGCGGTGGGTCAGATTGCATTACATCCCATAAAGTTAGGATGCGCCGGACGTACCGATGCTGGCGTGCATGCGCTAGAACAAGTGGTGCACTTCGATACCTCGGAACTGCGCCCGCTCTCATCATGGGTGCGTGGGGTGAATGCCCATTTGCCGGAATCCATTGCTGTTCGCTGGTCCGCTGACATTGTTCATGCCCAGACAGAAGATGCGATTGAATTTCATTCCCGCTTTAGTGCCATGGCACGGACTTACCAGTATGTTTTATATAATCATCCAGTGCGTTCCCCACTGTTGGCAGGGCGTGTTGGTTGGGTTTTTCGACCACTTGATGTGACATGTATGCGTGCTGCCGCAGCTTATTTGGTCGGTGAACATGACTTTTCAGCGTTTCGAGCTGCATCTTGTCAGGCGAAAACACCAATTAAACATCTTTATGAAATCGCTATACGGCGGCAAGGTGATTTTATTTTTATCACTGTGCGTGCTAATGCGTTTTTACATCACATGGTACGAAATATAGTGGGAAGTTTGATTGCAGTAGGCGTAGGAACGCATCCGCCGGAATGGATGGCAACGATTTTAGCTGCCGCCGACAGGAAATACGCTGCACCCACGTTTATGCCGGATGGTTTGTATTTATCGAAAGTCGATTATGATCCCAAATGGGGCTTGCCGCAGCAAGATAGCGCCCTCAATTGGTTTGTATAAATTCCATTGAGGAAAGTCATTGTATGTCCACCCGTATTAAAATTTGTGGCTTTACGCGTTCATCGGATGTTGTTGATGCACTAACTTTGGGCGTTGATGCGCTCGGTTTTGTGTTCTATCCCCCAAGTCCACGCTATGTGTCAGCGGATGCCGCGCGTTTATTGATGGCACTAGTTCCTCCCTTCGTCACTACGGTCGGCCTTTTTGTTAATGCCAGTATCGACGAGGTGAGGGCGGTGCTCGCCATAGCGCCAGTTAATTTATTACAATTTCATGGGGATGAAACCCCAGAGCAATGTCATGCTATCGCAGCGGCGGTGCAACGCCCTTTTATTCGTGCTATTCGGGTAAATGCCAGCATGACTTCACTGGATTTGATACAATGCGAAACTACGTACAGTAAAGCAAGTTGTTGGTTCAGCGCTGTGTTGCTGGATTCCCATGTAGAAGGTTTTGGTGGTGGTGGAAAGGTTTTTGATTGGTCAATTATTCCAAAAGAACTCGCGCCTCGGGTCGTTTTAAGTGGTGGCTTAACCGTGCACAACGTCAGTGGTGCACTCGCCTTGGTTCGCCCTTGTGCTGTTGACATCAGTAGCGGTGTTGAGCAAAGCAAAGGGGTAAAGGATCACGAAAAAATGCATACATTCATTGCACTGGTTAAGCAATTTGATGGATTATTTCCCAGTGCAACGAATTATAAATAAACTGCCATCGCAGGACGCGACGCTTAAATTACCTTAAAATCATGCAAACTGACAACAAAAGCACGTTGAATAACACACATTCATCCTTAATCGATACACCTAATAACGATCATGCCCCAGCGTATGCCATGCCTGACCATCGCGGTCACTTCGGCATTTACGGCGGCAGCTTTGTTTCTGAAACACTGAGTCATGCACTCTCTGAGTTGACAGATGCTTATCAAAAATATTCACATGATGCCGAATTTCTGGCTGAATATCACCACGAATTAAAACATTTTGTTGGTCGTCCATCACCAATTTATCATGCTAAACGCTGGTCATCGGAATTGGGTGGGGCACAGATTTATTTTAAACGTGAAGATTTAAATCATACTGGTGCACACAAAATTAATAATGTGATTGGTCAGGCATTGCTGGCTAAGCGCATGGGGAAACCACGCGTTATTGCTGAAACTGGCGCTGGGCAACATGGTGTAGCTACTGCGACGATTTGTGCCCGCTTTGGCCTAGAATGTGTGGTGTACATGGGCGCAGAAGATATCGCCCGTCAACAACAAAATGTCTACCGCATGAATTTGTTGGGTGCCACCGTTGTGCCAGTTGAATCTGGCTCCAAAACATTAAAAGACGCGCTAAATGAAGCGATGCGGGACTGGGTAGCGAATGTTGATAATACATTTTATATTATTGGCACAGTAGCCGGCCCACATCCCTATCCTATGATGGTGCGCGACTTCCAACGTGTCATCGGTGATGAGTGCTTATGGCAAATGCCGGAGTTGGCTGGTCGTCAACCCGATGCGGTGATTGCATGCGTTGGTGGTGGATCGAATGCCATGGGAATTTTTTACCCTTACATTGATCATCATGATGTCCAGCTTATTGGTGTTGAGGCTGGTGGTGATGGTGTTGATACTGGTCGTCACGCTGCGTCACTCACTGCTGGAACGCCGGGTGTATTGCATGGAAACCGGACCTATTTACTTCAAGATAAAAATGGGCAAGTAATTGAAACGCATTCCGTTTCTGCTGGCTTGGATTATCCAGGTGTGGGTCCCGAACATGCATGGTTGAAAGATAGTGGGCGTGCTCAGTACGTCACCATTACTGATCAAGAAGCGTTGAGTGCATTTCATCATTGTTGTCGCATTGAAGGAATTATTCCGGCACTAGAATCCTCTCACGCTATTGCCTATGCCGCTAAGTGGGCAGCTACTTTGCCTAAAGAAATGAAATTGCTTGTGAATTTATCGGGACGTGGTGATAAAGATATGCATACCGTTGCGCAACAAGCTGGTATTCAACTTTAAGGAATGAACATGTCACGAATTCAAGCAACTTTTTCTGCTTTATCGAAGCAAGGCCGTAAGGGTCTGATTCCATTTATTACTGCTGGCGATCCTGATCTGGGATTGACGTTGCAATTAATGCATGCTTTAGTGAAGGGTGGGGCGGATATTATTGAGCTGGGCGTCCCTTTTTCGGATCCGATGGCGGATGGTCCGGTGATTCAGCGCGCCTCCGAACGTGCGTTGAAACATGGTGTCGGATTGTCGGATGTATTACAATGCGTGCGGGATTTTCGTCTGACAGATACTATTACGCCAGTGGTATTAATGGGGTATGCGAATCCGATAGAGCACATGGGGATTGATGTTTTTATCCCAGCAGCGGCAAGTGCCGGTGTTGATGGTGTGTTAGTGGTGGATTATCCGCCGGAAGAATGCGAGGCGTATGCTGCAAGCATGAAAGCACATGGACTTGACTGCATTTTGCTGCTGGCACCGACATCGACGGAGCAACGTATTATTGAAGTAGGTAAAATTGCTAGTGGTTATGTATATTATGTTTCTCTTAAGGGGGTTACTGGTACAGCCGCTATCGATTTATCCGAAGTCAATGCTATGATGCCGAAAATCACACAACATGTTACGGTGCCAGTAGCGGTAGGTTTTGGCATTAGGGATGCGGAAACTGCTAGATTGATTGCAGGCATTTCTGATGCAGTGGTGATCGGTAGTCGTATCATTCAGCTAATCGAAGCAAGCGATGGCAATGCACCGTTAGCGCTAACGCAGGTGCACGCGTTTATACAAGGTGTTCGTTTGAGTATGGATCAACAGTCGATTTGAACATGTACTATCCCGGCATGATCCAGTTATTGTGCCGGTTAATTGGAGAGAACTTATGAGTTGGTTAGAAAAATTACTGCCGCCCCGAATTCAACGCAATGACGCGTCGAATCGTAAATCCATGCCAGAAGGTCTGTGGGTTAAATGTCCGTCTTGTGAGGCTGTACTCTACCGCTCGGATTTGGAATCCAATTTACATGTTTGTCCTAAGTGTAGCCACCACATGCGTATCAGTGCGCGTGATCGCCTCGATAGCTTGTTGGATGCTGGTGGGCGCTATGAAATTGGTCAAGAAACACTGCCTGTGGATACGCTCAAATTTAAAGACAGTAAAAAATATACTGATCGCTTAAAGTCAGCGATGGAAGCGACTGGCGAAACGGATGCGCTAGTGGTACTTGGTGGCTCAATCCTGAGTTTGCCCGTTGTCGTGGCCTGTTTTGAATTTAATTTTATGGCTGGTTCAATGGGGTCAGTCGTAGGGGAACGGTTTGTTCGTGGAGCGCAAGCCGCACTTGAACAAAAAGTGCCATTTATTTGCATTACTGCTACCGGTGGTGCACGGATGCAGGAAGGATTGCTGTCGCTGATGCAAATGGCGAAAACAACCGCGATGCTGACTAAATTATCCGAGAAAAAATTACCATTTATTTCGATTTTGACCGATCCCACCACAGGTGGCGTATCCGCTTCATTTGCGTTTATGGGGGATGTGGTGATTGCTGAGCCTAAAGCGTTGATTGGCTTTGCTGGTGCGCGTGTGATTGAAAATACCGTGCGTGAGAAATTACCAGAAGGGTTCCAGCGCGCCGAGTTTTTATTGCAAAAGGGCGCGATTGATATGATTGTCGATCGACGTAAAATGCGCGAAGAAATTGCCCGTTTGCTGGCGTTGCTGCAAAGTCAACCAGTTGAAGCCGTGGCCTGACATAGTTCCGCAAACAGTGGTATCCACAGTGGTAAATAACACTGTGGTTTTTTGTAATGAATCAGGATAACGTAATTGACTAGTGCATTTAATGGCTCAAAGAGCAACACAAACTCACTCGTGGGCTTGGCCGACTGGTTGGCACATCTGGAAAACGCGCATCCGAAAGTGATTGAGCTTGGTCTAGATCGGGTAACCAATGTTAAAAATGCGCTGAAGATCCATTTTGATTGCCCTGTTATTATCGTTGGTGGCACCAATGGTAAGGGGTCTACTTGTGCCATGCTGGAATCCATTCTGATGCAGGCTGGATATAAGGTCGGACTGTTTACCTCTCCGCATCTGATTGATTTTAATGAGCGCGCCAGAATAAATGGTGTGTCGGTGAGTGATGATGCATTAGTTGGCGCCTTTGCTGAAGTCGAGTTCGCGCGGCAAAGCGCAGCAGCACCTGTTTCTCTGAGTTATTTTGAATTCACGATGTTGGGATGCGTTAAGCTATTTTTTGATGCAAAGCCCGATGTGGTGATTCTTGAAGTCGGATTAGGTGGGCGTCTTGATGCGGTTAACATATTTGATGCGGATGTGGCGATTATCACTAGCGTGGATATTGATCATGTCGAATATCTGGGGTCGACCCGTGAAGCGATTGGATTTGAAAAAGCGGGTATCTTCCGCACGGGTCGCACGGCCATTTGTTCTGACCCGTCACCACCACAATCCTTAATTGATCATGCGCGTGAAATTGATGCGGATTTATGGCTATTTGGCCGTGATTTCAATTATTCAGGTGATAAACAACAATGGAATTTTGCAGGTAGGCATCAGCGCCGTCACTCGTTGGCGTACCCATCGCTGCGCGGTGCCAATCAACTGTTGAATGCATCTGCCGTGTTGGCGGCATTAGAGGCATTACGCGATCGCTTGCCTTTAGGAGCCCAAGAAGTACGTAGCGGATTGGTGATGGTTGATTTGCCTGGACGGTTCCAGGTATTGCCCGGACGTCCTACGGTAGTGCTTGATGTGGCGCATAATCCGCATGCAGCAGCAACCTTGCATCAAAATTTGGGCAACATGGGATTCCATGCCTATACGTATGCGGTATTTGGCGCAATGCAGGATAAGGATATCCCCGCCATTATTGCAAAGTTAAAAGATCAAATTGATCATTGGTGTTTGACGGATTTGCCATTGCCACGTGCTGCTACCACAGCAGCGCTGGAACAGCTGTTAGAGGCTGCTGGTGTGGTCGCGGATAACGATCATAGCATTCACTCTTTCGAAAATCCCGCTGCCGCATATCGATATGCGTTAGGCAGTGCCAAGGAAAATGATAGAATAGTGGTCTTTGGATCATTCCTTACTGTTTCCGGTGTGATGGAAGAACGTAAAAAATAGGGAAATAGAGCATCGCAGGACATGACCGCAGTAAGATTGACTGGAATTAATTTGATCTTAACTACGAGGCGCCACTTGATATTTTTTAGTTTATAGTCATATGGTGATGGAGGGGGATGGATTTAGCTGTTTGTATTGCCCCTGAATTTTAATCGTATAGTTAACGCGTATTGCACATATAAAGCATGGGATTGTTTTCGTTTTTCAGTAAAAAACAACCAGAAGCAACGTCAGTCGCTGAGGCGATGAGTGGCACAGTAAATTCTGCTCCTGCTAGATCAAAAGGACGTTCTTCCGATAAGCAGAACGAACAGTTGGTGCCGGAGAAGAAACGTGCCCGCCGTCGTCTGGTGGGTGCTGTCGCGCTAGTTTTGGCGATTGTCATTGGTTTGCCGATGGTGCTGGATTCTGAACCTAAGCCTTTAAGCAAGGACATTACTATCCAGATTCCTACCAAGCCAGTGCTGGCACCTTCGGCTCCGACGGATCCGAAAGAAGAGATGGTGACAGAGTTGCCTGAAAAATCGACCAAGCAAGTTGCCGGTCCAAAATCAGAGCCGTCCATTGCTGCCACAGAAAAACCAGTTGTTACTGCAAGTCCTGCTGAGGATGTTGTTCCGGATGCGCCAACGGAAATGGCGACGACACTGCCTGAAGATGTTGCTCCAAAGCCGGCGCCCCCAAAGCCAGTTACACCTAAACCTGCCGCTCCAAAATCAATTACGGCAAAGTCAATTGCGGCAAAGTCAGTCAGGGAAACGATGGCGTTGCCAGAACCGGAAGTTAAATCCAGTACGGTTAAAAATAAAAATAAAGGAAATGCAGACAAAGTGAACGCGGATCCCATCGTCACTCATGCTGCAGATCAGTCAGCTAGTAAACTGAGCAATGCGGATGATGCAGCGGAAACTAGTCGGGCGATGGCTATTCTGGAAAATGGCGCTGCTCCGCCGACAAAACCTGTTGTAATTCAGGTGGCCGCGTTTGGTACGCATGAAAAAGCACAGGAATTGCAGGATAAATTGGCAGCAGCAGGATTGAAGTCCTACACACAAAAAATAACGACCACATCAGGTGAAGTAATCCGGGTTCGGTTAGGGCCATTTGCGCATCATGAAGATGCGGAAAAAGCAAAAGAAAAATTAAGTAAGCTAGGACTGAGTGGCACGTTAGTTTCGAAGTAGTCCCATGACGTTATTTGACTATCTGGTACTGTTTATCGTGATTTCATCCGTCATCATCAGTACAATGCGTGGCTTATTCAAGGAACTGATTTCGTTAATGAGCTGGGTGTTGGCCTTGGTGGTTGCGAATGCCTATGGCGCTGCATTAGCTAATTTGCTCCCGTTTGAGGTGCAATCGATGCGAATGATTATTGCGTTTATCTCTTTATTTATTGGCGTCCGGTTATTAATGTGGTTATTGGCATTAGTTTTTGACAGCATTATTACAGCAACAGGTCTCAAAGTCATTGACCGGGGTCTAGGTAGTTTATTTGGACTGGCACGTGGTTTTATTATCGTGTTAGCAGTGGTATTGGCATGTGGAATGACTGCGATACCACAGCAAGCTTTTTGGCAGCACGCTGTTTCGCGGCCTTGGGTCGAAGCTACTGCAATGGCGATCAAACCGTATTTCCCGGGCACTATTGCACGGTATGTGAATTTTACTAAATAAGCAATATCGTTATTGCATATATTTAGTTTGTTAATTTTAATTAATCGTTTTAGGAGTATTTACCATGTGTGGCATAGTCGGCGTAGTTTCAAACAACATGGTCAATCAAATAATCTATGATGCATTGCTGTTATTGCAGCATCGTGGACAGGATGCTGCAGGCATCGCTACTAACAATGGCAGCGCTTTTGCTATGCACAAGGCCAATGGCTTGGTGCGCGACGTATTCAGAACGCGTAACATGCGTTCATTGCCGGGTAACGTTGGAATTGGGCAGGTACGGTATCCAACAGCTGGTTCTACCAGTGAAGAAGAGGCGCAACCGTTTTATGTTAATGCACCATTCGGTATTGTGTTGGCACATAACGGCAACCTGACCAATGCAGAGCAATTAAAAATTGATCTGTTTAAAAATGACCGTCGTCATATCAATACCGATTCTGATTCAGAAGTGTTATTGAATGTGCTCGCACATGAAATTCAACAAGCAACCAGTGCTTATTCGCTCGATCCTGCGACCTTGTTTGGTGCGATTGCACGCTTGCACCAGCGAGTGCGTGGTTCTTATGCGGTGGTAGCCCAAATTTCTGGTTATGGCTTGTTGGCATTTCGTGACCCATTTGGTATTCGTCCGTTATGCCTTGGAACCATGGAAACCAATCAAGGCACCGAATTTATGATCGCTAGCGAATCCGTTGCGCTGGAAGGATTGGGCTTTACTTTTGTACGGGATATTGATCCGGGTGAAGCAATTTTTATTGATGAAGATCATCAATTATTTAGCCAGCAGTGCGCAGAAAATCCAACCCTGAATCCTTGTGCCTTTGAATATGTGTATCTGGCGCGTCCTGATTCAGTCATTGACGGTGCCTCCGTATATGCAACTCGCCTGAAAATGGGTGAGTACCTAGCAGAACAAGTACGTCAGCAAGTATCCTCTGGTGAAATTGATGTGGTGATGCCAATTCCTGATTCATCCCGTCCTGCGGCGATTCAGTTGGCGTTAAAGCTGAATCTCGAATACCGCGAAGGTTTTATTAAAAACCGTTACATTGGTCGTACCTTTATTATGCCAGGAAACGTTTCGCGCAAGAAATCTGTACGTCAAAAACTCAATGCCATTGGTGCTGAATTTAAAGGTAAATCTGTTTTATTGGTAGATGACTCGATCGTACGTGGAACAACAAGCCGTGAGATCGTGCAAATGGCCCGTGAAGCGGGTGCTACGCGTGTTATCTTCGCATCGGCGGCCCCTCCGGTCAAATTCCCAAATGTGTATGGCATTGATATGCCAACTCGTGATGAATTGATTGCCTACGGACGGAGTGATGCCGAGGTATGTCGCGAAATTACGGCAGATGCCTTGGTATACCAAGAAGTATCTGCCTTGCGCAGAGCTATTGCCGACGTAAATCCGAAACTGACCAGTTTGGAAGCATCGTGTTTTGATGGGCAATATATTACTGGGGATATTACTCGCGAGTATTTGGATAAATTAGAAGCGGCACGCAAACACCCAAAAATCGGGATTGAAGATGGCGTTCGTTCGCAATTGAACTTGAATCTCACACGCAATGAGCTGTAAGTAGAAAAGCAAAAACGCATAGTACATCCAATGCGGCTGGGCTGAAATCCGGCTGCAGACCACCTAACATGAGCAAATAATGACCGGATTCACCACCACCATTTTACACAGTGACCGCCAAAATCTGATTGAACATGGCTCATTACATAAGCCGATTCATACATCAGTTGCATTTGGTTATGCTGATGCACGTGAGTTAGCCTCGGTATTTCAAGGCAAGAAGTCGGGTTATCGGTATGGACGCCAGGGGAATCCGACAGTAACTGCTTTGGAACAAAAAATCACCAAAATGGAAGATGGTGTGGCATCGCTGTGTTTTGCCACTGGTATGGCGGCTATTGGTGCAATTACGCAAGGACTATTGCGCGCAGGCGATCATGTCGTCTCATCGGCTTTTTTGTTTGGCAATACGAATAGTCTATGGCAAACCGTCAGTGGCATGGGTGTTGATGTCACTATGGTGGATGCAACAGCTGTTGAACATGTTGCAGCGGCGCTGACTCCAGCAACACGTATCGTATTTGTTGAAACCATTGCTAATCCGCGCACACAAATTGCTGATTTGGCGCGTATCGGCGCACTATGCAAACAACACGGTATTTTATTTGTTGTGGATAACACCATGACTTCACCCTACCTGTTTCGTCCTAAAAAAGTGGGGGCGGGGTTGGTGGTCAATGCACTAACAAAGTCGATCGCAGGGCATGGCGATGTGCTGGGTGGTAGTATTACGGATACAGGGGAATTTGACTGGAGTACTTACCCGAACATTGCTCCTAATTTTCAGCGCCAACCTAGTCCGCAATGGGGCATGTTGCAGCTCCGTGCGAAAGCATTGCGGGATTTTGGCGCTAGCTTGTCCCCGGATGCCGCGCATCAAATTGCGATTGGCGCAGAAACAATTGCGCTGCGGGTTGATCGTGAATGTAGCAATGCATTGTGTCTGGCAAAAATAGTAGCGCAACACCCTAATGTGGCGGCAGTCCATTATCCCGGCTTGCCAAGCCATCCGCAACATGCGTTAGCGACTGAGTTGTTCCGTGCTTATGGCTCACTTTTTAGCTTGGAATTAAAAGATGGCGTGGATTGTTTTGACTTCTTGAATCGTCTTAAATTAGCGATTGCCTCTAGTAATTTGGGTGATACGCGTACGCTGGTTATTCCGGTTGCACATACCATTTTCTTTGAAATGGGCCCTGAACGACGCGCTGCGATGGGAATTGCTGAGTCCCTTATTCGTGTGTCCGTTGGCATTGAAGATCAAGAAGATCTGGTGGCCGATTTTACGCAGGCACTGCTCGTATAAGTTGCAAGGTTGAGATAGCTCAGCTGGTAACACAGTCGTTTTTTCCTTTTTGATTAGGATACATCGCATGTTAGCGCTGTCTTTTCGCATGACCTGGCGTGATTGGCGTGCAGGTGAATTACGCTTTTTACTGCTTGCTTTGGTGATTGCTGTTGCGGCACTTAGCTCGGTTGGCTTTTTTGTCGATCGGGTTCATCGTGCCTTAGTGAGAGATGCAAACCAATTACTTGGTGGCGATCTGGTCATTAGTGCTGATTTTCCACTGCCTCAAACCCTACGTGCGCCGTTGACCGGATTGCAGCAGGCTGAAACTGCCAGTTTTGTGAGTATGGCGGCAAGTGAGAATGCGTCTCTGAGTAAATTAGTCGGGGTGAAAGCCGTTACTCCAGCATATCCATTGCGCGGCCGCGTTACTTTTGTCCATGATGCAGCGCTGCACAGTTCTTCTTCTGTCCCATCTTCTGATCCAATCACTCCTGTTCCCGGGACTGCTTGGGTTGATCAGGGCATCCTGACTGCATTAAATGTGCAACTTGGTGGAAAAATTAAGTTGGGAGACTTATTTTTTACTATCACACAGATCATTGCTAATGAGCCGGATCGTGGTACCAGTCTGATGAATTTTGCTCCACGGGTGATGATTGCCAATAGCGATTTGGCGGCAACTAAGCTGATTGCTCCTGGGTCACGCGTCACCTACCGTTTATTATTGGCTGGTTCGACTGCAAATATCAGTACGGCGAAATTCGCAGTCGAACACATGATTACTGCGCAGGCGATCAAAGGCGTACGTGTTGAGACACTCAAGGTGGGCAATCCACAAATGCAGGCGACGCTTGATCATGCTGAGGAATTTTTATCGTTGGTGAGTTTGCTTTCGGCAATGCTAGCTGCATTGGCAATTGCATTAGCTGCGCGTCGTTTTGTATTGCGGCACCTCGATGCGTGCGCGATGCTGCGCTGTCTTGGTATGACACAATCACAAGTTGGTTTATTGGTGGTGATTGAGTTTTGTTTGCTGGGAATAGTTGGATCGGTGTTAGGAGCGGCTTTGGGATATATGGGGCATTTGGTGTTGGTCACATGGTTAGGTAATTTTATTTCGACCAGTTTGCCTGCATCCTCTATTTTGCCTGCAGCACAGGCAATTGCTTGTGGTTTTATGTTGCTTCTTGGTTTTGCCTTGCCTCCGGTATTTCAGCTTCGCAATGTACCGCACAACAGAGTGATTCGACGTGATACGGGTACGCCACAAGCGCATACGATTGCCGCCTATGTATTTGGTTTAGGGATATTTTCCTTATTGCTATTTTGGCTAACGGATAATGCAAAACTGACCGGATTTACTTTGTTAGGCTTTATCGCGGGTTTTTTACTGTTTTCAGTCATTGCATGGCTGGCTATTCGTGCATTGTGGGTGATTAAACCCATTCGGCATGGCGTAAATTCGGCAGCATGGCGCTTTGCCATTACAGCATTGCAGCGTCGACCTGCTGCTAGTGTGGTACAGGTAGTTGCGTTGGCGTTGGGACTGATGGCGCTATTGTTGCTGACAATTATACGCTCCGATTTATTGGCAGCGTGGCAGCAATCAATTCCAGTAAATGCGCCAAATCATTTTGTTATTAATATTTTGCCTGAACAGCGTGCATCGTTCTCTGCACTGTTTGTACAACAGCATTTGGAAACCCCAGTCCTGTATCCGATGATGCGTGGTCGTTTAATTGCTGTGAATGCGCAACCCGTCTCTGATAAAAATTACTCATCTGAAACAGCACAACGTCTGGTCAACCGTGAGTTTAATCTATCAACGATGTTAAAGATGCAAGCAGGCAATAAAGTGGTGCGTGGTCACTGGTTTGCAGACGAGCAAGCTGAGGCATCGGTGGAGCAGGGGGTTGCAACTAATTTGGGATTGAAACTAGGTGATATGTTACGTTTTGAAGTTGGTGGCCAGCCAATTGATGTGCGGATTAGCAGCATTCGGAAACTTGACTGGAGTTCGATGCAAGTGAATTTTTTTGTAATTATTAATCCGAAATCAGCATCTGGATTGTCGCAAACCTGGATTACATCGTTTTTCCTGCCGTTGGAGCACGTATCGCTTTTACCAGATATAACGCGTCGTTTCCCCAATATGACGGTGTTTGATACAAGTGCATTAGTGACGCAGTTACGTGATGTATTGGATAAAGTTGCCGCTGCCGTTGAATTCTTATTTGCGTTTACACTAGCGTGCGGCGTGTTGGTGTTGTATGCAGCACTGCAAAGTTCGCAACAATTGCGCCTGCAAGAAGCTAGTTTATTGCGTGCATTGGGCGCATCCAAAAAACAATTATCTGAAGCGCAATGGATTGAATATAGTTTGGTCGGTGCGTTGGCTGGAATGCTTGCTTCTAGTGGAGCAGCACTGATAGGATGGATACTAGCAACACGTGTATTTAATTTTAATTTTCAGCCTAGTCTCTGGCTTTGGGTTGCGGGGGTGGCGGCTGGCTGTGTTTGTGCACTACTGGGTGGCTGGATTGGCTTGCGTGATGTTTTAAAACACCCACCACTCCTCAGTTTACGAACGTATTCCTGATACGCACCTTCTTTTTTAATGATAATAAATATAGCATAATAATGAACAGCTCCTTGAATACTACAACAAGTCTGCCAGTGGAACCCGTTCCGCCTTCCTTGTATCAACAAATTGGCGGTGCAGATAAGTTACGTGAATTAGTTGATCGGTTTTACGATTTGATGATGTTGGAAGAAGATTTTTCTATTGTTCGAGAACTCCACCCTGAAAAAATGGAAGGTTCACGTGATAAATTGTTTTGGTTTTTGAGTGGTTGGATGGGTGGGCCAGATTTGTATATTACCCAATTTGGGCACCCGCGTTTACGCGCGCGTCATTTACCGTTTGCGATTGGTATCAAGGAGCGGGATGAGTGGTTGGTGTGTATGGCAAGCGCCATGTTAGATGTCGGGCTAGAAGAAAATTTACGTGACCATTTATTACAATCATTCTATCAAACTGCGGATTGGATGAGGAACAAGGAAGGTTGAAGGTGACGATTTTTCCTTTCTCAGAACAACGTGAGATTTTACCCTATTTGGTGAAATGGCTGGTATTAGGCGCATTAGTGGCCTTATTGGCTGGCTCCGCCTCCGCTTTATTTTTATTCTCTCTCGACTTGGTCACCGCTTGGCGCGCACTACATCCGTGGATAATTTGGTTATTGCCTCTGGCTGGCTTCGCTGTGGGACTTCTGTATATGCATGTGGGCGGATCAGTAGAGGCGGGTAATAATTTACTTTTGGATGAAATTCACGATCCCAAAAAAATTATTCCGCTGCGAATGGCTCCCTTGGTATTTTTTGGTACAGTGATGTCGCATTTGTTCGGGGCTTCCGTCGGACGAGAAGGAACCGCGGTACAAATGGGAGGGGCGTTGGCTGATCAACTTTCGCTTATACTGCGGCTGCCACAACTGCAGCGTCGATTGCTGCTTATGGCCGGTATAAGCGCCGGATTTGCATCGGTGTTCGGAACACCATTGGCCGGTGCACTTTTTGGCTTGGAAGTATTGGCGATTGGTCGTATGCGTTATGATGCAATTTTACCATGCTTTATTGCGGCAATTTTAGCGGATCAGGTTGGTCTGTTGTGGGGAGTCCATCACACCCATTATGTTGTGTCATTCGTGCCTCTATTAACTATCTGGACCTTGTTGGCGGTATTGGTGGCTGGTGTGTTGTTTGGTTTCGTGGGAATGCTATTTGCCACTGCCACGCACACTGTGTCAGATTTTATCAAGAAACACATTCCCTATGCACCATATCGACCTTTATTGGGTGGTGTCGTCGTGGCGCTGGCAGTTTGGTTGCTAGGTACGCAGCATTATGTTGGTTTAGGGATTCCGACGATTGTAGCGTCGTTCGATCATCCTTTGCCGTGGTTTGATTTTATTGGAAAAATGGCATTTACTGTCACATCGCTTGGGACTGGATTTAAGGGAGGGGAGGTCACTCCACTGTTTTATATTGGCGCAACATTAGGAAATGCACTTGCGCCTTTATTGCATTTGCCATTTAGTATGCTTGCTGGTGTGGGTTTTGTGGCGGTTTTTGCCGGTGCAGCAAACACACCAATTGCGTCTACCATTATGGCGATTGAATTATTTGGACCAGCAATTGGGCCGTATGCGGCTTTAGCCTGCATTATTAGTTATTTATTTTCAGGGCATACTGGTATTTACCGCTCTCAACGGGTTGGTCATGCTAAACACCGCATCATTCCAGAAGGATTAAAATTAGGTGAAATTTCAGCATTTTGGCGTACCAAAAATGAAAACGACACAATAAATAAACCCTAAATTTGTACTCCTTCCTCTGCAACTGCGTTACGTTGCTATGTTAATTTTTTGTTCGATTCACTTAGAAGTGCTTATACCATGACAAGTTTCACCCATACGATTCAATGGCAAGACGGCGAGATGACTAAACAAGCACGCTGGCATTCTGAAAGTGGCGCCGCGGCACCAAAACGGGTAGTGTTAGCGGATGACACGATGACAGCGGATAGTGCGTATCGCTTAGCGTGTGAAGGAACTGCGCTACTGTGGAAAGGGGATTTTCAGAATGCTCGCCAGTTATTGCAGGCACTGGCACGACGCTGCGACCGTCCACCTAAAAAAGCACGACCTGTAAAAGCAGTTGTAGAGGCAGGATCAGCCCAACTATTTAATTTGCACCGTCAGGCACAATCACAACGCGCTCGGATTTTAGCTATGGTGCTTGTTCCACTTTCTGCAGACTATACGATTCCATTACGCCGCGCTCCGGATGTGGCGTTAGCATGTAATGAGGCCTATGGTGCTGCCAGTGACAGTGGGGATAGTGTTATTTCCCTGCGTGAACTACAAGGATTAATTGGTGCACATGAGTGGCGCAAAAAAGGGGTGCCGATTCCGGCATTGGGCGATTCTATTCACCCTCACTATGGTGTGTTTTCTCCCGTACGTGGCGAATATATTGATTTGGTTGCAACGGCAGCAACAACTGTTTTATCTGAAAATACGGCCTTGGGCACACTGGCATTTGATATTGGAACAGGTACCGGCGTACTAGCTGCGGTGCTGGCACAGCGTGGGGTACAACGCGTTATCGGCACCGATCAAGACCCGCGCGCACTTGCTTGCGCAAAAGAAAACTTGCAACGTCTGGGGTTAGCACACGCCGTCGACCTTTTGGCGACAGATTTATTTCCATCAGGGCGAGCGCCACTTATTGTGTGTAATCCGCCGTGGTTGCCAGCGCGTCCGAGTTCGCCAATTGAACATGCTATTTTTGATCCGGAAAGCCGTATGCTACGTGGCTTTTTAACTGGATTGTCACAGCATTTGGTGCCAAAGGGGGAAGGTTGGTTGTTACTTTCCGATTTAGCGGAACATTTAGGTTTACGTTCACGTGCGCAGTTACTGGAATGGATCGCTGCGGCAGGTTTAACGGTGCTCGCACGCAGTGATATCAAGCCAACCCATAGCAAAGTAAGTGACGACACTGATCCATTGCATGCTGCTAGAGCGGCGGAAATAACCTCGTTATGGCGTTTGGTTGCAGCATAGATTGTGATATAAGCAGATAGTTTATTTTTTTAGGAATGAGCATGAGTACGAAACCAGCACGAATTTTGACATTTAAGTGTAAGCAATGTAATAAATCGGTACAGGTATTTTTACAAAAAGTATCCGCATGTTCACATATTCAACCTTATCAAGGTTTGTGCTCATGCGGTGAATTGTATCGTCATGCTACCGGACAAAAAGAGGCCGTCGCTGATTATTTGGCTTCACCGGACGGAAGTTGGTCACATCATCATTAAGATGATCTGACATCGTTAATTAATCGTTAAGTGAGTTGATCATGGAAACTAAGCCACCATTCCCACCATTTACACAGGAAAGTGCCGTTCAAAAAGTGCGACTGGCAGAAGATGCCTGGAATAGTTGCGACCCAAATCGGATCGTTTTAGCCTACACACCAGATACCGTTTGGCGTAATCGCGCCGAGTTTCCAATTGGGCGGGAACAAGCGCATGAATTTCTACAGCGTAAATGGATAAAGGAACGTGACTACCGTTTAATTAAAGAATTATGGGCGTATGCGGATAATCGTATTGCTGTTCGATTTGCCTATGAATGGCATGACGACACTAGCCAATGGTTCCGCTCGTATGGAAATGAAAATTGGGAATTTAACGCAGCTGGTTTAATGGCGCGTCGCTTTGCTAGTATAAATGATTTACCCATCAAGCCAGAAGACAGACTATTTTTCTGGCCCCATGGTCGGCGTCCGGATGATCATCCGGGCTTGTCTGAGTTGGGGCTGTAGACTGAAACTTTAGAAAGATGATAAGGGATCGAAGTTGAGTCGAAGCGGTCAATCGGCGGGAGGATTAGAAGGCCAAGCTAGAATTGTTGGGCAGCGGACGTGACTTGCCCTGCGAGGTAATCCAGTTGCCCCTTCTTGATCATGTGCATCGTCTCAATGCCCGAGATAATTTTGGTGGCGCAATGGAAGTTCTTGAATCCCAGCATAGGTCGGGTTCGGCGTTTGATGGCCCGGTGGTCTTGTTCCACAAGGTTGTTCAAGTATTTCGATTGGCGCAGTGTGATCTCCACGCCGCTATCGGCGATCATGCTATGTACCGCCGCCGTGTTGGCGCCACTCTTGTCGATGGTGATTTTCTCCGGCACGTCGTGCAATCCGATCGCTTTTTCAAAGAAGCGACGTGCCGCGGCGTGATCGCGTTTGGCTGTGAGCAGAAAGTCCACTGTGTGGCCAAGCCTGTCAACCGCTCGATATAGATACTTCCATTGGCCAGAGACTTTGATGTAAGTCTCGTCCATCCGTCAGCTCGTGCCTACCGGCCGTTTGCGTCGGCGAAACACCTTGGCCAAAACCGGCAAGATCTTCAGCGCCCAGCGATGCACCGTGGCGTGGTCAACTTCCACGCCTCGCTCGACCATCATCTCTTCCAGATTGCGCAGGCTCAACGCGTACGATGCGTACCAACGCACACACAATAACATCACATCAAGCGGATAATGCAACCGCTTGTCGTCTGATTAGCCTGGCTTAATTGTGAGATAACTGATTTATTTTTATCGGTAACCGTGTCGGTAAGTTTTATGATCTCGGCGGTGAGCTCGTGAACCTTATTGCTATTAGCTTGATTCCCCTGGATATTAACGATTTCCCAATCTGCGTTCATGTTGACGTTTGGCCAGTCGCAAAGTGATCATTCAATATTGACTTTTTTTGAGGCTTCTTGAGCGTTTGCAGCGAATGAACAAATCAGGAAAACAAAAGCAAAGTAATGTTTCATCGCGATCCTTTATTAGAGTTAATGTCGACCAGCTGGCGGTGATTCTAGCACGGCACAAGTGACGTTGTTAATTTTTCATGGTATCGCAAACGGTATGATATCGTTTGCGATACCATGGCAAAACATTAATATTTGTGCCGCATTGGGCACACAGCGAGCAGTCATTTCTAGACAGCTGCCAGTCAATTGTTAAATCTTTCTTGCAGTTAAAACTAAGCAAGCGTTGATCACGCGGAGGTAATATGCTTGAAGTTGCACCTCCTAGGGTTCAGGCGGGTGATGTTACATATAAGCTTCACTCGCCTGGCTTATTAGTGAAATTTGGGGGAAAAACGTCCAGTCCTTTTTCTACAAGTTCACATCACAGCCAAGTAAGACGCTAAAGTTTAGTGACGTCAGTGACGAAATTGGAGAAGGCGAAACGGCTTGCTGCGCGAGGACTCGCTGATAATTATTTTCTGTTTTTGCTGGTCACTTAGTTTTACATAATACTGATTATACGTAATTATGAGCTAAAGTTGCGCACAGTAATAATGTGAAATAATCTAGCAAGAATATCCAAATCAGCCTCTGTAATACCTGGCCGGAAATTCCGGCCAGGTATTATTTACCTAATAGGCAGACATTGCGCTGAGCCGGAACACACTGACCACGTGTGACAGATTGCTAGCCTGATCCTGCAGACTTTCGGCGGCGGCGGATGCTTCTTCTACCAAGCCAGCATTTTTATGGGTTACTTCATCCATTTGCGCAATTGTCTGGTTAACTTGTTCGATTCCAGCACTTTGTTCTTGGCTTGCCGTGGTAATCTCGGTCATGATTTCGGTGACACGACGCACACTATCGACTACTTCGTTCATCGTTTTACCTGCCTCGCCAACCAGTTTGCTACCGGCGGCCACTTTGTCGACCGAATCGCCAATCAGGATCTTAATTTCCTTTGCTGCGGCTGCGCTACGTTGAGCCAAATTACGTACCTCAGACGCTACGACCGCGAAACCACGCCCCTGCTCCCCGGCTCGAGCCGCTTCAACTGCCGCATTCAACGCGAGGATGTTAGTTTGGAATGCAATGCCATCGATTACGCCGATAATGTCGACGATTTTTTTTGATGACTCATTGATCGAGGCCATCGTATCGACCACATGCGAAACCACGATCCCACCCTTGATTGCAACGTCAGATGCGGATGCCGCTAATTGGTTGGCCTGACGTGCATTGTCGGTGTTTTGCTTAACAGTACTAGTCAATTCTTTCATTGACGCAGCAGTTTTTTCCAGTGAACTGGCTTGCTCCTCCGTGCGGGATGACAGATCCATGTTGCCAGCTGCAATCTGGTTGGATGCGGTCGCGATCGTACTGGTGCCAGTGTGTACTTCACTAACGATTTGCACCAAACTATCGTTCATGTCCTTCAGCGCTTGAAGCAATTTTCCTGTTTCGTCCTTGGAATTCACTTCGATGCGACTGGTCAGATCGCCCGATGCCACGGTTTGCGCGATGTTGACTGCAAGTTGCAGTGGCTGAGTGATGCTGTGCACCAGCCAATAGGTGATGGTAGCTCCCGATATGATGGTGAAAATAACAATAAACAACAAAAGGATGTTGGCCGCTCGGTAATTGGAGGCTACATCGGCAGCGGAGTTTGCCATCGATTTGTTCGATTGTTCCAGAACGTATGCGACGATGTCGTCAATTGCTTTGGTGGGTGGACGATCCATACCTTTCACCAAGCCGTCGACTACGTGCGCGCTATTCGAATTCGTTGAATCGTATTGTTTCAGCGCGCTCAGATATTTTCCTTGAAGCTCGTTATGTGTCTTCAGTGCCTCGTCCACTTGCAGGGTGTCAAGACCCAAGGTCGTCAGTAAGCCTTTGAGTTTTTGCAGATTTGCTTGCGTCACCTCACTTTGCTTGCCAAAAGCTTTCTGGTATTTGTCGAATGCCGCGGGATCATTGCCTCTTAGTAGTAAATCTTTCCATTCCTGCACTTGCTTCTTAAATTCCACTTGAGCTGTTCGCGCGGTATCGATGGATGCTTCAAAGGTCAATGCTCTTCCCATCGTGGTTGTGCTACGGTCATTGCTAACACTGAGTGTGTGCCAACCTTGTAGGCCTACGATCAACACCGCCATGAGCAGAAAGCCGGCTAATATGCCAAGTCGCACGCCGATTTGTATGTCCTTAATTTTCATGCTTTTCCCATTGATTTGATAAGAGATTTGAGAGGGGAAATCGGGGTGGCGTCGCGCCGTAGGACGTTGGGGTAATCGCATGATCGGCAACGTTTGTTGTGTTCTCTCAGGCGCGTATTACTTTGGGGTAAGTGTTTAATTATATCAGAAGTATTTCCACCAAGAACTAATTTTAGTGCGCCATTATTGTTCTGAATTATTTACATAACGCTGAATTTTACAAAAAATTATTAATTTCTACAGTGATTGGCAACTTTTATCAGTTTAAATTGATTTAAATCAATTTTTGAATAGTGATTTTCTTCTAGTCTAATAGAGTGTTGCCTAACTGCAATGAGTAAAATCCACACTTCCTTAATGAATTGCGCTAACTGTACGTCAATACATTAGAGATATCGACTATTCCCACGCGTGTTTATTCAAGTAGTTATGAGGAATAACTACTTGGGAATCATTTTGGTTGTAAATTAGCAAAGGGTAGAAAATGAAGGGTATGTCTGATTGGTGGGATGAACTGAAATTGCAGCGAAAGTTGCAATTCTTAATTCAAGGGCTATTAATCATTATTCTTTTTGCTTCCCAGTATTGGATATCATCCAAATTTGAGCAAGCCGTCTTGCATTCTGCTGAAGAAAGAGCCAATTCGATAATGGAAGGTACTATTAATGGTTTAAATACCTTAATGGTAACGAAGGCTGGCGATGAGGATGTCATCAGCAACACGACCAGTCGTGCACTTTTTATACAAAAAATGGGCACTTCTGAAAAAATTAGAGAATTACGTGTCATACGGGGCAAAGGCGTTATTGACGAATTTGGTCCAGGGCTTCCTGAGGAAAAAGTGCTTGATGATATCGATCGCAATGTTCTTGCAACCGGTCAAAAACAAGTTCAGATCGACACGATTGACGGCTCTACCCTCAGAGCAGTACTGCCTTTTGTTGCAAAGAAAGATCTACGCGGTACAAATTGTCTTAAATGCCATGGCGTGGATGAAAACGCTGTATTGGGTGCAGCCAGTATTGTCCTTGATATTAAAGAAGATATGGCATCGATTAAGAAAATTAACGCCCTGCTCTGGATCGGACAAGGAATTTTGCAGATTACCTTGTTTTATATCATTGGCTTTATCGTCAATCGCTTACTCGGACAACTCGGTGGCGAACCCAATTATGCCACCAGCATTGCCAATAGAATTGCAACAGGGGATCTTAACTTTGACGTCAATACGAAGCCTGGTGATAGCGCCAGCTTAATTGCGGTGATGAAGGTGATGCGCACTAATCTTGCAAAAATCGTCAGCGAAGTACGTGTTGGCACGGAAATGGTAGCAACCGCTTCCAGTCAAATTGCAAGCGGAAACTTGGATCTGTCTGAGCGTACTGAACATCAGGCCAGCACGTTAGAAGAAACAGCTTCGTCAATGGAAAGTTTAACCGCGACGGTTAAAAAGAATACTGAAAATGCAATGAAAGCCAATGGCCTTGTGGTTTCTGCTTCTGAAGTGGCAATCAAAGGGGGGGCTGTTTTTTCTCATGTGGTCGAGACAATGGGGGATATTACTACCTCATCGAAAAAAATTGTTGACATCATCGGGGTAATTGACGGCATCTCATTTCAGACTAATATCCTAGCCTTAAATGCTGCTGTAGAAGCTGCACGTGCTGGAGAACAAGGCCGTGGTTTTGCCGTAGTAGCGTCCGAAGTGCGTAATCTGGCTCAACGTTCAACTGCTGCTGCTAATGAAATTAAGAAATTGATCAATGATTCAGTTGAAAAAGTGGAAATTGGTTCAAAACTGGTCGACCAAGCTGGTGTCACCATGAATGAAATTGTCGATAGCATAAAAAATGTTACCGATATAATGAGTGATATTACTTCAGCAAGCCGAGAACAAGCATCGGGTATTGAACAGATCAATCAAGCCATCAGTCAGATGGATAATGTTACACAGCAAAATGCGGCGCTCGTTGAACAATCTGCTGCGGCAGCACAATCGCTACAGGATCAAGCCAGCAATCTACGGCATGTCGTTGGCATTTTTCAACTAGATGCCACCCATGTCGCTGCGGGTAATGAGGCCATCAACAATTTTGAAAATGAGCAGAAAAAGCTAACAACTAAGCTGGAAAGCAAGTTGAGCGCACTTCAACCTATAATGATAAAAAATCGATCGACTAAAACGTAGTGAGTTTGGTTATTTGGTAATATTCCTTCTGCCATGTCATTACTTTTCTATAAGCAAAGGATCCATCACCCGTTTTAATCGTTCGACTGTCCATTCCGGTGCGGGATCATCCCAGCCGTTGTCGACTAATCGTCCATTGCGATCAATCACAAAACTGACAGGCATGCGCCATATTCGTCCGTATGCACCAGCATAGGTGCTACCGAGCATCCCAACCGGAAAGCTGAGCGTGGCTGCAACCTTGCGCACATCCTCTTTGTTGTCTGGAGCATCAATGCTAAACCCAAGAACACGTACACCATCCGCAGCATGACGTGCAGCATAAGCGGATAATATAGGCAATTCTTCACGGCACGGACCACACCAACTTGCCCAAAACGTGACTATGACCACGTGTCCGATTAAATCACGCGTCGCAATTTGTTGGCCATCAAGGGTGTGCAATACCAACGGTGGAGCAAGTTCCCCTCGCTTTAGAACGTCTACCGCTTTCACGGTAGCCGCTGGTGCCGGCAACACCAAACTGAGGGTAGATAGTGCTACTAAAGTTTTTAGTATAAAACGTCTTTGACTAAACATCATTACCCTACCCTCATTTTTTAGTGCAATTTTTAGTACAACTCTTAAAATCGATACGACATACCTACTGTTGCAGTCCAGTGCGGAAACAACTGATAACCGCTTAGTTTACTATAGACAGGTAATTGTATAAACGTATATAGCTGCATGTTATGCATGACAGTTGCACTCACTCCTGGGCTAAGATAAGCGACTGTGCCTGCTGTATCTGTGGCATCTGCCAAGGCGCCTTGATCGCTACTTTTACGGCTGACATTGAGCTGCAATTGCGGTACCAATGCAGGATTGGCTTCATAGCGCACACCAACGCTAACGGTAGATTGATTACCTGGACGGTAATCGGCGCCAGGTTGATCGAGTTTTTCAGCGATGGCCGATTGAAACTGACCATTCACAAAGGCATCAAAATTTTGACTTATTGGCTGATAGTAAAATGCGCCGATGATGACATCTGTACTGCCTGTACCGGTTTGTAAACTCGTGTCTAGCGTATTTCCTGGTGGCGGAACTTGGGCAGCAGGGCCAGTAGTAAAAGCAACAGGATTGTGGCCAACTAACCCCGTTCCTGCGGCATTAGGTCCACCATAATTACCCGTTGGTATTTTGATACCGAACTGAATTCCCAAATTATGGGTTGGCAATAGGCCTTGATAACTACTAATAAATTTAATGTCCCCTAATCCAGTCGCTGTCGCACCACTTATCGCTCCAGGTGTTACTGGATTGGTGCTTGCGCCGTAGGTCGTATGGCTACGATCAATATAAGGCAGCATTAACCGAAAATTCCAATCCGCACTGGCGGCATACGCTATCCCTAAGGTGGTATAGCGGTTAATTGTATCGTGCTCGACTTCCTGATTGCCGCCAGCATCATTAATTGCAGCTACTTTGGCCGCAGTAATAGTGCTCGTCCCTGAGCGCAATTGGTTTTGGTTGATGTAGGTATTATCCAAGCTCATACTCCAGCCTACCGCGGAAGAATATCCACTGGCAGCATCGGTTGAAAGCGAACATCCGCACGTGGCGCAGGCAAACACGGACATGCTAGGTAATGTAATAAGCGTTGTTAGAATTAATTTTTTCATGAAAATTTTACTATATTAGTATGCTGATGTGGTGTTTATCGTTGTCATAGCTACGCCCAATGAATGACGAAGATTCATCGAAATGCGAGCAAATAACAGATAAATAGCGCGAAAAAAAGCGCAAAACGGTGGCTATAGGTAGATAGCTGCGGGAGGACCGCGTGAAGGAGGAAAATATAAGGTGAGAATTGGTTGTGGTACTTGGACTACCGGGATAGACCGGATTTCGTGTCCATCTGGTAGCGTAGGAATAGCGCCAATAGCTGACATTATTCCGGTAGATCCAGCATGCGTTAAACAGTAAGCACAATCCTCCATCGCATAGGTGCCAGACCTGCTTGGCTGAGAGGATGATTTGCTCGCCTTGGCATACCCATTTGCATTTGGTGCGCGAATTGGTGTAGCAGAAGCATCGGCTCGGCAAATTTCCCAAAATGTGAGATCACTACCATATTGCTTCCCACTGGATGACAGTGCATGCGATATCGACGGGACGAGCGCGTTCAATAGTATCGCCAAACACGCGATCCAGATCGTCACTCGATTCCGTTTTGAATTTATTTGCATGACAAGAATTATACGATAGGAGATCGTGTTTGCGTTGAATCATTCACCTTGGCATAAAATGTGCTGCGATGAGTTGATAAGTAGGCTAATTAAGTAGGCTGATTTTAAGAGAAGGGCTGATATGGATCTTAGGCGACGATTAGTCACTTATCTTGGCGCATTATTAGTGGGGCTACTGTTAATGGTGCTCGTTGTTAATGTCATCACGTTGCGCTATGACGTGAATAATGAAATCATGGCCTCCGAGCAGTTGGTTAACGTGTTGTTGAATATCGGTAAAATCGGCCATGATCTCCCTGAAAAGCAAGCTGCAGCGCGATTAGCAGAAATTTTGGTAAGCGGACCGTTGCGGCATGTCAGTATTAGTATGGTTGACAATACCAATACCCTCGCCTCTGGTGCAGAAAAAAAGACGAGTAATGATAATCCGATCGCAGTACGACTGGCTACGATGTTGGATCTGACCCCGGCAAACAACACTGGTCAATTGCTTGAAATCGGGGGGCAACACTTTCGGATAGCACCTAATCCCGTATCGGAGATCGATGAGAGAATAAGTGACATTGTTCATTTTTGGATCACTCTATTGTTATTTTCTGGAGCAACATTGTTGGTTGCGTGGTGGTCAACGCACCGCGCGTTGGCGCCAGTGCGCGAATTAGAGGCCGGATTGTGGCGTCTTGCGCGGGGAGAATCCGAGGCTGGACTGCCCGTGTTTGCGTTAAGAGAATTTTCACAGGTAGCGAGTGCCATTGATGATCTTGCTGAGGCCTTAGCGAGTTCGCACACAGTCCAGCGGCAACTTTCAAGCCGATTGATTCGCGTACAGGAAGATGAGCGACGTGATTTAGCCATGGATTTACATGATGAAATGGGCCAGACCCTGACGGCAATTAGTGTTACGGCAGCTTACCTTGAACGCAATGCAGCACACCTTGATGCGCAACGTGTCGCTGAGTGCGCATTGGAATTACGGCGTGATGTGCGTGCTAGCGGTGAGCAGCTTCGCGCTATGTTGAAACGCTTACAACCGCTCGGCCTGAATGCCTTGGAGTTGAGTGCCATTTTGCGTGAATTACTCACCAGTTGGCAGCAACGCGAAGCCTCTATCGCATTTGTACTTTGTATGCCGGATGCCCTGCCACCGCTCGGCGATGCGACTGGCATGGTGTTGTATCGTGTCGTTCAAGAAGCACTTACCAATGTGGTTCGGCATAGTGGCGCCACGCAATGTAGTATTACGATAGAAGTATGTCCTGATCCGGAATCGTCTAGTGTAGACAGTATGGTGATATTGCGCATTGAGGATAATGGGAGCGGATTGCCGACACATGGTATTCGCTATGGCTGTGGATTGACAGGGATGCAGCAACGACTACAGGCGGCAGGGGGTAAGCTGACGATGATGTCACTGCTATCCCCGCTGCATGGATTGCGCCTGGACATCAGCATGCCATTGAATGCTTAATTTTACTAAAACTACTGAGACACACATGATAACGATCATTTTAGTTGACGATCACGCCGTCGTTCGTACTGGATATCGGCGCTTACTGGATGCTGAGCCAGGTTTGCGAGTAGTGGGTGAAGCCGCACGCGCGGATGAAGCCAACGCATTGGTGATGCGTACGAATCCAGATGTCGCCTTGGTTGACCTTAGTTTAAAAGGAAGTAGTGGGATAGAGGCATTACGGGGTATGCTGGCTCGCCGCCCTGCCCTCAAAATACTGGTACTTTCGATGCATGAAGATGCGGGCCATATCACGCAAGCCCTGCGCAGTGGAGCGCATGGCTATTTGACTAAACATTGTGAACCCGGCGATGTTATTGATGGTATCCGTCAGGTTGCGCGTGGTAAAAATGTGTTTTCTGCAGAGATATCCCGCATCATGCAGGCAGAACATATTGGCGTCGGTAGCACAATCACACCTCGGAATGCGCCGGGAACGCCTGATGCGATCAATGCATTGACTCCCCGTGAGTTTGATGTGTTTCATATGTTTATTCAAGGATTGTCATCCATGGATATTGCAGGATCCATGCAGTTAAGTCCCAAAACCATTCTAAATAATTTGACCATCATTCGCCAAAAGCTGGGAGTGGATAATGATGTGAAGTTACTTCATTTGGCCGTGCGGCATGGCATGATGACAATGTGATGTGAAGTAGTAATCTGTGGAAACTTAACATTCTTTGTAGTAATTATTTGCGATATATCAAGTAATTACTATTGATCTTAAATTACTTACCTGTATAATTAACATTATAAATTCTGTGATACAGGTGGAATTTATACCGATCAATGAGGGCAAACTTGTCGAAAGATGAGGACGCAAAGCCACCGACCTACAGCGCACAAGCGCCATGGTAGCGGGGTCGCCGATGAAACTGCATTTTGCACGATGTTCAACAAGCAAAATGAAAATCATTGTCATAGCGTAGCTCTCGCCCCTTACTGGAGCGTTGAGAACATGAAAAAAACCCCTAATGCCGTGTTATCCGTGTGTGTTGCCGCACTTATCAGTGCCTGCGGTGGTAGTCAATCCAACCAAACAGCGGTGCCCCTTGTGAGTCAAAATGCGGCAGCGCCGCTGGCTAGTGCTACTACCATCTTACAAATGGATGTGGCGACATTGCCCGATGCAGCCGCACAACAAGTTGCAGTACCTTCTTTTCATATAGCACCGGTCCAACTCAGTGAACCAAGTGATGCAGATGCATCCCGAAGCGCTAGCAACACATCGGCGCGCTTACAAGCTCATACGCAATTAGTGCCATCTGAATTTGAACATTTGTCCACGCGTCATTTGACCGCACAAATGATGCAGGCAATTCGTAGCGGTAGCCGAATTTCTACCGCAGATATGGGCGCAGCAGCAGATGCTTCCACGTCAACGGCAGCACCGACACCATTGGCAAGTGGATCGGTCGTCGCAACATACACGCCGGCACAAATACGTAACGCCTACGGACTGCCAGCATTACCGACGACAGCAACATTAACTAGTGCTCAGGCAGCACAATTGGGTGCTGGCCAAACGATCTACTTGATCGATGCCATGAATGACCCTAATACCGCTGCTGAACTCGCAGCCTTCAATCAAAAATTTGGCCTGCCAACATGTACTTCATCATCCATTTCTACCACAACTACCCTGCCGTTAGCGTCGGCTTCTGCCAGTACATGCGTGCTTTCAATCGCTTATAGTAGCGCAGCAGGCGCAGTAACGAATACGGCACCTGCTAATGATTCTGGATGGGCAACAGAAATCACACTGGATGTACAGTGGGCACATGCGACAGCACCATTAGCACGCTTGGTATTAATCGAAGCGCCAGATGCGTCTTTTACTAGTTTAATCAATGCGATTGCACTGGCAAATAAAATGGGGCCGGGTGTCGTTTCCATGAGTTTCGGCGGCGCCGAAGGAAGCTGGACTAGTTCTGTTGATGCCACTTTTACTGCTCCCAACATGACGTACCTCGCTGCTACTGGTGATAATGGTTCCGGTGTTTCTTGGCCTTCAGTTTCCGCCAATGTGCTTGCTGTTGGCGGAACATCATTGACGTATTCTGGCAGCGGCAGCCGCTCTGAAGTAAGTTGGTCTGGCACGGGTGGTGGTACTAGCGCCTATGTGGCAACACCTGCGTACCAAACAGCGACTGTGCCGGGAATGGGCACACTGGGACACCGTACTGTCGCTGACGTCGCATTTAATGCTGACCCTAGCACCGGACAATACCTCGCCGTTATTCCACAAGGAAGTACGACACCAAGTTGGCTGTCTGCTGGAGGAACCAGTTTATCGACACCGCAATGGGCAGGCATTATGGCTATTGCTAACGCTCAACGGGCATTAGCCGCTAAACCAGCAATCGGCGAACCCCACAGCGTTTTGTATACTCAAATTTCGACAGTTGCTGGAACTTACGCACTTGATTTTGCTGATGTTACCAAAGGTTCTGATGGCACATGTGCAACGTGTATCGCCAAGGTTGGTTATGATCCATTGACGGGTTTAGGTACACCCAATGTTACTAGCTTATTAACTTCACTTGCTGGCACGACCGCTACAGCAACACCACCCGTTGTCACATCAGCCAGCATTAGTGGAATAGTTGGTACGGCATTGTCCTTCACCGTTTCTGTTACTGATCCGAATGCGGTAACGTATGCCTTAACTGGTGCTCCGTCCGGAATGACGATCGCTACAACTGGCGCAGTGACTTGGAGCACTCCTGTCGCTGGCACGTATTCTGTGACGGTCACCGCAAAAGACAGCAAAACCGGATTATCTGGACAAGGTATCTACACGATTGTGATTGCACCATTGCCACCACCCGTTGTTACGCCTGCTACTATTAGCGGTAAAGTTGGTACAGCACTTTCATTTAGTGTCACAGTAACTGCACCGGATGCTGTTACCTATGCTCTTACCGGCGCTCCATCTGGTATGGCGATTAGCACTGCTGGTGTCGTTAGCTGGGCAACCCCAGTGGCAGGTAGCTATAATGTGACAGTGACCGCGAAAGACAGTAAAACCGGATTAACTGGTCAAGGTGTGTATACCGTTGTCATCGCTGCGATCCCAGCCCCGATCGTGACATCTGCAACTGTTTCGGGAACGGTAGGCAACGTACTCTCCTACTCTCCTGTGATCACCGCTCCTGATGCGGTAACCTACGTATTGACAAGTGCACCGTCAGGTATGAGCATCAGCACGACTGGTATTATCAGCTGGGCAACACCAGTTGCTGGCACCTATGTAGTGACAGTGACCGCGAAAGACACAAAAACCGGACTCAGTGGTCAAGGCGCGATTACCGTGGTGATTAGCACAGTAGGACCGACTATCACGGCACCGAACATGACAGGTGTCGCTGGAAAAGCGATGTCAGGTACGATTACCATTGCCGATTCAGGCGTGTCTAGTTTGTACGTGAGTATTTCTGGGATACCTATGGGGATGATGTTATCAGCGAATGGATTGACGATCACTGCTTCATGGGCTAGTCCAGTCACGGGAACTTACAATTTGAACGTAACTGTACAAGATTCAGCTGGTCACAGTGCTCAAAAAACAGTTCCTATTACAATTACAGCAAAATAATGAGCGTATAGCTTTACTACAATACTGATTCACTAACATCAATTCACTATCATCTTACAGGCGACACAGCAATGTGCCGCCTGTTTTTATACCTAATGATCAAGGGAGCATGGACACCAGAACACCGTCTTTGAGTCTAATATGGTGATAAATGGCAGCTAAGGCATGGATTCCCGCTAACCATAGGATGCTATCGCCGAGAAATGAATGTACATCCCCCCAGTCTGCAAGACCGGACAAAAATGAGTTTGCAATGAAAGGAAATTGGTTAATCCGAAATCCACCAAGCAAGGTCAAGGGATGACCTTCCGTCCCCAACGCCAATAGCGCAGTAAGCGGCAATGCAAACAATAAAGTCCATAATACTAAATGCACCAGCCGCGATAGCAGATGCATCCATGCCGCCATCGCAAATTTAGGTGCAGTTGGACGTACTGCAACCCAGATCAAGCGTAAAAATGTGAGTGTAAATATAGTCACACCCAAGGATTCATGCCAAACAATGTCGCTTCGTGTTCCCGGATCGATCCCATTATGCAGTAATTTGCCAAAGTGATCAGGTCCCAAAATGAAGGCGATGACAACAATGATTGCTGTAATCCAATGAAAAGCTTTACTTAATTTGTCGTATTGATCAGATTTTTTTTGCTTCAACTTGTGACTCCTTTTAAAATTATCCTGCAGTTAATGATCTTAGGATCTACGTATTAATAAGCTTATATCACAGAATCGCTAAAATTAAATTGACGATCATGATGCGAGTCATCCTTTTGTCACATAATTCCATTATAATCGAATTATGAAAACGACTGATGCGGTCCAGGCTTTTATTGCACTAGGACAAGAATCCCGACTCCATGTATTTCGCCTTATCGTTCAAAAAGGCGATGTTGGTTTAACGCCGACGCAAATTAACGAAATACTGGATATACCGAATGCGACGCTGAGCTTTCATTTAAAAGAACTTCTTCAAGCCAACTTGATTACGGTCGAGCGTCAAAGCCGTAATCTCATCTATCGACCTAATGCTGATGTAGCAACGGCGCTCTTGAGTTATTTAATGGAAAATTGCTGCGGCGGCAATTCATGTACATCAACCACACCAAAGATAAAAAATACCATGAGGCAATATAATATTCTATTTTTATGCACTCACAATTCAGCACGCTCCGTGTTAGGTGAGGCGTTGGCATCGACGCAAACGAATGGCAAGTTCATTGGTTATTCGGCGGGATCTACCCCTGGATCCAAGGTAAATCCATTTGCCGTTGAGCTGGCGAAAGAAATGGGTTATCCAGAAGAAAAATTACGCTCAAAGAGCTGGGATGAATATGGTTTACCTGAGGCACCAAAGATGGATTTCATTATTACTGTATGCGATAACGCAGCAGGTGAAATTTGTCCATTTTGGCCTGGGAAACCGGCTACGGCACACTGGGGCTTTCCTGATCCATCGCAAGTACAAGGCAGCGATGACAATAAACGAAAAGCGTTTAGAGAAGTCATGTTTGGATTAAAGAAACGCATCGATCTTCTCGCTGCGTTGCCATTAGACAAATTGGACGGCATGAGTATTCAACAAGAGTTGAAAAATTTGGCGCAGATATAAAACTAACTATACGAGGTGTACATTGAATATTTTTGAGCGTTACCTAACAGTCTGGGTCTTTTTGTGTATTGTTGTTGGCATCGCGTTAGGCCAACTATTTCCCAGTGTCTTTCAATCTTTAGGTGCAATGGAATTTGCCCACGTGAATATTCCGGTTGGTATTCTTATTTGGATCATGGTTATTCCCATGTTGGTCAAGGTGGATTTTAGTGCATTGCACGAAGTTAAACAGCATATCAAGGGAATCGGCATCACGTTATTTGTCAATTGGCTAGTAAAACCATTTTCCATGGCTTTGTTGGGTTGGATATTTATTCGCCATATTTTTGCCCCATATCTTCCTGCAGATCAGTTAGACAGTTATATTGCCGGCCTCATTCTGTTAGCTGCTGCGCCTTGTACAGCCATGGTATTTGTCTGGAGCCGATTAACCAATGGCGATCCCCTCTTTACATTATCGCAAGTCGCATTGAATGACACGATCATGATTTTTGCTTTTGCCCCATTGGTCGCTTTTCTACTGGGAATATCAGCAATTACCGTCCCATGGGAAACATTGATTACGTCGGTTGTTCTTTACATCATTATTCCGGTGCTACTGGCGCAGTTGTGGAGAAAAGCATTGTTAACCAAAGGACAAAATGCCTTTGACCAAGCGATGCAAAAGATTGGGCCATGGTCTATCTCTGCGTTGTTAGCAACCTTAGTTTTGCTGTTTGCATTCCAGGGGGAAGCGATTATTCAGCAGCCAGTGGTGATTGCTTTGTTGGCGGTGCCTATTTTGATTCAGGTATTTTTTAATTCTGCATTAGCCTATTGGCTTAATCGTGTGGCTGGAGAAAAGCATAACGTTGCCTGTCCTTCCGCCCTAATTGGCGCGTCAAATTTTTTTGAGCTTGCCGTGGCAGCGGCTATTGGCTTATTTGGTTTTCATTCCGGCGCTGCGCTTGCTACCGTCGTGGGTGTGCTGATTGAAGTGCCTGTAATGCTACTGGTAGTTAAAGTGGTCAATTCAAGTAAAGACTGGTACGAACACAAGATGTAATACACACCGTATGTGCTTAGTATGCTCCAAACCATCCTAACAAGGCACCTGCTCCTAACAACCACAGAATTGGTAACCGTGTTTTCCAGATCACCACAGCGCTGACCGCTGTGGTGATCCATAATGGCCAATCCGACATAGTGTGTTCCGGACTTGCCATAATCCAACCGGTTGAGAGTAATAATGCGACAACGATCGGTGCCATACCTTGTTTAAACGCGCGAACAAGCGGCAGATGACGATAGGAATGCAGCCAACTGGATGCGAGATACGTTAAGGTCGCACTAGGAAGTAAAATGCCAAACATGGTCAAAAATACGCCTGTAAAACCCAACAACATACTACCGGCATTCAATCCAATATTCCATCCCATTAGTGCAATAAATAACACATTAGGTCCAGGTGATGCCTGCGCAATCGCGATCGATGCATTGAACTGTGATTCTGTTAGCCAATCCTGTTGCACTACTAAAAAGCGGTGCATTTCCGGTAGCGTAGACACTGCACCACCGATGGATAACATCGACAACATCAAAAAATGACCAAATAAATGAAACCAGTCAAGCAATTGCAATGAAATTGGGTGTAATGAGTTCATTTGCGTAATGCCTTATACGTCAATCCGCACACAACCGGCCCAATTCCAAATAACACCACAAGTAGTGGCCAATGCAATAAGGCAATAATGACAAAGCACACAGCAACAATCAGCGTACACATCGTACGTCCAAGCGGATGTTCGCGTAATCCGGAAGTAAGCTTGAGGGCACTTGCAATAATGAGACCTGCTGCTACTGCACTCATACCGCGAATTGCCCCCGTTACCCCAGAGTGCACTGAAAAATGACTGTAGATGATACCTAATATCAGCACTAGAACAAGTGGAATGGCTAATATACCGGCCAACGCGGCCAACGCACCGCGCAAACCAAAATAACGGGCGCCAACCATTAATGAAAGATTAACCACATTCGGCCCAGGCATGATTTGCGCTACAGCCCACTCCTCAACAAATTCTGCCGGCGTTAGCCATTTCTTATTTTCAACAAGCTCGCGCTGTACAATCGGCAACACCCCACCAAATCCTTGCAAGGCAAGTAGCGTGAACGACCAGAATAAATCCCATAACGAGGAAGGAGCTGGATGAGAAGCGTGGATTGGTGCAATCGGTGGCGTAGTCACAGGCGGCGAGGTAAGATTGATCGTCATACAGGGTAATTACGGTGATGTCGGTGCGGTAGTTGGCGTAATAGGATGGGATACACGTTTTAGTTCCAATTGCCTGTCAATTTCATCCACACGCGCCTGCCGTTTATACCGATTTGCCACCACCTCACTTTGTTTAGCTTGCTCCAAATCAACGCGCCGCTGTTCTTTCGCACTGATCAAACAGGCATTAACAAAAAATTGGGTATGACAGGCTAACTCCGCTTTGGCATAACGTGTTTCGATGTTTGCGCGTGCTAAATCAACCTGCGTCAGTATGGCATCCGCTTCATCCGTTGAGCTAATGACAGCGAATTCCGGGCTGACCAGAGGATCGACTAGCGTAGATGGATGGATCCGTTGTATCGCGCATCCACTCGTACTTGCTGCACCAAACAGCACGATAAGAACAAGTGGAAATGAGCGAAAACCAGAACAAACCTCAGACCAAATTTTCCGATATTGAGCGGCTTTGACTATCCATATACTCACGCGATTGCATTTCAATAATGCGTGACACGGTGCGATGAAATTCATTGGCTAATGTACCTTTGGTGTACAGTTCTTCAGCAGGGACTTCTGCTGACATGATAAGTTTAATTTTGTGATCGTAGAAAACATCAATCAACCAGGTAAATCGCCGAGCTTCAGACGACATCGACGCCGACATGCATGGGATGCCTGACAATATCACAGTCTGAAACTGACTGGCAATCTCAAGGTAATCATTTTGTGATCGCGGCCCGCCGCACAAGGTAGCAAAATCGAACCAGATAATGCTACCAGCCCGACGTAAGGATCGAATTTCACGGGATTCTATCCGTAATATAGGATCTTGATCGGTTGTTTCTGCAATTTTACGATAGGTTTTGCGTAAAATTGAATCTGTTGCGGCATTCAGGGGGAAAAGGTAGGCATCCACCTGCTCCAGTGCGCGTTTTCGGTAATCGTTACCTGAATCGACATTCATTACATCTAATTTTTCTTTAAGCAAGGCAATCGTCGGCAACAAGCGATCACGGTGCAAACCATCCGGATATAAGGTATCGGGAGGGTAATTCGACGTCATAATAAAAGTGACGCCATTGTTAAATAATGCCGATAACAAATTAAACATGATCATGGCATCTGCCACATCTGAAATGTGAAATTCATCAAAGCAGATTAAGCGGTATTTTTTGGCAATTTTTTTGGCAACGATATCTAGAGGGTTGGCTACCCCTTTGAGTTCATCCAATTGCTGATGAACGCTACGCATAAATTCATGAAAATGAATCCGAGTTTTACGTGTGAGTGGAACCACCGTATAGAAGCTATCCATTAAAAAGGATTTGCCACGCCCTACCCCGCCCCACATATACACGCCACGTGGCACGTCTGGTGGGCTTATCATACGCATGATTTTACTGGAACGACGATTTTTATAGACTAACCACTGGTCAAACGCCGTTTGTAGTCGTTCAACAGCTCGAAATTGCGCTTCGTCTGAGGTAAAGCCACGCTCAGTTAACGCTTGTTGGTAAAACTCCACTACATTCATAAATATCCAAATCACCTGCATTTATATACATTGCACGCCTATCAACTGCGTACCTATACGACACCAGACCTGTATCCTAGAAGATCCATTTTAGTGTTGTAATGTCGCCCCCGCGGTCATAGGCAGGGGTCCAGCGACGTTCGTGATCAACGGAGATCCTAAAGACGCTGGATTCCCACCTGAAACCGCGGGAATGACGAGGTCATACTATTCTTGCCACGAGTTATTGAGAAGTTATTCAATATAACGCTAGGCTTAGAAATTCAGTGCGCGCTTATCAACTGCTAACGCAGCTTCTTTCGTTGCTTCTGATAATGACGGATGGGCATGACAAATACGTGCAATATCTTCGGCGGATGCTTTGAATTCCATCGCAACAACAGCTTCTGAAATCAATTCCGACGCCATTGGTCCGATGATGTGAACGCCAAGAATTTCATCTGTAACGGCATCAGCTAAAAACTTCACCATACCATTCGTATCGCCTAAAGCGCGTGCACGGCCATTTGCCAGGAATGGGAATACCCCAGCTTTATAAGCAACGCCATCTGCTTTTAATTGTTGCTCATTACGGCCAACCCAAGCGATCTCTGGAGATGTGTAAATAACCCAAGGAATTGTATTAAAGTTGACATGGCCATGTTGGCCGGCGATGCGTTCAGCTACTGCTACGCCTTCTTCTTCCGCTTTGTGTGCCAGCATTGGGCCACGTACGACGTCACCCACAGCCCAGATATTTTGCACGTTAGTTTTGCAATCGCCATCAACCACGATAAAACCACGTTCATCCAATTGCAAGCCAATAGCTTCCGCATTCAAGCCAATCGTATTTGGTGTACGACCGATTGAAATGATGAGTTTATCAAATACAGCTTTGTGCTCAGCACCGGCAGCATCAGCGTAATTCACGGTAACGTCATTGTCACCTGGGACAATCGCGCCAATCTTAACGCCAAGGTTGATTGCCAGACCTTGTTTGCTGAATAGTTTATGCGCTTCTTTCGCGATTTGATCATCAATCGCGCCCAAAAATACTGGCAATGCTTCCAGTACGGTGACATCTGAACCCAGACGACGCCATACGCTACCCATTTCCAGACCGATCACGCCAGCACCAATCACGCCTAATTTGGCAGGAACTGCATTGATGTCCAAAGCACCGGTATTTGACAAAATTAATTCTTCATCAAAAGGAGCGCCTGGTAATGCACGTGCGTTTGAACCCGTAGCGATAATGATGTGTTTTCCGGTGATTGATTCCGGAGCTACACCCTCTTTGCTACTAGTAACGCTGACTTCTGTACCACCATCAACCGCTTTTACGAATGCGCCGCGACCATGGAAAAAAGTGACTTTATTTTTTTTGAACAAATACAAGATACCGTCATTGTTTTGCTTAACAATGGTATCTTTGCGTTTTTTCATTTGTGCGACATCGATCGACAAACCTTGAACGCCAATACCATGCTCTGCGAAGGCATGGCCAGCATGTTCATAGTGCTCTGACGATTGCAATAGCGCTTTCGATGGGATACACCCTACGTTAGTGCAGGTGCCGCCAGGAGCAGCGCCGCCTTTTTCGTTGGTCCACTCATCGATACAGGCTGTAGAAAAACCAAGTTGTGCAGCACGGATTGCTGCAATATAACCGCCAGGGCCACCGCCGATGACGACCACATCAAATTGCTTGCTCATAGTTGAGTCTCTTAAAGGGGATAGAAGTAGTGAAACAGCGGTCTGTGAACAGAGTAAATTGTCCACAGACCGCTGGCCGTACGAAGCTACAGGCTTTTTACGGTAACGATGAAGCCTAGATTACAGATCCAATAACAAACGTGCTGGATCTTCTAATGCTTCTTTCATAGCAACCAAACCTAACACGGCTTCACGGCCATCAATAATCCGATGATCATACGACATGGCGAGGTAATTGATTGGGCGAACAACCACTTGACCATTTTCAACAACAGCACGGTCTTTGGTTGCATGCACACCCAAAATCGCTGATTGCGGTGGGTTAATGATTGGTGTCGACAACATGGAACCAAATGTACCACCGTTAGAAATCGAGAATGTACCACCAGTCAAATCATCCAGTGTTAATTTACCGTCTTTGGCTTTTTGACCAAACTCACCAATTTTTTTCTCAATGTCAGCAATCGACATTTGATCCGCATTACGCAGAATTGGCACCACTAAACCACGTGGTGAACCGACGGCGATACCAATGTCAAAATAGCCATGATATACAATATCATTACCATCAACAGATGCATTGATGATCGGGTATTTTTTCAGGGCGGCAACAGCTGCTTTGACGAAGAACGACATGAAACCTAATTTAACGCCATGTTCTTTTTCAAATTTGTCTTTGTACTTGTTGCGCAGATCAATCACAGGCTGCATGTTGACTTCATTGAATGTCGTCAAAATAGCATTTGTTGATTGGGACTGAATCAAACGTTCCGCAATACGAGCGCGCAGACGGCTCATTGGCACGCGTTCTTCAGGGCGATCGCCTAAATTAGGTGCTGGTGGCGTAGAAACACGCGCTAATGTAGGTTTTGCAGCAGGAGCAGTTAATGGTGCAACTGCTGGTGTTTTAGGTGCTGAAGTAGCAGCTAATGCATCGCCTTTCGTTACACGTCCATCTTTACCGGAACCAGCAACTTGCGATGCATTCAGATTATTTTCAGCCAAAATTTTCGCTGCTGCTGGCATAGCAACATCGGATTTAGAAACGCTAGCGGCGGCAACTGGCGCAACGGCTGCTGCGGCGGCGGCAACAGGTGCACCTGCAGTTGCAGACGCTTCCGTATCGATAATCGCAATGATTTCATCGGCGACAACCATGCTGCCATCCGGCTTCAGAATTTGTGTGATCACACCGGCCAATGGGGCTGGCAATTCCAACACAACTTTATCTGTTTCAATATCAATCAAGTTTTCATCACGAGCAACTGCGTCGCCAACTTTTTTATGCCATGTCAACAAGGTAGCTTCAGCGACTGATTCTGACAGCTGTGGTACTTTAACTTCAATAATTGCCATTTAATTCTCCGTATCTCGTTCTTAGTTCAGGTGGTGCATTACGCACTGCGTGCTGATTGCTCCCACCTGATGTCAATGGAACCGGGGCTTCCCCGGAACCCGCTTATTTCGTCAGTACAAAACCTTTGAGTTTGGTAAAAGCGGTGTCAATCAGTGATTTCAACTGCGCATAATGCTTATCGTAATAACCTACGGCAGGTGACGCACTAGCTGGACGACCGGCATAAGCCAGTTTTTGACCATCTTCTAACGCTTCAAAAATATTGTGCTGAATCTGGAACCACGAACCTTGATTTTGTGGTTCATCCTGAGTCCAAACCAATTCGTTGAAATTCGGGAATTTTTTGAGTTCAGCCACGAAGCTCTTATGTGGGAACGGATATAACTGTTCCACACGAATAATCGCTACATCAGTTGCTCCACGTTCTTTACGGGCATTGACCAGATCGTAGTAAATTTTCCCAGAACATGCGATAACGCGTTTGACTTTAGCAGCGTCGATTTTGTCGTCTGCTTCACCTAACACGGTATGGAAACTGCCTTTAGCCAATTCAGTCAAAGGAGATCCTGCGTCTTTATTGCGCAATAATGATTTTGGCGTCAGGATAACCAGTGGCTTACGGAACGGACGAATCATTTGACGACGCAACAGATGGAAAATCTGCGCTGCCGAAGTCGGTTGTACGACTTGCATGTTGTTGTCTGCGCATAATTGCAGGAAACGTTCTGGACGAGCGGAGGAATGCTCTGGTCCTTGACCTTCATAACCATGCGGAAGCATCATGGTTAAACCAGATGCACGACCCCATTTCACTTCACCGGAACTGATAAATTGATCAATCACGACTTGTGCACCATTGGCGAAATCACCGAATTGCGCTTCCCAGATGGTCAGCGTATTTGGTTCTGCAGAGGAGTAACCGTATTCAAAAGCCAGCACCGCTTCTTCGGATAACACCGAGTCAATCACGGTAAATGGAGCTTGATTATCAGCCACATTTTGCAGAGGAACATAACTTCCTGAGTCCCAACGTTCACGTTTTTGATCATGTAAAACAGCGTGGCGATGGACGAAGGTACCGCGACCAGCATCTTGTCCAGCCAAACGAATTGCATAGCCAGAAGCAACCAAAGAAGCAAATGCCAAATGTTCGCCCATACCCCAATCCAGATTCAATTCGCCGCGACCCATTGCTGCGCGATCTGCCAAAACTTTTTCAACCAAACTATGTGGTTTAAAGCTTTCTGGAATGGTGGTGATGCGTTGTGACAAGCGTTTCAATTCAGTGAGTGGCACAGCAGTATCAGCTGCGTCAGTCCACTTACGATTCAGGAATGGAATCCAATCTACTGCATATTTATTTTTGAAATTGGTAATGACTGGATCAACAGTCAATTTCCCGGCATCCATAGCGTCACGGAATGATTTGACCATTTCGTCGCCAGTTGTGGCTGAAATAGTGCCTTGCGCTGCCAATTTATCCGCATACAATTTGCGTGTACCAGGATGTTGTGCAATTTTTTTATACATCAGCGGCTGTGTCAGCGCTGGTGTATCTTGTTCATTGTGACCTAATTTGCGGTAGCAAATAATATCGATCACGATGTCTTTTTTAAATTCAAGACGGAAGTCAAGCGCGATCTGGGTTGCCAGAACCACCGCTTCAGGATCATCGGCATTAATATGCAATACCGGCGCCTCAATCATTTTAACGACATCGGAGCAATACAAGGTGGAGCGTGAATCACGTGGATCAGAGGTTGTAAAACCAATCTGATTATTAATCACGATATGCAATGTTCCGCCGGTACCGTAACCGCGCGTTAATGCCAGATTCAGCGTTTCCATCACGACGCCCTGCCCTGCAAACGCAGCATCACCATGCACGATGATAGGCAATACTTGCGCGCCATCTTTGTCGCCGCGGCGATCCATGCGTGCTTTAACCGAACCTTCAACAACTGGGTTAACGATTTCCAAGTGCGACGGGTTAAACGCGAGTGATAAATGAACTGGGCCGCCAGGAGTTGACACGTCGGAAGAAAAACCTTGGTGGTATTTCACATCGCCGGCAGGCAAATCGTCGCCGTGTTTGCCTTCAAATTCAGCAAACAGATCCTGTGGCATTTTGCCAAGTGTATTGACTAATACATTCAGACGACCGCGATGCGCCATCCCGATAACAATTTCTTGTACGCCACGTTCACCAGCGCGCTGAATACTTTCATCCATCGACGCGATAAAACTTTCGCCGCCTTCTAATGAAAAACGTTTTTGACCAACGTAGCGAGTATGCAAATAACGTTCTAAACCCTCTGCAGCAGTTAAACGCTCCAGAATGTGTTTCTTTTTATCAGCACTAAACGTCGGTGTCGAGCGAATCGATTCGAGTTTTTGTTGTAACCAGCGCTTGATGGTTGGGTCGCTGATGTACATAAATTCAGCGCCGATAGAACGACAATAGGTATCACGCAATGAATTTAACAAGTCGCGCAATGATGACGTTTCTGGACCAAAATAGGTGTTACTGATATTAAACACAGTATCCATATCCGCATCGGTCAATCCGTAAAAGGCGGGATCTAACTCAGGAATACTTGGACGTTCTTGGCGTTGCAATGGATCCAGATTGGCCCATTGACTTCCTAAGAAACGGTATGCTGCAATGATTTGTTGAACTGCGACACGTTTGCGACCCATTTCAGCATCAACTGAAGCAGCAACAACGCGCATAGGACCTTGTTTGGCTCGCTCAGCAAATGAAGCAATAACGGAAGCATGGGCGACATCTGGCTTGGAACTACCATCTGATGCTGGTACGTGTTGCATAGCATCAAAATAGGAACGCCAATTGTCTGGTACTGAACCAGGATTGTCCAGATAGGATTCGTAGAGTTCCTCTACGTAGGGGGCATTACCACCAAATAGGTACGAATTGGCGTTGGATTCTTGCATCATCTTGCTCACCTTTCTTCGCGTTTCGCGAGATTAGCGGGTTAATCTAACCTTCCGCGACACGGCCTGACCGGTTAGCGGATTGCACATCAAGTTGTGGGGAAGGACTCGAGGGTAGTGTAATTTTGCTTCTACATTGAAATCTTGTTTGTGTTCAACTTTTCATACTCTACACTAAATTCAAAAAATACTACTACACAATAATTGAATATATTCAAAATTGTTTCAGTGATGCATATAAAACAGTAACTAAGCACAAAATACAAAACCGACGAATGCGCAAAAGACTAACTGAATATACCTTAACTGAATCAGCTTTAAATCTACCTTTATTAACTTATGCAGCCCGAAGCATAACATAAAAAAAGGCGAGTCACTCGGACTCGCCTTTTTTAATCTAATAACAGTCCGTCATTTAATCTAAATGACGATATCTGTATGTTAGATTTATTCACTTCTGTGCCAATTAACGTTGTTCAATCGGTTTAACCGTGCGTGTTGGCGAGCCAACAAACAACTGACGTGGACGACCAATTTTTTGCTCTGGATCAGAAATCATTTCTTTCCATTGAGCGACCCAACCTACTGTACGTGCCATCGCAAAGATACCAGTAAACAGTGCAGTTGGAATACCTAATGCACGTTGTACGATACCAGAGTAGAAATCGACGTTCGGGTACAGTTTACGTGAAACGAAGTATTCATCTTCCAACGCAATTTTTTCCAACGCCATCGCTAATTTAAACAATGGATCGTTTTCCAAGCCTAATTCTGCCAGCACTTCATAGCATGTTTCGCGCATCAATTTAGCACGTGGATCGTAGTTTTTGTAAACACGATGTCCAAAGCCCATTAATTTAACGCCGGAATTTTTATCTTTCACTTGACGGATAAATTCAGGAATATGATCAACGCTACCGATTTCTTCTAACATCGATAATGCAGCTTCATTTGCACCACCATGAGCAGGACCCCACAAGCATGCAATACCAGCAGCGATACAGGCGAATGGATTGGCTCCTGAAGAACCTGCCAGACGTACTGTCGATGTTGAAGCATTTTGTTCATGATCCGCATGCAAAATCAAAATACGATCCAACGCACGTACTAATACGTCATTGATTTTGTATTCTTCACATGGTGTGGAGAACATCATGTGCATGAAGTTAGCACTGAAAGACAAATCATTTCTTGGATAGACGAAAGGCTGACCGATCGAATATTTATACGCCATTGCGACCAGTGTTGGCATTTTCGCCAATAAACGAATGGCGGAAACTTCACGATGATGAGGATCGTTAATATCCAGTGAATCATGATAGAACGACGCGAGTGCACCGACAGTTCCAACCAATACCGACATCGGATGTGCATCACGACGGAAACCACGGAAGAAAAATTGCATTTGCTCGTGTACCATCGTGTGACGGGAAACAGTGTAAGCAAATTCTTTGTTCTCAGCTACATTTGGTAACTCGCCATTTAGTAATAAATAGCAGGTTTCCAAAAAGTCGCCTTTTTCGGCCAATTGTTCAATTGGATAGCCGCGATACAGCAATTCGCCTTTATCGCCATCAATATAGGTAATTGATGAATTACAAGCTGCAGTGGACATGAAACCAGGATCATACGTAAACATACCTGTGGCAGCGTACAATTTGCGAATATCAATTACATCTGGGCCCACTGTGCCTTTGTAAATAGGCATTTCTAATGGTGTTGAGCCATCAGAAAAGGTGAGTGTTGCTTTATTGTCGGAGTTAGTCATGGCTCTTCCTTCTTGGGAGGGGTGAGTCGTTAATCAAAGGGTTCACAGAAAAGTGGCAAGCGATGCCTATACTGCCCGTATCCGTGCTAGCAGCACATGTACGGAAGGCACATCCAATTCGCCAGTAGGCTCATTACGGCAAAGCAGCAGACTCATTAAATCGTTGTCAGACAATTCCATGAGCATGGAAAATGCTTCTACTTCAACATCGTTTAATTCTGTTTCATTTGCATCTAAAAAACGGGTTAAAATTAAATCATTTTCCAATAAGCCGCGGCGTGCACGCCAACGTAATCGTGCGCGTTTAATTGGGTCAGCCTGATGCGTTATAGACATACAAATATCCTTATTCGATGCAGTGCCAACATAAAACGGATGGCAATACATCCTTAATCATACAAACATGTCAAACTTAAACCAACTTGACGCGATAACACAACGCCGCATCCCGTTGACCTAAGCTTGGACACTGTAACTACAACTATACTGCTCTGCGTACCATTAATTCTTTGATTTTACCAATGGCTTTGGTTGGATTGAGGCCTTTAGGGCATACATCCACACAATTCATAATGGTATGACAACGGAATAAGCGATACGGATCTTCAAGATTATCCAAACGCGCACCTGTTGCTTCATCACGAGAATCTGCGATAAAGCGATAAGCTTGCAATAAGCCGGCTGGGCCGACGAATTTGTCTGGATTCCACCAGAAAGACGGGCATGAAGTTGAGCAGCATGCACATAAAATACATTCATACAAACCATCCAGTTCTTCACGTTCTTCTGGTGATTGAAGACGCTCTTTTTCTGGCGGGATGGAATCATTAATCAAAAACGGCTTGATTGAATTGTATTGCTTGAAGAATTGCGTCATATCCACAATCAGATCGCGGATGACTGGCAAACCAGGCAATGGGCGCAAAATAATTGGCTGAGTCAATTCATTCAGATTGGTAGTACATGCCAATCCATTTTTGCCGTTGATATTCATCGCATCGGAACCGCAGACACCTTCGCGGCATGAGCGGCGCAGAGACAAGGAATCATCCACATCCGCTTTAATACGCTGCAATGCATCCAGCAACATTTTATCCGTATCTTGCAGTTCGACAGTTAAGTCTTGCATATACGGTTTTGCATCCTTGTCCGGATCGTAGCGATAAATTTGAAACTTCAGGGTACGTGCCATGTTCATCCTCTATACATTGATTTTTAAATGGGTGTACTTAGAAAGTACGTGGCTTAGGTTTGAATGTATCAACAGTCAGAGGCTGTGTTTTCACCGGCTTATAATCCAGTCGGTTACCTTCCGAGTACCACAATGAGTGTTTCATCCAATTTTCATCGTCACGAGCGGAATAATCACGATGCGCATGCGCGCCACGTGATTCTTTACGCGCAGCAGCGGAAGTAATCGTCGCTTTGGCAACTTCGATCAGATTGTCTAATTCCAGTGCTTCAATACGTGCTGTATTAAATACGTTGGATTTATCTTTGAACGATACATTTTTGCAGCGTTCAGCGATCAACATGATTTCTTTGTAACCTTGTTGCAGCAATTCGTCGGTACGGAAAACACCGCAATAACGTTGCATAGTGCTACGGATCGCATTCGCTACATCTTGAACGCGTTCTGTGCCTTTGCTCGTTTCCAGCGCATTCAAACGTGCCAGTGCTTTGTCTGTCGCATTGGCAGGCAATGGCTTATGTTCTTGTGCTTTCAGATCAGCAGCAATCACATGGTTACCGGCAGCGCGACCAAACACCAATAAATCCAACAACGAATTTGTGCCCAGACGATTTGCACCATGCACGGAAACACAGGCGCATTCACCAATCGCATATAAACCATTAACGATTTCGTTTGGATTGCCATCTTTTGGCGCAACAACTTGACCGTAGATATTTGTTGGAATACCACCCATTTGATAATGGATCGTTGGCACAACAGGGATCGGTTCTTTAGTCGCGTCTACATTGGCAAATTTATGTGCAATTTCAAGAATAGATGGCAGACGTTTTTCAATAGTTTCAGCACCAATATGGCGCAGATCCAACATCACATGATCTTTATTCGGGCCACAACCACGACCTTCTTTGATTTCTTGATCCATTGAACGTGAAACGAAATCACGTGGCGCTAAATCTTTCAGCGTCGGCGCATAGCGCTCCATGAAACGTTCACCTTCGGAATTGACCAAAATTCCACCTTCACCACGAACACCTTCAGTAATCAGCACGCCAGCACCGGCAACGCCAGTTGGGTGAAATTGCCAGAACTCCATATCTTCCAATGGAAGGCCTGCACGCGCAGCCATACCAAGACCGTCACCCGTATTAATAAACGCATTGGTCGAAGCGGCAAAAATACGCCCTGCTCCACCAGTAGCAAAAATCGTGGTTTTGCCTTCCAAAATCATTAATTCGCCAGTTTCCATTTCAAGCGCGATAACGCCTAAAACATCACCCGCCTCATTGCGAATCAGATCTAACGCCATCCACTCAACAAAGAACTGGGTGCGCGCATTCACATTACGTTGATATAAGGTATGCAACAAGGCATGACCTGTACGATCGGCAGCTGCACACGCACGTTGGATCGGCTTCTCACCAAAATTGGCAGTATGTCCACCAAACGGGCGCTGGTAAATCGTACCATCAGCATTACGATCAAACGGCATACCGAAATGCTCTAACTCATAAACGACTTTTGGTGCTTCGCGACACATGAACTCAATCGCATCCTGATCACCCAAATAATCTGACCCTTTTACAGTGTCAAACATGTGCCAGTACCAATTATCTTCCGACATATTACCCAGTGACGCACCGATACCACCTTGGGCAGCAACTGTGTGTGAGCGAGTAGGAAACACCTTAGATAACACTGCTACATTCAATCCTGCTTCAGCCAATTGCAATGATGCACGCATTCCGGAACCACCAGCACCCACAATCACGGCATCAAAACGACGTGTTGGAATAGTAGATTTAAACGGTGTATTCGACGAATTGTTAGCGTTTTTAGATTCAGCCACGATTACATTCTCCACAAAATTTGTGCTGCCCAACCGGCGCAGCCTAGCAACCACAAAATGGTCGCAACTTGCAACGTTAAACGAATTGTTACTGGTTTGATGTAATCCATCCAGATATCACGCATACCAATCCATGCATGAAAAAACAGAGACATCAAAACAACAAAAGTCGCCATCTTAAACCACTGCGCGCTGAACATTCCAGACCAGCCAGCGTAACTAAAATCATTTGCCGTCAAAAACTTAAACAACAAAATAATAGTGTAAATAGCCATAACTATGGCGGTTGCCCGTTGTGCTAACCAATCGCGGATGCCGTAATGAGCGCCAACTACGATACGATTTGGGCCAATGTTATTAGTCGCCATTTAAAATACTCCAAATAGTTTCGCAGCTACCGCAGCAGCCAATGGAATGCTTACAGCAAAAACACCAACAGCTGATTTTTGTGCTGTATGTTTATCAAGTCCCATATGCAGATCCATCAATAAATGACGAATACCAGCGCAGAAGTGATGTAAATAAGCCCAGGACAATGCCAGAATAACCAATTTTACTAGGCAATTTTGTGTCAATCCGTTGAGGTAATTGAAGCTGTCTTCTGACGTCAGACTATTATCAAGAAGAGTGAGAATGAAAGGCAAAAGCAGGAACATCAGAGCACCACTAACACGGTGCAAGATGGACACAATTCCGGCTAACGGCAATCGGTATTTGGCTAACTGTGTAACATTAATGTTACGAAACTGTGGCCGGGTTTTTGCGGCTTCAGGCATAACAACTTCTCCTTTTGTTGAATTAAAGCACGAGTGTGTAATTTTCGCCTATTTTGTGCATCGCACCAAGGTATATTCGCCTTGCAAGTAAAAATACTACATGGTGTTATCTTTTTACTAGCTCAAGCAACCTTGAAATGAAGCGCAAAAATGTCATTTTGTTAGCAAGCAATCTTGCAACAATGTTTTGTATTTTAAATTAGAAAATATACCTGCTATGTCCAAAACGAATCCGACATCAAATTCAACCATAGCCAAAACTGTAATAATCAGACCTTACACAAAACTTTTTACTACAATAAATTTACTTCTAATAACCATCCGACACTGATTCATTAACCAGGAGTCATGCAACATACTCTTTTCAGTGAATCCTTCTCCACTAAGTCAGTTCATTATGGTAATGATGACTTGTCGTTAAATACAAGCCGCGGCGCACTTCAACTGGCTTATCGCCATAAGTAAATGAAACACGCTCCACATTAAGTAGCGGGGATCCGATCGGGACGTTCAGCAACTCTGCGATGTCTGCATCCGCGCTCACTGCGCGCAACTGCTCCGTCGCACGAATCATGTGCGTACCAAATTCAGTTTCAAACAAGCCATACATCGGCCCATTGTATTCATTCAGCAAATCCGCCGTCAGTCCTTTAAAAATAGCACCTGGCAACCATAAATCTTCCAAAATCGTTTGCACGCCATCAAACGACTGTACCCGACGGATGAATACGACCGAATCACCTGATTTTATTTCCAATAATTTAGCGACCTCGCCTGGCGCACGCATACGCTTTACTTCAATAATTTTATTAATAGGATACTGTTGCGTGCCGACATTAGGCTTGAGGCGTAAAAAGCGAAATTGCGCGCGTGCCTCATGGTGAGTTGCAACAAATGTTCCCTTACCCTGACGTCGCACCACCATATTTTCAGCGGACAATTCATCAATCGCTTTTCTCACTGTGCCCTGACTGACTTTAAATCTAGCAGCCAATTCAACTTCACTCGGAATTAGATCGCCCGGCTTCCACTCTCCTGATTGCAAGCTTTGGATGATAAGGGATTTTATTTGTTGATAAAGCGGGCTAAATGTTGGTGACGCCTGTGGAGGCATTTGCTGATCTGACGCAACAGAATTCACCGCCTGATGCGCTGTAGACACAATAGCAGAGCTCGATATAGGCCGCTCTGTTTGTGCAAATTTTGTGGGATTAGTTGGCTCAGGGTTCATAGGCCATGATTTCACCACAAATACGGTATTGCGTCCAGAGAAATTGCATACCATTTCATGTCTTATATAAGATATAAGATAGGTGTTGACATACGCCCTGCTACGCCCTAAACTCGCGCCTGAATGAAAATTTTTAGCAAGTTATCGAATATGTATTTTGCATGATGCGTAAGAATACAACATGTAGGTACAGAATCGCTTATTGTGCGGCAACGAATAGAAACTAATTCAACCGTCACTACCGCGACAAGTAATTTCAGCGGTATTATGTCGTGTTGCTAAACAAATGCTCCCGTCGTGTTCCGTAATGTAACGCTTCGAGAGACTTTTAAAGATCTGGATTTTTTACCACCCTGGAGATTGAACATGACTAAAGCACCTATGCGGGTTGCAGTAAGCGGCGCGGCCGGACAAATTGGTTACGCCTTATTATTTCGCATTGCAAATGGCGATATGCTCGGCAAAGATCAACCAGTGATTCTGCAATTATTGGAAATCGCTGATGAACGTGCGCAAAAAGCCTTAAAAGGCGTCATGATGGAAATCGATGACTGCGCATTTCCTTTATTAGCTGAAATGACCGCACACAGCGATCCTTTAACAGCATTTAAAGACATTGATGTTGCATTATTAGTTGGCGCTCGTCCTCGTGGACCTGGCATGGAACGTAAAGATTTGCTGGAAGCGAATGCGCAAATCTTTACTGTACAAGGTAAAGCACTGGATGCAGTTGCATCACGCAATGTCAAAGTACTGGTTGTCGGCAACCCAGCCAACACCAATGCCTACATCGCGATGAAATCGGCACCTAATCTGCCAGCGAAAAATTTCACAGCAATGCTGCGTTTGGATCACAACCGTGCGTTGTCTCAGGTTGCTGCTAAATTGGGCAAGCCAGTCGCTTCCATTGAAAAATTGTGCGTATGGGGTAATCACTCGCCAACAATGTATGCTGACTACCGTTTCGCAACGATCGATGGCGTATCTGTTAAAGAAACCATCAATGACGATGCATGGAACAAAGACGTGTTTTTACCGACTGTTGGTAAACGCGGCGGCGCTATCATCGAAGCGCGTGGATTGTCTTCTGCTGCATCTGCAGCAAATGCAGCGATTGACCATGTGCGCGATTGGGTACTGGGCACAAATGGTAAATGGACGACGATGGGTATTCCATCCGACGGTTCATACGGTATTCCTGAAGGCACGATCTTCGGTTTCCCAGTCACTACCGAAAACGGCGAATACACGATCATTAAAGATTTGCCTATCGATGCTTTCTCTCAAGAGCGCATCAACTTCACACTCAACGAATTGCAAGAAGAGCGTGATGGCGTGAAACATTTAGTTGGATAAGTTGTTTTAGCCTAAATTGGCGGAATTTTTATTCATATTGAACCGAGCGCACCAAATCACATTATTTAATCGTGACCTTGGTGCGCCCCAAACAACGCAAAACCTTAAAACGTTGCTAGTCAAATGAACTATTCCGCTAATTTTATGCAATACTAATCACTTGCGGAATTTGCAAAATATATTTATCAGAACCCAGATGCATCCATCAAACGTATTATTTCAACATGAGCTAAAACCGGTTTCCTTGCCGGTGTGCGACCATTATGCCGGCTCAGAAAAGCTAATGCGCAAATCTATGGAGCTTCAAAATGAATCCCCTAGTCTACTGTTCGATATTACCTTTGATTGTGAAGATGGTGCGGCCTATGGCAACGAATTAGCGCATGCACAGTTATTGTTAGCCTTACTCGATAGCCCAGAAAACCGATTGGGACGAATTGGCGCACGCGTACATGCTCCTTCCTCTATCGCTTTTTTTACGCAAGACATCGACATCATTTGTCGCAGCAGCAAACTAGCCTATTTGGTTATACCTAAGATACATTCTGCGTTCGAGCTTCGTAACGCCATCGCGGCCATCGCGGCACAGCGTCGCGGTCTTACGCCGCTACCTATCCATGTATTAATCGAAACGCATGGCGCTTTAGCTGAAGTCAAAGAAATTGCCGCTATGCCCGAGGTGGAATGCCTTTCTTTTGGCATTATGGATTTTGTTTCCGCGCACTATGGCGCCATACCAGGTAATGCCATGCGTACACCGGGACAATTTACCCATCCATTAGTGATGCGCGCTAAGCTTGAAATTTCAGCGGCCTGCCATCTACATGGAAAAGTAGCCGCGCACAATGTCACAACTGAATTCAAAGATACGTCGATCGTCGCAAATGATGCGCAACGTGCCTTATCTGAATGCGGTTACAACCGCATGTGGAGCATACATCCTGATCAGATTAAACCCATTATCAAAGCAATGTCACCACGCAGCTCAGAAATGACAGAAGCAATTGCTATACTGACTGCAGCACAGCAAGCATCGTGGGGACCGATTCAGCTCAACGGAAAACTGCATGATCGCGCTAGCTATCGCTACTATTGGATGGTGTTACACCGCGCAAAAACAAACGGCCTTACATTGTCGGATACGGCAATAGCACTTTTATAACCTGGAGAAATCTTTGAAATTCAACTCGGTAAGTTCCGCATTTTTACGTACCGTCATTGCGACGGGATTGCTCAGCATAGTCGCTATGCAAGCTACCCATGCAGCTGATGCCGATACCACTCCGGTCAATACCACGCCTAAAAAAGCGCATAGCTTAAAAAAGCTCAACGTAAAAAAGAGCAATATACAACATGCAGTAGCAGTGACTGCTGAAGCCGATGAAGATGGTGTAGTCCCCGTCATTACTGAAAGCGCAGCAAATGAATACAGCTGTGAATTAAGCAACAATGTAACCGTCTACACGAATGCATCAGACAACGATCATATCGCCTTGCGTTGGAAACAAAAGTTATACCGCTTGAAACGTGTCGACACTAGTACCGGTGCAAACCGTTTTGAGAACCATAAGTCTGGCTTAGTCTGGATCGGGATTCCGACAAAAGGAATGCTGCTTGATTCGCACCGAGGCCAACAATTAGCGAACGAATGCAAATCGCATGACCAATTAGCTGGTATGCCAGCAGCAATTGTGCTTGCATCCAAACATAGTTGAACATCAGTCATCCGTAAGAAGCAGTCGCCGTTTAGTTGTTCACTTTTGCACCCCGTTTTAGTTACAGCCGTGTTGATACATCGCGGTTGCAACCTTGCACCAGAATTACACTTGCCGCCATTAAATTGACAGATTTTTGATTTAAATTCATAAAAGGAAGAGCTATGAGCCAGGACGCGTTTAAAACACTGAAAGATTTTAAAATTTCAGAAACCAAAAAAGGCAAATTTTATTCATTGCCAGCGTTAGAAAAAAAACTCGGCGTTAAGATTTCGCGTTTACCAGTATCGATTCGTATCGTTCTGGAATCCGTACTGCGCAATTGCGATGGTAAAAAAGTCACTGAAGAGCACGTTAACCAGTTAGCTAACTGGGCTGCAAATGCAGACCGTAACGATGAAATTCCATTTGTTGTATCACGCGTTGTGTTACAAGATTTTACCGGTGTTCCTTTGTTAGCTGATTTGGCTGCAATGCGTAACGTTGCCGCAAAAATGGGCATTAAAGCAAAAAATATTGAACCATTGGTTCCAGTGGATCTGGTAGTCGATCACTCAGTTCAAATCGATCATTTCCGCGAAAAGAAAGCACTCGACTTAAACATGAAACTGGAATTTTCGCGTAACAACGAACGTTATCAGTTCATGAAATGGGGTATGCAAGCGTTTGATACCTTCGGCGTCGTTCCTCCAGGTTTTGGTATTGTCCATCAAGTCAATTTGGAATACTTGGCACGTGGCGTTCACAAAATTGCTAAGCAAGATATTTACTATCCAGACACATTAGTGGGTACAGATTCCCACACCACCATGATCAATGGTATCGGTGTTGTTGGTTGGGGTGTTGGCGGTATTGAAGCAGAAGCCGGTATGTTGGGCCAACCTGTCTACTTCCTGACTCCAGATGTTGTCGGAGTGAATTTGACAGGCAAACTGCGCGAAGGCGTTACAGCGACAGATTTGGTCTTGACCATTACTGAATTGCTGCGTAAAGAAAAAGTTGTTGGTAAATTTGTTGAATTCTTCGGCAAAGGTACCAAAACTCTGTCATTGACAGATCGCGCTACTATCGCCAACATGGCACCAGAATATGGCGCAACGATGGGTTTCTTCCCAGTTGATGAAGCAACTCTGGACTACTTCAAAGGTACAGGCCGTACCAAAACTGAAATCGCCGCGTTTGAAGCTTACTTCAAAGCGCAAGGCTTGTTCGGCGTACCAGAAGCTGGCGATATCGATTACACCAAAGTCATCGATTTTGATCTGACGACAGTAACCCCATCATTGGCAGGTCCAAAACGTCCACAAGATCGTATCGAACTGACCAACGTTAAATCCACATTTACTGATTTGTTCTCCAAACCAGTTTCTGAAAATGGCTTCAACAAAAAACCAGAAGATCTGGATGCTGTGTATGAAAACAGCGACGGCGTTAAAGTCAAAAATGGCGACATTTTGATTGCTGCGATCACATCCTGTACTAACACATCCAATCCTAGCGTTTTGTTGGCGGCTGGCTTGTTGGCTAAAAAAGCTGTTGAAGCAGGCTTAAAAGTATCACCACATATCAAAACATCCTTAGCTCCTGGCTCGCGCGTTGTAACCAAATATTTGGAAGCAGCTGGCCTGTTACCGTATTTGGAAAAACTGGGTTTTGGTGTTACTGCCTACGGTTGTACTACGTGTATCGGTAATGCGGGTGATTTGACGCCTGCAATGAATGACGCTATCGTTAAAAATGATATCGTTGCTTCCGCTGTCTTGTCAGGCAATCGTAACTTTGAAGCACGTATTCACGGCAATATTCGCTCCAATTTCTTAGCATCCCCTCCGTTAGTTGTGGCTTATGCCATCGCTGGTAACATGACCCGTGATTTGATGACGGAACCTGTTGGCCGCGCCAAAGGTAAAGACATCTATTTGGGCGACATCTGGCCAAGTAGCGAAGAAATCGCTGCTCTGATGAAATTCGCGATGAATGCCAAAACCTTTAAAGACAACTATGCAGATGTCAAAGGTGCTCCTGGTAAGTTGTGGGAAAACATCAAAGGCGTAGCTGAAGGCGAAGTTTATGACTGGCCAGCATCGACTTACATTGCTGAACCACCGTTCTTCAATGATTTCACTATGGAACCAAAAGCCGCAGCAACCAGCATCATCGGTGCGCGTGCCTTAGGCGTGTTTGGCGATTCAATCACAACAGATCATATTTCACCAGCCGGTTCCATCACTGAAACCAGCCCTGCTGGCGTTTGGTTAAAAGCCAATAACGTGCTTAAAGCTGATTTCAACTCATACGGTTCACGCCGTGGTAACCATGAAATCATGATGCGCGGTACATTTGCCAATGTACGTATCAAAAACAAAATGATTCCATTGAAAGCAGATGGCGGTCAAGTTGAAGGCGGTATCACCATTCATCAACCAAGTGGCAAACAATTGGCAATTTATGACGCTGCCATGAAATACGTTGCTGACGGTGTTCCAACCATGGTGTTTGGTGGTGAAGAATACGGTACAGGTTCATCACGTGACTGGGCTGCTAAAGGCACTCAATTACTGGGTGTAAAAGCCGTGATCGTACGTTCATTTGAACGTATTCACCGCTCTAATCTGGTTGGTATGGGTGTGTTGCCTTTGCAATTCATCGGCAATGACACAGCGGAATCCTTAGGTATTACCGGAACTGAAGTTTATGACCTGAAAGGTCTGGACGGCGAAATCAAACCGCAACAAAACGTCACCTTGGTTATCCATCGTGAAGGCAAAAAACCACAAGAAGTTACTTTGTTGTTGCGTATTGATACACCAATCGAAGTAGATTACTACAAACATGGCGGTATCTTACCGTTTGTATTGCGTCAATTATTATCGGCTTAAGTTTTAGTCGACTGTTTGCAAGATAGTTAGTTGGACTACACTTTCCAACTAACTGGATTCATCATAAAATGCGTTACCTGGAACCAACGTCAAAAGCCAGCGTTCCATAAAAAATCCCCTGTCATCTATCTGTGACAGGGGATTTTTTTATTGCTCGTCAACAGCTACTAATAGAAAAAATAATAAACTATCGGATATTTACCAGCATTATCACGAGTAATACTGTACAGCGCCCTCTCCGCCCCAGAATATGTAGCGTGAGAGGGTTAGTAGTGCGGTGGCCTGTCATGCGGCAAACCTGATTGTCCAGCAGTGTTACTGGTGACTTCCTTCAGTCGCCGCGCTAGAGCACTGCACAAACGTTCCATTTCATCGAGCTTTTGCTGCTGTCGGTAAACCTGCTGATTTAAGGTATCGAGCAAATCTTCCTGACTGGTGAGCTTACATTCAATATTTTCTAGACGTTTCTCGGTATAGTCTTCTGTGCTCACGTCAACTTGATTTTCAAGCATGGTATTCCCTTAATGATAGATAGCGGGATTTTACGCTAAACTGTCGATCTCCCCTAGTGGCTAGTGAGCGAGCACAAGGGCTTCACGCTCTGGTTGCTGATGCAGTTCTTGCTGAACTGCAAGAGTATCGATGCAAGGTAGCGCCACTTTGTGTATTGGTTGATGTGAATCCACAATAGTTAATTCCGGCAATATCACTGCAACACGGCATTGGTGTCGTTCCGCCTTACCCCAACGAATAACAAGCTCCATTTGATGTTGTAGTTTTCTTGAAAATAGCTTCCCACCTTGCGCAACAAAACTGATCAATTCATTATTTTGTGTATTAATGACACTGGCCCCGACTGGAATAGGCTTACCACTAGATCGAGACAAGTGTAACAATAGTGCCCTACCCATGGCGGTAGAAAACTTCAACTTTATAATAGCGCCAGCACGTGGAACAACATAACGTGAAGTCGATGCTAACTCAACGTTTAATGAACTTCCTTTAGGATCAATAGCGACCTCATTGCGCTGATAAGGTGAGAGATAAGGCACGACAGCATACCCAGCACGATTGATGGTAATAGGATTGCGACCACCTCCGCTACCATTAATAGTTGCTCCTGCCATATTATCCGCATTGACTATCGCCATCGTTTCACTTGTCTCCGGCACAACCAGCACACCCCCAGAATGCGCCAATACTCCACCGGATAGTCCGAGTGATTGCTGATTCCACTGATTTCCACTACTGGCCGAACCAGATAATTTCGCATATTTTCCTGCGTAGCTGAGCATAGCGCCAGCATCCTCGGTCGCTGTTTCATTTACATGATAATAACCAGCATTGACGTTATAATACAGTTGCCCATCCGCACCAGCATTTCCACTTAACATTGTCGTTAAAGTAGATCTACGATGGCGGCTTGCAGTTGAAAATTGAGTGGCTAAACGTGGCCGGTTATCGCCACTCCGCCCTAATGGGACATGAACACCCACATAAAATTGATTGTTATACCTACCTACCCCATCTCTGCTTCGTGCTAGCGACAGTGTCATGCTTTCCAAAAAATATGGCCTAGTAAATGTACGCGAATACCCCACGTAAACACTATTTTTGGTCTTCATGTGATCCCGATATCCCTGTACGCTTCCCCGTATATAAAGGTTCCCATAGTTGCCATGTGCGCGCATGATCGGTTTGTTTAAATTAGCGTAAATACGGTAGCTAGGGTGTGTGTGTTTTAGTGCTTGAGATAAATTTGCATGATAATTCCTACTATACCGCTCAGCCACCATAGAAATGCTGGAGTTTTCCGATTTAATGCGGACCGAATAATTACCCCTCAAGCGATACCCAATTTGGGGGGGCGTGACTGTCTCAGGAGTAGAACGTGATTGAGTCACATCAAACGACATTGTTCCCAAACTAGTTCCGAATGCAAGTCCACCCAAGCCGGATTGATAGCGACCAGAGAGCGTCGCCCCCGCAAATAGGGTAACGCCATTCTCCAGACCATACTCATAGTTCACCCGCCCAAATAGCGGATGGCGTGGTAAACGTTCATCGCGTAATTTCCCTAATGAAAGACTATAGCGCGATGCGCTAGGACGTAACATAAATCCATCTGAGGCACCAAGTACACTAAATTGCTTTTGCCGACCATCCGCTTCATCAATGGTAACCTGTAGCTGGCCTCCTCCATGCAAAATCAAATCATCAATGCGAAATTCACCTGGTGCCACCGTGGTCGTATAAATAACTACCCCATGTTGCCGAATAATCACGCGTGCCTGCGTATCAGCCATTCCACGAATACGCGGAGCGTAGCCGCGCAACCAACCCGGCAACATACGATCATCACTGGCTAATTTAACACCAGTGAAACTCATGCCATCACCATAGCGTAGATCTGAGCTAATCGTTTCTCCGATCGTCAATTGGGACCGTAACCGTGTCACATCATGCTGTGCATAAGTGAGGACTCGTTGCCAATGTGACACGGGCTCTCTGGAATTAGTACTATAGGAAGACCAGTTACGTAAACGCCAACCCGCCACATTCAAGCCAGTATCCAATGAAGCATAGTAACTGTGTTGATGATCAGGGTTAAAAGCGAGGAATAACATTGGATCGCGCACCGCAGGCAGTGCTGTTGCAATATGTGAATAATGTAGGCGATAATTTAAAAAGCCGGCATTAATCCCCTTATCCCATTCGCTTGTCGGAACGCTCCCGTTATATTGACGTCGCAAATAGCGTTGTGGCACACTAAGATCAAAGCGCATTGTTTTTTTGTCTAACTTCACTGTGGCAGCAGGAATGTGCGCAGCTATATCGACACACAACTCATCCGTGAGTGATGGGGTTCCCTTTTTTTCTCGCCACTCTACTCCCCATTGTTCCAGTGTCGCGCTACTCAAACAAACTACAGGTGTTTGCCCATTGTGTCTGGTGCGAAGTTCAATGTCGCGGCGCTCCTGCCATGTTTGATTAATGAAGACATCGACACGATACATACCCGGCATCACAAAGTCGGATCGTTCAAAGCGCGAGACATCGACATCACTAGAAAAAAATATCGGATTAAACGTGGTAATAGCGTGGGCAACATCGGGCAGCTGTTGATCTGCTTGCACAATTTCTGATTGCATCAAGAATAAAAATGGTGCTATCGCCTGTGCTATGAAGCACCAACACGGTTTCAATCGCCGCATACGATCGTAATAAAATGCACAAACGCACTACATATTGCGTTAACCACAGCCATATTATCGTGACTCCAATCCGACGCGGTAAGTCTCCACGCCACCATAATCATTAATTACGTCAAAAATGATTTCATGCCTCTTGTGATTCTCGTAATTCATGAGAATTGGATCTGACCGCGATTCAGCATAAAAATCATGCCAGCTTTTCGGCTTCAACATGACAGGTACGAGCGCAATATCAGCGTCGTCGCTTAGTCCATCAAGCTTATGTAGTCGCACTGCGCTTAATGACAGATGAAATGGACTATCATTAACTACTCGGATTATGCCATCGTTGTTAGTGATGGCGGCGCTATCACTACGGGCATGTATTGCGGCAGCTTCGGATGGCTGCCGGCCTTGCCATTCCCATCGCAGCTGCAATGCGGCATCTTCGACATTTTGCCTCAGCCCAACTGGCCTATAAAATAACTTAATCCTGCTTCTAAATGCCATATCAAGAATGCCATTTGCAGCTCCTTGGGCTAAGGTCATCGGCGGTACATCCAACACATTTAACCAAAACACCGATTCTCTATCTTGCGGCAAAGGTTCATCCAAATACATAATGCGCACAACCTGCGCATTACTCGGATCAATTCTGAATAATGGAGGACTTGCGATAAATGGCGCCTGTCCAGTATCTGGAGTGGAGCGGGGATTACCAGAGTCAAACCAAACTTGCACTAGCGAGGCTTGTGGGCTTGTATTGGATATTTTAAGACTCACCTCACTCTCATGAGCCGGATAAATAATCCTCGTTCCACCCAGCGCCACAGTAGATGATGCATTCATACAATAAAAAAATAGCAATATTGCCACCATTTTTACCATGATTATTCGCCCACCCATCAATTATTGATAGTCAATATTGAAGGAAACAACTGCTTTGACGACACCAGCCTGCAATCCACTGGCCATCCCAGATACAACGTGATAAGCAGCATGAAAATTCATCAAACCATTCGTTCCCAGCGAATGGAATTCGTTATTTTGGTTTGCGTTTAAATTAATTGGCTTCCTACTGGCGTCAGACAATTTGATCAATAAGCCATCTATATTGGTTGTGAGATAACCAGTCGCACTATCAACTTCATTTTGGACGCCCGCAAAATTAATTCTGACTTGCTTCAAATTGCAACCATGCACATAAACAGAAAACACCTTCTCCTCGGCATCGGCATAGTTTTCCATTTGAAGTGTTGAGAGACTACGATCACCAAGGTCAACCGTTTTTTCCATTGCGGCGGAACCCGATTCAATAGCAGCTGCGGCCAATTTACATGTATCCGCGATTACTCTTCCTTTGAAATGGATTGTGCCACTCACATTTTGTAAAGTAGCAATATCAGCATCACCATTCGCATCCGCATGCGCCAGTGATGCTATCCCAAATCCCAAAATAAAAACAAGGAATGGACGATGCCATAATATCTGTTTTTTCATAATAAATAAGCAACTAAAGAGTGCGTATTTGTCTTAGAGGATAGATATTATATTCAGTTGATAAGCAAATAAAAAGTCAGGAAATTTATTAAATTGGGAAATAATGGCCTAGAAAACGAGTGGTTGATTTACTGCCCCGCTTTACTGCCCCGCTTTACTACCCTATCAACAGCAGTGACTGCTCGATATCCGCAATCAAGTCAGCAACATCTTCCAGCCCAACATTAAAGCGCACTAATTGGCCTTGATGTTCCCACGATGTGCGAATGCTTTGCATGCGATATGGCAAGCATAAGCTATGCGCCCCACCCCAGCTGTAACCAATTTTGAAGAGCGAGAGATGATTGACGAAGCGGTCAATTTGAGCTTCCGTGTAACGTGGGTTAAACAAAACAGAGAATAAGCCACCGGCTCCGGTAAAATCACGCTGCCAAACTGCGTGCCCAGGGCAATCTTCAAACGCAGGGTGCAAGACACGACTAATTTCAGGGCGACTTTTTAGCCAAGTTGCAATTTTTCGGGCATGCGCGTCGTGTGCTGCGTAGCGTAATGGCATCGTAGGCAGACTACGTAACACCAGATAAACGTCATCCATCCCAACGCCCATACCAAGATGCATACGCACTGTTTCAATACGGCGATGCAAAACTGGGTCACGTGTAATCACAGCCCCCATCAACACATCCGAACCACCAGACTGGTATTTGGTTAAGGCTTGCATACTGATATCGGCGCCGTGCGAAAACGGTTTGAAAGCAAGTCCTGCAGACCATGTATTATCCACCGCGACCATTACACCACGTTCATGTGCAGCCTGACACAATGCGGGAATATCTGGCACTTCCATGCTAATGGAGCCAGGTGTTTCCGCCCAAATCAAACGGGTGTTGTCATGGATCAGGTCACGGATGCCAGCACCAATCAAGGGATCGTAAACGCGCGTAGTGATGCCAAAATCGCGTGCCAGCCATAAACCAAGTTCACGATTAGGACCATACGCATTATCCGCGATCAACACATCATCACCTGCTTTGAGACAAGCCAGACTAATGAGGGCAATGGCAGCTAATCCGCTAGGAGCAAGTAAACAAAATTGACCTTCTTCAATCGCGGCCAAACGTGCTTCCAGCGTAAAGGATGTTGGCGTGCCATGCAATCCATAGGTATAGGACGATTTATCTTGCCAATGACTGTTACGCATCGCTTCCACGCTATCAAACACCACCGTTGAAGCATGCTGAATCGCGGTAGTAAAACCAGAGAATCCATCCGGTGCAGTGTAATCAGAATGAATAATTTTCGTGGCAGGATGGAATTTCATGGCGTTACTTTCGTAATTTTAACTGGGATTAGAGCGGTTCCGCCCATAAATCATGCGCATCGGATGCCGTGATTTTAACGTCAACGAATTCTCCGGTCAGTAATTTTTTGTGCGGTTCAAAGTGGGGTTTCACATAGACGACGCCGTCAATTTCTGGTGCATCAGCAAAAGAACGTCCAATGCCACCCTGACGATTGACTTCATCCAGCAAAACACGCACCGTTTTACCTACTTTAGCCGCAAGACGATTTTTGGAAATTTGTTCCTGGAGTTCCATCACACGACCACGACGCTCTTCCCGTACTTCTTCTGGGACTGGATTTTCCAACAGATTGGCAGTTGCACCCTCAACCGGCGAATAAGCAAAACAGCCTAAACGATCGATTTGGGCTTCTTTGAGAAAGTCCAATAAATAGGAGAATTCTGCTTCGGTTTCACCGGGAAAACCCGCAATCAAGGTAGACCGTATGGTAAGGTCTGGACACATTTGGCGCCAAGCAGCGATACGATCCAGATTTTTTTCACCACTGGCGGGGCGTTTCATCCGTTTTAGCACTTCTGGATGTGCATGTTGCAAAGGCACGTCCAGGTAAGGCAGAATCAAGCCATTTTGCATGTGCGGGATAATCTGATCTACATGCGGATAAGGATAAACATAATGCAAGCGCACCCACGCACCATACTGTCGAGCCAGTTCACCTAAGGCTTCGACCAATTGGGTCATGTGTGTTTTTACTGGCTTACCATTCCAAAATCCCATACGGAACTTAACGTCGACACCATAGGCACTGGTATCCTGCGAAATCACGAGCAACTCTTTTACGCCAGCCTTGAACAAATTTTCAGCTTCAAGCATGAGTTCTGCTATCGGTCGCGATACCAGATCGCCGCGCATGGATGGAATAATACAGAAACTACAGCGGTGATTACACCCTTCCGAAATCTTCAGATAAGCATAATGTTTGGGGGTCAGGCGAACACCTTGGGGCGGAACCAAATCAAAAAATGGCGCATGCGGTTTTGGCAAATGCTTATGTACCGCCAGCATCACTTCACCAACAGCATGCGGACCGGTCACTTCCAATACTTTTGGGTGAATGGATTTAATCATATCCTCACCTTGGGCATCTTTTTTTGCACCCAAACAACCGGTGACAATGACTTTGCCATTTTCATGCAATGCTTCACCAATAGCATCCAGTGATTCTTGTACTGCGGCATCAATGAAGCCACAAGTATTGACAATCACCAGATCAGCACCGTGATAGGATTTTGCGGTCTCATAGCCTTCGGCGCGCAGTTGTGTCAAGATTTGTTCAGAGTCAACCAAGGCCTTTGGACAACCAAGAGAAACAAAGCCGACTTTTGGCGTAGTGACGGAATTTAGGGGGGTAGAAACAGTAACGGGAGCGAGTTGGTCTGACATGACATTCTAAGTTCAAAACGAAGTCAACATTGTACCTCATCAATGCAAACCAAGGGACGACATCAAAACGATGCGTCCCTAGTCAAGAAAAATGTTGATGATGGTTATTTGGTATTAACGTCAGGTACAAATGGAAATTTACTAAAAATACCGATCGTTTGATTTTGCATTTGTTCTTGCATTTGCACAAACAGATTTTTGCTTTGCTCAATGTAGTTACCCATCATGCCTTGCATCATAGGGCCTTGCACATTCATGAATTGCGTCCACATTTCTGGGCTAAATGGCTTGCCTTCATACACGCCTAAGGAATTTTCAGCGAGTTTGTGCTGAATATCGATAAAGGCTTGAATATTTTTTTCCAGATAATTCCCCATCATCCCCTGCATGGCGTGTCCGTAGTAGCGAATAATTTGTGACAGGACTTCACTAGAAAACATCGGTGAGCCGCCCGCTTCTTCATCGAGAATAATCTGCAATAAAATGCTACGCGTTAAGTCTTCATTTGACTTCGCATCCACCACCTGAAACACACTACTGTCCATGACCAACTGCTTGACATCGGCGAGCGTAATATATGTGCTTGTTTGCGTATCATAGAGACGACGATTAGGGTATTTTTTAATTAAATGCTCTGATGATTTTTTTACGCCATTCATGATATTTCCAATGAAAAGTATCGTCCTACTTCGTATAACGCAGTCGGATATTCTGTTAATAAAACAATCTTGGACAGACAGTGTCTCCGCGGTGCAACAGGGATGTTATTTCTGTATGCCTTATTGATAATCAATGAAGCACTGTTCATTTGCAGTTTCTTCTTAATGGCAAAAACTGTTTCAAATTGAGACAATTCAACTAACTTATTACGTTAAGTAAATAAGTTAGGCAAATAAGTGAGGCAGATTATAACAATCTCTCTGCTTTTGCGTGCATGTTTTAGTATATGTAGAGGAAACAAGCAAATAATAAATGGCAAGTAGTCAACAACACACGCAAATATGGGAGCTAAAATCCCCATATTTGCGTGTGTTGTTGATTCACTCACCGTATAAAGTTGACGTAGACTACGGAATTAATCAGCCCTCACTCTGACATAACGACCTGGCGCAGGTTCAATAACGGTATGCTCAGCATTACCAAACTTGGTTGAAGCTTTCACTTTTTTTCCTGCATGAGTAGATAAAAAATCACTCCATTCAGGCCACCAACTACCGGCATGTTCTTCTGCATTATCTAGCCACTGCTGCGCATCTGTTGCTACTTGCGGATTTGTCCAATAACTGCGTTTCTTTTTAAGCGGCGGATTCACCACACCAGCAATATGTCCTGATGCACCCAAAACAAACCGATTCTGATGTGGCTTATCCGGATTCACCAGTGACAGCGACGCATACGCCGATGTCCATGGAACAATGTGATCTTCACGTGAACCATAGACGAAAAACGGCGCATCGATTTTACCTAAATCAACCGGTTGACCTGCGACAGTGAGTTTACTCGGTACCTTGAGGCTATTTTCCAAATAGGTATTACGTAAATACCAACACAACATTGGCCCCGGCAAATTAGTGCCATCGCCATTCCAATACAACAAATCAAATGCCGTTGGGTCTTGCCCCTTGAGATAATTGGATTGCACATAATTCCAAATCAAATCATTCGGACGCAAACTAGAAAAGGCACCACTCAGATCAAGATACGTCATCAAGCCGCCATTGCCGATGCTTTTTTCCCGCATCTCGACTGCAGCCTCATCAACAAACACGTCAAGTATCCCTGTATCGTCAAAATCCAATAATGTCGTCAGTAATGTGACACTGGCAGCGACTTGCTCGCCCCGTGCTGCCAACACTGACAATGCAGTTGATAATAAAGTTCCACCAACACAAAAACCAAACGTATTTATTTTCTTTTTGCCAGAAATGGCTTGCACCGTATGGATGGCTTCGATCACGCCATTGTCAACATAATCATCCCACGTCACATGGCTCAGGCTCTCATCTGGATTAACCCATGAAACCAAAAACACGGTATGCCCCTGCTCTACGGCATAACGCACCACAGAGTTATCCGGTTGCAAGTCAAGAATATAGAATTTGTTAATGCATGGAGGAACCATTAATAATGGAATCTGATGCACGGTGCTGCTGAGCGGCGTGTACTGAATGAGTTGAAATAAATGATTTTCAAACACCACATTGCCAGCTGTCGTCGCCACATTCACGCCAACATTAAAAGCGCTTTCATCGCATTGTGAAATACGCCCTTTTTTCATATCATTCAGCATATTGGCAATGCCCTTGGTCAAACTTTCTCCGCGGGTGGTAATCAATTTGCTTTGTGCTTCCGGATTGGTCGCAAAAAAATTGGCGGGTGACATTGCATCGACCAATTGGCTAACTGCAAAGACAATTTTTTGCTTCGGACGTTTTGGCAAGTGCACGGACTCGGCTAATTGCATTAAAAAATGCGAGTTAAGCAAATAGGATGCTGCTGTAAAAGCATGTGTTGGCGAACTCATCCATTCCGGCGCAGAAAAACGTCGGTCTGCCAATGAGGGTAGTTTGGAGGCCATCATGTCTTGCCATAGCGCTGCCATTTGAGTGGAATATTCTTGCTGTAATTTACTCAGTTGCTCTGGATCGATACTGCCACCGACTTCCGCCAACATGCTAGAAATCTGATGTTGCATAGCCGCAATGGGATCTGGTGTCGCAGAACCGCTTGCTTGACTTAATACAGTGAGTGGTTGTTGTGGCTGTAGTCCACTAGGCGGTAAACCCAGTTGAGTCATCACAGTTGCTACCAGCGCTTCGGGGTCGAATAGTTTCATGCGTTTCCTGTTTTACCTAAGATGCTTTAGTCAATTGCCAAATAAAATCGCCACTTATAAATTGGCAATATGTTACTATACAAGCTCATTTATTCCACTTAACTTCACCTAATTTCATTGCATTATGCACATAATCGCACTTGCCTGGATCTATGTTGTTGGACTAATGGCGGTAATGGAACCATCTGTTATCGCCGGAATCATGACATTTTGCTTTTATTGCTTAATCCCACTTTCACTCATTTGGTATATCGCCAATAGCAAAAAACGAAGCAAGGCGTTGGAATCAGCACAAACATCCAATACATTTCCACGTCAACAACAAGACAGTAACAAAAAAGTCGTTAAATTGACATCAAAAAAGTAATTATTTATCTTGATTTAACTTATTTTTTCATCCAGATCAAACTCGCCATCCTCCCTGTAACACCATTCCGTCGATAAGAATAAAATGTTTCAGGCTCACTCATAGTGCAATGGCCGCCACCTGCGATTTGCATTATGCCAACTCGATGAAGCCGTCGTTGCGCTAATTGCGCTAAATCCGCCAAAAATTTTTCCGGATGTTGTGTATTGGGCACAAACGCCATAGCTGCATGCGGATCCTTATCAATGAAACAAGCACGCACCTCCGGTCCAACCTCAAAGTGCGCAGGTCCGATCGCAGGTCCCATCCAACTTAATATGCGTTCAATTTTTGCACCAGATGCCAGCATACGTGCAACTGTTGCCTCCAATACGCCCGCCACTAAACCGCGCCAACCTGCATGTGCAGCAGCCACAATGCCGGCGTATGGATCACAAAACAAGACAGGAAGACAATCTGCGGTCAACACACCGCACACCACCCCTGGCTGTAACGTGAAACACGCATCTGCTGTCACAGAATGGGACTGAAATGGAGCCAACTCAAGCACAGTTGTGCCGTGTACTTGGGTTAACCACTGGACTGGTGCGGGAAGACAAGCCGCGAGCCGAGCACGATTATAGTGCACGTGCTCGGGATTATCACCGACATGGTCACCCAAATTAAAACCTCCCTCCCCCATACCATCATCGTAAGGAGGAAGACTCATTCCGCCACGACGGCAGGTGGTAGCCACACCTATTTCAGGCGGCAACCCAGGCCAGTCTGGCAGCAACAAAAATGGTGCCTTATCAAAATACATCCACAATTCCCGCACGTACTAACAATTCGGCCATATCCTCCGCCAGTGGTACTTCCCAACTGCATTCTTTTTGATTTTTAGGATGCAATAGCCCGAGACGTCGCGCTTGCAATGCCTGACGGTGAAAATGTGACGCCAAATGTTGCTTGCCATACAAAACATCGCCCACCAGTGCAAATCCAAGGTGCGCCATGTGAACGCGGATTTGGTGCGTGCGCCCCGTTTCTAGTTGGCACGCAACTAAACTAACGGGTTTACCGTCCAGTGCTCCTATCGCGATCCGTTGAAAATGAGTCAGTGCTGGTTTTGCAGACGGGCTTTCAGACACGGCCATTTTAATACGGTCACGCGGATGCCTTCCCATAGGCAAATCAATGGTGCCAGACAGATTAGGACGCCCCCATACCAAAGCGAGATATTCGCGTTTAACGGTGCGTGCCTGCAATTGACGCACTAAGTCTGTCTGCGCCTCTAATGTTTTAGCGACCACCATCAGACCGCTAGTATCTTTATCAAGTCGGTGGACAATCCCAGCACGTGGAACGCCTACGATCGATGGATAGTGGTGCAGCAAACCATTCAGCAAGGTGCCAGACCAATTGCCAGCGGCAGGATGCACCACCAGACCAGCGGGTTTATTCACGACCAGCATAGTTTTATCTTCAAAAACAATTGATAACGCCATTGCTTCTGGGGCATAAGCGTTATCCTCAGGTGCTGCTTGCGGCAAAATAATGACATCTTCACCGCCGAGCACCGTCATTTTGCCCTTGCAAACCGCACCATCGACGGTGACATGCCCAGCAGCGATCCACTGCTGAATCCGACTGCGTGAATATTGGGGAACTAGACCAGCGAGTACTTTATCTAAGCGATCTCCGCACACGTCATCGTCTAATTTGAATATAATCGGATTCGCGTCAAATGCATATCCAGCATCAGAGTCTAGGTCGGAGTCCAGATCAGAGTCTGAATTGGCTGCATCGACTGAATCGTTCGCGTCATTCAAATAACCAAACGGTATTTCGACGCTTGTTTCGTCAGTCATCGGGACCAAGGTGTCAGATTCTTGTGAATTTGATGGAGTAGTTGCTATCACTGTAAGTCCCATCGGCTATAATTGAAAAATTGTTTAAAAGTGCTCATGCAAAACCTTATGCAAAATATATCATTAAAACGCGTTCGTGCAACTCGTACCATTCGTACACTTGCTGCTGTAGTTGTTATTACCATGTTAGGTATTTCGGCCTGCGGCATTTTGCCGGATAAGGTGGATGAAACTAAAAACTGGACTGTCGAGCAGTTATATACTGATGCCAAAAACGATCTTGATAATGGCAATTATGAAAGCTCTATAAAAACGCTGGAAAAAATTGAATCCCGTTTCCCTTTTGGTGCTTATGCTCAGCAAGCACAAATGCAGATTCCTTATGCCTATTATAAACAAGGTGACCAAGAACAAGCACTTGCAGCAGTACAAAGATTCATTAAATTGCATCCAAATCACGAAAATTTGGATTATATTTTTTACTTACGTGGTTTAATTAACTTTAATGACCAATTGAGCCTCTTGAATGCGATTGCTAAACAAGACATGACAGAGCGTGATCCGAAAGCTGCGCGCGAAGCATTTGACTCATTTAAATTGTTGGTAACCCGTTTTCCTGCCAGCAAATACACACCCGATGCACTATTGCGCATGAAGTTTTTGATTAATACCATGGCACAATATGATGTTCACGTTGCAAAATACTACTTCCGCCGTGGTGCCTATCTGGCTGCAGCGAATCGCGCCCAATCTGCCATCAAAGATTATCCTGAAGCGCCAGCAATTCAGGAGGCATTGTACGTTTTATATCAAAGCTACGACAAAATGGGATTGACTGTACTGCGCGATGATGTATACCGCATCTATGTCAAGAATTACCCTGCAGCTGACTTTGGCGTACCGATGGTCGCCGCAAAAGCGCCGTGGTGGAAGATCTGGCACTAACTAGCCCTAAGCAACCCTAAGCAACCACTGCTTTTCGTCGTACCCCATCGGTCGCCAACTACCTCATTAAGCCCAATTCACGCATAGTATGAATTGGGCTTTTTTATGTCAGACTGAGCACAATATCGCGCAACTGGTTCTGAATCTCAGCAATGCTACGATCTGCATTAATAATGTAAAAACGGTCTGAAAATTCCGCAGCTCGACGTAAATATTCAGTACGTGTATCTGCAAAAAACCGCGATTGTTCTTGTTCAAATTTATCTAATGCCCGAGTCGCATCAAGACGTTGACGCGCCACGCTCAACGGCACATCGAATAAGAAGGTCAATGTTGGTTGTAAATTCGGGTGAACCCACTGCTCCAAGGTCGATAGTTTATCCAGAGCCAATTGACGACCTCCCCCCTGATAAGCAAAGCTGGCATCGGTAAACCGGTCAGACACTACCCAGTCACCACGCAACAAAGCAGGTTCAATCACTTGTGCAATATGCTCACGCCGCGCAGCAAACATTAACAATGCCTCTGTTTCTAAGTGCATTGTTTGGTGCAGCAATAAGGTGCGCAACTGCTCACCAAGTGCGGTGCCGCCAGGCTCTCGCGTACTGACAACCTGATGCCCCAATGATTCCAATAAGGCGACCACAAAGGGAATATGGGTCGATTTTCCGGCACCATCGATCCCTTCAAACGTTATAAATTTTCCTGTATTTATGTTCACTGATTTGATATTGAATAAAAGGTTAGTCGTCGTAATTTGTCTTTGTATATACTCACCAACAAGATTAACGCTGGTATTTATTTACCGCTTGATTATGATCATTCAGATTACTAGAGAAATGGCTTTTCCCATCGCCACGCGCGACAAAATACAAGGCATCTGTCATTGCAGGATGCAGTGCAGCCAAGATAGACTGAGCCCCAGGTAAGGCGATCGGGGTTGGAGGAAGCCCCCCACGCGTGTACGTGTTGTACGCGGTATCTTGTAATAAATCACTTTTGTGTATTTTACCCTGATATCGTTGCCCCATTCCATAAATTACCGTCGGATCAGTTTGTAGCGGCATACCGAGACGAAGTCGATTGGCAAATACGCCTGCGATCATCGTGCGCTCAGAATGTTGTCCTGTTTCTTTTTCGACGATCGATGCCAAAATTAATGCCTCATAAGGTGTTTTTAACGGAGAAGCTGTATCGCGCTTGCTCCACGCATCGTTTAGATTTTTTTGTAACCGGGCGTACGCTTGTTTGTACACGTCGAGATCACTTGCGCCTTTTGGTATCAAATAAGTATCAGGATAAAACACCCCTTCTGCCATTGGATATTCTGCTTTAATCTGAGATAAAATCGCTTGATCGGATAAGTTGGCCGTATCGTGACGCAAATCAGTTTGTTGGTCAATTTCTTGACGCATTTGCTTAAATGTCCACCCCTCAATAATGGTCAGGCTAAACTGTGAAAAGTCGCCACGTACAATTTTAGCAATGAGATGATATGGCGTGATGCCAGCCTGTGCCTCAAATGTACCTGCTTTGAATCGTGTTCCCTGACTGGTAATCCGCGCTAAAAGTTCCATCAACCATGGATTAACAGGCACGCCTGCCGCAGCAATCTGCTGAGAACTACTGCGCAGACTGCTCCCTGTTTTAATGGTGAATTCATGCGATTCGGTAGAAATAGGCTGCGTAGCCCAATAGGGTAAACCGACAACAGTTACAAGCAGCATGACAAAAAATAATTGACTTAATAATTTCAATTTAACCTCGATAATTCATCATCGTACGTGATTTTGGTAAGGGACTTATAATCCATATTGCGCAAGCATGCAATCCACCTGTTATTGCACTAAATTCGCTTTACTCTAAATGCTACCAATCCGTTATTTTTTATACGTTCATTCAAAAAAAGCCGTAATGATAATGCCAAACACCACGAACACTGAAGCACTTCCAGCGACCAGCGTTGATGTCAACATCAGACAGTCTACACCTATGCAGATAACATCCACCCCTACACTATATCAACCAATCGGCACCATGTTCAATACTACCATCGCTGGCGTTTGCATTCTCCCACAGTGCGGCATAGTACAGGTAAGCGGCGCTGATGCGAGCGCGTTTTTACATAGTCAACTGACTAATGACATAAAGTCGTTACCATCTGATCATGCGAGACTTGCTGGTTATTGCACACCTAAAGGGCGTTTAATGGCAAGCATGTTAGTTTGGAAAGCACATGAGACACTTTTTCTGCAACTACCGATAGAACTGCTGAGTGCATTTCAAAAACGCTTACACTTATTTATCATGCGTTCTAAAGTGACATTGAGCAATGTTACTGAAACCACACCTATTTTGGGGATTATTGGCACGAGTGTTGCTGCCCAATTAAGCCCCTGGTTCCCTCAACTGCCTGATGTGCCTTATCAATTCGTGAGCACCGCTGCAGGTACCCTGTTACGTGTAGCGGATGCCCTTGGCATACCACGCTACCAATGGATTGCCACAACAGAACAAGCAGCCACGGAGTTGAGAATTGCAATGCGTGACTTTCCTACACTATCGCCTGCACAATGGGACTGGACAGAAATACGCGCAGGGATTCCTCATATTACTCAAGCAACACAAGAAAAATTTGTTCCGCAAATGGTGAACTACGACTTAATCAATGCAGTAAATTTTAAAAAAGGATGCTACCCCGGGCAAGAAATTGTTGCCCGAAGTCAGTATCTGGGTTCACACAAGCGCCGGATGGTACTGGCCCGCATTGACACAGAGCATGTCAAAGCGGGGGATGAACTTATCGCATCCAACGACCCAGATCAACCCTGCGGCATGGTGGTCAATGCACAAGCGACTGGCGCCAATCAAAGTGATTGCTTGATCGTGATCAAGACCGCCATTACGGACGCTTTTTTGCCATCAATCTCATCCGAACGACCACCGGCGTACACGGTACACTTGGCCAGCGGTGAAATTTGCCAATGGCAATCGCTTCCCTACTCTGTAGTTGTGGATCAATAGTGGATCAATAAAATACGGTATTTTTACCAAAATGGCGGTGAGAGGTAAAACGTTCCTGTAAACGATTCGTGGTAAATTCCTCTAAATAACTATCAGGAACCACAACAATGACGGGGGTTGTTATCGCGGCGAACAATCCCTGACTCACCATCACGGTATTTAATGGCTCCAACTTATTTCCCCAATACAAATCGTTACTCCGGCTATCAATCACGAAAACGGATTTTTTTAAGTAAAATGGCAGTGATGAATTTTGTTCAAATAAGCGATATAAGTAAACGGGACGATCTGGCATATCGTGCTGAATGAATCTGGCGATAGGTGCGGCAGTGACAAATCCTTCCATCGCACCAACGACATTTAAGAGTAAAACAAGAATATACACAGGTAAAATCGCGTAGGCAACGATGCCCACCTTCGGTTTGCGCCAAGCGACCAACGCTGCCAGTACAGAGAGTATGGCCGCACATCCAAGTGCCACAACGGCAAATTGGCGCCATGGCAAGCCCATTAATTGCAGTGGGTTTTCTGAGGGCACGGCAGAAAAATGCAGCGCGAGTGCGGCCCCAGCGGCGACCAGCGCCACCAACCCACCGAGAATCATATTGGCTTTTCCGGTCAAAAAATCACGCGATTCTAGCAGCAGTGCCAAGTGAAATGCAGCAAACGGCATGACAATTACCATGTAGTAATTAGCTTTGGCGCTCGATGATGAAAAAAACACTAGTGCAATGACCCATGCCAAACCAAATAGCAATTTTACATCTTCCGCTGATTGATCATCCGGCGCAACTGGTTTAATCGTAAATATGGCTGGAATAGCAAATGACCACGGGAACAAAAAAATAAACATGCGCGGCAAGTAATACCACCAATGCCCCCGGTAATAATCGTTAGGAAAACGTCGCCCCATGAACCGATGTACGTGTTCATTGATAAAATAAAACCACGCAAAACTAGATTCAATCAACGAAGCTGCGATGTGCCATGGTGCAGCGATTAACAAAAATAGGATGATAGCCCGTAGATCCATCCAGTGCGCTAACCGCTTCATTACAGCTAAGCGATGCATCACTACCAGCCATGCGACGATAATTAAGCCAAATAATGCAATAGCGATTAAGCCTTTTGCTAATAAGGCGAGTCCCAAACACACTGCCGCAATCCGCAAATCACGAAATTGCCCATCGCGTTCAAATAGATAGGAAAAAATAACCGATGATGTTAAACATGCGGTGACTAACATATCAAACATTAAGGTGTGTGACATCAACATAATGCCGACGCCAGAAATAAAGATGATTGCGGCCAACCGTGCTGTTTGTGGACGATTAATGCGTTTCCCCAAATAAAGCATAACAGCTACACACGCAAGAGAAGAAAGTGACGGAATCAACCTGACGACGTAATCAGATTGTCCAAAAAGTGCAAACATGAGTGCCGTCAACCAATACAACAACGGGGGTTTTTCCATATAGAGCAAGCCATTCAAGTGCGGAATGACCCAATGATGCCAATCTCCCGAATTCAGCATTTCACGGGCAATTTCAGCGTATAAGCCTTCATTATTATTGAGTACACCATGACTGCCCAATCCCGCCATGGTGCAGACTACGGCGATCAAAATAACTAAAAATAAGGGGATCTGTAATGATGTTGTCTGTCGTGCTGAAGAGCGTAAATTCTGCATTTCCATCGTAACTATTCTTTCATACTGACACCTACTGTGCCGTGGATTTTTATATATATTGAATTTTCACAAAAAACAGCCTACGTGCATAACAAAGCGTATGACCGCAGGTCACATCATTAAGTTTGATGTTTCTTTGATGTTTCTTTGATGTTTCTTTGATGTTTCTTTGATGTATTGCAAAGTTAAATTAAATTAGCCTAGGTACGTCATCTTAACGGATATTTCGGCTCTAATCTGGATATCACGTGTATTTAAATACTGATAAGATAAGTGGTTAGTGCTATGCTAGGCGCCATTTTCGTTAAAAGGATCAGAGTCAATGCGGGTTGCTGTCATCGGTGCTGGCGTAGTGGGGGTTAACACCGCTTATTTTTCTGCTTTACAGGGCCATCAGGTTACTGTCATTGAACAACGTGGCAATGTGGCTGAAGAAGCAAGCCGTGGTCATGCGGGATTACTCGGTACAGCGCATGTGAGGCCAATGGCAGCTCAGGGCATGCCTCACCGTCTTGTTGCACAGCTGCTTCAAGTCAAAAAAACTGCACAATGGCGCCCTTCTACCAATTTAGCACAATGGCGCTGGTTGCGACGCTGGATGAGTGAGTGTCAGCTGAACCAGCAAATTAAAAATACAGAAAAAATGCAGCGGCTGTCGATGTATGGCCAACAATTACTGGATTCACTAGGTCAGCGTCATTCCATAGATTTTCAGCAGCGTAACGGTATTTTAGAGTTATTTCGCACAGCCAAGGACATCGACAATCTCACGCCCTGTCTAGAATTATTATCGCAGTCTGGCCTATCCTTTCAGCAATTAGATGCCGCCGCTTGCTATGCACTCGAACCTGCGCTGGCACAAAACCCCGCATTACATGGCGGATTATATTTTGATCAGGATGGTAGTGGCAATTGCGCCTTATTTACCAAACAGGTAAAGTCCATTGCCCAGCAACTAGATGTTAAGTTCGATTTTTTACAGCGCTGTGACGAGATTATTCCTCAATCAAACGGCTTTACGCTGCATCTAGTTAACAGTGATTATAGCTCACCCATGCAACAACAACGCACCCAACACCATTTTGATGCTGTCGTTCTTGCTGCCGGCGCAGATAGTAACCGTTTTCTAAAAAAATTAGGTATTGCCACTGCTCTTGCCAGCTTTCAGAGTTACTGCTGCACAGCCATGATTAAAAATCCTGAAGCAACGCCCGAATTATCCATTATTGATGAAACTTTTCAAGTCGCTATAACACGAATGGATAAACGCATTCGCGTAGCTGGAACATCGCAACTAGGTCGTCGTCATCCACGCATTGATGAGCGCGCGTGGCAAACCTTGCGTCACTCGGCCACGGAATGGTTTCCCAATGCAGCGAACTACCACTCTGCAAATGTATGGAATAGCAGTCACTTAATGATGCCGGATGGCGCCCCTGTGATAGGGAAAACACCAGTGAAGCACCTTTATGTTAATCTAGCGCATGCGGAACAAGGCTGGAGTATGGCAACTGGCGCAGGGAAATTGGTCGCCGACCTACTTTCTAACAACGTACCGGATATTGATATAGAGGGACTGACCCTTGCTGACCGACTATAACGCCGATACGCTATTGGCTACTATTTTCTGCTACTGACCCTCTGCCCGAAAGACGACATTCATGCTATACACAGTAAAGCAATTGCGCCAGATAGAACAAGCAGCGACACATACTACGTCAGAGTTATCATTGATGGAACGTGCCGGTTTGGCTGCAGCACAGAAAGCACGACAATTATTATCACCAGAGGTCAACCCGCATAGCATTTTGGTTCTTGTCGGCCCTGGCAATAATGGCGCTGATGCACTAATCGCGGCGATGCATCTCGCCTCGGCAAGCGACAGTGCTTACAAGGTCTATGTGTTACACCACACTTCGCAAAAATTACCTAATTCAGCCCAGATAAGTGAATCGGATGCTGTTCGCGCGCGCGCCAAAGTCTGCACCCAACTCCACTGGTTACCGACCCATTCTGATATTGACGGCGCTTATGATCTAGTGATCGATGGTTTATTCGGGATTGGATTAAGGTCCCAGCCATTGTCTCTTTTGTTGCAGCGCCAGATTGAACAAATTAATGCACTCCGTTGCCCCATTCTGGCGCTGGATGTCCCAAGCGGACTCAGTGCGGATACCGGGTCGTTACTTTTACTTACAGCACCTGAGCATGCTTGCGCGATAAAAGCAACGCATACCTTAACCTTTATTGCAGATAAACCGGGATTGCACACGGGATACGGCCGCGATTATGCTGGTCAAATCGTAGTTGCGGATCTTGGTTTACTTACTTCAGATTTTCCAGTCTCAACGGTGCAGATGAGTCATTCGGAATTATTTCCTAAAGCACGCCAATCCCGCTACCACAATAGTCATAAAGGCAGCTTTGGCACAGTCGCCATCATTGGCGGCGCCACGGGCATGCAAGGCGCGGCAATGTTAGCGTCCCGCTCTGCGCTCTATGCTGGTGCAGGACGTGTACTGGCTGGTTTTGTTGACTCTCCTCCGCCTGTTGATCCTAATCAGCCGGAAATTATGTGTAATGCGGCAGCAAATATCATTTTCACACCAAGTACTGTGGTCGTCATTGGTCCGGGATTAGGTAATGCAATCAGTAGCTTTGATTTGCTGAGTCGTGCTTTATTAAGCAATTGTCCATTAGTGATAGATGCGGATGCCTTGACGCTATTGGCGCACCAACCTGCATTGCATGCATTATGCAGTGGACGAGGCAATGTGCCGACTATTTTGACACCGCATCCTCTGGAAGCCGCACGTTTACTCGCTTGCACAGTTGATGAGATTCAATCTGACCGAATCGCATCCGCAAAAAAAATTGCCCTGCGTTTTAATGCCATCGTCGTGATAAAAGGCTCTGGCAGTATTATCGCTCACCCAGATGGTCAGAGTGTGATTAATCCGACCGGCAACCCCGGTCTTGCCAGCGCAGGCACGGGGGATGTGTTGGCTGGGTTGGCCGGTGCGTTGCTAGCGCAATACCATGACGCATGGCAAGCGGCTTTAGCGGCCGTGTTTGTGCATGGAGCTGCCGCTGATAAATTGGTGGCGCAAGGAATTGGGCCAATCGGTCTGTGCGCCAGTGACCTACTGGTGCCAATACGTTGTTTGCTTAATGCCGGCATACCGCCTATTTAGTTGGATTAGCCTGCAGCTCACAAAAAAGGAAGCCATTGCTTCCTTTTTTGTTTCATTCTCTATTTAAAATACATCTACGCCATTATGAAACAGCCTTAGCTGTGACAAAGGGTTTTAGTATTGTTGTTTTCGCTTTTTTCTTGAGTAAAGCAATGTAAGCAGCCAATTCTTCTGATGCAGTCATATTGTTAATCTGTTGTTCTAACGCAGATTTATGTGCAGCATCAACAACTGGTTGTTGAATTTTGTTAATACGGTACACGACATAGCCACGACCCGGCAAATCAACACCAACAAATGCAGGTAATTTACGGGTATCTGCCTTCATCACTTGCGACAGCGCTTCTGGTGATACATCAGCTTGTTTGTCGCGTGAAACTATTTTTTCTGGTGAGAATCCTGCCGTATCCGGTGTGAGCTTCAAGGCAGCTAATTTAGCCTGTCCTGCATTTTGTGCTAACAACGCTGATTCCAATAACGTCACGCGCACGGTTACGATATCCTTCACATCAGAAAATGCACGTTTGGTAGTCGGTTTATAGTCGACAATACGTCCAGCAGCCAAGGTACCTGGGGCAATTTCAACAGCATCTGAATTGCGTTTATTTTTAATCGTATCATCCGTAAACAACGCTTTTAAAAATTTAGGGTTGGACATCACAGGATTAGAGGCCGATGCGGGATCAGCAACCCGTGTCACCTTGTCAGCAGTTTGGATCGTGAGCTTTAATTTATCTGCGACCGCTTTCAAACTATCTGTTTGTTCGTACACGGTATTGGTAAATGTTTCAGCTAATTCACTGTATTTTTTTGCTGCTTTTTGCTTTTTGATATCTGCTGCGATATCTGCTTTCGCTTGTTCCAGTGTTTTGATGGAACCTGGCTTAATTGCAGTTAATTGAATGATGTGATAGCCAAAATCGGATTCGACCACATCACTAATTTCACCTTGTTTTAATTGATAGGCAGCGTCTTCAAATGGTTTCACCATCATGCCTTTACTAAAAAAGTCCAGATCGCCGCCATTGACTGCAGAGCCGCCATCTTGTGAATTTTCTTTCGCAATTTTAGCAAAATCGGCAGGCGTCTTACGTACCGCTAATAATAATGCGTCAATTTTCGCTTTTGCTGCCGCTTTCTCCGTAGCGCTAGCATCTTTTTTCACCTTAATCAAAATATGACTAGCACGACGCTGTTCAGGAATTGCATAATTTTTTTGGTTTTGATCGTAGTAACCTTTGATCTCTTCATCCGATGCCGTCATTTGTTCGGCAATCGATTCTCCACTGAAGACAACATACTCAATCTTTGCAGTTTCCGGCAACATAAATTCAGCACTGTTTTTATCATAATAGTCGTGTAATTTGGCATCAGTGATCACAACTTTACTAGCAAAATCAGTTGCAGAAAAATTCAGCGCCTGTATTGCACGTTCTTGCTGGGTAATCAAGCTGACTTGCGTCGCGACTGTTTTGGGGGTGAATGCACTCGTTTGCAGCACGGAAGTTAATTGTTGAATCGCCAGATCTTCGCGCAAACGACTTTCGTAACCAGCCGGCGTCATTCCTTGTGCTGCCAACGCACGTTTATAGCCCGCATTATCGAAACTGCCATCAGGCAAACTCAGCCCTGGTGTTGCCAACAAATGTTGCTGTAACGCTTGATCAGAAATCATGATACGGCTATGAAGCACTTCAGCTTTAATCGCGTGTTGACCAACCAAATTATCCAGCACATCTTGTTTCGCTTCTGGTGTCGAGAACAGACTTTCGTCAAATTGCGCACCATACATCTGGCGTAGGCGGTTCATTTGTTCACGTAAAGAGTCATCAAATTCCTGCTGTGAAATTGACTGCCCTGCCACTTTAGCCAATACGGTGCCAGTATCACCACTGATGTAGCTCTGAATACCAACAAAAGCAAACGAAGGGACAATAAAAAGCAGCAGAACAAACTGCATTAAACGCTGATGGGTACGTACATATTCAAACATGATGGACAATCACTCAATCACTTGCGGGTGGGTGCTCAGGCTATTGCACAGTAGTGCAATAACGCCATATTGCAAGTAAAAAAAGGCGAACTCGCGTTCACTTTTTCAATTCATGGCGAAGAAGTAGTAACGATATGCCGTTTCCGCAATTCTTCGCAACTAAGGTCATGCGTCAGGCTATGCAAATCACTTTATTAGATCAAGATTGCAAATTCTCCTAAACGCGCTGAATTTTAGCAGGATTTTGCCATTCCTTGCAGGGGTAAGATTAAATAACGATCAATAAATGTCACGTTTATGGCTTAGCTAACTGTGTTCCTCTCAAACAGGACCGTGACACCCGTTATTTACGAGAATTTTTCAACGCGACTGTTTCGATAAACTATGCTACGCTCATAATATTTCTAGAAAAAATTTTTCATTATGCATCGTCGTTATTTTTTTGGCAAAGTTCCATTGGTGATGATGAGTCTGGCTTCACTTTTTATAGCTAGCAACGTCGCACTGGCCTCCCCCACTACGATACCTAAGCTTGGCACTCCTGATCTGATCCATATTCATTTTGGTGTGCAACCGATGGCATATCCACTTGCCTTCATCAGTTCATCCATGCAGCATGACCGAATTTTGCGCGCCGAATTAAAGCAACTTGGTTTTGATATTCGGGTAAGTAATTTTGCTAATGGTAATGACATAGTCAACGTAAAAGCTATCACTTCGGGGGACGCTCCATTCGAGCTGGTATTTATGGGCGATATGCCGACGGTAAATACTATTATTAAATTCCCATCCTACATCCTTGGGATAGGAAAACGCAATTATTCTTCTGTTGTAGCGCAACACTATACGCGCCTGGATGAGTTGAGAGGTAAACGTGTTGCCTATACCATTGGGTCTTCTTCACAATTGGTTTTGCTGCGCGGTTTAAAAGAAGAAAACGTCCCAACAAATGAAATAACAATGGTGCCAATGGAACCTGCACTAATGCCAGATGCATTGGAAGCAGGAACGATCGATGCATTTTCGGCATGGGAACCTACGCCCACTATTTCGATAGAGCGCAACCCCAATAATCGCGCCATTTACCGCGGAATCAGTTCAGATTGGGTCGTACTTTCACGCAATTTTGCTATACTTCACCCTGAAGCCGCATTGCAACTAACTGCATCGATGGTGCGCGCATTTAACTGGATGCGCGCTGCAAGTTACAATGCCGAACATGTAGCACATTGGGTAATGATAGATGAACAGAATTTTTCCCAAAAACCCCCTGTGCTTTCACTTGCCAACGCGCTTCGTATTGCCCGCAAGGACTTACTTGATGTGCCTGGTGCGCCCACATTTCCCATGAAAGTCAATGGCGTGGCTCCCCTTTCACGCGAATTTGAGTTCCTTCAACAGCAAGGAATGATTCCTGCTTCGAGCAGTCCCAATGAAATAACACAGGCATTCTCCTACACAGGATTAAAACAAGTACAAATCAATCCTAAAAAATTTCGCTTATTTACGTATGACTATGAGCAGTAACAACGTATTAGCTCCGTCAGTTTACTCTCCCTTATTATGACAATGCATTCAAAACTTTTTATGTACTTTAGCCTAATGGCGACGTTCGGCATGAGTGCATTACTGGCGCTTTGGATGTATGGCTTCCCGATGGTTGGTGTAGAGGGGGTATATTCACACGAATACCAACGCGCTATCGCTTCGGTTCAAAGTCTGGCAGATAAACAAACTGATGCCTACGAACAATGGTTTGTCGAACGCAGAAATGAACTCAAATTACTCAGCATGAATGAGGCGTTATCTAAGGACCTTTCCACTATCTCCCATGCTGCCACCGATACGAACATCGTAAAAATGATGTTGCAGCGACAATTGCATGCATTAAAAGAATCCACCCCAGGCACCTATAATTACCTGTATTTTGTTGACCCTCAGAATGGTCACTTACTCGCTTCCTCTGAACCTGACTGGACTACGGCACCACAACAGCAGCGCACACTGATCCTAGACGCAGCAGAACCTGGCTTAAACCAGTTCGTCTACATTGACAATGCGCTCTACGGCGCTAACGTATTCATCACTAGTCAGATTCTTGGAAAAAACAAGGATGGCGTACCCAATGGCACCCTTCCCGCTATCCTCATCGCCAGCATTGCATTGAATGCCCCATTAATCGATCAAGACATTGCAATAAAACAAAAACTCGGAACATCAGGGAATTTATTTTTAATTAACCAAGAGCGCCAAATTCTGGTTAACCTTTCTAATACACCAAGTAAACACGATTATGAATTTATCGCTAATCACATAGTTTCCGGCACGGAAGGCGTCAAATTACTGGAAAATAACAATGATGAAACAGTCATTACGGTGTTTCGCCATTTGCAACTAGGAACAGAAAATGGGCTGTCTTTGGCTGTAGCACGTGGAACGAATGAATTACTTTCTGCTACTCACATCATCTTTACCCGCATGGCGTGGTTGGTTGCATTACTCTTTCTCGGCTTCATGGTATTAGTACGCTTCGCCAGCAAGCACATTGCCATTGCCGAATCAAAAATTGTCGAATTAAATCACACACTGGAAAATCGGGTAGAAGAACGTACCCATGAGCTGGAACAAGCCAATCACTGTCTGCTAGAAACGTTAAGTAATCTGGAGCATACCCGGGATGGTTTACTACGGAGCGAAAAGCTAGCGGCACTCGGAGCCATGGTGGCTGGCATTGCCCATGAACTCAACACCCCTATTGGAAACTGTGTGACCGTCGCTAGCACATTACAAGACCATGCCATTCAGTTTGCCCACGATATGCAAGACAAGACGAAAGGGCTAAGTCGGTCACGCTTGGATCAATTTATTAACGACAGTGTAAAAGGGAGCGATATTCTGATGCGCAGTTTATTTCAGGCGGCAGAATTAATATCCAGTTTCAAGCAAGTCGCGGTAGATCAATCCAGCGTTAATTTACGTCATTTTCGGCTCAGTGATACTGTGACTGAAATCGTCATCACATTAGGTCCGACCATACGCAAAACCACCCACACTGTCCACACAATGATTCCACCGGATATCATGATGGAAAGTTATCCAGGTCCACTTGGGCAAATTTTAATTAATTTAATCAATAATGCGCTGCTACATGCTTTTGACGGGCGTCAAAACGGCAAAATAACGATTGCGGCTGAAGCTCTGAAAGATAGCACGATCCGACTCACGGTCACTGATGATGGCATCGGCATACCTACCAGCAACCTCAATCGTGTATTTGACCCATTCTTTACGACAAAACTGGGTTTTGGTGGGAGTGGACTTGGGTTAAATATTACCTATAACTTAATTCAGGAACTACTCGGTGGGGATATCCATGTCACCAGTACCGAAGGCCAGGGCACTTGCTTCACCCTGACCCTTCCCCTGCGCGCACCAAGTCCTCCTACGGTGGCGCAGTCATCATTGACATAATCATCAATCCCAGTCGCCACCACCACTATCCCCGCCACCGGAATTATCATCCCATGATGAGGTATCGGTTAGACCAAAATCTGTGCCACCCATATCGTTTGGTGGCGCAGTGTAGTTATTATTATCATAACGACTATCATCGCGATTGCCAAACGACTCATTTCCACGAGAGGAACGGTCCGAATCCGTAAAATGGTGCATTAAGGCTTCTCCTGCCACCATCCCAGCGCCGACTGCTGCACCTGTCGCTAAGCCCCCCATAATGCCAGAGCCCATGCCGCCGCCAACCTGACCGCCCATCGGCATGCCCATTGGCATACCACTGCCATAGGACTGCATCGGCATACCGCCGCCTGTACCAAAGCCAGGAACACCAGCAACACCGCTAGCGTTATTCATTGGCATATACACGGTATTGCGGCGCGACATAAAGCGTACGACAAACATGACAAAGGCACCAAATGCCAATAACACCATCAATAAACTCCCTGTGGACATTCCACTAGAGTGTGAAGGTGCTTGGATCGATTGGTTTGTCATCGATGTCGTTGTTTGCACTGCGCCAGCATGTTGTGTTGGATGTGCAATCCGGTTACGCAGATTTTCTACTGCAACAGGTTTGGCAAACGGCAAACCGGGCGCTAAGCGATCCGCTGTTGCCAGTTCAACTTCCGCCGTTGACAAGAGACCTTGTTTCGCCAATAGCTCAGCTTCAACAAAATGTGCTTTACCGCTTTTCGGATGATCTTGCAAAATTTGCTTCATCATCGTCTGCGCTTCATCGATTTTTCCTGATTTGGCAGCAGCATACACCTGATCAATCGTCGCATCTGCAGCGTAGGCAGATGACACCGACACAGAAGACAACAACGCTAGCATCGACAATGCCACAAGCGTAGATCGAAGTAGAGATTTACCTGACATGACGTTAATTCCTTCTAAATTGAGTACGACAGTATATTCTATGTAAGACTAAAGATATCCTACAAGCACTAGATTGGGATCAGCTCATGAAATTACAATGGCTCATTTCGTGCAAATAATAAAGCCATACTCTCTATAGAACTGTTAAGTCGCACTCCACATTCTCAACAGATTATGGTAGCAACCAGTCAGATGCGTACGTGCGGTGCTATCCGCATCTGCGGCATTCAACCGTTGTATTGCTGTATCCAGATCGAATAATAGACTACGTTGACCATCATCGCGAATCAGACTCTGAATCCAAAAAAAACACGCAATACGCGCTCCTCTCGTCACAGGTGTAACTTGGTGTAAACTGGTGGATGGGTACACTAGCATATCCCCAGCAGCGAGTTTCGCACTATGCACCCCATAAGTATCTTCGATCATTAATTCGCCGCCGTCATACTCGTGCGGCGCGGATAAAAACAGCGTTGCTGAAATGTCGGTACGGATTTTAAGGCCAGTATCACGAATCAGCCGTACCGCACCATCGACATGACTGCCAAAATGCATCCCGCACTCATACCGATTGAACATCGGCGGATACACTTGATTCGGTAGTGCCGCACTGATAAACAGAGGGTTACGTTCCAATGCTGCCAATACCACATCGCCTAACTCACGTGCTATAGGCGAATTCTCGGCAATCTGTAAATTGGACTTTACCGGCGCCCCCTGATGCCCGGCGGTGATGCGACCATCCACCCAAGCATCGCCGGCGCTGGCCAACTGCTGGCGTATCAAATGCACCTGTTCGGGCGTAAGAACTTGCGGTATTTGCAATAACATAATATCCTACTTTCTACTATACTCTGCGCCCATTAAAACCGGTAGCTAGCTGTCAACAAGAGGGTGCGGCCAATCCCCGGTACGGAACGTCCACCATCGGAAGACACTAAGGCATCATAATAGGATTTATTGGTCAAATTAAGCAAATTCAGACGAAGATCATATTTTTTTTGATGGTACGCCACTGTTGCATCCATACGGGTATACGATGGCACTGATACCATGTCCACATTTCCGTTTGGCAGCGTACTACTGACGCCACTGTCAGCCACGTACCGTTGCGACATATAAAATGCACCGCCACCAACTTGCCAGGTTTTATTCACGTCATAGGTCAGCCACAAATTAACGGTATTTTTTGGGGTATTCGCGGGGATACTACCGGCAGTACCATCCAGCGTATCGATGACTTTTGGATCTAGGTGCATGAATCCACTCGATAACTGCAACTTTTCCGTAAGTCGGCCAACAACACTCAGTGTGGCGCCTTTTATTAACCAACTCCCAGAAGCTAGATACTCGCCATTTGACAAACTATACACATTATTTTGACGCTCATTAAATGCGGCAAACGCCAGAGACAGTTTATCGTGCATCACATCCCATTTCGCCCCCATCTCATAAGAACGGGTCGTAGTTGGTGGCAAATTTTGTTGCCCGTTGGTGAGGGTCATCTGTTCTAATAAGGGATCAAACGACGTACCGTAGGAAATGTAATACGATTGTTCATCCGTTGGTTGATAAATAAGGCCTTCCCTTAGGCTAGTAAAATTGGCATTCACATTCGCTGCTGCCGGTAAATTCAGTGAATTTGTTATCGTCGCTTTAAAATAATCACGTCGAATCCCTGTCACGATTTTCCAATACGCATTCAGGCTGACAGTGTCGTTGGCATAAAAACCGAACGTCGTAGCGCTCGCTTTGGCTAAGTTACCTGATGCCGTCGTCACATTCGACTGAGCAGCATCACTTGGATTCAACAGCGAGACAAAACCGACATACCCTGACGGCAACCCTGCACCTGTACGTAATAACGTTTGATTTTGATAGGTATCGTGGCCAACTTCCGCCCCAAAAATCATTTCATGGCGAATAGAACCGGTACTGAATTTTCCGATCAGGTCAGTTTGATTATCCACGCTCGTATCGACAATAGTACGATCATGACTTTGCAGCTCCACCCATAATTGCGCAGGAGTATACACACCAAAAGCAGGTGTTGGCAGCACCCCTGCAGCCGAATTTGTTGTGCTAAGTGCATGCGCAGCGGTTTCCTGTGCATCGGTGCTATAGTGATTAAATTGGGTTTGATTGCGTAGTACCCACGCATCATTGAGCGTGTGTTTTATTACACCATTCAACATAGCGATGTCTTGCGTCGTTCGGTCACTCGCCAACCCATAGAATGTCGAAGGCGACTCAGTCAAGGGATGACCATTCAGCGATACGACGCCGTAATCAGGCATATCACTATTATGTTGAAGCAATCCTGATAGTGTCACTTCCGTTTGCTCACCAATACCAAGACGCAATGTCGGCGCGATACCCACATCGTTGTTATGCATCACATCTCGGGTAGTCTGCACATCTTGAGCAAAAACATTAACCCTCACAGCAGAGGTATCTGACAATTTAGTATTGTCATCAAATGTAGTACGGGTGCGACCATCGCTCCCAACCGTCGCCGATAGTTCGGCAAAGTTTGCCAATTTAGCCTGTTTAGTTTGCTGATTAATCACCCCACCAGTTGAACCACGTCCAAATAACATAGACGACGACCCCTGTAGTACTTCTACCTGTTCTAGGTCAAATAAATCACGGTAATATTGACCTCGGTCCCGAAACCCATCCATATAGATATCGGTTCTAGCAGTAAAGCCCCGCAAACTGATGTTATTACCAATCTGCCCACCTTCCGCACCGCCAATGGTAATGCCAGCGACATTGCGTAAGGCATCGGCTAAGGATGCTGCACCCTGTGACTGCATCAGTGATTTATCCACCACAGTAATGGTTTGCGGTATATCACGTAATGCTTGGGGTGTTTTAGCGCCTATTGTTGACACACCAGGCAGAAAATCATTGGATTTTTTAGCCCTAATTTCAACTGACGGCACATGTTGCGTACTATCGGGGGCTTGGCTTGGTGGCTGTGGCTGCGTTTGTGGCTGAGTAAGCGGAATTACTTGCGCATGAACCATCCCTGAAAATTGTTGCAATGCCAAACTGACCAGCAATGCTTGCCTTGATTTAGTGTATTTCATGCAGCACCCTTGATAAAGGGACTTACGCAAAACCGCCCCAGCGGCGTTATTGCCGCCTAGCCGTACAAATGTACTGTCGTCGTCGGCATGCCTTGCTGGAACAATTTTGCGTAAGTCCTAGATAAATAGTAAATTACCTATTCGACATCAAAATGCATCAATATAATAATGCGAATAGGAATGATTCTCATTATTATATTGCATTACATAAAAGAATGAAACTATAATTCAGCAAGACCGCTAGTTGGCAGCTTATTCAACACATTACCTACTCGCCCCACTACATTAAAAACAGCATTTGCTTATTTACAGGGCAATAACAGACTGGAGAGTGGACGGTAGCGATTCATACATCGCGGGTATCTGACGGTGCGATTGAATGGAAGTAGGTGCCATCGTATGCGTCTCTTGTGTTTTAAACATACTCACTACTTGCGCTAAATTGCTTGCTTGGTCTTGCAGTGCTTCGCTAGCCGCCGCTGCCTCTTCCACCAGTGCTGCATTTTTCTGCGTCACATTGTCCATTTCCGTAATGGCAATGTTTATCTGCTCAATTCCAGCAGTTTGTTCTTGATTAGCGGTGGTAATTTCGCTGATGATGTCAGTCACTCGTTTAACGCTTTCCACTACCTCATCCATCGTTGCCCCCGCTTGGTCGACCAACTTGGTACCTGCTTCGACTTTTTCCACCGAATCACCGATCAGTATTTTGATTTCCTTGGCTGCGCCTGCGCTACGCTGTGCTAAGTTACGTACTTCTGCTGCAACCACCGCGAAGCCGCGCCCTTGCTCACCAGCGCGGGCAGCTTCCACCGCAGCATTCAAAGCCAAGATGTTGGTTTGAAACGCAATACTATCAATGACGCTAATAATATCGACAATTTTTCTTGATGATTCGTTAATCGAATTCATGGTGCCAACCACCTCTAAAACAACGGCTCCCCCCTTACTTGCGACGTCTGATGCCGCTCTCGCCAAGCTATTGGCTTGACGTGCATTGTCGGCATTCTGCTTAACCGTGGAGGTCAGTTCTTCCATCGATGAGGCAGTTTCCTCTAGTGAACTTGCTTGTTGTTCAGTACGAGCAGACAAGTCCATGTTTCCACTGGCAATCTGGACAGAAGCGGTAGCAATAGTATCTGTACCTCTGCGTACCTGGCTGACGATGTTTTGCAGCGATTTGTTCATGTTTTTAAGTGCGTGCAGCAATTGACCAGTTTCGTCCCTTGACGTCACGTCGATATGGCTAGTCAGATCACCAGCAGCTACCGTTTGCGCAATTTTGACCGCAGCATCGATTGGTCGCGTGATTGAGCGACTGACGAACCAAGCAATACCGGCTCCTGCAAACATGGCAATGACAGTAAATGCCAGCATCAGCAAACGTGAAGAATGATAATCTTCTATCGCAACTTCCTCATCCATTTTGTTCTTTTCCCGTTGCAATTGGGTGAACTCATGCATCGCGTCTTGCCATTTGGTTGTTGTTGGTCCAATTTCCTTTAATAGAAATTGCACTGCGCTCACTTTATCGATTTTCGCCATTGCCAAGAATTTATCATCGAGGGGGCGGGTCACGTCTTGGTCGTCCTTAATCCGGGCAACAAACGTTTTTCCAGCTTCGTCCAACGGCATCTTCGCAAGTGAAGCAAATGCCGCATTGTAAACTTCACGCGCCTCGTCGATTTTTTTCTTTTGGATAGTGGCTTCATTTTCATCCGATAACATAGCGACAGTGCGAATCACGCGCGCCACGATATGCACGGATCCTTCCATGTCCTCCAGATAAGCCATTTTTTTCATATTGACGTCGACAATATGGTGAAGTGCATCGTCGGTTTTGCTCATGTTGTTTATACCCATGACCGCCACGCCGACAAGCAGTATAAGAATCAGACCAAATGCGAATCCCAGGCGTGTGCCAATTTTTAAATTTACAATATTCATTTTTCATTTTCCGTATAGTGATTCGTTGTTCTCATACAGCTATTTCCTCATCCCTGAAATTGAGATGTGATTGAATTTCCCCCCTCCTTCATAGCAAAAGAATAGGCAAAAATCAGGATCAGTTCTGAATCAGAAAAGGATAGGTATTGCTATTTTTTAACTATAAATCGACACGACACCATAGAACCGACCATAACGTGTGCTTTACAGCGTTGTTGTTGGCGGGGATGAGGCCAAATGAATTTTAATGAGGAGTCGCGGGTATAGGGCGACAAACGACGATGGAATTATTTTTTGGAATCCAGATCGATGAGATCAAATTTCGATACATTAGATTAATGTAAGACTTACGCAGAACCACCCCAGCGTCGTTATTGCCGCCGAATCGTACATCTGTACTGTCATCGCCAACATAACTTGCTGAAACAATTTTGCGTTAGTCCTAAATTCAAGAAAATATTACTATAAGTATTAATGCGGGGCAATAATTTATAGTGAATTTTAAATAGAATAATGAAATAACATAGGTTTCATGATGAAACAATAGGACAATAGGATAACTATTCCTTATCCGGCGGTTGCGTAAAATTGATCAACACATAAGCGATCAACGCAAGCATGATAAAGCACCCCACCCCTGCCAAGAATAACTCAACAGGATTGGCAAAGAATATCATTCCCAGAATAAACATACAGGCCGGATAAAATGCGAGCACCCACCCAGCTAAACGCGCCTCTTCCACTGCGTAACCATGGTCAAGCATGAATTCATAAATACGTCGCCGAAAACCAACCATCAAAATAACAAATCCAATAACACCCAAACAGATAATCACAATATTCATATCAATTAATATACAAATAATGGCAATATCCTACTCTATCAATTAATAGGTAATTAGGCAATTTAAAAGATGGATAGTCAACTTTTAAAACATAAAAAAAAGGGCGGCATTCGCCTAGATTTTATATCCCTGTTATCTTCGCATCCATTATGGACGTGAAATAAAATCGCATAAACGCCGCAATTGCACCTAGTTTGTGACAATCCGATCGGTTGAAAACCATTTTTGTGCAAAGACGTGTGCTGGTTCAGGATAGCCGAAGTAATAGCCTTGTGCCTCGTCACACCCCAACGCCAGCAAGGCTTCTGCCTGCGCCGCCTGTTCGACGCCTTCGGCAATCGCTTTCATGCCGAGGTTACGCGCCATGCCGAGGATGGTCGTGACAATAATGTAATCGTGGCGATTGGTAAGCATGTCACGCACAAACGAAATATCAATTTTTAGCGTATCCGCCGGCAGGATTTTAAGATAGGAAAGGGATGAGTACCCCGTACCAAAATCGTCAATCGATAAGGCAAATCCAGCCGTTTTAAGGGTTCCCATCACCTCAATCGCCCGTTCTACATTATCCATCAGGCCACTTTCGGTCAATTCCAGCTCAAGACAGGTCGGCGTTAAACCCGCCTCCCACACGATTTCTTGAATACTCTCAGCAATGTCGGTTTCCTCAAGTTGTTGGGCGCCGATATTGACCGCAAGGCGACCAGGTAAGTAGTGACCAACCTCCTGCCATGCTTTTATCTGACGACAAGCTTCCCTTAGCACCCATTTACCGAGCACTCCCATCATGCCGCGCGCCTCAGCAATTGGAATAAATTCTGCGGGACTTATCCACCCACGTTCTGGATCATTCCAGCGCAATAGGGCCTCGGCGCCACTGAGTTTCCCTGTGATAAGATTAATCTTGGGTTGATAATATAGTTCCAATCCACCCGCATGGATAGCGCGACTTAAATTCTTGGCAATCTGCATCCGCTCGGCTAATCCCGCACTCATTTCTGGCTTATAGAAAAGATGGTCACCACCTAATGCCTTCGCGCGATACATGGCGATGTCAGCGCGTTTAAGCAAATCCTCAATGGTCACGCCATCCTTGGGATAAAAGGCAATACCAATGCTCGCCCCAACGGGGAAAGTATGACCCGTGGTCGTGATAGGCTTAGTTAGCACGTTTCCTAAGCGTTCGGCAATAAGGGTCACAGCGCCTTGATCTGATGTCGGGGCGATAAGAACAAACTCGTCGCCCCCTAAACGCGCAAGTGTTTCATCCTTACGCAACGTTCGCTGAAAACGCTGCGCCACTTCGATTAGTACCTGGTCACCGATGCCATGCCCGTGGGCATCATTGATCTCTTTGAAACGGTTGAGATCCATGAATAGGATGGCTAACCCTAATCCATTACGCTCAGCATTCGCCAAAGCTTGTTTCAGGCGATCCATGAATAGCGTCCGGTTGGGCAACCCTGTCATCGTGTCATATAAAGCAAGACGCCGAATTTTCTTATCCGCTACCTTGCGTTGCGTGATATCTGTATTAACAATCAGTATAGATTGCGGCTGTTCGTTCTCATCTCTCACCAAAGTTCGTTGGCTTTCAACAATAAAAACACGGCCATCCTTACGCCGTTGCGGCATCTCCCCGCGCCATTCACCACACTCCACTACCTGACGGGTGATCGCGCTACAGCTGGCAAGATCGTTATTGACTAATGTATCGGATGATTTTCCCATAGCTTCTTCGGATGTCCACCCGTAAAGACGCTCAGCACCTTTGCTCCAAAAAAGAATCGTCTGATCGATTCCGCGGACAATAATCGCATCCGTCGCTCTATCAAGCAAGGATGCCTGATCGCGATAACTTACCTCAAGCACATGCCGCTCTTCATGTAGCCGTTGCTCCTCCGTCATATCCTCAATGACAATCAGCAGACGACGGCTTTCTTTCGTATGACCGATTGCAGAGATGGCGATGCGCAGTCGTTTTTTTTCAATAGCGATGTCTATGTCGCGAATTGCCATGTCACCAACAAGAACGCCTTGCGCCTTCTCATACAATCCGGGATACAGCAAGATAGCATCAAGTATCTGCCTACCATCATCCCCGTTCTTCAATCCAAACATATTTCGAAAAGAATGGTTGATGCTGTGCACGCGAAGATCGTCAGTCAGTACAATCAACCCTGTTGGAAGGTTTGCAATAACATCCTCAACGTAGCTTTTTAGGTAATCTAGGCGAAGGATGGCGCTCCAGTCAGTAATATCGGATAGCGATCCCGCCACACGTAATGCTGTTCCGTCGGATCTACGGATTGTTTTTCCCTGGGCGCTGAACCAGCGATACTCGCCATTGTGACATCGCAGCCGATACGTTACATCATAAGGAGTACTACCTGAACGATCATTGATGTGTGCAGCGAAGGCAGCGAGCGTCGGAGCTGAATCTTCAGGATGAAGCAAGGATGACCAACTACCTAACACGTTTGGAAAGTCGTTCTCGTCGTGAAAACCAAGTAAGCGGCGAAACTGATTAGACCAGCAGAATAGATTATTTGCATCTATCGGATTGGACTGATTTGTCTCCATGTCCCATACTCCGTCGTTCGTTTCCTGATGCATCAATGCTAAGCGCATTTTGAGTTCTTCGTTCTCCTCGCGCATTGTAGTCATTTGTTCTTCTGCTTGGGCTATCCGCTGAAGGCTTAGTGACAATTTTTTCTGAATCTCCGCCGTATACGCGTCAGTATCGTTATTGACTAATTTAAAATTCATGTTAGCTCTTCGTTCATTATTTTATTGCCATTCATCCTGAGATGGCATTATGCTAGTGTTGACATGCTTCGGCTTTAGTTACTTTGGTTACTTTGGTTACTTTGGTTGCTTTAGCTACGTTTGTTGTTGGATGCATCAACGGCCCTTTCTAGTGTTGTGAGATACTGTTTAATAAGAGCGATGATGTGTGGCGATACGATTCGACTACCATTGACAACGATGCAGCAAGTGCGGCGAAATCGTCCGCGCCTCGGCTTTTCGGTGCGTAGTGTCGGACAGGGCGACCGGAAGCAAAGGCTTCAGCTAAGCGGATGTCGTTGCGAATACCAGGAAATACACGGTGTGGACCAAACTGGCGGGTCATGTCGCCAGTCACCGCGCGGTGCTGACGGATGTGTTCGGCTGCCATGGTAGGCAGAAAACCCAGTAGCTTCAATCCCCGATTCGGGCCGGACATGAGCCGAAACAGTACGCGAACAAGCTGACGCACGCCTTCAAAGGACAGAGGATGTGGCACATAGGGAACAAGTACCCGGTCAGCAGCCATCAGTCCGTTGATGAGAAGTGTATCTAACGAAGGTGGTGTGTCGATGATAATGATATCGAAGCGCTCGGATATCCCCTCCTTCGCAAGTGCGATTTTCAGTCGCTCATCGTCGCGCACTCCGCTACCATGGTCGAAGAGCGTATCAGCTGGTGCCAGCCAGAGATTTTCGACCGATGTTGGATGGATAGCATCGTTCAAATTCGCTCGTTCATCGGCGAAAAGTCGATGCACGGTGGTTGTGGATGGCTTGATGCCCAGTCCGAAGGCACAATGACCTTGGGAATCCAGATCAATCAGCAAAACACGCTGCCCCAGCGCAGCAAACTCGGCTGCGAGATTGACCGATACGGTCGTCTTGCCGGTGCCACCCTTACGGTTAGCAATGGCGATGGTTACTGCCCTTTGGCTACTCATCAAAATAGCTCAATTGCCGGCAGGCTGTTGTTGCTGTCGGCCTCTGCACCGATGACGGCTTGGTGGGTGGTGGCCTGACTCGCCATGACGTAGTGTTTAAAATGAGTATTCAGTCTATCCTTAAAGGTGATCTCAATTTTGCCATCCCAGCTTGGATCAACTAATTTTTCTGCCAGTCCCTGCAGGTGTTCATCCATTTCAAATAATGCGCCTTGCACTTGCTCTAGCCGTTGACGCATCACGTCTTGGAACTGGATATGTCCTAGTACCTGCGACAACCGCTGTACCATTGCGTGATGACCTGATTCTACCCCGTGGATGACGCCTACCAGCAACTGACTGCCTTCGTCGAACTGTTGCTGCATGGTAGTCATGTTATCAATGAGTTGGCGCAGATCGCCGATAGAACGCTGGTGTTCCGGCGAAGCCTCCGCCATTTCCAACATTACTTTTTCGGCAGCCGCATTAATTTTTTTGCCGATGTCGGCAGCGACAGCAGCAGTTTGATTAGACAATTTGCGCACTTCGGTGGCGACTACCGCGAAACCTCGCCCGGCCTCGCCGGCATGAGCCGCTTCAATCGCCGCGTTCAGGGCCAAAAGATTCGTATGCCATGCAATAGTGGATATCACCTCTACCAGCGGCTTCAGCGCGCCGACCTCGACTGCCAAGACCTGGATACGCTCGAAGTTGTTGTGTAGCTCACTCACCCGGTTTTGAAACTGCGCTTCGAGCATAGCGATGATCTTAGCCTGTCGTACTGTCGCTTCTGTCAAGGCCATGCCGCTGTGAATAGACTCATTAATACGTTCCATCTGCTGGCTGGATTGGGTATGTAGGGCACTGACCTGCTCAATGACTGCCATCACCCCAAGCTCAACATCCGCCTGCACCCCGCTAATCTGCTGACACATATTCTCAATATACGGTGTGGCATCCTTAATATCGGTTTGTAGAACCTGCAGTACGTCCTTGCTTGATTGCTTGCCGGCGTTAATATTGCCTTGACTGTAGCGGATCATGACCCAACCTAATATCACATTTATGAGCTGGGACAACAGAATGACGAACAGCAACAGCAACGTGACTTCCAAACGATAAAGACCCAGTTCTGATTCAGCGAAATAGGGAAATGCCAGCCAGAACAACCCCACGCAGACTAATTCAATCAGCACGATGGCGAACGGCTGTCTACTGACATCACGTTTGTTCGACTTGGGCTGCGTTATATCGGTAAAAAATTTTAGAAGATGCGTCATGTTTTTTCTAATGGTCTACATGGTTTAGTGTGTGTCGCGAGTGTGGCGTTTGCCGGAGTGGGCGAACTCAACTGCCTGGCAACACTTGCTTGATGACTTTGATGAGGTCAGGCCCAGCTATTGGTTTGACCAGCCAACCAGTAGCTCCTAATTTCTTACCTTCATCACGCTTCTCAGCCTGACTTTCTGTGGTGAGGGTGAGAATGGGCGTGAAGCGAAAGCCCGGCAGCATCCGTACGCGCTGGATCAGCTCTAGTCCACCCATATTGGGCATATTGATGTCGGTGATGATAAGATCAGGTTTCAAACCCGCTTTAAGCTTGTCATACGCCTGCTGACCATCAGCGGCTGTTTCTACTTTAAAACCATTCATTTGTAGGTTGGCTTTGACGCTCATTACCATGGTGGCAGAGTCATCGACGATGAAAATTGTTTTTGTCATGAGAGTTCTCTTTTAGTCAGATTTCAATGCAGTTTCGAGCCAAGTGCGTAGATTTACGTCCTTCGGCCATGCGGCAATGCGGATTTTTGCTGCCATCAGCACTTGCAAATTAGCGGGATGTAGATGGGTGCAGGCGCTAAGGTCAACCTTCGCCGAGGGCTTGTTTTGTAGCCATTCAAGCAGACCTTCCGCTTCATCCACACTGGCGATGTTAATAAACACCACTTGGTTTTTTTTATATTCAATCGGCATCAGACCATCTCCTTGATATTGAGTACCATGAGGACCGATCCATCACCCATGAGAGCTGAACCAGAATAAGCAGATAGACCTGCAAGCACACCGCTCAAGGGTTTTTGGATTACATCCACCGTTTCATGAAAATCATCCACCAAAAGGCCCACTACATCCCCGCCTACTCGCGCCACGAGCACCGCCATTTCATCATAGGCGTTGACTTTTGGGGGAGTAGGAAGCGCAAGTAGCGCGTTGAGGGCTTTTAGCGGCACGATATTCCCTCGAAGAACGGTGGTCTTGCTTCGCTTAATCGTCCGGATAGCGTGGCAAGGTACGCGTACAGTCTCTATAACGTGATCCATAGGCACGCCAAACAATTGCTGATCAGATTCTACAATCATGACTTTGGTCACCGCCATGGATAGTGGTAGCGAAATACGGATGCGGGTGCCTTTACCGACATCACTCTCCAGCAGGATCGCGCCATTGACTTTCTCTACAGCGCTACGCACCACGTCCATGCCAACACCCCGACCAGAAAGGTCGGATACCACGTCTGCAGTGGAAAATCCAGCGGAAAATACGAGATTGATCGCATCACGATCGCTGATACGCTCTAGAGTGGTTTCATCAATGAGACCTTTTTCGTAGGCCTTGCGTTTAACGATGAGCGGGTCGATGCCTTTACCATCGTCAATGATCTCTATGATCACTCGATCCCCTTCTTGTGAGGCACGGATGGTCAGTTTGCCGACAGCGGGCTTACCGTTTGCGCGCCGTATTTCTGTGGTTTCCAAACCATGGTCGAGACTGTTACGCACGATGTGAATGAGTGGGTCAGCCAAGGATTCGATAATGTTTTTATCGGCTTCCGTCTCCTCGCCTTCAAGCAGTAGTTGGACTTCTTTGCCTAGCTTGCGTGAAATATCACGTACCAGTCGTGGAAAACGCTGAAATACAAAAGAGACCGGCAACATCCGCACCTGTATGATGGCATCCTGCATTTCCTCAGCGATGCGGTTGATAACCGCGTATTGGGCCTTGATTTCGCGCGATAGTTCACGTACGCCGAACTGATCTTCTGCCCGCTGGGCAAGATAGGGTAACGCATTCTTGGACACAACCATTTCGCCAATCAGGTTCATCAGGCGGTCAATTTTGGCCTGATCGACCTTCAGACTCTTGGATCCAGCCGCAGCATCTTCGGCGCGACGGCCAAACCGGGCATCTTTGTCCGCCACAGCCAAGGAAGAACTACCGGAACTACCCTCTGACGTGAATGCGGCGGGAGACGTGAATGCCGCTGCTTGGGGCGCTAGCACAGAGAGGGGCAGGTTTACCGCTAAGGTGGCCGATTTTCCTTCTCGAACATTGAGCCAATCTAGCAGACTGATGCTATTACCACTGGCTAAAGCTTGCTCTAATGCCGCTTCGATCTCGCTCTGCGCCGAAGTATCGCCAACAGCTATACAGCAATTAATTAATACCGTTACGACCGCCTTGAGTCGTCCAGTCTGCCAGGTAGGATGGTCGTCCAACATGAGAATTTGCCGTTGGGCGGTGAAGATCGTATCGAGTACGGCAGCATCTTCTTCGGACAAAGCTTGGGGAGTCAAAGGCGAGTCGCTGACCAAAATCCAGTTCGGCGGCGTCAAATTACGTAGCGATATAATGAGGAGGCGTAAGGCTGTATGATTGTCCGGAACGCTATCCAATAGGATGAGCAGCCAGCGCATGGCTGAGGAAAACCACAAGGCATGGTTACTCAATTCCAGCATGGTTTGAGCGGCATGTCTGAGTGAAGTGAGTTGGCCTGTCTCTAATTGGTGCAAGGCAGCGGCGACGAAATCCTCATAAACTGGACCACCGTTAGGGTCACCTTGAGGGATAACGAGCTGCAAGGGCGCAATGGCCGTGATTTGCACTTGGTCCGGCACATAGCGGTATAGCTCAGTTAGTTCCTCGAATGGCGCTGCGCTTAACAGTTGAAAATCCAATACGCATCGATAAGCATCAAGCTCGGCCAACGGCGACCATGATGCACGCGGCATGATCCGCCCCCATAGATAATCAGAGGTCTGACGGGCTGTATAGAAGGGATCATCACCCTGATAAAAGCACTCTTCCGAGGGGATGTAGGTGATCCAATGCAAGGACTCGCCATCTTGGACACGCTGGTAGGCGGCAACGCGGACAGCTTCCGGAATATCGGCCAGTGGCAGCTCGATTGGATGAAGGCTAGTTGGATATTTTGGCGTTGTAGCAGACTCGGTAGATGCGTTTTCAGCGGTGACTTGGGCTGCATCCACCACCGCCTTATTTGGAGTAGTTGGAATCAGCGCCCGCAACGTCTCTGCCAAGCGGGTTGATCCGACCACATGAGACGCACCGATGCGTTCTCCTGATTTGATTTCGTCGCACAAGTGACCGATAAAATCCATTGCATCCAGCAGTTGATCTGCCAAGCTCTGCGAATAGGCTACGCGGCCATTCCGCACACCATCCATCAGGTCTTCGCCAGCATGGAGAACGCGGGTCATTTCAGGGAAGTCAAACAGGCCGCTGTTGCCTTTCAGCGTATGCACCAGCCGAAATAATTCATTCATCAACCCAGAATCATTCGGCGCTTGCTCCAGTTGCATCAGCTTTTCACCGATGCCCTGCAGAAATTCATAAGCTTCGGAAAGAAATTGTTCGAGCAAGGGATTCATGAAAGCACCTCGCCGAGCAGCAGTCGAACATGCGTCAATAATTGCATGGGTTTAATCGGTTTAATCAGGTAGCAGTTGGCTCCCGCCCGATAGGCTGCCATCTGGTCTCGGTCCGCAGCTTCGGTGGATACCATGATGGCCGGCATTTGGGGAATGTCTTCTTCACGCAACTGACGCAGAAAGCCGTAACCATCAAGCTTCGGCATATTGACATCCACGAGATAGAGTTCGAACGGTGATTGCAGGGATTTTTCCAAAGCCTCAATGCCGTTCATTGCCTCTTCCACAGCATAGCCGGCGGACTCGAGGATGTTACGGTGATACATGCGTACTGTGGCAGCATCATCGATAATCAGAATGCGTTTCATCTGGCCTCCAGGGGTTTTTGATAAACAATGGCTTCAGGGAATTTACACACCTTGTATAGCGAGGAGATGCGACTCATGGATTCCGAATGACCTAAGCAGATATAGCCGCCAGGTTTGAGTGCGTCATAAAAAGTTTCGGCCGCCGCCTTGCGTGACACATCATCGAAATAGATCAGTAGGTTGCGGCAGAAAATGACATCGAAATTGCGGTAAGATCTAGTATCAGCAGACTCTGCGAGATTCACTCTGGTAAATTCCACCGCTTGCTGCAGATCTGCACAGATTTGATACTCGTCACCAATATGGGTGAAGTATTTTTTCATCCACAACGCTGGCACATACTGTACGGAACGGGTCGAATAGCGCCCAACCCGCGCTTTATGCAAAATTCCCGTGTCGATGTCCGAGGAGATGATCTCCACATCCCACTTATTGATGTCCACCCAGCGCTCCAGCAAATACATAGCGACGGTGTAAGGTTCTTCGCCCGAGGACGAGGGAATGCACCAGATCCGAATAGGGTTCTGATCAGTCTTACGATTGGCGATCTCTGGCAGTATGGAATTGACCAAGCACTGGAACTGATATTCCTCACGCAAAAAATAGGTTTCATTGACAGTCATTAGGTTTGTGAGTTGCTGTAACTCCGCGCCAGAAGCCTGAAAGCGCAACATGCTAAAATAACTACGAAAGTTACCGCTATCCGTGGCTTCGATGCGCTCCACCAACCGTTTGTCCACAAAATAACGCTTGGATGGCTCAAAGCTAATGCCGGTCTTGCGGTAGAAAAACTCCCGAAATTTCTGAAAGTCTTCGCCATCAATGGTGGTCTTAGTCGTGCCCATGTCAGCCTTCTTGAATGCGTTTTAATGCTAGGTTGGCAGCGAACTGGATATAGGGTTGATCGGCAAATCGGCGCTTCAACTCCGTCAGCGCTGCCACAGCAACGTCGGTTCCAACCTCACTTAACAAGTCCACCGCCGTGGCACAAACATTAATGTGCGAGTCTGTTTCGATCACGTCGATCAGCCAAGACTCAACGTCCCGGTGGCGCAGTGACTCGAGAATATTGACGGCAAAAATACGTACGTCTGGGTCGGGGTCTCCCAGTAGTTCTTGCATGATTAACGCCACTTCGTTAGGTAGTTGCTTCATCGCCTCAATGGCCTCGTTGCGCAACGCAGCATCCTCGCTGCGTAGACAATCAACCAATCCAGCGACCGCGATTGAATCGCCGAGACGGGTCAATGTGGTCAGAATCACCTCGCGCACGGATAAGTCTGCCTCGCGCTTGAGACGATCAATCAACGCGGCGGCGACGTTTTTGCAGTTAACAAGATCTCTGGCTGCCCAGCGGCGGGTGGTAGGATTGCCGTCCTCCAGCCCTACCAACAGATCCGAGCACGATCGCATAGGCTGATGCTCGTCCTGAGTTGTAAAATGGGTATGTGTGTTCTTGATGAAGGCCATTGCCTATTTCCTTTATCGACCAGCCCAGGCATTGAGCTGGGCTGCGATTTTTTCCGCAGGCAAAACGATGCTAGCACCACGTTTTCCGATGAGTTCCTTTGGCATGCCAAACACCACCGCAGATTCTTCCGATTCAGCAATAGTGCGACCTCCGCGATTTTTGATCTCGGTAAAGGCATCCGATCCGTCATGGCCCATACCGGTTAGCATCACCCCCATCACGCGTGCTGGGTCGCAGTGTTCCAGCACAGAGCGGCCGAGTAACTCCACCGATGGATGCCAAAGGTGGTGTGCGTTTTCCGGTTTAGGCAACACGGTGAGCTTGCCAGCCCGCGTAGCTACCACCATATCAGCGCCACCCTTGGCGATGTATATCGTGCCAGGTTCGATCGACATCGGTGACGCGGCCTCGACGACCCGTAGCACACACGCCTGATTCAATCGATTAGCAAACGATTTAGTGAATGCTGCCGGCATATGTTGAGCCACTAGTACAGGCCAGGGAAAATCGGCCGGCAATTGCGGTAAAATTTCCTCCAACGTGCTTGGTCCACCGGTGGATACACCGATGATGACTAATCCTTCTCTCACGCTATTCCGCTCTATAACCATGGGGCGAATGGCGACTTTTTCGCGGTCATTGTGAATGCGCTGGGACAGCCCTTTGACAGCGACTTTATTACTTTTGATACGCGCACGCGCGGCAGCCCGTACCTTAGCAACAAGATCGTCCTTGATCTGGTCGATAGACAGCGAAATGGTGCCACCCGGCTTGACGATATAATCTACCGCCCCAAGATTGAGAGCTTCAAAGGTGGCTAGCGCCCCTTGCTCAGTCAGCGATGACACCATGACGACCGCCACTGGGCGCTCGATCATGATGAGAGAGAGCGCAGTGAGACCGTCCATCTCCGGCATGTTGATGTCGAGCGTTACTACATCAGGCTGAAAGGTACGGTTTTGCGCCACGGCCTCACTGCCATTTCGTGCTTGGGATATCTCGAAGCCGCCAGCTGATGCAAATATTTGCGTCAGCTGGCGACGCATTAGCGCCGAATCGTCGACGATCAGCAGCTTAATCATGGACTAACTGCAACGAGGCTGGTAAGTTCCTCACCTTCTACTAAATACGCAGGATCAAGTAACTGCACCATGCGCTTCTGCTTCTCCATATTTGCCATACGCGAGAGTAACTTGCTTTGTCCACCGGAAAGTCTCGGCGCCAGTTCGATGACCGTCTTAGGTATTTTCAGTACCTCGGCCACGCCATCGACGATGAAACCAGTGCGTACGTTAGCAATGAGAAACACCATGATGCGCTGGCGGTCGGAACGTTCCACCCGCGGAAGCCCCAGACGCAGACGCAGGTCGATCACCGGCAACACACTGCCACGCAAATTGATAACGCCTTCGACGAATATCGGTGCCTTGGGCACATGAATGAGTGCATCCGGCACGCGCACAATCTCTTGCACACTGTTGATCGGCACACCGAATTCTTCCTTATCCAGGTAAAACACCACAACTTGTTCATCATCGTCGTTGTGGTCTTCAAGTTCGGCAGTCTCCACACCAGTTTCTCGATCAATGTCGTTCACAGTATTCAATGCCTCCTTGATGGCGGAATGGTCAAACAGGTTGCGTACGGTGATAATAGACACGAGACGCTTGCCATCGTCCAGTCGGCAGATTTCGGCAATATCAGCGAACCCGCCATCTTTTGCCAGTAGAGCCGGCATGGGGTCTACGTAGCTCTTCGAGATTCGCAGCACTTCGCTTACGCCATCTACCGCCACACCGACCGACGTGCCTCCCAACGCCAACACGACAATACGGCTTTTTTCGTCCAGAGGCTCATCGGGCAAACCAAACATACGACGCAGGCTGACTAAGGGCAGTAGGCGGCTACGCAAGGTCATGACGCCGATGACGTGCGACTCCGAGTGCGGCACGTGAATGATCGTATCCGGTATCTGAACGATCTCCTGTACGTCGTCAATGGCGATGGCATATTCCTGTTCGGCGACGTTAAAACTCACCAGTTGCAATTCATCGCTCGCGTCCACCTCCTCGTCCTCTTTACTGGCGGACAAACTCCCCGCCATGCCAGCATTTTTGGCGATGGCGGTGATTTGTGAAAACTCGCGCCGAATGAGTTTCTCGAAATCCAGCACCATGATCATAGCGTGGCCACCCACATCCTTGATGAGCCCAGAAAGCAAGTCGGTATCAACCGTACTGCGAATCGCCCCGACATCCTCGATCTGGCTAAGTTCTACCGCCACCACACTCGCTACCCGATCCACCACAAAACCAAGAGGTTGACCCACGTCCACCACCACCGCGCGGGTGGCGTCATCATGTTCCTGCTCCGCAAAACCGAACATACGGCGCAGGGAGATGATGGGCAGTACCTTGCCACGTAGATTCGCCAAGCCATTGAGTGTAGCTGGTGCCAATGGCACCCGGACTACTTCTGGAAGGCGGATAATTTCCTGCACTGGTGCCATGTCGACCGCAAAGACTTCACCACCGGCAATGAAGGTGACAAACTGTCGGGTGTCAGAGCTGAGTTCTTTGAAACCATCATCTCGTAGACTCGCCTTACCCACCTGCTGTTCCACTGTTTCTGTCGTCATAATGGCTCCTCCCTATGCTGCGCTTTGCAATTCATCAGCCAGAGAAGATATCTCTTCGATGGCGGAGGCTAATTCTTCGGTACCTTTGGATTGCTGTTCGGCAGCGCTGGCGGCCTCAGTGGCAGCTTTATCCGCTTGTTGGGCCGCAGTGGAAATCTGCTCAACTCCCTTCTTAGCCTGACTGATCGCCGTCGCAATTTCCATGGACGCTGCAAGAATTTCGCGTGTGCCCTGATCAACGACAAGGATATCGGCTTCGATCTGGATCAGATTGGCAGTCGATGCCTTGGCTCCTTCCACCTCGTTGAGCGCTGATTTCACGATTTCCTCAAGATCGGAACTAACCAGGCCAATCTGATCTTGTACTGCTTTCACCAAGTCCTTGATGCGATCAGCATTTTCCGCCGAGTCGCGAGCGAGGTTGCGGATGTCGGTGGATACGACAACGAAGCCTTTCCCAAATTCCCCAGCGCGTGCCGCTTCAATAGAGCCGTTGACCGCGAGCATGTTGGTCTGAATGGACACTGAGGTGATGGCCTCGACAATTTTGTTGATGCGCCGCGACACCTGCTCCAGATCCTTTACCTGCTTAATACTGTCCTGCGTATCTCTAACTGAAGTGGTAATGCCGTTGATCAACTCATCGACCGAGGTCTTGTTGACGGCGAGTATTGCTTGCACATTCTTTACTTTTTCGCCACCGTCTGTGGCACGATGTTGCGCCACCTCTACGCCCTTTTCAATCTGGTTCACTGCCGCCGCAGATTGTTCGCACGCCGCTGCAGACGTCTGTGCACCTTTGCGGATCTGTTCAATGGCTGACATGATCTGAGCGCTGGCGCGATTGAGTTCCTCCACGGCAGAAGAAAGCTCCTCAGCCGTAGACGCAACCTCCTCAGCACTCTTGGCCACATCGGTAGAATTTTTCAGGTCTTCTGCCAATTCCGACAAGGCTTGTGTCGCCTGCTCCGACTCGGCCAGCGCTTGAGCCTGCTCCTGAACGGTTTTGGCCGTCTCTTCGGCAGCAGCTGATTGTTCGACAGCGGCAGCGGCAATTTCTTCCGATCCCTTGAGCGCCTGCTGTGCTGCAGAATTGGATTGTTGAGCGCCTGTAGCAATTTCCGTGATACCGCGTACCACCTCGATCACGTCCGTACGAATCTGTTCGAGTTGGAGGGTAATAACCTTGCCCTTCTCAACTTCACCTTCGATGGTCTTGGCAGAGGTGTTGATCCCGTCCGCGATAGCTTTCACATCGTGCTGGATTTGACCGACGAGATCCTGAATCTGCTTGGCGCTCTTTTCTGACGTTTCCGCCAGAGTCCGCACCTCATCAGCCACTACAGCAAAACCCTTGCCATGCTTGCCAGCACGGGCGGCCTCAATCGCTGCGTTTAGCGCTAGCAAATTAGTTTGATCAGCAATGCGCGCTACGGCCTTAACAATATCGCCGATATCAGCAGCCTGTTTTTCCAGCTCGACGACCATTGCAACCGAGGCGATCTGACGTTGCCCAGCCACGGCGACATTGGCAATAAGCCGGGCGATATCTTCAGAGGTTTTAGCGACAAGGATCTGAGATGCAGCAGCCTTAGTCTGGCTAATGTCCGCATTTTGCAACTGAAGAGCAATGGCGCCGATAACCTGAGTGAAAGCCGCCATCGATTCCTGTGCCGCACCGGAAGCTTCTTCGGCGCCAGTGGCGATTTGATCAGCAGCACGTTTTAGTTCCTCGGCAGCGGAAGCCGCCTCATTGATGCCAGAGGACAACTGTCCCGTGGCGGCGGCGATGCGCTCCGCTGCCTGCTGTTGTTTACCTAGTGTCCTAGCTCTTTTACGCTGAACTTCGGCATCGCGCGTGGATACCACCGATGACTTACTACCTTCATTAATCGTAGCAAGGGTTATATTGGACAATTTTTTGACTAACGCCATCTTAAATTCCATTCAAATTAGTTATTAATTAGACCCGACAGCCATGCTTGGCCGAAAGGGCGACCAAAGCTCAACCCGCACAAGCGATCAATCGTGTCTACCACCAGTAGTGTCAAAAACGTCCATGCGTAAAATGAGTGACATATCGCACTCTAGAACAGTCCCTAAGCTGTGTATGTCAGGCGAAGATGATATTTTTGTAGGGGGAAAACAGCATGTTGGGTAGGAATTGCCCCACAGCATTTTTCTAACTAAAGCACATCTGGTTTAGATAGAAAAACTGAACGTGTGTTTTATCAGGAAATAAATTTAACTAAATTATGTGCCATTGCATATTGCGTCAATTCAGCAAGGCTCTTTATCTGCATCTTTTCCATCATGCGGAGTTTGTGTGTGCTGATGGTTTTTGAACTTAAGGACAGACTTTCTGCAATGCTGGTCACTGATTTCCCACCGACCAATAATTGAAAGATCTGAAATTCCCGATTAGATAATCTATCGTGCAAAATCGTGTTGTCCTGCCCAAGATTGAACACCATATCATCCACCAAAAATGGATCAATATATTTCCCCCCTCGTGCGACCTTACGAATAGCGGCAATCAGCGTTTCCGGATCACTGTCTTTCGTAATGTAACCAACCGCACCGGCCTTGAGTGCACGATTAACGAACTGGCCTTCGTTATGCATACTGAATACTAAAATCGATGGCAACCACTCGCTTTGTTTTACCCGTTTGATCAAATCTACGCCACTCAAACCGGGCATGCTCATATCCAGCAACACAATGTCACACACGACCGTCTCAATCAGGCTTAAAAGCTCCTTGCCATTTGACGCTTCACCAGCGACGATAAAATCCGATGCGAGTGCCAATATCTGTCGCACCCCTTGCCGTACAATATTGTGATCGTCTGCGACAATAATCCTGATCATAATACGGTCAAAAATGTAGTTTTATTGTTCATTAATTTCATCACTGGGTAAAAGGTATGCAAACCACAACGCACGTTCCGTTGCCAAGGGCACTATTTATTCTACATGTACCTCCCAACATCATGGCGCGTTCGTTTATGCCGATTAGACCGAACGAACCGGTCTTCCTTGTTTTCGGAATGAAGCCCTTTCCGTCATCACGGATTTCTAAACAAATAAATTCATTTTTCTCAAAATCAATAAATACGTTTACTTCAGATGCCTCGGCGTGTTTAACTACATTCGTCAACGACTCTTGAACAATCCGAAAAAGCGCAGTGGCACGACCATCATCCAGCATGACATCTTCGGGCCCGTTTACCTGCAACTGACAGTTAATACCGGCATGGGAAACAAATTCTTCAACCAACCACTCAAGGCCAGCCACTAATCCTAGGTCAAGAGAAATCGGTCTTAACGTGGATGTGATATGACGCATAATTTTGATGGTTTTATCGACTTTATCCTTCATCGACTGCAATTGACTCAACATCTGCGGGTGCTTTTCACTAAAATTCAGACACAGAAGTGACACATCCATTCGCAGCACTGTCAATGCCTGCCCAAGTTCATCGTGCACTTCACGCGCGACTCTTTTTCTTTCTTCTTCACGCACGATTTCGCCGTGCGCTGACAGTTCTCTCAATAATTTCTCAGACTGTTGAAGGGCATGTTCGCTCTTTTTGCTCTCGGTGATATTGAGTATCACCCCCTCCCAAATAACATCGCCCTCATGTGAAAATCGCGGCGTCGCTCTACAATTGATCCACTTTTCCATGCCTTCAATGAAAATGGTTTTCCCCTCCCAATTCCATACTTCCATCGAATTTGCGGACGCATATAAACTCGCATAAAAAAGCTCTCGGTCGTTATCGGCAAGCCGATCCCCGATCACATTACAATTACTCAGAATCTCATCAGGCGCCAATCCAAGTAATAATCGTGACCCTTCGCTGGCATACGTAAAATGGAGATGACCACTCTTTGTATCCAACAGACATTGAAATACCATTCCCGGCGTATTTTTGATAAGCGCATGAATTATTTGTTCGCTTTCGGGCATCAAATCCAATCGTGCTTTCAGCCGTGCGTTCTCTGCGTAGCTTGCCACCAATTTTTTCTGAATCTCCGCCGTATACGCGTCAGTATCGTTATTGACTAATTTAAAATTCATGTTAGTTCTTTGTTCATTATTATATTGCCGCTCGTCCTGAGATAAAACTATCTCCTCATAGCTAACGATCAGGACCAATTCCCGATCAGAAAGGTATAAGCGTTAATAAACAGAGCACAACATGTGCTCAACACCGTTCTTAATTGGCGGGGATCAGGCCAGATGAATTTGATCAAACATCGCAGGGATAGGGCGACAGACAGCGCTGGAATGGCATTTTTGAAATTCAGACCGAAGAAATAAAATCTCGAGATAGAATTAATATGTGAAAATATTACTATGAGTGTTGACGCAGCGCAACTATTTACAGTTGATTTCCAAGGGAATTGTAAAATAATGTCAGTTTTTTGAGAAAATAGTGTGCAACCGGTTCGGTTTATGTCAATTAGTGCAATTCATTTATCATTTTTTGTTGAAATCGGTTGCATATTTCTTCTGCGTTGATCAGATCTGTCGCTAGGCTCTCAATCTTGCACCGATACCCCCATCAAAATCCCCGTTACAATCACCGGAATCTATCGTGAGCCTATGCATTTTTAAAATTGAACCAGTTTCAGAGCGTGACGCAAGCGAGCAACTTCTTCCAGCAGATCCACCACAAATGCAGTTGCTTCTTCATTAGTTTCAAATGTCGATGCAATGTGTACAAATCGTTTGGCACGAATCAGATCGTCACTGTTGAATTGTGGTGCTGAAGCTTGCGACGAGATGGACCCAAAATAATCCGATTCAACCATGGACAATACCCACTGAGGTTCACGTCCACATGCGCGTGCAAACTCATCCAAGCCAAGTGCGTATTCATCAAGTAATTGAGTCGCTGTCATTTCATTATTTACATTCGACATGGTTCATATCTCCAATTCTCGGCGTGGATTAAATGCCATTTCGCGTGCCATGGTTTGATAAATTTCTTTTTCTCGGTCAGTCTTAGGTACTGGCAAAACCACTTCCAGTACAAGATACAGATCACCGGGCGTGGCAGCTGGAATACCGCGCCCTTTTAAGCGTAACTTGCGCCCTGATTGCGACTCAGGAGGAATAGTCACTTCAACCGTACCTGTTGGCGTTGGTACCGCGATGCTTCCGCCGATGGCCGCCTCCCATGGCGTTACTGGTATTTTTTCATACACATCACGACCATCGATCTGGTAGATCGGATTGGGAGAAAAATGAATTTCAAGATATAAATCCCCAGCAGGACCGCCATTAAAACCAGACCGTCCCTGACCGGCAAGTCGGATATGCTGCCCTTCTTTTACCCCCTTGGGAATTTGAACATTTAATCTCCGTTCTTGTAGCTCAACATGACCAGCGGCATCCATATACGGATTTCGTAGTATCAGTTCCCGATTTACTCCGTGATAAGCATCAGACAATTCGATCACAATTTTAGTATGCTGATCTTCGCCACGCGCGTGGACTTTTTGGTGTTTAGCTTGCTGTTTGCGGCCAAATAGCTGTTCAAAAAAATCGCTGGCATCAGGATTTTCCGCACCGGAATACTCATATCCCTCATTCCAGTTTGGTGGAGGACGAAATTCTTGGCCTGCCTGATAGCTGTTACCAACTTGGTCATAAGCAGCTCGGTTTTCCACATCGGAAAGAACTGCATAGGCTTCATTCACCGTTTTCATCTGCTCTTCGGCATTAGGTTCTTTACTTACATCGGGATGAAATTTACGAGCCAGTTTACGGTAAGCTTTTTTAATGTTATCCAAAGTGGCAGTTTTTTCAACGCCAAGCGTTTGATAATAATCTTTAAATTCCATGCTAAACCTTCAAATAAGGTAACGTGATTTTGCGACTTACTCTTCCGCAAGCATCCATCCCAGATTGCAGCCCTATTACGCATACTATTACGTCTGAATTTACCTCTGAATTTACGTCTAAATCTGCGGATATAGTTAAATAAAGTCTTCGATTGCCACATTAAAAAAATCTATTACGAAATAATATAAAAAACGTATTACGGACAGTGTGTGCTTTCTGCAAAGAAAAGTGTGAACGTTACTCGTGAAAAATGCGTTGATTTGATGCAAATCAAATAACCAGTCTAGACAGACACTGCCTTGAATTACTTTGACCGAACATTACGTGATAAATCCACCTGTCTTCCACCAAAAAAAAGACCATGAAAATCATGGTCTAAAAATGCAAACTTACACTGCATTCAGGGAGAATGAAAAGCTGTGATTAACGGAGTTCTGCTATTCACCTACCAAACCCCATCATCGTTATCGGATACGGGTACAAGCATTCGATTTTTTGACGTGTTAACCGCAAGCTCAGTCAAATTCTAGTGAAAGTGTCTGAGCGGGTCAAGCGCTTTAGATATTTATTTGATATATTTTTTTGATAATATAAGTTATCTTTCAGCCATGCCTTCTTCTCTCATCAAACACAGCCATGTACCTGTTATTTATTTACAACAGCTCATTCGTGCAAAACGGTGTCACTGGTATCTGGACATTGTTTTAGGTGACGTAGATAGGGGCTGTAGCCGCCTTCACACCCTTCACGGCCATTGCCGGCCAACTGCAAAACATAGTTAGTCTGTGCATTTTCCTGCCAGAACAAAATATGTTTAATTTTGGCACGCAGGCAATCCGTCGCTCTCATAACATTGCCGGTATTAACTGCCTAGGCCAATCGCAAAAACAAAAAACCCCTAAGTCATTGAAGACAAAGGGGTTTTTCAATACATCTGGCGGAAGGTGTGTCCGCTATATATAATTCCAATGCAATCCATTTTTGTCTAATTATTTAATATTAATCATACAGTTATATCAAAGTAAGTCCAACCAAGTCTAATCCAATTCACTCAAATCCAACATAAAATGGCATACTGGATGGCATACCAGCTTTTTTAAATCGAATAGAAATATTTATGGCAATTCTTACTGATGCAAAAGCACGTAACATGAAACCCGATTCAAGCATCTTGCCTCATGGCGGTGTTAAGGGAGTCGCATTACATCCTTCGAATACAAAGGGTTCTGGAAAATGGGTACTTAGATTTGTCAGCCCGGATTCTGGCAAACGACGTAATGCTGGTTTAGGCAGTTATCCAGAAGTCAGTATTGCAGAAGCCGCAAAAAAAGCGATGCTAATGCATGAGCAAATCAAAAATGGAATCGATCCGTTGGAAGAAAAGACAAAATTAAATAATCTTCCGAAAGCCCCTACCTTTAAAGAAGCTGCAGAATTACTTCATGCGGAGCTATTGCCGAGCTGGAAAAATGCCAAACATGGTCAACAATGGATCAACACGGTAACCCAGTTTGCATTTCCAATTATTGGCAATTTTAAACTCGATCAAATCCAGCCACGTCATATTGCTGACATCCTGCGTCCAATTTGGCTTGAAAAATCAGAAACGGCTGGTCGATTAAAGCAGCGCATACATGCCGTTATGGCTTGGGGTTGGGCTCACAATCATTGCCAATCAAATCCTGTCGATGTCGTGACTCATTTATTGCCACAGCAACAGAGTAAATCGGTGCGCACGCAGCACCAACCTGCAATGCCATGGCATGACATCCCCCAATTTGTAATCACGCATTTGCACACCGCCAGTCGTTACGATGTGACACGAGCAATGTTAGAGTTTTTAATATTAACCGCAACCCGCTCTGGTGAGGTGCGGGGCATGATCTGGTCAGAAGTTGATTTCGACAATGCTATCTGGATGATACCAGCGGCTCGCATGAAAGCAAAACTTCCGCATCGAGTTCCACTATCTAAACGTGCTATTGCGATTTTAAAAAATCAGCAAGGAATACACGATTCTTTAGTCTTCCCCTCCCCTCGCAAACAAGTTGAACTTTCCGATATGGTGCTCACAAGCTTTTTGCGCAGAGTTGAAGCTCATAGCGACTCACCTGACCGTGTGGCTACCGCACATGGATTCAGGTCGAGTTTCCGGGATTGGTGTAGCGAGCATAGCTATTCTCGTGATCTCGCTGAACGCTCATTAGCTCACACGGTGCAGAATAAAGTCGAAGCGGCATACCACCGAACTGATTTACTTGAGCAGCGCCGTCCGCTGATGGAGGATTGGTGTGATTTTGTTTGCAGGGAATCGGTAACTTAACTTCAACTATGTGCTACGCACATCTGATTCCTAACTTCCCAGCGGATCGATGAGCACAGGTTTTGAATATGTAATGGTGTTTATAGTTGCATGCTACTGCTTAGAATTTCAGAAGCTCATTCAGCTAAGGAAAGAAAAATACATGAATTGCGCGGCCTACTTGGCCCTGGGTGTTAAGATGCAATCCACCAATAAATTTATCGGTAAGGTAAAAAATGTCGCTAAAAAACCGAGTCAATCCAGAGGGAGAAATATGTCATTCTTCAGCTAGGGGGAATGCTTATGGGGAACCGTGGCTGCCTTCATAACGAGTTCAAGGAAATAGTATCACGATCCAAACGGGATGCTTGGGTCACATGTTTACTTAAGTTCAAGAACATCAAACGAAAAATTATGGATGAGGGAAGCTAGGCAACATGCCATCGTTGGCTAAACGCTTAAGCAAATCAAACTGACGCACTTTTAATAGTGCTGTGTTGGGATCTTCTGGGAAATATTTTTCAGCCCGATAGCCTAAATAAGCCAGTTGTGGCTCATATTTTTGAAGTTGCTTAAAGTTAGAAGCCATTTTTATAGGTTTTTTGACTATAAGTCTATGCGCGAATTATTTGAAAGAAATTTAATTCATTTTTAACAACATAATTTAAATGATTTCCAGCAATATAGCTACATAAATAGTGCAATCCTAGAAGATATGCTGCGCATGCATAAGTTGACTTAATATTTAAGCTGATGAAGTAAGGGGGGTATTGACGAAATTGGATCACCCGACGGAGCTGTTCAATAAATACAACGATTCCATTAAATGCGCGCCAATATAGAATTAGCCACCTCCTATTTATCCTACAAGCGCAGATTTTTTACCTCACTAATTGAAATTAGCTTCTCAATCATTGATTGCAGAATATTTCAATCACATATTCCCCTCATGAGACCAAGCAATCACCATTGCAACGTCTAACGGAATTTGGCTCATCAAACCGAATCAAATCCATCACACACCACCACAGAAAGGATCACCCTATGAAACTTGTCTGCCCCAGATGCAATTCCGACCGCATCAATTCCAACAATTACGGTAAAAAAGCTGGCGGCACCATTGGCGCAATTGCCGGCGCACTCAATGGTGCTGAATTAGGTGCGATCAGTGGCAGTCTGACCGGTCCGATTGGCACTGCGATTGGTAGCATTGCTGGTGCATTATTAGGTGGTTTTTTAGGCGGATCAATTGGCTGTGATGCTGGCGCTAAATTTGGCACGGTTATCGATAATACGATTTTTGATAACCATCATTGCCAGACGTGCGGCCATACCTTTACTCAGTATCCGGTATCAAGCACTTAATCAACAACTAGCAGCACCGGCAACACCGCACCGATTCAGCATCACCCCACCCGCAACAACCTCCGTTTAACTCCCAAAGCACCTTAATTCACGATGCATTACACGCTGTTTTTTCAGCGGCATTGTCACGCACATTAAACCTTTAAAGGAAAAAATCATCATGGCACATCTAGTCGAACAAATGGCGTATGTTGGCGCTCCCCCTTGGCATGGCCTCGGCAATCAACTCACTGCCAAACAACCACTGGAAGTCTGGGCAGAGCAAGCCGGAATGGCCTTCAGTATTCTGGAAACACCCGTACGCTACATGACTGAATCAGCCGGTTCGCTGGGGGCCATCATGTCCTTCCCTGATCAAAAGGTGCTGTACCGCTCAGACACCAAAGCGCCACTATCTGTAGTCTCCAACCGCTATCAGGTTGTACAGCCTCGTGAAATCCTGGAGTTTTACCGTGACTTAACAGAAATATCCGGGTTTGAATTGGAAACGGCAGGCGTACTCAAGTTCGGCAGAAAGATCTGGGCGCTGGCTAAAACAGGTCAATCTGCTTCTATTAAAGGGAATGACACCATTAACGGTTATCTCCTGTTAGCCACAGCCTGCGACGGTACCTTAGCCACCACCGCACAGTTCACCAGTATTCGGGTCGTCTGCAACAACACTCTGGCAGTTGCCCTTGCCAATGGCACGGGTGCTGTCAAGGTGCCACACAGCACCAGCTTTGATCCTCAAGCAGTTAAAAAGCAATTGGGCATTTCCGTGTCGTCCTGGGATGCATTTATGTATCAAATGAAAACCTTATCCGAACGCAAAGTTAAATCCCACGAAGCCATGAATTACTTCCTGCGGGTATTCACTGACCCGGCCACCACTGCTACGGGTCTCTCCAATGAACGCGCCATGAAAAAGGTGCAGGAGCTGTATGAGGGACAAGGTAAAGGGGCAGAGCTTGCCTCATCCAAAGCAACCGCCTTCGGCCTGCTTAATGCAGTTACCGAATACGTGGACCATGAACGTCGTGCTCGTAGTACTGACCATCGACTGGAAAGCGCTTGGTTCGGACAAGGTGCCACATTAAAGCGGAAAGCACTGGAACAAGCCGTAATGATGACGTCCTAATCCATCCGCCCACGCTCTACCACGACCAACCTACCCGATCGAGCTCATCACTCATCGGGTATTTTTTTGTTTTTTTACCTTCAGGAGAATGCCATGAGCAAAGCACAACGCGTAACGCCCCTTCACACCAATCGCCCGGCCTTGAAACTGGTCAAAACCAATGAGCTCAGCCGGGAGGATTGGTTGACTGTGCGCAAAGGCGGGATCGGCAGTAGTGATGCAGGGACTGCTGTCGGACTCAATCCGTATCAATCCTCATTAGAGCTCTGGCTGATTAAAACCGGACGGGATGGCGGTCTAGAAAAAATTAATCCCAACGATGAAACCAGTCCGATGTATTGGGGCACATTGCTGGAACCCATCGTTGCTGCGCATTACACGCGCCGTACTGGTAATAGAGTGCGTAAAGTGAATGCGGTACTTCAACATCCAGATCCAGATAAAGGATGGATGTTGGCCAACATCGATCGTGAAGTCGTTGGTGCTGGTGATGTACAAATATTGGAATGTAAAACGGCGGGAGAGTTTGGGGCCAGATTGTGGCGGGATGGTGTGCCGGATTATGTCGGCTGCCAGGTGCAGCATCAGTTAGCGGTGACAGGTAAGGCGGCAGCAGATGTGTGCGTCTTAATCTGTGGTCAGGAAATTCGCGTTTATCGGATTGATCGTGATGATGCGTTGATTGCGCGGTTGATTGAGTTGGAACGACAATTCTGGCATTACGTTGAAACCGATACGCCACCGCCTGCAGATGGTTCGGACTCTGCGGATACCGCACTACGTTGTTTATATCCCCACGACTCTGGGAACAGCATCAATCTGGCCGATGACACAGAAATGTCAGCCATCTTTGCTGACTTGGTTAATCTGCGCATTGACATTGCCAATCGAGAGCAACTGGAATCATTACTGAAGCAAAAAATCCAGCAACGGATGGGGGATGCCAGTCGTGCCGTATTTGAAACAGGATCAGTCAGTTACAAACGCAGCAAGGATGGTCTTGGTATCGATATGCCTAAACTTCTCGTGGATCAACCTGATCTAGTCCAACGATATCCACTCATCAAATCGGGTAGTCGGCGCTTTCTGATTACTACCTAACACAACCCAAAGTTACAAACAACCATCAGCCCCAATCCGGGGCTTTTATGCCGCCTATTTCGCCGACAGCGTCATACGGAATAGGCACAACCACATCAAGGGGAACAACATGATCAAAGGTCTCGCAATCACACCGCCCATACTGGGTCGCATCTCCATTGGAAGAGTAGTGGAGAAAAATGGGAAACGTCTACCTGAAAAAGACGATCAATTTACCATCACCTCCCAGGTACAAAATCGGGACGGTTGGATTAATCACCCACTAGATGAAGAACTGCGCAACGCGTCGGGCAATGGCAAAATTCGCTCAATCCCAGTACGGGTCTTGTTCAATGAACCTGATTTAAATTTACGTGCTGAATACAATTTATTTGATCGTCAAACAGGACGGCCTCTGTGCGTTGGTAATGGCGAAACGTGCCGACGCCACACTGACGCGGGTGTACAGACCTTGCACTGCCCTTCACCGGACACATGCGAACTGGCCAAGGGCGGAATGTGCAAAGCGTATGGCAGATTGAACGTCAATATCGGGGATGATGACGAGCTGGGCACGTTTATATTTAGGACAACCGGGTTTAACAGTATCCGTACCCTGATAGCTCGACTGAACTATTACCAAGCCGTTTCCGGCAATTTACTGGCCTGCCTGCCATTGGAATTGCGGCTGCGCGGGAAAAGCACCACGATGAGCTATCGCTCCGCTATTTATTACGTGGATTTAACTATACGGGAGGGGATGACCCTAGAAGGAGCAATTACAGAAGCCAGACAGAATGATGTTCGACGTAAGGCTGTGGGATATGACCAAGCGGCGCTGGATGCAGCGGGTAGTCTGGGATTTAGTAATGGTGCGCTTGAAGATGCGGACGAGGAACTGTCGGATATTGCGGAAGAATTTTTTCCGGGGAGTGGTGACGCGGATCATTCCGCTCCGGGCGATAAGAACGCTATATCAATGGCCGCTACCACTACAGTTAAACACAGACTAATAGATAAATTAAGCAGCAAAATCAATGACACTGTGCAATGAAATTTGCCAATAACGATGTGCCAGAATTCGGAAAATTTTTCGGTAGAAATAATGACGGACTACGTAATGCCACTATCGTTAAAAGCCAAAATCATTTTCCTGCGACACATCCTGTCGCGTAAAGAGCGTACCTTACTTTCATTGTTTTAACCAATCGATTAACCATCAATTAATCGATTGATGATACCCATTTCATT
>Ga0302155_10000017_pt1 | contig 146663 bp, 125 predicted proteins | sample I_Bog_N3_1_FD_193508 | JGI IMG/M metagenome (GOLD analysis project Ga0302155, IMG submission 193508) | Peat permafrost microbial communities from Stordalen Mire near Abisko, Sweden - I_Bog_N3_1 | ecosystem: Environmental > Terrestrial > Soil > Wetlands > Peat | place: Sweden: Abisko... | reverse complement strand
GATGCCGCTGCGGCGCTGGACATTCCGCTGTTGACCGTGCGCCGCACGGTGCTGGACTATCCACAGCAGGCCGCGACGATCGCTGCGGCTTGCGCTCAGGTCGCCGTCCTGACCACGCCATGACAGCCGCCGCCATTCAGCTTCAGCCGCAGTTGCAACCGCAGTTACAACCTATCCCGGTGACCATCGTCACCGGTTTTCTCGGTGTCGGCAAAACTACCTTGCTGCGCAGTCTGGTGCAACGTCGCCAGACCCGCAGGCTGGCGCTGCTGATCAATGAGTTCGGCGAAGTCGCGATTGACGGCGATCTGATGCGCGCTGGCGTCGAATGCGGAGATCAGGCGCAGTTGCAAATCCACGATTTTGCCTATGGCTTGATTGCCTACGGCAACGATGATCGCTTCGAACCGACCATGCTGGCGTTGGCCGCACGGCGCGCACAGATTGATCACATCCTGATCGAAACCTCGGGCCTGGCCTTGCCGACGGCCGTCATGGAACGTCTGCAAAGCCCGGCACTGGCACCTTACTTCATCCTCGATGCCACGCTGGCAGTGGTCGATACGCCCTTGCTGCTGCAACAACGCTTTGCCCACGCCGAGCATGGCGCCGACGGCGCGGTTGCCGAGATGTTTGCGCGCCAGCTGGAGTTTGCCGATGTGGTGGTGCTCAACAAGATTGACCAGCTAGGCGAGGAGCAATTATTGGCCGCCGAGCAACAAGTGCGTAGCTGTGCGCCCAATGTGCGCTTTCTCGAGCTGGCTTATCAGGCGCAACTCGATGTGCGTCTGGCGCTCGGCTTGCGGTTGCATCAGCCCAGTTCTCAGGGGCACGCGCATACCTATGTGCGCATGCCGAGCGCCGACGCCAGCGTGCTAGCCGACCAGCAGGGGCTGAACGGGCATGCTCATTCCGGGCTCGGCGCCCATACGCATGGACTGGCCACGCATAAGCATTTCCATGAGCAGGACCCAGGCTGGATGTCGTTCACCCTGCGCAGCCAGTCGCCCCAGGCAGCGGCGCCTTTGCAACAGGCGATTGCCGAAGCGGCACGCTGCGAACCGGTGCTGCGCACCAAGGGCTTTGTCTGGCTGCAAGAAGGTGACCATAGCCGGTTGCAACTGGTGCAGGGCGTGCGCACCCGCGTCAGCATCGGCGCTGACGCCGAACCTCAGCCGACTGCAAGCAATCAGCCGGACAAGTCTGAGCTGGTCTTCATCGGCTATCACCCCAATCGCAGCAATATCGCGGCCTTGTTGTCGGACATTACCGGCACGGCGTGGCAATAAATAAAATCAAAAACAGGACATCATCATGAAAACCGATCCCGAATCGCATAAGCGCATGACCCAGCGTCACAAGGAAGGCTTTGAAAAGAAAAAAGCCGCCGCACAAAAAGAGAAGGGCTTGCTGATCGTCAATACCGGCACCGGCAAGGGCAAATCCAGCGCCGCCTTCGGCATGGGCATGCGTATCCTCGGCCATGGCATGAAGCTGGGCGTGGTGCAGTTCATCAAAGGCGCCTTGCACAGCGCCGAGCGCGACATCCTGGGCGTGCATCCGCAGTGCGACTTCCATGTGGTTGGGGCAGGCTACACCTGGGATACCCAGGACCGCGAGGCCGACATGCAAACTGCCGCACGTGGTTGGGCCGAAGCCGTGCGGATGATCCAGGATCCTAGCTACGACATGGTGATCCTGGACGAACTCAACATCGTATTGAAATACCAATACCTCGATCTGGAGCAGGTACTGCAAACCTTTGCCGGTCGCCGCGAGATGCTGCACATCGTCGTCACCGGCCGCCATGCGCCCGATGCACTGATCGAGCTGGCCGATCTGGTCAGCGAGATGCGACCGATCAAGCATCCCTACAAGGAGCAGGGCATCAAGGCGCAGCGCGGAGTGGAGTTCTGAGCGTGACCAAGCTAACTTGTCCAGCCTTGTTCATCAGCGCGCCGGGCTCGAATCACGGCAAAACCACCGTGACCGCTGCGCTGGCGCGCTGGCATCGCAGCCAGGGTGCGCGCGTGCGGGTGTTTAAGGCCGGGCCGGATTTTCTTGATCCCAGCATTCTGGCAGCCGCCAGCAGCCATCCCGTGTATCAGCTCGATCTGTGGATGATGGGCGCTGACGCTTGCCGGCAGTTGGTGTATGAGGCTGCCGCTGAGGCTGACCTGATTTTGATCGAAGGAGTGATGGGCTTGTTCGACGGCGAGCCCTGCAGCGCCGATCTGGCGGCCTTGCTGCAAGTGCCGGTGGCGGCCGTGGTCAATGTCGCCGGCGTGGCGCAGACCCTGGGCGCGATCGCCTATGGCCTGGCGCATTATCGGCCAGGCTTGCGTTTCGCTGGTGTGCTGGCCAACGGCGTGGCCAGCGCCCGCCATGAACAAATGTTGCGTCAAGGCCTGTCGCCGGAGATGGCGTATCTCGGCGGTTTGCCGCGCGATCTGCAATTTGCCTTGCCGGAACGCCATCTGGGTCTGGTGCCTGCGGCCGAAGTGGCGGATCTGGAGCTGCGCCTGGACGCTGCTGCGGCCGCCATCGGCAAGCTCGATCTGGCGCGTATGCCGGTGCCGGTCAGTTTTACTGCGCCTGAGAGCGCAGCCTTGCCGCCACTGCTGGCGGGACAACGCATCGCAGTGGCGCACGATGCCGCATTTTGCTTTCTGTACCAGAGCAATCTGGCGTTGTTGCAGCAACTGGGTGCGCAGCTGACATTTTTCTCGCCCTTGCGGGATGCCGCCTTGCCGCCTGCCGACAGCGTCTATTTACCGGGTGGCTATCCCGAGTTGCACTTGCCGCAACTGCAAGACAATCGCAGCATGCAGCAAGCCTTGCGCACCCACTGTACCGCCGCCAAGCCCTTGTACGCCGAATGCGGCGGTATGCTGTATCTGCTCGACAGTCTGACTGGCAAAGATGGTGTCAGCGCCAGCATGCTAGGCATTTTGCCCGGCCACGCAACGCTACAGCCACGCCTGCAAGGCCTGGGCTATCAGCGCATCAAGCTGGCCGCTGGCGAGTTGCGCTGTCATACTTTTCATTATTCCAGCACGACTATCGCATTGGCACCGCTGTGCACTGGCGAACGTTTGTTTGACACCTCAGCCGGCGAGCACGTATGGCGCAGCGGGGCGGTCACCGCGACCTATCTGCATGCCTATTTCGGTGCTTCGCCGCGGGCTGCAGCATCATTGTTTTTAGCACCAGAGGAGGGCGCATGAGCCGCCATCGTTACCCGCAAGCAGAGCTCGATGCAGTCTATCGTGTGATTGCCGAGCGCCGCGATATTCGTCATTTTTTACCCGATCCGGTGGCACCTGATATCTTGCAGCGACTGTTGCACGCCGCTCATCTGGGCCCCAGCGTGGGATTCATGCAGCCATGGCGCTTCGTGCGCATCAGTAACGCGCAAACGCGCTCCGCCATCCATGCGCTGGTCGAGCAGGAACGCCAACTGACCGCACAGGCCTTGGGCGAGCGCGAAGATGAATTCATGCGTCTGAAGGTCGAGGGCATTCGCGAGTGCGGTGAATTGCTGGTTGCCGCCCTCATGGATGGCCGCGAGCGCCACATCTTCGGCCGCCGCACCTTGCCGGACATGGACCTGGCCTCGGTCGCCTGCGCCATCCAGAACCTGTGGCTGGCGGCGCGCGCCGAAGGCTTGGGCATGGGCTGGGTGTCGCTGTTTGATCCCCTGCAACTGGGTGCGCTGCTGCAGATGCCGCAGGGCGCGCGGCCGGTGGCGGTGATCTGTCTGGGGCATGTGCAAGAATTTTATGCCAAGCCCATGCTGGAGCAAGAAGGCTGGGCTTGCCGCCAGGCGCTCGACGATCTGGTCTTCAACGACCAGTGGGGAGTGAAACAAGCATCATGAGGCAGCCACGTACTTTGATCTTTGGCGGCGCCCGTAGCGGCAAAAGCGCGCATGCCGAGCAACTGGCCGCAGCCAGCGGCAAGGCCGTGGTGTACCTCGCCACGGCCGCCGTCGGCGATACTGAAATGGCGGCGCGCATTGCCTTGCACCGACAGCGGCGCCAGCAGGCCAACTGGCAGACCGTCGAAGAAAACCTGGCGCTGGGCGCGGCGATGATCGCGCACAGTAAACCGGACAATCTGTTGCTGGTCGATTGCCTCACGGTATGGTTATCGAATCTGCTGTTTTGCGAAGAAAAAAGCTATCCCGAGATCGGTCGCATCGAAGCGCCGCTACGTTTTACGCAAGAGCGCGAGACATTTTTGCGGGCCTTGAAGGAGGCCCCCGGCGAGATCGTGCTGGTGTCCAATGAAGTCGGCATGGGCATTATTCCCATGGGCGCGATTTCGCGCTGGTTCGTGGATGAAGCCGGACGCCTCAATCAAGCCGTGGCAGCCAGCTGCGAGCGGGTGCAATGGGTCGCGGCCGGTTTGCCGCTGAGCTTGAAGGGCGGTGCATGTTAAGCGCCGCCGGGGTGGTCATGCTGGTCTGGCAGACGCTTGCCGGAGTGGCGCTGGACTGGTTGTTGGGCGAGACGCCACGCTGGCATCCGCTGGTCGGCTTCGGCCGCCTGGCCGGCTCGCTAGAACGGCGCCTCAACCGCCGCCCGGGCAGCCGCAGCATGGGGGCTTGCGCCTGGGCACTGGCGGTGTTGCCGCCGGTGCTGCTGGCCGCTTGGATTGCCATTGTGCTGGGACGATATTCGTTGTGGCTGGCAGCGGCCTGGCAAGTGCTCTTACTGTATTTCTGCCTGGGCCTGCGCAGCTTGCGGGACCACGTGCTGCCGATCGCACAGGCGCTGCAAGCGGGTGAACTGGAACGCGCGCGGGCGTTGACTGCTCGCATCGTCAGCCGCGACACGTCGCAATTGTCGGAGAGTGATTTGTCCAAGGCAGCAGTGGAATCGGTATTGGAAAACGGTAACGATGCGGTGTTCGCCACCTTGTTCTGGTTTGTCGTCGCCGGCGGTCCGGGGGCCTTGCTGTTTCGCCTGTCCAATACGCTCGACGCCATGTGGGGCTATCGCACGCCGCGCCTGCTGGCCTTCGGTTGCGCTGCGGCCAAGATAGACGATGCCTGGAACTGGCTACCGGCGCGCCTGACTGCTTTTTCCTATGCGCTGTTGGGTGACTGGCGTCAGGCGCGCGCCTGCTGGCGCACGCAGGCACCGGCCTGGAGCAGTCCCAATGCCGGGCCAGTGATGGCGGCCGGAGCCGGTGCGCTGGGGCTGGCACTGGGTGGCGCTGCGGTCTATCACGGCGAAATGGAGCAACGGCCACCGCTGGGTCTGGGCCGTAGCGCCATGGCCAATGATATCGGCCGGGCCTGGGCGCTGGTGGCGCGTAGCGTCTGGCTCTGGTTGTGTGTGCTGTTGCTGTTATCGGGGGCAGCTTTGCTGATGAGGGGGGCTGTACATGCTTGAACATGGGGGAAATCTCAATGACGCCGTAGCGCATTACGGCATCGCGCGTGCCGACTGGCTGGACTTGTCGACCGGCATCAATCCACAGCCGTATCCGGCGCCAGTGCTGGAGGCCGAAGCCTGGCACCGGCTGCCGGAATCGAGCGCGGCCCTATGCGCCGCCGCCTGCGCCTATTACGGCGCGCCGCAGATGCTGGCGGTGGCCGGCACGCAAGCGGCGATCCAGGCGCTGCCGCAATTACGTCTGCGCCACGGTGGCCCGGCGCGCGTGGCGGTGGCGGCACCGTCGTATGCAGAACATGCGTATCGCTGGGCACAAGCTGGTCACCACATGCGGGAAGTGCCGTATCCGGCGCTCGCCACCGTGATCGATGATTGCGACGTGCTGGTGGTCTGTAACCCCAACAATCCCACTGGTGCGCAGGTAGCGCCAGACATGTTGCAGCAGTGGGTGCAGCGCCTGAGTGCACGCGGCGGCTGGTTGGTGGTGGATGAGGCGTTTGGCGATACCACGCCGCAGATGAGCGTGGCAGCGCTGACCGGATCGCAAGCGGGCTTGATCGTATTGCGTTCGGTGGGAAAATTTTTTGGTCTGGCCGGTGCCCGCTTGGGTTTCGTCGCCGCTGAAGTGGATATGTTGAGCGCATTGCAGGAGTGGCTGGGGCCCTGGTCCATCAGCGGCCCGGCACAGCAGATCGGTACCATGGCCTTGCTCGATGTCACCTGGCAACAGGCGACGCGGACACGCTTATTGGCCGCCGGCACCCGTCTGCACGATCTGCTTGGTGCGCATGGCATCAACGCCAGCGGCAGCGCGCTGTATCAATGGTGGCCCGAGCCGCAAGCGCTGGCGTGGCATGACTGGATGGCGCGCCAGGGTATCTGGGTGCGCCTGTTTACCAGCGGTGCGGGCGGCATTCGGCTCGGCTTACCGGCGCACGAAGCCGGTTGGCAACGTTTGCAGCTAGCCTTGCAAGGCTGGCAGAAACAAGTATGACTCATCTGCCATTTCATACGCTGATGGTGCAGGGCACCACCTCGGACGCGGGAAAAAGCACCGTGGTAGCGGCTTTGTGCCGTTTGTTGCGGCGCCAGGGCATCCGGGTTGCGCCATTCAAGCCGCAAAATATGGCGCTCAACAGCGCCGTCACCAGTGACGGTGGTGAAATCGGCCGGGCCCAGGCGCTGCAGGCGCAGGCTGCGGGCATCGCGCCGCACACTGACATGAATCCGATTTTGCTCAAGCCCTCCAGCGATACCGGCGCGCAGGTCATCGTGCATGGCAAGGTGCGCGCCGACATGAATGCGCGCGACTATCACCGCTACAAGACCAGCGCCATGGCCGCCGTGCTGGAGTCTTACCAGCGCTTGCGCGGGCAATATGAAGTGGTGCTGGTGGAAGGCGCCGGCAGCCCGGCCGAGATCAATCTACGTGCACGCGACATTGCCAACATGGGCTTTGCCGAAGCGGTCGATTGTCCGGTGATTCTGGTGGCCGATATCGATCGCGGAGGCGTCTTCGCCCATCTGGTGGGCACGCTTGATTGCCTGTCCGACAGTGAGCGTGGGCGCATTGCCGGTTTTGTGATCAACCGATTTCGCGGCGACCTCAGTCTGTTGCAGCCGGGACTGGACTGGCTTGAACAGCGCACCGGCAAACCGGTGTTGGCGGTGCTGCCGTATTTACATGGCCTGCATCTGGATGCGGAGGATGCGGTGGCATCAAACCAAAGCGCCAAAGGACATTTCCGGGTAGTCGTGCCGGTGTTGCCGCGCATTAGCAATCATACCGATTTCGATGCCTTGCGCGCCCATCCCGATATTGATCTACATTTCGTCGGTGCCGGCCAGCCGATACCGGCGGCCGATCTGATCATCTTGCCGGGCAGTAAAAATACCCGCAACGATCTGGCCTGGCTCAAGCAGCAGGGCTGGCCGCAGGCGATCGTCAGGCATTTACGCTATGGCGGCAAGCTCATCGGCATTTGCGGTGGCTTTCAAATGTTGGGCAGCAGCGTCGACGATCCGCAGGGCGTGGAAGGCGCTGCCGGCAGCATGGAAGGCCTGGGCTTGCTCGACATGCGTACCTTGCTGACGCAGCACAAGCAATTGTTGCAAGTCAGCGGTCATTGCGCGTTTGACAGCGGGCAGGCTAGCGTTAGCGGTTATGAAATCCATATGGGGCTGTCCGACGGCAGCGCGCTGCAACTGCCTGCCTTTGTCATCGACGGCCGGCCGGAAGGTGCACGCTCGCAAGACGATCAGATTCTGGGCAGCTATCTGCACGGCATGTTCGATACGCCGCAGGCGTTTTCGGCCTTGCTCAGTTGGGCTGGATTGGATGGCGCTGCTAGCGTGGATCTCAATGCCCTGCGCGAGCAGAGTCTGGAGCGGGTGGCTGATGCTAGCGAGGATTTATGGCGGGCGTTATTGCATATCAGTTTCAAGGGAAAAGAATACGGGGAAGTGTGATCAAGGAAATTTTTATGTCTCGCGTCCAATGGTTGTTAGATCCGATCCAGATTCTGTGTTGCCACCGTGCAGGTATGTAATTGGCGGCAGAGCTCGGCATCAGCACCGCCACTAACTTTACATTGAGATACGTCAAACGGGGAAGGTCAATTCTTGACTGGACCCGATTAGGTATTCCGTTCGCAAGGCCAATGGGCAATTCCTTGATTGGGCGGCAACCTCATCACAGGTGTGCCTAGCGAAATGCCCCCAGCATATCGTAAGCAGGCGTTTCATCGCGGTGCGGCGAGGTTTTTCCGGCGGCAGGGTCGGGCAGCCATGCGGCGGCGGCGAAATGCCAGCCATCGGCATGGTGCTTCCAATGCGGTGCGACATAAAGCTGGTTGGGACGGGACAATTCCCAATGACCACCGCACCAGGAAAACCACTTATCGTTTAATTTCCAGTAACCAGGGCTCCAGATCACACCTTCGCGCGGCGAGGGTATTGCTTCTTTTTTGCGTGGTGGCAGCGCGGCGGAAGCAACCACCGACATGGCGGCGTTGCTTGGTAAGGGTGCCGGTTTCTTCCCGGCAAGAATGGCGGAGACGCAAAGACGAAAATTGAGCATGGTGGGCTTTCTGAGTAGCGATGGGCTACTCTAGAGTCAAAGCCTGGCCATGCCGAGAACCGAATCCAATTGTTACACCTGCCGCACAGTCATATACGTGTCGTTAAGGTCCGCTACAAATGCCTTTGCAGCGGTTTGCTACGGTTTATAGCCTCAGGCTAGCGCTTGCTTGGCGGCTTCTTCCGGTGTCAAACCATCATAGAAAAGATCGGTAAACCACTCTACTTCTTCCTCGATGTGTTCTTGCGCCTGCGCCAGCGTAGCGCCGCCTTTGACCAAAAATTGCTCAACTTCGGTACACCATTGGATCAGCGCTTCTGTTTCCGGATCCAGTTTTTCTGTCTTTGCCATATTGCTTCCTTGTGCACAGTGCACGTTGCATGTTCGTAGTGGGCAGAATAAGCTAAATACGGCGTATCTGCCAAGAGCAACGCGTGCATTTGGCGCACTTTATGCCGAACATGAAACCGTTGTCTTAAGGGCGATCGCCGTCGGCCAGGCGTGCATCGATTGCTTCGATCACAGCCGGCAGATCATTGACGGTATCGATGACATAATGGGCACCGGCATCGCGCAGACGGATTTCCGCCAGGGTTCTCAATGCAGTACGCTCCTGCGGCGAAAGTTGCGCCAGTTCGGCGCGCGTGCAGCCGACTTCATTGCCCGACAGCGAAATACCCACCGCCCACATGCCGGCGCTCAGACCTTCTTCAATGCCCGGTACGGTGTCATCAACCTTGATGCAAGCGGCGACATTGCTCAATTGTAATGCCAGCATGTTTGCCAGTGCCATGTAGGGGCCCGGACGCCCGCCAGCACTCAGCTCATCACCGCTGACCACGTGATCCGGGACAATCCCCTCGGCCGCTGCCTGCGGCAGCAGCACGTCCAGTACCTGGCGCGGATAGCCTGAGCAGGAACCGATTTTGAGGCCGCGCTGACGTAACCATGCCAGCGTCTTGGCCGCACCCTCAATGGCTTGTGAATAAGCGCCAACCTTGGCTAGCTGCATCGGCATGAAGCGTTCGTAAATGGCATCGACGTCAGCTTTGCTAGGCTGTGCACCATGACGTTCCTGCCATTGTCGGGCAATTTCCGGATGGTCCAGCAGCGTGCGGATATGCTGCCACTTGGATAAACCCATTGGCCCGCGCGCCTGCTTCATTGATATCTGCATATCAAAGCTCTTTAACGCATCCACGAAAATCTGTGTTGGCGCCAACGAGCCGAAGTCAACCAAGGTGCCGGCCCAGTCGAAAATAACGGCTTGCAGTTCAATGGATGTGCGAACAGAACGCGGCATGTGGGTCCTTTGCATGGTTAAGAAGAGCACGCGCCTTAGCGTATAGGGCAATTATTACAGCGTGATTATCAAAACTTTCCCGAAGACGCCATATGCTGCAGAGCAGCACAAAGAAATCCGCCAATATGGTGTCGAAAACCTTTCAGAACGTTCTCAATCTGCTATCTTTGCAGCACGCGCTTTCTTCACAACGACAAGGAGACTGGAATGGATTTGATTGAAAAATTCGACGCGAAAGGCAAGACCGGCGGCGCTTATCATGTGGAGGTGTACCAAACACCGATCAATGAAGCAGAGCAGAGCGATCAGGATGCTTCGCTCGGGCTGAAGACCTACAAGCTGGCCGATGGCCGTGCCCTAGACCCTTTGTCTGACGCCAAATTCAAGATTGTGCAGACGGGAGAGAAGATTTACCGGGTTTAACCGCGTTAAAAGAAGTGGCCGGCAAGGGAATACAGGTAGAAATGGCAGACGTCGTGTCTGCCATTTTTCATTGCGGCAAAACAAATTGAATGCTTAGCGCGGTTTGCGATAGCCGCCGGCCACCCAGCGCGCAGCGCTGTCAGTGCTTAGTTTGAAATGGGGCGCCACCTGCGCCCGGGCCAACAATTGTCCGGCATCATCCCAGGCTTGCAGATTGCCATAGGGAAAATCGTCATCCGGCACAATATCGAGCGTCACCTTGACGCTGCCTTGATCGCTGTCAACCGACAAGCTTTTATGCAATTGTGCGTGCAATTGCTGCTCGCTGCGGCGGCGGAATTCGTTGGCGGTCTTGACCAGGGTATGAAACGCCGGTCGTTCAATCGGTTTCGGGTTTTTCTTGTCGCGGCCCATGGTCCAGGGGCCGATCAGGGTTGGTTCGCGCTCGCCATCGCGTGTCATTTCGACGGCCCAGCCGTCGTCGTCGTCATTGTTGATGATGCGCGCAGTCCAGCCATCGTCGCGCCACAGGCGTGGTTCATGGATGACATCGGTGGCGGCCGGTTCAGTTGGGTCAGTGGAAGCGGCGGATAAGTCGGACATGAGGCGGCAGACAAAATTGGCTAAGGCCCGCCATGATAGAGCAATATGTGCGCTCGTGTGTTTGTAAGGGCTGCGATAGCGAGTAAACTCGCAGCCATGGAAATCGAACTCAAACTCACACTGGCGAGCGCTGATGTCGCCCGCTTGCGCAGCTTGCCGCTGCTGAGCCAATACGCGGCCACAGCACCCCATACCGAAAATTTATTGAGTATCTACTTCGATACGCCAGATTTGTATTTGCAGCAACGGCGCGCCGCATTGCGGGTGCGCAAGACGGCCTCGGCCTGGATACAGACGTTCAAGGGCGGTGGCAAAGTCGAGGGCGGACTGCATCAGCGCCACGAATGGGAATGCGAGGTGCCGGGAGCGGCCGTGGATCTGGCCAGTTTGCTGCCCTTGATCGACCATCCCGCAGCCCATGCGATCCTGGCTCACACAGGCTTGGCAGAGCAATTACAAGCGGTATTTATGACCGATTTTGCGCGCACGGTCTGGATGTTGCACCTGGCGCAGGAGACCGTGGTCGAACTCGCGCTGGATCTGGGTGAGGTCAGCGCCGGTGCGGCACGTGCACCGATCTGCGAGATTGAACTGGAACTCAAATCCGGGCAGTTGGACGTGTTGCTGGATTTTGCTCAGAGATTGCGACAACAACTGCCCTTGCAGCCCAGTAATATCAGTAAGGCGCAGCGCGGTTTTGCCTTGCGTCATTCATAGCAAGGCCATGCCTTAGCGTTAAAGATCCGGTGGCGGTGGTGCCAGCACATCGCGGCTGCCGCTCTTGGACATGGACGATAGAATGCCGGCCGCTTCCATCTGCTCCACCAGCCTGGCGGCACGATTGTAGCCGATGCGGAACTGGCGCTGCACCGAGGAAATCGAGGCCCGGCGACTGCGTGTGACATAGGCCACGGCATCGTCGTAGAGCGGGTCGGCATCTTCACCGGCGTCGCCGAAAATCTCGCCTTGCTGCGCTTCTTCGCTGGCCGGACCGGCCAGAATGGCTTCTTCGTATTGCGGTTCGCCGTGGGCTTTCAGGTGCTCCACCACGCGATGCACTTCCTCATCGGACACAAAGGCGCCATGCACGCGCTGTGGATAGCCTGAGCCGGGCGGCAGAAACAGCATGTCGCCGTGACCCAGCAAGGTTTCTGCCCCCATCTGGTCAAGCACGGTACGGGAGTCGATCTTGGACGATACCTGGAAGGCCACGCGGGTCGGAATATTGGCCTTGATCAAGCCGGTAATGACGTCCACCGACGGTCGCTGGGTGGCCAGGATCAGGTGGATGCCAGCGGCGCGGGCTTTTTGTGCCAGTCGCGCAATCAGTTCTTCGATTTTCTTGCCGGCCACCATCATCAGGTCGGCCAACTCATCAATCACCACCACGATCATCGGCAAAGGTTCGAGCGGCTCAGGTGCATCAGGCGTGAGCGAGAAGGGGTTTTTGACACGCTTCTCAGCCGCAATGCCATCGCGAATCTTTTGGTTGTAGCCAGCCAGATTACGCACGCCCAATGTCGACATCAGGCGGTAACGTTTGTCCATTTCAGCCACACACCAGGACAGTGCATGCGCCGCCAGCTTCATATCAGTCACGACTGGCGCCAGCAGATGCGGAATGCCGTCGTAGACCGACAGCTCCAGCATCTTAGGATCGATCATGATCAGACGTACATCGTCAGGCGTGGCTTTATAGAGCAGCGATAAAATCATGGCATTGATGGCCACCGATTTGCCCGAGCCGGTGGTGCCGGCCACCAGCATGTGCGGTGCGCGCGCCAAATCGGTGGCGATTGGAATGCCGGTGATGTCCTTGCCCATGGCCAGGGTCAGGTGCGATGCCGAATGGGTGTAGGCATCGGCCTGGATGATTTCGGCCAGGCGTATCATCTGGCGCTTGGGGTTGGGCAGCTCCAGTCCCATGCAGGTCTTGCCGGGAATGGTTTCGACCACCCGGATCGAGGTCAGACCGAGCGCGCGCGCCAGGTCTTTCATCAAATTCACAATCTGCGCCCCGCGCACTCCTAGCGCCGGTTCAATCTCGAAGCGCGTGATCACCGGCCCGGCATAGGCGCCGAGCACGGTCACCGGCACCTTGAACTCCTTGAGGCGCTGTTCGATCAACTGACCGATTTCCATCAGCTCGTTCGCATCCATCTCGATCGGCACATCGCTGCCCTGGTCCAGCAGTTCGATGCCGGGCAAGGGAATATCACTGCGCCGGTAAGGTCTCACCGTTTCTGTCGTCTCTACAGGCGGGGTGCTAAGCGCCGGCGTCCAGCTACGGATTTGCATGGCGGCGGGCGGCGCAGTGAATGCCTGTACCTCTGCCGGCGGGGGGGCCGTCAATGCTACAGACGCATCGATGACGCTGAAAAATTGCTCAGTGGCAGGCGTTGGTGCAAGGACGGTCGTGGCGATAATTTCAGCCGGTAGCTCAGTGCTCAGCACTGCTGGTACTGGCATAGGCGCTGGCGCTGGTGTTGGTGCCGTGTGTAACTGTGCGGGTGCGGTGGGGGCCGATTGTGGTTCGCGCGCCTGCAAGGCCGTGCGCAAGGAAGTCGTGATCGCATTGCTGCGCTCGCTGCTGGTGCTGATGCGTACCTTGGTGGATGTGCCGACTGTTGCGGCCGTGCTGGTCCGCAATACGGATACTGGCGCAGGCTTCACTGGCGCTGGCGGCTGGCTCGCGGAACGTGCCAGCATGGCTTCGGTCGGGCGCAGGCTTTCAAACGATGCCCATTCCGAGGCGGGGCGTGCCGGACGTTTGGGCACCTCTTGCTGCTTTGGCAGCAGCGGCCATTTGGCGCCAGTGGGGCGCGCCGGGATGGCAGTGCGCTCCAGCGCATTGGCTAGAGGCCAGGGATCGCGCTTGCGTTGCAGATAGTCGAAAGGCGTCACGACAGGGGCGGGGACGGCAGCGGTAGTTTTAGCTGGATTTGCCGGCGGATTTGCTGCTGGAGGAAAAGGCTTGCTCGCCGCTGGCGTTCGTCGTGGCAATGATGCTGGTGGCAGCAGCGCGGACTCATCCTCAGTTGTATTCTGGCGTGGCCGGCCGAACAGCCAGAACAGGCCCAGTAAACTACTTGCCAGGAAAACAATAGGGGTGAGCAGTTTACCGAATACATGGCCCAGGTTGCGTGCCAGTGCCTGACCGACAAAGTCACTTTGCAGAACATTGTCGCCCTGGCTGCGCAACAATGCTTCAAGGGCGCTGCTGGCGCACAGCAACAACAAGGTGCCAAGCCAGATCCGGATGGCACCGCGCCCGCCCAGCCCGCGTCCTGCCAGCAGAGACAATACCAGCCTGCCGCACAAAGGCAGCAGCCACAAAAATGACCAACCGAACCAATTGAGTAAAAATAAGCGCATCCCCGAAGTTTACAGGAAGCCGGGCGTGCTAACCAATTTTCGTTTCCGGCCTGTTGGGCTCGCGTCGCTTAGAACCTGTTTGCGATCTGTAGCGAGAGGCCATCAGCCGGTGGCGGCCGGAGCCTAGGAACCGGAGTGTACTTCAGTACATGAGGATTCCGAGCACCGCCCGACGCCGGATCATGGCCTCGCAGTAAGATCGCAAACAGGCTCTTAGATGCCTTTGCATCAGCACACAGTTGCTTGCGATAGGGCTAGAAAATAATTCAGTAACGGGTCAACGCTGGCAGCACGCCAGATCAGCTCCAGATCAAACCGGATATCAAGATCAGGAACTTGCCGCACAACAACATCGGCGGCGCAATGACGCCCGTAGGACAGCGGTACGATAGTGCAACCCAAACCGGCGCCGACGAGCCCCATCAAGGTGGCCAGATCGGTGGCCATGGGACTGCTGCTGGGGCTGATGCCGGCCTGTGCAAATGCCTGCATCAGCACATCATGATTGACCGGCGAGCGATCACGCGGAAACATGATGAATTTGCTGCTGGCAAGATCTGCCAGTCGTAGTTGCCGTTTACGGGCCTGCGCTAAAGACTTTGGCATGGCTATGGCCATGTGATCGCGGTAAATCACACGGCCTTGCAGACTTGGGTCTAGCGGTGAACGCCAGGCGGCGATTGCGGCATCAAGCCGGCCTTCTTTGAGGGCCTTAAGTTGCTCCGACGATAAGGAGGGTTCCAGCAGTATCGTCACACCCACCGACTCCTGCGCTAGCTGCGCCAGTGTGCCAGCGAGCACGGGCAGCCAACTGAAGCCGGGCAGGATGCCGATACGTAAATGCCCCACACGGCCTTGCGCAGCCAACTGTACCTGATCCTTCAGGGCCAGTGTCTGCTTGAGAATCTCAGTGGCGCGTTGCACCAGTTCCTGACCCGCGCGGGTCAGTGCCATGCCGCGTGGCAGCCGTTCGAAAAGGCGGCAAGCCATTTCCGCTTCGATGGCGACAATCTGCCGCGACAGTGCCGGTTGGGCAATGTGCAACATGCGCGCCGCTGCGGCAATGCTGCCATATTCGGCTACGGCGAGAAAATAGCGGATTTGACGAACTTCCATTGGTATGCCGACAGGGTATAGGAGGATGTGATATTCGGTAATTGTGGCGCAAGTGTGGCACAAGTATGCTTTCTCTATTAGCAATCAAGCTTAGCAAATATGCCTATTCACATCACCACACCGCTGCAAGAATCGCTGTATTTTTCGGAAAAAACCGGTCACAGCGTCTGGCTGAAGATGGAAGCCGCGCAGCCCTCAGGCTCTTTCAAGACACGCGGCATTGGTCATCTCTGTGCACATCACAAGCAACGCGGCGCCAGGCGCCTGCTCTCGTCGTCGGGCGGCAATGCCGGTTTGGCGGTGGCCTATGCGGGACGCCGGCTTGGTTTGCCGGTGCTGGTGGTCGTGCCTGAAACCACTTCAGAGCGGGCCAAAACGCTGATTCGCAATGAGCATGCCGAAGTCATTGTCCATGGCCGCGACTGGAGCGAGGCCAATCAGCATGTACTGGCCCTCTGCGGCGAGGAGGACGCCTTCATCCATCCCTTCGACGATGCCTTACTCTGGCAAGGACATGCCAGCATGATTGACGAACTGGTCCAGCAAGGCCCCAAGCCGGATGCCATCGTGCTCTCGGTCGGCGGCGGCGGGTTGCTGTGCGGCGTGGCCGAGGGCTTGCAGCGCAATGGCTGGTCCGACGTGACCATTGTTGCGGTGGAGACGGCGGGCGCCGATTCCTATGCGCAATCCCTGGCCGCCGGTCAACGCATCACACTGCCTGCGATCACCAGTATCGCCACGTCGCTAGGCGCACGCATGGTGTGTGAGCAGGCCATGGCGCTGCCGGCACGGTTCGATATCCGCAGCGTGGTGGTATCTGATCAGGCGGCCATCGCAGCTTGTATTGCCTTGCTCGATGAGCACCGCATTGTCGTCGAACCGGCCTGCGGCGCCTCGCTGGCCGGCCTCGCAGCGACCCGCTTGGCCGGTGCGCAAAGGGTCGTGGTGATTGTGTGCGGCGGCGTTGGCTACAGCGCCGCACAGCTATTGGAGAAAGGGTCTCAGTACCAATGAGCTGGCCCAGGCTGCGATAGCGTGGGCGATGTACTCAGTTCAACGCCGCCGCCGGACCGAAAAATTCGTAACGGCTTTGCGCTGCCGGAATGCCGAGTTCCGCCAGATGATGTTTGATCGCCTGCATGAAAGGCTGCGGGCCGACAAAATAGACATCGACATCGGTGTTCTCAGGCATCCACTGCGCCAATTGTTCCCGATCCAGGTAGCCATATGCCTGCGCTTGCGGATCTTGCTCGCGCTGGTGTTCATAGCAATAAAAACGCTGCAATTGCGGATGCGACTGTGCCAGCGTATCGATCTTGTTGCGGAAGGCATGCACGCCGCCATGCCTGGCTGCATGAATGAAGGTGACCGGCCGTCCACTCGGTAATGCCGTATCGAGCATGGACAGCAATGGCGTGATGCCGACGCCGCCACTGATGAGCACGAGCGGTTTGTCGCTCGGCGTCAGCGTGAATTCTCCCGATGGCGGATACAGATCGATGCTCATGCCTATCTGTAACCGCTCATGCAGATAGTTAGAGACCTTGCCGCCGGCTTCACGCTTGACACTGATGCGATACAACTGCGGCTGAGCGCCGGCATCGCGGCTGGCAGCTGACAGCGAATATTGGCGCCGTTGTTCGCTGCCATCCACGTCGACCCGCACACCAATGTATTGGCCTGGTTCAAATGCCAGAATGGCTTTGCCGTCTTCTGCGCTGAAGTAGAAGGAAGTGATTTCATCACTTTCGGCCACGCGACGCACCAGCACGAATTTGCGCGCACCGCGCCAGCCGCCGTTGGCATTGGCCTTGGTATCGTAGGCGTTGGCTTCGGCACCGATGAGGATGTCGGCCAACTGGCCATAGGCTGCTGCCCAGGCCGCAATCACCTGGTCGGTGGCGATTTCGGCGCCGAGCACTTCCCGGATCGCGCGCAACAGGCAGTCGCCCACCATCGGATAATGCTGCGGCAAAATTTGCAGCGCAACGTGCTTGTTGACGATGCTGCTGACCAGCGTCCCGAGTTGTTCCAGGCGGTCGATATGACGGGCGTACATCAAGACGCTGTTGGCCAATGCGCGGGCCTGTGCACCACTGGCCTGATGGGCTTGATTGAACAGCGCGACGACCTCCGCATAATCGTGCATGAGCAGTTGGTAGAAATGCTTGGTTAAGGTTTCGCCACCAGTCTCGAGCAGTGGTACGGTGGACTTGATGATGGCGCGATGAGCATCGGAGAGCATGGCATTCCTTGTTGAGTCGAATTGATCGGAAAAACATCGCAATGCAAACCCTCATAAACAGCGGAAACTACATTGCATGACTGTTGCTTAATCAAATAGCATGCCTGCTAAAAATATGTTTATAATCAAAAACTTATAAAATGACCGAGTCAAGTTGACCCGAGTCATAATGACTCTTTAGAGTAAAAATGACCTCAAAAGCCTTGCTCGATGCCTTGATTCCGCTGGTCGCTGATTTGTCACGCGAGATGCACGACAGTGAACGTTACCGTCGGCTGCTCGACACCATGCGCATGCTGTTTCCCTGCGATGCCGCTGCCTTGCTCAAACTCGAAGGCGAGGTCTTGGTGCCGTTGGCGATCAATGGATTGGTCAGTGATACCTTGGGTCGCCGTTTTCGTATCAATGATCATCCGCGTTTTCGGGCGCTATTGTCGAGCGTGCCGCCGACCCGGTTTCCTGCCAATTCTTCCTTGCCGGATCCCTATGACGGTCTGGTACAGGCTTATTCGGGTGAGCTTCATGTGCATGACTGCATGGGCTGCCAGATCACCATGAATGGTCGCCCCTGGGGTCTGCTCACCCTCGATGCCTTAGGCGCCGACCGCTTTGATGGGATTGATCCGGCGGCACTGCAAGCCTTCGCTAGTTTGGCAGCAGCCACCGTCGGCGCCGCCGAACGGATTCATGCCCTGACCGAAAGCGGCGAACAGGAACGCGCGCGCGCTGAAGCCTACCGGCTGGCAGCCAATCAAAGTCAGCGTGAACTGGTCGGGCAAAGCGCGGCGCACAAGCGCATGATGAAAGAGGTGCGGCTGGCCGGACCCAGCAACATGACGGTATTGATCACAGGGGAAACCGGTGTCGGCAAGGAACTGGTTGCCAATGCCATCCATGCGGCTTCCTTGCGTGCGCGCAAACCGATCATCAGCATCAATTGCGCCGCCTTGCCGGAAAATCTGGTTGAGAGCGAATTGTTTGGTCACGTGCGCGGCGCCTTTTCGGGCGCGGTCAGTGACCGGCGTGGCAAGTTCGAACTGGCCGACGGCGGCACCTTGTTCCTCGATGAGGTCGGTGAGTTGCCCTTGCTGGTGCAAGCCAAGTTGCTGCGCGCGCTGCAAAGCGGCCAGATTCAGCGGGTCGGCTCCGACGAGGAACGCAAGGTAGACGTGCGTTTGATTGCCGCCACCAACCGCAATCTTGCACAAGAAGTGCAGCAGGGGCGCTACCGCGCCGATTTTTACCATCGCTTGAGTGTGTATCCGCTGGCGGTGCCGCCGTTGCGCGAGCGCGGCCATGACATCTTACTCATCAGTGGCTTTTTTCTGGAAGAAAACCGTTTTCGACTCGGCTTGCAGAGCTTGCGGCTGGCCACCGATGCTCAGCAAGCCTTGTTGGGCTACTACTGGCCAGGCAATGTCCGTGAATTGGAGCATCTCATCGCGCGTAGCGCGCTCAATGCATTGGGACGGCATGCTGAACACCCGCAGATACTGACGCTGACGGCTGAAGATCTTAAGCTCGATCACAGCGCCGTAGATGCCGATTCGCTTGCGGTGCCATCAGTGCAGCAGGAACAAAGCGAGCTGGATCTGCACAATGGCAGCACTCTGCGTGACGCAGTGAGCGCATACGAACGGCGTCTGATTGATGCCAGCCTGAGCCGTCACGGTGGCAATGTCGCATCGGCAGCACGTGAATTGGGACTGGACCGGGCGAATCTGAACCGGCTGGCGCGACGCTTGGGATTGAAGTAAGGGGGGCGTTTGGGCACTGGTTGACGATTTGTAGCGAGATGCCGACAAACAGCAACCATAACGCTGCGCAGCTTGCGGCGTTTGCTAAGCCCGCTAAGATCGCAAGCAGGCGCTTAGAACTCTTCCCACATAGCGCCGGCATCTTGCTTGCCGGAGGGCTTGCGCTGCTTGCTCGACCCCTTAACAGCGGCGGCACGGGGCACAGCTTGATTGACGGCCGCCTGCCGCGGTGCATGGATTGGGCCGCCAGAGGTCGTTGTCCGAGCGTCGAGTTTGAACACGGTCACGGTCTGTGACAAATGACCGGCTTGCTCACGCAAGGACTGTGCTGCTGCTGCCGCCTGTTCGACCAGGGCGGAATTTTGCTGAGTGGCTTCATCCATTTGGGCAATGGCTTTGTTGATCTCTTCGAGACCCGCGCTTTGTTCCTGCGTCGCAGCGCTAATCTCGCCGACGATATTGGTGACCTGTTTGACGCTGGTGACCACTTCGCCCATGGTGGAGCCGGCTTGTTCCACCAGTTTGCTGCCGATTTCGACCTTGGTGACGGAGTCGTCGATCAAGAGCTTGATTTCCTTGGCTGCAGTCGAGGAGCGCTGCGCCAGACTGCGCACTTCGGATGCCACGACCGCAAAGCCGCGTCCCTGTTCCCCGGCGCGTGCGGCTTCCACGGCAGCATTGAGCGCCAAAATATTGGTCTGGAAGGCGATACCGTCAATGACCGTGATGATATCGACGATTTTTTTGGATGATTCGTTGATCGAGCCCATGGTCTCAACCACTTGACCGACCACAGTCCCGCCTTGCACCGCGACGGCGGAAGCCGAGAGTGCCAGTTCATTGGCCTGGCGTGCGTTGTCGGCATTTTGCTTGACGGTAGACGTCAGTTGTTCCATGGCCGAGGCAGTTTCTTCGAGCGAGCCGGCTTGTTGCTCGGTGCGCGAGGATAAGTCCATGTTGCCGCTGGCGATTTCATCCGAAGCAGCTGATATGGTGTCGGTCCCTTGGCGCACTTTGCCGACGATGCTCGATAAATTCTCGGTCATTGTCCTGAGCGCCGTCAGTAGTTGACCGGTTTCATCATTGGCGCCACTGTTGACGCGGCCGGTGAGGTCGCCTTCGGCGACCAGGCGCGCCACACGAAGCGCCTCGACCAAGGGTTCTGCAATGAGATGTGAGATCCACAGTGCCAGCAACAGCGCGGCGATGACACAGATGAGCAGCAGGGCGGTGATCCAGATACGCGAGCCGGAATAAACCTCGCCGGAGAGTTCATTGGAACGGGTGGCGCCGTCGTCGTTGAGGTCCATCAGCTTTTCAGCCTGGTAGTTCAGTTTCTTGTAGAGACGGCTGGACTCGCCGCGCAAACGCGCTCGCGCCTGATCATTCTTGTCCTGACGCGATAAGGTGATGATGGGACTGTGCTCGGCCAGGAACGCATCAATGGTTTGGCACAGCTCACCATAGAGAGTGCGCTCTTCCGAGCTGGAAACGTAATTTTCGTAATTCTTGCGCGACTGCAGCAGGAGCGCGATTTGTTCATCGGCATTCTTCTCTATGTCTGGATATTCGCCAGCATCTACTGCCAGCAGATGCTGTTGCTCAAAGCTGCGCACGCGTGCCGCAGCGACTTTTAATTGCGACAAGATGCGTATCGAGGGCAGCCAGTTGTTGGCAATTTCACTCGATGCGCTGTTGACTTTATGCAGTTGTTCTAGGGAAAACAGTCCCAATACAAAGACCAGGACAATTACCAAGCCAAAAGTGGTGATCAGTTTAGTGGCGATTTTCAGGTCGTAAAACGATTTCATTACGCACTCCTCTCTGTGTTGCAGAGAGAATTGCATGATCGCAAAAACGGACGTCCTAAAATCTGTATTCGGAGCTAATCTGTTGGTAATGCGCCTTGTTGTGCACTTTAGGCTAGCGTGATCTCAATGTGCTGAGTGCTGTAGGGGCTGATCAGGTGCGGTGCCGTGTCGCGATTCACCACGATGCGGCTGACCTCTCGTAGTGGCACGATCTCGAACGGTGAACAGGTGTCGAGTTTGTCGGGCGACGCCAGTACGACCGTTTCGGCAGCGGCGCGGCTGAAGGCACGCTTGACCCCGGCCTCATCAAAGTCGAGCGCGGTGATCCCGTGGCGTGGATGCAGGCTGCATACCCCCATGAAATATTGATCGGCGCGCACCCCGGCAATCTGTTCGAGAGTGCTGCTGCCCATGGCCACTACCGAGTGTTTGAACAGTTTGCCGCCGATGATGATGACCTCGATATGTGCATGGGCGGCCAACTCGACGGCAATTGATGGACTATGGGTGACGACGGTGGCATGTAGTTCTGGCGGCAGATGCCGCACCATCTGCACGCAGGTGGTGCCGCCGTCGATGCACACCACCTGCCCAGGTTGTACCAGGGCTGCTGCTGCGCGGCCGATATCGGCCTTGGCGCCCGGTTCGATATGCTGGCGCTGGGCGAACATCACCAGCGCTGGCGTGAGTGGTAGAGCGCCGCCATGCACGCGGCGTAGCAAGCCTTCCTTGGCCAGTTCGCGCAAATCGCGCCGGATGGTATCTTCCGACACCCCTAATTGTTCACTGATGGTCTTGGCAATGATGCGCCCATCCTGGCTCAGCAGGTCGAGCAGGTGCTTTTTGCGTTGGCTGGTAAGCATGGTATTTCCCGGTTTTGCACGTTTCAATACGAAAATGCACGAAATATCTTGATAATCTAAAATATTGCATGATAAATTAAAAAAAGGCAAAGGTATTTGCCGATATCGGCATTTTTGATTTCAGTACGGCATCACTACATAGGAGCCATCCACATGGATAACGAGCGCGTACGCATTCGTCAGGTCGAGACTCTCTCGCACGACTGGTACTTGCTGCAAAAGACGACATTCGACTACCGTCGTGCGGATGGCGTCTGGCAAACCTTGAACCGAGAAACCTATGATCGGGGCAATGGCGCCACCATCTTGCTGTACAACCTGGCCAGGCGTAGCGTGATTCTCATACGCCAGTTTCGTTTCCCAACCTATCGCGATGGGCATGACGGCTTTTTGGTAGAAACGCCGGCTGGCCTGCTCGACGATGCCAGCCCCGAGCAACGCATCCGCGCTGAAGTCGAGGAAGAAACCGGTTTTCGGGTCGGTGATGTACACAAGATCTTTGAAGTCTTCATGAGCCCCGGATCGGTGACCGAGAAGTTGCATTTTTTCGTCGCGCCCTATGAGGACTCCGACCGCAGCAGCGCAGGCGGCGGCAATTTGGTTGAGGGCGAGGATATCGAAGTCATGGAGGTGCCGATCCAGCAGGCCTTGCTGATGATCGCTGATGGTGAAATTGCCGATGGCAAAACCATCATGCTGTTGCAATATGCGCAGCTGCATCTGTTCGGTGCGGCGGCCGTTAGTTGACGACAGAGCAGAGTGTTAGTGCGAGGTGAGGGAGACGCAGGGCATTGGCATATGGAGTGAAATTGAATTAGAATAATAATCATTCTTATTTGGTAAATTTCTCTCCGTAGTCTGAGCTTAACCTCACGCGGTCTTGTCTGGATAGGCGGGCAGGGTCGTTGTGGTCTTTATTGCGTGACTCTATGCGTGCTGTTCTCGTTCTGCTCCACCGTTGGTTCGGTCTTGGCATGGCGGTTTTTCTGTTCATCGCCGGCGCCACCGGCGCAATCATTTCCTGGGATCACGAGCTAGATGCCTGGCTCAATCCGACGCTGTTCTATGCCCAGCCCGGCAATGGTCCTGTCAAATCGGGGCTGGAACTGGCCAATTTGGTGGAAGCGCGCAATGCGCAACTGCGCGTGAGCTATGTGCTGAGCGCAAGCGAACCAGGACAAACCATTACCATGATGGTCGAACCGCGTCTCGATCCAGCCAGCCGTAAGCCTTACGTGCTTGATTACAATCAAATTGCGGTCAATCCGGTGACGGGCCTGATCCAGGGACGACGCATGTGGGGTGAGATCTCACTCAAGCGCGAAAATCTGCTGCCATTCCTCTATAAATTGCACTACACACTCCATTTGCCACAGGTCGGTGGAATTGAGCTGGGTATCTGGCTGATGGGCCTGGTCGGTATCGTCTGGAGCATCGACTGTCTAGTGGCGTTATGGCTGGCATTCCCCAATTGGAAAAGCTGGCGCAAGTCGTTTGCATTTCGCTGGAAAGAGGGCGGCCATAAGCTCAACTTCGATTTGCATCGTTCCGGTGGCGTCTGGGTCTGGGCCTTATTGCTGGTCATGGCAGTGACCTCGATCTCGATGAACCTGGAGAGTCAGGTCACGCGACCGATTATCGCGCGTTTTTCGACGCTCACGCCGAGCGCCTTTGATAGCCGTATCCCGGTGGCGCCGGAGCAGGTGGTCGAGCCAGCCATGTCGCGCGAACAGATTGTGCAACTGGCACGTGCCGAAGGCGTGCGGCGTGGTTGGCAGTTGCCGGTTGGCGGCGTGTTTTATTCCTCGGCGTTCGGTCTGTACGGGGTGGGATTTTTCGCGCCCGGCAATGATCATGGCGACGTCGGTCTGGGCAATGCCTGGCTGTATTTTGATGCTGCCAGCGGCAAACCTGCCGGGGCGCGCATTCCCGGCAGCGGCACTGCCGGCGACATCTTCATACAAGCACAATTTGCTTTGCATTCAGGACGCATTCTGGGCTTGCCGGGACGTCTACTGATTTCCTTCATGGGTGCGCTGGTGGCGATGTTAAGCATGACCGGCGTGATCATCTGGATGCGCAAGCGGCAGGCACGCGTGCATCAGCAAAACAAGCTGGCGGCGCAAATGGCTGTGACCTAGCCTAACTTACTCCAGCATCGCGTCGAGGCCGGCCGCCAGCTCCTGGAACGGCGGCATGGTTGCTGCGGCATGTTCGGCTGCGTTGTCTACCAACAGCGGGGTCCAATGCGGCGAGCGACCAAGTCGCTTGGCCACCGCTGTCGGATAACTATCGATCATTTCCTCGTCGCTCATTTCCAGTACTTCGGCACGCGCGCGCCAGGCCGCCAAGTGCACCCAACCGGCAGTGTTGTCGAAGCTGGCGGCCTCCAGCGGCGCTGGAATATCGCGCAGGGCCGCGACCAGCGCGTCGGGAAAATTCCAGATCTGCGCCAGCGCCGCCGAGACGGCGGCGTAATGAAAACCCAGTTCTTGCTTCTCCAGTTCGGCGCGACCGCCATCGAGCACGTTCATGCGCTGGTCCAACATAACCATCTCGGCCGGGGCGACCGCGTGGAGTTGCAACTGACCGATACTGTGCATCATCCCCAGCGTAAAAGCGATGTCGCCCTTGTTGCCGCCTTGCTGAGCCAGCCAGCGTGCGGCGCAGGCAGTGTAGAGGTTATAGCGCCAAAATTGCTGCAGATGCATGCCCTTGGTGTTGCGAAATGCCGCCACCATGCCATTGCCCAGCACCAAATTACGGACCATCACAAAACCCAGCATGCGCAGCGCGTCATCGACGTTGCCGACGGTGCGCGAGACATGGAAGTAAGCGGAATTGGCCAGGCGCAGCAATTTGGCACTGAGAGCAGCGTCGCTGGCTAGCAGGTGGACGATTTCCGAAGCCGGCACATCTTCACTGTTGAAGCTGGCAATCAGTTGCTGTACGACCTTGGGAATGGTGGGCAGTTTGTTGGGCTGATCGACCAAGCTGTGCAATTCCATACGAAATTCCCCTTCATGTGGCACTGAATGACTCTACATTGAAGTCTAGATGATTATTATGTTGTCATTCTAAACAAGAAAATACGATTTGATTGTCGCAGAGATTAGACATTTTGCATGTCTCTTTATCGGTATGATGTTCAATATAGTTGTTCTGCTAGTCACACTATCATCTAAGGAGTGGATCCATGGCAACCCGCAAGCAATCTACAGCAAGCGAACCGGCGGCATCCGCCGGCCACAGCGCCGCAGCGCCTCCCACGGTTGACGAGGTGGTGGCCTATGTGAACGACGCCATGCAGCGTACCTACCTGTTCCTGGACACCTTGCTCGACCGCGGCAACAATTATCTGGAACATCTCGACCAGGGAACGCCGCCCTTGCTCAAATTTGACCATGCACTGGTACTCGACGGCCACGATTTGGCGCAGCCCTGCAATTACGCCTTGTTGCTGCTGCAACCACCAGCCAGCATGCCGGTCAAGCCAGCGGCGCGGCCGGTGATGGTGGTTGATCCGCGCGCCGGACACGGTCCTGGCATCGGCGGCTTCAAGCCCGATTCGGAAGTCGGCATGGCGATGCGGGCCGGCCATCCGGTCTATTTCGTCACTTTCCGGCCTGAGCCGGAAGATGGCCAGACACTGCTGGCGGTGATGGAGGCCGAAGCGCAGTTTCTGGAAGAAATCATCCGCCGTCATCCGCAGTCATCCGGCAAACCGGTGGTGATCGGCAATTGCCAGGCGGGTTGGGGCATGATGGCTGTCGATGCGCGCCGTCCGGAATTGTTCGGACCGCTGATGATGGTTGGCGCTCCTGCCTCTTACTGGGCCGGCAGCTCGACCATGAACCCGATGCGCTATAGCGGTGCCTCGCTGGGCGGTTCCTGGTTGGCGTCGTTGAGCAGTGATATGGGCGCCGACCGTTTCGACGGCGCCTGTCTGGTGGAAAATTTTGAAAAGCTCAATCCTGCCAACACGCTGTGGAACAAGTATTACAACCTGTGGTCCGGCATCGACAAGGAAGCCGAGCGTTTCCTCGAATTCGAGCGCTGGTGGGGCGGCTACTTCCGCATGACCGGCAGCGAAATTGAATCCATCGTGGAAAATCTGTTTGTCGGCAATCGTCTGGCGCGCGGCACCATGATGGCTGGCGACAAAGCCATCAACCTGCGCGACATCACGGCGCCCATCGTGGTGTTCGCTTCCTGGGGCGACAACATTACGCCGCCGCCGCAGGCGCTCAACTGGATCATCGATACCTGGGGCGATGAACGCGCCATCACGGCGGCCGGACGCACCATCATTTATGTCTTGCATGAAAGCGTCGGCCATCTGGGCATCTTTGTCGGCGGCGCCATTGCACTCAAGGAGCACGACCAACTGGTGACCTCGCTGGATGTGATTGAAAGCCTGCCGCCGGGACTGTATGAAATGAAACTGGTGGCCAAGGCCGGCAAGGAGCAGCAACGCTGGGATCAGCTTGAACCGGGCGACTACACCGTACATTACCAGCATCGTACGATGGACGATATCCGCAAGATCAATCCGGAAGGACGTGAAGAGGAAGCCATGTTCTCGACCATCAGCCAATGGTCCGAATTCAACGCCAATCTCTACAAGACCTATATGCGTCCCTGGGTGCGCATGGCAGCTACGCGCGAAGTAGCCGATACCTTGGTCAAACTGAGTCCCTTGCGCATGCAGCGTCAGCTTTTTTCGGAATCGTTTCCGTTGGCGCCCTTGATTCGTCAGCAAGCCGCCGCAGCCCGCGCGGCACGCGCGCCGGTTGACGAGGACAATCCACTCAAGAAAATCGAACGCGACATGGCAGAGAAAATCAGCACTGCGCTCGATGATTACCGGGTGCGCCGAGATGCTCGTACTGTCAGCCAGACGCGCCAGATGTTCGGTCCCAATGGCATGGGGGCCTGGCTCAAGCCGCAGCAGTCCGATGCTGAGGTCGCGCGCGAACGTGCTGAGCGCGAGCTGGATGCCTATCGAGAGGCTGCATTGGCGCACATCGGTGAGGGTGGTTTTGCCGAGGCGGTGTGCCGCATCGTGGTGGCGGGGATGATTTCGATCGGCGCGTTTGAACGCCGTAGTCTGCGGTTGGCGCGGCTGTTGGCGCAACTGCCGAATATGCATGCCAGCGTCTCGAACCAGACCAACTGGGTACAACTGTTGAAGGAGCAGGCGCGGGTTGCTGCCGTGGCGCCCATCGAAGCGCTCAATGCGCTTGAGCAACTATTGCCCGATAGCGCTAGCCGCGAGCGCGCGCTGGCAGTGGCGGCAGCGGTGATGATGATAGAGCCGACGCTGGCCAATCCACGTTCGGAAATTATTGAATTCCTGATCGGCACCCTTGGCGTTGATCCGCAGCGGGTGATTGCCCTGGCGCGGCAGTTGACCGAGACGCTGGAAGCGCCAATGCCAACGCCAACGACCGAGACGCGCGCTGCCAAGCCGAAGAAGGCAAGCGCGACCGCCAAAGCCAAGAAGGTCACGCCATCCGTGCCGAAAGGGCAAGCACCGGCGGCTGGCTAGAAAACGTTGTGTCGGTGCCGCTTAGGCGGCGGCCTCCAGGCGTAGCGGCGTGCTGGTTGGACGGCCCTTGAAATCGGTCCAGCACAAACGCTCAAAGTCATACAGCTTGCAGCGGCGGGCTGTATCAAAGTACCAGCGCCAGGAAAAGCGCTGGATCACGATGCGTCCGGGCAGCATGGTTTCAAGCATCCGCTGCGCTTTCTTCAGGCGATACAGCGGCACGCTCATGTCGACGTGGTGTGCGGTGTGCTCCATGATATGGTGCAAGGCCGCGCCGATGCCGGCGCGGAAGCTCAGGTGCACGGTGGTCGAGACGAATGGTTGGGCCGCAGCCCATTCCGCCTTGTCCTGATACCAGGCGACTTCGGTGTGAGTATGGTGCACATAGACAACAAAGCCGATCATGGCTTTCCAAAATAGCACCGGCACCACAAAAGCGGTGATCAGCAAGGTCCAGAACGATTGTGTGCCAGTGTGGGCAATCCACGTCAAGGCACCGATCCATATCGCCGCGGCCACGCTGACCAGCACACCATCCCACATGAATTCGGCACGACGCGTCGGCATTTGCTTGCGTGAAGGGAAGTACATGCGCTTCCACCACATGTCCACCGTGTAGTACAGCCATGGGGCCCAGCCGCTGCGATAGAGCCGCTCCAAACGTTGACGCCAGCGTGGCAACGCCTGGAACTCTTGCAGCGAGCGTGGCTGCCAGACAAAATCGAAAGCGCGCAGATTGGTATAGCCGTGATGCACGACGTTGTGGCCGACCGCCCATAAGCTATAGGGTGTCAGCGAAGGCATGAACACCAGGCGGCCAAGCCAGGTATTGAGCCGGCGGTTGGTGGTGAAACTTTGATGACAGGCATCATGGCCAAGGATGAACAGACGGCCGATGATGAAGCCGGTGACCATACCCAGCAGCACCTTGGCAATGATAGGAGAAACCCACACCGTCGCCGTCAGCGCCAAGCCGAACAAGCACAGGTCGAGCGCGACCAGCATCAGCGCTAGTGGTGTGCTGCGAGCGACAATGGGCGCCAACCACGAACGGATGATCTTGCGGTGCGGCATAGGTGCATGCGGCGCGATGGGAGTCAGATCGGGAGGAAGGGACATGGCTTGGGACCTTACTTAAAACGTGAAAATGGCAAAATGATAATGAGAATTGTTCTTATTATAAAGCACTCAACCCCGGCATGGCCAGGGTAATGAAAAGCATGAAACCGCCGCGCGAGTGCGCCGTATAGCAGCGCTTGCATGCTGGCGGTGTTGTACGGATCAACTTCAGAAGCGATAGCCAACGCCGACGCCGATCAACCATGGGTCGATATGCACGGCACTGATCTGGGTGTCGCCGCTGTAGACATTGCTGCGCAGTTGTACTTTTTTGATATCGAAGTTAAGCAGCCAGTGCTTGTCCAGCTTGTAGTCCACACCGGCTTGCACGGCCGGGCCGAAGCTGTGGCTTTGCAGTGAACCGCTGCCGTTGAGCAGGCTGACGTTGGAGATGCGGGTGTAGTTGATACCGCCACCGACATAAGGACTGAAGTCAGCCTCTGGCATGAAGTGATATTGCGCCAGCAGCGTGGGTGGTAATTCCTTGAAGCTGCCGATGCTGCTGCCGTCAAGGTAGACATCATGCTTTTGCGGATAGGTCAGGATCAGCTCAGTTGACCAATTGGCGCTGAAGAAGTAGCTGATGTCTAATTCGGGAATGGTTTTGGAGCTTACGCTGATGCGATCGGGGGCACCGCTACCGCTGATCGGAGAGGATTTATTGTCAGGCGTGATATCGACTGCGCGTACACGCAGCAGCCAAGGGCTTTCCTGCGCGGAGACGGTAGCGGCGGTAAACAAGGCGCTGGTTGCAACCAGCAAGATGGCGAGCTTTTTCATGGCGTTTATAGCGCATTGATGCGCTTGTTGATGAGCAAAGTAGTGACGAGCGCAATGTACGCGTGAACCTGCGGACGTCATTTGATGTCGATCAAAAAACCTACAAAGCCCATGCCGCGACGAGCCTAGGCAGCGCTTTTTCGCCAGCCTGTATCCAATCCCGACTACCTTTGATCCAGGTCAATGCATTGCTGCCTCGTCATCCATAGACTTGCTGTGATCGGGCCGCTGTGCGCATTGGCTGTGTCGCCTTGACATGACTACGCTACGCGGCCATATCTGGAGTTCAACAACATGGTGGTTTCCGCAATACCGATGGTGCCAGCACCATCCGTCGAATTCGACGCCCAACTGGTGCGCAAGCTAAGCCGGTCCGGCCCGCGGTATACCTCGTATCCCACCGCCGATCGTTTTAGCGAGGATTTCGGCTACCGTGATTATCTACAGGCAGTGGCCGGGATGCGCACGCGTGGCAGCCGTAATCCCTTGTCGCTCTATGTACACATTCCATTCTGTGAAAACATTTGCTACTACTGCGCCTGTAACAAGATCATCACCAAAAATCGTGACAAGGCCGCGATTTATTTGAGTTATCTGAAACACGAAATCGAAATGCAGGGCAAGTTGTTTGATGGCATGAACCAGATTGAACAGCTCCATCTAGGTGGCGGCACGCCAACCTATATCAGCGACGCCCAGATGGGTGATCTGATGCTGCATCTGCAGCGCTGGTTTCGCTTTGCCGATGATCATGTCGGCGAGTATTCGATTGAGGTTGACCCGCGCACGGTGTCGATGGAGCGTATTGGCAGCCTGCGCCAGCAGGGCTTCAATCGGCTCAGTCTAGGGGTGCAGGACTTCGATCTGCAGGTGCAACGGGCAGTCAACCGCGAGCAGCCTGAATACTTGACGCTCGACATTATCAAGGCCGCTCGCGCGCAACATTACCGCTCGGTCAGCATTGATCTTATTTACGGTCTGCCGCATCAAAATGTCATGGGCCTGGCACAGACGCTGGCGCAGGTCATTCGCGCTGCGCCAGACCGTATTTCGTTTTACAACTATGCGCATCTGCCGCATCTGTTCAAGCCACAGCGGCGCATCGCCGAAGCCGATCTACCCACTGCTGAAGCCAAGTTGGATATGTTGGCGCTGGGTATCAGGCGGCTTACCGAAGCCGGCTATGTCTACATCGGCATGGACCACTTTGCCTTGCCAGGCGACGATCTTGCCATTGCTCAGCAGCAGGGACGGCTGCATCGCAATTTTCAGGGCTATTCAACCCATGCCGAGGCGGACATGGTGTCTTGCGGCTTGTCAGCCATCAGCGCAGTAGCTTCCACTTATAGCCAGAACGTCAAGTCCCTGGATGCCTACTATGATGCCATCGACAAGAACGAATTGCCGATCGTGCGCGGTATTCGGCTGACCATGGATGATGTGCTGCGGCGCTTGATTATTCAGCGCTTGATGTGCAACTTCGAGTTGTCGATTGCTTCCATCGAAACCGCGTATCCGATTACCTTTCTCTCCTATTTCGCACAAGAGCTGAAACAGCTACGTGAGCTGGAGCAAGATGGACTGGTGCTGCTGGATGAAGAATGGCTGACCGTCACGCCCAAGGGGCGGTTGTTGATCCGCAATATCTGTATGGTATTTGATCGCTATCTGCAGACTAATTCACAAGCTGCGGGCGAGGTTCCACTGCGACGGTATTCGAAGACGATTTGAACCTGTGCAGTGTTTGGTTCGGATGATCGGGCTAGCCGCAGCTAGCTCGTGCCGAGCGATAAGCCGCATCAGCAATCCACGTCAATCGGTCTCAATCCTGCGGGCAGCTTTCCGTACCTGCTGCGAGCGCCTTCAGACGGCCTGGTTCGAGCAGTTGGACTTCGCGCTTGTCGACATGCAGCCAGCCCAGCTTCTTGAAGCGTGACACCAGACGGCTAATGCTCTCGATGGTGAGGCCAAGGTAATTGCCGATATCTTCGCGCGACATGCGCAGCTGGAAGCTGGTTGAGGAATAACCGCGCATGGCATAGCGCGAGGATAGATTGATCAGGAATGCAGCAAAACGCTGTTCAGCGCGCATGTTGCCTAGTAGCAGCATGGCATTCTGCTCGCGTGTGATTTCCTGACTCATCATGCGATGAAAATGACGTAACAAGGTAGGAATCACACCGAACAATTCTTCCAGTCGATGGAAGGGGATTTCGCACACTTCACTGTCTTCCAGCGCAGCAACATTACAGTGGTGTTTGTCGGTGCTGATGGCATCCATGCCCATCAACTCGCCCGCCATCTGAAAGCCGCTAATCTGCTGTTCGCCACCGGGGTTCAACTGGAAAGTCTTGAAATGCCCGAGCCGGATTGCAAACAGGCTCTTGAACGGATCATCCATGCGATACAGGCTCTCTCCACGTACAACGCGACGGCGGCGGTCAATGATGTTATCCAGCCGGCTCATGTCGTCGTCGTCCAGTCCCATCGGCAGGCATAGCTGGTGCATGCTGCAATTGACACAACTGGTTTTCAGCGCTTGCAGATTGGCTGATCGTGGTATCAGGTGGAGTTCGCTCATGGTAGTCGGGGCGGCGAAGGCGGCCGGCCTCCAGCCAAGAGTGGATATGTCTCAATATAGCGTAAAGAAGATGCGGGGAAAGGACTGGCAGACAGCTGACAACAGGGTTTTTACGACTTCTTTGATCTGGATCAAGCAATCTCAGCCTGGCGCTGAAACAATACTCGCAAGCAAGGTTGCGATAAGCCTATCGACGGACGCTGCATGTTCCGTTGGCTGAGCGAGCGGCGCACGTGTCTTAATTTGGAATTGCCGATGTCTCGTTGTATGTCATCGTACAATCTAATATTTATATTTTGCAAGCACCGCGTTCTTTTCCCGGTACGTCGTTGCAGTCCCGGCTGCTAGTGTAGCGATGCTACCCTGCAAAGAAGCGCAATCGTTGGGGCTGGTTGATGTTTATGCTTTAAGTTAACTTGTATTTATAACAATTTGATTAATATGAATATTATTTTTAACTAAAATATGATTCAGCGCTGTTTCAATTGAGATCGGAGGGCGATTGGAAATTCATTTATGCGGCGTTGCAGCGCGAAATAGATAAGCGATTCTCTAGTACTTTGTTTGACAAGTAGTTCAAGCCGCATCGATAATCGCTCTGTCGTTATAAGATAACGTAACACTGATTTGTTCCATGGCGGATTGACTCCGGCCAGGACGACAACCTCGCATACGCATTGGAAAAAATACCACCATGGCCGACCTCGCTCAGCAGGCAGCAGTACCTTCCACCAACAAATTCAAGCGACTCTTGCTTACCGGTGCCGCCGGTGGTCTAGGCAAGGTATTGCGTCCGCGCTTGGCAGCTTTCACGGAGATCCTGCGCGTGTCTGACTTGGCCGCGGCCTTGCCGGCACAGGCCATGGCGCATGAAGAAGTCATGTCTTGCGACCTGGCTGATCGCGCTGCCATGGAAGCTTTGGTTGCCGGTTGCAATGCGATCGTTCATCTGGGCGGTGTTTCGGTGGAGCGGCCGTTTGAGGAAATTCTGGAGGCCAACATCAAAGGCGTGTTCAACCTCTACGAAGCGGCGCGGCGCCAAGGCGTCAAGCGCGTCGTGTTTGCCAGCTCCAATCACGTGATTGGTTTCTATGGTCAGGATGAACATATCACCACGCGAGACTTGCGCCGGCCGGACGGCTATTACGGCTTGTCCAAGTCGTATGGTGAAGACATGGCACAACTGTATTTTGACCGTTACGGCATTGAGAGCGTCAGTTTGCGTATCGGCAGTGCGGTGGTGCAACCGGCCGATCGTCGCGGCTTGTCGACCTGGCTCAGCCATGACGACCTCACTGAACTGATCCGCTGCAGTCTGTTTGCTCCACATGTCGGCCATACCGTGGTCTATGGGGTCTCCAACAATGCTGCTGCGTGGTGGGACAACCGTTACGCCGCTCATCTCGGCTATCAACCGCGTGATAACGCTGAACAGTTCCGCAGCATCATAGAACAACAGCCCATGCCAGCAGCAGATAACCCGGTGCGGCGTTACCAGGGCGGAGTGTTTACTGCAACAGGTCCATTTGATCCGCAATAAGGCACGATATCGGCAGCTCCTGGCGCCGTCCTGAAAACTCAGTCAGCGTGGCTAAGATGGCTGAGTATAGGCATTCCTTGATCGCTGCCGTTGGCAGCTAGTCTTATCGACTCTCGGTTCCGCCAAAGCTCATCTCCTCGATTCATTTTGCGTGTAATAAAGTCTATGCTGGATGGAGTGATAGTGCGATCATGCAGACGAGTCGCTTGTCATTTTAAAAAATCAAGTATTTCATTTTTCTTGTCTGGTTTGTTGTTGTGCGGAAAATTTTTACGATGCACCTCGTTTGGTGTTGCCGTGCATCTATACGCCTATAGCCTTAAGTGTCAGGACCGGTCCTCAACCGGTCCGTAATTGATAGTGGTTAACCTTATCAATGGAGATACACATGAAAATCGCAGACATCAAAATCAGTGTTCGTTTAGGAATTTGCTTTGCGGTATTGATCTGCGTGATGTGCGTCATCGCCGGGATAGGCATCAAGAGTTTATTGTCGGTGGCTGCCGCAACCAAGGAGATCGTCGATGATCGCTACGTCAAGATTCAGATCAGTACGCAGATGACCGATCAAGTCAATATTGCCGCCCGCAACCTGAGAAACGCCATGCTGGCGCGCGATGCTGAAGAAGTGAATAAGTACCTGAACGTGGCTGACAGTGCAATTACCAAGGTAAACCAAAACGTCGCACAGCTTGATAAGCTGATGATATCCACGCGCGGCAAAGCGCTTCTGAATAAAATGAAGGAAGCGCGCGCCGGCTACACCAGTCAAAGGCTTAAAGTGGAAGAGCTGATCCGCGCGCGAAAAATGGCAGACGCCGCCAATTCGCTATTTACGGAAACCAGTACAGCGCAGAACCTCTATTTCGAAGCCATCGATAATGTCGCGCAGTTCCAAAGCGGCCTGATGGCGGACAGCGTAGCGAAAAGCAATCTCGTATCAAGTTCTGCCATTATGCTGATGCTTACGCTGTCGGGAGTCGTCGTCGTGTTCTCAGTGGCCTGCGCCGTGCTCATCACCCGTTCCATTACGCGGCCGCTCAACGAAGCGGTAGATGTTGCCAGTGCAGTGGCCGCCGGCGATCTGAGTATTCATATCGATAGCACATCGAAAGATGAAACCGGCAAGCTACTGACGGCGCTCAAGATAATGAGCGACAATTTGCATAGGATTGTCAGCGAAGTCCGCAGTGGCACCGACACTATCCAGACGGCCTCTGCCGAAATCGCCAGCGGCAATCTGGACCTGTCTTCACGCACCGAGCAGCAAGCCGGCGCGCTCGAAGAAACTGCCTCTGCTATGGAAGAACTCACTTCGACCGTCAAGCAAAATGCCAACAACGCGCACCAGGCCAACACCTTGGCCGCATCGGCGTCGGAAGTGGCCATGCAGGGTGGGAATGTGGTCGGGCAGGTGGTTGAGACCATGGGTGCCATCAATGAATCTTCGCGCAAGATCGTCGATATCATCAGTGTGATTGATGGCATCGCCTTTCAGACCAATATTTTGGCCTTGAATGCGGCAGTTGAGGCGGCTCGCGCCGGTGAGCAAGGACGTGGCTTTGCGGTGGTGGCATCAGAAGTGCGCAATCTGGCGCAACGCAGTGCTGCTGCGGCCAAAGAAATCAAGACACTGATCTCCAGCTCGGTAGAAAAGGTCGACAACGGTAGTCGGCTGGTTGAACAAGCCGGGCACACCATGAGTGACGTCGTTGCCAGCGTCAAACGCGTCACCGAGGTAGTCGCTCAAATATCGGCTGCTAGCGGCGAGCAAAGTGAGGGCATCGAGCAAATCAATACTGCGATCGTGCAAATGGACGAGGTTACGCAGCAAAATGCTGCGTTGGTCGAGCAAGCGGCGGCTGCCGCGCAATCGCTGCAAGATCAGGCGGAGCGCTTGTGCAAGACCGTGAGTGTTTTTAAACTCAGCGCCAACCAGGTGGCTGGCCCTGTGGCTCACTCTGCAGTACGCCCTGTAGCGCGAAATATAACGCCGTCGCGCCCAAGTTTGGTACATAAGCCCGGCGTAAAGCTTGCTGCACAGTCTGCCGCCAGCAAGGTGCCTGATCTCAAGATTGTCGCCGACAATACGGATGCCGCAGCCTGGGAGCAGTTTTGAGCAGTAATGAATAGAACATGCTAGGCAACAACAGAAAAGGGCCGTGCTTTCAAATGCGCTGTACTTGGCGCCAATGAGATGACCGATGCGGCTACACCGGTGGCGGCTATTAATGTGACCAGTGCGTCTGGTCGCGCCATTTATCCAACCAGGCAGGCAAGGTCTGGGCCGGCATAGGCCGCGAGATGCCGTAACCTTGTGCCAGATCGCAGCCCAGTTGCAGCAATTTTTCACCATGCGCGCGGGTTTCCACGCCTTCGGCAATGACCTTACGTTGAAATGCCTTAGCCAGGCCGATCACGCCGCACACAATTGCCAGATCTTCCTGATCAACCAGCATGTCGCGCACGAAGCTCTGATCAATTTTAAGCGTGGTGGCCGACAGCCGTTTGAGGTAGGTCAATGAGGAATAACCGGTGCCGAAATCATCGATGGAAAACTCCACCCCATAGTTGCGGCAAGACTGTATCACGCTCGATACCGTTGCAAAGTCATGCAAGGCACTGGTTTCGAGAATTTCCAGCTCAAGATCGGCGGGATTAATCGCAGCATGCCGCTCCAGCGAACGCAATAATAGTGTTGGGAAATTCGGGTTCTGCAGCTGATTTGGCGCTAGATTGACGCTGACCTGCATACGGATTCCGTCCCGCAACCAGGCCTGCATCTGGCTCAGCGCACGCTCAATCACCCATAGACCTATCTGTTCGTTGAGTTGATGTCCCTCGATCATCGGCAGGAATTGTCCTGGCGCGAGCAGGCCGCGTTCCGGGTGTTGCCAACGAATCAACGCTTCGACACCAATGACCTCGTTGGAGCGCATGTTGACTTTGGGTTGGTAATAGAGAAGTAGCTCATCTTGCTCCAGCGCCTGGCCCAAACGCCGTGCATGCGAGTAGCGGCTCTTGCCTTCGGCTTCGCGTGAGGCGTCAAATTTCGCAGAGCGATTTTTACCCGATTGCTTGGCTTCGTACATGGCCTGATCGGCGTGGCGCAGCAATACATCTGCATCAACATTGTCGTACGGATAGGTCGTTACACCCATGCTGGCGGACACTTCGAGCCGAATTCCTTCAATGTACACCGGTTCGGCGCAGGCATGCAGAATGCGCATGACCACATGATTGAGATGATCGTCATGAAGCAAATCTGCCAGCACCGCGACAAATTCATCGCCGCCGATACGCGCCAACGTGTCGTTATTGCGCAGTTGCTCACTGATGCGTAGCGATAAGGCAATCAACAAGGCATCACCGATATTGTGGCCATGCGTGTCATTGATGTACTTGAAGCCGTCCAGATCCAGATACAGCACAGCAAGTTCTTGGCCGCTGCGCTTGGCATGCGCCATGGCCTGACCTAAGCGGTCGCTTACCAAGAGTCGGTTGGGCAGCCCGGTGAGCGCATCAAAGTGGGAGATCCGCTCGAGCTGTTCTTGTTGCAGGTGCAACCGCGTGATGTCGCGAGCGATCTTGGAAGCACCGACGACACGGCCATAACGGTCAAGAATGGGGGAGATCGTTACTGATACATACACCGGAGCGCCATTCTTGTGAATGCGCACCGTTTCGAAATGATCCACTTTCTCGCCATTGATGATTTTATTGAGAATGAAATTTTCTTCATCGACGCGATCCGCTGGAAACAAGGCCAGCATCGGTTGCCCTAGCATTTCTTCCGCCGTATAGCCAAAGATGTTTTGTGCCGCCATATTCCAGCTGCTGATGCGTCCATCCAATGTCTTGGTGATGATGGCATCATCAGAGGAGTCGACCAGCGCCCGAAATTGTTCGGTGGCGATCTGCAGATGAATCTTTTCGGTAATGTTGCGGGCGATCATCGAGGTACCGACGATATGGCCATTGCTATCGGGTAATGGTGAAATGCACACAGACAGGTCAATTGGGACACCATCCTTGCGAATGCGTACTGTCTCGAAATGCGCCACTTTCTCTCCAGCGACGATGCATTCCTGGATCGAATATTCTTCCTCCAATCTTTCAATCGGTATCAGACGTAGTGTCGCTTGGCCGATCATCTCGGCGGCTTCGTAGCCAAACATCACTTCAGCAGCAGGATTCCAGCTGGTAATAATGCCATTGAGCGTATTGGTGATGATGGCATCGTCAGCGAACTCGACGATGGCGCTGCAGCGATTAACTGGGCCCATGTCATAGTAGCTCACCGACTTGGTCTGCACTTTGCTGCTACGGCGATACGATGTACCGCCCGCGCGACGTGCGATTGCAACGGTTTCACACGAAGGGCTCTTCATGAAGATTTCCTCAGACGGACAATCGGTTGGCAAGTGCGAATCGGTAACAGTCAAACGCTTACCGTGAATCGAGAATAGTCGTCGCGGCCCGGCTTGCGTATCAGGAAATTCCCGAGTCGGCACAACGCTTGCCGGCTTGCCTCAGCCTGTTTGCTTAGATGGCGCCAATCTGTATCTACTAGTGGCATCCCGGGCCTGCTATGGTTGGCTTGATTTTCCACACTGAAACGGAGACGCCATGCCTGCACCAACGGAGTTGCAAGATATTCCTGATTTACCGACCTACCCAGATGTGGTGGCCGCCGCAGCAAGACTGCAGGGCCATATTCACCAGACCCCGGTACTGACATCGCGCACCGCAGACACGCAGATTGGCGCGAGCCTGTTTTTTAAATGCGAAAACTACCAACGGATGGGGGCCTTTAAGTTTCGCGGCGCCATGAATGCCTTGTTGCGTTTTACCGAGGCACAGCGTCGTGCCGGTGTGGTGGCATTTTCCTCGGGCAATCATGGCCAGGCCATTGCGCTGGCGGCCAGCATACTGGGCATTCCAGCCACGGTAGTGATGCCGCTGGATGCACCCAGGACCAAAGTGGATGCCACTGCCGGCTACGGCGCCAGGATCGTCCATTTTGATCGGCATACAGAAGATCGCGGGCAAATTTGCAAGGATTTCGTCGACCGTCATGGTATGACGCTAGTGCCACCCTTCGATCACCCCGATGAGATCAGCGGCCAAGGCACTGCCGTCAAAGAGTTGCTGGAACAAACCGGGCCACTGGATGCGCTGTTTATCTCGCTGGGCGGTGGTGGCCTGCTGGCTGGCAGCCTGTTGGTGGCCAAGGCCTTGGCCCCAGACTGCAAAACCTATGGTGTCGAACCGGAAGCGGCCAACGACGCCCAGCAATCGCTGCGGGCCGGCAAGATTGTCCATATCGCGCCGCCGCGTACCATTGCCGATGGTGCACAGACGCAACATGTCGGTCATTACACCTTCGCCATCATCAAACGCGACGTTGAAGATATTCTGACGGTCAGCGATCCCGAGTTGATCTCCTGCATGCGCTTTTACGCTGAGCGCATGAAGATGATCGTGGAACCTACCGGCTGCCTGGCGCTGGCTGGGGTGCACCAGTTCAAGCAGCAATTGTGTGGCAAACGCGTTGGCGTCATCGTCAGCGGTGGCAATGTCGATTTGAGCAAGCTGGCTGCTTATTTCTCCTGAGCGTGCCGCTCTGCTTTGATGCATCATGGAGCTTGTTCAACCGTATCGAGCTTTCTTATGAGCAGCAACCCAACACCCGGCCTGATCATCGCCGCTGACGGCCGGGCCCATTGTTTTTGGCGCGCCGAAGCTGCCGAATATCAGGACTATCACGACCATGAATGGGGCCGCCCGGTCACCGACGATATTCGTCTGTTTGAAAAAATTTGCCTGGAAGGTTTCCAGTCTGGGCTGTCCTGGATCACTATTTTGCGCAAGCGCGAACAGTTTCGCGCCGCTTTCGACGGTTTTGATTTCAGGCGCATCGCCTGCTATAACGAGGACGACGTGACGCGCTTGTTGACCAATGCTGGCATTGTGCGCAACCGTGCCAAGATTGTCTCTACCATCAACAATGCCAGGCGCGCCTGCGAACTGGTCGATGAAACCGGTTCGCTGGCGACCTGGCTATGGCAGTTTGCGCCAGCGCCCAGCGAGCGTCCTGAGCGCATTACACTCGATGATTGGCGCGCCAATACCAGCTCCGCAGCCTCGGTCAATCTGTCCAAAGCGCTGAAGAAGCAAGGCTGGAGTTATGTCGGGCCAACTACGATGTACGCCTTCATGCAAGCCATGGGCTTCATCAACGACCATCTCAGTGGATGCGCTTGCCGCACTGAAATCGAAGAACAGCGCGGCCGCCTCAGCTTGCCCTGATCAATGATCAGTGCGACATCAGTACCGGCAAAGTCATGGTCTTGAGTATGGTCTGCGTCACACCGCCCAGTAACACTTCACGGAAACGGGTATGGCCATAACTGCCCATGACCAGCAGATCGGCGCCTTTATCTGCTGCCAGCGACAACAAGGCATTTCCAATATCGAGTTCAGTAAATTGGCTGCTGACGCTGACCTTGACGCCGTGACGTGCCAGATACAAGGCAATATCAGCGCCCGGTTCCTGGCCATGCGCGCCGTTGAAACGCGAGACATTGAACACCACGAGCGTGACGTGACGCGCCCGCGTGAGCAAGGGCAATGCATTGGTCACGGCGCGCGTGGCCTCCATACTGCCGTCCCAGGCGATCAGAACATTGCGACCAGGCTGTTCAAAGTGCCCAGCGTAAGGGATGGCCAGCACCGGCCGCGATGAGTTCAGCGTCACGTATTCGGGGATGTCGCTGGCGCCGCCTTCGCCGATTTCGCTGCGGTCGGTCTGACTGACCACCACCAGATCTGCATAGCGCGCTTGCAAGGCCAATCCGCCGGCGGCGTCATCCTCTGACAGCCGACGCTCGTAGGATGGCACGCCAAGCCTTTTGGCGATTTCTTCAAACTGATCGAGCTCACCATTGGCCGCAACGCGCAATTGATCGATGATGGTATCGAGTGAGATGGTGCCGTCGGGATAGATAAAACGCGAAATCCCGGTCATTGCTGCGCCCACCAGATGTGCCTGGTGGGTGATCGCAAGTTCGGAAGCGATGCGGATACGCGCAGCAGCATGTTTCGATTGATCTACATGCACGATGATGGTTTTGTAGGACATGAATGCACCTCCGGAGTGACAGGGTTGGACGCAGCAACAACGTCATCCTTACCTTAACAGTAACAAAGCCGGCAACGCTTGACCTGCATCAATACATCAGCAAGCAGTGCGATTGTTGACAGTAATCTGGCTTGTCTTTGATGTGCATCAAGTTGACTCCTTATTAACTGTCTACAGTAGATGTATCGCCGGTGTGAGCGCCGTTCACACCGATCATCGACGATTGGAGGCTCGCATGGAAAATACCACCTGGCCGCGGCATATTCAATTCGGCATTGCCGAAATGGACGATGCGCATAATGCCCTGATCGAGGAGCTGACGGCTTCATTACAAGCACCCGATAGCGAGATTGAACGGCGCTTGCGGCGCATCATCGCGCTGTTGGAGAAAGACTTTCATGAGGAAGAAAAGCGCATGGAGGAAATTGAATTCTCCGGCTTGCAAGAGCATCGCGAACATCATGCCAAGCTGCTCAGCGCTTTGCATCACGTGGTGCCGCACACGATAGGCGGCGATTATGTGCTGGCGCGTCAGGTATTCAGGATGTTGCCGCAATGGTTTCTCGGTCATCTGGTGAAAATGGATGCGCCTCTGGCGCATGCTTTGCAAGCCGTCAAGGCGTATGCAATTCCAGAGGCATGAGTGGATGCGCGATCAGGCGGTGTCAGCTGATGCAACCAACATAACCAATACGCTGCGTTTGGTACTTTGTGCCAAACGTACGCTATTGTTTGAGGCTCTGAAATCAGACACCAACCATTCTTTCGCGTTGCTCAATTCGCTATCCCGCAGCATATTTTTTAAGGCCTGAAAATCTCAAAAAAGACCGCATTGGCGCAGGTTTCGAGGCAATTGCTCACATCAAAAAGCAATCCTCTGAGGCCCTCATCACGACAAAATTGTCTTGTTCGTGCTTTTTTTTAATGTTTCCGAATCATTAAAAATCTGAGACGATCGCCTCACAAAAAATATCAACGAACGCGGAGCAAGACAACGTTGGTATTAAAAATGACGCCGAGAAATGAGCGTGTGTTGAGTTTCGGAGAAGGTAAATGCGCAAGATCAAGTTTAGTCACAAGCTGTGGATCCCTTTTTTCGTCAGTCTTATCGCCATGATGGCAATCTCGGTCTTTAATGCTTACCAGTTACGGCAAGTACGCGCCGATGAACGCAGGACACTGTTGACCAGTGTGACCACGCAGGCCCTCAACCTCGCAAAACAGTATGACGATCTCGCCAAGGCCGGCGTGATGACGCAGCCAGAGGCAAAGAAAAAGGCATTGGAACAGCTACGTGCGATGCGCTATGACCAAACCGGCTATTTCACAATCACCGATGCTAAAAATGTGATACTCGCACATCCCTTGGCAGAGTTGATCGGCGTGGATGCCACGGCGATTAAAGACATTCGCGGCAATCCGGTGACGGTCGATGCGGGTACTGTCAGCAAAAATCCTGACGGTATTTTTTATCAATACATGTGGCCGCGCATCGGTGAAAAAATACCCGTGCGCAAGGTCGCTCTGGAGCACAAATTTGCGCCCTGGGACTGGTACTTTTCTACCGGTGCCTACATGGATGACCTTGATGCCGCCTTCGTACATTCACTGTATATGGCGTTGGCGTTGTTCATACCATTGACGGCAGTGCTTGCCGGGTTTAGCTTGACGCTGAATCGTTCGCTATTAAGCGCCTTGGGCGGTGACCCGATGTATGCTGCCGAAGTTGTCAATCGCATGGCCGCCGGCGACCTGACGCAGAAAATCATGATTGGTCGCAACGACAATGGCAGCTTGTTGCACGCCATGTCGCGCTTGCGAGGGGGCTTGATCACGATCATTTCCGGCATTCAGGAGTCCGCTACGACCGTCAACAGCGCCGCCTCGGAGATCGCCAATGGCAACCTCAACTTGTCGCAGCGTTCCGAACATCATGCTTCCTCGATTCAACAAACCGCTGCTTCGCTGGACGACTTGAGTCTGACCGTAAAGAGAAATGCCAACAATGCCCAACATGCTAATCAGATGGCCCTTGCGGCCGCCGACGTTGCCGTCAGCGGCGGCAATGTAGTCGATCAGGTGGTGCTGACGATGGGCTCGATCAATGAATCGTCGCGGAAAGTGGTGGATATTATCGGCGTCATTGACGACATTGCCTTTCAAACCAATATCCTGGCGTTGAACGCTGCAGTCGAGGCGGCGCGCGCCGGTGAGCAGGGCCGGGGGTTTGCCGTCGTCGCCAGTGAAGTGCGTGGCCTGGCGCAGCGCTCGGCTTCTGCCGCCAAGGAAATCAAGATATTGATCACGGATTCGGTAGAGCAAGTTTCACTTGGCAGCAAATTGGTCGAAAAGGCAGGCGATACGATGTCCAATGTCGTAGAAAATGTCAAACAGGTGACCGCCATCGTCAGCGAAATTTCTACGGCCAGCCAAAATCAGAGCACAGGAATTGAGGATGTGCATCGCGCCATTACGCAAATGGATAACGTCACGCAGCAAAATGCGGCATTGGTTGAACAAGCAGCAGCGGCTTCCAGATCCTTGCAAGAACAGGCAGGCAAGCTGATCAAGGTGGTTAGTGTATTCAAGCTGCATCATGCGTAAATCTTCAAAGCACGCTGGCACCTGATCGCAATGACGCCGGAAAACAGGTTTAACTGTGTTAATTGTTTTAACGGTTTAAAAAACAGAAAGCCCCGTATCACGGAGCTTTCTGTCGCAGGCATGGTTCAGCGCGCTCTGGCGATGAGGCCGCGTGGTTCAGGCCAGATCGAAGCGGTCCAGATTCATCACCTTGTTCCAGACTGCAACAAAGTCGCGCACGAAGGTCTTTGACGCATCGCTGCTGGCATAGACTTCCGCCAGAGCACGCAGCTGCGAATTGGAGCCAAATACCAGATCAACCACCGAAGCCGTCCATTTGAGCTCGCCGCTGGCGCGATCACGTCCCTCCAACACGCCTTCCGCGTTGGCCGATTTTTGCCACTTGGTACGCATGTCGAGCAGATTGACGAAGAAGTCATTGCTCAATGTTCCTGCTTGCTTGGTGAAAACGCCAAGTTCGGACTGGCCGACGTTGATGTTGAGCACACGCAAGCCACCAATGAGCACCGTCAGCTCAGGCGCCGTCAGCGTCAGCAGATTGGCCTGATCTACCAGCAACTCCGCAGCAGATCCTTGCTGTCCCTTGCGTAGATAGTTGCGCATACCATCGGCGACCGGCTCCAGCACTGCAAACGAGGCCACGTCCGTCTGTTCCTGCGAGGCATCGGTACGACCCGGTGCGAAGGGCACCGTAATCGCGTGACCCGCCTTCTGCGCGGCAGCTTCGATGGCGGCAGCGCCGCCCAGCACGATCAGGTCGGCAAGCGATACCTTTTTGCCGCCGGCCTGGGCGCTGTTGAAATCCTGCTGGATTGCTTCCAGCCCTCGCAGCACTTTGGCCAGTTCGGCCGGCTGATTCACTTCCCAATCCTTTTGCGGCGCCAGACGAATGCGCGCACCGTTGGCGCCACCGCGCTTGTCGCTGCCGCGGAAGGTCGAGGCCGAAGCCCAGGCCGTGCTGACCAGTTGCGCCACCGACAGACCGGAGGCCAAAATCTTGGCCTTTAGGGCCGTGATTTCGGCTGCGCCGATGACGGCATGATCAAGCGCTGGCAAGGGATCTTGCCACAGCAGGTGCTGTGCCGGAACCAATGGACCAAGATAGCGCGCCACCGGACCCAGATCACGGTGGGTCAGCTTGAACCATGCCTTGGCGAACACATCGGCAAACTCTTGCGGGTTCGACAGGAAGCGGCGCGAGATTTTTTCGTAGGCTGGGTCGAAGCGCAAAGACAAGTCGGTGGTCAGCATGGCGGGGGCATGGCGGCGAGCCGCGTCGTACGCATCAGGCACCGTGCCGGCACCAGCGTTACCTTTGGGCTTCCACTGATGGGCGCCGGCCGGGCTTTTGGTCAATTCCCATTCATAGTTAAACAGATTGCTGAAAAAATCATTGCTCCATTTGGTTGGGGTGCTGGTCCAGGTGACTTCCAGGCCGCTGGTGATGGCGTCACGGCCTTTGCCGCTGCCATAGCTGCTGATCCAGCCCAAGCCTTGATGTTCGATGGCAGCGCCTTCGGGTTCAGCGCCGACCAGGCTGGCATCGCCAGCACCGTGGGTTTTTCCGAACGTGTGACCGCCGGCGATGAGGGCGACGGTTTCTTCGTCATCCATTGCCATGCGGGCAAAGGTTTCTCTGATATCACGTGCAGCGGCGAGCGGGTCAGGATTGCCATTCGGGCCTTCCGGATTGACATAGATCAGACCCATCTGCACCGCACCCAGTGGATTGTCGAGCTGACGGTCGCCTTTGTAGCGTTCATCTGCCAGCCATTTGCCTTCCGGCCCCCAGTACACATCTTCCTGTGGCTCCCAGATGTCTTCGCGGCCACCGGCGAAACCGAAGGTCTTGAAACCCATCGATTCCAGCGCGACGTTGCCGGTCAGGATCATCAGATCGGCCCAGGAAATCTTGCGGCCGTACTTTTGCTTGATCGGCCACAACAGACGTCGTGCCTTGTCGAGGTTGCCATTGTCCGGCCAGCTGTTGAGCGGGGCGAAACGCTGCGCGCCGGCACCGGCACCGCCACGGCCGTCGGCGATACGGTACGTCCCCGCGCTGTGCCAGGCCATACGCACGAACAGGGGGCCGTAATGGCCGAAGTCGGCTGGCCACCAATCCTGCGAATCGGTCATCAGGGCATGCAAATCTTTGATCACTGCCTGCAAGTCCAGGCTTTTGAATTCTTTGGCGTAGTCAAACGCCTGCTCCATGGGATTGGAGAGTGCGGAGTGCTGGTGCAAGATATTGAGCTTGAGCTGGTTGGGCCACCAGCCGGCATTTGTAGGAGCGTCGGCCAGCGCATTTTTGCGGGCGCCGCCTGAGAATGGGCACTGTGCTTCGGTTGTCATCGTTTCTCCTTTGGTTGTTGGTAGTCAACTAAGACTGCAGGTTCGATTCTGAAGTTGATAACAAAATTGGTAAAGACAATTAAATATTTTAATTTAATAGTTTAAATCTATTTAAATTTGGCATGTACGCAAGGCCGGGGGGAGGCAACAAATGGAACTGACATCATAGACGAGCTAGAGTTTATTCGAGTAGCGCATCGACGGTTTTGCGTAACGAGTTCATTTAATTTGAAAGCAAGAAAGCTGATTGTTAATTCATTTTTTTGTGTGTAAATTCGTCCGTCAATGCACATAGTGTGAAAAAAACTTAAAAGAAATCAACATCGTCACTGACGCTTACTCGGAAATAAAATGAAAATTGTAGATACCATTTGTTTGCTCGGCTTGGCTGCCATTTGGGGCGCGAGTTTCTTGTTCATGCGCATCATTGCACCGGTGCTAGGTGCTTTGCCGACTGCTTTTTTTCGGGTCTTGCTGGGTGCCATAGGCTTGCTTGTCATCCTGGCATTACTGAAGGTAAGACTGCATTTCAAGGGCAAGTTAGGGCGCACGATGCTGCTGGGCATGATCAATTCGGGCATTCCCTTTGTCATGTATAGCCTGGCGGCACGGGTGCTGCCGGCCGGTTATTCGGCGATTTTCAATGCCACCACACCGTTGATGGGTATTGTCATCGGCGCCTTGTTCTTTGCTGACCGGCCGACGCTGCCCAAGCTTGCCGGCGTGGTGCTGGGTATCGCCGGAGTGGCGGTGCTGACCGGTGCCGGGCCGGTGCAATTGAGTATGCAAGTCGTGCTGGGCGCAGGGGCGTGTTTGGTGGCGACGGCCTGTTACGGGCTGGCCAGTTTCCTGACCAAAAGATGGATTACGGATCAAGGCGGGCTAGATAGTAAATTGCTGGCGTTCGGCAGCCAGGTGGGTGCTACCCTGGTTCTGTTGCCGGTGTTTGCAGGCAGCGTGTTGACAGCCGCACCGGCGAGTTGGGGTGGTGGCGGCGTGTGGACTGCGCTGGCCTGCCTGGGGCTGGTCTGCACGGCGTTGGCCTATATTCTGTATTTTCACTTGATTGCCAGTATCGGACCGGTCAAGTCGCTGACCGTGACCTTTTTGATTCCGCCTTTTGGCATACTCTGGGGCGCGCTCTTTCTGGGCGAGCAGATCAGTTGGGCGCATGCAGCCGGAGGTGCGTTGATCGGTCTTGCCGTCTGGATGGTGCTCAAGCCGGCGCCGGCGGTGCCCACGGGCAAGGCCCAGCTTGAGGGCTAGCAAAGTGGTATGACACCGAAGCAGACGCTGTTACAAGCTGTTTCCATCTTTGCAGGCGCAATCACAAATGCTTACCTATATCGCATGCATAATAGGCACCTGTCGAATTGAATACGGCTGTGAAGACAAAGATGCCGAGCATCTATTTTTGCAAGCGTTCCGACGGCTAATTACTGTAAAGGCAAAGGTCAACCATCATGAATCCCAAAGAATCGCAATCGCTGCAAGATTTTCTTAATCAATTGGTCCAGGTGCGCGGTGTCAACAAAGACCCGCAGGCCGACGCCATGATTGCCACAGCAATCGCTCAGCAGCCCGATGCCGCCTATCTTCTCGTGCAGCGCTCGCTGTTGCTGGATCAGGCGCTGGCGGGAGCCAATTCGCAGATCGCTGCGTTGCAAAACCAGATTCAGAGCTTACAGACGGCGGCGCCGCAATCGTCTCGCGGCTTTTTGGACGCCAACGCTTGGGGTAATGCATCGGCTCCCGCTGCACGGCCAGCACCAGCACCTTTCATGGCCGCGGCACCGGCACCGATGGCGGCTGCTCCCGTCCAATATCAGGCGGCACCTGCTGCGCCGGGATTTTTCGGTAGTGGGCTGGGCAGTACATTGGGTACGGTAGCGGCTACGGCCGCAGGCGTGGCCGGTGGTGCGTTTCTGTTCCAAGGCATTGAGCACTTGATGAACTCGGGCAGCGGCGCTTCGATGATGCATCCGGGCGGCATGGGCATGGGGGCACCGGTAGAAAATGTCGAGAACACCACCATCAACAATTATTACTCGTCTGATACAGATAACAGAGACAGTGATCGGAGCCGGGATGATCGCAGCGCCGACAACGACAGCGTGGACTATGCCGACAATAGTGATAGCGGTGGCTATGACGACTCGATGATCTAAAAATTGATGGTTCAATGCATGAGCCGCCAGACTTGATCTGGCGGCTCATTTTCTTACTGCCGACTTTCGCTGCTAGAGGCAGCACTCATCTGTTCTCCAGTGTGGCGTTCTGCCTTGTCTTTATCGCTGTCTCTGCCTTTGTTTTTATTCCTGTCACCGCTTCGGCCAATTGCATTCACGACTTCGGCCATGATCTCGCACCCTGGTCCAGGCGGTTCCTGTCTGGCGCCATCCGTTCCCAGCCGTGATGACGGAAGATTTAAATTTCTGCGCGACCAATCATTATTGTCACCAATGAGATGCTGACGCGCTAGCAAGACTTCTTCTCGACAAAAATGTAATCCCGAGCCAAATCTAACTTAAGATAAAGCCAATGTTGATTGAGCAAGGCGCGGAATGCCATCGGCGATGTTTAGTTTCATTTTGGAAATAATACTTCCCGTGGTAGGAAGTAAAGGAATGCACAAACCAGACTGATAGTTGGTTTCTTATCGATTCTGCCACGGCGTCAAGGATGCATCGATGAAGACGAATATCCTGCGAAGAAATCACCAGTGGAAAATCGCCCACCTTATGTTCGGTGCGCTGATGTCCTTCATTGGTGTTCTGATCGTCTTTGGCGCGATCGGCTTTTTATGGCTGGAACAAGATCTACAAGAGAAGGTTGTTCAGCCGTTATTGGAGCGGGAAGTCAATCGCGTGCTCGACGGGTTTAAATCGGAATACCTGGCGGGAGGCATTTTTATCCGTCAGCTGCAAGGTTTGCTCAGCGCATCGACGATCACTTTGCATGGCGATCTCAGTGAGTTGACCAAGTTGATGGAAACGCTGGCCAAGAAGGAGAACAGCGGCGATCCTCGGTTTTCCTACATCCAGTTCGGCAATCAGCAGGGTGAGCTGATCTCCATTAATTTAAAAGGTGAGGGGGATCTGGCGTTTTACATTCAAGATGCCTTGCATCCAGACGGACTCCATCAGTTTGATCGCCGCCCGGATTTGAAGGGTGCCAAATTACTGGCAACCACCAAGCCATATGATCCAAGAAAGCGACCTTGGTACCTCAACGGAACGTCAACATGTCCGATAGTGTCGCCGGTCTATTTCAGCATGGGCGCTGATGCGCAATGGAATGCCTCCATCACTTGTCCGCTCAATCGCTCGCCGCAGGAGCGCGGCGTACTGGCAGTCGATGTTTCTACCCCACGCCTACAGAAGCTGCTGGACGTCGCAATTCGGCAATCCTTGATCTCCGGTGTATTCATCCTTGACGGTAATGACACCGTGTTACTGAAGTCTGAAAGGCTTAGCACTGCTGATAAAGCCTTTTTTATCGAACGTGAACACGATAAGGATAAGTTCAATCAGCTCGCCTTATCCCAGTTGGCAGGGCCAGGATCGAAAATGATCGATATCCATACCCGGTCACACGAACGATTTTTGCTGTACCAGCGCCCGCTGGCCGATTTCGGTGACAATACAAAAAATTTCTCCCACTTCAGAGTCGTCGTCATTTCTTCCAGAAACGAAATATTTTCTGTTTTCAACCATCTGTTCTGGTTCAGCGCCATTGCCTTGGTGCTGCTTTGCATCGGCGCCTTTATTTTGATCCGGGTTTACCGTACGAGTATTACTTTTCCGCTCATGCGCCTGCGCGATCAAGCCGAGCGAGTCGCTTCCGAGGAAGCGGTGTCTTCGCGTGAGTTCGGGCATCTTTATCCCAAAGGGGTGGTGATCGAGGAGATTGTCTCGGTTCAGGCGGCAGTAAAAAAAATGGCCAACAACCTGTATGCGCTTTACCAGGAATTGCGAGAGCGAGTCGACCGAGACGAGGAGAGTGGCCAACTGAGTCTCATTGGTGCGAGCAACCTATTGCAGAAAATGGAATGGTCGACATCGACCGTCGTGGTGATCGAAATCAACAACTATGTACAACTGTACGACACCCTCAATCGCCTTGCCATCCGGCGGTTATGGAGAAGTCTTTGCCAGCGCTTGACGAGCTGCTGTGCACAGCAGCCTGAGGCAGCGATTCATTGTTATCGTCATAGCGAAAGCCGCCTGGTGTTCGTGATGTTTGGCGTCCCAGCGCAACATCAGATCGCCATCGACCAGCTTAGCTTGCAATCCGCACCGGTATTGGCAACCGGTGAAGAAGAACAAGTGCGCGTCTTTTTGAACATGGGCGTGAGCTATTGCAGCAATGATGGCGAGCAAGCGGTCGATAAGGCAGTCTCCAATGCGATTCTGGCTTTGCGCAGCGCACAGCTGTCCAACACTCAAGGGATGGCGATTTTCCAGTTATGGATGCTCGAAAAAGAAGCGCGGAAACAGGCTTTGCTCAGTGCCATGGATGCGGCACAAATCGACGAAGAATTTACCATGTTCTATCAACCGATCTGCGACCTGAGTTCTGGCGCCATCCGTGGGGTCGAAGCCTTGATGCGCTGGAATTCACCCACGCTGGGCGCCGTGCCGCCGGCAGAATTCATCCCATTGGCCGAACGTAGCGAAAGAATCACCATGTTGGGATCGCTGGCCTTGCGCCACGTGGCTAGAGATATGGCGCATCTGAAGGCGGCCGTCATGCTGCCGGACGATTTCACCGCGCACGTCAATGTCTCAGCCAGGCAGATGATGCATGCACATTTCTTTGAACAGATACGCGACGTCGTGGTGCTCAACCAGTTGCCGCCGCAATGCATTACCCTGGAACTGACGGAAAGTCTACTGATTGATGACAGCAGCCATATCCGGGAACAATTCAAACGCATCAGTGACTATGGCTTTGGACTTTGCCTTGACGATTTCGGGACCGGCTATTCTTCATTATCCATCTTGCATAATTTCAATTTCAACTGTCTGAAACTGGACCGGTCTTTCGTCATGCGATCAACCGAAAAAGGCCGCGCCGCAGCTGTGCTGCCCGCCATTGTCGGCATCGCCAAGTCGCTCGATATTACTTGCGTGGCCGAAGGCGTCGAACTGGAAGAGCAAGCCCAAGCGTTGCGTGCCATGGGCTGCGAATTTGTACAGGGATATCTGTTTGCACGTCCCATGCCGATCGACCAATTAACATTCTGGTTACGCAGTTCCTTGCTTCAACCTCATCTTTGGACTGTTTAAGTCAGAACATTTCCTTATTTTCGGATCGAGGCGTTCATGCTGCCAGCGCCAAATTTCTCATGACCCAAGGTCCGTTGATGCTGCTTAATGAGAAATTTCCATGTAACAACATGTCAGTCGATATTGCCGGCCAGCATTGCGCGCGAGCCCAATAAATCAGATACAGCTGTCACGCTTGCCCCGGTAGCCAGATCCAGCCGCGCGCCGAGCGGCGCAGTTGCACCACGGAGAGTGGCGCGATCTCAATGTGTGAAAACGTTGTTGGCGCAACATCAAGTGCATGAATGATTGCCGCGCGCATGATCGAGGCATGGCTGATGACAATCACGTTTGCGTTGCGATTGAGACCGTCCAGCCAGGCCCCGACACGCTTGAGCGCGGCACTGAAGGATTCGCCACCGTGGCTGGCCATGTCAGGGTCGCGTATCCATGCCGCCAGCGCCTCTGGCTCGGCGGCGGCGATATCAGCCAAGCGCTCGCCGCGCCAGCGACCATGGTCGATTTCTGCCAGGAGCGGCGCGATTTGTGCGTTCAAGCCAAGCAGCTCGGCGCTGGCGCGGGTGCAGGCGGCTGGGCTGACGAACACCGCAGCCTGCGCCGGCAAGGCCATGTGCGGATTCCATGCCTGCGTGGCCGCGACTGCACGTTCATCAAGCGCGTCATCGGCCGGAAAACGTCCGCTACGCATCGCTTTCGTGGCCGCATGGCTGAGCATCAACAGCTCCATGTGTCTTCTTTCTCTTTCATCAATCAACCGATTACGCGTTTGCGGCTGTTTCGCGCACTATAATACTGGCGTCAGCGCTCGGAACCCGGTGTAAGTCCGGCACGGTCGCGCCACTGTAATTGGTTTTTACACAAACCAAAAGTCAGACCTGAGTTGCCTGACATCCCTTTGAACCGATTTTTGGGGCGCGAACCCCTTGGAGAATACCCTCATGAGTGCTGTGATTGCCAATCCGACCGTTGAACCGGTCCCCGTTCCTGTCAGTGAATTATTGCCCTGGTTTGTTTTTGGCGGCCTTTTGCTATTGCTGGCGATTTATTTCGTGGGCGCCGAACAAGGCGCAACGTCGATTTTTTCCGGGATGTATGTGCATGAATTCGTGCACGATGGCCGCCACCTGCTTGGCTTTCCTTGCCACTAACCCGGAGTCAATGATGGTTGGAAAGTTGTTGCTACGCGGAATGTTCGCGGGTGTTGTCGCGGGCTTGCTGACCTTCGGCTTTGCCAAGGTAGTTGGAGAGCCCAATGTCGATCAAGCCATTTCCTTTGAGGAAAAAATGGCGGCGGCGCATGGCGACGCACATGAAGAAGAGCTAGTGAGTCGGTCAACGCAGGCCGGCATTGGTTTGTTTACGGGCGTGGTGGTGTTTGGCACCGCCGTCGGCGGTTTGTTTGCGCTGGTGTTTGCCTACGCTTACGGCCGCGTCGGCAAGCTTAGCGCGCGGGCCTTGGCGGCCTGGCTGGCGTTGGCGGCGTTCATTGCACTGGCGCTGGTGCCGAGTCTGAAATATCCGGCCAATCCGCCCTCGATCGGCGATCCCGAAACGATAGGCTATCGCACCGCTCTGTTTTTCCTGATGATTGCCATTTCCATCACGGTCATGGTGTTTTCTTTGAAGGTCCGACGGCGCGCTCTGGCGCGCTGGGGCGCATGGAATGCCTCGCTCATCGGTATCGGCGTTTTTATTGTCATTATTGCTGCTGTGCAAATCGCCTTGCCGGTGATTAACGAGGTCCCGGCTACTTTCCCGGCTACCCTGTTGTGGCAGTTCCGCATCGCTGCGCTGGGGATGCAGGCGCTCCTGTGGAGCACCATCGGTTTGCTGTTTGGCTGGCTGGTAGAACGCAGCCTGCACAATCGTCCTGTTGTGTGCTGAGACGCATTGCTGACAGCGCCCACCCTTAGCCTGTCCACACCTGGATGCACGCGGTGGGCGCTGCGGCGATTTGATTTTGCGCAATATCCGGTCAATGCACAGCGCGTAGTTATTCAAATCGGCCGTAACTAACTGAAACAGATTTGCCTATTCCGGAGTTTTCAAGAACATGAACCTTCCTCACGCGCGTCAGCTGGTGCAATCGCTTTCTTCTTCCCGTATCCGTGAGGTGGCCAATAGTGCGATGGGTCGCGCTGACGTCCTGCCGTTTTGGTTCGGCGAATCTGATCAGCCCACGCCGCAGTACATCCGCGACGCAGCGGTTGCGTCTCTGGCGGCGGGCGAGACCTTCTATTCGCCCAATCTGGGGCGCAATGATTTGCGTGCCACCATCGCCACTTACCTGAGTCAATTGCATCAGCAGGCATTTGGCGTCGAACGTATTGCGGTCAGCAGCTCCGGCGTATCGGCCATCATGTTGGCGGCGCAATTGGTGGTGGGCCCTGGCGATCGTGTGGTAGCGGTGACGCCTTTGTGGCCCAATGTGGTGGAAATTCCGCAAATCCTGGGCGCCGAAGTAGTGCGCGTGCCTTTGCAGGTGCAGGACAATTGCTGGCGCCTGGACCTCGACCAGCTGCTGAGCGCACTAACGCCCGACACACGTGCCTTGTTTCTGAACTCGCCCAATAATCCAACCGGCTGGACCATCACTGCAGCAGAGCAAGCAGCAGTCTTTACGCACTGCCGTCGCCATGGCATCTGGATCATTTGTGACGATGTCTACGAACGCCTGGTGTATCAGGACGGCTTGCGCTCGGCGCCATCGTTCCTGGCGCTGGCCACTGCCGAAGATCGCGTGATCGGCATCAACAGTTTTTCCAAGGCCTGGCGCATGACCGGCTGGCGCATTGGCTGGTTGGTGGTGCCGCCGACAATGTTGGACGACCTGAGCAAGCTCGTCGAGTACAACACCTCATGTGCACCGGAATTTGTGCAACGTGCCGCGCTGGTCGCCATGCGCGATGGCGAACCGCATGTGGCGGCCTTGCGCGCCGAATTGGCGCAGGCGCGCAGCCGGCTGAGTTCAGCCTTGCGCGCGCTTCCCGGCGTGGAGCTACCGGAGGCGGGCGGTGCCATGTATGGTTTTTTTCGCCTTGAGGGATATCCAAATTCGCTGTCGCTGGCCAAGCACCTGATCGAAACAATTGGCCTGGGTCTGGCCCCTGGTTGCGCTTTCGGTCCTGAAGGAGAGGGCTGGCTGCGTTGGTGTTACGCTGCCAATACCGAAAAACTGGAACTCGGCATCCAGCGTTTCCAACAATTTCTGACGCTGGAACGCTAGCATGGGGGATGTGAATAGGCAGGATCTGTTAACATCTTCGCAACTTGAAGCGCCAAGCTTGTCAGGGCAACTGGTGCAGCTGCTGCCGTTGCAGATGGCGCACGCCACAGCGCTGGTTGCAGCCGCCGCCGACGGTAGTTTATGGGATTTGAAAGTGACCACCGTGCCGGGGCCGGACAGTGTCGAACGCTATATCGCGACGGCTATCGAAGGACAGTTGAGCGGACGGGTAATGCCGTTCGTGATTGTCAGTCGCGCCAGCGGTCTGGTGGTCGGCAGCACGCGCTTCTGGAAAATTGACATGAACAATCGCAAGATGGAGATTGGCCATACTTGGCTAAGCGCATCGGCACAGCGCACGGGGGTCAACACAGAAGCTAAGTTTTTGTTGCTGCAACATGCGTTTGAAGCGCTGCACGCGGTGCGTGTGCAATTCACCACGGATGAATTGAATCAACGCTCGCAAGCCGCAATTCTACGACTCGGGGCGATACAGGAAGGCATCCTGCGCAATGAAAGAATCATGCCCGATGGCCGCAAGCGCAACTCGATACGTTTTAGCATCATCGACACTGAATGGCCGCAGGTGAAGCGCTCATTGCAGTCGAAATTGCATTCCCACGACTGAGTTTTTCGCCAGAAAAATTCGCTATTGCCATCACGGCAGAGCTACAGGGATTGTCCAAGCGGCGCTGGCAAACACCATGGCGTAGCCAAGCACTGGATCCTCACTCCCTACGGTGCATGCGTTCGGTCGCCGATTGCATGCTGTCAGCAACCGGCTGCAACACGCAGACCGCATGGGTTTTTCGCGTAGGCGAGAGATTCATTCGACGTAACCCACTTTCCTCACATTAAAAATATGGCACGCCATGCGCAGCTCGTCAGAAGTGCGCGCAGGCTTTGGCGTGGCGAGAAGAAAACTTTGATCTGATGTGTGCCTTTGGTCGATGATGCGGTCCCCGGTTTGCAGTGTCGCAGTCTTGCTTTGTCCGAAATCAGACTGGATTGCTTTGATCAGCCAATGCCGCAGGTCAAATAAAAAACGCTGCCATCGAAAATTTTAAAAGCCGCCGAGCCTTGTTGGCAAAGGCGCAGACAACCAATGGGTCGTGACGCTTGTGCTTGTTCTTGGCTGCACAACTGCACCTGTGAATATAAATTAAGTATTAAATAGTATAAATAATTCATTGGATTATTAGTTTCGCGATAACTATATTTATTCCGATTTTTTAAAAAAATTATTAAAGAAAAATGCGATTTTTTTCAAAAATAATCGCATACAAATATATATAAAGACGGAGACAAGAGATGAAATTTAGATATTTTGTGCCTCATGCCAGAGGCATTTTATTGCTGCAAAAATATGCTTGCAATATCCACCTCGCCATAAAATCGTTGAGAAAATCCTGTTTCGCGGGAGTCAATCTGCTAATGATCTGTGCGCTTTCCGCATGCGGCGCAGGCGGTAATTCAAGTTCAAATCAAAGCGCGGCTGCCAGTGTCAGCGCAGGATCAACCAGCACGTCCGCCACGCAGCAGAACATCACGATCGATGGCGCTTCCAGTGGAGCCACGTTTTATGGTGTCGGCATGATTAGCGGCGGTGGCGGCAACAGCCGATTACTGCGCGACTATAGCGAACCCTACCGCAGTCAAATTCTCGATCTGTTATTCAAGCCTAACTACGGGGCATCGTTACAGGTTTTCAAGGTGGAAATTGGCAGCGATGGGAATTCCACATCCGGTTCTGAGCCAACGGTAGCGCGCGCGGGTCAGGCGCCCAATTACACTGCCGGCTACGAAGGATGGTTGATCAGCGAGGCGCTCAGCCGGAATCCAAACATCAAGTTTCAGGCACTGCCATGGGGCCTGCCTTCATCTGTGGCGACCAGTTCAAGTCAGTATTGGACTACGGCCACTAGCAACTACATTATTAATTATCTAATCGGTACCCAGACAACCTATGGCATCACGTTTGATGAAGTTGGCGGCAGAAATGAAAATGGCTATAACATCGGCTTTTATGAAAATTTCAAACAAGCATTAACGACTGCCGGACTTCAAACTAAAGTGGTGGCCTCAGATGATTGGACCATCAATAACGGCGTGCCGTGGTACGTTGCTACCGATTTGGTCAACAATGCCGGCTTTAGAACTGCCGTCGATACGCTCGGATACCACACGCCGCATGAGCTAAAGAATGCGACAACGGGTCTGTACGGATGGCCGACGCTAAACCCGAATGCCATCACCATGAGAACCACCTACAACAAGCCCTTATTTGCCAGTGAAGATCACTATGATAGTTGGGGGCACAACATCCCTTCAGGCGCTGAATTGGGCTCTACACTGAACCTGAATTATCTTAACGGTGAAATCACCGGCACCAATTTTTGGCCACTTATCGATAGCACGTATGGCAATTATCCATTTTCAAACATGGGCGTCATTCGTGCCAATCAGCCATGGTCTGGAAACTTCGCGTCGAATGCGGCTCTGTGGGCACTTGCGCAAACAACGCAATTTATTCAACCAGGGTGGCAATATTTGAACACCGGCAGCATGCTGTTCAATGGTGATACCAATGGGAAATTTGGTTCCATTGTCAGTGCCAAGTCAAGCAACGGTAGCGACTGGTCTGCAGTCGTCGACATGAGCGTTGCTTCGACTGCGCAAACGCTGAGCATGACGGTTCTCAATCTGCCTGCCACAACGCTGCACGTTTGGTCAACCAACGTATTGTCGGCCAATAATCCAGACTGGTTTGTGCAGGGCCAGGACATCACGCCCACGAATGGCACATTTACCTTCACGGCACAGCCGGGTTATATCTATAGCTTCACGACAACAACCGGTCAGGCCAAAGGCACGGAATCTCCCGGTGCTGCGGCCGAACTTGCGCTTCCCTATACTGACAATTTTGCCAGTGGCACTGTAGGTAATTTGCCGAAGTATACGGCTGACATGGATGGTGCTTTCGAGGTTTATCAAAGCCAAAGCGGTGCCAATGTTGTGCGTCAGATGGCGCCTGCAAAAGGCGTCGTATGGGCTGACCGCAACGTCACTGGAGTGCCATTCACGCAGATTGGATCATTGACATGGCAGAACTATTCTGTTTCCCTTAATGTTCTTATGGAGTCGACAGGGACGGTCTTGTACGGTCGTCTCGGCAATGTGCCGGAGAATGGCAATAGCGCTGGCGGGCCCATGGTCAATGGATACGCGTTCAAGGTCAATCCTGATGGAACATGGGCACTGGACGAGGAATCAACTTCGGCAACAGCCGATGTCGTTCTGGCTTCGGGTTCTGTGGCTGCACTAGGAAACACCGCCTGGCATAATCTGACATTGTCCATGGCGGGTCCGCAAATTACCGTGTCGATTGATGGGGTTCAGGTTGGTATAGCAAATGACAGTACCTACACCGCAGGGCCAGCTGGATTTGGGACGACGACTTGGGCTCCGGCGCAGTTCGCTAACCTTGCAATCACGCCGCAGTCGATACAACTCATTTCAGGACAGATATATACAATAACAAGTGCATTCAGCGCCGATGCGCTTGATAACTACAACAGCACAAGTAACGGCACTGACACTGGTCAATACACGCCGTCCCGAGGTAAAACACAGCAATGGCAGCTCAATGCAGTGGGCAACGGTTATTACACCTTGGTCAATCAAATGAGTGGCAAAGCACTTGATGACGGCAATACTTCCACCGCCGGTGCACACACCATGCAATGGACAGTCAACGGAGGTACTGCACAGAGCTGGAAGATTGTGAATGTATCGGGCAACGTCTTTACGCTTCAAAGTCAACGCAGTGGACTATTTTTGGATAACGGCAGTAGCTTGTCTAATGGACAGACCGTCGTACAGCAGCAGCCATCAGGTACTACCAGCCAACAATGGATTATTCAGTAGTCGGGGCGAGCTAGGATAGCCCTTACTGAGGTCAGCTTAAACTGACCTCAGTGAAATTTTCTGCATACCGCAGTGTCATGAAAAGCGCCACGGCGCCACCGCGCTACAGTTCGGCCGTTTTCATTTTAGGATCAATGCCCGCTAAAAGGCGGGTTGAACGCGAAGGCCTGCGCAATACCATCCATCGCAGCGGCGATATCGTGGCGCAAAGCGTCAAGTCTGTCGTTTTTCATGCATAGCGGGGTATTCAGGTCGCTGCGCAAGGTGCGTAGCACCGACAATGCCAATTGCATGCGAGGATGGCCGTGGGCACCAACAGAATGCGTCTTTTCGCTACCGGGTGTGGGTGCCAAGCGGGGCTCGCCGTACAGACGTTCAAATTCAGCAATGGCCTCTTGCGCCGCTTCAATGGCGACTGCGCGGCCCGGACCGAAGTTGTCCTTCGAACGTTTCAGGTAGGCCCGCACGATTTCCAGATTGTCACGCGTGCGTTGCACATTGTCGACGCCACCCAGACAATCAAAAATGGCCGGCGTGATGGCCGGCTCTGCCCGTAGCGATATGGCATACAGTAGCACTGTGCCCAGCACGAGCATCCCACAAAAGCGACTAGTGGAGGTCGTGCCGATTCTTGACTTGCTCATTGCCTCTAACCTGCCTCTACGATGATTGAAACATACGCCATGTTGCCATGCTGCATGTATTGTTAAAAGACTTGTCGTCGGACCTATGGCTACTTTAGCTACCCAAGCAAGGCCTTGTCCTGAAAAATATTTTGGCAAATGTCGGTGCCGGACACAATATTTGCATGCCCATATTCGTCTAAGATTGTGCCTGCCTTTTATCGGCCACGGCGAAACAGGGTGTTCGCCCCAGAACGTCATCAGGTTTGCAGGCCAAGCGAGAATGAGTTGATATGAATAAGCCAACAATAATGAGAGTGCCAGCAGCCGCAAGATGGCCCGCCGTTGCGGTGCTGGCGCTGTTTCTGAGCGCTTGTGCCACCCAGCCCGACTATGCGCCCAGCACCATGCCAAGCCCAGCGGCCTGGGAAAACAGCCGTTCTGCCAACCCGGATGCCATTGCTGCCAGTGGGCAGTGGTGGACGCAATTGGGTGATCCGGCCATCGCCAGCCTGATCAGTGCCGCGTTTGCCGACAGCCCGACCCTGGCGCAGGCAGTGGCGCGGGTCGATCAGGCCAGAGCCGCCGCCGGTGTGGCCAATGCCCAGCGGCTGCCAGCCCTCACCGGCAACGCCAATGCTGCGCGCGGACAAGTCGAGAACACCTTGGGCGTTGGCAGTTCTACCACCTTGCTGGAGAGTTCCAGCAGTATCGGTGCCAGTTTTAGTTGGGAAATCGACCTCTGGGGACGCGTGCGCGAGTCCGCCGCTGCTGCACAACGACGTCTGGATGCACGCACCGCCGACGCTCAAGGGGCGCGTTTGTCGTTGGCGGCGCAGATCGCTAATTCGGGCCTATCGTTGCGCGCTTGTGCTTTTTCGCTGCAGGTGCGCGATGCCGATATCGCTTCGCGCGAAACCGAACTGGCCCTCACGCGGCAGCGCCGCGCCGTCGGTTACATCGCGCCGGTGGCGCAATTCAGCGCGCAGACCAACCTGGCCAATGCACGCACTGCACGCATCAGTCAGCAGGAGCAGTGCACGCGCGATGTCGATGCGCTGGTGGCCTTGACTGGACAGCCTGCCGCCACGGTGCGCCGCTTGCTGTTGCCCACGACCAGCCCGGCTATGCAGCAAAGCGATGAGATCCTGAGCGACGTCGCCCATGTCATGCCGAGCCCGCCAGCCATGCAGGCGGTGTTGCCCGCGCTGGTGTTGCGCGACCACCCGACGCTGGTGTCGGCGGAACGCTCGGTGGCAGCCGCCTGGTCCGATATTGCCGTGGCTCGGGCCCAGCGTTTGCCGCAAATCAGCTTGAGCGCTGCCTTAGCCGGACAGTGGTTGCGCGCCTTTGGTACTACGGCCGCATTTACTACCTGGTCGGCCGGACCGGCAGTGAGCCTGCCTTTGTTCGACGGCGGCGCTGGAGCGGCCAATGTGGATGCTGCTACCGGCCGTTATCTGGAAGCGGCAGCAACACTGCAGTCAAGCTTGCGCACGGTGGTGCAAAATGTTGAAGACGCACTGGCCTTCCAGACCTCGGCCGAAGAACGCGTGCAATCGTCGCAGGATGCGGTTGATGCAGCACAGCTCAGTTTTCGGGCCAGTCTGGCGCAGTGGCATGCGGGCGCAATCAGCATGTTTGAGCTGGAAGACGTCAGACGGCAGCGCCAGACGGCGGAAGAGAATTTTATCGCCGCCAAGCGCGACCAAGGCCAGGCCTGGGTCAGCCTGATGCAGGCAACCGGGCAGATTGATCGTCCCAGCTAAGCGCCGAGACTGGCTGCGGGCACGACTGCCAATCATCACCAGACATCACAACCAGACATTAGCAATACACCAGGAAATTTATCCATGAATGCGTTTGATCCTTCGCTAGTACCAGTCAAATCCTCGGCGCGACGCAAGCCCATCCTTATCGCCTTGGCCGTCATCGTGTGCCTGGGCCTGGTGGCCGGTGCCGTGTTGCTGTTGACCAAGTCGAGTAACAGTCAGGCCAAGCTTGTTCAGGTCCGGCCTGCGTTGACTGTCACCATCGCTCGCCCCAGCCAGGTCAACTGGGCGGAAACGCTCAATGCCTCGGGTGCCATCGCACCCTGGCAAGAAGCCATCATCGGCAGCCAGATCGGCGGTTATCAACTGGACCAGTTGCATGTGAATGTCGGCGATCATGTCAAAAAAGGGCAGATACTGGCACGCCTCAATCCCGACCTGCTGCATGCCGAAGAGGCGCAACTGATCGCCGCCTACGAGCAGGCACAAGCCAATGCCAAACGTGCAGTTTCCTTGCAGGGCAGCGGCGGCATCAGTGACCAGGATGTACTGCAAGCGACGACGCTGGCCAAGACGGCGCAGGCGCAATTGGCGTTCAAACAGTTGCAGTTGCGCTATACCGATGTGATTGCGCCCGACGACGGCGTCATCAGCGCGCGCTCGGCCACTATCGGTGCCGTGGTGTCGAGCGGACAAGAATTGTTTCGGATGATCATCAAAGGGCGCCTGGAGTGGCGCGGCGAACTGACGGCCGAGCAATTGTCACGCATCGCACCGCAACAGCGCGTGACATTGGCGCTGCCCGGCGCGGCCACGGCCGTGGCTGTAGTGCGGCAGATAGCGCCGTCACTGGACAACGGCTCGCGCCTGGGCCTGGTCTATGCCGATATCGCCGCCGGCCAGCCGGTGCGTGCCGGCATGTATGCCAATGGTGTGATTGCACTCAAGTCGACGCCGGCGCTGGTGATTCCAGCACAGAGCATCGTCATTCGCGACGGTCATGCTTATGTCCTCAAGATCAGCAGTGACGGCAGCAATACCGTGACGCGGGTGGCCGTGGTGAGCGGACGTCGGCAGGGCAGCGAGATCGAAGTTGTCAGTGGCGTAGCGCCAGGAGAGGAGCTCGTGGTACTGGGTGCCGGCTTTCTCAATGATGGCGACGTGGTGCGGGTAGCCCGTGCGGTGCCGAGCGTCAAGGAGCCGCAATGAATTTCGCCACCTGGTCGATCCGCAATCCGATTCCGGCAATCCTGCTGTTCGTCATGTTGACCGTCGCCGGCATCATGGGCTTTCATAAATTGCCAATCCAGAATTTGCCTGATATTGATCTGCCGACCGTCAATATCACCTTGACGCAGCCCGGCGCCGCGCCCGCACAGTTGGAAACCGAAGTTGCTCGCAAAGTCGAAAATGCGCTGGCGACCTTGAGCGGGCTTAAACATCTGCGGACCTCGATTACCGACGGTCAGGTGCAAATCACGGTGGAGTTTGTGCTTGAGAAAAATCTCTCGGACGCCTTGATTGACACCAAGAATGCGGTCGACAGCGTGCGCTCGCAATTGCCGACGGACTTGCAGCAACCGACCGTCAGCGCAGTCACGGTCGGCGGTGATGCGGTGGTCGTGTACGCCATCGCTGCGGCCAACATGGACGAAGAGTCGCTCTCCTGGTTTGTCGACGATACGGTCGGCAAGGCCATCCTGGCGATACCCGGGGTGGGGCGCATGGATCGCATGGGCGGCCTCACGCGTGAAGTGCGGGTGGCCGTTGATCCGGTGCGCATGGCGGCGCTGGGCGTGACTGCGGTCGATATTTCACAGGCCTTGCGCAATATGCAGCAAGAATCCTCAGGCGGACGCGGCCAATTCGGTCGCGAAGAACAATCGGCGCGGGTGATCGCCACGGTGCGGCAGGCGGCGGACCTGGCGGCATTTCCGGTGAGCTTGCCGGATGGGCGCAAACTGCGGCTCGATCAAATCGCCACGATTCATGACGCCAGTGCCGAACGCGCCCAAATTGCGCTGCTGGACGGCAAACCGGTGGTGGGCTTCAAGGTCTTCCGCGCCAAGGGTTACGATGAAACCGTGATCGCCAAAAACGTGACGGCCGTACTCGATAAGCTGCAAGCCAGCAATCATGCGCTGCAATTCACCGGTATTTCGGGCACGGTGGGCTATACCAAGGAGCAATACGAAGGTTCGCTCGACATGCTCTATGAAGGCTCGATCCTGGCCGTGCTGGTGGTGTGGTGGTTTCTACGCGACTGGCGCGCCACCTTGGTGGCGGCTTCGGCGCTGCCCTTGTCGATATTGCCAGCCTTTGCCGCCATGGCGTGGTTCGGTTTTTCGCTCAATACCTTGACCTTGCTGGCGTTGGCGGTGATTGTCGGGATTCTGGTCGATGATGCCATCGTTGAAATCGAAAATATCGAGCGCCATGCACAGATGGGCAAGCCCATTCAACAGGCCGCTGCCGATGCGGTGACCGAAATCGCGCTGGCGGTGATTGCCACCACCATGACTCTGGTGGCGGTGTTTTTGCCGACGGCCATGATGAGCGGCATTCCCGGCCTGTTTTTCAAGCAGTTTGGCTGGACCGCAGTGATTGCAGTGCTGACCTCGCTGCTGGTGGCGCGTATTCTCACGCCGATGATGGCCGCCTATTTGCTCAAGGCCAAGCATGTCGCGGCGCAACCCGACGGTGCCATCATGCGCTGGTATCTGCATGCGGTGCGCTGGTGCTTGATGCACCGCAAGACGACGATGCTGGCGGCGACCTTGTTCTTTGTCGCCTCGGTGGCGCTGGTTCCCTTCATTTCCAGCGGTCTGATGCCGCCGGCTGATCGTGGTTACACCACGGTCAACGTCGAACTACCGCCCGGCAGCTCACTGCAAAACACCATGGATATCGCCGAAGCGGCGCGTATCGCCCTTGCCAAGGTGGGCGGCATTGACACTGTGTTCACCACGGTGGGCGTATCCCAGGTCATCGGCGGCGGCCAGCTGCAGGCCGGTGAAGTGCGTAATGGCGCGCTTACACTATCGCTGGCGGATCGCTCCAAGCGTCCGGTGCAAGCCCAAATTGAACAGGCCGTGCGCAAGGCCTTGCTCGGCGTACCAGGGGCGCGTTTTACCATCGGCGCGGGCAGTCCTGGCGAGAAGATGCAACTGATCCTTGCCGGCGATGACGAAAATGCACTCAAGGCGACTGCGCAATCGATGGAACGGCAATTGCGCGGTGTCGGCACGCTTGCCAATATCAGCTCCACGGCCAGCCTGGAACGTCCGGAAATCATCGTTAGACCGGATCTGCAGCGTGCCAGCGAGCTGGGTGTGTCAACTGCCGCCATCGGTCAGGTGGTGCGCATTGCCACCGCCGGTGATTTCACGGCCAATCTGGCCAAGCTGAACCTGGACAATCGTCAGGTGGATATCAATGTCAGCATCCCGGATGTTGACCGCCAGAGCTTGAGCACCTTCGACAACTTGCGCGTGCCCGCACGCAATGGCATGGTGCCCTTGTCGTCGGTGGCCAGCCTATCGGTCGAAAGCGGTCCATCCAAGATTGAACGCTATGATCGCCGCCGCTACGTCACGGTCAGCGCCGATCTTGGCGGCATGCCACTGGGTGAAGCCTTGGCCGCCGCCCAGGCCTTGCCGGTGGTCAAGCAAATGCCGTCCAGCGTGCAACTGATCCAGACTGGCGACGCCGAGATCGCCGCCGAACTGGGCTCCGGTTTTGTCATGGCCATCATCATCGGTGTGCTGTGCGTGTTCTGCGTGCTGGTCTTGCTGTTTCACGACTTCCTGCAGCCGGTAACGATTCTGTCGGCGATTCCCTTGTCGCTGGGCGGTGCTTTCGTGGCGCTGCTCATGGCGCATAGCGAACTCGACATTCCGTCGATGATTGGCCTGGTCATGCTGATGGGGATTGTCACCAAGAACTCGATCCTGCTGGTGGAATATGCCATTGTCGGCAAACGCGACCGTGGTTTGTCGACCCGCGAAGCACTGATCGACGCCTGCCATAAACGGGCACGGCCGATTGTGATGACGACTGTCGCCATGATTGCCGGGATGGGGCCGATTGCTCTGGGCCTGGGTGCCGATGCCAGTTTCCGGCAACCGATGGCGGTCGCCGTCATCGGTGGTTTGCTGACCTCGACCGCGCTGAGTTTGCTGGTGGTGCCGGTGGTATTTACCTATGTCGATGGTTTCGAACGACGCTTCAAGAAATTGTTTGCGGGTAAGGGTGAAGCGCAGTTCAAGAAACTGGAATCCAAGGCTTGAACTAGTCTGTGATCAAGCCATGACGAATGTCGATAATGGCTTGATGAACCGCCACAATATCGGCATCGGTGATGTGGCGGTGCGTAACCAGACGCACATTGTTGCGATTGCCTGCCCGCGCCAGAATGCCGCGCGCGCCGAGTGCCTGTTCCCAGCTGGCGGCGCTGCCGTCGGCAAGGTGAATTTGCAAAATGTTGCTGTGCGGCGCATCGGCATTGACCAGCTCTGGCGCGCTCGCGCGCAACAAGGTCCAGAGCTGCAGCGTACGCCGATGATCATCGGCCAATCGTGGCTGCATCGTATCGAGTGCAACCAGGCCTGCTGCTGCCATGATGCCGGCCTGGCGCAAGCCGCCGCCGACCATGCGACGCAATACTTTGGCGCGCTTGATGAACTCGGCTGAACCCGTCAACACTGAGCCCATCGGTGCGCTGAGTCCTTTCGACAGGCATAGACTGATGCTGTCGCCATGCGCACAGATGGTTGACAGGGGCACGCCAAGCGTGATGGCAGCATTGAACGCACGGGCACCGTCGATGTGGACCGGCACGCTGGCTGCGCGCGCCATGTCAGCGACTTGTTGCATGTAGTGCAGACTCGGGACATAACCGCCGGAGTGATTGTGGCTGGTTTCCAGCGCAATCATTGCGGTTGGCAGTCCATAACGTGAAAATCCAGGACGTATCGAATCGCGCAATATGTCCAGCTGCATTTCCCCTTTGCGTGAGGCAATGGGAACGCAGAACAAGCCGGCCAGGTGCGACAGGCCACCAGCTTCCGAACGTGCCATATGAGACTGCTCATCAATGAGCGCTTCACCGCGTTCGCGCGCATGGGCCAGCGTAGCAACCACATTGCCCATGGTGCCGCTGACGACAAACAAGCCATCTTCCTTGCCGCTGAGTTCGGCCGCGCGCAGTTCCAGGCGCCTTACCGTCGGATCTCCCTCCAAACTATCGTCGCCCAGTGTTGCGCCGCGCATGTGTTCCAGCATCTCGTCAGTGGGGCGGGTGACGGTATCGCTGCGTAAATCGATCATGTCAATTCCTTGTGATGGATAGTCGAGAATTCGTCGGTAGCCGCTTCGTAAGGAATGCCGGCCATTTTCATCACCAGTTTGATCGCCACCGTATTGCTGAACACATTGAGTGCCGTGCGACCCATGTCGAGGAAGGCGTCGACGCCGGCAATCAGCGCCAGGGCTTCCACCGGAATACCGATGGTGGTGAGCACCATGGCGATCGCGACCAAGCCTCCCGAGGGTACATTGGCGCTACCTTTGCTAGCTAGCGTGGTGACGATGATGATCGATAGCAGGCTATGCCAGTCCAGCGCGATGTGATAAGCATCGGCAAGATAGCCCACCGCCAGCGCAAAATACATGATCGAGCCATCGCGGTTGAAGGCATAACCGAGTGGCAGCACCACCGACACGATGGCTTTGGGAACCCCCATGGCGACCAATTTTTCCATGTGCAGCGGCAAGGTCGCTTCTGACGAACGCGTGCTGAACGCCAGGATCATCGGTTCGCCGATTTGACGAGTGACCTGGAACGGCTTCTCGCCGATCGCTTTGAGCAGTCCCCAGAACAGCACCATCAGCAGCGCCAGTCCCAGATACATGACGCCGACCAGTTTGATCAGCGAGACAATGGTGGCGATGCCTTGCGTGGCGAACAGCCAGGAGATGATGGCAAAGATGGCGATCGGCGAGAGCGCGATGATCCAGCCGGTCAATTTGAAGATTGCCGCCATGAGCGCGTCCAAGACGTCGATCAAGGGCTTGGCGCGTGCGCCCACTGAGGCCAGCGCCATGCCCAGCAGTACCGCAAACACCAATACTGGCAGCAGATTGCTGCCGCTCATGGCCGACACCACATTGGAGGGAATCATCTCCAGAAAAAACTTGGTCCAGTCGATGCTGGTGTTGATGTCCTTGGGGATCTTGGTGGTCAGCGCCAGATTGGCACCGAGCCCAGGGCGAAACAATTGATTGAGTGCCAGACCGATGCAGATGGAGATCAGTGTGGCAATGAAAAAATACACCATGCTGATGAGCGACACCCGGCCCAATTGCCTGGCCTGGTTGCCCATTTGATAAATTCCCAGCGTAATCGCAGTAAACACCAGTGGCACCACGATCATCTTGATCGCCTGTACGAAAGCACTGCCTACCGGCTGCAAGGTCTGCGCCAGATGCGGCGCCAGGAAACCGAATAGTATCCCTAGTAACAGACCGAGCAACATTTGCAGCGGCAGGGGAATGAGGCGTTTGGCGTGGGCTTGCGACATGAAGAACTCCAGGCTAGGGGATGATCAGAGGGCGGCGGGTTCTTTGGATAAGGTGGCCGCGGGAGTTAACACGCGCAAACGCATCAAGAAAGCTTGGCTCAAATGCTCCCATACGCGACGCTGTGCCTCGGCGGGTTGACGTGCTTCGATGGCAGCATAGATGTGCAAGTGTTCCTGCACGGCGGCACGGGTACGTGTGGCGTCATAACGATCGATTTTTTGCAGCGCCAGACCGTTCTGGGCGCGCAGATTACGATAGAAATCATGCAAGCGCTGATTGTTGGCCGCGTCGAACATGGCTTCGTGAAATCGCCAGCCGACTTTTTGCGCCTCAGTGACGTCGAGCCGCCCTTGCTGGTCTTCTTCGGTAATCCGTAATAACGCGACGGCGCAGTCGCGCAAGGCATCGGTCACACCGTGCTCTGCTGCCAGAAAAGCAGCCATACCCTCCAATGCCAGCCGGGTCTCGTGAATCTCGCGTAGATCATGAATCGAGAGTTGCCGCACGAAAGTGCCGCGCATCGGCGAAATCTCCAGCAAACCATCGCGCGCCAGGGCCTTGATGGCCTCACGCACGGGTGTTCGGCCCAGGCCCAGGCTGTCTGACAAGCCGCGCTCAGACAACGGCGCACCCGGTGCTAGCGTGCCGGAGACGATCAGTTCATGGATCTGAGCGTAAGCAGAGTCTCGGCTGGAGGCGATTGTGGCGATGCGATTCATGCTGGGATACTACTGGTGTACCAGTGATATTGCAAGCCTCCAAACTGCGAAAGTCTGGCGTCTTGTCAGTCCATCATGGATTTCGCCAAATCCAGTCCGATGGCACTGGCCGATGCCCAGCAGGCAGTCTTTTTCGCAGGTATGATTAGCCTTCCAGACTCAAGAGAAAGCGCCGGGGCAGGTATGTCAAACGGTAGTGCCAGCGCTTATCTGACAGACCAGCCTACCTGCAGCAACACCCTTGGGCGCACCGGATACGGGGACGCTGCACCGCTGCACCATTAGCCAGAGGACATCAACAGCATGAATGACTTCAGCGATATCAAACTCTCCCGCCGTGAACTGCTGATTGCTGGTGCGCTATCGGCCAGTGCGACGGTCGTACCGGGATTGGCCCGCGCTCAGGATGCTGGCGCCGACGTCGGCAGCGAGACAACGGTCAACGCGACAATATCTTTTCATGTCAATGGCCAGTTACACGAACTCAATCTTGACACGCGCACCACGCTGCTGGACGCCTTACGCGAGCACTTGCATCTGAACGGCACCAAAAAAGGCTGCGATCACGGCCAGTGCGGCGCTTGTACTGTCATCGTCGATGGTCGACGCATCAATTCCTGCCTGAGCCTGACGGTAATGCAACAGGGCGCGCGCATCACTACGATTGAAGGCCTGGGCACTCCGGATCGGCTGCACCCCATGCAGGCAGCCTTTATCAAACATGACGGCTACCAGTGCGGTTACTGTACGCCCGGACAGATATGTTCTGCGGTATCGGTGTTGCAAGAGATCAAGCAGGGCATTCCCAGCCATGTCAGCGCCAGTCTGACCGAACATCCGCAAGTCAGTGCGGAGGAAATTCGCGAACGCATGAGTGGCAACATCTGCCGTTGCGGTGCTTACTCCAATATCATCGATGCGATTACTGAAGTCGCCGGGAGGACGCTATGAGGGCGTTTACCTACCAGCGCGCCAATACCCCAGCCGAAGCTGCGGCAATCGCATTGCGCACGCCTGGAGCAAAGTTCATTGCCGGCGGCACCAATCTGCTCGATTTGATGAAACTGGAAATCGAGACGCCGACACAGTTGATCGACCTCAACGGTTTGGCGCTCGACAAGATCGAAGCCACAAGCGACGGCGGGCTGCGCATTGGTGCCATGGTCAGAAATGTCGATCTGGCTGCCGATATGCGGGTGCGACGCGACTATGGCGTGTTATCGCGCGCCTTGCTCGCCGGAGCCTCGGCGCAACTGCGTAATATGGCAACGACTGCCGGGAATCTTCTGCAGCGTACCCGTTGCCCATATTTTTACGATACCAATCAGGCGTGCAATAAACGCATTCCCGGCAGCGGCTGCGCTGCCGTCGGCGGCTTCAGTCGTCAGCATGCCATCATCGGCGTCAGCGATGCCTGCATTGCGACCCATCCGAGCGACATGGCTGTGGCCATGCGTGTGCTCGATGCCGAAGTCGAAACGGTGCGCCCGGACGGCACGATGCGCGCCATCCCGATCGCTTTGTTCCATCGTCTTCCGGGTAACACGCCGCATATTGAAAACGCCTTGGAACTGGGAGAATTGATTACTGCCGTGAAACTGCCGGCCCCGGTGGGCGGCAAGCATAGCTATCGCAAGGTGCGTGATCGCTCTTCCTATGCATTTGCATTGATTTCGGTCGCCGCCATCATCCAGCCTAACGGCACGGGTCGTCTGGCTCTGGGTGGCGTCGCACATAAACCGTGGCGGGTGGAGGCGGCGGAACAGGCCATGCCCGGCGCGCCCGCAACGGTTGTCGAGCGCCTGCTGGCGGGCGCCGAACCGACGGCGGAAAACGCCTTCAAGATTACGCTGGCGCACCGCACGCTAGGTGCGGTGTTGGCAAACGCGCAGAAGGACTGAGCTCATGAAATTCGATACCGCCGCCAGCAACAACCCGATCGACCAACTCAAGGTCATCGGTCGCGCTGTGGATCGCATAGACGGTCCGTTCAAAACCACAGGAACGGCAACCTATGCCTATGAACAACATGACCCCGTACCCAATGCCGCCTATGGTTATATCGTCGGTGCGGCCATCGCCAAAGGACGCATTGCAGCGATCGATCTGAGCCGGGCCAAGCGGGCACCGGGCGTGATCACCATTGTCACGGCCGAGACTGCCGGCAAGCTCGGCAAGGGTAACTTCAACACTGCCAATCTGCTGGGCGGACCAGAGATTGAACACTATCATCAAGCCATCGCCCTGGTGGTGGCAGAGACATTTGAACAAGCCCGTGCAGCGGCGCAACTGGTACACGCGCAATACATCAAGGACCCGCGCGCGGTGTTTGATCTGGCGGCGGCCAAAGAAACTGCCGGCATCCCCGGCAGAGGCAAACCGGATACCCAAACCGGTGATTTCTCTAGCGCTTTCGAAGCCGCGCCGGTGCGGCTGGACGCCACCTATACCACGCCCGATCAGGCCCATGCCATGATGGAGCCACATGCCTCGATCGCCGCCTGGGACGGCAATCAACTCACGCTGTGGACCTCGAATCAAATGATCGACTGGAGTCGCGGCGATCTGGCGAAGACGCTGGGCGTGCCAAAAGACAATGTACGTCTGATTTCGCCCTATATCGGCGGCGGCTTTGGCAGCAAACTGTTCCTGCGCACCGATGCCGTACTGGCCGCGCTTGGCGCACGCCAGGCCAAGCGACCGGTCAAAGTGGCGCTGCCGCGTCCCTTGATCTTCAACAACACCACGCACCGTCCGGCGACCATCCAGCGCATCCGCATCGGCGCCACCAGAGACGGCAAGATCACCGCTATCGGCCATGAAAGCTGGTCCGGAGATCTGGCCGGCGGCAAGCCCGAAAACGCCGTTGCGCCAACTCGACTGCTGTATGCGGGTGCCAACCGCATGACCGCAATGCGTCTGGCCGTGCTCGACCTTCCCGAAGGCAATGCGATGCGTGCGCCGGGCGAAGCGCCGGGCTTGATGGCCCTGGAAATCGCCATGGATGAAATGGCCGAAAAGCTCAACATCGACCCGCTGATGTTTCGCATCATGAATGACACAAAATTCGATCCAGAGAATCCAGAGCGGCCGTTTTCTCAGCGTCGCCTGATTGAATGCCTGCGTACCGGCGCCGAACGTTTCGGCTGGAACGCACGCCATTCCCAACCCGGCAAAATGCGTGAAGGCAATTGGCTGATCGGCATTGGCGTGGCGGCAGCGTTTCGTAACAATATCTCCATGAAATCCGCTGCCCGTGTACGCCTGGAAGCCAATGGCGTAGTCACGGTCGAGACCGACATGACCGATATTGGCACCGGCAGCTACACCATCATCGCGCAGACGGCGGCAGAAATGATGGGCGTGGCGCTCGAGCAAGTCGTCGTTAGGCTCGGCGATTCAAGTTTTCCCGTGTCGTCTGGATCGGGCGGGCAGTGGGGCGGCAACAGTTCCACTGCCGGCGTCTATGCTGCCTGTGTCAAGTTGCGCGAACTGGTAGCGCAGCAATTAGGCTTCAATGTAACCGACACCCGGTTTGCGGATGGATTGGTGCAGGTGAGTGGCCAAGCCGTTCCACTGCGTCAGGCTGCTGTCGCCGGGCCTATCGTCGCCGAAGACGTGATGGAATATGGCGCGTTGGGGCGGATCTATCAGCAATCGACTTTCGGTGCGCATTTTGTCGAAGTGGCCGTCGATATTGTCACCGGCGAGACTCGCGTGCGACGCATGCTCGCGGTGTGCGCTGCGGGCCGTATCCTCAACCCAAAATCGGCGCGCAGCCAGGTGATTGGCGCCATGACCATGGGCCTGGGCGCCGCCTTGATGGAACAACTGGCGGTCGACAAACGCGCAGGTTTTTTCGTCAATCATGATCTGGCGGGCTACGAAGTGCCGGTGCATGCAGATATTCCGCATCAGGATGTGATTTTTATCGATGAAACAGACCCGCTTTCATCGCCCATGAAGGCTAAAGGTATCGGTGAACTTGGCCTTTGCGGCGTCAGTGCCGCGATCGCCAACGCGGTCTACAATGCTACCGGCATACGGGTGCGCGATTATCCCTTGAGCCTGGACAAGCTGCTTGAGAAAATGCCCATCATGCTTTAACCGCTTAGGCTTATTCGAAAACAGGTAAGAAAAAATGCGTTCAATCACCACGCTACTATTCATTTTGTCGCTGTGCTTGACCAGTGTAGGGGCCTTGGCGCAGGAAGCGGTCTCCTTTGATTCGCTCGATGGCGATGCCAATGGCACTGCCGCTACCGTACTCACCGCCGCCTTGTTCAAACCAGAGGGAGTGGGGCCGTTTCCGGCCGTCGTCGCCATGCACGGCTGTGGCGGACTGATTAACCAAAAGGGTAAGCTGATGTCACGCGAACTTGCCTGGGGCAAGTTGCTGGCGTCGCAAGGTTATGTCGTTTTGTTCCCGGACAGCTTTGGCCCGCGTCAGATTGCCGGCGCCTGCGGCGATGGCGGACCAAGAGCGCGTCCTTGGGTAGAGCGCACACAAGATGCGTATGGTGCCTTGCGTTATTTGCAGGCGCAGTCCTTTGTCATTGCCGATCACGTCGCCCTCATGGGCTGGTCGCACGGCGGCGGTGTCGTGATATTTTCGATTTATTCGGGTAACAAAGCGCGTCCGGCGAGCTTGCCCAAGGGCGATTTTCGTGCCGCAGTGGCGTTCTATCCCGGCTGGTGCAGCGAAACCTCGTTTGGCGGACGCTGGAGCACCGCAATTGCCTTTCAACTGGAGATGGGGGCCGCCGACGACTGGACCCACGCACCGCCTTGTGTGGCCATGATTCAGTCGGCCATTGATCACGGCACTCCGGCCAGGATCAAGGTGTATGACGGTGCTTATCATGACTTCGATTGGCCGGGCATGGAGGTGCATACCTCTTCACCGCACGTTGGCAAGACGGTGCATACCGGCATCAATCCGGAAGCGCGCGCTGATGCGCTCGTGCGCGTACCAGCATTTCTCGACGAGTTCCTCAAGCCTTAGTTTCAGTTACGTGAGCAAATCCAAAGGAATTTATGACGGTCTCCTTGATCGCCATGCACCCAAAAAGCAAGCTAGCGCCAGAACGATGCTAACTGTGCCTAGAAAGTAGGTTAGATTTTTCCCCCTGAACAATGCAATGCATTTGCGATTGAATGAAGCAATGATAACGGCCGCATTGCCGCCATAGATTTCCAGTGCGGCAACATCAGCGTTAGCGTCTTCGATGTGAACAGGGTAGACAGTTTCGCCGACAATCCGATATTGGCTGGCATCTCTTGGCGTAGCGGGGGCTTCATAAGTGAACGCCGCACTCGTTAAGCCGAGGATCAATATTGCCATGCCCTATCATGTGCTAAAGGGTATTCTAGTAGCTTGCTTCAAGGTAAGTTTTTGGCCGACCTCTAATGCTGCGGTGGGAGAAACTATTTTTTCGATTATTTGTATTTTCCAACATACCAAATGGAACTTTGATCTACGTCAGAGCGCAAGGATGTCGTTATGTATAGGATGCAAAGAACGACTTCAACGATATGCCACAAATGCGCAGCAGAGAATATAGATCAGTGATTTTTTCTGCGAAAATTTTCGTGGCGTCGGTCTGCGTGCTGCTGGCTGCCCTTATGCTGTGGAATAGCTGGCAAGCAAGGGTAGATCAACTCGATGAGGCTAACAGTACGATCACTAATGTCTCGCGGGCATTGGCGCAGCATGCCGATGACACATTCAAGGAAGCCGATACTGCGCTCATAGGAATCGCCGAGCGATTGGCATACGATGGCAAAAGCCCGGCTGCGCTTGCAAGACTCAAGCATTTTTTGGCACAGCAGGTCGCTGAACTGTCACAGCTAGACGGTCTGTTCGTCATCGATAAGGATGGCAATTGGGTCGTCAATTCTGGAAAAACAGACAATACCCGCTTTACCAGTAACGACCGCGAATATTTTCTCTATCATCGCGCTCACACTGGCAACCTGCCTCACATTGGTCCGCCAGTTAAAAGTCGGGCCACCGGTGATTGGATCATTACCATTTCGCGGCGCATCAATGCGCCAGACGGTAGTTTCGACGGGATCGTCATGGCCGCCATCGAACTTGATTATTTCAACAAGTTCTACAACAGTTTCGATATCGGTAATGCGGGAGCCATATTGCTGGGGCTGGACGACGGCACACTGCTGGTTCGACGCCCGTTAGGCAAGGGCTCTTTCGGCATGAGTCTGAAGGACACAGCGATATTTCGCGACTATGCGTCCAAGACATCCGATGGCATTGCACGGATACGCTCCCAGCAAGATAACGTGGTGCGCATCAACAGCTATCGCCATCTAAGCCACTATCCCATGTTTATCGCCGTTGCGCTTTCTGAAGATGAAATTCTGGCGCAATGGAAAACCAACACTTTGCTGCATTTCTTCGGCTTGCTGACAATGACTGCGCTGCTCGGATTTTTCGGTAACCGGCTCATCGTACAGATCACACTGCGTGTCCAAGCCGAACGTGACGCGATAGCAAGTCGTGCGCATATCGAACATCTCAATCAGGCCTTGCAAGGCTTGGCGCTGCAGGACGGGCTGACCGGCTTGGCCAACCGACGCTGCTTTGACGACGAAATAATCAAGGAATTGCACCGCGCAACACGCAACAGGACACCACTTGCGCTGGTCATGATCGATGTCGATTACTTCAAACGTTATAACGACACGTATGGACATCTCGCGGGCGACGAATGTTTGCGAAAAATCGCCACCGCTGTGAAAGCCGCCAAAAAACGTCCAGGCGACATGGTTGCCCGCTATGGCGGTGAAGAGATTGTTGCCATGTTTCCTGCTTGCGATACCCATCATGCTGTTCAGCTTGCCAATGAAATATTATCGGCAATCCAAGCGCTCGCAATTACACATTCTGGCAATCCACCAGGTGTGGTGACGGCCAGCGCGGGTGTTGCCGTATTGGCATCGGTGATGCCGGACACGCTTGCCGAGAAAATCATCGATATGGCCGATAAAGCCCTATATCAAGCGAAATCATCTGGCCGCAATCGTGTCTGTCTATATGGTCAAGCATGATTTACGTGGCGGCATAAACAATAAACAAGGTATTTTGCGTGACCACAGATTTCTGTATCAGCTCGCTATATCTTAATTTTTTGGCCTGCTTGCCTTATACGGCGGATCACACCATAGGGAATGAATGATGACGGATTCCGCAATCGGCTTGTCCACCAATGAGGCGCTGTTTCTGTTACAACAACAGGGGCCCAACGGTATTGCCGAAGTCGTTGAACATCCGTTAGCACGCGCCCTCAAGAAGCTATGGGCACCCGTACCGTGGATGTTGGAGTTCGCCATCCTGATCCAATTGGGATTGGGAGCTTATCCTGAGGCGTTGGTGATCGGCTTGTTGCTGTTATTTAATGCTGCCTTGGGTCTCTATCAGGAAGGCCGCGCCCAAACCACCTTGGATGGGCTCAAATCGCGTCTGGCATTGGTTGCCACCGTCAGGCGTGACGGCGTCTGGAAAACCTTGAAAGCCACTGAACTGGTGGCGGGAGACATACTTAAGCTGACACTAGGCGCGGTGGTCGCTGCAGATGTGCGTATTCTCAGCGGAGCAGTCTTGCTTGATCAATCCATGCTGACCGGGGAGTCGATGCCGGTCGAAGCCGGTCCTGCCGCGCAAACTTACGCAGGAGCGCTGGTGCAACGCGGTGAAGCGCTTGCGGTTGTGTGCGCCACGGGGGCTCGCACCAAATTCGGCCGAGCCGCCGAGCTAGTGCGTACCGCCACGGTCGAAAGCTCTCAGCAAAAGGCCGTTTTCAATGTCGTGCGCAATCTTGTGTTGTTCAACGGCAGCGTCACCATTGCGCTGGCAATCTATGCCTATTTTCTGCAGTTGCCACTGACCGAGATTGTGCCGCTGATCTTGGTGGCTGTGCTGGCCACCATTCCCGTCGCACTGCCGTCGATGTTTACCCTGGCGGCAGCTATTGGTGCGCGTTCTTTAGCGTTGCGAGGAGTGCTTCCTACTCGACTATCGGCCGTAGATGAAGCCGCTGGCATCGATGTTCTGTGTTCAGACAAGACCGGCACGCTCACCCGTAATACGCTCAGCGTCGTCTCGGTTACCCCCATGCCTGGCGTTGAACATGCGCAAGTTGTGGCGTTGGCAGCGCTTTGCAGTGCTGAGGCAGGGCCAGATCCGGTCGATAGCGCCATTCGTGATGCCGCAGCATTTGAGCCGCAGATGACTAAACCCACCTTGCTCACGTTTGTACCATTTGATCCTGCGTTGAAGCGCTCTGAGGCCAGTGCACGCAACAGCGACGGTAGTATTATTTACATCGCCAAAGGGGCGTTCAGCGTGATTGCCGCCTTGTCGAATTCATCAGAGGCGGTGGCAGCAGAGAACCTTCTACTGCAAGCTAAGGGCTATCGGGTACTTGCGGTTGCAGCCGGGCCAAAAAATGCGCTCAAGCTGGTGGGACTGATTGCCTTGAGCGATCCGCCGCGCACCGATTCGCAGGCACTTGTTAGCGCCTTGGCGGCGCTAGGCGTGCGCACCTTGATGGTAACCGGAGACGCGCCAGCAACGGCACAAGTGGTGGCCAGTAAGGTCGGCATTGCGGGCGGGCAGTGGAACGGCACGCCGTTGCCGGATAATATCGATACACACGGCTACGCAATTTTTTCAGGCGTATTGCCGGAAGATAAATTTCGCTTGGTCAAGGCGCTTCAGCAAGAAGGGCACATCGTCGGTATGTGCGGCGATGGCGCCAATGACGCGCCAGCGCTGCGTCAGGCGCAGATGGGGATTGCGGTATCGAGCGCAACAGACGTCGCCAAATCGGCCGCCGGCATCGTATTGACCGAGCCCGGATTGAACGGTGTCGTCAGCCTGATCAACGAAGGCCGCAGAACCTTTCAGCGAATTCTGACTTATACGCTGCGATCCATTATCCACAAAGTTGTGCAGGTTCTTTTTTTAGGCGTAGGACTGATCATGACCGGTCAGGCGATCTTGACGCCCACGCTCATGGTGCTGATGATGGTGCTGGGTGATTTCCTGGCGATGTCGTCTTCAACGGATAATGTACGGCCGTCGCCAATGCCCAATACATGGCGAATTCGCAATCTGACCATTGCTGGCGTCTTGCTGGGCGTGGTAGACCTGCTATTTTGCGTAAGCTGCCTGGCAGCTGGAAAGTATCTGTTCAGCCTGGATCCCATCAGCTTGCGTACTTTCACCGTGGTCACGCTGGTGTTCAGTGGACAGGCGGTTTTTTATGTCGTCCGTGAAAGGCGGCATCTCTGGAGTTCCTTGCCTGGCCCATGGCTGTTGGCATCATCTGTCTTGGACCTTGGAATCATCTCTTTGCTGGCAATCAATGGTGTACTGATGACGGCACTGTCCGCCAATATCGTCATTGCATTATTTGCTGCAGCGCTGATGTTTGCATTTATTCTTGATTTCCTGAAATTGCTTTTGTTTAAACGTCTGTTGATCGCCTGAAGTTGGCCGGCATTGACTATTGACGCTGGTTTCTCATTTACGCTGTAAGCGCAGCCGCGAGGTGCGGGCAATATCGTTAGAGATCAATGTCAAGGCGTTTGTCCGCGCGCAGCATGATTTCAAAATCATCCGCAGAAATAGCACGGCTGAAAAAATACCCCTGCATCTGATCGCAACCCTGAGCAATCAGGAATTTGAGCTGTTCCTCGGTCTCCACGCCTTCCGCGATGACCTCCATATGCAGACTGTGAGCCATGCCGACTATCGCTGATGCGATTGCTGCATCTTCCGCGTTGGAGGTGATATCCGTCACAAAGCTTTTATCGATTTTGACGGTATGGAAGGGAAAACGCTTGAGGTAAGCCAACGATGAATACCCAGTGCCAAAGTCATCCAATGACAACAGAAGACCCAGTTCACGAAACGCACGCATCGTCATTTCGGCCGACTCGGCGTTTTGCATGACCAGCGATTCGGTCAATTCCAGTTCTAGCCAGCCAGGCATCAAGCCCTGTTCCGAAAGTGCAGTGCGCACGGTATCTAATACCTGGCTTTTTCTGAACTGCAAGGCAGACAGGTTGACCGCCACAGTCACAATGGGCAAGCCGGCGCGCTGCCATGCTGCCTGTTGCTCGCATACCGCGTGGATGACCCATTCGCCGATGGGGACGATCTGCTCGGTTTCTTCGGCCAACGGTATGAAATCAATCGGCTGCACGATGCCGCGCTCAGGATGAACCCAACGAATGAGCGCTTCGGCGCCGATGATCTGGCCGCTACGTAAGCTAACTTTCGGTTGAAAATGCAGTACAAACTGTTTTTTCTCCAGCGCGGTTGTCAGCATCCGCTCAAGTTGGAGCTTCTCGGCGATTTTTGCAGTCAACTCACGCGAGTAAAACGAATAACGTTGTTTGGTGGCCTTGCTCTGTTTCAACGCGGTCTCGGCATGCTTGAACAAGGTCTCTGCATTGTCGGCATCGGCCGGATAAATGGCGATGCCAAGACGGGGTGTGATATGCAGATGTTCGGCATCGATCACGAATGGTGCGCTTAATAAAGCAATCACTTGCTCGCATAATGCGGTGATGTCCTCGCCGCGGCCTTGCTCACCGACTATTACGAAGTTGTCGGCGCCAATACGGGCAATGGTGCAGTGTTGGGCAATCCCGGTGATCAGGCGTTCGGCCGCCATGATCAGCACTTGATCGCCGACATGACGCCCTTTGTCATCGTTCAATTGTTTGAATCGGTGAAAATCAATGGCGATGTTGAACACCTCATTGCGGTCGGGCGATGCGGCGCGTATCAGTTGCCCCAGACGATCCAGAAACAGCGTCGTATTGGGCAGGCAAGTCAATGCATCGTAGTATGACAAAAAGCGTGCCCGTTGCTCGTTATCGATGGCTCGCAAGGCGAAAGAGATATCGCCCGACAGTTCATTGAGAAGCTGCATCTCGTCATCATCAAAATGGCCAGGCTCGCGCGCATACAACACCATCACGCCTATGGTTTTTGCAGCGTTGAGCAATGGCAAGGCGACAATCGATAGGTAGCCGCGTCTTTGCGCGTCGCGAAAGATCGGATTGTGCTCGCCTTCCTGCCGCACGTCGTTGCACAAAATCGCTTTTCCAGATATCAAGGCTTGGTCCAGCATTCCTAATTCCTGCGACGTGGCCCCCTTTGTCAGATGCAACACCGAGGCCGCTAAGTTTTCTTCAAAGCCCTGACTGGCAAGCACGTTCAGTTCGCTGTCGTCGCTATAGTGCGTTGCGATCCAGGTGGCGCCGAATCCTCCTTGGACGTGTGCGATTCGAGCAGCCTCTTCCAGTAGCTCCTGGACTTCGTGAATACGTACGATGGCGCCATTGGTGCTGCTCAAGACGGCGTGTATGCGGCTTAGGCGTGCCGTCTTGGTCTGTTCCAGCTCGAGTTGTTTGACATAGCGTTCCAAGATGGTGGCGCGCACTAAAGACAAGTGGGTGCGTACCCGAGCATGCACCAGCGCGGGTGAAACGGGCTTAATGATGTAATCCACGCCGCCGCTTTCGAAGCCGGCCGCTTCATCACCGACCTCGCTGAGGGCCGAAACAAAAATCACCGGCACGCCTTCTGTGGCGGGGTCGGCTTTGAGCATGCGGCAAACGGTATAACCGTCCATGTCTGGCAGCTGTATGTCAAGCAGGATCAATGCTGGCTGGTGTTTCTTGGCGGCCAACAGGCATTCGGCACCGTTTCGCGCAAACACTAAACGGTAGTGGTCTACCAGGATTTGCTGCAATACCGCCAGATTAGTCGGTTCGTCATCAACGATGAGGATAAGGCCGGAATTCATCGCTCATTCCTTCAATACAAATTTAAGCTCGTGGGCCAGCCCGCGTACCAGTACTTCCGCACCCCGGAAATCGTAGTTATCGACCTTGGTCTGCAATTGGAGCACGGTATCGGGCGCAAGCAATGCCCCTAGGATTTCCAGGATCCGCTTGGCGCCTTCTGGGGTATCGGTGTCAAGTGCACCTAACAATTCTTCCAGCAACGCCGGTAAATATTTGGGGGCGACAGCCGCAGGCGGGGAGGCCGGCTGTGGCACTGGCTCGGCCGTGGTTTCAGCAGCGAACAATGCAATCGAGGCGAAGGCCGTCTGCATGGCAGCGCGCAGCCGGCCCAAGGCCTCGCCAGTATCGACGCCAGCCCCAATCGCTTCGAGTTCGGCCACAAGCCGTGCGACGTCAACGAGTGACAAATTGCCCGCCACCCCTTTGAGCTTATGCAACAATTTTGCCGCCGGCTTTTGATCCGAGGCGGCGTAATAGCCGATGAGTTGCTTGTCCCAATCAGCAAAATCGTTACCAAATTTGATCAGAAAATTGCGATAGAGCGCCACATCGGCCCAGGCCTTTAGGCCCTTGTTGATCGCGATACCAGGAAATCTCTTGTCATCAAAAGGCTCCTCTTGGGCAAACAGTTCGAACTCTTGTTGTCCGGTAGCAATCGATTCCGGTTGGCAATGGGTCAACTGCTGGATGGTCGCGATCAGCTCTTCAACATTGAAAGGTTTGCTCACGAAGCCATTCATGCCCGCCTTCAGTGCGGCATCTTGCTCTGCCTTGAAGGCGCCGGCGGTGAGTGCGACGATAGGTAGTTTGACGAATGCTGGCAACGCGCGTAATTGCCGGGTTGCCTCATAACCATCCATGACGGGCATTTGCACGTCCATCAGCACAATATCGACGCCATCCGGGTTGGCAAGCAGCCAATTGAGTGCATTTTGACCGTCGTCGGCGAGACTGACGGCAGCCCCTTCGGCTGAGACAATCAGCATGGCAACTTCGCGGTTGATTTCGTTGTCGTCGACGATCAACACCCGCACATCGGGCAGGCGCCGCCGTTTTTTCTTAGTCAGCATGCGCCGGCCGTTGGCGCGTTCGCGGCTGCTCAATGCTTCGACGGCGCAGTGATAGAGTGAGGCGCTGGTAACCGGTTTGCAAAGAATGCCATCGATGGCATCTATGTGCGCTTGTTTGAGCAACTCTTCGCGCGAAAATGCAGTCACCATCAGCACAATCGGCAATATTGCTTGCGGCAGCATCTCGCGAATCTTGATTGCCGTGCTTAGCCCGTCCAGTCCCGGCATATTCCAATCGAGCAATAAAATATCAAAGTTGCCGTTGTTATCCTGTTTGGCACGTACTCTCTCGATGGCTTCCACACCTGATTGCGCCTTGACGATATTCCAGCCGATTGATTTGGCCGTGAGCGTGAGATTTTCTAGCGCAATGTCATGGTCGTCGACGATTAAAGCATTCAGCGTGATCATCTCAAGCACGGGATATGCCGAGTTGGGGCTCCACTCGAATGGAATCGTGAACCAGAACTCACTGCCGCGTCCCGGTTCGCTGATTACGCCGATTTTTCCTCCCATCAGTTGAACCAGATGCTCGCAAATGCTCAAGCCCAGCCCGGAGCCGCCGAAGCGGCGCGTAGTCGAGGCGTCGGCCTGGGCGAATGGAGCAAAGATCTGCGCTTGCTTATCAATGGGAATGCCAATGCCCGTGTCGCTTACCGCAAAGCGCAAGGTCGCTAGCTGGTCCTTGTGTTCAAGCAGGCTGATATCGACTTTAATGACGCCATGGTCGGAAAATTTGATCGCGTTTCCGGTCAAATTGATCAAAATCTGTTCCAGACGGAGCGCGTCGCCAAGCAGTTGGCCGCCCAGCTCGGGTGGGGGAGTGAGGATCAACTCGAGATTCTTGTTACCGGCATTCGCTGCCATGATGTCCGACAGATCGTCGAGTATGGCGCCAAGCTGGAAAGGCGCATGCTCGATTTCCAAGTGTCCAGCCTCAATTTTGGAAAAATCGAGGGTATCGTTGATGATGGATTGCAGCGTCCGCCCGGCGTTGCGTATTTTCTTGATCATGTCACCTGTATTGCCTTCAAGATGACTCTGATCAAGCAGATAGGCAAATCCAAGAATGGCATTCATCGGTGTGCGTATTTCGTGGCTCATGTGTGACAGAAATTCTGACTTGAGGCGATTGGCCTGCTCCAGTTGCAGGTTTTTTTCTGCAATTTCTTGTTGTCGTTCACGCAGTTGAGCGATGGCCTGTTCCAAATCGTAATTTTTCTGTTCCAGCACGGCCAGCAATTCCGCACGGCTCTCAGCCAAGGCTCGCGCGGCACGCGTTTCGCTGGCTTCCAGTTCTTTGTTCATCAACTCCATGCGAATCCGGCGGCTGTCCTCTTCGAACTGCTTACGGCGCAATTGGGCACGCACGCGGGCTTTGAGGACGTCGAGCTCATGTGATTTCAAGACATAATCATCGGCCCCCGTGCTTAAGCCCTCAATCATTGCATCCTGATCTTCCATCGCGGTAAGCATAATGAGGGGGATGTCTCGCGTGGCCGGCGACGCTTTGATGCGGCGGCAGGTTTCCGTGCCATCCAGCCCTGGCATGAGTCGGTCAAGCAAGATGCAATCGACCGTTTGCACCGAGAGCATATCAAGCGCTTCTTGCCCCGAGTGTGCCAAAATTACGTCGTAACCCTCACCGCCCAATGTGGAATTGAGTTCTTGCAGGTAAGTCATGCTGTCGTCGACTGCCAGAATTTTCTTGGGACTTTGCAGGCTCGTTGTTGTTTTCAGGGCGCCGGAGTTGTCGATTTTTCGCAAGACAGCGGTGACCCGCGCCAACACCATGTCGAGCGATTCTTCCTTGCGTACGAAGGCATCAGCACCGGAATCCAGCGCCCGCAACTCAGCGCCGTAGGATTCCGAGCCTGTGAGTAGAATGCACGGGATATGGCGCAAAGCCGCATCCAGGCGCAGCTTGCGTACCACGGTCTGGCCATCGATACCGGGCAGCACGCCATCGACCACAATCGCCGCTGGACGATTTGCCGCCGCGCTGCGCAAACCTTCCTCGCCGCTTGCTGCGCGAATGACGTCGAAACCTTGTTCTTGCAATAATTCACCGAATTTCTCACGAAAAGTCGGACTGTCGTCGATCACCAATACGGTTGGTCGAACAGGATGAAATTCTGGTTGGGACGAGCCCTTGGGATGCACTTCGGCCAGCAATTGCACGGCCCGCGCGACCACGTAATCTCGCTCATAGGGCTTGCCGACATAATCGCTTGATCCGGTCAATAGTCCGCGGATACGATCCTTGACTTCGGCCTCGGTGGACAGCATCAATACCGGCAGATCAGCGCCTTTGGCGGTGGCGCGAAATTCCTTCAGTAGTTCAATGCCATCACCATCCGGCAGCAACACATCCAGAATGATAAGTCCGACAGCCTGCGTGGCCAGCGCCGTGCGTGCCTCCATGGCGCTAGCGCAGCAGATGGTCGTCATGCCTGCATCGGCAAAGCCTTCTTCCAAATCGGCTCGCACCGTCAGGCTGTCGTCAACAATGAGTATGCGGCGGTTCATGATCGAATGCCCTAAGCCAGCGCCGCCAATGCCGGCGCAATTTCTGACAATGACAAGATCCGTTGCGCAGCGCCAAGCAATACCGCTTCGCGCGGCATGCCGTACACCACAGAAGTTGCTTCGTCTTGCGCAATCGTCAGCGCACCGGCTTGACGCAGCATGAGCAAGCCGCGCGCACCGTCTTGCCCCATGCCGGTGAGCAGACAGGCGGCAGCCGCATGACCGTATTCCACTGCGAGAGACTCAAACAGCACATCAATGGAAGGGCGGCAGGAATGTCGTGGCGCGTCATCTGTTAATTGCAATTTGCGCCCCTGCACGACAAGATGCCGCCCCGAAGGCGCAAGGTAGACACCGGGCTTGATCAAGGGCTGTCCCACCGTCGCCAGGCGCACCTCATGACTGGTCTGGTCATCAAGCCAATCGGCGAACGCTGTATCGAAAGGCGCGTTGATATGGATGATGATTAGCACCGGCAAGGAAAATCCCGTCGGCAAGCCGCGCAACACATCAACAATCGCCCCGGGGCCACCAGTGGAAGCGCCAATGGCGACGATCTGGCAGTTGCGCGGTGCGTGTGGCGGCGCGAACACCTGCGGCACCATCGGCACCGTCGGCAACTCGCGCGCGCTTCCCAGGCGTGCACGCAGATGCGTGACGACCTTCACGCGCGCCACCAGCTTGAGCATGGCAATGTAGTGTCGCTCCCAATTGCCGTCGACATCATCGGGACGCGGTTTTTCCAGTACTTCCACGGCGCCGGCGGCCAATGCCTCATAAGTCTTGAACAGTTCGCCCCGATTGATCGAGGAAGACACCACGAGAATCGGCGTCGGACAATAGGCCATGATGTATTCCGTTGCGGTAAGCCCGCTCATGACTGGCAAGATCATGTCCAGTGAGATCACATCCGGGCGTAGCGAACGACATAGTTCAATGGCCTGTTTACCATCTTCGGCTTCGCCAACCACCTCGATAGCAGGATCGCCAGCGAGCACTTCGCACAAGCGCTTGCGCACCGTAACGGAATCTTCTACAACCAGCACGCGTAGCCGTTTCATCGCTGCACCAGATCGGTTACGCGCGCCAGAAAATCAACCTGGTCGAACTCGCCCTTGACGATGTAACCTGCGGCGCCGCTGGCGCTGCCGCGCTGACGATCTTCAGGGGCATCGCGCGATGTCACTAGAATGCAGGGTACTTCACGCAATACGGGATCGTTGCGGGTGCGCTCGACGAAGCCAAAGCCATCCATGCCGGGCATTTCGACATCGACCAAAAACAAGGCATACGCATTACGAGATGCCATATCGAGCCCTTCTTCGGCCGATGCGGCCGTTTCAACGGTAAAGCCTGCAGACTCGAGGATGCTGCATTCAAGCATGCGGGTGGTGAGCGAGTCGTCGATGATGAGAATGGGATGCAACGGCCGCTGCTGTGCAGTTATCTGAAGCACTTCTGCGCTGCCAGAATGGTGCCGCAGCATGAGCTGTTCTGGATCAAGTACCATGCGCGGATTGCCCTCGTTGTCGAGATGTACGCCTAATACGATGGGGTCGACCAAAGCCTCGCCGGGTAAAGGACGCAGCACGATGGTATCCATTCCCAGCAAGCGATCGACCGATAATGCAATAATCGTGTCGGCCACGGCAATCACGATCGCCGTCACGGCAGAAGCGCTGCGCAGTGGTTTGATGTTGGTTTTTTTCGGGCGCATGCCCAGTTGCAAGCGCATGAAGGGAATTTGTTTTCCTTCATAAATAATCGCGTCGCCCAGGGGCGCATGAGAAACTTCCTCCGCTGCCACACGCAAGGTGCGCCGCACGGCATCCAGTGGCAAAGCCACCAGTTCGCCGTCGGTTTCCAGCATTAATACGTCCAGCGCTGCCAGCGATAAGGGTACGCACAATTCAATGGAGGTGCCGCTGCCATGCTCGGTATGCGCGATCACCTCGCCGTTCAAACGCTGCATGGCGTCGCGCACAAGATCCAATCCGACGCCGCGGCCGGCCAGCTCGGTCACCATACTGCTGGTACTAATGCCGCCTTTAAATAGCAGCGCCAGCAAAGCCGATGCATCCAGTCGTTGCGTGTCGCTGGAGATATTGCCCTTTTTTTGTAGCACGCGCCGTACCGCCTCGAGATCAATGCCGGCGCCATCGTCTCGACAGAGGAACCGGGCGCGGTAGCCGTGCCGAACGATGCTCACTGTAATGCGTCCGTCCGCCGATTTGCCGGCCATTTGGCGCTGTACCGTGGTTTCGATGCCGTGCGCCACTGCATTGCGCACCAATTGAATGAGTGCGCTTTGCACTGTGTCGAGCACTTCACCGTCGATGCGCATGTCGCCGCCAATGGCTTCGAATATGACTTGTTTGCCGCTGCTGTGGGCGGCATCACGGGCGGTGCGTTCCAGCGCATTGAAGACGCTCGCCACTGGTACCAGGCGTAGACGCTCGGCTGCATCGCGCGCGGCGCGCAGTTCGCGGTCTATGCGTTCGACGCCGGCGGCCATGTTGCGCTCGGCAGCCACTGCCAGCGTCAGCATTTCTGTCATCGCGCTGTCAATTTGTGCTGCTGACAACATATTTTTCTGCGACATCGACGAGAGTAGATCCCGAATGCGCTCGACCCCGGTGAGCATGCGTTTGACGCCGGCAAGTTCATTGCCGATTTCGCCCAAGCCTTCCAGCAAACTGTCCACTTCGACCACGTCGGCACGCACAATGCGCACCACGGCATCGGGCACGGACGGGCGCGGCTCGTTATTTTCGGGTCGCGGCAGCTGTGCGATTTTTGTGATGATGGCATCCAAGGCCGCGAGGATGCTATCGACCCGTTCACGCGGCACCGGCTGTATGCCTTCGCGATAGGGTGCAAGATTATCTTCGATGGCGTGCGCCAGATCGGCGATTTCTGCTTGCCGCACGACGCGGGCAGCGCCTTTCAAGGTATGCGCCAGGCGCAGCAGGCGCATCACCAATTCCGCACTGGCGCTGCTTTTTTCCAGGTCGAGCACGGTTTTGGCGAGCTGCTCCAACAACTCGTTGGCTTCGATTCTGAAGTAGCGGTATGGATCTTTGGCCATAGCGCACTTTGTTAAGTGGCCTGCGGCTGAATCAAACGCCGCAGGTCAAGCGACAAACCGGCCAGTTGCGAAGCAGTCTGTTGCGTTTGTGCTGAACTGGTTTCGGTTTCCTGGGTAGACTGCGCGACATCCGTGACAGCAATACGCACTTGTTCTGCAGCGGTTGCTTGTTGCTTGGTCGAAAGTTCGATTTCGCGAGCAGCCTCGGTGGTGGTGCCAACCAAACCGGCAATCTGCTTGAACGCCAAGGTCACTTCGGTGAACTGGCGGGCACCGGCATCAACCGCTTTGGCGCCGCTTTCGGTGGCCATCACGGTGGTGTTGACGGCGCCGCGTACATCGTCCACCTGACTGCGGATACCTTTGGTCGAATTTGCCACGCGATCGGCCAGCTTGCGAATTTCCTCCGCCACTACCGCGAAGCGCTTGCCTGCTTCGCCGGCTCCGGTTGCCTCAATGGTCGCATTGATCGCCAGAATATTGGTTTGCTCGGCCAGTTCCGAAACGATGTCGAGCACAGCGCCGATTTCTTGCGATTTGCGGCCGAGATCAAGCATATGGCTGACCACTTGGTCAATTTGCCGCCGAATGCCGGAAATCGCTTCCTGTCCTTTGTCGACCGTACCTTCTCCTGCGCGTGCTGCGGCCGCCGTTTGTTCGGCTATCTGCGCGACCCGTTGCGCGCTCTCGGCGATCTGCCGCGAGCTCACGCCAAGTTCGCTGATCGTGGTGCTGATTTCGTTCATGGCGCTAGCTTGTTCCTTGGCCCCGGATGCTTGTTGCGTTGCAGCTGCCTGCAGCTCCGCTGACGAACTCTGCACATGACCTACCGCAGCACCGAGCTGTGTGGCTAGCGAGCGCGAGATCAAGAAACCGATAACGCTGACGAATATCAGGCAAATCAAGGTGCCGTACAAAATCGTGATCTTCGCCGTGGTGACGGTAGCCTCGGCCTCGGCCGCGCGTTTGTCGAGCAGGATGCGCTCTTCCTGATTCATCTGCTCGGCCACCTTGCGCAGATCGTCCATATAGACCTTGCCTTCATTGCCCAGGACAACTTTGAGTGCATCGTCGGCGTGGCCGGCTTTGCGCAAATCGATGGTGCGCTTGAGCTCGGCAAATTTGGCCGCCGTCAGGGTTTCCAACTGGTCGACACGGTGTTGCTGGATTTGACTATCGGCGGTCAGCTTCCTTAATTCATTAAGCATTTTGGGGGCGGCTTCGACCGCTGCAGTATGCGGTTCAAGGTAATCCAGATTGCCGGTCAGCAGATAGCCTCGCTGTCCGGTTTCGGCATCCTTCAAATTGCTGAGATAGCTCGCAATCTGTTCCGCCACTTTGTACGAATGGGTTACCGAGTAACTGGTGTCGATCAAGGCGTAGGTACTCCAGTAACCGACAGCGCCGACAATGATCAGAAAAAGGGAAGAGATCGTGAAGCCAAATGCCAGTTTTCTGCCAAAGGTCCAATTTTTATTCATGATTGATGACTCCTTGTTTCATCGACGGATGTCTTTGTCGCCGAATGTCTTTCAATAACGACGGTATATTGATGATGGACAGCAGTGCATGTTCGGTGCGGACAGCATCATTGAGATGCGGTCGGACGACAGATGGCACCGGGGCAGCGGCTTGTTCCGTCACAAAAATTTGTTCTGGAGGCACCGCCAAATGCGCTTCGAAAGCGTCAAACGCCAGTGCTATCGGCTCACGCTCGCGCAACAAAACCAGCCAGCGCGGCGGCGTTTTTCGCGGGTAGCCAAGCAGCACTGCCAGGTCGTACACGGCGGCGATCTGACCGCGAAATCCGGCCATACCCACGAGCGCGCCAACCGGAGAAGGCAACGGCATGATGCGGCGGTCGACATACAAGCCGCCGATATCGGTAATTTTCATCGCGTACTTAGCATCGCCAATGCGGATGACCAGCAGCTTCTCAAGGCTGCCGGTTTCCATACGCGGCGCTAACGTGAAGCCGTGATCGAATTCTTTTTGCAAAGCGAGCAACTGTGCATTAGGCGCTACATTGGCCTGGCTCATACTGATTCTCCTAAAGCTGCCAGTTCAGCCCGGCACAAGCCGATCAGCGCCTCGCGCTTGAAACCGCCGCCGAACAACAAGACGCGCGAGGCTTCTTCCTTTTGCAACAAAATGAGCGCTTCACTCAGATCGCGATACGCGCCTTGACGATCGCCACGCCTGCGTGTCAACAAGCCGATATGAAAGCGCGGCATGGCAAATTCAGGATCCAGGTAGATGGCCGCCTGGTCGTGTTCGATGGCGCCCTCGGCGTCGCCCGCGCCTTCTCGGCACAAGGCCAATACATAGTGTGCGCCGGCACTTAATTCGTCGCGCAGCAATAATTCGCGGCACACCGCTTCGGCCTGTACCAGGGCGCCGCTATGGCTGAGCGACACGGCTTTGAGCAGCAGCACATCGGGGTCATTGGCCTGTTCAGTAGGCAAGCCGCTGATTTGTTCAAGCGTCAGATTGAATTGTTCTCTGTGCAAGAATTCGAGTGCGCGATGCAAATCTGCGGTGGGGTGAGCAACAAGTGCGGCTGGCTTGATCGCGTCCACCTTTTGCTGTGGAATCAATGCATGGATACGGTCGGAGGCATCCTTAATCGTTGTGATCCAACTGGTATCCAATTTAGTCGAAGTAGGGTACCAGCTTGCCGGGAGTGGATTGTCGATGTTCGCGGCCGTCGTCAATTGCTCTTTGCGCTGGTAATAAAACGTTCCATGCGAATGACAAAGGTGGAAATCATTGGAAATCCCACGCAAAGTTTCAGCGTGACCAAGAAACAAGTAGCCACCTGGCACCATCGCCTGCGCGATGCGTCGAATGGCTGCCTGCATTTGCGCGGCGTTGAAATACATCAGGACGTTACGACAAAATACGATATCAAATCTGGTCGGTTGCCAAAATCCAGGGGCATCTTGAGATAAATTGCGTGCTTCGAAATGCACTGCACGCCGTATGACATCGTCCAGCACAAACAGATCGCCGTCGGATTTGAACCAGCGCGTTTTCAGATTGTCTGGGCATTCACGCAGGGACCAATTGGTATAGCTTGCCAGCGCGGCTTTTCGTAGCATCGCAGGATTCACATCTACCGCAGTGATGGCGATGTTTTCTGCCCACGCCGGGAAATATTCGCGCGCTGCGATCGCCAGCGAATAAGGCTCGTCGCCGGATGCGCAACCTGCTGAAAGTACCTGGATGCAGCGATCATTGTTGATAGCGGCTGCGCGTGTGGGGAGGGCGATAGCGCCATAGGCTTTGAATTGTTCGATATTACGTAGGAAATACGTTTCGGTGACGGTTAATTCCCGAGCCAGAGATCCGATCTCTTCAATTGTACGAACATCGGTGAGGCGATCCAGGTATTGTGCATAACTCTCCCCATGCGCAAGAACACGATTTTGTAATATTTTGGCAAGATTGCCGAATTTTGATTCGTCGAAATACAAGCCCAACAGATTGACAATGAGCATCTGAAAGCGACTTACTTCTTGCGAGTCGGGTGCGCTGATCATTGTGGTCCGCCGTGCAAGTCGAGTGCAGCCCAGGCCGCATCAGAAATCAGGTGCGCTGCCTGCAAAATCAGGATCAATTCGGCATCAAGGGTCCTTATCGTTTCGATTGCTCCGACGTCAACGGCACCTAATAACGGAGAAATTTCTGCCGTGGTTTGATTGCTTAAAAGACGCACGCCGATAACGTCATCGACGGCAAAGGCGACACGCCGAGCACCGAGCTTGAGTGTCACGAAACGCGTATGAACTGGATATTTCGTAGAACCGAGTAAGCAGGCCACATCAAGCACCGGCACGACGCTGCCGCGAATGATCGATACGCCGAGCAAGAAAAGCGGCATGTCCGGCACGGGTTCTATCGGCAATGATCGCATCGTTTCTGATACGCTCTCAACAGGCAACGCACATAGACGCAGATCACAATGGAAGAGCAAAAATAACGCAGGTCGCGAATTGTCCTCTGGTCGACTCATGATTGTCTCCCTGCTGAGTATTTGATGCGTCGTACGATTTTCCCGGAATTGCCAATGGTCTTTCGAATACGCTAATACAGAGATGACAATACTACGTGAACTTTAGCAACTATGAATGAGCGATACGTTCACTGTCAATCAACTTGATGCTGGTGAGTTCAAGCATTTCTTTTCAATGGAAAACATACTTCGTAGTTTCAATTGCATTAATCACAACGAGGTCCCATCTTGAGTAGTACTATCATCGGCGAATGAGTGCGACGGCTGTCGTAGCGGGCCGACATTAGGCAAGCTGCCGCGGCGAAATGTGGGCCGTTCTGGTTGCTCGCTAGTGGCTGACAGTACACAGAATCCAATCAATACATTTGAAAGACCGACATCATGCTTACCCGTCATCCGCATCTGCTTGAAGTGCCGTTGAAATCGCTGCGGCCGACCCAACTCACGGTCGGACTTGCCGAAGTCGAGAGAAAACGCCAGTCCTGGAAAAATCTTCATCCTGAAGCGCGCCAGAGCTACTTGGAAAACCATTGTTTTCCAGGTGTGCTAGGTCCCAAGGATCATTACTTCATCGTCGATCACCATCATCTCGGCCTGTCCCTGATGGAAGAAAATATCAAAACAATCAAGTTCATGCTGCTGAAGGATCTGAGCGCACTGAGCGTCGATGAGTTTTGGGTGGTGATGGATCATCATCAATGGGTTCATCCCTACGACGCCAATGGTAAGCGTTGCGATTTCGATGCAATACCCAAAAAACTCGTAGAATTAATCGACGATCCTTATCGTAGCCTCGCCGGTGAAGTCAGACAGGCGGGCGGATTTCCGAAAGAGCAGCAGCCGTTTTCTGAGTTTTTATGGGCAGATTTTTTTCGCCGCAGAATTCCTGTCAAGATGATTACGCATCAGCCGAGCCAGGCCTTGAGCGCCGCCATGCAGTTGGCGCACAGCCAGGCGGCCGCACATCTGCCAGGATGGAGTGGTCAAGTGGCAGGCGTCACACATTGATGCACAGGTTCTTGTGGCAGAAAGAACGACAAGGAAAAATCAGCGCAACTTGGTGCGCTGATCGTGCCCACGCTACCTAGCGTAAAACGTTGACGCTAGTTGATGTATTCAAGTGCAGTAGGGCAGGCAACGGCGTTGGTTTCTGGATGGTAGTTATGGCGCACTGCTGGCATCAAGATCAATATCAAGACGGGGCAGCATCACATTGCGGCTGCGTAGCCATGCGTGGTCTGCAAGTGCCAGCATTTCTCGATCGCCTCGGCTATCACCGTAGGCGTACATTTCTTGTGGTGGATGACCATCAAACCATTGTTGCAGCCGTAGCACTTTCTGCGGCCCCCAACAATTCTGCGTAGCCAGACGTCCGGAGAAGCGTGCATTGACAAATTCAAGTTCGGTCGCAAGAACCGCATCAAAGCCCGTATCTGTCGCCCAATATTTCAGATACAGCGACGGCGATGCACTGACCAGAACAAGTCGATGACCGCGTTCCTTGTGTTCCTTGATTTTGACGACCATTTCGGGACGAATCAGGCGCGGTAATTTGTGCGCGACATACTGCCGCGCCATTTCTTCGAGTTCGGTTTGACTCAAGCCGCCGATGGTCGCAGCAAGAAAATGCACTTTTGCAGCGGCTCTATCACTGAAGCCGAGCAACATGCCGGCGATCCAGGGCGATGCGCATAGTGCAGCGACTGCAAATCGCCGAGTGCCGACGGCATAACGTAAAAAATCTCGCAAACTGTCGGATCTGGTGATGGTGCCGTCGAAATCAAAGGCGGCGACGATCTGGTTTGAGTGCATGGCAGGTTGCGATGATGGATTTTTCATTTTTTCAGTTCAGTGACTTGTGATCAGAGACGGGGATATTAAGCAGCGCGTGCAGCTCATACAGCGCGGGGAAGGACGGTGGATGACGGATTTACGCTTGATTTTGACACTTAGTCGCTATAGTAAAAAATAAGTAAAATGAGCAATCGAAGTGGGAGTGGATCGATAGTATGAATGTAAATCCCGCTCCAAATCACGCTCGCAAGACGATTGGCAGCGTAGGCAAACGTCTCTAGCCGTCCTCACTGCGGCCAAAAATTGAAAGGAAATGCAATGGAACTCAAACGCGTAGGAACCTTGACGTCAACCAAAGGTTCAGAGTCTACCTTTACTGGTCAGGTCCGGCTAGAAAAGCTGAGCACCCCGCCAGCACCGGCGCGTACCTCTTGTGTCAGCGTCACCTTTGAGCCGGGTGCGCGTTCGGCGTGGCATACGCACCCCTTGGGGCAAACGCTGATCGTCACCGCAGGATGCGGTTGGACCCAATGCGAAGGCGGGCCGATTGTTGAAATCCGCGCCGGCGACGTCATTTGGTGTCCGCCGGGTGATAAACACTGGCACGGTGCAACGTCGACAACAGCGATGACGCATATCGGCATTCAGGAGGCGCTTGATGGCGTCTCAGTGGTGTGGATGGAGAAGGTCACCGACGCCGAGTACATGGCGGGACCGCCGGCCGAGGCGTATCGACATCACTGCTGAACTGAGCGGTGATGAGGGCTATCGCGGTTCTCGTTGTGGTTCTCAGATGGCACATCCCTAGATCGATTTTTGCTTCACGCCAATCGAAAAACCAAGGCAGCTTGCCACTTGTTCAATCCGACCCGACGCTTTAGCTGCGGAGCTTGGTCGGACGCAAAAATACATGCTGTCGATGTTATATAAACTTACTTTTAAGAGACAAATTTACTTCGCTTAGTTACGCCATGTAATATATGAAATCCCATGCGGGTGATTTATCCCTCGTATCTCCACTAGTAGGATGACGTCACTAAATCACCCACACTGGAGAATCTGATGAAAAAAAGCATTATTGCTGGCCTGTTGGCCGCTGCCGCTAGTTTTGCCCACGCCGGCACGGTGCTGGTCGTGCTGTCGAATCAGGATCAACTGAATCTGAAAGACGGCAAGATCATGCAAACCGGCTTCTTCTTGAACGAATTGATGGAACCGGTGCAAGCCTTCGTCGAAGCGGGCCAAACTGTCGTATTCGCCACCCCTAGCGGCAAGGCGCCAACGGCAGATCAAAAATCGAATGATGTGAATTTCTGGGGTGGCAACGAAAAGGCGCGTCAAGAAAGTCTGGCGCTGCTGGACACGTTGAAGCTGACCTCGAAGACAGGTTCGCCGACGATCAGCTTGGCGCAGGTCAAGAAAATCGGCTACGACAAGTTCGATGCCGTGTTCGTACCTGGCGGCCATATTCCGATGCAAGAGCTGCTCAAGGACCGGCAACTGAGTGAACTGCTGAGCAACTTCCATGAACAAGGCAAGGTCACCGGCTTCACCTGCCACGGCACCATCGCCATGGTGTCGGCAGTGCCGGATGCTCGTGGCTTTGTGAGCGCACTGGAAGCGGGCAAGAAGCCGGCAGCGCCAGCCAACTGGATTTACCAGGGCTACAAAGTCACTGCCTTCACCAACGAAGAAGAAGAGCAGGCCAAAGGCTTCCTGAACGGCGGCCATATGAAACTGTTCCCGCAGGATGGTTTGGTGGCAGCCGGTGCCAACTTCGTCGAAGCCAAGGCTTGGAGCGAGAATGTGGTCGAAGACCGCGAAGTGATCTCCGGTCAGAACCCACAGTCGGCCAAGGCTGTCGCACTGGCCATGCTGGCAAAACTGAAGTAATTCAGCAAGACGGCAATGAAAGGCGTCATCGCGCATGGCGGGCAAGCCCGCAGTGCAGGTGGTGCGAATCTAGCCGCCAGCCGGCATCGGGTATATTGTTGATATGCTTGATCGCCGGCGGTTTTCCATGATGTTGAAGTGATGCAAAATTCTATCCGTGGGCAATCGGCCGGATGTATTTTTCGGCGGTTAGTCAAGCCAGCGTTGTTTGCTGCCGGCGTTCGAAATAGAAAAGGTTGACAATTGAGCATCCCTACTTTGCGCACATTCATGCCCGTCTGGCAGGGTTGGCTTGGAATTGCCATGGGCCTGGCAATTGCAGGCGCGGCAGGTGTAACAGGCGTAGCGGGGGCGTCACCGATCACGACGGATGCACCACCAATCACAAGTCTTGCCGATGGCCAGAGCGGTATCGTTTCCTTTGAATCGATTACCCCCAAGAATCCTAGAGATTTCATCTTGCGTTCGACTAGTGTCAAGACCGTGATTGCCGGGTCGCTGTCCTTGCCTGACACGATGGCCAATACAAATACAAATACGATCACCAATCCCGTTCCCGCCGTGATCATTCTGCACGGCAGCAGTGGCGTCAATCCTGGTGAGTGGGTCTGGGCCAAACGAATGAATGAATTAGGGTATGCCAGTTTCGTGGTGGACAGCTTCACTGGCCGCGGCATCACCAACACGGAAGAGGATCAAGCTCAGCTCTCCATGACAGCCGATATTGCCGATGCCTACGCAGCCTTGCGCCTGCTCGCTACCGATCCTCTCATCGATAAAAAAAGAATTGCCGTGATGGGTTTTTCGCGCGGCGGCATTGCCGCACTTTATTCCTCACTCGAACCCTTCCGTCATGCGATGATCGACGATGACCTTGGCTTCGCCGCTCATGTTGCGTTTTATCCATCGTGCAGCATTCACTACACGTCAGCGTACATGGATGGCGCACCTATTTTGATGCTGCTTGGCGGTAAAGATAACTATACCGCTGCGGTACCCTGTATCGACTATGCCAAGGATCTGAGCGCGCGGCGAGGGCAGGTGGTCGTGAAGATATATCCCGATGCCTATCACGGCTTTGACAGGCCGACGCGGTTGCGTGTTGTCCCGCGTGCGACCACGGCGCGCGAGTGTCATGGCAGCTATGATTTGGATGCCGCAAAACTGACCATGTTCGATCATGGTCAAGCGCTCTCAGGTAGGGAAGCCGCGCTTGAATCCAAGCGATGCTTAAGCTATGGGGTCACGCTTGGTGGTGATCCGCAGGGCCGCAAGCAAGCGCCCATTGACGTTGAAGATTTTCTCAAATCGGTGTTTGGGGCAAATAAATAGTCACGACGAGAGTAGGCTTCATCAGTTTTCTGAATGACTTTCTGGTTGGCACGCTTCCCCAAATCTTGGCAAGCAAGTCAGGGTGGCGGTGTTGGTTGCTCGCGGTAGGCGTTCGGGCGCCGCAAATGCGGATATTTGACGATATGGCTCAACGCGACCGCGGCTGCAGCAAAGCCGGATACTGCACCCAAACCCAAGGCCCAGCGTGGTCCCAGTGTATCGGCCACCCAACCCACCAGTGGCGCACCAATCGGCGTCGTGCCGACACCCACTGCCAGTCGCAGCGCCATGACGCGTCCCCGCATCACCGGATCGGTCGAGAGTTGCAGCATGCTGCTGGTCGCATTGGTAAACGTCAGCGCCGATACGCCAATGACGACCAAGCTGACGCCAAACATCCAGGCGCTGGGCGCGAGCATGGCCAATACAAAGCCACTGCCGAACAATGCGGCACCGAACCACAACAGTCCGAAATGGGGCCGCTCGCGTCCCGTGGCCAGCAGTGCCCCAAGCACCGTGCCGACTGCCATGACGCCAGTCAATAGACCGTATTGGCTGGCATCACCATGAAATACATTGACTGACATGGTCGAGATGAAAATCGGAAAATTCAGGCCGAAGGTGCCAATCAGGCACAGCATGCATAAGATCGCTTTCAGGTCGGGACGTAACCAGACATAGCGAAAACCCTCGACCAGGCTGCCAGGAGCGCGTCCGGCGCGGATATTGTGCTGTAGTTCGTGGCGCCGTAACAACTGCAGCGAGCCGAGCACTGCCGCAAATGATGCCGCGTTACACAAAAATGCCCAGCCACAACCGACTGCGGCAATCACCAACCCGGCCACCGCCGGACCAAGCATCCTGGCGATATTGAAGGACATCGAGTTGAGTGCTACCGCATTGCTCAGGTCATTTTCCCCCACCAGGTCCGAGACAAAAGTCTGGCGCGCCGGCGCATCGAGTGCCGACACACACCCAGACAAAAATGTCAGCAGGTAGACCTGCCATAAGCGGATCAGTCCCGAGATGCTCAACAGACCTAATGCCAGAGACAGTATGCACATTGCAAGCTGCGTTGCGATCAGCAGCCGGCGCCGGTCAAAACGGTCGGCCGCATATCCACTCCAGGGCAGCAGCAACAATTGCGGCCCGAACTGCAATCCCATGATGACACCGACGGCAGTCGCACTATGCTCCGTGAGCTGTGTCAGGACCAACCAATCCTGTGCGGTGCGTTGCATCCACGTACCCACATTGGATACCAGTGCACCGATCGTCCAGACACGGAAATTGAATACCCGCAGCGCACGGAAAGTGGCGATCGCCATCGCCTAGGAACCTGACAAGCGGCCACCGTGAAAGCGCCCAAACAGATGCGCCGCCAGCCATCCCATGAGCAGGAAACCCGCGCCGGCAGATAATGCATGATCGGCCATCCGAAGATCGAAATGGCCTACCTGGACCAACAGCAGGTAGGCCACGATGAGGTTGGCAAAACCCCAGAACACATTCACCGTCGATGAAGAAAGTCCTTCCCCATGCGGCTTGGCAAATGGACTTTGAAAGGCTCGCCCCATCATGCCACTGACAAGGTGGGGGATAGCGTTGGCTAGAAATGCAGCCCCAAAGAAATACGCCAGATCATATAACCATGCCATGCTCACTCCTTGTTATCCAACAACGTAATAAGTGCCATCGAGGAACCAGTCTCTCCCAACTTTGGAAAAATCCGGGTCACACTATGGGCGTGTGCTTGTGCATCGCCATCGGTGATTGCATCAATGGCAAAACTGAGATTGAATCCGAGCTCGTAGGCATGACGTGCGGTCGCCTCCACACCGTTGCTGGTGGCGATGCCAACCAGCACAATCTGCGTGACGCCCTGCTGCTTCAGATAAGCCTCCAGGTCCGTATTGGTGAACGCACCCGGCGTACGTTTGGTGACGACATGGTCCTGCGGCTGTCGATTCAGTGCCGGCAACAGCTCAGCAAAGTCTGGCGCAAACGGCTCCGCACGCAGTGCGCGTTCAGAACGTCCCGGCGGTTTGCCGGCTACATTGACCAGCACCACCGGCAAGCCATGTCGCCGAAAGGCGTCAATCAGAGCGCATGCGCGCGCGACAATCTCGGACAATGGATGCACCAGCGTGAGTGCGCTCATGCCCTGTTGCAGGTCAATGACGACCAGTGCAGTTTGTGGATCAAGTGTGGTAATGGGCATCGTATTTAGCTTTCCATTGTTCTGACGTGAGAAAACCGCGGCCGGCAGGAGCCCGGCTGTAAAAAATATCAAATAAAAACGCTTAGACGTCGCCCAAGCGTTTGATCAGCGTAGTTGCAGCGATCAAAGTCTGTTGTTCATCGGGGCCCAATTTCGCGATTGCCGCCAGCAACCATTGCTGCTTGGCGATGTTGCGCTGACGTCGAACTGCCACACCTTTGTCGGTCAGGGAAAGCAGCAGCTGGCGTCCATCGGTCGGATGCGGCCGGCGTTCGATCAGGCCATCTTGCTCCAGATCGGCAAGGGTTGCCCCCATGGATTGCGGCTTCACCGACTCCAGACGTGCCAGTTCGGCGGTAGTCATCGGCCCGCCCCGATCCAGCCTTGCCAGTGCCGAGGTCTGCGACCAGGTCAGGCCTGCATGGTCCACTTCCTGGCGCAGCCGTCGCAGCAATTGGCCAATCGCCAAGGTCAGATCGACCACAGCACCTTCCAGATTTACGGGGGGCTCAACGTGTTTAGTCATGAATGTATGTTACAAGTAAACAGGCTAACTTGCAAGTTTACCTGCTTATATTGAAGTATTGCAAATGAGTAACTAGCGAAAGGGATACGCTAAGGTTTGGCTACGGCCTTAGGAGGCAGCGCTGATCAAAGCAAAAAATGCTGTATATAATTACAGTTACAAAGAGAAAAGAAAGGTGGACCCAATGCTTGACCACATGACGTTCCGCGTCAGCGACATCGCAAAGACCAAATCTTTTTATGAGCCCATTCTTCATACGCTAGGCTATCGCGTTGCGTATGAAGGTTTTCATGGTTTCAATGCCATTGGCTTTGGCTTTGGCTACATCGATCCTACGCAATCTGGTGGTGAGAAAATCGATACCTGGTTTGTGGATGGACCGTCCCCCCATGGAGGTGCTGCGACCACGACTGGATGCCACCTTTGTTGGCATGCTCAGGATCGAGCGAGCGTCGATGCTTTTTATGCCGCAGCATTAAAAGCTGGCGCTAAAGACAATGGGGCACCGGGCCTGCGGCCACATTACCATCCTCACTATTACGGTACTTTCGTGATTGATCCAGAAGGCAATAATATTGAGGCCGTTTGTCACTTACCAGAATAGGCTCTCTTGAGGACTTGGCGCGACAATGTGATCGAAGACCGCGAAGTGATGTCCGGCCAAAATCCACAGTCGGCTAGTAGGGGCGCCCTAGCCCTTGATAGTATTGGCTGAACTGAAGTAATTCACAATGAAACACGTCACCTAGCGTTCCAGGCAGGCCTGGGCGCTAGGTGACGCGGATCTTAATCGACGGCCAGTATCAAGCTGGTCGAATGCGTTTCCTACGCATGGCGGTAAGGGCTGTTATGTCAGGGCTAGATACCGATAAATTCCAGCCTGACCTTCAGCGCTTGCGGTCATGATTTTTTCTGATCACGTTCGAGCGCAGTTTTGCATCCCGGGCATGATGTCCGATACCGGAATCATCAGAAAGTGGACCATGTCCGCCGTCAATAACAAAGCCTCTGACTATCTGCGGCACTTTCCTGAATAAAGGAATTTTGAAGATGGATTTCATGAACGCCTCCAGTGTGTACCTCGAACAACAATTAATGCACCGGCTCCACGCCGGCAACGTGCTGCGTGCCTGCCTGTGATGCCAACGATACTGCAACAGCAACAGCTGGGTTCATGCTATCGACCATCGCGCTAGGAATCAGGATCGTCGTACCACGCTCCTTGGTGGTTTCATAAATGATGTTCATCGCGCGCAATTGCAGAGCGGTCGGTTGGCCGGCGTATATTTTTGCCGCAGCAACAAATTTCCCGGCGATTTCAGCTTCTGCCGATCCGAGAATAATGCGTGCCTGCTTTTCGCGCTCAGCTTGTGCCTGACGAGACATGGCATCCTGCAAAGCGACTGGAATCGCGACATCGCGAATCTCGACAGAGCTCACAGTAATCCCCCAGGCAACCGTTTTTTTACCGATACTCTCACACAATTGCTCATCAGCAAGTTTGCGATCCGACAGCAAGGCTGCCAGCATCGAAGAGCCAATCATTTCACGCAGCGATGTTTGCGCCACACGATCAATCGCCTGCTGGTAATTGGTAATGGCCAGCGCCGCTTTCTGGGCATCATAGACATGCCAGAAAATGACCGCATCGACATTCACCGGTACGGTGTCGCGCGTGAGCGCCTGTTCCGCATTAAATGCAGTGGTTTGGATCCGTTCATCGATGATGGCGACAATGTTGTCGACAATTGGAATGATGCTGAATAGCCCCGGTCCTTTGACAGCGTGCAGTTTGCCGGCACGCAATATGACGAATTTTTCCCAGGTGTTGGCCATCTTTAAAGACAGCATGACGACGCCGCCCGCCACACAAAGCAGAACGCCGGGCGCCTCATAGCCGCTGTATGCAACAAGCGCACCAAGCGCGACCAATACGGCAACGATGGAGGAGGTGATCTGATTCATGGCAAGCCTCGCTTTCCAAAAGTGATACGATCAATTCAATACCGAACTACTGCATCAGCAGTATCGTAAAACGATGGTTCTTGTCTGTACGCCAACCCACATAGCGTACACAGATGATCGGGCCCGACAACCGCGGAGGTACCAATGGATGTGCATCCATATCCGCAGCAAAACCAGTTGCTGGCGGCCTTGCCGGCAGCTGACATGGCGCGCTGGCTAGCGCAGTTGGAGTTGGTCGATATGCCGCTTGGAGATGTCTTGTACGAATCTGGTGGCAAGTTGAGTCATATCTATTTTCCAACCACATCGATTGTGTCGCTGCTGTATGTGCTGGCAGATGGCGCTTCGGCCGAAATTGCGATTGTCGGGCGCGAAGGTCTGGTCGGTATTTCACTCTTCATGGGTGGAAAATCGACACCCAGCCGTGCCGTGGTTCAAAGCGCCGGTCAGGCATATCGACTGAGCGCGCAGGTAATGCTGCAGGACTTCAATCGCGGCGGGCCAGTATTGCATTTATTGTTGCGCTATACGCAGGCGCTGATCACACAAATGGCACAAACAGCAGTCTGTAATCGCCATCATTCGCTCGATCAACAGTTATGCCGTTGGCTGCTGCTGAGTCTGGATAGACTCGATTCCAACGAGCTCAAGATGACGCAAGAATTGATCGCCAATATGCTGGGAGTACGGCGCGAAAGCGTGACTGAAGCGGCTGGTCATTTACAGGATGCCGGATTGATTCGATATCATCGCGGTCATATATCGGTGCTGGATCGCGTAGGGTTGGAGCGCCGCACCTGCGAATGTTATGCCGTAGTCAAGAGAGAATATGAACGCTTGCTGGCTGCGCCATTTGGCGCCTGCCCATGACGTTTTTGCATGCCATCAACATCCGGAAATAGTCACAGAGCGCTACGGTTGAACGGCCATGCGTTCTGAGCAGCTTTGCACCTGCCTTGTTGCCGGCCAGATGGCGAGCAAGTTTATCGGACATGGGACGGTGAACAACCGAAACGCTCTCGAAAACGCACAGAAAACCTCGACGTTGCTTGATAACCGCAGTCTTCAGCTACCTGCGGAATGCTCCTGCTTGTGGTCTGCAATAACGTCATGGCATGATGCATGCGCACCTCCAACAATAGCGCATCAAAGCGCAAGTTTTCGGCGGCCAGTCGTCGCCTGAGCGTCGCTTCGCTCATTGCCAGTGCGCGACCGGCTTTTGCGGTCGTCCAATGTTCGCCAGGAGAATCGATCAGTACGCTCCTTAAAAGATCGCCGACAGATTGCTTGGCGGGGCGTGAAAATAATATGCCGCGATCAGCCAATGCGATCAAAAGACCGATCAGGCGATGCATCAACGCGCGCTCGCTGACCCGCGCGGCATCCATGCCATGCATGCAATAGTTCAGGGTTTCCGCTAGATCATCGTCAAGATTGAGCTCGCGACAATAGGTGACCGGAGAGCACGCCGCATCTCCCGGTTCGTGCCGTTTGTAAAATTCCAGCAGCACTTCCGGTGAAAATGCGAGAAATAGCGAGCGAAAAGTCAAATCCGCGCCGCCCGGCGTCTTTTGAATATCCGCGCACACATGTTGTGCCACCGCCATGAGCCTTGATGATGCCTCCAGGGACGCTATCTGACTACCATTATCAATAGTCAGTTTGCCGGACCAGACCAACAATATTGTCGCCTCAAAAAAACGAAAGCGACTGGCGTTTTGCGGCTTACGCAAGCATGGCTGTGCCAGCATGCACAAGCCACGTCGCGCAAGCGGCATGCCAGACGGCAGGACCCATTGACTACTGTCAGTTGAGCCATTGCCGAGCTGTTTAGTCTGGACCGACCGAACCGTTTGTGTGTCGCTACTTACCACGGCGTCCATCTGCTTGAAAGCATGTCTAACTTTACCGTACGTGCGGGTTAAGGGTATAGGTGCCGGTGAGTGTGGCTTCGCCCAACACGTGGTTGGCGATGGCGAGGCGAACGTTTGTGCCGTTCAGTGGAAGCGCTATCTCCAGGCGAGCAATATCAAGCGCATATAGTGTAAAGACATAGTGATGCATGAGCGCATCGTTCCATGGAGGGCAGGGGCCATCGTAGCCATAATAGTTCCCGCTCATATTTTCGTCGCCGGCAAACCAACTTGTATAGTCGTTGATGCCATGCGTCATGGCGCCGGCCGTTTCGGGTCCGACCTTTCCGCGCGGCGTCACGCCATCGCTATGACTACCCGCGACGATCTCACGCGTAGTCGCCGGGAGATCCAACAGCAGCCAGTGAAAGAAATCGACACGGGGCAGGGTTGCCGGCACCTCTCGATTTTCTTGGTTGACGTCGTCGCCACGACTCGGTACGTCCGGATCGTGGCAGATCAAGACAAACGATTTTGTGCCAGTCGGGACATCGCTCCAAGCCAAATGCGGATTGCGATTGCTGGACAGGGCGATATGGTTGATAGGGTCTATCACCGCGAACGCGAATTCGCCGGGTATCGCTGTATTGTCAGAGAAGCTTTCACTGATGAGTTTCATGGTGCAATCATTTTCTATAAAGGTCACAGAGGTGTCGCAAAATTATAGTCGGCAACAACGCATTTTTACTTACCAATCCGATCAAAAATAATGCAATTCCGATCAATCTGATTGGAATTGCATTAAGTCTTCGCTGTCATGATGTCTCGGCATAGCGCCCTCAGCAAATGGCATCCGAGCGGTTCCGAGTATTGCATCAGGCTGAATAAATTTACACCTTTGGCCGAAAAACTAATTTGTGGCCACCTGTATCAGCCCACCACTGTTATCGGCGACAGCCACCTGGTTTCTGCCGCCACGCTTGGCGTGATACATCGCCGCATCGGCCGATTGCAGTAGTGCGCTGGCCCCAGCCCCAGCCAATGTAGTCATAGCGACACCGAAACTCGCCGTCGCAGAGGCGGATTTTCCCTCATGTACAAACGCAGTACTTGCAATGGCTTGGCGCAATGATTCTGCCACGATCAGTGCTCCCTCCAAATCGGTGCCAGGTAGCAGCACGCAGAGTTCCTCGCCGCCATAACGTCCGGCGCTATCGATGATGCGCAGGCGTGTTTTCAATATCTCACCCACAGTACGCAAGATAACGTCGCCCATCGCGTGACCGTAACCATCATTGATTTGCTTGAAATGGTCCAAATCGAGCAGCAGCAGCGCCAGCGGTGAATCAAAGCGGCGACTGCGCTCATATTCGCTCTCCAATTTATCCAGGAATGCACGGCGGTTCAACAGTCCGGTGAGTGAGTCTTCCGTTGCCAGGCGTTGCATCATGACCAGCGCCTCTGCCATCTCTCGATCTCGCAACCTTAAATCCATCAAGGCAACCACTTGCCGCGCCAAACGAACCAATAAATTCTTGCACGCATCGCTGAGTACTGCAGGTTTGGTATCGAGCACACACAAGGTCCCAATACGCATGCCATCGCTGGTGACAAGGTTGGCGCCGTTGTACATTTGGTAGAAAGGTGGCCCCGCCGTGAGCGGGATGCATGCAGTCCGGTGATCCTGCCTCAAGTCTGGAATCGACAGCAGGACATCTTCCAGAATAGCCCAGGAACAGTAATCCAGGTCCCGTGGCGTTTGCGTGGCCTTCTTCCCGACGCTTGCCTTGTACCAGACCCGATCGGCGTCAACGAAAGAGATGAATGCGAATGGCGCGCCACACAATTGCGCCGCAATTTCCGCCAGCAAATCGAAATCTGCGTCGGCCGCCGTATCCAGCACGCCGTAACGGTACAACGCTGCCAAACGTTCGGCTTCGTTGTCTGGGCGCGGAATTCCTGCATGCGGGTCTAATGTCAAGCGGGTCTCCAGTTTGCCTAAAGAAAAGCCTTGCAGCCGGCTAATGCGGACACCGCGGAGCCTAGCTTTGGGGGGCAAGGGAGGTTAACCCGGGCTATTTTTGCATAAATATGAGCGAATGTGGAGAAGGGGCCTGCGCTTGCTGGACAACTTGGTGCTAATGCATCCAGTAGAAACCCGCACGGATATCGTTGACATGTTTTCTAGTTGCATGAAGCGGACAATATTTTCGGCATTCTTCATGGCGTCGTCATATTTAACAATGAATATAGAAGGCAACAATGAAAGCACTCATCTTGAAACGTTACAGCAAGAGCAAGCAACTCGTGTTCGCTGACATCCCGCGGCCGATGATCCTGCCGGACGAAATTCTCGTTCAGGTTCATGCAGTCGGACTCAATCCGATTGATTACATGATCCCGAAAGGAATCTTTAAATCCCTCCTCAAGTTTCAACTGTAAATTTACATACCGTTAAATTTTTCTAACTATCTGATTCATAAAGGAAGGGGACAAGTTTATTTCAAATCTTCGTTGAAACGAACAAATGTAAATCTATAGCTTAAATACTCATTTCACCTAAATATAGGATATGAAAGAACGTTTTTTTCGGGGCGTCATATTTTATGGTTCATTGCTTCGAACAAACATTAACCGACGGAGAACAGATGAATCAAGCGAGCTCCACCGCAGCTGGATCGGACATGGCCGCCCCTGTTGCTGAGCGCGTACAACAAACGCTGCGGCAGGTGGCCATCGACAAGCGCGCCAATCTCCTGTTGCTCGTCGTTGTCGCTGCGGCCATCTTGCTGCAGCTGTTTGCATGGCCATTCCTGCTGCAACGCTGGGGCGCGGTCGCACTAGGATTAGCCCTGCCGCTCGTGGTGCTGGCGCCGATGCACTGGGGTTTGATCCACGAGGCGATACACGGTCAGTTGCTGCCGCAGCGACGCCGCAACGAATGGGTCGGACGGATCTTGGCCATCGCCTATCTCTTGCCGTTCGAAGTAGTGCGATTCTCTCATCTGATGCATCATCGCTTCACACGCGAACCATTTGATCGACCGGATGTGTACGAAGGCACGACACACCGTCTGTGCGCCCGCATGATCTATTACCTGCGATTATTAGGCGGCCTGTATGTGGCGGAATTGGTGGTGCCGGTACTCGCATTCCTGCCGGGCCAGCTTGCGGGCCGGTTGCTGGCCCGAGTGATCAGCAGCGCAGGGCCTGAAGGCATGATCGTCCAGCGGCTCTTCGTTGGATTCGCCGGCGATCCGGCACGGCGCAGCCGCATACGGCGCGATTGGTTGCTGTCGTTGGCGCTGCATGGCGTCACATTCTATCTATACGGTCCCTGGTGGCCAGCGCTTGCGATCACCATGTATCTGCGCGGTGTATGGTTGTCACTGGCGGACAACCTGCCGCATTACGATGTCTTGCTCGACGAACCCGAACGAGCCCGCAATTTCTGCGTGCCGCGCATCTGGCAGAGGGTGCTGATGAACCATCATCTACACCAATTGCATCACCAGCACCCAACATTGCCGTGGACGGCACTGCCCGCACTTATGCGCGAAAACACTGCCTCATCGGCTGGCATCATCCATGAACCGTATTTTCGTACCGCATTGCGGCAGTTCGCTCGGTTTGGTAAGGTCAGGTCCACAACTTGAGGATTCGGCAGCCTTGACCAGTTCTGCCATTGCCTGCCTTGCCAAATGAAGTTTTTCATCGCCCATGCTGCGGGCCAGTTCCTGCTTGGCCCAAGTCCACACCGGGAACGCATCGACCACGAGTTGGCGTCCGCATGCCGTCAGCGCCAACCGCTTGCCCGCGCGCCCGCGTCCGCCTTCAGCGCGGACCAAATCTCGGCTCTCCAGATTTTGAACATTTCTGCTCAGCGTCGTCGGATCGACTCCGGCCTTGTTCGCAAGATCGACCAGCGTCGCTCCTGCGTGCGCACCGATCCCAACCAACAGGCTGAATTGCTCGGCCGTCAGCCCGAGCGGCTTGAAGCAGGCATTGTAATATCGCGTGAGTGCACGCGCCGTCGCCCGCGCCTGGAAGCCCGGACACTGTGCTGCGATGCCTTTCAACAATTCTGGATCAAAACCGTTCACGTCTACCTCCTTGACAAGCGCATTCTCAGATAATACTGTATATACATTATTAATGTGGGAGGGACGCAATGCCAGCATACGTACACGTCAATCTACGCGTCATCGACTCCGCCAAGCAGACCGCGCTCGCTCCACGCTTTCAGGCGGCGCTACAAGAGGCCGGTGGGAAGATTCTGCATTTCGGTCCTGTTGCGCAGATTCTGGAGGGGGATGAGGAGCCGCTGCCGATGGCTGGCGTGTTTGAATTTCCGTCTCTGGCCCAGGCGCAAGCCTTCTACCATTCCGAGAAATATGCGCCGATCAAGGCCGAGCGTCGGCAAGCCCAGCAAGCGCGCATGTTCATCGTCGAAGTCAAGTGATGCGTCCTTGCTGAGCTGTTTTACGGCCTCAATTTTAAAGATTCCCTTTGCCTCTCCTGCAAGGCCCGTTCATCGCCACCGCCTGACTGTATTTCGACCTTGCTCAGTTGGTGGCGGACGTTCTCGGCGATAATGCTGACTTGCCGCAGAATTGCCATGTAAACGCACTGCTTGAACTCCTCACGCGCGACCATCGGTGGCCAACGGCCGCGATTGCATCGATCTGGGCCTCAGGCTTGATGGCAAAGACGACGGCGCCGAACGCAAATCTACTCATTTTGAGCACTATTTTGGAATTCCCCCATGGAAATTAAGGTCAACTTTCTCGATAAGCTTCGTCTGGAAGCCAAGTTCGATGATTTCACACTGGTGTCCGACCAGCCTATCCGCTATAAGGGCGATGGCTCGGCGCCTGGTCCGTTCGATTACTTTCTGGCTTCGTCGGCCTTGTGCGCGGCTTACTTTGTGAAGTTGTACTGCGTCACCCGCAATATTCCTACCGAGAATATCCGCCTGTCACAGAACAATATTGTTGATCCTGAAAACCGTTATCAGCAGATTTTCAAGATTCAGGTTGAGTTGCCGGCAGATATCGAAGAAGCAGACCGGCGCGGCATCTTACGCTCCATTGAGCGCTGTACGGTGAAAAAAGTGGTGCAAGCCGGACCTGAGTTCATCATTGAAGAGGTGGAGAACCTGGATGCCGATGCGCAGTCCTTGCTCACCTTGAAGCCGGATTCTGACGCCAGCACTTATATTGTTGGCAAGGATCTACCGCTGGAACAAACCATTGCCAATATGTCGGGCGTGTTGGCGGCCCTGGGCATCAAGATTGAAATCGCATCCTGGCGTAATCTGGTCCCCAATGTGTGGTCGCTGCATATCCGCGATGCGCATTCGCCGATGTGTTTTACCAATGGCAAGGGATCGACCAAGGAAAGCGCTCTAGCGTCGGCCTTGGGAGAGTACATTGAGCGGCTCAACAACAACCACTTCTACGCTGGTGCGTTTTGGGGTGAGGACATCGCCAATGCGGCGTTTGTCCATTATCCGAACGAGCGCTGGTTCAAGCCTGGCCGTAAAGATGCACTGCCAGCAGACATTCTCGATGAGCATTGCCTGGAAATTTATAACCCCGATGGCGAGTTACGTAGCTCGCATCTGATCGACACCAATTCCGGCAATGCCCAGCGCGGCATCTGCTCGTTGCCGTATGTGCGGCAGTCGGATGGCGAAGTGGTGTATTTCCCCTCCAACCTGATCGAAAACCTGTTCGTCAGCAATGGCATGAGTGCCGGCAATACGCTAGCCGAAGCCCAGGTGCAATGTCTGTCCGAAATTTTCGAACGGGCGGTCAAGCGCGAAATTCTGGAAGGTGAAATCACCTTACCTGATGTGCCAAGCGAAGTGCTGGCGAAATACCCCGGCATCATGGCCGGAATTGCCGGCCTGGAAGAGCAGGGCTTTCCGGTACTGGTGAAGGATGCATCGCTGGGTGGGGTGTACCCAGTGATGTGCGTCACCTTGATGAACCCGAAGACCGGTGGTGTCTTTGCCTCGTTCGGTGCGCATCCAAGCTTCGAGGTGGCGTTGGAACGCAGTCTGACGGAATTGCTCCAGGGGCGCAGTTTTGAAGGCTTGAACGATTTGCCGCGGCCGACCTTTGAGAGCAATGCCGTGACTGAACCCAATAACTTCGTGGAACACTTTATCGATTCCAGCGGTGTGGTGTCGTGGCGCTTTTTCAGCGCCAAGGCGAATTTCGCGTTCGTTGAGTGGGATTTTTCTGGCCAGGGTGAAAACTCCAACGCCGACGAAGCCGCAAGCTTGTTTGGCATTCTCGACGACATGGGTAAACAGGCCTATATGGCGGTGTATGACCAATTGGGTGCGGTAGCCTGCCGGATTTTGGTGCCCGGTTATTCGGAAGTGTATCCGGTAGAAGATTTGATCTGGGATAACACCAACAAAGCGCTGTTGTTCCGCGCCGATATTTTGAATGTGCATGGTCTGGACAACGCCAGCCTGGAAGCACTGCTTGAACGCCTGGAGAACAATGAGCTGGATGATTACTCCGACATCGCCACCTTGATCGGCATCGAATTTGACGAGAACACGGTCTGGGGCCAGTTGACCGTTCTGGAGTTGAAGCTGCTGATCCATCTCGCCTTGCAGCAATTCGAGCAAGCGCAAGAGCTGGTAGGCGCCTTCCTGCAGTACAACGACAACACGGTCGAGCGCGGCTTGTTTTATCAGGCCTTGAATGTGGTGCTGGAAGTGCTGCTGGATGAGGACTTGGAGCTGGACGATTATGTGGTCAATTTCCGCCGCATGTTTGGCAGCCCGCGCATGGATGCGGTGCTGGGGTCGGTGGAGGGCGGTGTGCGCTTCTTCGGCCTAACGCCAACGAGTATGAAGCTGGAAGGGCTTGATCGACATCAGCGCCTGATCGACAGCTACCACAAATTGCATACGGCACGGGCCAAGGCGGCTACGTCCAACTAGGTTTAGAGCTACGTCTGCGATAAATTTCTTATTCGCCATTAATGATGCTTCGCTAAGGGATTTATCGGTGCCTAAGGAGGGCTATTGCGAAGCATCTTTGGTGCGCACATCAATGTACCGATTACCGATATTTTTTGAGGACGCACTGATCCATCTGGAGACTGACGGCACTCTGAATGCTTGCAAGATCAGGATAGGCGTGTTTGGGAGGAGGGAGGCGAACGCTGTGCATCCAAAATATCGGGAAGGATGGTCTCGATACAGTCGGCCAACGCCTCAACTCTCTCGCCCACTGTTCTTCCCAGTGAAGTCAAGGAATACTCCACGTGGGGTGGCACAGTTTCATAAGACTTCCGATGAACCAATCCATCAGCCTCCAGACGCTTCAAAGTCTGCGACAACATTTTTTCGCTCACGCCTCCGACCATTCTACGCAGCTCGCTGAAACGTCGAACCTCGCCCATCAGCACAATAAGCAGCAATACGCCCCAAGGACTCGTGACATGTTTAAGTACCTCACGACAAGGGCAATCAGTTGATGGGAGTCCTTCGCGACGGACTTGTGCCGAAAAGGACTCAGAAGCGATCAGTTTGGTTTGCGTTGCCATCTCGACACTAACCTTTCGGTACGTACTTACGAAAAGTAAGCTATTACATTATTGTAAGTGTCTTACTCAACCAACCCAAGGAATTTGTCATGATAGTTGTTACAGGAGCGACAGGGCAGCTCGGTCGTCTGGTAATTGAAAACCTTTTACGCACAGAACCCGCATCAAGCATCGTCGCTTTAGTTCGCGATCCAGCGAAGGCGGCAGATCTATCGATTCTCGGCGTCCAAGTCCGTCAAGCTGATTACACACAGCCTGCATCGCTTAGACAAGCGCTTACTGGTGGAGATAAGCTATTGCTTATCTCTTCGAGCGAGCTCGGACGGCGCGCCTCTCACCACCGCGCCGTAATTGATGCGGCGATTGATTGTGACATCAAGTTGATCGGATACACCAGCGTTCTCCACGCCAGTACATCGCCGTTGGGGTTGGCAGATGACCACGTTCAAACGGAGGCGATGCTGAAAGCGTCAGCCATCCCATTCGTGGTCTTGCGTAATGGTTGGTACACCGAAAATCACACGATTTCAATTCCAACGGCGCTGGCTAGCGGCATTCTGATGGGCAGCGCCGGTGATGGACGAATTGCCTCGGCTGCGCGGGCTGACTATGCCACCGCAGCCGCTTTGGCGATGACGCTTCCCGATCAAGCTGGACGGGTCTACGAACTAGCGGGAGATACTGCCTATACCATGTCGGAGTACGCGGCCGAAATCTCGCGCCAGTTAGGCAAGACAGTCAACTACATCAATCTATCGCCTGCGGAATACAAAACAGAACTCGTAGGCTTTGGTCTACCCGAACCAATTGCTGATCTGCTCGCAGATTCTGACAACGGCGCTTCGCAAGGTGGGCTTTTCGACGATAAGCACCAACTCAGCACATTGATCGGCCGACCAACAACGCCGATGGCGCAGACGATTGCAGCGGAACTTAAGGCCTAAATAATTGTTGGCTCATTGTCGCCAGTTGGTCGTATCAATGATTCATTCTTTTGTTCTTCACAGGAGGTTGCGGTGAGTATTCGTTTTCTCAAGATGGCCATTTGTGTCCAACCCCCAAAAATGTAAAATTAGCCTAATCCAACTCGCAGAACATACGTCGATTTGGTCATTTCTCCGGAGTTTTTCCGCACTTAAGCACCGTCATTTTACGTTTTTGGGGAAGATTCCGATCCCTCGTGGCTCTGATCGACACTCTGACCTTACCCCGCTGAGTGCGCCAATTGTTTCTAGCGAGGCCTCGGTCGGTTTAAGGGGATCGCAAGGATTCGTACAATTTTGGGTAATAAGCTTAAAAGTAATAAAGAATCAGGTTTTTATAACCAAGCCTATAGAAATTGGAGTCAATCCGCAAACGCCTTACCGAACTGCCGAGCCCGCTTGGTTTCGTCAGTATGCAGGTAAATCGATGTTGTCGAAATTGAGGCGTGGCGCAGGTTATCGCGGACAGCCGTCAGCTCCGCGCCACGCGCTAAGGCATGTGTTGCATGGGTGTGGCGCATCCAGTGTGGCGTCGCGCGCAACAGCTTTTCGGCCGCCGCCGGATGATCTGCTGCGATGATTTTCGCCGCCAACGCGAAGAATCTACGTATTACCTCCCACAAACGCGTCGCTGTGATGCCAGCATCATTTCCGTCCAGACTCCCGATCAATGGCGTTGCCGGGTTCCAGTGCATCCGGCTGACCGGCAGGCCACGCTCCAACAGATAACGGTCCAGCGCCGTGCGTGCCAGTGGTGGCAAGGTCACCTTGCCAGTCTTGTCGCCTTTCCCAATAACATGTAGCCAGTGATCGCCGGCAGCATCGACCTCGATGTTTCGCAAAGTGGCTTGGACCAGTTCACTGATTCGTAATCCGGTCGCATACCCGAAATCCAGCATGAACCGTAGCCGTTTGGCCGCCGCCGCTTCCCAGCCATACGACCATTCAAGTCCGTTGGCAATGGCACGGATCAGCAGCCATTCCCCTTCGGTGAAAGCATGGGAATGCTCCAGGGCTGTCGCGCGTTTGCTGCCGCGCACCTTGATACCGGCGAACGGATTGGCCAGCACATACCGTTGCTGGATTAGCCAACGAAACAGTGCACCCAGTACCGACAGCGTATGGGCAGTAGAACGCGCTGACAAGCCGCGCACGAATGGCCGCCACTGCGGCGACGACCTCGTTCGCGAGGGACCAATCCAGCGCTCACGTGGCGTTGGCCTGCGCAAGAAGCTGCGATAGTCCGTTGCATCTTCGATGGTCAGCGATGATAGCGCCTTGCCGCGTTCGGCGATTGCCCACAGGATCAGCCGTTCGGCCTCCCTGCGGTACGCGCGCTGCGTCGCTGGCGACTCGTGCAGCGCCAGCCAGGCCTGAACCGCTTCGTAATCATTACGCGCGCCCAGTGTACAAGTTTGCCGCGGTGCGCGGAAGGCACCGCTCGAGCCGTCTACTTTGTGCGGCAGTTCAAGCCGCTCCCACGGTACGACAACGCTTTGGCGCTCGACGACGATGAGTGCACGGGCGCGTTCGGTGAGTGCCGGGTAGGCTGCAAAGAATGTCTCGATCTTGTGGGCACTGGCCGGGCCAAGTCCTGGGATACTGCTCCACCACTGCCGCCGGCGGGGAATGCGCACAGTCAGAGCTGACAAAGTCATGATCCCGGCCGCTTGCAACGCAGCTACTGTGCGTGTTGGCAACCACAACGCGATGTCGTCACCTATCTGCGGGGATAGCGCAGGTAGCGATCGTAACATTTCAACTGCCTGCGCTGCTGCTTTGGCATGACGCGTACGTTGGATTGCGTCGCACTGAAACACGGCCATCAGATCCGTGCGCTGCCGGTTACGCGCAAAATCTGCCAACTGGCGCCGAATTTTTCCTACGACAGCGCGTGCCGATTTTCCGCTACCCAGCTGGCCCTGCAGGTAGCGCTCAACTGCATCGCGTGATGAGGCCCCTTCGTACCAAGCGCGCAGGGCTGCTAGCGCTGCTGGCGTCGGGTAGTCCAGTGCAGCCTCTGGTTGGGGATCGATGATACGCGTTTTCATAAAAGGGAGTTTGATCTATAAATAGCTCTACCGTGATAATAACTCTTATCTCAATATCTATAACAAACATCATTATTATCTCCATATGGACATCAAATTTAAGGAATACGTTCCTATTTGATCTAACGGAAGTTCTTGACGCATATCAGCTGCAGATTTACCGATCGACACCGGACGAATCAATTCCGGTGCGTCGTCGGTCAGATACCCAGCGAGTCTCGATCCGATTCGCCAGAAGAAATGATGGTACTCAAGAAGTCGCTGCCAGCGCCCGCAGCGCGGCATGGTGCGCGTGTATTGCAGTAGTATCAAAGAGAGGCACCGATGAATCCAGTGGCCCTACTAGCAGGGAAATTTCGGTGCAGCCCAAAATGATCGCCTGCGCACCTTGCTCTACCAGTTGCGTCATCACGCGGCGATATTCGGCGCGCGAATCTTCGTTTACCTTGCCCAGGCATAGCTCTTCATAAATAATCCGATGCACCACATTGCGATCTTCCAGCGTCGGAATTATTACCTGTAAGCCATGGCGCGCGCGCAGCCGTTCCTTGTAAAAGTCCTGCTCCATGGTGAAGCGAGTGCCAAGCAAACCTACTGTCGAAAAACCGGCCTGCGTAATTTCCTGCGCAGTAGGATCAGAGATGTGGAACAAAGGAATGTGCACCGCGGCTTCGATCTCGGATGCCACTTTATGCATGGTGTTGGTACACAACACCAGGAAATCCGCTCCGGCTCTCTCCAAAGCGCGCGCGACATTGGCGAGTATGGCACCTGCTGTCTGCCAGTCACCGTCAAGTTGCAGCCGTTCGATCTCGTGGAAATCGACACTATAGAGAATGATTTTCGCTGAGTGTAAGCCGCCCAGTTGCTGTTTGACGGTTTCGTTGATTTGCTGGTAGTAGGGCACAGTGGATTCCCAGCTCATACCGCCGATAAGGCCGATGGTCTTCATAAAAACTCTCCGATTACAATAATTTTCCTGTTTTCTGTGTGTAGCACAATCAGCAATAATATGCGGGCAGAAAACAACATTTGACACTAGAAATTCCGGCCAGCCCGCCTTCAATGCGTCTGGATTCATCCTCAACTGGTTCTATGCAATATCGAATCATTATTACCCAAGACTTCTGCATCAAAACAGTAGTAAAGGGAAGAAAACGTCCTCGCGAGATCGATCGATTGCTTCCGAATCCGCTCCGACGGTCCGGTCGTTAAGACCTCGAACACGAGAGTAGCGATCGCGTCTAGGGCGGTGGCGTCATACCGCTTTCTTGCGATCAACTGAGTGCCGAATCGCAATCCCGACTCGGCATTAAAACGTTTGTCCGAAACCCACTGGGTACCAGCCAAAATATGACAGGCTTCCAGATTACGCATCGCACCTTGACTAGCGTGGTTTGTTCCGATGGGAATCAGCATATGATGGAGTCCCGCTCCATCGGAGCGTTCCAGCACCGTTATGCCCCTAGCTTTGAGGGAGGCATGCAAATAGTCCGCACTCCAGACCATTCTGCTGGCGTAGTCCGACATATAGCGCTTGGCCTCTGCACAAGCAGTCGCCAGAGCGAGTAGCCGTGTCGCATCGTAGTTAGACGCCAATTGAGGGCACACGATCGGTCGAAGCGTTGTCGCATGTGTAGTATCGCGGCCAAGAATTATCCCGCCTGGCGGGCCACCAAAAGACTTGTATGTGGACGCGGTGATGATTTCGATTCCTGCATCAAACGGACTACGCATCTGGCGTCCGACAATCAATCCGGCAACATGCGAAGCATCGTAAGCCACGGTTGTACCAATAGATCGGGCGCGAGCAATAAGTCGCTCGGGATATCGTCCGTTTAGCGCCAGCGTCGTACCCAGCATCAGCAATCCAGGCCGGGTTTTCTCGATCAATTCACACGCTGCGATCTCATCTACGGTAATGCCGTCACTTTCGAACGGAATCTCGATTACTTCGATGGCTAGCAGTTCTGGTGTGCCGTTTTGCAAATGGCTAACATGCCCGAGGTTTGATACGGCGGTCGACATAAGTGGAGCGCCGTTGCCACAGAACGCCCGATAAACTGCGAGGTTTGCCAACGTTGCGCTGGGAAGTCTGACCTCAGCCCACGTTGCGTTGAATAGGGCTTGCAATTGGTGTTCGACAAGTACTTCTAGCGCGGATATCGACGTCGTACCCGGTTGATCTTTGATCCACGGCCGCCCCATTGCTGGCATAGTCCCCATGCTGCTACCAAGCATCATCTCTACTGCCCAACTCGCCTGATTTGTGCCAGCGTAAAGAACAATACTGTCATTATTTAACTGCGTGTGTGTGTCAGACAGTCTACGGATAAAAGCGAATATATCCTCAGCTGACAGATCGCTGACAGCAAGTTCCGACATTGACCGTTCAGTAACACTCAAAGCGTCTGGCAATGCCCGCATATCAGAGTTTTCAAACATTGTTCTCGGCTCTCATTGTGAATGATGTGGCAAAACAATAACGTCAGCGGTCGGAAATCGTTAGACATAACCCCTATTATGATTTATATTTTAATCGATAATTGGAAATATAAATTCCGAAAAACGGAATAAAAGAAAATTGTTATATATACGAGCGCTGCTGAGTCTCTCCAGTCCAATATCGTCTGCACTCGATGTGGGCAATCAGCAAGTGGAACTCATCGCAGGCTTATCTGGAGCACCATGTCAGGTTTACCCTCGACGGTTGCTACCATCAGGTAACGGGAAGTGCAGGCCGAGCCCTCGCTTGAATTAGCAGCTCTGTACTGGGTAGCATGGTGGCAATAGCACCACTTCGGTCAATATGTTGTGCGGTAGCAATATACGAAAGAATCAGGAGGAAAATTACATTGGAAGGTCAAGATTTATTAGTTGACAGCCCACTCGCGCGCGCCTTTGCAATTCTTGACTTTGTTGCTGGCCAGGGGCGGCCGGTCCAGATTACCGAAATTGCTGTCGCGATTGGCGTGCCACCGCCGACCGCACATCGATTGACCATTAATCTTGAAGAACGGGGCATGCTTCAACGCGCACTTGGATCTCGAAAATTCGTGCTCGGTCCCGCTATGATTAGTCTCGCGTTCAAGACGATCACATCTGTAATCAACGATGCAAAGCCGCGCTCTATTCTGATGGGCCTTTCTGAGCGGATTTCTGAACAAGTTGAGATCGCTATCGTACGCGATAATCATGTGGTGTTTATCCAAACAGTGAAGCCCGCACACGCTGCTGGATTGCAGATTGTTACCGGAACAAAAGCTCCACTTCACTGTACGTCGTCTGGGAAGATATTTTTGTCTCGCTTGACATCGGCGCCTCGAGAAAGGTTAATTCGATCGCTTCCGCTGGAACGTTATACGCAGACCACAATCACTAACGCCGATAGTTTGTTAAAGGAACTGACGACTGTCAGGCAGCGAGGTTGGGCGACAAATAATGAAGAATTTAATTCAGGAATTGTCGGTTGTGCGGTGCCTATTCTGGGCAATAAAGGTATTTTTATCGCAAGTCTTGGTGTATCGGCACCAATCGCGAGAGTCAATCTCGATAAGGTCGAAAACTTTGTTCCGCTGCTACAAGTGGCAGCTAAAGAAATCGCCAACGAAATTCTTTCCTCCACGCGAACCTCATAGACAGGATAAACCATGAAATCCAATCATCTAATTGTATCCGGCCGCGCCAAACTGGCTGTTGAAATCGTTGGTAGTGGCAATCCGGTCATCTTCGTGCATGCTCGTGTCGCTGATAAACGTATGTGGGACGCGCAACTGGATGGTATCGGCGTTACCAATAAAGCTATCGCCTATGATCGACGCGGTTTTGGTGAGACCCACGCCGAACAGGAAGATTTTTCTGCAGTCGCGGACTTGATGACTGTAGTTGACTCCACAACGAACGGCATGCCAGCGATTCTTGTTGGATGCTCACAAGGCGGTGGAATCGTGCTCGACACAGTTCTTCAACATCCATCACGTATACGTGCACTCGTTCTCATTGCGCCAAACGTGACTGGAGCGCCCGAGGCGATCGGCGTACCCAACATCGAGAGCCTACTGATGCAGCAGAAGGAAGCTGAGAAGATCGGGGATTTAGATAAGGTGATCGCGATTAGAACTCGCCTCTTCCTAGATGGACCACTGGGGCCCCAAGGTCGCGTCACAGGTCAAGCTCGCGAGTTGTTCGTCAATATGAACTCAGTTGCCCTCGGGTCTCCGCCGACAGGAGTGAATCTTGATACCGCGCCCGCCTACGATCGTTTAGGGGAAATATCGGTGCCATCGCTTGTGATTTGCGGTGACCTTGACCTTCCTCATATTCGAGAAAGAAGCCGTCATGTTGCGGAGACTGTATTGAATGGGTCGTACCATGAATTGTCTGGCGTCGCCCATCTGCCGAGTCTGGAGCGGCCGGCATATATCACAGGCCTCTTCGCGGAGTTCATAACTCGTTGCGCCATCGATTGATTGATATCGGTTTAGTGCGCAATACGATATGTCGCAAAGACGATGTAATTGACAGGGGGCGGTGTTTTCTTTAACCTTCGACAATCCCACTATCGTTTCCAGAATGGCAACCGAATCCCATCGTCTGTCGATCCTCAGTGATCAGGAAATTGAAGACCTCTACGGCCTGCCGAAATTTACTGACGAAGATCGTTTGCTGTATTTTGATCTGAGTCCCGCCGAGAAGACGGCAGCCGGCGCAATCAAGACTGCGTCGGTGGCGGCCTTTTTCATAGTAGGCCTGGGCTACTTCAAGGCCAAATGCCAGTTCTTTTCGTTCGAAGCACAGGACGTGCAAGACGATTTGCGCTTTGTGGTCGAGCTTTATTTCCCAGGTCGGAAATTGGAAGATTCCAAGTTGCCGTCTCGCCCCAGTCGCGGCATGCTGCAAAAGACCGTGCTCGATCTGTGTCAATACTGCGTTTGTGGTCCAGCGGAAAGAACAGAGCTTGAAGCCAAAGCTCAACGCATCGCTATGCTGTCGACGCAGCCTGTATATATCCTTCGAGAGATGCAGCAGCAGCTGTCCATCGGCCGCATTGTCGCTCCTTCATATACGTCGCTGCAAGATATCGTGGGCCGGGTTGTGTCTGGCGAGCGAACCCGCATCATCGGCCTTCTCAATGAAGCGCTTACTCCGGCAGTGGAGCAACGGCTCAGATCGCTCCTAGAAGCAGACGAACAGGTTTACAACATCAGTGCCCTAAAAAGAGAAGCTAAAGACTTTACCTATGGCGAACTACGCCGTGAAGTCGCGCGCCGTGACTTTTTCGAGTCACTGCATGATTTCGCCGGGACGTTTCTGGTGTCCGCCGGGCTCTCACAGGAAAGCAGCAAATATTACGGATCACTGGTGAAATTTTACACAGTCTACAAGCTACACGCATGCAAGCTTCGAGCGCGCAGCTGTATCTCCTATGTTTCGCGTATCAGCGTTTCCGCCAAATCAACGACAACCTCACCGACGCGTTCATTCATCTGGTGGGTCAATACGAAAAGCAAGCCAAGACCCAGGCCGACGCCGCAATGCAGAAAGCGCTTGATGATGCACTGGAAAGCCTGAAAGCAGCTGGGCAAGTCTTGGAATTGTTCGTCGACGATTCGATTCTACCGGAAGCGCCATTTTCGGATGTTAGGCAGAAAGCCTTCGCCTTGCTTGAACGCGAACAGTTTCCGATCGTGTCGGATTACATGAAGAAGATCGCCTTCGACAAGGCCACATTTGAGTGGGCCTATTACGGCACGCTGTCGAAGACTTTTAAACAAAATTTACGCCATTTGTTTGCTGGATTGGAGTTCGCCGGTCGGGTGGAAAACGCACCGCTGGTGAATGCAATCGAATTTCTACAGGACCTGTTTAAGCGCGACAAGTCGCCGCGTCAAACAGATCCAGCGGCATTTCCCACTGATGTCATCCCCAAACACCTACAACGATACCTGTACGTTCCATTGGAGAGCGATCGCCGGAAAAAGGTGCTGGACCCGGACAAATTCGAATTCCTCGTCTATCGCTTGCTGCGCAATGCATTAGAGGCGGGTGACGTGTTTGTTCAGAAAAGCACGGAATTTCGTCGCTTCGAAGACGACTTGATCAGCGATGACAGATGGCGCAACAGGGACGCTGTGCTGCGCGAAGTGAATTTGCCTATCCTTAACACGCCAATCGAGGACACGCTGGCGGCGTTCCATGAATCGATTGAGGGACTTCTTGTAAGTGTAAACCGGCGCATTGACGACGGCGAGAACAAACATATCAAGTTCAAGGGGAATCGCGAAAAACGCAAATGGAATCTGCTTTACCCGGCCATTGAAGAGTCGGTCAATAGCCCATTTTATAGTCAACTACCGGGTATTGGCGTGGCCGATCTATTGTGGTTTGTCGCCGGTGAAACCAATTTTTTATCCGGATTCACCCACGTCCTAGACCGGTACGTGAAACACGACCCTGACCCGCGCGAAATACTGGCGTGTATTGTCGCAATGGGCACAAACATGGGTCCCTGGCGAATGGCCGAGGTATCCGGCATGAGCCACGCGTCGTTGCTGTCGACCTCTCGCAATTTCCTCCGACCGGAGACGCTGCGGACGGCGAATGATGCCATCACCAACGCGATTGCTAAGTTGCCGGCGTTTCACCTGTACGACATCCGCGAGGAAATGCATTCGAGCAGCGACGGGCAGCGCATTGAAACTCAGATCAATACGATCAACGCACGCTATTCCCCTAAATATTTCGGCCTGCAAAAAGGTGTAAGCAGTATCACGCTGGTCGCCAATCACGTGCCGGTCAATGCCAAGATCATCGGCACTCACGAGCATGAAAGCCATTACGTTTTTGACTTGCTGTACAACAATACGTCAGATATCAGGCCAGAACGTCATTCGACAGAGACTCACGGCACGAACCAGGTCAATTTCATTATTCTGCGGTCGTTCGAGTACGAATTCGCGCCGAGATATAAGAATTTTCCGAAGAAGGTGGAATCTATTGTCGGATTTCAGCATCCGAACCAGTATGGAGACGCCTTAATCAAGCCTTGTCGCAAAGTCTATGACGATCTGATCATTCAGGAGTGGCCCAACATACAATGAATCCTGGTATCGCTGGCTCAAAAAGACGTTACCCAATCAACCATCGTCCGCAAGTTAGCAAGTTACACCCGTCAAAATTCCACCAAGCGTGCTCTATGGGAGCTGGACAATCTTTGCTTTACTGAATATGTACTGAAATATATCGACGATCCGAATCTGCGACAGGGCGTACAGAAAGCCTTGAATCGAGGGGAGGCTTACCACCGTTTCAGGCGCGCGGTAGCCTACGTGAACGGTGGGAAGTTTCGGGTACGCACTGAAGAGGAACAGCATATCTGGAACGAATGTTCCAGGCTAATTGCGAACGCTGTCATTTATTACAATACGTTGTTGCTGTCGCGTGTCTATGAGCAGAAGCAGGCAGCCAACGATGAAGTGACGATTGAACTCATGCGCCGGATATCGCCAATTGCCTGGCAGCATATTAATTTATTTGGCACCTTTGAATTTAGCCCGAATTCGTCCAAGCTTGATATTGACGCGCTGGTGGCGATTTACTCGGATCCGACGTATTGGCTTAACACCGTGAAAGAGCATGCGGAAGTGCGGCCTATGAAGGAAAATTTTTCCCCAAAAAAGTAAAATAACGATACTAATCGCCCCAAAAATCGGAGGAAAAACATCATGCTACCCGGTATCTTAAGTGGCAGACAGGGCTAATTTTACATTTTTGGGGGTTGGGCACAAATAGCCAAGATTGCGGTGATCTATTTACTCGTCGGCGCGTTACTTGGCGGCTATATGGGGGCGACCGAAAACTTTGTTTTGTCTCCAGTCCATGCACATCTCGCTTTACTAGGCTGGGCTTCGCTAGCGCTTGCGGGTTTGATTTATCACCTTTATCCGACTGCGGCGCTGACGCTGCTCGCGCGAATTCATTTCTGGCTGCACAATATCGGTTTGCCATTTTTCATGCTTGGCCTCGGATTGCTGCTTACCGGTCATACAGCAGCAGCTCCAATCGTGTCCATCTCTGCCAGCAGCGTTATTCTTGGCCTGGCAGCGTTCACCGCAAACATTCTGATGAACGTGAAAGCGACTGCCGGCCGACAGTAATCTGTTGGAAAATCGCGCTGTCATATTACTGTTGGTCTCGACTGAAACTCGCAATATTTTTTCAGTCGGCACCAACAGATCGGGTGCCTACCCGAAAAAGATTTGGCAACAATGCTAAGCCGTCACCTTATACGCCACGCGGCGCTGAAGGTCACCGCAGCCAGAACGATGGTGATACCGCCCAGCAGGTAGGCCAGATGCTTGCCTGTGCACGCATTGCGCAGTTTGCGACTGAACTCATCGGCGATGACAGCAGTTCTGCCACCCACCACTTCAAGGTCCTCCTCATACTGCTTGGTGTCCGCGCTTTGCACCGGGTACAGAGCGGGAACCAGTACCTCATATCTGTTAGTTGTGGAGTCACTGGCAGGAGCGTCATAAAGGGAAACGGCGCAGGCCAGTCCGATGACAAGAATGGCGATACCCAGTACTGTGAGCCGTACGCCGGAGCTCAATCCTGTTTTACTCATCTTGCATCTCCTCGTTAAGCAACTAACTTGCGATGGTAGTTACAGCTTAATCCTCAATTTGCTTGAAAGATAGAATTCGTCGCGACCAAACCACACCCAAAAAATCATGCCTGCCATTGGCGTGCACTGCCTTGATCTGCATCAATCTACAGACAAGTTGAGATGTTGTCCTGGGGCGCAATCACGTCAATGTCCGCTTCGCACCAGACGTACTGCAGTGAGCCGCCACGGCCAGCGGTCCTTGCCGTCCGGGCCCTTCAATGCGCCGTCGGAAAAATGGACGGCTTGCGCATGTTTAATATCCGGTTGGGTGCTGGACCAATACTGCAGATGTTCGTGGTCCATGCCTGGAAATACCTCTTCGTTGATGCTTGGGTGCGTGCAGGTCGGATCGATGAGCGTTTCCAGTTCCGCCATGATCGGCAAGCGCCACACGTCATAGGGCTGTTTTTTCGCATCATCAAAGGTAAACAGCTGTACCGCGCCGACACAGCCAGCGCCATCCTGCCAGCTCTGGCCGACACTGCAACGTGCCCATGTCAGGTCGTTCTTCTTGTCGTAGACTTCACCGCCCTTGATGATGTAGTTTTCCGTGGGCGAGCGGTCTTGCTGGCTTTCATCGCAAGCGGCCCAGGTTGGCGAGGAAACGGTCAACAATTGGGCGATGACCAATGAAAAAAACAAAGTTCTTTGCATCATCACAGCATCCTTTTATCTGGCTTTAAACGTGTTGCTTTATTGCAAAAACACCTGCCAAGGCGTTTTCCGTAGCGGTAGTTGAAATTGTAATCAATGCTCGCAGACGCTGCTTCAAACAGGTACAACAGGCACATTGGCGAGATGGGAGAAATGCCAGCTTGTCATCACGATGTTATCCGTTTTACATCAGCGGTCGGCGTCGGAACCAGCCAGCCAGCGACATCCGGTCGCGCGTCGCCGGCAGTACTTCATGCACAATGTCGGCGGAAAGAAACAACACTAGGCGACTGCCCAGCGGCGCAATGTCTTGTGCGCATTCGCCGTGCGGGTGCAGGCGCAAGGCGCCGCCCTGCTCGGGCAACCAGTTCGGGTTGAGATAAATGACGACCGAGACCATGCGACAGTCATCGTCGCGAAAGCGGTCCAGGTGTTTCAGGTAGGAGGCGCCCGGCGCGTAGAAGGCAAAGTGGCTTTCATACTCCTCCAGTCCCAGGTAGAGCTCTCGATTCAACGCCACGCGCAGGGTTTCCATGATCAGCAGATAACGGTCGCAGGCCGCCGATTGTCCGGCTTTGAGCCACAGGATGCGGTCGCCGCGGATATCCGACTGCACCGCCTGTGCTACGCCGCGGCCGACGGCAGCTGCTTGCAACGTACCGGTCGCGGCCAGCATTCGGCATTCCGTCGCCAGCGCCAGCGTCAAATCTGTCGGCAAAAAAATGTTTTGCTGCGACCAGCCGCGCGCGGTCAGGTCATCGCCAATGGTTGGCGGCGGGGCATTGTCGGGGTAGACCGGAAAAACGAGGGGTGTCAACAGCGTCACTAAAGGTCTTTCTGGGTAGCAGGCGCTCAGCTTACGCACAATCGCGACTATGCGTACGCAAATTTCCAGGCAGCGGTGACAGTTCCTCCTGCGTGCGCCACGTTCGCGATGCCGGATGCCATATGCGCCGAGCGATCCATTACTACGGATTCTATGATTGGCAAACCTGGTTTGCGTTGCTCGGCGCCGCGATTGCGGGGAGGGAGGTCGCACTCGGCTCGCTCACCGCCGATCGATTGCGATCTTGCTCATGGGTGGCTTGTTCGCCTGTTTCCCGAGTATGAGCTGGCCGGGGCGTGGTAGTTTGTGATTCGCCGTCATGCCGAACGCTCATCAGATCCCACGGATCGAACCACTTGGTTTTCAATTGAAATGGGCATCTGTCATTCTACGCACTAAGCCGATCAAATATTTACCGATAGTCATCGGGTAGGGTACGCGAGCTTGAGCACGCCTTCGAACGCAAGACGCATATTCAGTTATCATTTCCCAATCCAACACCTCTTGCGAACAGTTCTCTCTACGACCTGCGCATATTGAGCAATCGTCACACTGCGAAGAAAGTATTTTCGATGACTATTCAACGAACCGGTCACCGGTACCGTGATATTAATACTGGCAAGACTATCGACATTTGGTTTCCTGCTTCTGGCGCCGTCAAAAAGCGCAGCTGTCTCGCAGAGAAAGTCGGTCTCATTACGGGTGATATTGTCGAAGTAGAGATCGAATCGCTGGAGGCTCCTGCAGTTTCCACGGAAGATGCCTATTTACGCTTGCATCTGCTTTCCGACAGAACCGTTAAACCTAACGAAATCAATCTCGATGGTATCTTTGGACTATTACCCAATGTTGCATGGACATCTGCCGGGCCCGTGTTTCCAAACAGCGTAGATGAGCTGCGAGATCGAGCCGCGCCTGAGTTTCATCATGTCACGGTGTCATCGGTCGATAAATTTCCTCGTATGACGGATTACATTGTGCCGGAAGGTGTACGAATTGCCGATGCGGACCGTGCGAGACTCGGTGCCCACTTAGCTGCCGGCACAACCGTAATGCATGAGGGTTTTGTCAATTTCAACGCAGGAACGCTCGGCGAGTCAATGATCGAAGGCCGTGTGACGCCTGGTGTGACCGTTGGCAGAAATTCAGACGTGGGAGCTGGTTCGTCCATTATGGGCACGCTATCCGGCGGCGGCAAGAGCAAAAATTCTATCGGAGAGCGCAGTCTGCTCGGTGCGAATGCTGGTATCGGGATTTCACTTGGCGATGAGTGTATCGTCGAAGCCGGCCTTTACGTCACGGCTGGAACAAAGATCAAGATGCCTGATGGTAGTGTCATGGCAGCAAAACAGTTGTCCGGTCAATCCGGCCTGCTGTTCAGGCGAAACAGCCAAACTGGTGCGGTCGAAGTTTTGCCGACCAATTCGTCCCGCTGGGGCGGCTTAAATACGAACTTACACAGCAACGACTGATCGAGCTTCCGTCGTCTATCTATGGGGCGGACCACTTAGCCAGGCACGTATCGGTTATCCGTTTTCGGCGCAAATCTATCCCGAGTAAGTTTCCTGGTAGACCGCGCGCAGCGCTTTGGCGAACAGCTGCTCAGCTTTGCGCGGCAGGCCATCGGAGTGCATGAACAAGGCAATGGGGGAAAGCGTCCAATCAAACGAATAAGGCACACATGGTTTTCTATCGCTCCGTTAGTCTGTCCAGGTCATGCGGATTGCTGCAAGCCGCTGACCTGCTGCCGGTTGATCAACTGGGCATAGATCGAGTTGTTTGCCAGCAATTGTGCATGGGGGCCGACTTCAATCACCGATCCGTGCTCCAGCACGATGATCAGATCGGCTTCACGCACGGTCGCCAGACGATGCGCGATGATCAGTGTCGTGCGATTAGCCATGAGCGTTTTCAGCGCGGTATGGACCTGTGCTTCGCTGATCGCGTCCAGATGTGAGGTCGCTTCATCGAGAACCAGTACCGGTGCATCCTTGAGAAAAGCCCGCGCAATTGCCACGCGTTGACGCTGTCCGCCTGACAATTGCACGCCTCGTTCACCCACGCGCGTAGCAAGCCCTTGCGGCAGTGTTGCTACGAACTCGCCGAGCGACGCCTGCTTCAGCGCAAGTTGCAGCGCTTCTGCGCTGGCGTCGGGACGTGCAAGGCGAATGTTGGCCTCAAGCGTATCGTTGAACAGGTAGGTGTCCTGTGAGACGAGGGCAACATGCGCGCGCAACGAGTCAAGCCGCAGGCTTCGCAAGTCGACGCCATCGAGTTGGACCGAGCCGGTATCCGGATCCCAAAATCGCAGCAGCAAATTGGCAATGGTGCTCTTGCCCGCGCCGGACGCGCCCACAAGCGCAGCGGTCGAGCCCGCAGGCACGTGGAACGACACGCCATTCAATACCGCTTGCGAGCGCTCGGCGTAGGCAAACCGAGCATCTTCAAAGCGAACTTCCGAACCACCCGGCGCTGGTCGCAAGTCACCGTCGCCATCGAGCACCCGAACCGGCTCGTCGTGCACGACGAGCAAGCGCCGTGCGGACGCAATCGTATCGGCGAGCTGCCTTCCTACCTGTGCAATTTCGGCTACCGGCATGAACGCGGCGACCGCCAGCAGGATCAACATCGGCAACCAGGAGGCAGAAAGCTGCCCGGTCGAGGCCAGACATGCACCCACTAGCGCAACGCTCAAGCCGCCGAGACCGGTGGCGACATCGAGCGACGCAGTTTGTCGCGCAAGATCGGCCAGCAATGCAAGCCGCGTCGCACTGTAGTCGCGCGCCAATGCCATGAACGCGTCGCGGCGCCGACCCGTGGCCTGGAACGCGAGCAGATCCGATAAGCCTTGAATGGTTTCGGTCATGTGTGCGCCGAGCAGGCCCAGCGATGCCCGGGCCTGGCTGCCGAGTGCATCGATACGATTACGCCCGCGCACCGGCGAAAGCATGGCATACACAAGAAAGGGCAGCAGCCCAAGTGCAAGTGGCCACGCAGCTGTTGCAAGAACAGCAATCACTGCCGTCGGCACCAACATGGCGACAATTGCGGGAGCAACCGTATGCGCATAAAAATACTCGATCGTCTCAACGTCTTGTGTGGCCAGCGTTACAAGGTCGCCGGAGCGACGGCGCAGCAAGTAGCCCGGTGCGAGACGATCAAGTTGTGCGAACAAGCGGATGCGCAGATCGGCGAGCAGCCGGTATGCCATATCATGGGCAAGCCACGATTCAAGCCAGTGCAGCACGGCGGCGAGCGGGGCCAGCAGTAGCAGATACCCTTGGATCGCCTGATACGGATGGCCGGCACGCAGCGCGGAGACCAGCGATGCACCGAGCACGCCGACGCCGATAAACGCCGTCACACGACCAACGCCTAAAAGAATGGTCAACACGAGGCGTACTCGCCATGGGTAGATGGCCGCGACCAGTGAGCCTAGCGTCGCCTGCCAACCCAAGGTCTTGGCATCAGCATCGAGTGCGCGTGGACCTTGTCTGGCGTCTTCTTCCACCGCGTCGGCTTGAGCGATTTTTTCGAGATCGTCAATCAACGCCGCAGGTGTGCCTGATTCGGCATGCAGCGCCCGCACGCTGGGAGGCGTGGCTTCTGCCTTGCTCGCTTGCGCCGCCATCAAGCGGTGATAAAGTCCGTTGCTTTTCATTAATTGGTCATGTGAACCACTTTCGGCGACCTGGCCATCGTCGAGTACCAGAATGCGATCAGCACCGATGACGCTCGAAAGGCGGTGTGCGAGTATCAACGTAGTGCGGCCTTGCATGAGACGATCCAGCGCCCGTTGAATCAGCGCCTCGTTTTCTGCATCCACGGCAGAGAGGGCCTCATCGAGGATCAGGATGGGCGCATCGCGTAACAGAGCCCGAGCAATGGCCAGCCGCTGACGCTGGCCGCCGGACAACTGCACACCGCGTTCTCCGATCGAGGTCTGATACCCATCGGGCAGGCGGGCGATGAATTCGTGGGCGTAAGCGGCCCGCGCGGCAGCCTCCACTTCCTGGATCGTGGCGTGCGGACACCCGAGTCGCAGGTTTTCTTCGACCGTCCCCGCAAACAGCATCGTGTCCTGTGCAACCACCGCAATCTTCGCGCGCAGCGCGTCCGGGTCCAGCGCCCGTACGTCCTGACCTGCAATGCGGATACTGCCTTCCTGCGGATCATACTGACGCAACAACAGGCGCACGATAGACGACTTGCCCGCGCCGCTGGGACCGACGATGCCAATGCGCTCTCCTGCCGCCACCGCGAACGTCAGACCGCGATGCGCGAGTGCGCGACCGCCGGCATAAGCAAAGCGAACGTGATCGAACTCCAGTGACACCTGCGTGCCGTGCAAGGGGTCGCTGCCGGTTTGCGGCATGGGCGGGTTCGCCTCCAGCAGCGAGCGAATGCCAGATGTGGCAGCCTGCCCAAGCATGCCCTGATGCAGAACACTGCGCAGCTCGCGCAGCGGCCGGAAAATCTCCGTACCCGCCATTAGTACAATCAGCAGCGTGGTCAGATCCATCTCGCCGTGAGTCACGCGCCAGGCACCGAGAATCAGCGCCGCAGCTGCGCCGAGCGCAGCACCAAGATCGACAATGCCGCGCGTCAGCAAACCTGCTGCAAGCACCCAGAAGGTGTTGTCGGAGACGGCCCGTGCCTGCTTGGCGAGGCGTTCGCCCCAGACGCCGCTTTGCCCGAATGCCTTGAGCGTCGGCAAGCCCTGGACCGCGTCCAGAAAGGTCTCACCGAATTCCTTGAAAGCCTGTGCCCGGGCAAGGCTGGTGCGCCGCTCATGCATATGCACGACAATCGGTCCGAACAATGCGACCAGTGCGGCCACCAGAAGCACGGTGGCGACCGGAAGATCCCAGAATGCGATGAAGCAGAAGATGGCTAACGGCGCGCACAGAGCCACGGCAAGCTGCGGCAGATACTGACCGAAGAAAGTCTGCAGCTGCTCGATGCCATCGATTACCGACAACATCACGCCGCCTGTGCGTTGTTCGGCGAACCAGGCTGGCCCAAGAGCCACGATGCGGTCGTACAGTTGGCCACGCAGCGTCTCCTGGGCTCGCGCAGCGGTGCGAGATGCTATGCCCATACGCCAATGATCCAGCAGCGCGCGCAACACAATCGAGGCCGCCACCGCGACCGCAGGGATAATCCACGTTTGCCAGGCATTGCCTTGCATGACCAGCGAGAGCAACTGACCGAGGAAAATAAAACGGGCAATCCCGACGATCAAGGCCAGCAATCCGACGACGATGCTAAGCACCATCTGCCCGCGTAATCCCACGGTCAGTTGCCAAAGACGAATATCGAAATACATCAGATGACTCCTCAAGGTTTAGATCATCGTCGCATGAACCCATAGCGTGCGCGAGCGATACTTTCTCAACCAGGGTTGAGATATACTTTACCCATCATGCCAAGACTGTCACCGCATATTCCGCCACTATCGGCGCTGAAAGCCTTCGAAGCCGTGGCCAGGCTCGGCAGCCTGAGCCGTGCGGCCGAAGAACTCAACGTTACCAAGAGCGCGGTAAGCCATCAATTACGCGGACTCGAAACGACCCTCGATGCAACCTTACTACACCGTGGTGGAACGACTTCACGGGCGCAACCGACGCCTGCCGGACAAGACTTATTAGCCGCGATTGAAGCGAGTTTGATTCCGTTGGGGCAAGCGTGCGAACGAATCACCACGCGCAAGCGCAAGCGTCCCCGAACGCTGACAGTTTCTGCCAACGCGCCATTTTCATCGCTGTGGCTGGCGCCTCATGTGGTTGAATTCTCGGTGCGCCATCCGGAGATCGCGGTGAACCTGAGAGTGTTTGACGATGAACCCGATTGGCACAATGACACCATCGATATCGCGATTTTACGGGTGCCCTTGACAAGCGAGACCTCAGACTTGCATGGCAGCGACAGGGCGCTAGTGCGGGAGATTGTCTTTCCAGTATGCAGCCCGCTATTGATGGATCCACGGGCCGCGACTGTGCAGAGCTTGACTGAGCATCGGCTGTTACAGGAGGAACATCACGGATCGAGTCGTGAAATGGATTGGCAAACCTGGTTTGCGTTGCTCGGCGCCGGCTTGCTTATGGAGCAGAATCTGGTCCGTTTGAGCAGTTTCAGCCCGATTATCGGCGCTGCCATTGCAGGCAAGGGGATCGCACTCGGCCGCTCGCCGCTGATTGACTTCGATCTGGCACACGGGCGGCTTGTTCGTTTGTTTCCGGAACATGCGCTGGCCGGGTCGTGGCAGTTTGTTATTCGCCTTCATCCTGCACGCGCATCGGATCCCACGCTGATCCAGTTCCAGAATTTCATGCTTGAGCGCTCTGCGATCTAACACGGTTGAGGCAATGTTGGCCAGTTCCTCGCATGCATCGTTAATCGGCCAGCCGCATTTGATGCCCGGCTTGTGCAGCGTAGTGGGGCGCAATCCACTACGCTGCGCCGGCCCTTGCTCAAGGGGCCAAATCTCAGCATCCCTACTTCAAGCCGCCGGACACGAAGATCGTGTCACCACTGATCCAGCCTGACGCGTCAGAAGCCAGAAACACCGCGACGGGAGCAATGTCACTCGGCTTGCCAAGGCGGCCCAGCGGAGTTGCTGCAATCATTTGTTTTTCCATGTCAGAACCGAGGAAACCCGCTTGCTGCGCGCCTTCGGTTTCGGTGCCACCTGGCGCAATGGCGTTGACGCGAATCTTGCGGCCGCCCAATTCCTTTGCCAGCACGCGTGTCAGCGTTACCACCGCACTCTTCGTCGCGGCGTAGACCGACGTATAAGGTCCGTTGAGCGAAACGCCGGCAGTGACGATGTTGATGATGCTGCCACCCTCGGGAGCAAAGCGCTTTACTGCCTCCTGGGTTGCCAGGAAGACCGACAACACGTTGCCATTGAACTGGTCGTGGAAGTCTTCCTCGCTGAATGCGTCAATGGCCCCGAACCTGTAAATTCCGGCATTGTTGACCAGAACATCGAGCCGGCCAAATGTTTCCAAAGCCTTGTCGAAGAGCCGTTTCACGTCAGCCGCCTGCGAAACGTCAGCTTGAACTGCGATGGCGTTTGCACCGCTTTTGACGATCTCGTCGACCACGCGGCCTGCCGCCGCCTGGTCGGACAAATAATTGACCACCACTGTGGCGCCTGCTGCCGCCAATCCTTTTGCGATTCCTGCGCCGATGCCCTTTGATCCGCCCGTAACGATGGCGACCTTACCTACCAGATTAGTCATATCGATTCCTTAGTATTGAATCCATGAAGCCGCTAAGCGGCCGCTTGTACCTGCACACTGCGCCTCCCGATATGCTGAACGCGCATGCCATTGGCGGTGAGGGGGCATTACATCATGCGACAATGAGTAGATAAAGTGGCCTACAATCAATACATTACTTACTAATATGCAGCAATCTTAGACATGGATGTTCTAATCGGTATGCGCGTCTTCAGCGCCGTTGTGAATGCAGGCAGCTTCGCGAGCGCGGCGGAGAAACTGGGCCTGTCGAGTGGCATGGCAACGCGCTATGTGGCCCAGCTTGAGGCACATCTCGGTTTGCGCCTGCTCAATCGCACCACGCGCAAGCTATCCCTGACAGAGGCTGGCGCCGATTATCTCGAGCGATCAATGCAGATTCTTGCCATGATCGAAGAAGCTGAATCCTCAGCAGCGCAGCGCACCTCGGTTCCGCAAGGAACCTTGCGGGTGGCCACCTCGGTGAGCCTCGGTGTGCTTGGCATGGGGCAGCTGGCAACCGAGTTTTTGGGGCAGTATCCGACGCTCAAGGTCGACGTCGTTCTCAATGATCGCGTCGTGGACCTGGTCGAAGAAGGCTTCGATGTCGCGATTCGAATGGGGCCTTGCGTTGATCCTGGATTGGTTGCGCGCAAGATTGCCGATGTCCGCATCATCGTATGCGCATCGAAGTTGTACCTCAAGAAGCACGGCATTCCGCAATTGCCGCAAGATCTGTCCAGCCACAATTGTCTTACCTACGCGTATTCATCTCAGGAAACAGAGTGGCCATTCCTGCGTGATGGTGTAGAACAGAAGGTTCGCGTGTCCGGCTCGTTGCGGGCGAACAACGGTACCTTATTGGTGAATGCGGCGATTGCGGGACTTGGCATCATTCGCCAGCCGGACCATATCGTGAATGACGCGATCCATCAACAATTGCTGGTTCCGGTGCTCCCGGCCTGGGATGCAGGGGTGCATGCCATCTACGCGGTCTACTCAAGCAGAAGATTCCTGCCGACGAAGGTGCGCGCCCTGATCGATTTTCTGGTCGAGCGCTTCGGGTAGATCTCAGCCATTTTTCGGGCTATTGCAGTATCGTCTATGCCATTCATCTGACCGATGAAGTGCCAATGACCGGCGGATTCACGTTCCGGCGAAAGAGTTAGCATCGTTGTGTTTTATCGATAACGCAGCTTGAAACAACATCAATGGCTCAGGAACTCACGTATGACGTCGCCAGCCTGGCCAATTTGAAATAAGCCATCCAAATGGCCGCCATCGCCTTGAATTTCAAAATACTCGACTGTGTTGCCTTGCGCCTTCAATAACGCCATGGCTTTCTTTGAATAATCCGGGAACAGGAGCAAATCCGATTTTGCAGGGATGAATAATACTTTTGCTTTGATACGCTTGAGTCCATCTTGCAAGTTTGCCGTCTGAGATACGCTGTAGAGCTGATTGGCGCGTACCGTGTAGAGCAGGGAATTGGCGTCCAATTTTTTGGCCGCTGCAGCGGCGTTCGCGTTGAACGTCGCATCGACGGCAAACAAGTTATCCCACGAATCGAGCGGGTCTTTGCCCGACGTTGCGAATTGACGTCCAAACGTTTTTTCTGCCCAGCCGTAGTTGCGCGACGCTAGCGTGATCATTTTTATGGCTTCGGCGACTCCCACCAACGGTTCTTCTTTTCCGTAATAATCGCCGTGGTTCCATTTAGGATCATTCGTGATGGCGGAGGCCCACAAGCTGGTCGCTTCGATTGAATAGGGATTGAATTCGACGCCGCCAGGAATCACAGGAATCACACGCTCGACCATGTCCGGATAAGAGGCCGCCCACTCCATGGCCAGCATGGAGCCGCCTGAGGCACCGATCACCGCCTGCAGATGCTTAATGCCGAGAGCATCGACCAGCATTTTTTGTGTGTTGACGAAATCAAAGAAGGTCACAATCGGAAAGGACATGCCGTACGGCTTGCCGGTATCGGGGTTGATCGATGCCGGACCAGTGGTAACGACCCGCGGATCCTTGACATTGAGATTGACCAGATTATCTGCAGACACGATGAAATATTTATCGGTATCGAGCGGTTTTCCGGGACCGATAATGCTATCCCAGTAACCCGGCGTGGCATCTGTTACAGCGTATTTTCCCGCTGCGTGCGAGGTTCCGGAAAAATAATGCGGTATGAAAATGGCGTTGTTGCCTTGTGCATTTAATTTTCCGTACGTTTCATATCCGATTTTTACATTGTTGATCGTCTTGCCACCGATGGTGGTCAGCGATGGAATGCTCAATATTTTTTTATCGACTAACTCATCATAGGACCAGGCGAGCGATGACCACGCAGTGGCAACAGCAACAACAGCGATAAGCGCCAGTCGATTCCGAGTATTCATCCTAATTTCCTATGAGATAAAAGCCAACGTACTTAAAAAACATCGATCCTGACGATTTTTAATGCCATGACAGATTAACAGATCTGCATGTATCGCTAAGTCAATTGCGCAGGACAACTCGATGTTCATTGCCTGTGCCGACCGTGTCGATTGCCGCCGCCACGCTCGTCAGTGCAAAATACGCGACAGAAATTCACGCGCCCGCACTGAACTTGGATTGGCGAAAAAGGCATCCTTGCGTTGATCTTCAATGATCTCTCCCTGGTCCATGAATACCACCCTATGAGCAACCTTGCGCGCAAAGCCCATCTCATGGGTGACGCAAATCATGGTCATGCCTTCCTGTGCCAGCTCCACCATCACGTCCAGCACTTCATTGATCATCTCTGGATCGAGCGCCGAGGTCGGCTCATCGAACAGCATCGCCATCGGATCCATGCATAAGGCGCGTGCAATCGCCACGCGCTGCTGCTGTCCGCCGGACAACTGTCCCGGAAATTTTTTACTGTGCGCGCGCAAGCCGACCCGCTCCAGCAACTTGTTTCCCTTCTGATAGGCCTCGTCCTTGTTCCGATGCAAGACGTGGATCTGCGCCAATGCCAGATTTTCGATGATGCTCAGATGCGGGAACAGCTCAAAGTGTTGAAACACCATACCGACCTTGGCGCGCAACGCAGGCAAATTGCTGCGCGGATGAGAGAGCTCGTGCTCACCGATGAAGATCTTTCCTTGCTGTATCGATTCCAGAGCATTGACCGTCTTGATCAAGGTCGACTTGCCCGAACCGGAAGGGCCGCAGACTACCACCACTTCACCTTTTGCAACCTCAAGCGAGCAATCCTTGAGGACTTGAAAACTGCCATACCATTTGGAGATATTGTTCAGCGAGATCATCGAACAGCCTTTTTCTGAAGTAACTTGACGATGCCGGAAGTCGCACCGCAAATGAGGAAATAGACCAGGCCGGAAAATAGCACCATCTCGACCGCCGTACCGTCGCGGTCACCGATATTGGTGGCGGAGCGGAAGAAGTCGGCCAGACCGATGACATACACCAGCGAGGTGTCTTGAAACAGCACGATGGCCTGGGTGAGCAACAAGGGCAGCATGGCGCGAAACGCCTGCGGCAACACCACCAGACGCATCACCTGAACATAGCGCATACCGAGCGCCAGCGAGGCATTGAACTGAGCGCGCGGCACCGCCTGGATGCCGGCGCGGATAATCTCTGCGTAATACGCGGCCTCGAACAGTGAAAACGCGACCATTGCCGACACCAGCCGGATGTCGGTGGTCGCAGGGATACGCAGCAAGGCTTGCAGCAACTGGGGAATGAGCAGAAAAAACCACAGCAAGACCAGCACCAGCGGAAAGGAGCGAAAAACCGTCACGAACAGGTTAGCGAAATAGGCCAACGGTTTGACGCCCGACAAACGCATTGTCGCCAGAACGGTGCCGCAGACGATGCCCAATACAATCGCCAGCAGCGTGATCTGCAGGGTGATTTGCATGCCGGACCATAAGGTCGGCAGCACCTGCGGCAAACCAGACCAATCTAATCGTTCCATTACTTCGCCCCCTGATAGCCGGGAAAGCGGGTTTTGCGTTCCAGCCAATGCATCAGATACATCACGCTCAGGTTGATCGCGCCGTAGGCAATCGTGACGGCGATGAAAGACTCATAGGCTTGCGCGGTGAAGTCCACCAGTTGGCGTGCCTGCGCAGATAGCTCAAGCAAGCCGATGGTGGAGGCGACGGCAGAATTTTTGAAGATATTTAGAAACTCCGACGTGATTGGCGGCACAATCAGGCGCAGACCCACCGGCAACAGAATGAAGCGATACACCTGTGTCAGGCTCAAACCGATCGCCAATCCCGCCGCCTGCTGCCCGCGCGGTAGCGCATTCAAGCCGGCGCGTACCTGTTCGCATACACGCGCAGCGGTAAATAGACCGAGGCAAAGAATTGACGCCGTGTAGAACTGCAATAGCGGCGCCAGCGACTTGAACCAGTCGCCGGCAGCTTTCGGCAGCAACTCGGGCAAGACGATGTACCAGAGAAAGAATTGCACAATCAGCGGGATGTTGCGAAAGAGGATGACATAGAGGGTGCCGATGGCGGCCAGCCGGCGATCAGGCAAGCTGCGCAAGATGCCCATGCCAAGCCCGACCAGCAGCGCGATGATCCACGCTGCCAGCGACAACGCTACGGTATTGGCCAGCCCCGACCAGAGCCAGCCGAGATAAGTGGATGCTTCGCCGGTGGAAACGGGTTGCAGGAAAATTCCCCAATTCCAGTGATATGCCATGGCTGTGTCCTGTACGGTTGAACGTTGTGATGAGCCTGTGGCTCAGGAGGCGTAGTCGGATTCTGACTTGTCGAGAATCCGCTTGATGCTGGCCAGATGCGCGTGCGCGCTGCTGCGGTCGCCGCTGCGCATTTGCGCATAGGTACGCGCGGCCATATCAGGATCGATGATCTGCAACGGTGTGCCGGTCGCTTGCGCCAGGCGCTGCACAGCACAGGCGCGCTCCAGGTAGTAAAGATCGTCCCAGGCTTCGGCAATCGTGGCCGCTACCACCATGATCCCGTGGTTTTTCATGAACACCACATCGTTGTGGCCGATTGAGGCGGCAATGCGGTCGCCTTCCGCGTTGTCCAGCGCCAGGCCGTTGAAGCGTTCATCGACGCCTGTCCGGCCATAGAATTTCAGCGCGGTCTGTCCCGCCCATTGCAACGGCGGCCCTGCCAGCATAGCCAGAGCGGTTGCATTGGGCATATGCGCATGAAACACCACTCGGGCACGCTTGACTTGCAAATGCACTCTGGCGTGGATATAGAATGCCGTGATTTCCGGTACCCCGGTACCCTCGATGACGTTGCCGTGAAAATCGCAGACCAGCAAATGCGAGGCGGTCATTTCTTCGAAGGCGTAACCGAAGGCATTGACGATAAACAGATCATGGCGTCCCGGCACCATTGCCGAGAAGTGATTGCACACGCCTTCTTGCATACCCAGCCGGGCGGCCATGCGAAAACATGCTGCCAGATCGATCTTTGTCTGCCTGATACATTGTGCGTCCGGACTATCCGGGGCGATCACCAGTGCTGCCGGTACTACGGGTTTTTCTAAAGCGTGTGCCATAGCTTATTTCCTTGCAGTCAGAAGGGGAGGGATATCAATACGCTGCTTCGTCATTTGGCTTGGCATACAAGGCCTTGAGCTCAGCACTGATGTCGAATTGGAAATTGATGTTCTTGGGCGGCACCGGTTGCAGAAACCATTTCGCATAGATGCCGTTGATCTGCCCAGAAGTCATCAGGTGCGAGAGCGTATCGTCGACCAGTTTCTTGAATTGCGGATCATCTTTGCGCAGCATGAAAGCATATGGCTCGAGCGATTGCGCCTTGCCGGTGACCATCCAGTCAGTCGGATTGCGGGCCAGTGTGCGCGCCCCCGACAGGAGCACATCATCGAGCATGAAAGCCTTGGCGCGCCCGGTTTGCAAGGTCAGGAAAGCATCGCCGTAATCCCTGGCGCTGATGATGCTCATGTTGAGGTTTTTGTCGACATTGAGACGACGCAGAATTGCTTCGGCTGTGGTGCCGGCATTGGTGACTACGGTCGTGTTGGCCAGATCGTCGAAATCCTTGATGCCGGAATCCGATTTGACCAACAGTTTCGTGAGCGCCAGGAAGATGGTGTCAGAGAATACGACTTGAGCATGGCGCGCCTTGGTATTGGTGGTTACGCCGCATTCGATATCGATGGTGCCGTTTTGAACCAGCGTGATACGGTTCTGCGAGGTCACCGGTACCAGACGCACAGCCAGTTCAGGTTTGTTGACGCGGATTTTGACGGCCTCGATGAGCTTCTGGCACAAGTCTTGAGAGAAACCGATGACATTTTGCTTGCTGTCGTAGTAGGAAAAAGGAATCGATGCTTCGCGATGACCGATGACCATCACGCCGCCATCACGGATCTTGTTGAGCGTTGGGCCAAGATCCTCGGCCGATGATGATTGTGCTGCCAGGGCCGATAACCCGAGCAAGCCGAACAAGTGGAGTAAGTGGCGCGATATGGCGAGACAGCGATGAATGGAAAACATGCTCATACTCCCTGAGTGGATGACTGTTGATAAAGCCTGATTGATAAAGCGCCTTGTTTAACGGGCTGGTCTTGCGGCGGCGAAACCGTTTGCGTCAGACGCTCTCGTCATGTTTCAGCAAGACAACGCATTCCAGTTCAACCGCAGCGCCGCCGGGCAGTGACGCCACTCCGATGGCCGAGCGCACATGTCTGCCGCGTTCGCCGAAGACGCTATTGAGAACCTCTGAAGCTGCATCAATGATCTTGGCGTGCTCGGTATAGTCGGACGTGCTGCGGATGTAGCCGGTAAGGCGGACGAATTTGATCACCCGCGTCAGTTCGCCCTCGCATGCTGCGGCCACAATCGAGAGCAGGTTAGCCAGACAAAGACGGGCAGCCTGGCGCGCTTTCTCGACCGAGATATCGAGACCGACGGTTCCTTGATAGTGGATGCTGTTTCCAAAACGCGGCACTTGTCCCGAAATCCAAAGCTGCCTGGTGGCACCCATGTGCACATCGGTGCTGAGATCGAAATGCAAGGGTTGCGGATGGCTACGCGGAAAATCGTCGTAGAGCGCTAGCAGGCGCGAGCGAAACGGCTGTTCGACTTCATCTAAGGGCATCCATGAACGCGGCGTGTGCTCAGTCATGGCGCATGCCCGGCGACAGCCGCGAGCGCAACGGCACCGCCGACGAAACAGCCGATCGGCTGCGATCCAGGGGGCAGGTCGAAGCGCACCCAGATATCCGATGGCTGTCCCATTGCGCGGCCTTGATGTACTAGCAGCGACGCACCATCGAGTCCGATCATGCCGTAATGCAGCAAGCCGAAACTCAGTGCGGCGGCGGCAATACCGGTAGCGGCATCTTCGGGGTAGCCGGAAGATTTGGGAAACTGACGCGTATCAAACTGGCGTGCAGCCGCAGGATTGGCGGCAAACGGATACAGACCGGTCGAACCGATGGCTTCACACAGTTTTTCAATCGCTGCCGAGTCAGGTCTGGCGGCATCAAGCCTGGCTGGGCTGATCAGCGGAATAAGCGTTTTGACCCGACTGGTGCAGGCATTCAAGAACGGCAAGTCAAGCGCATCGTCCGGCTCCAGACCCATCGCCCGCAAGATTTTATGACGCAAGTCGGGACGTGGGATGTCGGCAACCGTGCCGCTGGGTTGAGAAATTTCTATCGACTTGCTGCCGTCCGGACGATCTTTCAGATAAGCCATGACAGTGCCGCTCAAGGTCTGAATCGACAGCCGATCGGCGCTCAGTCTGCCGTGTTTGGCCAACAGCCACAGCGCGCCAATGGTCGCGTGGCCGCACATGCTCATTTCATGGCGTGGCACGAAAAAACGCATGCGATAGTCGTGCTCAACGCTGTCGGGTTGGAGCACGAAGCCGCTTTCGTGGCCGTAGGATTGGGCAATCGCCAGCATTTCGGCTTCGCTCAATCCATCGGCGTCAATCATGATAGGGGCAGGATTGCCACCACCGGATTGGGAGGTAAAGACATGGACAACTTCTACGTGGGGCATGGTGACCTTGCATCGTTGCTGATTGGATAAGAATCAGTGTGACGACAAGGCGTCATCGACGCTCACACAATCAGGCCATGCACTGCCACATTTGCGCCATGCTGGGCTGGTCCGCCAAACAACGGCTGGCTCAGTGCTGCTTGCGGCAATCACTGGGCAACACGCCCAGATACTTGCGAAACAATCGCGCCAGATATGACGGTGAGTCGATGCCCACGGCCATGCCGGCATCGATGGCCGACATGCCTTGGCTGCAGATGAGTCGATGGGCCAGTTCAACCCGTTGACGATTGGCGTAGTCGAGCACGGTTTCCTGTGTGACATCGCGAAATAGCCGCGTCAGATGCCGCCGCGACAGATGAAATTGATGGCACAGGGCATCGATGTTGTGATGCACTTGCAGATTGTCGGCGATGAAGTGCTGCACCTGACGGATCAACATCGCATTATTGCCGCAATGTCCTGCTGCCGGGATGCGCTGGCCGACGGCAACGATACGCAGGCACTCTTCCAACAACAAATGATAGAGGTGATGCAGGCGATGCACGCCGCTGCCGGCCTTGTTCATTGGCAAGATTTGTTCATGCAGGCTCAGAATGCTGTCGAGAATCGTGCTGCGCTGCCATTGACCTTGACCATCGATGGCGTCATCCAGATCCATGCCAACATGATCCGGACCATAGTGGACCAGATAAGCAGGATCGACATACAGTGTCAGATGGCTCTGGCGTCCATCTCCCGCCAAGGTGGCATGCCCTAGACCGGGCGCGATGACGGCAAAGGACAAACGCGACAAAGACACGTGGCTGCGACGATCTTCCGTCGACAGCAACAGATTGCCATGACGCGGCAACAACAGCATGTGACAATCGTGGCTATGCCAGTCCTTGGCATAGCCATCGCTATTGCTTAACTCGCAATGCAAGACCTCGGGGCGCATGCTGCCGAGCTTGTGAGAGCGCTTGATCATCGAATTCCTTGCAGAAGGATCCAGCTTAGCGCGCGCCCCGTACCGGTGCTAGCGAATTGCTGCCGAGGCTATCGATTTTCTGCCATATCCTTGCTGCGGCGTATGTCAGATGGCGCCAGGCCGAACAAGCGCTTGAATGCATGAGAAAAATGCGAGGCACTGTCGAAACCGGTGCAGGCCTGAATCTCGGCCACATGCATGCGGGTGTCGCACAGCAGCGCCTTAGCGCGATTGAGTCTGCTTAACAAGATGTGACGGCCCAACGGCATGCCTTGATGCAACTGAAACCAGCGTACCAGCGTACGCTCGGACAGCCGGAAGGCTTCGGCAATGAGCGTGATTGACAAGTCTTCGGCCAGATTGGCCTCGACGAAATGGCACACCGCCTCCATCAAGGCCGCTTCGCTCCACGCAACCGTTGGCGTAACATCGGAAAAGATCCGCTGGACTTCACGCAGAATCAGATCGTCGATGGCGGTAGTTTCGTAGGTTGTGCGGTTTCTTGAGCGAATGAAAAGCTGGCGTCGGACTAAGCCCAAGCTGGTCAGGTAAGTGGATTTTTGCCACATGGCGCTGCGCTCGGGCAAGCCGCCGCCAATGTTGGCAGCATCGAGGTAATAGCAAAGATGCTCCTGTACGCCTGCCGCTTGGAAACTATGCGGCTGCCGTCGCGGCACCAGGTAAATCGCTTCTGCTGTCAGCCGCTGCGTTGGCAAACCACGTATTTCTGCACCAACGGCATAATGCCCAAGGATGGGGATGAACAGCATGTCATCAACATGGGCATGAGCGCCATTGCCGTAGTTGGCTTGTGCATTGAATACAACGTTGTAATTTTGCATGTTGCGCTCCGGCAAATATCGATTCCCAGAGTCGATAGTTTAGCAGTTGAGCCCATATTTGACGCCCTCATGCGTATGGCGTCAAAAGTGAAATTCGCCTGTCCACCATTAATTGACTTCATCCGTCCACACCTTAAAGCTGCTCAGTGTATTGGGCCCGAAGGTGTTGTTGAGCGCGACATCGGCGGCATCGCGGCCGCGGGCGATCAAGACTCTGCCGATGCGCGGGGTGTTGTTGCGGGCGTCGAAGGTGTGCCAGCTGCCGTCGAGAAAAACTTCAAACCAGGCTGCGAAATCCATCGTCCCATAGGGTGGTGGCATGCCGATGTCGCCGAGGTAACCGGTGCAATAGCGTGCCGGAATATTCATGCACCGGCAAAAAGCGACCGCCAGATGGGCGTAATCGCGGCAGACGCCGACTTTTTCCTGAAACGCTTCCAGCGCAGTGCGCGTCATGCGGGCGTTTTCGTAGCCGAAGGTGATATGGCGATGGACATAGTCGCAGATGGCCTGCACACGGCCCCAGCCGGTAGGGGCGTGCTCAAACAGTTGCCACGCGATGGGCGATAAACGGTCCGTTTCGCAGTAGCGGCTGCCGAGCAAAAACAGCAGCGGTTCCTCTGGCAAGTCCTGCACGGCAAGCTGTCGCGCGTACGGAGAGAGCACGTCAGCAATGCCGCTGTCGTTGACGATCGCATCGGCAAAAATGCGCATGCGGCCTTGCGGCGCGACGATGCGGGTACACCAGTTGCCAAAACTGTCGCGGTAAGCCATCCGGGGAACCGGAGGATTGAACATCAGATCATCGCGACTGACCAGATCCGACACGCGGGTAAAGTGGACATTCAGGTTGAAAATCATGGGCGTGGGTTGCGGGCAATCGTAGACCATTTCAAAACCAATATGGATTTTCATGACAAGTTCCGGTTTTCAGCAGTGTCAGACAAGGCGCGAGGCGCAAGGAAAACGGCTGAGGTTAAGATACAGAGAACAACAAGATTGCATGCAGCAAAGTGCGTCTGTCATGGAATACGCATTGCAGATGCCGTGCGCAAGCTATCCAGCAGCAGGGCGCGCAGCGCCGTCCAGGGTGCGCCTCCCGCCAGCACCATACGTTGATTGACCTCAAGTTCGATCCCGACATAGGCGTCCGAAGCAAAACGCTGTCGCAAATAGGCGGTCAGTCCGTCGCCTTTGCCGGCATAGGGATAATTGCGACGTACGCGCAGCGTCGGCGCAAGTCCGGCCAACGTTGTCTTCCAGTGCGCACAGAGCGCGCTTTCTCCAGGCCGGGCGGGGTGATACAGCAGACCGATGTCGGCGCTTCGTACCTTGCCGTCCAGCTCCGGAGTAAAACTATGCGAAGAAATGTGAATCACGCGCTGCTTGTCAGATACGGCTTGCCCGACCAGACGCTCGACCTGTTCGCGATAAGGTCGATAATATTGCGCCAGGATTTCCTCGCGGATCGGAGGCGCCAAGCGGCGCGTCGTCGCCGAAAAAAGTTGCGGATGGCCGATCGAACGGTTGAGATCGACCAGTAAACGGCTGACGGTGGCGCTCACCAGAGACCCGTCTAGCGCCACCGCCAGTTCCTGCGCCATCAGCAGCGCCCCGGGATCGTAACCACGATGAGAATCGAGCAAGGCCCGCGCCTCTTGAAACAGGCTGTCATAGGCGGCGGGGATACGATTGCCGCCGTGTTCGCAGGTGATAATGAAAGAGTAAATCGATGCCCCTTCGCGCTATGTGTTCAGACGCCTATACAGGATGGAACACTTTACCTGCTATGCAGACCAGAGGGGAGAGCAGATTGCAGCATCCCGGTATCGGCGTTTTAACATTCGAAGCCGGTATACCAATCCGCACGAGCAGACCTTAACATCATTGCGGTCAACTTTGTGGGACGAATTAAGGGTTATCGAAATCCATATTAGCGGAAGGGCGATCACTAATTTCCTTGATGAGATCAATGAAAGCACGCAGGCCTGCCGGAACATATCGTCCAGAAGGATAGTAGAGAGCTAGTCCCGGAAAGGGCGGTGTCCAGTCGCTCAATACGCGTATCAGACGTCCGCTCGCCAAATCGTCAATGACATACCATTCGGTAAGAAATGCCAATCCAATTCCTGCTCGCGCTGCCTCGTGTATGAGATTTGGTTCATCAAGTATTAAAGTGCCAGGAACATCAACGGTGGTGTTTTTGCCTCGCTTAGAGAACTCCCAGTGGGATGCTGCGCCACTGGGAAGCCGCGCACGAATACACTGATGCGCGGAAAGATCCGCTGGCGACAGCGGCTTCGGATACTTTGCCAAGTATTCCGGCGACGCAACCACTGCCATGCGCAAGCTACTTCCGATTGTTACCCGAACCATATCGCGCGGCACCAATTCGCTCAGTCGAATACCGGCATCATAGCCTTCGGCGACGATGTCAATCATATTTCCCTCGGTGACGATATCCAAGGTCATGCTGGGATAACGACGCAAATACTCCGGGACGATGGCTGAGAAAATCATGCGAGCGGCACCGACCGATGTATTAATCCGTAGCGTCCCCATCGGCGTTTCCCGATAGTCATTAGCTGCTTCCATCGCATGATGGATATCAGCAAGCGCCGGGGCGATACGAGCAACGAATTGTTTCCCTGCGTCCGTCAAGGCGACGCTGCGCGTGGTGCGATGAAACAGGCGCAACCCCAGCCGTGCCTCAAGTCCGGCGACGGCATTGCTTAGGGCCGAGGTGGACATCCCGAGTTCCGTCGCCGCGGGCCTAAAGGCTCGATGCCGGGATACCGCCAAGACCGCCTCCAGTTCGATAAGTCCAGATTTGTACATTATCCTGATTTTCGCAATTATTCATCCATGTTTGTCCATCTTATCATGTCAATTCTTGATGCCTATACTGTGCTCATGGATCAAGTTGATCTGGACAAACTCAAGAGAATAAACATGCGAAATATCAATCAGATATACATCAATGGCGCATTTGTCACACCGCACGGAAGTGAGATCTTCGACGTCATTAATCCAACAACCGAGCAAGTAATCGCCAAAGTCACTTTAGCAGATGCGATAGACACACGGCTTGCAGTTGCCGCTGCCAAGAAAGCCTTCCCCGCGTTCGCGCGCACGACCAAAGACGAACGCGTCGCCATTTTGAAGCGGCTACACTCAGCCGTCCTGGCGCGTGCCGATGCATTGCGGGATGCGACGATCGAAGAATATGGCGCCCCTGTTTCACGCGCCTCCTGGATTTCCCATTTTTCCGCCCAATCTTTCCTCGATGCCGCGCAAACACTAGAGAGTTACGATTTTACGCGCCTGATGGGCAGTTCGACCGTAGTGATGGAGCCGGTGGGTGTTGCGGGTCTTGTGACGCCCTGGAATAGCGCTGCCGGATCAATTTGTAGCAAACTTGCTATGGCGCTAGCGGCTGGTTGCACGTCAGTGATCAAGCCTAGCGAGATGAGCGCGATCCAAAATAGTATTGTTTCGGAGGCCATCCATGAAGCCGGGTTGCCGCCTGGGGTTGTCAATATCGTGGTTGGTCGCGGCGATGTTGTCGGTGGCGAACTGAGCACAAATCCGGATGTTGCAAAGATTTCTTTCACCGGATCGACAACCGTTGGAAAGATTATCCAGCACGCAGCTACTGAAACCATGAAAAGAATCAGTCTGGCACTGAGTGGCAAATCGCCGACCATCATTCTTGACGACGCAGACCTGGCACAAGCTGTACCTCTCGCGCTGAATGCTGTCTTTATGAACAATGGACAAGCATGTATTGCCGGCAGTCGCCTCATTGTGCCCGCGCGACTCCTTCCGGAAGTGATCGAGATCGTAAAGGCGGTCGTTTCTCAAATGAAGGTGGGGAATCCAGCCGATCAAGCTACCGTCATCGGCCCTCTGGCCAACAGCAACCAGTTTGCACGAGTGCAACACTATATTCGCCTTGGAATACAAGAAGGCGCCACACTTGTGGCCGGAGGGGAAGGTCGCCCCGAAGGCTTGGAGCAAGGCTATTTCGCCAAGCCAACCGTGTTTGCGAATGTCCACAGCGACATGGCAATAGCAAGGGAGGAAATCTTCGGTCCGGTGCTTTCCGTCTTGACTTATGACTGTGACGAGGAGGCTATTGAAATCGCAAACGACACGCTCTATGGCTTACAGGCTTATGTACATTCGTCAAATCCAGCGCGAGCCAAAGCCGTTGCTGTGCAACTTCAGGCTGGCCGAGTGTTGATCAATTGTCTGCTGCACGATCCGCTAGCGCCTTTTGGTGGATTCAAGCAGTCGGGTATTGGTCGGGAATATGGCCTGCTTGGTCTTGAGTCTTATCTTGAGCCTAAGACATTGATCGGAGCATAAAGTTTGGCATTCTCGACGACATGGGAAGACAGCGGATTAAACATGGCGTCGTTTCGTACTGTTTCATGCGTATTCTCCTTGCGACATCGGTGTCGCTTTGTCGGTTATATTTCGAACTACTTGGTTCTATAAGGGACGCGATGGCCGTAATCAAGGATTTTTTGAACTAATTATTTCAAAATGCCGTAGTGCCCCGTCGACGACCACGTAGCGCCGAAATCACATGCGGATTCTGGTCACCGCACCGGCGCTTCTTCAGGACGCGCGCTGAAGAATGCTGGGTAAGACAAGCCGACGCCAGAGACATTGACGATGGCCTGCCACGCGGCTTCCTGGCTGGCGCGATCGAGAAAATGTGGGTGGCGCATCGCCACTATTGGGCCGATGAGCTTCTTGGGCGCCGAGGCGAAGAATTGCCCTGAGACGTCGGTTCCGAACTCCGATGCCTGGAGGTATCGATGGGCTGCGGTCTCTGGAGTGTGAGTCATGCCGGGAATAAGCTTGAGCAGCGGAACCATCAGCCACTTCAAGGCTGGGCCAGCGTTTCGCAGCCCCTTGGTGTCGGGCGTGCTACCAGGCGAGACGGCGTATATGGCCATGCCGGTTGGTAGCCGGTGTGCCAGCGCCGCCGCCCACCAAGCGACGACGACCTTCGCGTCGGCGTACGCCCGATTAGGCTCGTATTTCACGTTTGGCCCGCTGCGCACCAGGGCTTCCACCGCGGTGCTGCGGTTACCCTGGTGATGTGTCGCCGCGAGGGCCACCACGTCGGTGTAGCTGAACAAGGGCACGTCTCCACGAGCAGCTTCCGAGCCGGCGATGACGATCCGCGCGTTGGGACTGAGCAGGTTGCAGCCAAGCAACCCAACTGTCAGTTGGTGATGACCGATTAACGGGGCCTGCGCCGCCTCGATGCCCGTCGCAGTCAGGACGCGCTCCTTGCCGCAGATCAACCCTGCATTGAGTAGTAGAAAATCGATCGGCTGACCTCGCTTAACCAGCTCAGCTAGGGCGGACTGAACACTGGCGGGCACATTCAGATCCAGCGCCAGCGGCGTGAAGACTTGTGTCTTGCTCTCAGATGCGAGCTGAGCTGCCGTTTCCTGGGCCTGGGCCAGGTTGCGACCAGTGACGATGACATGGCGGCAGCCCTCGGCGGCGAGCATGCGGGCTGCGGCATAACCCAGTCCGGAGGTGGCACCAGTGACGAGAGCGATAGAATGGTTCATGGAGGGTTCCGTGGTTAGGGATAATATCGAACCAAGGTTGCCTGTGAAGTCAGGGCCGCCTTGCTTATTTTGAACTATTTGGTTTATAACTATTTGACTATAATATATCCGTGCAACGGGCACGGTCAAATTATTTGGAACCAAATGATTCAAAATGCTATTAAGCCCTCTGGACGACCACGTAGCTTCGACGAGAGCGAAGCGCTGGAAAAGGCGACTCAGGTGTTCAGGTCGAAAGGTTACGACGGTGTGACGATCGACGATCTCGTCGCCGGGATGGGAGTGGGACGACCGAGCCTGTATTCCATCTTTGGGAATAAACAGACGTTATTCTTGCGCATCCTTAAGGCGTATGCGGAGAAGAAGGGCGCGCTCGCTGCAAAGGCACTCCTCTCACCCCGGGGTCTGCGCGACTCCCTCGCCGGCTTCCTGAGATTCGCCGTCGAAAATGCGACTGAAGAAGGGGCCGCGCCGGGATGTCTCGCAATATGCGTCGCACCGCTCGTGAATGATGTCATGGTCCGGGAGATCCTACAGAACGCAGCTGCTGGCGCCGTGGCGCTAATAGAACTTCGTTTCAGGGACGGGATCAGCGCGGGAGAAATCCCGTCCGACTTTCCCGTAGTGGTGCGGGCGAGCCAGGTCATGGATTTTGCTCGTGGCCTGACCATGCGTGCGCAGTTAGGCATGCCGCGCAAGACGCTCCTCAAAGACGCCGAGGAAGCGGTCGACTTACTGCTCCTGCCGCGGCGTGAAAATGCGGCGTCAGAAGGGGGCGTTTGACTGTGAAAGCCCGGCCTAATATGGAACGCTGTAAGACAAGGCTGTGCAGCTAGCCAACTTTGGGCGCGAGCTTTCGGGACGAGCCGACGCCATGCATCTAATTTTACGAGTCCTCAATTTCCCTATCTGATGATCCTGTTGAAAATTGCCGAAAGCGGATCATATTCCGGTAGTCAAACGCCGTACGATGACCGGCGGCGGTGAACAAAACAAACATTGGATTTTACTTGACGAGTCCCCAATGTCGTACGTTCATGTTTGTCTAAGCAGTTGATTAAAAATAATAAATTTTATAAATAAACTCAATTTGTTCACGAAAAAATGTTCACGGAGGTAGACCATTCAGGTCTCAAAGGTGAACATATCGACGGTTTTCGGAATATCACCTCCGTGACCTTACCCCGCTGAGTGCACCAATCGCAAATTAGCAATTTGGCTGTTTTCAGTGTGATGCAATACCCGGAATTGGTCCGGTGCCATTTGCCCAAGGGCGCTATGTGGGCGAACCGAGTTGTAA
>Ga0302155_10000016_pt1 | contig 148315 bp, 118 predicted proteins | sample I_Bog_N3_1_FD_193508 | JGI IMG/M metagenome (GOLD analysis project Ga0302155, IMG submission 193508) | Peat permafrost microbial communities from Stordalen Mire near Abisko, Sweden - I_Bog_N3_1 | ecosystem: Environmental > Terrestrial > Soil > Wetlands > Peat | place: Sweden: Abisko... | reverse complement strand
TGATGTATTCCACTACATCGCCGTCCATCTAGACACTATTGCAGACAATGCCCGCGATGTCGATTTTGCCATGCGCTGGGGTTTTGGCTGGCAGGTTGGTCCTTTTGAAACATGGCAAGCCTCAGGCTGGCAACAAGTTGCAAGCTGGGTCAAGGAAGATATTGATGCGGGAAAAGGTCTGTGTTCCGCACCGTTACCTGCATGGGTATTTGAAACTGAGCGTACTGGTGTTCACACGCCAGCAGGTTCATGGTCCGTCGCCAATCAACACTATTCGCCACGTTCTGCTTTGCCGGTATACCAGCGTCAAGCTTTCCGTGCGGTGGTGTTGGGCGAAGGTGCCGCTACAGGAGCGACAGCAGGCACAACCGTATTTGAAGATGACTCTGTGCGACTCTGGCATCAACAGGATGATGTACTAATTTTTTCGATGAAGACCAAAATGCACGTCATCGGGCCTGATGTCATCACTGGACTGGAACGGGCGATTGCAGAAGCAGAAGCCAATTATAAAGGTCTGGTGATTTGGTCGTCCGATGCAGCAGAAGGCGGTGCTTTCTCTGCTGGTGCTGATTTACAATCCATGCTGCCATTATTTATGAGTGGTGGCACCAGCGCCATCGAACCCATGGTAGCGCGCCTTCAACAAGCACATCAAACTTTAAAATACGCCAACGTACCAGTCATCGCCGCCGTATCCGGACTGGCCTTAGGTGGTGGTTGCGAATTACTGTTGCATGCCGCCAAACGGGTTGCCGCGCTTGAATCCTACATTGGCTTGGTTGAAGTCGGTGTAGGCTTAATCCCAGCAGGTGGCGGATTAAAAGAAGCGGCGATTCGCGCTGCAGCCGATGCCAAAGGCACGGACATTCTGCCATTCCTAAAAGCCGGCTTTACCAACGCTGCAACGGCTGCCGTGTCAAAATCCGCACTGGAAGCCCGAGAAATGGGGTATTTAAAGGCCAATGACATTATCGTATTCAATCCCTATGAATTATTGACTATCGCAAAAGGAGAAGCACGTGCAATGTTTGATGCCGGCTATCGAGCACCAATGAAAGCGCACATTCGTGTGACAGGTCGCTCGGGCATAGCAACAATCATTGCACAACTGGTCAACATGCGCGATGGTGGCTTTATCTCGGCACATGACTTCAAATTAGGTACGATGATTGCCGACATCGTGTGTGGTGGCGCAATCGAAGGGGGAAGTATCGTCAATGAACAATGGTTACTGGATTTAGAGCGCAAGGCATTTATGGAACTGCTTAAGCACCCAAAAACCCAGGAACGGATTATGGGCATGATGCAGACTGGCAAACCGGTGCGGAATTAATCCCCTCCACTTCCCTTTAAATTCACCATTATGTGGAGTAAATTACCATGACTAAACAACTTCAAGAAGCATATATTGTCGCCGCCACACGCACACCGATTGGCAAATCTGGTCGTGGCATGTTCAAAAATACGCGTCCGGATGATTTACTGGTACGTGTACTGCAATCCGTCATAGCGCAAGTTCCCAATCTCGATCCAACTCTGATTGAAGACGCGATTGTCGGCTGTTCATTCCCAGAAGCAGAACAAGGAAGCAATTTGGCACGCATGGCCGTCTTGCTAGCGGGTTTACCACAAACGGTCGGCGGCGTTACGATCAACCGTTTTTGTGCGTCGGGCATTACGGCAATCGCCATGGCCGCCGATCGGATTCGGGTAGGCCAAGCAGATGTCATGATCGCTGCCGGTGTTGAATCCATGTCCATGATCCCGATGATGGGACACCACCCTTCCATGAATATGGGCATGTTTAAAGATGAAAACATCGGTATGGCCTATGGAATGGGACTAACCGCTGAAAAAGTAGCACAACAATGGAAAGTCAGCCGTGAAGCGCAGGATGCGTTTGCATTACAGTCGCACCAGCGTGCCATAGCGGCGCAACAAGCTGGGTATTTTGATGCAGAAACTACGTCGGTTGATATCATTGAACGCCTACCTAATTTGGCCACAGGACAAATTGACATCACCACACGCCGCGTCAACCGTGACGAAGGTGCGCGTCCCGATACATCACTGGAAGGCTTAGCTAAATTAAAAGCCGTGTTTGCAGCCAAAGGCAGTGTCACCGCCGGAAATAGTTCACAAACCTCCGATGGTGCGGGGGCATTACTCCTTGTCAGCGAAAAAATCTTAAAGCAATTTAATTTAACGCCCTTAGCCAAATTCTCATCGTTCGCTATCCGTGGTGTCGCACCGGAAATCATGGGTATCGGACCAAAAGAAGCCATTCCAGCAGCCTGTCGTGCGGCAGGCATTACCCAAGATCAAATCGATTGGTTTGAGTTAAATGAAGCCTTTGCAGCACAATCCATCGCGGTGATACAGGATCTTGGATTAGACCCTGCCAAAGTCAATCCCATGGGGGGCGCAATTGCACTTGGTCACCCCTTAGGAGCGACAGGCGCCATCCGCGCGGCGACCGTTATTCACGCATTACATCGCAATCAATTAAAGTATGGCATGGTCACGATGTGTGTCGGGACAGGAATGGGGGCAGCGGGTATCTTTGAACGAATCTAAGTTATACCACTAAGTTACACAAATGCGTCTGAAGTGAGCCTAAAACGTAGCGGTTATACCGGTCGCTTCGGGCTCACCAACACACCGTCACCAACCACAAGGAATGAGCATGACCGATGCAATTTTGACCAAAATAGCCGATGGCGTGTTAACGATTACCTTCAACCGGCCAGAAAAAAAGAATGCTATCACAGCCAAGATGTATGAAAAAATGGCCGATGCTTTATGCGCAGCACAAACAGACAACACGATCAGAATCATTTTATTTACCGGGCACCCCGACGTATTCACAGCCGGTAACGATCTAGATGATTTTTTAAAAAATTCCATCGCATCGATTACCCCGTGGAGTAATGATGCTGGCACTAAAAACATCCCCGTAGTGCGCTTCATGCAGGCATTAAGTTCAGCAGAAAAACCCATCATCGCCGCAGTTGCAGGTAACGCGATTGGCATTGGCACCACGATGCTGCTGCATTGCGATTTAGTCTATCTCGCTGAAAATGCCAAATTATCACTACCATTCACCCAACTGGGACTTTGTCCAGAGTTTGGCTCCAGTTTTTTACTACAACGACTTGCAGGTTACCAGCGTGCGGCGGAAAAATTAATGCTAGGAGAACCATTTGGGGCACAAGAAGCATTGCACATGGGCTTGGCGAATAAAGTATTACCGAATCACGAGTTGCTGACGTATGCCAATGCGCAAGCGGCACGGCTTACGGCCTTACCTGCAGCATCATTACGCGCCACCAAACAGTTAATGAAAGAGGGTCAGGCTGCTGCATTAAATAAACAAATGGCGGATGAATTCACCCAATTCGCCGCAATGCTATCTGCACCGGAAGCAAAAGAAGCTTTTACTGCATTTTTCCAAAAACGCCCGCCTAATTTTGAACAATTTTCGTAAATCGTTCACTATGTCAATTATCGACTAACGATTAAATGCGATAGCATGGCCTCAGATATATTATTCCCAACGCAATCAATCACGATCCGATTCGGCATCGAGCGCAACCACGTTAATTGCCGCTTGGCCAACTGACGCGTTGCAATAATACCGCGTTCGCGCAATTCAGATAAACCATATGCACCATCCAAGTGCTCCCAAGCTTGACGATAACCAACACACCGTATCGATGGCAAATTCAGATGCAAATCCCCTCGGGCACGCAAGCTGGCAACTTCCTCCAAAAAGCCGTGCTCTAACATAGTGTCAAAGCGGTTTGCTATCCGTTGATGCAATACACTACGATCACTCGGCTCCAATGAAAATGCCTGCATCTTCATTAACGGTTCTGCTTTGACCTGCTGCTCAAACAAACTCGATAAACTCTGCCCAGTTAACTCCATGACTTCCAGTGCGCGTAATATTCGCTGCGTATCTCCCGGCGGCAAACGCGTGGCCGTGATCGGGTCCACTACAGCTAAACGGGCATGTAATGCAGCGATTCCGTGCAAGGCCAACTCCGTATCCAAACGCGCTCGCACTTCTGGATTGGCGGGTGGCAAATCACCCAACCCTTTCATCAAGGCGTTAAAATACATCATCGTGCCGCCGACCAAAACCGCCACCTTGCCACGCGCCTCAATTTCCCGTACCAAGCGCACCACATCAGTACAAAACTGGGCCACACTATACGCCTCGATCGGATCAATAATATCAATCAAATGATGTGGCACCATCGCACGTTCCTCAACGCTGGGCTTGGCAGAACCAATATCCATTTGACGATAAACTAATGCAGAATCGACCGAAATAATTTCGCATGGAAGATGCTGCGCCAACGCTAATGCCGCGGCGGTTTTACCTGAAGCTGTTGGCCCCATAATAGCAATGACAGTACTCATGTATTTCTTTCAACGACGGTAGTAGTGTTATTGTCCGCGCATAAATAATTTATCCAGATCACCCAATCCGAGCTGAACCCAAGTCGGTCTGCCATGATTGCATTGATCCGCACGTTCGGTTTGCTCCATCTGACGTAACAATGCATTCATTTCTGGCAAGGTCAAACTACGATGCGCGCGCACCGCACTGTGGCACGCCAAGGTACCAAGTAATTCATTACGCCGCTCCACCAATACCCGCGATGCACCAAACTCCGCCAAATCACCCAACACATCGCGCGCCAACGCTTCTGCGTCGGCATTTTTCAACAAGGCAGGAATTGCCCGCACCGCCAGCGTTGTTGGTGACAACACCGCAATCTCAAACCCCAACGATGCAAGCACCTGCTGCTGTTCCTCAACGATACTCACTGCTTCTTCCGTTACATAAAATGTGACTGGAATCAATAAATGTTGAACTGCCATAGCATCCGCATCCAACGCCATTTTTAGTTGCTCATACAAAATCCGCTCATGTGCAGCATGCATATCAACCAACACCATGCCACGTGCGTTTTGTGCAATGACATAAATACCGTGTAATTGGGCAATAGCAAAGCCAAGTGGATAATCCTCTGCCGATATTTCCTGAGGTGCAATTGCTATCCCTTCCGAGATAGTGACAGGGGAGCTAACTAACAACTCTGCCGTTTGCCCAGAGCGTCCCGCCCATAACGACGTATCGCTCGACTTGGTCGAAAACAAATTTCCATAGGCTGCAGTGGATTGGGCAACACCACCGGCATATCCACCTCCACGATGAAATAAGCCTTGTTGGCTAGATTGATCCGGCCGCCAGACATTAGCGGAAGCACTATTATCCGAGCTAAGCTCAGCGATAGGACTTGGGTCAGTATTGACACCACCAAGCGAAGAAGTCATAGGTGCCGGCACCGTACCAAAAGCCGTTGCCGAGGTTTGCGCTAATGCCGCTTGCACCGCATGAAAGACGAATTGATGCACTGCTCGACTATCTCGAAACCGCACTTCAATTTTAGATGGATGCACATTCACATCCACGAGTGACGGATCTAACTGCAAGGCCAGTACGTAACTTGGGTAGCGATCACCATGCAATACATCCTGATAAGCAGCGCGAACTGCATGCGTGAGTAACTTATCACGAACAAACCGTCCGTTAACATAAAAAAACTGCGCATCCGCACGCGCTTTGGAGGCCGTCGGCAAACCAGCGTACCCATGTATCCGCAATGGACCGGCTGTATGATCAATGGCCAATCGCGCTTGCGCAAAATCGGGCCCCATGATGTGGGCGCTACGCTTATCCATACTGGTTACGGTCCAGTGATCCACGGTTTTTCCATTGTGCAGCAACGTAAATGTCACATCTGGTCGTGCCAATGCCAAGCGACGCACCACCTCAGCGCAATGTCCAAATTCGGTTGCATCCGTCTTTAAAAATTTACGTCGTGCAGGCGTGTTGTAATACAGTTCCTGTACATCCACGGTAGTGCCGGGCGCACCAGATGCAGGACTGACCTCGCCTTGGTCAATTTGCCAAGCATGTTCTTGATGCTCGGTGCGAGAACTGAGTAAAAATTGCGATACCGCGGCGATCGAGGCCAAGGCTTCTCCCCGAAATCCTAAGGTCGCAACATTTTCCAGATCGGTCAGGGATGCGATTTTAGACGTAGCATGTCGAGCGACGGCCAATGGCAATTGATCTGGAGCAATTCCACGTCCGTTATCCGTAATAGCGATACGCTTGACTCCCCCCTGATCCAGGCGAATCGTGATGTGCGTGGCACCTGCATCCAAGGCATTTTCCAGCAATTCCTTGACTACTGCCGACGGGCGTTCAACGACCTCTCCAGCAGCAATTTGAGAAATTAATTTATCTGGCAATGCTTGTATCGGCCGTGGCGTACTGGGCACGGTATCCGCCGCAATAACCGTATCAACAAGAGTAACGGAATCAATAACAGAATCAATAAGTGGTTCGTTCATAGTCTAAATAAGATAAAACATTTTTCTGAAATAAAATCGAAAAAGTGCATAAAAAATTGATCATTTGGTCATTAATACAAATCAATGATAGTGTATGATGCCCTTTCCACAAAGGAGAGCTATGGATTTCATGCAATTTTTCGACATGATTTTACATGTTGACAAGACCCTCGGTCATTTCGTTGATCACTATGGTACCTTGATTTATGTTATTTTATTCGCCATTATTTTTTGCGAAACCGGATTAATTGTTTTACCATTCTTACCAGGTGATTCGCTTCTTTTTATTGCCGGCACATTCTGTGCGACCGGCGTTATGGATCCATGGCTATTATGTGTCTTGCTAGTAACTGCTGCTGTCTTAGGCAATACCGTCAATTATTGGGTAGGGAACGCTATTGGCCATAAAGTATTTGAACACGATTATGCTTGGCTAGATAAACAGGCACTGAAAAAAACCCACGCTTTTTATGAAAAACACGGCGGAAAAACCATCATTCTAGCCCGATTTTTACCCATTATTCGTACCTTTGCACCATTTGTTGCCGGCGTGTCGGACATGACACATAGAAATTTTCAGATTTTTAATATTATCGGCGCTAGCTTGTGGGTGATCCTATTGGTCATGGCAGGTTATTTTTTAGGAAATATCCCGTTTGTGAAAGACCACCTCAACACCATTGTCCTGGTCGGCGTAGCGGCGGTTGTATTGCCGGTAGTGATTGGCGGTGCATGGAAACTGGCTAAGAATTTCGCCACCAAACGTGGCTAAAATACTATTGCCAGTGATGTTAAGTCAACCGGTTTTTTGCCAATGGCGGATTTTTAGAAAAATACCGGTTGACGCCTTTTAAAATCGCGTCAGCCATCTGATCTTGGTAATTTTCGTCCGTCAACTTGGCTTCTTCTTCTGGATTAGAGATAAAGGCGGTTTCGATTAATACACTAGGAATGTCTGGTGCTTTTAACACCGCAAATCCCGCTTGTTCGACCATGCCCTTGTGCAATCGATTGATTCCACCAATCTCACCCAGAATCGCTTTACCCAATTTAAGGCTATCATTGATTTGTGCCGTGGTAGATAAGTCGAGCAACAAACTGGCTAACTGCTTATCATGACTTTTAATATTAATACCACCAATCAGATCAGCCGAATTCTCTTTGTTGGCCATCCAACGCGCCGCAGTGGAACTAGCCCCTTTTTCTGACAGAGCAAACACCGACGAACCTCGCGCACTGGTTTCGACAAACGCATCCGCGTGGATCGACATAAATAAGTCAGCTTGTACCTTACGGGCTTTTTCTACGCGGGTATTCAAGGGCACAAAATAATCCCCATCGCGTGTCAGCATGACCCGCATATTCGGCTGCTGTTCTATCTTGGCTTTTAAGCGTTTAGCGATCAGCAATACCACGTCTTTTTCACGACTCCCGCCACCGCCAATCGCGCCAGGATCTTCTCCGCCATGCCCTGGATCCAGCGCAATTGTAATCATACGCATCAACTCAGGCCGCGGGTCAGCCACACTCGGTTTTGTCAGTGCTTTTCGCGATGTTACATCCGACTTAGATAATAAAGTGGGGGCTGAGTTGGGTACTGCATTGGGTACTGCATTAGGTGCTGAATTAGGTGCTGAATTAGGTGCTGAATTGGGTGCAGGTTTGAATACTGGTTTAGCATCCGCCACAATGGATGGCGTTGAACCCTGAGCTGATGCAGATACTGGGTCTGTTTGCTGATCTAAGGAAGCCACGGAAGGTGGAGTCGCATTCGATTCCGGTGTCGGCTCCCTTAACCATTGCCCTTTTTCTATCAGGGCAGCAATCGGATCTACCGGCTTCACTGGAAACAAATCGAACACCAAGCGATATTGATAATCACCCGCCGGTGCAAGCGTAAACACTTGTGGATTTATTTCTTCTTTTAAATCAACTACTAACCGTACAACATTAGGACGATTTTGTTTAACCCGTATCTGCTTAATATATGGATCATCTGATTTTATTTTAGCAACCAGTTGGGTCAAGGTCGCATTCAACGCCAATCCTTCAATATCCATTACCATGCGCAATGGATTGGTCAGCAAAAAATGGCTAGCTTTCAATCCGCTATCCATTTCTAGCGTAATACGAGTATATTCTTCAGCCGGCCAAACCCGCACTGCCAAAATTTTAGCCGCATAGGCTAGGCGTGGCACCAATACGGAAAGCAATAACGTCGCTCCCGCCTTCAACACCACGCGGCGCTGACTGGGCTTGGCTACTGGCTTCACAGATTGGGTAAAAAATTTAAATGCGTCAGACATGTACTTCCTTTATCAGACAAAGCGTGTAGTTCCACTAAACGCCCCGTTCCGGCAACAGATAAAAATACGGCTAAATCGGGTGTCGGCAACACTGCCCCACCATTTTCCGGCCATTCCACGATACAAATCGTAGAATCAGTAAATACATCACGAAAGCCGGCATCAAGAAATTCATCCGGACTGCTCATACGATACAAATCAAAATGCATCACAGTAATTTTTTGACCAGCCAGTTGCACCTCATAGGGTTCAACCAAGGTATACGTCGGACTTTTAATATGACCGACCACCCCAGCAGCGTGTAAGATAGCACGGGTTAATGCGGTTTTTCCAGCGCCCAGATCCCCATGCAAATAGACAGTCAATCCAGGTACCAGACAACGTGCCAGACACCTCCCCAACGCAGCAGTTGAAGATTCATCGTGTAATTGCGCTTTAAAATGCTTCATGGTCTACAAATCACATCTCTACAGTAAATATATTCAATATGATAACGCCAATACACGTACACTCAGGTAAATTCCGGTGCTACGGCGTTGATTCGCACAAAATCGCGTAAAATTAGTCCCTGCTACTCCGTCTTTTCTATGCTCTGTAGCGCCATTTTACACCCTCGACTGCGCTATTTTATACCACTGTGCTAATTCTACTTCCTGCCCTCTTTTTTTTAGCATGATAAACGACAACTACTCCTCTCTAGTACAAAACATTAAAACATGGGGACAAGAATATGGATTTTCTGAAGTACGCATCAGCGATATTGACTTAAAAAAGCATGAGCAAGGATTAACTGACTGGTTAGCCGCTGGGTTCCACGGCACCATGGAGTACATGGCTTCTCATGGAATGAAACGGGCACGTCCGGCTGAATTAGTTCCAGGTGCACTCCGTGCCATCATGGTACGCATGGATTATGTGACGCCAAATAGTCCGGATGATTGGCGAAAAAGCGAAGCGAAGCGAAGCATGGAACCGGATCAGGCCGTCGTTGCCATGTATGCCCGCGGGCGTGACTACCACAAGGTCATGCGCCAGCGTCTACAAGACTTAGCTAACCGTATTGAAGCGGAGGTGGGGTGCTTTGGCTACCGAGTTTTTACCGACTCGGCCCCCGTGATGGAAGTCGCATTGGCAGAAAAGTCGGGCTTAGGCTGGCGTGGAAAACATACTTTACTGCTTAATCGTCATGCTGGCTCACTGTTTTTTATCGGCGAAATCATCACTGATTTACCTTTGCCGGTGGATCCTCCGAGCACCCCGCGCTGCGGTGAATGTACGGCCTGCATCAGCAGTTGTCCGACCCATGCTATTGTAGCGCCATACCAACTTGATGCACGTCGCTGCATTTCCTATCTCACCATTGAACTTAAAACCAGCATTCCACCCGAATTACGGCCACTCATCGGTAATCGTGTCTATGGTTGTGATGATTGCCAATTATGCTGTCCCTGGAATAAATTTGCTCAGGTGAGTCAACAACCCGATTTTGCCGTGCGTAACGGGCTAGATCAGGCGAGTCTGATTACCCTATTTAGCTGGACTGAGGCCGATTTCATGAAAAAACTGGAAGGTAGTCCGATTCGCCGTATTGGCTATGAAAGCTGGCTACGGAATCTGGCTGTTGGCTTAGGCAATGCTAGAGCAGCATTGCGCGCCATCTCTGGCTCCACATTATCTGATCAACACATAATTCGACAACAAGAAGAAATTCAGTCTGTGCTGCAAACCCGCTTATGCCATCCATCAGCAATGGTGCGCGAACATATACAATGGGCACTGGAGCAATAACCGTTTTTACGATTAATTGCCAGCGTTTACTTCAACCAGTTCGCTAACTCTAGCGCTGACTTGACCCGCATTTTATCGAAAATATGAGCCCGATGCACCTCAACGGTACGCATACTAATTCCAAGCTCATCCGCGATTATTTTGTTTAATTTTCCCTGCAACATCAGATCTAGCACCTCACGTTCTCGCAAAGATAATCGTGCAAGACGTTGCTTCATGATGGCCAATGCACCTGATTGACGTGATAAGACCAATGCCTCGGAAATACGCTCAAATAAGGCATTGTCATAAAATGGTTTTTCAAAAAAATCAAATGCACCACGCTTCAATGCATCAACCGCCATCGGCACGTCACCATGACCAGTTAAAAAAATCACAGGCAAACATTTATTTAACTGTTCCGCAGACAAAATATCAAACAATCCGACACCGCTCATGCCCTGCATCCGCACATCCAGTAACAAGCAATCCCCTTCCGCTGCAAATGCAAATTGCGTTTGCGCATCCGAGTCTAAAACCGCAATCGCACCCTCGGCATTCTTAAGCGTTGCCAGAAACTGCTCAGCACTACCATAGCTTTTACCAGGTATGTTACGCGATTTAGCCAACCAGACCAAAGCATCACACAGAACAGCATCATCATCAACAATATGCAGCATTCACCATCCTTTTTTTATGCACTATAAACCATAGCACGCATTACGACTCCACCGCAGGAAGCGTAAAACTGAATATGGTGCCACCTAGCGGATTGGACCGGTAGGTCAGCTGACCGCCATGAAATTCAATCGTAGTACGGCAAATATTCAGCCCCATCCCCATACCTTCCGATTTAGTAGAAAAGAAGGGGGAAAACAACTGCTCTGCCACGCCATCGCTAATCCCCGGACCGCGATCAATCACATCAACCTGCACTTGCGAGCCCGCCTTGGCAGCACACAAGCGCAATAAGCGCAGACCAATCGGCATAGATTGCATTGCCTGAAACGCATTGCGCGTCAAATTCAGCACTACTTGTTCCAATAAAATCGAATCTGCCAACACCGATGGCAACCCATCTTCCACGTCCAACTGTAAGGTGACCAAATACGATTTCGCCTGCAATTCAATCAATGGCAATATCCGCTGAAACAAAGATTCCAATTGAACCGGCGTACGCCTTGGCTCGCGTTTCACCACAAAATTATGCACACTGCGAATAATTTGCGCCGCACGTTGTGCCTGAAGCTGCATTTTTTCCAGCACCGACTCCAGCACATCCGCTTCTAGATCAGACGATTTCATCATGTTCAGCGCCCCCGCTGCATAACTGGAAATCGCCGTTAGAGGCTGATTCAACTCATGTGCCATCACGGAGGCCAGTTCACCCATCGTTGACAGACGCGCACTACTGTTGAGTTTTTCTTCGTGTAACCGCAACGCCTGTTCGGTTTTTTTACGATCGCTAATATCCAGAATCGAGCCCATCCATCCGGTCTGCTGTCCATCTTCATCCACCAAAGGAGACTCATAAATCAACACTGGAATCCGGCTACCATCGGCACGTAGATACACGGTATCGAAACCATCGCCATAAGGGGCTGACCTGCTGGCGATTTTATTAAAGCGTCGATGATAATCGTCAATCGCTTCGGGGGCCCAATATGGCAACGGCGGCATTTGTCCAATCAATTGTTCTGAGCTAAACCCCACCATGGCGCAAAAGGCTGGATTCACATACACCAGACGCCCTTCCAGATTACGCACACGCAATCCCGTGACCAAGGAATTTTCCATCGCACTACGAAATGCTACTTGCTGACGCAAAGCCGTTTCTGCTTGCTGGCGCCGATAAATATCACGCCACAATGCCCATAAGCTCCATAACAACCCCAAGCCCAACAACACGACCGAAGTAACCAAGTAATTAGGTAATAATTTGGGTGCATTGCGAATACTATCCGTATGCAGGGCCAAATTCACTCCCGACAAATTCAAACTCCGATTATGGGTATAAATAGCTCGGCCATAACCGCCAACTGCGCGTTGAGCCAGCTCATTATCATCCATATCTATTAAGCTAATTTCGTTTTCTTTGGCAAACCACCACGGAACCATTTTATCCAAAATATCCGAAACTTTGTAACTTATCACTAAACTGCCGATATAATGTTCTTGTCGATATAATGGCAAATGGTAATCCATCAGCACAGGATGCGCCTCACCAAACGGCGCCGATGGCTGGCTGTATTGTGGGATTTGACTGCTGCGTGCATGCGCAATTGTCTGACGTGAATATAATGAAAAATCAGTGATCGCAAAAGGACGGGTGCTAAACACCACTCGGTTCTCAGCATCTAGCCAGATCATCTGATACACCACCGTATTTTGTTCAATGAGCTTGCTAATTCGCCGTTTTAATTGCTCGGCAGACTCAACATTGGCAATAATAGCATCCCCCAAAAAGCGCAGATTTTCTTCATTGTGCACCAACTGAAATCGTATTCCCTGCTCAACCCACAAGCTATCAGCAATTAATTGTTCCTGACGTGATTCCGATTCAATTTTCTGTGCCTGCCACGGCAGCACAATAAACACTGGCATAAACATCAGCATCAGCAAGATAGGAAAAACCCAATGCTGTTTAAAAAACGAAAATCGCGTGACTGTTGTGTGATTTTCCATTTTGGGTAATAGTTTAAGCACGTGTGGCCATGGATGCGTATAATATTTGTTCAATAGCAACTACACAGGTTAAGGATCAATAACAATGCGGCGAGTGACCCATTATGCCTTGATATTCGCGTTACTGACTACTCATGCCTTTAACGCTATCGCCCAAGTGCCGATTGTAATCAAATTCAGCCATGACGTCTCAGCTACCTCACCCAAGGGATTAGCGATACAACGACTCAAAGAAGTTTCTGAAAAAATAACACATGGCCGCATAAGGATCGATATTTATCCGAGCAATACACTATTTCAAGATAAAGATGAGCTGGAGGCCTTGCAATTAGGCGCCATTCAAATGTCTGCACCTGCGCTGACTAAATTGTCAGGACTGGGTCTGCGTGAATTCGACGTATTTGAACTCCCCTACTTATTTCCCGACAGTAACGCCTTGCATCGCATAACTCAAGGACCAATCGGACGCGATTTATTCAAAAAACTCGATACCAAATCCATCGTCGGCCTAGGTTATTGGGATAGTGGGTTTAAAGATATATTATCAACCAAACCACTTCATCAACCTGCTGATTTACACGGACTAAAAATGCAGGGACCACCATCCAAAGTCATCGAAACACAAATCATAACGCTTGGTGCAATTCCTCGATTGATCCCTGCGGCTGACGTAATGCAATCATTACGTCACGGAGCGATCGATGCAGCCGAAAATGTGCCTTCCGTGTTTTATGATAATAAACCGGATTCATCACATAACTACCTGACACTGACAGAACATGGCTATATAGGCTATGCAATTGTCGTCAATAAAAAATTCTGGGATGGCTTACCCGCAGAACTCCGGTCTCAGCTTACTTCGGCAATTAATGAAACAGGTAATTATGCCAATCAACTTGCGCGACAAAAAAATGATCTAGATGTAGCCGCTATGACCGCTTCCGGCAAAACCACCGTGATCAGATTAACCGCAGCACAAAAGGCACAGTGGCGCCAAGTGTTGCTCCCAGTACAAACCGAAATGGGAACACGGATCGGCAAAGAACTCATCGACAACATTAATAAAACGCTCCAAGAAGCGCAAACACATTAACACATGCCGTGAACAACATCACCACCAAACAAACAACAATAGTTAATTAGTGATTTCCCTGAACTTTTTTCCATCACAAATGTCAACCATCTGCGGAGTTTATTTATAATATTACCTTTTTTACCACACTATTATCATACCATTATTACATTAGCACCACATCTAGCCGAAATGATCTGTAACAATCCATTCGGCAATTGCAAATGTAAATAGTGTGTGATATTGTGACAAATAATGTGAATTTTGCAGGTGCATAAGAATCGGAGAAAAGTCCGAAACAACATCGAGGAGACCGCGTTTACTATAGCTAAGAATACCTACTATTTATCGCAGGTATATCAATTGGCACGAAATGCGAATGTAGTTTTCAGGGTGCATCCTCGGATGCACCCTTTTTATTTTGAGGAAACGACGATGAACACACAGCCAGAAAGGTTTTGTGCTGTCATTCCCGCCCCATTCGGGGCAATTGGTATTCGCATCAAAGAACTGCTTATTCACGAACTAGTCTATTTACCCTCATCTCACCGACTTAAACCAGCTTCTTCTGCGTTAACACAAGAATGTGAGCACCAACTTAACGCGTATTTTCAGTGTGCTGAGGTTCATTTTAATCTGCCACTGATGGATCAAGGCACCCTCCATCAGCGCAAAGTATGGGATGCCATCACGGCAATCCCGTTAGGTCAAGTTCAAACCTATGGTCAGATTGCACGCAGCATCGGATCATCTCCGCGCGCAGTCGGTCAAGCATGTGGCGCCAATTGGTTCCCTCTGATCATTCCTTGTCATCGCGTGACAGCAGCATCTGGTTTAGGCGGTTTTGCACACCATAGCGATGAATATGGTTTTCATTTAAGTGTAAAACGTTGGCTCTTGGCGCACGAAGGTGTTCATGGCTTCTAATTCAACGGACCATTCCACTATTACATTGTCTAATCAGACGGTGATCGATGAGTTTATTGAGATGCTCTGGCTGGAGGATGGCCTTGCTAAAAATACACTGGAAGCCTACCGTCGTGATCTATCCATATTTGCCGATTGGTTAGATCAGACATGGCAATGCACTATCATCATGGCCAGCAATAGCGACATTTCCCATTATTTCAGCTATTTGCATGACCAACATAAAGCAACAACCATTAACCGTCGACTCGCTGTAATCAGGCGATTTTATCAATTTGCTTTACGCCAGCAAAAAATAGCCATCGATCCCAGTCTCAAGCAAGTGACTGCAAAAACGGCTGAACGTACCATTCATACACTTAGTGAAACACAGGTAGAAACCTTACTCGCCGCACCAAATCCGAGTACGGAACTGGGGTTACGTGACTTGTGCATGCTGGAACTGATGTATGCCAGCGGTTTACGCGTGACGGAATTGGTGCTACTGACTATGCAGGAAGTGAGCTTAAATGACAATGTGCTGCGTATCACCGGCAAAGGCAACAAAACTCGTCTGGTACCATTCGGTGAAATTGCCAGCGGACTGATTGCCCGTTATTTAAGTGATGCGCGCCCATTGATTATGAAGGGCAAGATCGACGATGCTTTATTTGTGACCGCACGCGGCACCTCGATGACACGTCAAATGTTTTGGGTATTGATTAAAAAATACACGAAACAGGCAGATATTCACACGCCATTATCGCCACACACCCTACGCCACGCCTTTGCCACCCATCTGGTGAACCATGGTGCTGATTTGCGGGTAGTGCAGTTATTATTGGGACACGCTGATATTTCGACAACCCAGATTTATACCCATGTTGCCAGAACGCGCTTAAAACAACTGCATAAAAAACACCACCCTCGCGGTTAGCCCCAGTTATTCATCCTTTTTTACTTCCAATACGCGTTTCTTTTCCAGCAAATAAATTACGAATATTTGTTTGATGCCGATAAATCAGCAGTCCACTCATAGTCAGTGCAGCACAAAAAATTGGGTTGGTTGGACCAAATAATAATGCGGCATAAAATGGGGCGAACACGGCGGCAATCAGCGCTGCCAAAGACGAATAGCGGAAACAAAAAACCACCACCAACCATGTAGCTAGCGTCCCCAAACCCAAATAAATATTTAAGCCCAACAATACGCCCAGTGCTGTCGCCACCCCTTTTCCGCCAATAAAATTAAAAAACACAGGCCACAAATGGCCTAAAAATACAGCGATCGCTACCACAGCAATAATACTGTCAGGATGAGGGTTGGTCGTTGCGTTTGAGATACTGATAACACTAGCGATCCCCGGCAAATTACTTGTCATCCACACGGCAAGTGCTACGGCAATCCAACCTTTCAATGCATCCCCGAGCAATGTCAACATCGCCGCTGCTTTATTCCCACTACGCAATACATTAGTGGCACCTGGATTTTTAGATCCGTAACTGCGTGGATCGGACAAGCCAAATACTTTACTCACAACAACAGCGAAAGAAATCGAGCCGATCAAATAAGAAATAACGGCACTGACAATAAAGAGAATGGCGGTAGTGATCATGAGACTAAGGGAAGTAAATAGGATGCTTTTATTGTTGTTATAGCAGAATGGCTGCTATTTTAAGCGATTAGCGCCAAATCCTAGTGTTGTTTTTACTTACCTTGCATTTTTTCATCAAACGCCACTCTCGCCTGCTCAACCTGATCCAGATTGTGGGCCGCCCACACCCAAACTCCACAAAAGGCAGCGCCGAGACTTAAGCCCAATTGCGTCAATTTATACTCTACTTTCGGTGGGACGACCGGATGTACAGTCCGTTTAAGCAAACCATCACGTTCCATCTGGCGCAAGGTTTGTGTGAGCATTTTTTGACTAATTCCTTCCACTAGCTCACTCAAACGAGTAAATCGCAACTCTCCTTTTTCTGACAAAACTTCCAAAATTAACATCGTCCATTTATCCGCAACTCTGCCAATCAAATCTTTCACCAGATTGGCAATCCGCGGATCAAGATCAACTGGTGGCGTTTGTGCCGCGTAAAACTGTGCTGCAGTAATTTGCGCTTCAGTAAACTGCGATAACGTCGTCATATCACTCCCCTTTACACTCTCTTTTTTGTTAGTACTTCACTTTTTAGCAAAAACTTTCATTTAGAGAGTCTAACTACCTACCATGCCACAAGCAAGGTCCGTGGCAAATTTCCTCAATATTCTAGAATCGATACCGATATCTATTCTGCGCCCCCGTCGCAAAAAATAACCACGATAATGCGGCTGCGGAAGGCGGACACATCAGCGAATCAAACAACTAATCGGCACACATAAGATATATTTTACTTGCATGTTATATACAGGCAATATAACATGCATATTTAATACATCATTAAATACCCTTTTATCGTTTTATTTAGCACTGTCCAAGGAGCCGAAAATGCAACAAGTGTTTACCAAAGCCATGGCCCGCAATATTTTTTTGGGGGGAGCTGTGTTCTTTATCATCATTTATCTGATTCTTAGTTACGACACATTTCAACGAATTCCTGAACGCGATCACGCCAATAAAATGACGGCATCGGTACTTCGAGGGAAATATTTACTTGATACCAATGACTGCATTGGTTGCCATACCATCAATGGCGAAGGGGCTTACTTTGCACCGGAGCTTGCGAATGTTTACAAACGCCGCGGCCCGGATTTTATCAAGTCATGGATTGCATCCCAACCGACTGGTATCGCAGGAAGAAGACAAATGCCCAATTTCCACTTATCCCCAGCGCAATTAGATGATCTTGTCGCCTATATGCAATGGTTATCGAATATCGACACAAATAATTGGCCGCCGAATATCGAAGGATGATCACGAACAATTACATCACTGTTACAGCGTTATTGAGTTCCTTGCCGGACTCACTTTCTATTCCCCCAGGATACACCAAGGAGAACATATGAAATACAAGTCTCAAAAGGTGGCGATGCCCTATTTCATCGCTGCACTGGCTCTGTTTTTAGGACAGATTATTTTTGGCCTAATCGCCGGATTACAATATTTACATGGAACTTTTTTGTTCCCAGCACTTCCATTCGATGTGGCACATATGAGCCATACCAACTTACTGATCGTCTGGTTGCTGATGGCCTTTATGGGTGCTGCCTACTTTATTGTCCCAGAAGAAGCCGAAACCGAACTTTACAGCCCAAAACTGGCGCTCATTACGTTCTGGATATTTTTAGTCGCGGGAGGATTAACCATCGCGGCCTACCTACTGGTTCCGTATGCAAAATTGGCTGAAGTCACTGGCAATGCGGTGCTCCCAACCATGGGACGTGGTTATTTGGAACAACCGTTACCAACTAAAATTGGTATCGTGTTAGTAGCACTATCGTTGCTGTTTAATGTCACTATGACGTTAATTAAAGGACGTAAAACATCAATCAATCTGATTTTAGTTGGAAGTCTATGGGGCCTAGCTATCTTATTTCTACCTGCTTTTTATTTTCCACAAGATACGGTTAAAGCTAGCTTTGGATGGTGGTGGATTGTACACGGCTGGGTAGAAGGCGACTGGGAACTCATTCTCGGTGCATTGCTCGGCTTTATCCTGATTAAAATGACTGGTGTAGATCGCGAAATCGTCGAAAAATGGTTGTATATCATTGTAGCAATGACGCTTATTTCTGGGATTATCGGTATCGGCCATCACTACTATTACACCGGCGCACCGGGATATTGGATCTGGTTAGGCTCGATATTTTCTGCGATTGAACCGATTCCGTTCATTCTACTGATTGCTTTTTCCTTCAAAATGCTATTACAACGCCGCCGTGAACATCCCAATAGTGCGGCAATGTTATGGGCACTTGGCACACCAATCATGGCATTTTTAGGTGCTGGCTTATGGGGATTTATCATTACTTTGGCACCAGCGCAATACTATATGCATGGCACTAACTTTACCGCAGCGCATGGCCACTTAGCTTTCTTTGGTGCCTATGCCATGGTGTCATTAGCTATTATCTCGTATGCCATGCCAATACTACGCGGTCGTGTTGCCAATAGTAATTCAGCACAGCGTTGGGAAATCATTGGGTTCTGGACCATGGTGTTGAGCATGATCGCAATTACTCTGGCACTCACTGGTGCTGGCATTGTCACCGTAGTATTACAACGCGCTGCAGATAATCCAATGGGCTTTATGCAGGTTCAAGATAAAGCACGGGTATTTTTTTGGATACGTGAATTTGCCGGCGTGACGTTTCTGCTTGGCTTGCTGGTGTACTTACGCAGTTTTTTCATTAAAGGTGAATACATGTATGCCGATGAAGTAAAACGGGCACTGGCAGCATAATATGTTTACCCACACCAGCAACTTATCGCATCGTATAGAGCCAGAACCACAGCCATTGCCTGGTGACTTTGCTATATGGATTTTTATTTTTGCCGAGTTGCTGGTGTTTGGGGTGCTGTTTGCCGCATTTGCCTTTGCTCGCAGTGCGCATGTCGAATTATTTACGGCATCGCAACGCACACTTAATCGCACTGCCGGATTTGCCAATACCTTACTACTCATCACCAGTAGCTATCTGGTGGTGCGTGCAAACCACGCCATCAAAACTGGGGATAGGAAGGCATGTTGGCATTGGCTTTTAGGTGCCTTGAGTCTGGGCACGCTATTTTTACTGTTCAAAATTCTGGAGTTTCGTCAGGATTTTGCTCACGGTATTAATTTGTCATCGAATTTATTTTATATGTTTTACCTGGCGCTGACTTTTTTTCATTTTATGCACGTGATCATGGGAATGGTGATTTTAGCCGCCGTAGCGATAAATACTTATCACGGCCGGTATAGCGCCTCCAATCACACCGGCGTCGAAACCGGCGCATCGTACTGGCATATGGTTGATCTGGTCTGGATCATTCTATTTGCACTGATTTATGTCATTCATTAACACTATTCTCACAATGAGTACCACTAACTATCATGCCTACCGAGAAAATCCAGCGTAACAGTACAGGTAAAAATACCAGAAAAAATACTACTAGAAACAGCAGCATCGCATGGGGTGTATTACTCGGACTTAGCGTCATAAATGTTGAACTAGGGGCGCTTACTGCTAGCAAGATGCTGATGATTGTCGTCGTCATCCTCACCCTACTCAAAGGACATATAGTAGTAAATTACTTCATGGGACTACGACACTGCCACGCCGTATGGCGCTGGGTAATGAGCGCTTACCTTGTCATTATTGGGGCAATCATTGCTGCTGCTTATTTGTTTTTTTAGATGTTAACCTTATGTTGACGACCTATTGATCATACCAATTGGCGAGATTAAAAATGACCACTATCTATCGTAATACCACCGTACCAAACTCACGGATACCCACTACAATTCCATCGTATTTACCTAGCGGCGATGAAATTCGCTTATTTGAGCTAGCATATAAAAATCATCTTCCGCTGCTATTAAAAGGGCCAACCGGATGTGGAAAAACCCGCTTTGTCGAACATATGGCAGCACGACTCCATCGTCCGTTGTATACCATTTCATGCCACGATGATTTGTCCGCATCCGATCTGATGGGACGTCACCTGATTGATGCCAATGGCACTTACTGGGCTGACGGCCCTCTGACTGAAGCAGTGCGTCAAGGTGGCATTTGCTATCTAGATGAAGTCGTTGAAGCACGTAAAGATACCACGGTCGTGCTACATGCTTTATCCGATGAACGCCGGATACTGCCAATTGACCGTACCGGTGAAATTCTAGTAGCGCCACCGGAATTTATGCTCATTGTTTCTTACAACCCCGGCTACCAACATGTACTTAAAGGGTTAAAACCAAGCACCCGCCAACGCTTTATTTCACTCGCTTTTGATTTCCCTGACCCACTGCTAGAAGCCCAAATTATCATCGGTGAAACCGGCATTGATCAGGCCAGCGCTCAGCGCCTAGTCACATTAGCCAATGCACTACGCAACACAGCAGAGCACGATTTGGAAGAGGCACCCGGCACCCGACTAATGGTCGGCGCGGCAAAATTAATGATGGGGGGATGTGATCCACAACTAGCGTGCAGAGCGGCCATCATTGAATGCCTGTCCGATGAACCTGAAATCACACATGCCCTCATGGTCGTGGTACGTGCTATTTTTGGAAACTGATATAGAAACTGATATATAAAGAAAAATAGTAAAGAAAAATAGTAAAGAAAAAATATGGAACAAAAAATCGGCATTGCATGGCATCAGTTGCTTAACCGACTGGCGGCAAAACAGTATCCCCTCGCTGCAGTTGCATTATCCGACCAAGCCATACCAAAAGGGCAGACAACGCTGGCACATTCAGCCTCATTATTATTCCGAGCTCTTGGTGGCGATCATGGCATCGAGATTCAGGCAGGAGCACAATCACTGCATAGTGCCCGACGTTCGCTTTTATCCCGCTTGGCCGGTAGTGAACGCAAAGTTGATTTGGCATGGGTAGACCATCAGGCACTCCGCCTACCACCAGTCATTGACGCCTACCCTGATAGACAACTAAACCATGCCTTGTATTACTGGCTAGCAGCATTGTGCGCAGTAGATTCTTGGCCCCATCTTCCTTGGTTCAATAGAAATCAACATGCCGTTAAACGAATTATTACCCATTATCCGGGCCTTGCTGCCAGCTATTTTCGTTTGGTCGAGGCCGAAATCTCCCGTCGACCTGACATCACGACACTAGCAGTCGATCAAGCACGTCAGGAATACGCCATTCAGGATGCACTTCGTCATCCTGGATCCGTTACTGTGCTACCGACAGCACGCTATGCCCCTCACCCGGTATTACTCTGGCTCCGGCCCGATCCACAGAGCGGCACCAGTGCTCTAAAAAAAACAGATTCACCGGCAGACACCGCCATGCCACCACCGGGAAAATCGACGCTACAAACGGATACCAAGCGCCGGATTGCCGAACATACCGAGATGCCGGAACGAAAAAGCGGGCTCCTACTGTTCCGGCCTGAATCTATTTTTAGCTGGACCGAATACGCCAAAATTGATCATGAAACCAAAGAAAATGAAGATGACGAGTTAGCACAAGCAGCAGACGATTTGGATGTCATTGCGCTTGCCAGAGAAAGCAAACAGACTGCAAAAAAACTTCGTATGACGCTGGATATCGCTGCAGTGCACAGCAAGCACTCCGCGCTTACCCTCGGCGAACAACATATACCATTACTACCTGAATGGGATTATCGGAGTCGTACACTCAAACCGGATCAATGCCGGATTAACATCATGCCGATTGGCGCGCAGATGCAAGCAACGGCGATAGTCGATTTCCCACTACCCGAACATTTGAAACGCGAGCAACAACGATTACGACGCCAGTTTGGCGCGTTACTACCGCTACGCCAACGCCTGAAAGGACAAGCTGATGGCAATGAAATTGATATCAATGCCTATCTACGTGAAGTCGCTAATCTGACTCACCGCAATCATACGCGCAGTAGCGAACCACGCTTTTATCTGGATCAACGTAAACGTGAACGCGATCTGGCGTGTTTGCTACTGGCAGATCTCTCACTTTCCACCGAAGCATGGGTAGGCGACGACCGACGCGTGATCGATGTCATCCGCGATAGTCTCTACTTATTTTCTGAAGCATTATCCGTCACCAAAGACCGTTTCGCACTGCATGGCTTTTGTTCAAAACAACGTAATGACGTGCGTTTTTATCCATTAAAAGAATTCGATGAACCCTACAATGACATCGTGCGGAGCCGCATCAACGCGATCACTCCTGCCTATTACACCCGCATGGGAGCCGCGATACGTCATGGATCAACACTTTTAGGAAAACAAAAAGCTACCGAACGATTGCTCCTCATCCTAACCGATGGCAAACCCAATGACGCCGATCATTACGAAGGGCGCTATGGCATCGAAGATACCCGCAAAGCCCTGATCGAAGCTAGACAGCAAGGCTTACGACCATTTTGCGTCACCGTAGATCAAGAAGCCCACGATTATCTACCGCATATTTTTGGCAAAAATAATTTCATTATTATCCGCAAACCATCAGAACTACCTGCACGCCTCCCTCTGCTGTATGCACAATTAACACAAGGCTAAACTAAGTTTAATTATTCACGTAAAAAAGAAATTTGTTAAATAAACACTTTCAATAAGACTTAACTGATAGGATAACAATAAGACTAAACTGGTGCTTGTTTAATGAAAATGACTTCCGTGCTGTGGTACACCAAACGGTATGCTTTCGCAGGCATCATGACTATCGTTACACTCATTACTATCCTGCTCCATAGCACGACGACGCAAGAACACACCCAAGTAACATCTCCTGCTGCAATCCATGTCACCACAGCAGAGATGGTCCAGTTTGACAGTACAGGAATCAGTACCGCACCAGCGATCATCGACAGCACGACACTAAGCAAAACATGGGGTAAAATCAGCTTACCCTATGCCAGCCCCTCGGAACTATTACGAAAATCAACACCTAGCACAGCTGAATCTCCTAGTCCTAACACGCTTATATCCTCCGTCACGAACGCCACGACAATAGCTTGGTATCGGCTAAAAGTAAGCAACTTCACCGCCGGCGCGTACCCACTCATGCTCTATACCGCCCGCGTTAAAGTAGAAGGTCCGATTGCGGTCTACCTCGATGGCCATCTGATCCATCAACTTCAACTTGCTGGCCCGACATGGTATTGGCCACCACTATGGCTAGAGCTCGACAATGGCGAACGTAGCGCAATTCCACATGAAATTTTATTCAGGCTGCAGTATGTAAGACACACCAATACCGCACTGGCATCGGTTTGGTTGGGGTCATCTGCCGCACTGGGTTGGCGTTACCAAGCACGTCAATGGTTGCAAGTGTACATACCGATGATGAGTAGTGGCGCATTCCTTGCCGTGGGACTATTTGCATTAGTTGTCTGGTTTAAACGTGAACAAGGAAAAGGTTATGGTTTATTTGCCTTGCTGGCAGGTGCACAATTCATCCGCTCCTTGCACTTTTTTTGCGACTTCCCACTTGCAAACGATTGGTTTGCATGGATTTCAGTCAATTCTCTATTCTGGGTTATCGCCATCGTTCATGCCTTTCAGGTACTCATGCACGGCAAACCACAACGCTGGCTCAGCACCATATTGAATGGCATAATTATCCTGATTGGCTTGCTGTCTTTACCGATCGTGGCGACATTACCCAATACCCCCGAGGTAACACCACTGATTTATTTGTTGGCAATGGCTGCCAGCATCACCGTCACCATCGCTGGGTTTATCGCATCGTGGCGCCATTCGAGTGAAGCCATGCTTGTCACCATCGGGATTGGTTTATGTTTTTTATACGGCGTCAGTGATTGGGCATTGCAAAGTAATTTTCTCGGCCCTGAAAATTGGTATCTTGGCCCTTATATGAACCTGCAAAATTTCGTCATGTTTTGTTATCTCATGTATCGGCGTTATATCGGTGCTCTGACTCATGTCGAAAACAGTAATGAGCAATTAGCACTGCGACTACGCGCAAGAGAAGATGAACTTGCACAGAGTTATAGTCGTTTAAGTGAAATTGAACATAAACAGACTGTTGCTGAAGAACGTCAGCGTCTGATGCAAGATATGCACGATGGACTTGGCTCCTCACTGCACAGTGCCTTGCGTGCCATTGAGCGTGGATCACTCGACGCGATAGCCGTATCCGATATACTCCGCGCATGCATTGATGATCTGCATTTGACGATTGACTCGATGGAGCCGGTTGAGGCTAATTTACTGCTACTGCTGGCTACCTTGCGTTATCGCCTAGGAAATCGCCTACAAAGCGCCACCATGAAATTACATTGGGAAGTCGTTGATGTTCCTTCACTGGAGTGGATCGATCCCCGGACAGCATTACATATTTTACGTATACTACAAGAGGCGTTAACTAATATCGTCAAGCATACCAAAGCCACCGAAATTCATGTCGCCACGGGATTTGACGAACGCTATGTCCACGTCAGCATTTCCGATAATGGTGCGGGATTTGATGTGGAATCCGTACAACAGAGCGGCAACAAAGGATTGGGGAACCAGAAACGCCGGGCAGCAGCTATTGGTGGCGACATCCAGTGGAAATCTAATCACGCTGGCACCAAGGTCACATTATGGCTACCGCAAGCCAGACCAATGTAACGTAAATAGATGCTAATTCAGCAATCCTTGCGCTCTTGCCTCATAAATGGCTTCCGCCTTTGATTTCACCTTGAGTTTACGATAAATTCGACGAATAAACGTCAATACAGTGTGATTCGACACTTGCATCAATTTAGCGATTTCATCAGCAGTAAACCCCTTTGTAATCAATTCCAATACTTCTTGTTCACGCAGTGATAGGCTAATAGAGGCTGCCGATGGCGTATCAAGGTCCCGTGCTTGAGCAGGTGATCGGGTAGGCAATGGTGTTGATAATGATGCTGATACATTATGTGATGGTAAAACTTGACGAAAACGGGTCAGCATTTGCCGCGCAATCAGCGGACTGATCGGACTACCACCCGCAGAGATACTACGAATTTCACTCGCTAGGCTAGCAGATTCAGCATGCTTGAGCAAGTAACCTGCCGCACCAGCTTCAATCGAGCGCATTACATGTGATTCATCACCGAAGTTAGTACTCACCATCACCGCACAGTCCGGCCAATGGTGACTAGCATTATTAATAATATCAATACCGGAACCATCCGGCAATCCCAAATCCACGACTAACACGTCAACTGCATCCTGGTCAAAAAGCAATAACCCATCTTTGCGCGTAGATGCAGTAGCAACAAGCTGCATATCATCAGCAGCATCAATCGTCGCGACCAGCGCGTTCAAAAAATCCATATCGTCTTCTACGATAGCAACACGAATAAGACGGGTATCGGTGAAAAACATGACGTCACTTTTTATTGAAAATACCATGGCAATATGCCATTAAACCAGCTCGCTACATAGCTTTTTGCGTCGGATGACGTGAGCGACCATTTTCAATTCAATCTGGTCGCTTTGGGATGCACGTCCTGCCCTGAAAGTGGCTTCAATTGGGCCGAGAGCGCAATTTCACGCCACGTCCTAACCTCACTAATATTAAGTCGTTTCTCACGACAATATGTCGCCAATTTAGCCTCGTTCATACCTGAAGTTTCAATAATAACAGTGAGTTTATTCCGAACTGTCGATTTTTTCTGATCAGGCACAGTTGGCATAACTGACATACCCGTCGTTGACTCACACGCCACCAAGTTCATTTCCAAGGGCGGATCTTCAGATTCAACTGTCACATTCCAATCTGCTTTAGTCGGGTTTTCTGGCGGAGTTTCCGAAGCTGCAGTTGACCAGACCAAGGAATTACCAACAAGTACATTCCCAGTATATGCGTTAACGAAAGGCAACCTTCCTCCATATATCGTTAACATTAATGCCCGAAACCCAGAAAAAAATTCGTGAGTTGACATGATATTCTCTCTAAAATCAGTGACTACACTCAGAAAAGAATAAGTATAACAGGCAATAAAAAAATGTCTGTCCCCAGAACTAGGGACAGACATGAGAGCAAGCTGTAATAAGTTTCATGATCGCCTCTCTTCGGGGCATTCCCGTTAGGTCATTATTATTTTTTTGACATTCTCCCCGCCCTGAAGAGGGTGTCGCGAAAGCCTCCCGAAATCTATAAAATATTGACCAGGATGAAACGCCAGGAAACGACGATGAGCAGCACGCGCAAATTACCTTCGCCCGACGACGCCCAGTACAATTTGTTTGATGGCGTGCCCACCAGCACGGATGCGTCGCAGCTCCAAACGGCGCTCAACAGCGGCCGGCGTTTCGTGACCGGCGATGCGCGCGCCATTTTTCTGGGACCAGTGCGACTGGACCGCATGCCACGATTTTTTAGCATGCGTCCTCAACAACCTCACCTGGGTCTAATGGGGCGCAGAAAAACGTTTTGCGACAGCCTCTTCAGGCCGGTTAGCGACGTAGGAGCGACACGATGGGAGGGAATGCAAACCCCTTCCAGAGGACTTTTCCAGTGCCACGTGTGGCGCTCTATTTAATTGTTGCTAGGTTCAGCATCCATTACTTCATTATTTAATACACCTGCGGCACCACAATCTCCGTGGCTACGGGCATACGCACATAATCTTCATGGTATTCACGATCCGGCAAATCAATAGAAGGATGTTCCTGCGCCTCGTAGGGAAATTGGCTTAACAAATGATGAATGCAATTTAAACGGGCTCTTTTTTTATCCACCGCTTGTACCACCCACCATGGCGCTTCGGGAATATGAGTACGCTCCAACATAATTTCTTTCGCCTTCGTATATTCTTCCCAGCGCCGCCGCGATTCCAAATCCATTGGGCTCAATTTCCACTGTTTTAGCGGATCATGAATCCGACCTAAAAAACGGATATGCTGCTCCTGATCTGAAATGGAAAACCAATATTTGATCACTTGAATACCGGAGCGCACCAACATACGCTCAAATTCCGGTGTGGTTCGAAAAAATTCCTCGTACTGATCGTCAGTACAAAAATTCATGACCCGTTCAACACCGGCACGGTTATACCAGCTACGATCAAACAACACAATTTCACCCGCTGCTGGCAAATGCGATACATACCGCTGAAAATACCATTGCGTCTGCTCACGGTCATTCGGCGCTGGTAATGCGGCAACACGACACACCCGTGGATTCATGCGCTGGGTAATACGTTTAATCGCCCCACCCTTACCGGCTGCATCACGCCCCTCAAACAAGATCACGACTTTATGACCGGTTTTTACTACCCAATCCTGCAGTTTGACTAATTCGCCTTGCAGCCGAAACAGTTCTCGAAAATACATACGCCGATCTTCTTTTTCCGACGCAATGCCATCAGGCGTGCTATTCGCTCTATCATCATCCAGCGAATAGTCATCCAACTCGAGTTCCAACTCTTCATCATAACTATCAATCATGTCACGACGAATGCGATTAATAATTTCTTGATCACTCATATTCATAAAAACTCTCAGATCAAATGGGAGAAAATCCAATATAACGAACCCGAAAGCAACATCGCTACTGGCAAAGTCAACACCCATGCCATTGCCAGATTGCGCAAGGTTGACATTTGCAAACCAGATTTATTGGCCGCCATAGTGCCAGCAACACCAGATGCCAACACATGAGTCGTAGACACTGGCAAACCAAACATATCTGCGGCACCAATCGTCAACATCGCAACCAATTCAGCCGACATTCCCTGCGCATACGTCAAATGCGTTTTACCGATTTTTTCTCCAACTGTTACGACAATCCGTTTCCATCCCACCATTGTGCCCAACCCTAATGCAATCGCCACAGCTATTTTGACCCACAGCGGAATAAATTTAGTGGCATCGTCAATCTGTTTTTGCATGGCTTTCAAATTAGCTATCGTATCTGAATCAAATTTCACAGTATCATCTTTGATGAGAAAGCGAATCGACTCTGCTTCCAGATACATATCATTACGGACATTGGTTACTGACGCGGCAGGAACCTTGGCAAGCGTATCGTGTAATTTAACTTCATTGGCAATCGCATTCGTCAATGCTGCCAACGCAGGAATCACGTCGGGCGATACTTTTTTGGTGCGAACGTACTCCGTCAGTACGCTATGTGGCTCAGCGGACGGTGCTATTTCTGGCGTTTTAGTTGATGGTGTAATTGGAGCAGCACCCGTCACGACCAGATAATTTTGCAATGATTGTTCTGTTGCCTTAGCTACCGCCACAAACTGAGTAACATGATCTGCTGGCATAGCACGATTCAAACCATACGCAATAGGTACAGTACCGACCAAAATCAGCATTATCAGCCCCATCCCTTTTTGTCCATCGTTGGAACCATGGGCAAAGGACACACCGGTACATGTCAAAATCAGCATACTACGTATCCACCATGGTGGCGATTTTTTGCCTTTAGGTGCCACGTACAACTCCTTGGATTTCACCAAAGCGCGTAACGCCAGCATTAATAGTCCTGCAAAGGCAAAGCCAACTAACGGCGATAACAGTAATGAATAACCAACTTTGGTAGCCTGAGCCCAATCCACTCCGCTGGTACCATCACGCCCATGCATCAACGCATTCGCTACGCCGACACCAATAATCGAACCAATCATGGTATGTGAAGAGGATGCTGGCAACCCCAACCACCAGGTACCCAAATTCCAGATAATCGCTGCAATCAATAAAGCAAACACCATCGCAAAACCTGAGCCAGAACCCACTTGCAAAATCAATTCAACTGGCAACAAGGAAATAATTCCGAATGCGACAGTTCCACTGGAAAGCAGCACACCCAAAAAATTAAAGCAACCCGACCATATAACGGCGACATGGGGTGGTAACGAATGCGTGTAGATGACTGTCGCTACGGCATTCGCGGTATCATGAAATCCATTCACAAACTCAAAACCCAAGGCAATCAACAGCGCCATTCCCAAAAGAGCATAAGGAAGCCAGTTAGTCGACAGCGCAATGGAATTAATTAAGTCAGTGCGAATACTAAAAATGGTATACAACGTGCCGACAACCAATAAAATCAGGAAAATAATTCCTGAAGTAGGTCTGGCTTTATGATCCATCAACGTCGTTGACGGCAAAGAAGCACTCGAATTCATAATAAATATCCAGAAAGTTAATTGTATTAGATTAACAATATAGCTATTTATTATGACGAAGATATGACGACACCTAGAGAAACAAGCCTGTCCTACCTTATACTAAAACTCTTCCCAACCATCTTCGGATGCGGATGCTTTAGCCATTACCGATGATGTCGGCTTCGTGGAGGCGATGGTGGGACGGGCAGCTGCGCGATGTGTAACAGCAGGTCGGACGGATTTAGCTGGAGCAAGACGTGCTGGAGTAGCTTTACGGGCGGGTTGACGTGCAACAACGCGTGGCTGAACGTGAGTGACGCCGTTTCTATTTAAATTAAAAACACTGACAACACTAGCCAGCGTGGCACTTTGCTCTTGCATGCTGTCTGCTGCTGCTGACGCTTTTTCAACCAATGCCGCATTTTGCTGAGTCACATTATCCATCTGAATAATGGCCTGATTAATTTGCTCAATTCCTTGAGTTTGTTCCTGACTTGCAGAACTAATTTCACTGATAATATCCGTTACCCGATTAACGCTTTCAACAACTTCATCCATGGTAATACCGGCTGCATTTACTAGCTTACTACCTGCATCCACTTGGTCAACTGAATCCGTAATCAGAGTTTTAATTTCCTTTGCTGCAGCCGCTGAGCGTTGTGCCAGACTGCGTACTTCTGAAGCTACAACAGCAAATCCACGTCCTTGCTCACCTGCACGCGCCGCTTCGACTGCCGCATTGAGCGCCAAAATATTCGTTTGAAATGCGATACCGTCAATCACACTAATAATGTCGACAATTTTTTTAGAGGAGGCATTGATTGACCCCATCGTATCAACAACTTGCGCTACCACAGCACCACCTCTGACAGCAACTTCGGATGCCGATGTCGCTAATTGACGGGCTTGCCGTGCATTGTCCGCATTTTGCTTCACCGTCGAGGTCAATTGCTCCATCGATGATGCTGTTTCCTCCAGTGAACTAGCCTGTTGTTCGGTACGCGCTGATAAATCCAAGGTACCATTCGCGATTTCAGAGGATGCTGACACAATGATGTCCGTGCCACTGCGCACTTGCCCGACAATATGTGCCAAACTAATATTCATTGCGCTGAGTGCCTGCATCAGTTGGCCCACTTCATCCGTCGCATGAGTATCAATGGCAGCAGTAAGATCACCACCCGCAATCCGTTTTGCTACGCCAATGGCCTGCGTAATCGGCTGAGTGATGCTACGCGAAATAATAATTGCTGACATGACTGCCACAATCAATGCAATTAGGGCTATCCCCAGCAGCAACAGTCGTGCACGATTGAATGCATCGGTACTTTCTTTCACTTGTGCACTAAATCTCTCAGCCTGAAATGCAGCTAAATCCGACCAAGCTTGCCGCTGGGTTTGTGCTGATTCATCTGCTTTTGAGGTCAAGAATTGCTTAGCTTCATCGATTTTATTATTAGCGATCAAGTCAAGGAAGGCATCTTGATTTGCAATATCATTACTACGAGCAAGTACAGCCGCATTGAAAAGAACGCGACCTTTCTCCGCGAGAATCACTTTACCCAGGGTATCGACGTCGGCTGAGATTTGACTGCGCAAGCTAGAAATGGCTTCCTTTTCAACACTAACTCCTTGCACATCTCCCTTAATCAGGGCATTGCGTAAATGCTGATGCACCACCGAGATGTCGTATTTAATCTCATTGGAAAGCATGATTTTCTTGAACTGCCCTTCAATCATAAAGGCCGTACGTTGCTCGGCATCACTCAACAAGGAAAGCGAAACAACCACAATCGATAAAAGCAAAGCGACAACCACACCGGAACTCAGTCCAAGACGAGTAACGATCTTGAGATTAGCAATTTTCACATTCAACTTTCATTAGGAACTGTTTTTATAACAACATTTGTTACATCAAGGATTTAGGAAAAACTGTCCCAGCAGTGTTATTACCGCCTAACCGCACCTCTGTACTGTCATCGGCATGCTTTGCTGAAACAATTTTACGTAAGCCCTATTATAAAGAATGTCATATGTTAATTTGAACCAATATGTTGCATTAATCTATCTTTATTTATACATTAATGCAAATAATTGTTGGTTTTTTACCAAATATCAACAAGTCACCTAGACCAAGTCATGCTTTTGCTTAATCAACCTTTCTTGTGCCAACCACCGCCGAGTGCCTTAATCAGATACACTGTATTGAGCAAACGCTGACCCGTAATTTGCACTGACTGACGTTGATTGGTCAATAAGGCTTGCTGTGCAGTGACAACATCAAGATACGGTGCCAAACCGCCAGTATACCGATCATTGGCCAAATCCAATACCCGTGTTGCACTCACGACACTAGCATCCGCATTCGCAGATGCGCGCCCCAACAATGCTGCTGCATCCATACCGTTAGCCACTTCCTGCAACGCCACTAATACATTTTGACGATAATTTGCGACTGTTGCCAGATACCCCGCCTCTGCAATCTTGACACCAGCACTAGTTTTTCCGCCATCAAATACTGTTTGTGTCAACGACGCCCCTAAGGACCAAAGCAAACTTGGTGCAGAAAATAAAGTAGATAAACCGGTGCTGTCCCAACCGCCATTCGCCTGTAATAATATGGTCGGATAATACGCCGCATGTGCGATACCAACAGCCGCATTCGCAACTGCCATAGCTCGCTCTGCCGATGCAATATCAGGACGTCGTTGCAACACATCTGACGGCACCCCAACCGGTAATGCAGGTACCGCTAATGCACCTAATCCGGCCACATTCGGTGTAATATCAAACCCCGGCGCAGGCACACCCGTCATCGTCGCCATGGCATGTAAATAACTCACACGCTGATTGCGGATCAACTCCAGTTGCGTGCGATTGGCATCCAACACAGCTTGCTGTTGCGCCAGATCCAATCCCGATGCCACACCCAAGTCATGCCGATTTTGAATATAATTCAGCGCATTTTGCTGCAAAATTATGCCCTGTTGAATCACGAAAATTTCTTGATCCAACTCACGTAAATTCACATAATCACCCGCCAATTCTGTCATTAATACCAGACGGGTATTTTCTAGATCGGCGCTTGCCTGTTCGGCCTGAGCGTGAGCACTCTCAAGCACACGACTGACGCGACCAAACAGGTCTGCCTCATAATTGACAGTAAAACCAAGTTGCTGATTGGTTTGAACAGTAGACTGATTAACTGTGTTGTAGGCAGCTAAAGGCCGATCGGCTGAAATTTTGCTGCGTGATGGCCCTGCCTGCAAACCAATTTGCGGAAACAGTCCGGCAGAGCTTACGTCAACCTGTGCTCGCGCCATATTCAGATGCTCGATGGCACTTATCAAGGACTGATTTTTTAACAGCGCCTGTTGTTCCAGTTGACTCAGTACCGGATCACCAAACACCTCCCACCAGTTGCCCTTCACATCGGCATCATTCGGCACACCTGGTTTAAATAACGTAGATAATCCCGATAGATCAGAGGAGGTAGCCGACTGCCATTGCGCTGGTACCGGCGCTTCTGGCTTATGATAATCCGGCCCACTGGTACACGCGGCAAGGCCAACGAACATGGTCACACCTGCCAAATCAGCAATGCGTCGAATCAGTTTCATGGCGCTGATGCCTTCCCAGACACAGTTGCCACTGTTTTCGGTTCAACTACCGTCACCACGTCATTTTCCGCTAATGAATCGGGAGGATTCACGATCAGTTTATCTTTTGCGCTAATCCCATTCAGAATCTCTTGGGTACTACCAAGATCATGACCTAATGTCACAGTGCGCAACTGAACATGGCCATCATCGCCCACAACAGCAATGCGTGGACCATCAGGACGGAACAGCAACACATTAGATGGAACAACCAACACGGCAGCAACACCACTTATTGGCAACTCGATTTGCACATAAGTACCGGCTAATAATTTACCATCGCGATTCGGCAAAGACACTTCCATTTGCATCGTGCGGGTAGCGACATCAATCGCACCAGCATTACGCACAACGACACCATGAAACACCTGATTTGGCAATTCGGTTTGCGTAATATTCACCGTATCGCCCACTCGGATAGATTGTGCGTAAGCTTGCGGTGCATACACATAGGCACGCAATGTGTCTACTTGCGCCATCGTAAACAGCGCACGACCAGCACCACCGTTACCGGCATCAATCAAATCACCCACTTCGACGGCACGATGCGTAATTACCCCCGCAAACGGCGCTGTCACTTTTTTGAATTCTTCCAGTTTTTGTAAGCGACGCAAATTCGCGTCCGCCGATCCCAAATTCGCCTGTGCTTGAGTATAGGCACTCACACGCTCATTTAACTCTTGCTGTGTCACTGCATCTTTTTTACGCAATGCCTCCCAACGCTCAGCAGAAGATTTGGCTAAATCGAGGCTAGACACTGCCTGCAAACGCGCAGCGACTGCTTGTGCCAATTGCTGATCCACTTCCGGCGTATCAATTTCTGCCAATATATCGCCCTGAGCAACATGGCTTCCGATGTCTTTAGTCCAACGCACCACATATCCGCTACTACGCGCATAAATCGGCGCTTCAATTTTACCTTGCAAGGTACTTGGCAGTGTCAGCGACTTCGTACTTTTACTGGCTTTTGCATTCACTGTCGCGACCAACACGCGCGCTTGCTCAGCCACCGCTGAATCCAGTGCATGTGCATGAGACACTCTGAGCGCTACCGTCACACCAGCGCCCACCACTAATGCAGCAACAACAAAGATGCTACCCCATTTTGCCCGACGCAAGATCGGACCATGATGCGGCGCCGCAACGCCATGAATACCAAGAGCGGCATGGTGATTTTCTGACATATCAGGACTTCCCTTCTTCACCATCTACTGGCGTTGTTACTGAAATTGAGGTAGTGGATGTAGTTGCATTTGCCGAATTAGTAGAGGCATGCGCTTGTTTACGATGCAACAAGAAGCGATGAATTCCAGCAAATACAACAGGCACAAAAAACAAAGTAGAGATGGTCGCAAACAACAAGCCACCAATCACAGCACGACCGAGCGGCGCATTTTGTTCAGCACCTTCACCAAAACCGATTGCCATCGGAATCATCCCGATAATCATCGCCAATGCAGTCATTAACACGGGGCGGATACGCGTAGCTCCCGCTTCCAATGCCGCTGACAATGGCGGCAACCCATCCAACAAACGTTGGCGTGCAAAGGACACCATCAAAATACTATTCGCCGTTGCCACACCCATGGTCATAATCGCCCCGGTCAAAGCTGGAACACTTAAGGTAGTGCCAGTTAAAAACAACATCCAGGCGATCCCAGCCAATGCCGCTGGCAAGGCCGTAATAATAATAAATGGGTCAACCCACGATTGAAAATTCACCACAATCAACAGATACACCAATACAATCGCCATCAACAGCCCGACCCCAAGGCCGATAAAAGACGAATGCATGGTTTCAACTTGACCGCGAATATCGATATGCGTCCCACGTGGTAGCGTTTTACGCAGCGCCGTCACGCGCTGTTCAACGTCTGCCGCAATACTACCTAAATCACGCCCCTCCACGCTCACATACAAGTCAACGACGGGCGTAACATTGTAATGCGACACCACAGCCATTTGCTGTGTTGGCGCCACCGCGACTAAATTACTAAGCATCTGCGCAGGTTGGAGCGGATCGGTGCCTGCTGACGAATTCAACGCTCTAACCGGTGTTCTTAGCAAGGTATTTAAATCATCGACCTGATATTGTGGCGACTGTACTGCCACGCTATACACCACCCCATTGGCTGGATTCAACCAAAAACCCGGTGATGTCTGCGAACTCCCTGACAAGGATACCAACAAATTTTGCGCGACATCTTGTGGCGTCAAACCAAGTTGTTTTATCTGACTGCGATCCATATTAAGTGCCAGCGTCGGTTGATTAATACGCTGTTGAATATGCACATCAACTGTGCCAGGAATTTGTTTAACCTGCTTGAGCAATTGACTGGCGATACCATAACTTACCGGCAAATTAGCCCCTGAAACCTGAATATCTAGTGCCGCTGGCATCCCGAAATTCAAGATTTGCGTTACGATGTCAGCAGGCTGAAAAAAGAATTCAATATTCGGAAAACGCAGTGGCAATTCGTGCCGCAAGCGATCCACATACACATTGCTGGGCTTATGCTCTTCGGTCAATGAAATCAAAATTTCACCATCCAGTGTACCAATCGTACCGGCATTACTATACGATAAATTAATACCACTGTAAGGCAAGCCAAGATTATCCAGCACGGTTCCCAGCTCACTAGCGGGAATCAATTCACGCACGACCTTTTCCACTTCATCGGCCATTCTAGCAGTCTCTTCAATCCGCGTTCCGGTCGGCGCACGCATGTGCAAGCGAATTTGGCCTGAATCAACACTAGGGAAAAAATCTTGTCCCAGAAAAAATGCCAATCCACATGACAAGACACAGAATGCCAAAAATGCAGTGCCAAAGAGTTTGCGGTGAGTCAGTAGTTTCGATAATATGACAATATACCCGCCACGAAATGATTCAAAACCGGCATCAAAACGACGATACACGCGTTGCAATAAACTTGGCGCTGACGGTGCACCAGTGACGCTACCTGCCGGCGCGTGATCCATCATCAGCATCACCATGGTTGGCACCAAGGTACGGGACAATACGTACGAGGCTAACATGGCAAATACGACGGCTTCAGCCAGAGGAACGAACAAGAACCGCGCCACACCCGCCAAAAAGAACATCGGTACAAAAACGATACAAATACACAAGGTAGACACTAATGCCGGGATGGCAATTTCACCGGCACCATCCAGAATCGCTTTATGTAAATCCGAGCCCAAATGCAAATGCCGCTCAATATTTTCAATCGTCACGGTGGCATCATCCACCAAAATACCCACCGCCAGCGCCAACCCACCCAAAGTCATAATATTGATCGTTTCGCCCACTGCATACAGTGCCAAAATCGACGACAAAATCGACAAGGGAATCGATACCGCAATAATACAGGTACTGCGCCAGTTCCCTAAAAACAATAGAATCATTGCAGCGGTCAAACAAGCGGCAATAATCGCCTCACGAATGACTCCGCTAATCGCCGCCTTTACAAATACCGACTGATCGAATAAGGTATTAATTTTTAAGTCTTTAGGTAATGCCTCCATGGCAGTAGGCATAATTTTTCGCAGGGTATTGACAATATCCAGCGTTGAAGAGCCACCGTTTTTCAATACCGAAAGTAAGACGCCACGTTGTCCATCCTGACGCACGATATTAGTTTGCGGAGAAAATCCATCGCGCACCATTGCCACTTCAGACAGCAAGGTCGTGGCTCCATTTTTAGATAAAACTGGGATCGCATTTAACCCAGCAATCGTTTCTGGTGACGCATTCATACTCACGTTATATTCGGTCGCACCGATTTTCATCGTTCCTGATGGCAAGATCAAATTTTGAGTATTAATCGCACTGACCACATCGGCCGGTGTCAATCCTTTGGCCAGCAATGCTCTGGTGTCCAAATCGACTGAGATTAGACGCGATTTACCACCAAACGGATACGGGATCGCCGCACCTGGGATCGTAATGAGTTGAGGACGTAAAAAGTTCAACGCGGTATCACTTAATGCCTGTTCCGTCATACTCGGACTGGACAAACCCAACTGAATCACGGGAATACTAGAGGCTGAATACTTAATAATCAACGGCGGCGTAATGCCCGGCGGAAGCTGACGCAACTGTGCTTGCTCAATCGCCACCACTTGGGCAATCGCGGTTTGAATATTGGCAGTCGGCTGAAAGAAAATTTTAATGATGGAAATACCAGCGAGCGATTGCGACTCAATGTGTTCAATATCATTCACTGTCGTCGTCAGACTTCGCTCATTGGCGGCGGCAATACGTTGCCCCATTTCCTGCGCTGACATCCCCGTATAGCTCCAGATAATGCTAATCACTGGGATGTTAATATCGGGCAAAATATCAGTTGCCATTTTCGTCAGCACCAAAGGTGTCGACAAGAGAATCAGCAATGCCATTACGATAAACGTATACGGTCGCTTAAGTGCTGTGAGTACAATCCACATGATGAGTTATTTTCCGTATACCTAGTAATTTTTCGTTATCATTTATTTAAATATTCAACCCAACATCGTGACAACATTTCTTTGGTGCATATAATTTAGATTCTCGCAAAATCTCTTAATTATTAATGCACGGAAACTTAATTAACGAGAGTATGGTTGAAATAGCTCGCAAGAATAGCGCAATTCGCGCTATTCTACGTATCAATATGTAACTTCCAACTACTTTTTTCTCATAAGTAAAAATTCATGCCAGTTTCTCTTGATAAAATGTTAGTCATCGGAATTTCCTCTCGGGCATTATTTGATTTAGAAGCCGAAGAGCAAATTTACCAGCAACACGGCCTAGAAGACTATCGACGTCATCAACTGGCACATGAAAATACCCTGCTACGCCCCGGTGCCGGCTTTGCCTTGGTACGTGCATTATTGAAACTCAACCAACTTAGTGCAGATAAACGCCTCGTTGAAGTCGTCATCATGTCACGCAATTCATCGGAAACCTCACTACGGATTTTTAATTCGATTGATCATTATCAGTTAGACATTAAACGTGCTGCCCTTTCTGGCGGTAGTCCACTGCCCCCCTACCTCAAAGCATTCAATATCAGCTTATTTTTATCGCTGCATGAAGAAGATGTCCAAGCAGCAGGAAACTCTGGCATAGCATCTGCACTACTATACACTATGCCAGCAGCACCTCAGGATGAGCAAACCTCGGCACATCTACATGAATTAGATCAAATCCGGATTGCGTTCGATGGCGATGCGGTTATTTTTTCCGATGCATCGGAGCGCATTTATCAGGAAAAGGGGATCGAAGCGTTTGAACAACACGAACGGGAAAATGCCCGCAATCCGATGCTGGCAGGGCCATTTGCTCCATTACTCAAAGCATTGGCATTCATCCAAACCCACTACCACACGCCGCAAGGTCAGATCGCACCGATCCGCACGGCGCTAGTTACTGCACGATCATCACCCGCACACGAGCGCGTCATCCGCACCTTGCGCGCATGGGATGTTATCATAGATGAAACATTTTTTATGGGTGGAGTAGAAAAATCCGCGGTACTTGCCGCCTTCCGCCCCCACATGTTTTTTGACGATCAGCACGGCCACTGCCAGTTAGCAGCGCCACTCGTTCCCACCGGACGCGTGCCGCGCTAAGGATCAAGCTTGCACTATTGCTAAAACATTGCAATACAAACAGCATTAAAAAAGCGCCGACGAATTTCTTCGCCAGCGCTTTTTTCTTCAACTACCGTAAATCACGTACGCATTCAGGTATTCATGTACGGAGCTAATTACACTGCATCTTTCAACTGATCCAAAATTGCCGGATTTTCCAGTGTCGAGATATCCTGCGTAATTTCTTCGCCTTTAGCTAAAATACGCAACAGACGACGCATGATTTTACCGGAACGTGTTTTTGGTAAATTGTCGCCGAAACGAATTTCTTTTGGTTTAGCAATCGGGCCGATTTCTTTCGCTACCCAGTTACGTAACTCAGTCGCGATCTGACGTGCTTCATCACCGGTAGGGCGATTACGCTTGAGTACCACAAAGGCGCAAATAGCTTCGCCTGTGGTGGTGTCTGGACGTCCAACCACAGCGGCTTCTGCCACTAAAGGATGTGCTACCAGTGCCGATTCAATTTCCATGGTGCCCATACGGTGACCAGAAACATTCAATACGTCATCAATCCGACCCGTAATGGTGAAATAACCCGTGTCTTTATTACGAATCGCGCCATCACCAGCCAAGTAAGTCGTACCACCCAACTCTTCTGGGAAATAACTTTTCTTGTAGCGTTCAGGATCATTCCAAATCGTGCGGATCATGGATGGCCATGGGCGTTTTACCACCAACAAACCACCTTGACCGTTTGGCAAATCTTGACCAGTTTCATCCACAATCGCGGTGGCAATCCCTGGCAACGGCAAGGTACAAGAACCAGGAACCAATGGTGTCGCACCTGGCAACGGGCTCATCATCACACCGCCGGTTTCTGTTTGCCAGAATGTATCGACGATAGGGCACAATTCACGACCGACGTTTTTGTAATACCACATCCATGCTTCAGGATTGATTGGTTCACCCACCGAACCCAGCAAACGCACTGAACTTAAATCAAAATTCGACGGATGGACAGTAGCATCACCGTCAGCAGCTTTGATTAACGAACGAATCGCAGTTGGTGCGGTATAAAAAATAGTTGCTTTATGTTTAGCGATTGTGCTCCAGAAACGACCTGCATTTGGATAGGTTGGTACACCTTCAAACACAATTTGCGTTGTACCTGCAGCCAATGGGCCATAGGCAATATAGGTATGGCCAGTAATCCAGCCGATATCCGCAGTACACCAGAATATATCGTTTGGTTTCAGATCGAATACCCACTGCATTGACAACTTAGCCCACAGCAGATAGCCGCCGGAAGAATGTTGTACGCCTTTTGGCTTACCAGTCGAACCCGATGTATATAAAATAAATAAAGGATGCTCTGCACTGACCCATTCTGGTTCACATTCGGCAGACTGATCTTTTACCAAATCATGCAACCAGACATCACGATCATGCCATTCAACTTTACCAGCAGTACGCTGATACACAATCACGTTGGCAACCGCTTCACAGCCACCCAAGGCAAATGCTTCGTCGACAATCGCTTTCAATGGCAATTGTTTACCTGCACGCATTTGATAATCAGAAGTAATGATGGCAACTGCACCAGCATCAATCACGCGCTCTTGCAGCGACTTAGCTGAAAATCCACCAAATACCACCGAGTGTGTCGCACCAATACGCGCACAAGCTTGCATTGCAGCAACGCCTTCGATCGACATCGGCATGTAAATTACGACGCGATCACCTTTTTTAATTCCCAATGAACGCAGTCCATTAGCAAATTTACAGACGCGCTCATGCAATTCACGGTAACTTACCGTTGTTGCAGTGCCATCATCCGCTTCAAAAATAATCGCTGACTTATCGGCATTGCCATTTGTCAAATTAACATCCAAGCAATTATAGGACACATTCATTTCACCGTCTGCAAACCACGTGTAGAACGGTGCATTTGACTCATCCAAGACCTTGGTGAAAGGTTTATGCCAGCTTAATTGTTCGTTACCATGCTTACGCCAAAATCCTTCTTCATCTGCTTGCACAGATGCACACATAGCCAAATAACTTTCCATGCCGGAAACGTTGGCTTGTGCCTGAAATGCTGCTGGCGGTGGGAAAACACGATTTTCTTGATTGTTGGCAATTACAACATTATCGGTGTCAGACATGGTTTATCTCCGTCATTATGGTTTTAACTTTGGACTTACGCGTTGCGTCCCAGTAGAGTGTCATTACGTTATGGATCCAAACAATATTACTTGAAAGTAACTCCTACTTCGTTGGCAGGATTAAAAGTAGCATCCGAATTACGAGCTTCTGCACCTCCTGCAGGTAAATCTACGCGCAGAAGAACAAGCTAATAAAACAGCAATAACCTTACTGGGGCGATTGTTTGGCTATACCATAAAAGTATAGCCTTACAACGGCCTTACAGGGCTATTGTAACAATGGTTTCAAACAGCAATTTAGTAAATTGTTGCAAAAAGTCATTACTACATGAAACGCCATACTTCACATAGCACGTCACTTATTATTTATTGCGTTAGATCATGTAAGGGCCACTTTGGCCTTACTGTAAATCCATAGTCATACGTCGCTTCCTCTGGCCGTGCTTTTAAGCGCATCGCTCCTGCAAATGCGATCATGGCACCATTGTCCGTACAAAATTCCAATTCCGGATAATACACATCAAAACGACGTTTTGCTGCAGCCAGATCTAAGCCATTACGCAATTGGGTATTAGCCCCGACACCACCCGCCACCACCAAACGCTTCAAGCCAGACTGGCGCATCGCGGTACAGCATTTCGCCACCAACACATCGACCAACGCATCCACAAATCCGCGCGCCACATTCGCTTTATCTTGCTCGCTCAAGTCACCCACATGATTTTTAACCACGGTCAAAACGGCGGTTTTTAATCCAGAAAAACTAAAGTTAAAATCTTTTGAATGCAGCATGGGACGCGGCAACTGGTAAACCGTCGGATCACCCTGCTCTGCTAGTCGCGAAATCGCCGGACCGCCGGGATAATCCAAGCCCAGCAATTTAGCGGATTTATCGAATGCTTCACCGGCAGCATCGTCCAATGTTTCGCCCAGCAGCTTATATTGACCGATACCATCCACCCGCATCAATTGCGTATGACCGCCCGAAACTAATAAACATATAAAAGGGAATTGCGGTGGGCGCGAACTCAGTAATGGCGATAATAAATGCCCCTCAAGATGATGCACCGGCAACATCGGACGCCCCAGCGCCAAGCCCAAACCACAAGCCACTGATGCGCCTACCAACAAAGCACCAGCAAGGCCTGGGCCTTGTGTATACGCAATCGCATCAATAGCACTTTTCTCCAAACCCGCATCCGCCAGTACCCGCGTCAACAAGGGTAAAGCGCGGCGAATATGATCGCGCGACGCCAATTCAGGCACCACACCACCGTATTCCTGATGCATGGCAATTTGCGAATGCAATGCATGCGACAGCAATCCTGACTCGGTATCCACCAAAGCCAAACCCGTTTCATCACAGGAAGATTCAACACCGAGAACAATCATAGCAAACCGCATTTTTTGATAATCTGCCATTGTAGCCGATGTTACTAGCCGAAGTTGCGACCTCACAGGTGATTCTATGCACAGAAAAATAATCTTTGTATTTTAGTATATTTTATTGCACTAATACAATAAAATATCCCCATATCGGAATGAGGACTTACCCAATCCAAATGTACAGCTAGACCGCAATAACGCCACGATTACCGCCGCCCTAAAATCAGACGAATTTCAACAAAACAAAGTTTGAATTAACTAATCATTCAAGGATAATCTGTCTATGCATGCTTCACAATTTATGATTAGTACACGCCTTAGTGCAGGATTCGGATTTTGTCTATTGCTAACGCTGCTAATGGGCGTAGCCGGTGGATGGGGCCTTCATTCGACCAGCGTCGCAACCGACGTCATGGTGCACCAAACTTTCGTCAAAGAACGACTCATTACGGAATGGCGCAGCGCGACGCATCTGAACGGTACCAGAACCATGGCTATCGCCAAAAATACCGATGCTGGCGAACAGCGTTCCATAGAGCCGAAAATAACAGAGACTAGCAATCGCATTTCCGAAATTCAAAAGCAGTTGGAAAAATTACCAAAAAATACTATTGAAACAAGCCTCTACAGCGACATCGCCACCAAACGAAAAGAGTATCTGGACGTTCGCAATGAAATCTTCAAAATAAAAAAATCAGGCAACGAAGAGGAAGCAAAACGACTCACCAACGATCGCATGATGCCGGCACTCGATGTGTATCTGGGTGCAATACAGAAATTATCCGATTTGCAAGCAACAGCGATTGAACTCAGCACAAACAACGTCGCCGATCAGTTTTTGACTTTCGAAATCACCTTAGGCGTAGTGGGCGGAGTTGCTTTACTGGCCAGCCTTGGATTTGCCTATTGGATTAGTCGATCGATTACAGTACCGTTGAGTCAAGCGATCAGCGTGGCACAAATCGTATCCAGCGGAAATTTAACCACGCGTATCGATGCAAAAGGCCGTGATGAAGTTAGTCAACTCCTGCAAGCACTTAAGACGATGACCGCCAGCTTGGCGAAAATTGTCGACGAAGTCCGGATGAGCTCTGAAACAATCGCCACTGCGTCAAGCCAGATTACAACCGGCAATCTCGACTTGTCGGCCCGAACAGAACAGCAGGCTGGCTCGGTCGAAGAAACCGCAGCCACGATGGAAGAATTGACCTCGACAGTGAAGGCAAACTCCGACAATGCACGACAAGCTAACCTGCTGGCTGTATCCGCATCGAAAGTGGCAGTGCAAGGTGGCGAAGTGGTGTCGCAAGTGGTTCAAACGATGAATGCGATCAATGCCTCTTCCAAAAAAATCGTCGATATCATCGGGGTGATTGATGGCATCGCCTTTCAGACCAATATCCTCGCGTTAAATGCGGCAGTAGAAGCGGCGCGCGCTGGTGAACAGGGGCGCGGCTTTGCAGTCGTCGCTACTGAAGTTCGTAATCTGGCACAACGATCAGCCGCCGCCGCCAAGGAAATCAAGACCCTCATTGACGACTCCGTACTGCGCGTTGGCGCCGGTGCCAAGTTGGTTGACCAGGCTGGCGCCACAATGAACGAGATCGTCGTCAGCGTCAAGAAAGTGACTGACATCATCGCCGAAATCACGGTGGCGGGCAACGAGCAGACCGCCGGTATCAATCAAGTCAACGAAGCCATGAGTCAATTGGATGAGATGACGCAGCAAAACGCTGCACTGGTGGAAGAAGCAACCGCCGCTGCTCAAGCAATGCATGAACAGACCTCTGGTCTAGTGCAAATGGTGAGCGTATTTACCCTGGATAAACGCGCAGCACTGCGCTATTCCCTGCACGTCGCTGCGCGTCTGAGTATGGCTGGAGCAGCACCGGTCAGCGCCCAGACTGTCGATATTTCCACTTCCGGTCTTCGCTTGGTAACCCCATTAAAATTGGAAGTCGGTCAAGAATGCGACGTGTCTTTCATGGTTCCGATTAAGGGTATTGAGAGCAATATCAGCGTGAAGGCGCAAACCGTTTTCTGCGTCAAAAGCACGCAGCACGGTTACATGGTCGGAATGCGACTGCTTGAAAGCTGCACCCATGCCAGCACCTCTTCATTGGAGATATTCATCGAAGAAACGGAACGTCGAAAAGCCTAAACACTAGTAAGCAGTTATAGTCATACGATTGATAGCAATACGAACCCATTCTCTTTTAATGTATTTACATAAAAAATAAAAAAGCACCGAAAAAAATCGGTGCTTTTTTAGTTCTCATTACCGCCATAAGCGGTACTATCATGCAACATGCACTGATAGAATTACTTGCTACGGCTCTTATATTCGCCAGTCCGCGTGTCGATTTCGATTTTGTCACCGATTTCAACAAACAATGGGCATGGCACATTGAAACCGGTCGCAATTTGCGCTGGTTTCAATACTTTTCCAGATGTATCGCCTTTTACAGCAGGCTCAGTGTAAGTCACTTCGCGTACCACCGTTGTTGGCAACTCAACGGCAATCGCTTTACCGTTATAGAACACCACTTCGCACGCCATACCATCTTGCAAATAGTTCAGGGCGTCAACCATGTTTTCGCCTTCAACTTCAAACTGCTCATATTCTGCATCCATAAAGACATACAAAGGATCAGCGAAATACGAATAGGTCACTTCTTTTTTATCCAGTTGAATAACTTCAAACTTATCATCTGCTTTGTAGACAGTCTCTTGACCTGAGCCATTCAACAGATTTTTCATTTTCATTTTTACAACAGCAGAGTTACGGCCTGATTTATTGTACTCAGCTTTAATGACCACCATTGGCTCTGGGCCAATCATAATGACATTGCCTACGCGGACTTCTTGTGCGGTTTTCATATGTATCTACTTAATGTGAATTGATCAGGTGACGTGGGGTTAGTGCAGTTTCTTTCAACTTAGCTAAACTTAGCAATAGTACATCCAATACAAAGGAATGCTGCCACAGCCCATCGGTAGGCAGAATTGATAAGTTCAAAAAATTAAGCCCTACATTTTAACTTATTTTTTGAATAAACTGGGATAAGCTCTGCGCCAATGATTTATTTTTTGAAATTTGATCACACCAAGCCTGCGCGTGATGCTGCCACAATGGCAAAATATCATGTAGCTGCGACCATGTTGGCTGGAAATTTCCCTCTACACCATTCCAACTCAACCAAAGTGCCTGCATGGGCATCATTAAATTCGTCGACATCGACGCTTGGTATTTTTGCATAAATGCCTGTAATTTTTCACGATGGGCATCTTGCTCTTGCGGATAAATGTGCCACACCATGGGTTTTCCAGCTAACTGTGCGCGCACAAATGAATCTTCACCACGCACAAAATTAAGGTCACATGCCCATAATAAACGGTCATACTGGTCTTGCGACATAAAAGGCAAACGCACGACTGTCAGGCTCCCGCGCCGTATTGCAACTGGGGTCGTGACGAATGGTAATGGTGCTATCGCCCCACTCCACGCCTGCAGCGCCGCATTAGCGACACCATCGGGCACAAAACAAATAACAGGCTGGCCGTTAGTCGACCGGTAGTCCAACGTACTCCATGCCGTCAACAACTGCGCCACTGGGGCATCTGGATAACAAAACAACGAGACTTTGCATGCGTGCATCAATTCATCAGCCGACAGGCTAGACGCCAACGCTGGCGCAATAACACCAATCGCATGAAAAAAATCCAGTGCTATTCGTGTATCTGACTGAAAATGGGCACGCTGCTGTGCCAACAATGGCTCTACCAACAAACCACCAGTACGCTCTGTAAAACCAGGAAAGAAAAAGGTTTTTTTCAATCCCAATTGTGGATGCACCGAGACCAATTCATGACATCCTTCGACCCAGTGTTCTGCACTCAGATAGTCTAGGTTAATCCACACTGGCACACGTTCCCCAGTATGACCAGCCCGATCTGCCATAGCAGTCACATACGCGGCAGGCAAAGTACAGGCAAATGCTTCGATCACGACATCGCCAACAACATCGACCGGTATAGCTTGATCATCCATGCCCTGATCGTTCCAGTGGCACACTTCAACACCACCGCATATTTGCTGTGCTAGTGCCGGCTCTACTTCAGAACAAATGCGTTGAAAACTCACTAAATCATCCACCCACAGGGTAACCCGATAATCTATAAGCAACTGCCGCGCTAAGCGCCAGCACACACCAATATCACCATAATTATCGACCACACGGCAAAAAATATGCAGCGTCGCCACCGGATGCACTTGCGTTGTTTGGAAAACCGACCCAGCTATTTTTTTCATTCCCCAGCCTACTCCATCGCAGCATGATCAGTCATGATGGATGCGGTTTTTTTGGGTGAATGTATCAATAACAATAACGGAATAACCATCAAGGTTAGCAGCAGCATCAACCAAAAATTATCAACATACGCAATCATGGATGCTTGTCTGGTAATTTCAACATTTAAACTTTCAAGCCCAGTCGGTGTTGCTAAATTATAAATTGTATTGAGCGACTGACTCTGTATCGCCGGATTCATGGTGGTGATTTTCTCCACCAGAGACGCATGTGCGATCTGAGTATTCCGCACCAACAAGGTTTGTACCAATGCGATACCGATACTACTGCCAATATTTCGAATTAAGCTGTAAATTGCGGTACCTTCAGCGCGCATATCTGGCGATAAGGTCGCAAAAGTAGCTGCACTTAATGGCACAAATACCAGTCCCAAACCAATGCCCTGAAGTACTCCTGGCCACACAATATCGCTTTGAGCAATCACGAGGGTATACCCCGACATTTGCCATAAAGAATAAGCGGTAATCGAAAATCCGACCGCCAGCAATAATCGCAGATCGATTTTTCCGACCAATTTCCCGACAATCATCATCGCCAACATCGTGCCAAGACCACTCGGCGCCGTCACCATACCAGCGATTTTTGCTGGATAATTCATTAACCCTTGTAGCATAGAGGGTGTCAATGCACGCGTGGCAAACAACACCATACCAACGATAAAAATGAACAACAATCCAGTGACATAATTTCGATTTTTCAACAAGCGATAATCAAAAAAAGATTTACCTGCAGGAAGCCGTGCAGTATGCGCTATAAAGTAACTTAAGCTGAGCACCAATACAATCAGTTCCACCCATGTTTCACGCGACGAAAACCAATCATTTTGATCGCCACGATCCAAAAATAATTGCAACGCGCCAATCGCCATACTTAAGGTCACAAATCCAAACGCATCAAAGCGCATCGTCCGCGCTGCAGGAACATGCGCAATGTACTTCCATATACCATAAAATGCCAATGCCCCGACAGGGACATTAATAAAGAATACCCAACGCCAATCATAACTATCCGTCAACCACCCTCCCAATGTCGGCCCAAGAATAGGGCCAATCATCACCCCCATACCCCAGATTGCCATTGCTGACCCATGCTTTTCGCGTGGGTTAATATCCAATAACACCGCTTGCGACAAAGGCACCAAGGCTGCACCAAACACGCCTTGTAGCATTCTGGCGGCTACGATTTGTGACAATGAAGCAGAGAGTCCACATAATACGGACGCCACAGTAAACCCGGCAACGGACACCAGAAACACTTTTTTTAATCCGAAACGGTCACATAACCACCCAGTCAATGGCGTGGCGATCGCAGCAGCCACGATAAAGGAGGTCAACACCCACGTAATTTGATCCTGCGATGCAGACAAACTACCTTGCATATGCGGAAGTGCGACATTGGCAATGGTGCCATCCAAGGCTTGAATAATGGTCGCCAACATGATGGAAATCGTGATCATGCGGTGATTAAAATTACTCATAAATAGCTCATAAATAGGTCATAACGCAGATTCAGCGGGTACCCAACATTTCTCAGAGATAAAGCGTTGCTCAAGTTCTTCCGCTGTGATCGGACGTCCGATCAAAAAACCTTGCACCAAATCACAGTCAGCAGCACGCAAAAAAGCTAACTGCTCCCTAGTTTCCACTCCTTCAGCAACGACTTCAAGATGCATTTTATGTGCCACCGCGATGATGGCTTCAGTAATAGCAACATCATCCACGTCATGTGGAATCCCGCTCACAAAACTACGGTCAATTTTAAGTCTGTCCAATGGATATTGTTTTAGACTGGATAAGGATGAATACCCAGTACCAAAATCATCAATTGACAACAATACTCCCATCTGACGCAAGCGATTAAGCAACGTGATAGCTTCTTCAGGATTATACATAATCGTACTTTCCGTAATTTCTAATTCCAGCATCGTCGCAGGCAAATCATTCTCATCCAAAGCGGCACGTATCGTCTCTAGTAAATAATCGGAGCTAAACTGGCGCGCCGACAAATTGACGGCAACATGGGATAGCGTAAATCCTTGTGTTAACCACGCCTTACATTGCCGACAAGCCTCATGTAACACCCACGCACCAATCGGCACGATTAATCCATTTTTCTCGGCCAAACCAATAAAATCACTTGGAGGAACCATACCTAAGACGGGGTGTTGCCATCGAATCAACGCTTCGACACCAAGTAATTTACCCGTAGCAGTACACACCTGCGGTTGATAGTACAACACAAATTCATTTCGCATCAACGCATAGCGCAAACTCGTTTCAAGTTCGAGTTGATCAACACCATGACTATCCATATCTTTACTAAAAAACTGAAATGTATTTTTCCCTCGTTCTTTGGCTCGATAGAGGGCGGTATCAGCACTTTTTAGCAACGAATAAACGTCATTTCCATCGTTAGGGTAACATGCCACACCAATACTGACTGTCACAAATATTTCGCGCCCATCGATCACAAATGGTTGGGCCATACTGCTGATCAATCGATCAACAACCTGCGACACCATCTCGGGCGAATCAATATCCTTGATCACCACAGTAAACTCATCCCCCCCCAACCGCGCGAGCAAATCCGTTTCTTTCAGTTGTGCCTGCATGCGACTGGAAGCTGACATCAGTAACTGATCACCGATTAAGTGACCCAAAGTATCATTCACAGCCTTGAATCGATCCAAATCAATAAACAACAAACCCAGTTGTCGCTCAGCATTGCGTGCGCTCACCAATTCTTCACTGAATCTCGCAAACATACCACTACGGTTCAAGATACCGGTTAAACCATCATGTGTTGCAATAAATTGCAAATGCGATTCCGCTTCTTTGCGTTTGGTATTATCGGTAAATACGGCAACATAATTAGTGAGTTTTTTATTCACATCACGCACCGTCGAAATAGAAAGCCAGGCAGGATACCAATCGCCATTTTTGCGACGATCCAGAATTTCCCCCTCCCAATGATCTTTTTGTGCAAGTGTCAAGATTCGCTCGCGAATAATGTCGCTACGTTCACTTCCCACACCAAACATAATATGCGACATTTTACCGACTGCCTGCGCTGCTTCGTATCCGGTAATTCGCGTAAACGCCGGATTGACAGCCTCAATACGACACTCCGCATCCGTCGTCAAAATACCTTCACATGCTTCTTCAAATACGCGATTGGCCAGACGTGAGCGCTGCTCAAATTTCACTCGGTCACTTACATCAAGAAGCACACCCATCACAGCAGGTTTTCCCTGATGCTCGCATGTACTGTTATGCATTTCCACCCAGATTTTTTGACCATTACTTTTGATCGCGACATGAATTTCATCGAAGCATTGATGACCGTCAATTAAATCTAGCCTACTATCCTCCAATAACCGATTACCATTTTCAGTCAAAACAATATTACTAAGAGAAATACCAATCATTTCCATCGGGGTAGCGTAGCCTAACAAGTGGGCTAAGCGCACATTCGCGTACACCAATTGACCATTCTGCACCAAATAAATCCCGACCAAGGACTGATCCACAAAGGTCTCAAATTTTTCATCGTATTCTCGCAACAGCATTTCGCTGTTTATCCTTGTTGCCGCCATGGTATTTAGGATCAAAAATCCAATGCTTAACGCCAAAAAACCTGCCAACCAAAACGGTAATAGAGAAGCCGCCACAATGGCGACCATTACCACAACCCAGCTATATTTGGATAAGCAAAAAATAGGGATTTTTTTACTACGTTCAGGTGTGAAAACTCGGTTCATTGGGTCATGTCCGGACTAAGTGTGCTAACTAAATACAGAATCAGATGTTCATTTAAAAAATGAACAAAAGAAATGATGTGTATAAAACAAATAAATAGAACAAGCCGCTCACGTAATTTAATCATACAATAAGTTGCAATGACAAAATAACGTATTTGCGGCATTGAAATTAACTTCGTTATAAAGCTTGCTTTCCATCAAGCACGTTACTTTATGACGTCTAGACAGTCGCATCCTAAATGCGTGAGGAGTCGTTACTTTATAAGGCTTATATTCAAGGATGAATCACACTGCGTTTTATGGTGTGTTTACATCTGTTTTGTTGCGTGACTTGCGCTCTTTTTAATTGATATTACATTTTCCGCATTTCCAGTTAACTATCTTGAAAGTGCTGGCCGTCTCCAATTGAGTGAGCTTAAATCAATACGTATATATCTAAAAATTTCTTTGCAGAATCATATACTAAGTGAATGAACTTGCGGAAATTCATAGCTAATAATTTACAATTAATAGCTAAAGATGAAGAAATTGTGTTGAATCCACAAAAAAAGTGCGCTGCCGAACATGCCGACACCGCACTTTTATATTACTTACATCAATTCAGGGATTACATTCGCCTACTTTGCATGCACACTGCGAGTAACATCTAGCCGATTAACACCAGAAATCAACGCTTTAATCGACGCTGTCACAATGTTGGTGTCGATACCAACACCATAACATTCACGCCCAACCTGCACACCTGGCTGCGATGATGATAATTCAACAAAAGCACATGCTTGTGCATCGGCCGCATTATTACTCGCGCTAATTGAACGCTCTTCGTAGCTCCGCACCTGACAACCAGCCCCGATCCCCACACTTTGCAATGCATGAACCGCAGCATCAATCGGCCCGTTACCTTCACCAGTCAGGACATGACGTGCGCCATCCACTTCCACTTCAAGACGAATCCCTTGCGCATTTCCACATTCAAACAAGTGATGCTCTACGTAGCATACCGGACGATCAGTTCTCAGGTAGGTGCGTGTAAACAATTCCCAGATATCTGTAGCAGTCAACTCTCCACCATGATTATCCGTGTGCTGTTGTACCTCACCAGAAAATTCGACTTGCAAACGCCGTGGCATCACGATGCCATATTCCGTTTCCAACAGATAGGCGACCCCACCTTTACCTGACTGGCTATTGATACGAATAATCGAATCATAGCTACGTCCCACATCGGCTGGGTCAATCGGCAAGTACGGAATAGCCCAAATTGCGTCTGGTTTTTGTGCTGCAAAGCCCTTTTTGATCGCATCCTGATGCGATCCTGAAAATGCCGTAAATACCAGATCACCCACATACGGATGACGTGGATGAATCGGCAATTGGGTACAATATTCCATGGTACGCGCAACGGCATTAATATCAGAAAAATCCAATCCCGGCGACACACCCTGTGTGTACATATTCAATGCAAGCGTCACCAAATCCACGTTACCGGTACGTTCACCATTACCAAACAAACAGCCTTCTACCCGATCAGCCCCAGCCATCAAACCAAGCTCGGCAGCAGCGACCGCGGTACCACGGTCATTATGGGGATGCAAACTGATGAGAACGCTGTCACGCCGGGCCAAATTACGATGCATCCACTCAATTTGATCCGCATAGATATTCGGCGTCGCCAATTCCACGGTCGTCGGCAAATTAAGAATCACTTTATTGTTCGGCGTCGCACCCCAAGCTGCAGTCACTGCATTGCAAATTTCAAGAGCAAAATCGAGTTCAGTACCGGTAAACGTCTCAGGACTATATTCAAGCGTCCACTTGGTTTCTGGATGACCGGCAGCGATTTCTTTAATTAAATTTACACCAAACACTGCCATCGCAACGACTTCCGCTTTCGTCATCGTAAAGACATTGTCACGAAACGGTTTGGATGTCGCATTATAGACATGCACAACCGCACTCTTAGCACCCTGTAATGATTCCATTGTGCGACGAATCAAATGCTCACGTGCCTGTGTCAATACCACAATCGTCACGTCGTCTGGAATATGGTTATCATGAATCAGACTTTGGACAAAATCAAAATCAGTTTGCGATGCCGATGGAAATGCTACCTCGATTTGCTTAAAACCGATGTCGCACAAGGTTTTAAACATACGCAATTTACGCTCTGCATTCATTGGCTCAAACAAGGCTTGATTACCATCACGCAAATCCGTACTCATCCAGATCGGTGGAGCACTGATCGTTTGATTTGGCCAACTGCGGTCAGTCAGAGCAACGGACGGAAATGGACGATATTTCGTGGCTGGATGTGTCAACATGATGGTAATTCCTCGGGTGGCAAGATAAATTTCGATAGAAGTTAGTGTATCGGGTTTGGCATGGAATGTCCTTGCTTTTTAACCCTTAATTTTGCCATTATTAGAAATAATATTGCTTAAAAATTCAATTTTAGGTAATATTATTTCAGAATCAATGCTAACGGGAGCCAATATGGAACCAGACCGGTACGACCGCGAGATACTCCGCATACTGCAAGAAGATGGCCGCATCAGTAATCAGGATTTAGCCGACCGCATTGGCATATCAGCATCACCATGCTGGCGTCGGGTGCGGGCGCTAGAAGAAACCGGCCAGATTACTGGCTACCGTGCACATCTTAATCCCAAATCTCTTGGGCTATCACTGATGGCATTGATTCATATTTCAATGGATCATCATACACCAGAGCGCTTCAAGCACTTTGAATCCTTAATTGGCGATATTCCCGAAGTCATGGAGTGTTTGCTCATTACTGGCCAGTCAGCTGATTATCAACTTAAAGTTGTGGTACGTGACATGGACGCCTATCAAGAACTTCTTCTCAACCGCATTACCAACATTAAAGGCGTCGCAGGTGTACATTCGAGCTTCATTTTACGCCGCGTAGTGGATAAAACCGCATTCCCGATCCCGAATCCCAGCGCGGAATAAATTTTGCGTGCTTCACTGTGTGCTTCATTGTGTGTTTCACGATGCATGGGCACTATCAACAGCACGCAGAGCTAGTGGCGTTTAAATCGACCATGTAGCTAGAAGGGTAATTAACGTGATGATTACAGCAATGATTGTAGTGTTTAGCAAAATTACCGCAGATAACGGGTCAAATCACGTCCCCATTCCAAGCAGATGTAATGCATAATAGCAACGATATGTCATTGATTGACACTGTGCTTCATCTGGCTCTAGTTAAGCCAGCACTTTCGATTTACGCCCATGCAGAGCTTCGATACTCAAAAACTACTTCGTTCACTTGCTAAGTTAATTGAAAAGCCGGAATTAAAGGCGCTTCAACTTTCTATGATTAAAACGCTGAGTGGGATCATCACCGCTAAATCAATCATGCTTTATGAAATTCGAACGCTCAAAAAGGCATCAAGCCAGCAAGCGGAATGTTTCGTCATTCCGGTAGGCTACGAAGATAGCATTGAAATCAATACAAGTGCTCCCTTACTTTTGTTTGAAGATCCATTACTTACTGCATGCTTCAACTCCAAAAACATCGAAGTCAGCAAAATCGGCAACGCGGAACATCCACTGTTCCGCTCAATCCATCCGATTCTTGATAGCAAAGGCGTTACAGGCTTCTTGGTCATTGATAGTATCAAATTAATTCAACAACATCAGGATATTGCATCGACTCTGCTCACTCTGTATAACAATTATCTATTACTATTGAACGATAATCAGCGTGACCATTTGACCGGACTCTTAAACAGAAAATCGTTTGATGACAAGATCATGCAGATTGTCACGTTGCTGGGCGATGATAATAAACGGGCTGCTGAAAAGTCACAATTCTGTCTGGCAGTACTTGACATCGATCATTTCAAACGCGTTAATGATACGTTTGGTCATTTGTTTGGGGACGAGGTTTTATTACATTTCTCGCAATGTATGAACGAAACTTTTCGCGAATACGATTTTCTTTTTCGCGTTGGTGGGGAAGAATTTGTGGTGGTATTACGCAATGTCGACGCTGAGCGCGCCGCAGCCATTATGGAACGGTTTCGCCACGTGATCGAAACCCATTATTTCCCTTCTGTTGGACAAATTACAGTCAGCATCGGCTTCACCTTCATCGGGCCTCAGGATCTCCCAGTGACCGTGATGGATCGTGCGGATAAAGCACTCTACTACGTCAAGGAACATGGCCGAAATCAAACGGCTTTTTTTGAACAATTGGTCGCCACCGGCAAACTAATACAGGGGGTAGTGAGTGGTGAGATCGAATTATTTTGATCAATTCATTACAGTAAGTTTTTCCAACAACCCATATTAAAAACATTAATGCGTCATTGTCTTTTACGTTTATACACACTAGCCACTATTTTTGTCACCATCAGCGGTATCCATATCGGCGCCCATGCTGACGAGGTTCAGGTCGCTGTCGCAGCCAATTTTACGCAACCCTTAAAAAAAATCGCTATTGGATTTGAACAAGCAAGCGGTCACAAAATTATCGCCACATTCGGTGCAACTGGTCAATTTTATGCTCAAATCAATAATGGCGCCCCATTCGAAGTATTGTTAGCGGCAGACACTGTCACCCCAAAAAAAATGGAACAGGAAAAAACGGCAGTCGCTGGCAGCAGTTATACTTATGCACGTGGCAAGTTGGTACTCTGGAGCGCCCAACCCGGCGTTGTAGATGTCACTGGTGAGGTGCTAAAAAAAGGTAATTTTATGCACTTATCGGTCGCCAATCCAAAACTTGCGCCCTATGGCTTAGCCAGCATGCAAACCATTCAGACACTCGGATTAGCCGTCGTACTACAAGCCAAAATTGTTCAAGCAGAAAACATCACACAGGCATACCAATTTATTTCCACTGGCAATGCTGAACTCGGCTTTGTCGCACTTTCACAAGTCATTAAAGAGGGTAAAATTGGCAGTGGCTCCGCTTGGATTGTCCCAGAAACGCTATATCAGCCGATTCTGCAAGATGCAGTATTATTAGAAAAGGGCCGTGACAAACCCGCAGCGCGTGCGTTCCTCACCTACCTCGCCAGTCCAGCAGCACGAGACATTATCAAAAACTACGGATACGGAACGGATACCGAAAAATAACCATGTATATCACTGCCGATGATTGGGGCGCAATACGGCTAACACTGACGCTGGCATCGCTCGTCACCGTACTACTGCTTGCCATCGGCACGCCGATAGCATGGTGGCTAGCAACTACACGATCGCGTAGCAAGGATTGGATTTGCGCCATTGTCGCACTGCCACTGGTGTTGCCGCCTACCGTTATTGGTTTTTACCTACTAATTGCCATGGGTCCTCATGGTCCGATAGGTCGCATCACACAAGCATTAGGACTAGGTGTGCTGCCATTCACCTTTAGTGGACTGGTGGTCGCTTCGGTATTTTACTCCATGCCATTCGTCATACAGCCATTACAAAATGCCTTTGAAGCGATTGGCCCACGTCCAATGGAAGTTGCCGCCAGTCTGCGCGCATCACCGCTGGATGCATTTTTCACTGTCGCTATTCCACTCGCTAAACCAGGTTTTGTCACCGCTGCCATTCTCGGTTTTGCGCATACTGTAGGTGAATTCGGAGTGGTACTTATGATAGGTGGCAGCATCCCCGGAAAAACCCGAGTACTCTCCATGCAAATCTACGAACATGTCGAATCCATGGACTACACACAAGCCCACATACTGGCTGCGGTGATGCTGGCATTCTCATTCATCGTACTATTACTGATGTACCGTAATGGTCGCCGTGATCGTCATGACGACGATCACCACCACAGTTACCACAATCACACTCCGCGCGATCACCAAAACGGATCAGCATAACCATGCACAGAAACTCTGTCAGTCACAGTAAAAATAATAACACTATTATCGCCGACATCAAGCTTGGTTACTCTGGACATACTGGGAAACTAGGTTTTCAGCTTAAGGTCAACCTGACTCTGCCAGGGCACGGGATCACTGGGTTATTTGGCCATTCCGGCTCGGGAAAAACCACCTTACTACGCTGCATCGCTGGACTGGAACACACCAACACGGGCTATCTGGAAGTCAATGGCGAGGTCTGGCAAGACTCCGAACGACGGCATTTTATACCAACCCACCAACGTGCACTCGGCTACGTCTTTCAAGAAGCCAGCCTGTTCCCACATCTGAGTGTACAAGAAAACCTGCATTATGCAATCAAGCGCTGCAGTACAAGCAACAGCGATTGGAACACAACCATTGACATGTTGGGGATAGCAGAACTGATGCAACGTATGCCCGCGCGTCTATCTGGTGGCGAGCGACAACGGGTAGCAATTGCACGGGCACTCCTCACCAAGCCTCGGCTACTCTTGATGGACGAACCCTTATCGGCGCTAGACGCAGCACGCAAACAAGAAATCCTTCCCTACCTAGAACGCCTGCACGACGAATTAGCCGTCCCCATTTTGTACGTCAGTCACCAATCCGACGAAATAGCGCGCCTAGCCGACCATGTGGTGCTAATGGAAAACGGCCATACCCTTGCCAGCGGTCCGTTACTCACATTACTGACGCGAATGGATTTACCCACAGCGCTCGCCGAAGATGCTGGTGCCGTCATCGAAACGACGGTAACGCAGCACGATCAGCGTTATCACCTAATGCAACTCGATTTTAGCGGTGGGGCGATTGTTGTCCCGCACCGCGATATCGCGATCGGAAAAAAATTACGTCTTCGGCTACACGCCCGCGATGTTATCGTAGAACTGCGTAACACCGATGATGCCACCTCCTTCGACACAACGCATAACCACAATAGTAAGCACGGTGTCAGTAGTCTGCAAAACCGGATCGCGGCCACCATCGTCAGTATGGCCGATGCGGCACACCCAGCGCACATCATGCTACAGCTCGACGCCTGCGGCACCCTATTATTAGCCAGAATAACTCGACGTGCCTGCGATCAACTAGCACTCACCCCCGGAAAACACGTTTGGGCACTAATCAAATCAGTGGCGTTGCTAGCGTGATAAAAAAACACACTAGTGGCCGTTTTTTATCAAAAAAACCTCCTCCTTGAACTGTTACTATGCGTAACAAATATCCTCAACATCCTGTTTAAAATGAAGCAGAACTCAGCGATGACTGTTGATTACCAAACAGCATGTGTTCAAATCCACCTATTTTTTCACACCAAAAACCCCACTGGCCCGATCGCGCCACAGACAGCGCCACAAAAAACACCCCTATGCCATCACTGGCATGAAAGTTGCTAAATTATTCAATTAGCGTGGATTAAAAAAACGATGAGATCCACATTAACGATGATACTTATAGCGATGGAACTACTATGAAAAAAACTCTGCTGGCGCTTAGCCTTGTATGCATGTCTACTTTGACACTAGCACAAACTGCTGGGCAACCTGCTGCTGCACAAACCCCACCTCCGCCACCAGCACGCGGACCATCACTGCAACTAGCAGTGGAAGCGGCTAACGTGGCGATCACGACATGCCGTGGAATAGACCAACGCGTAGGCGTCAGTGTTATTGATTCATCTGGCGCAGTCAAAGTGTTGTTAACCGGAGATGGTGCGTCACCACGCGGTGCACAAAACGCCACGCTAAAAGCACTAACTGCACTAACATTCAATGTACCTTCCAGTCAGGTAGCGGAATTGGCTAAAAAAGATCCATCCGTCGCAGCCAAACTAGCTGCCAATTCGGGCTATCTCAACCGTGCTGGCGGCATCCTGATTGTCGTTGGCAATGAAGTCATTGGTGCTATTGGCGTCGGTGGTGCACGCGGCAGCGAAAAAGATGAGGCTTGCGCTATCGCCGGACTGGAAAAAATCAAGAGCCGGTTGCAATAAATGGTGCTGGGTGAGAACACACGTTTTTTGTCCCGTCACTGCCCGAGTGGGGGACATTTTTCCGCAATAGTGACTTCGTTCAACTTGAGTAATTTTTCTGCTAACGATTTTCGCTCATGGACTTCTTTCATCAATTGAAATGTCCTTCTGGATAACTTGTTGTACATTGAAAGGTTAGCGCCAATCAATGCCTTCATGGAATGGCTTGGCGCACGAGTGACATTTTGCTTTGCCTTTTCCAGAGACAAGCCTGATTGCATGGCAATGACCACCATCGCCATGCGCTTGTCTGAGTCGAGGATATGAAAGACCAACCAATTAGTCAAAAAAGAGAGTATATTTTCTACCATCTCATTTTGCGTCTTTGCTCCTGCAGCACCCTTTAGCCTAGTCACTTCTACTATGAAACTTTCGTGCACATGGTTATGCGATGTTTCTAAAGCATCTCCCTCCAGATAGTCATGCCAGATTGCTTCTTCCATCTTAAAATGGTAAACAGCATACTCTACCAACTCATTAAATATCTTGTCCAGTGCGGGCATTTTGGCCTTTGATGCGATGCCTGCGGCCAGCACATTAATCAAATAAACCAACTGCTTATGTTGCTCATCTATCTGAAAAATACCGGTTGAAAAACTCTCGTTCCAGGAAAAAATTTCAAGCGATTCATTATCGGCTTCGTCCGCAAGTGCAGGTGCAGGTTCAGTTTCTATTTGTTGCGAAAATTCAAGCGGTTGAATTCTCGCAAAGGAATAGAGCATACTTTCGTCATGATACTTTTTAACGAGTGCTTCAAACTCCTTCAGCGGCACGGGCTTGCTGAACAGATATCCCTGGTAGTGGGGACATCCGGCATTTTCAAGATACAGGCGCTGCTCTTCTGTCTCCACCCCTTCCGCGATGACATCAAGATTCAAGCTATGAGCCATAGATATAATGGTATCCACTATGGCGTTGTCGCTATGATTTACTAGATCCCTTACAAATGATTGGTCTATCTTGAGTTGATGTAGGGGAAGACGTTTTAAATATTGCAAGGATGAATAGCCAGTACCGAAATCGTCCAATGAGAAGCGGATACCGAACTCAGTGATTGCCTGCATCTTTACAATAACACTCGCCACATCATCCAGCAATAGGCTCTCAGTCAGTTCTAGCTTAAGCCGTTTTGGATTAGCCCCATGGAGCTGAATAGCTGCTTTTACTTTGCCAACAAAATCAGTCTGACGGAATTGCTTGGCGCTCACATTGACTGACAGAACAAGATCCCGTGTGAGTTTATCTTGCTCCCAGTTTTTTAGCTGAAAGCAAGCCTCCTCAAGCACCCACTGTCCCATGGCTATAATTAACCCAGTTTCTTCTGCAATCGGAATGAAATCAGCGGGCGATACCAATCCACGCTCAGGGTGTATCCAGCGTATAAGAGCCTCCGCTCCGATTGGATTTTGCAAATAGTCCATCTGAATTTGGTAATATAAAAACAACTGATGAGACTCAACAGCATTGCGTAATTCGCTCTCCAGTGTTGAACGAGTATGAATTACTTCCTGCATCTTCGGATCAAAAAATCGCATGGTATTTCGACCATCATCCTTAGCCTGATACATCGCAATGTCAGACTGTTTGAACAGCTCATCGGCTGAATGCTCATGGCCGTTGAAAAGCGTAATGCCGATACTGGGGGAATTGAAGTAATTCTGCGTACCAAGAAGATAGGGCCGGTTGAGTGCCGCCAATATTTTCTCACCAATGACACCTGCCTGCGCTGCAGACTCAATCGGGTGTCTACTTAAATTTTCAAGTATCAACACAAACTCATCACCACCCAGACGAGCAACTGTATCACCTTCGCGGACACATAATTTCAAGCGTTCGGCAACTTTTTGCAACATAATGTCACCCCAAGCATGGCCTAGGGTGTCATTAATAATTTTGAAATTATCAAGATCAATGAACAGTAGCGCCCCAGCTTGCCCGCTCCGGTCGCTCGAAGATAATGCCTGAAACAGCCTATCGTGCAGCAAACGGCGATTAGGCAACTGCGTCAGCGGATCATAGAACGCTAGATTCGTGATTTCATCTGCAGCCTTCTTGTTCGTTGTGATATCAGTAAGGGTTGCAACGTAATTGGTGATGTCGCCGTCCTTGTTTTTTACTGCGGTGATAGTCAGATGTTCAGGGTAGACTTCGTCATTCTTGCGTTTATTCCAAATTTCGCCCCCCCATGATCCAGTCGTGTTAATGGCCCCCCACATTTCGGCGTAAAATGGAGCACCATGACGCCCTGAATTGAGTATATGGGGAGTTTTTCCAATCACTTCTTCCGCCGTGAAGCCGGTGATAGTGGTGAAGGTATCATTCACCCGAAGAATCACGCTTTTTGCATCCGTAATCATCATACCCTCACCTACCTCGAAGGCTGTCGCGGCAATACGCAGTGTTTGTTCCATCGACTTTCGATCTGTTATATCGCGAGATGAATTAAACAAGACGGGTTGACCATCCAATTCAAGTGGGAAACTACTGATTTCCACATTGAATATGCTTCCATCTTTTCGACGATGGCGAGTCTGAAATAATGCGTGTTGCTTTTTTGAAAATCGTTGATTTAATGCCTGCACCAACTCATCCGAAGACATTTCTGCATCCCATTGGGATACATTCATCCCTATCATTTCATTACGCTGATAACCCAACATGGCACAGAATGAATCGCTGACTTCAACGACATTACCCGCTGGATCTAAAATGTGAATGCCGTCACTGGCATTGCGTAACAATGCAATATTCTTTTCGTTTTCCTGTTTTAAAACGCGTTCGTTTTGGGCCAACTCAAGGGTCATTTTTTGGGCCAAAGTGAGTGCACGTACTCGATCAGTCATCAGCAACCACGTCAGCAGTGCAATCAAAAGACTAACGACGGCGCCCCCCTCCGCAATCAGGGTTGTTCTGTGCATATCACGTAGCTCTTCTAATTCAGGATATGAGCTAACCAACTCCGTCCAATGATGCCCTCCAAAATCGATCCCCACAGAAGCTTGAAATCGCGATTTTTTAGCCCTCACGATTAAGCTATCCGAGTCATACATCAAGGTATTAATCGACACCCTGTCGCTATCATAAATCGCATAACCGACTTCACGTACTTTCTCACCTTGAATACCGCGCATCAAGTCATTCATACGAAATACTTCATTAACCCAACCGATCAGATTCGTGCGACGCTCCGCGAGCGTGTTATGCGGTGCACCATTTTTGTAAATGGGCAAAAACATCAAAAATCCAGCCTGCACATCCTTAGCTGTTTCTTGAACCAGTGTTATTTTGTCTGTGATACTGACATCACCACTATCGCGCGCTCGATCCATCGCCGTGCGACGCACCGGATCCGAGTACGCATCATAGCCAAAAGCCTGAAGATTGCGACCACTAAAGGGTTCAAGGTAGAGAATTGACGTGTAGAGACTGCGTTCGCCTTCCGGTTTTATAGTATAAATTGGATAATTTTTACCTGAAAGCTCCTTGTTAACAGCAGCGATATGCGCTTTTTTCTGAGCCGGCGGCACTATCACTGTAAATCCTATCGCTTGCGTTCCGGGGTAGTCTTTTTCAAGATACTGGTGATCAACATAACGATGGAAGTCATAGCGAGTAACCCTGCCAGATGCGGCAAACAAGCCCTGTGCCCCACGCAAAATCTGCTCGTAAGTAAGCAGACGCTGGTTTATTTTGATGTTATTTTCTCGAACTTGAAAATCAAAATTACTATGTAGCCGGGATAAATTCGCATCTCTTTCAATTTTCCACAGGTGGTAGGTAATAGTCAGAGAAAAAAATAATACCAACCACGGCAGTATGCGGGACATTCTAAACCACGATTTCGTTGAAACAGGCGGCATAGTGTCTATCCTCGTTCCCGTCTTGGGATTCTATTGCGCAAATACATTATTATAATGTATCAACTATATACCTTTATTCATAAAAAATTAACCCACGGTAAGCAATTAAGCAGCATTGACTGATTGCCATTACATAGCCCCAAATGTGCCCTAGCCTGGTTTCTTGATCAGTTTACTTAATTGTGTTGGGAAATTCCTGATGACCATGGATTGCAGTCGTCGCATCAAGTCAAAATCCACTTCCGGCACACCGTGTGTTCGACGCAATTCATCCGCCATGACCAGCATTAACCGTGCCGTCATTTCGGCATCAGCTAATGCCCGATGAAATACACCATCCGTCTTAATGTGCGCGAACTTGACCAACGTACCTAAACGATGATTCGGTGCATTCTGATAAACACGGCGTGCAATACGCATTGAACATACCATTGCTTGATTCGCCTTTTTGCCAATTCGCCCCAATTCCGCATCTAAAAATTTCTTATCAAATGCGGCGTTGTGGGCAATGAGTGGAACATCGCCGATGAATGCGGCGAACTCACGCATCACTTCGGTACAAGGCGGTGCTGACGCAATCATACGGTTCGTAATGCCGGTCAACTCTTGAATAAATGATGGTATCGCTACCCCCGCATTCATCAGGCTTTGAAATTTGTCGACGATCTCACCGTCTTGCACTAACACAGCAGCGATTTCGGTCGCACGTGCACCGTCTGCTGGTGAAAGTCCAGTAGTTTCGAAATCCAGTACAATAAACGGTTCGCGCATGATGAATGACATAGTAGGTAACAACTCGGTATTTTATACTGTCCGAGCTTCATTTTGCGGTATAAAATAAGGCTCAGCATACTGGTACACGCAGAATTTTAGAAGGCATTAAAAATGAATCAAGCATTTGCCGAACATTTCGCGGCTGACTGGATCGACTCGTGGAACTCTCACGATCTCGACAGAATTCTTTCTCACTACACCGATGATATTGAAATGTCGTCGCCGGTAATCATTCAGCTCACGGGAGAGCTATCCGGGACACTTCAAGGGAAAGCCGCAGTTGGTGCATATTGGAGTAACGCGTTAAGACTTATCCCCGATCTGCGATTCGAGTGCCTGTCTGTTCTCACCGGAGTCAGTAGTATCACGATTTACTATAAAGGGGCCCGAGGACGTCTTGCCGCCGAGGTTTTTCACTTTAGCTCCGACAATAAGGTCATACGGGCTTTTGCACATTATGCTACGTAATATCCAACTGTATTCTATTACTGCAATACATATCTTTCATTGTTAAACGCCCTATGCGCAGAACGTGAGCGCTTATGAAAAATTCGAATACCCTTCGACAAGTAAAATTCTGATCTATATTCTTAATCACTCTCAAGTGCCGATTCCCTTTTAACACCTGCAACACATTAGATAGGGGTTACATATTGATCACACACCGTTTCAGTGAAATTAATAATAATTAAAATCAAATCAGCTACAACGCTGGCTTTTTTAGGGGGACCAACAATGAAAAAATCAAATCTGGCCACAACCATTGGTATCGCAATGGTTATGGGTATCCTGGCAGGTTACATCTGCAACACGGCGGCAGCAGATGCCAAATCCGCCAAGGAAATTGCAGGCTACTTCTCCATCGTGACTGACGTGTTTTTACGTCTGATCAAAATGATTATTGCACCACTGGTGTTTGCCACCTTGGTTTCCGGCATCGCGGGGATGAAAGACAGCAGCTCAGTCGGCCGGATTGGTTTTCGGGCGCTAGGCTGGTTTATTCTTGCCTCCCTGATTTCGCTGATATTGGGGATGACATTTGCGAATGTACTGCAAATCGGCCACTCGCTCAATTTGCCCTTACCGGAATTGGGAACCGCAACCTCACTCAACACCAGCGGCTTTAACCTGAAAGATTTTGTCACTCACGTTTTCCCCTCCAGTTTTGTTGATGCGATGGGTAAAAACGAAATTTTACAGATTCTGGTTTTTTCCCTATTCTTTGGTTTTGGCTTATCCTCCGTCAAGAGCGAAGCAACCCGTACCCTAATTTCTGCGATTGATGGTCTGGTGCACGTCATGCTCAAGGTCACCGATTACGTCATGCGCTTTGCCCCGCTGGGTGTGTTTGCCTCAATCGCCGCCGTCATCACGGTTCAGGGTTTTGGTGTTCTCGCTACCTATGCCAAACTGATCGGTGGATTTTATGCCGGCCTGACCACCTTATGGATCGTATTAATCGCTTTCGGCTACGTCTTTTTACGCGGATCGATTTTCACATTATTAAAATTACTTAAAGAACCGATCATGGTGGCATTTTCCACTGCCAGCAGCGAAGCTGCCTATCCAAAAACACTGGAGCAACTGGAAAAATTCGGTATCAATAACAAAATCACCAGCTTCATACTACCACTGGGCTATTCCTTCAATCTGGATGGCTCCATGATGTACCAAGCCTTTGCCGCACTCTTCGTGGCCCAGGCCTACAACATTCCCATGACACTGACCCAGCAAATCACCATGTTGCTGGTATTAATGATCAGTAGCAAAGGTATGGCCGGCGTGCCGCGTGGATCACTGGTCGTGGTCGCTGCTGTCCTACCGATGTTCCATTTGCCGGAAGCAGGTATTCTACTGATCATCGGCATTGATCAATTCCTCGACATGGGCCGTACTGCCACCAACGTCATCGGCAACAGCATTGCCACTGCCGTGATTGCAAAATGGGAGGGGGAAATTAGTACACTACACGTGTAATATGCAAAGAATACCATTCAACTTTGCCAAGCGAAGACCGTAGTTTCAATCGTTTTTTCTAATTGCGCTTTTGCGGCTAAGTTTTATTTTGGCTCCATGGAATAGCGGAGAATTTTTCTAGGATATTTTTTAACAAAAAATGATTATCTTCGAATCCCCGATCCGTGGAGCCAAATTGTTCGTTCCATTGAAATATAAATACAGCCTGAAGAAAGCATGCTCTCAAACTAACCCAAAAATTCTCTTTAAATATGTCTGTGATTTTATTAAATTAATATAAAGATAACCATTTTATAACAGCTGAATGAATACCTTGTATTTTAATTACAAGTGTTTATTGCATATCAGCAAGACGCCCTCGATATAAACCCGCTACCAAATCCGAATTAGTCACAATACCGACTAAGCGTCGTTCAGCATTGGTGATGGGAATGTGCTGTAGGCCATTATCAGCCAACAAATCAACCAATTCCACGATATGCATACTATCGGTTGCGGTATGTACCGTCCGCGTCATTATTTGTCCGATCACCTCCGGTTTTTCAGAATGCGTATATCCAGCGCGGTGCAAAAACAGACGTAATTTATTATTGAACCCGTGATATGAGTGCAAGCCCGCGTGCCGCATGAAATCAACCAAGGTAACAATCCCGATCACACGCCGTGCCCGGTCGATAACAGGCAACGCTTTGATGCGATGCTGATGCAGCAATTCCCACGCCTGTTGCAATTCCGTGCCGAATTCAACGGTAACAACATCGCGGGACATGATATCTGCACAGGTAATTTCACCCAGTCGGCGTCGATAAGCATGCATTTCTGTCTGCAGCAGCAGAGTTTCCAGATCATCGCGACTCACATCAAGAATCTGGTTATATTGGGTGAGTACATAATCCAGATCAACTGAAGAAAATCCCATTCTCTTGCTCGGTTGCCGGTCTGTAGTGTGATGGGTATTGCTATGCTCAATAACGCGATGCGGATAGCGATGCTGGGTTAAATTATGAAACACCACAGCCACAATCAATAATAATAATGAATTGATACCGATAGGCGCTAATAAAAACCGATAACCTTCCGCATGAATCATCGGACCGCCAAGTACCGCCGTGAGCGCCACTGCGCCACTAGGTGGATGGACACAACGTAACGCAATCATTGCGCCGATGGAGGCGGCTATCGCCAGCGATGCTGCCAGCATCGGATCCGCGATCCACTGCGCACAGGCGACGCCAATGGCGGCGGAAATAAGATTGCCGCCAATAATTGACCAGGGTTGTGCCAGCGGACTGGACGGCAAGGCAAACAACAACACGGCCGAAGCGCCCATCGGTGCGACTAATAAAGGCAATGGCACAGCAGTTCCGTACATCCAGCGTGTGACCAGGCCCGTGAGTAATATGCCAAGCAATGCGCCGCTACAAGCGCGCAAACGTTCCAGATGATTTACCGCGACTGGCTTTGGTACAAAACCATGCAACCAATATACTATGTCACTCACATCGTTCCTTTATTACTGAATTTTGTTATGTTTGGTATTCCACCGAGCTAACAATTAAATAGAGCGCCACACGTGGCGCTGGAAAAGCCCCCTGGAAGGGGTTTGCATCCCCTCCCATCGTGTCGCTCCTACGTCGCTAACCAGCCTGAAGGCCGGGGTTTCAAACCCGAGTCAGTTTTTTGATGAAATCAGAAACATCTGGTGCAACTATCAAGATGAATCGGAATATTACATCACAATACGATATAAATGCAATACAAAAATTGCCATAAATTAACAATCTTTCGCAGAAATACTTGCAATGAAGAAATTAAGAGGAGTAGGCATCGTTAATCGATCAGATAGAAATTGTCGTTTGAATATATTTCTACTGGAACAAATGCCCTTAAGTAACGGGTTTACCATTAGTATTGAATTCTTTGGTTCAGTATGCGATATTTGTATTCCATACTGATATATTTACTCCCTCATTTAATCAACTTAAGTCATGTCTTCCACTTCCCCCCAATTACCCAAACAAGATTTCGAAGCTTTATCTGAATTCAGATACCAGCTTAAGAAATTTCTGCGCTTTAGTGAAGATGCAGCCCAATCTGAAGGTGTCACACCACAACAGTATCTATTGCTGCTGCACATTAAGGGCATGCCGGGCCGCGACTGGGCTAATATCGGCGAGTTGGCCGCGCGACTGCAATCACACCATCACAGCGTAGTTGCGCTGATTAACCGCTGCGAAAAACTGGCCCTGATAGAACGGCGTCCCAGTGAAATCGACCGACGCATCGTGAATATTCATCTCCTACCTGCTGGTGAATACTGCTTAGCTAAGCTGGCGGAGCTGCACCGCAACGAACTGCGCACCATGGCAACAATTTTCAATATACCCACAATCAATAGCTGAGTAATCCCCATGAGCTCTTATCGGTGAAGTACGTAGTGCATACGTTTAAATGCAACTAAACCTACAATTCACTTAAAGATATATTTAAATTGAATCTTCTAATATATTCATTTAAAATACACCTTTAAGCACTTAGGTACTATTTGCTTTCTGCTTCACCTCATCACTATCCATTTTTTACAAAAAAAGGAGTTCTCATGGCACATGATTGCGCTTTACCTACTTACTCCGCAGGTATTTATAACTTCGACGCACGCGGTATTGCAAAACGCTTCCGGCACGCCGCCATTTTCGGCGCGCTGGCTGCACTGGAATCTGGGGAAACGATGCGTTTCTGCAATGACCACGACCCACTACCACTTCTGGCGCAGCTCAACGGCCATTTCGGTTCGGGCATCAAGATTGACTATGTATCACGTGCGCCGGGAGAAATTGTGATTGATTTTTTGATCACATCCAGTTGAAGCGTTTATACCTCGATGGATCACTACGCGTTATCTAAAATTATCGCAGGCAATACTGGTGAAAAAACTTACCAGATGCATCGTACGTTGTTAAAAGCTTGTACGAACGCATAAGGCGCATGTAGTTTGTATCGTTGGCCGTCGGGCTTTTTTTACATTTTATAAGTTGCATATAATATGCAGCAATTTGGAGTTTTATGTTATCAACAATATCCCGTCCATACATCGATGCCAGTGTTCCCGTTTTACGCGAGCATGGACTGACAATCACCAAAGTCTTTTATCAAGCGCTGTTTGAGGCGCACCCGGAGCTTCATCACATTTTCAATGCGGGGAATCAGGCCAATGGATCACAGCAACAATCGCTTGCTTCCGCTGTTTTTGCGTATGCGGCAAATATCGACAATCAAGCGGCGCTCGCACCGGTTATTGCTCGCATCGCGCACAAACATGCATCGCTGGGAATAACTGCCGAACATTATCCGATTGTTGGTCACCACTTGCTGGAATCAATCAAGCAGGTACTTGGTGAGGCAGCGACGCCAGCATTGATTGATGCTTGGGCTGAAGCATACGGATTGCTGGCACAAAGCCTGATAGAGGAAGAAAACAAGCTCTACCAGGCAAGCGATATCAAGCCCGGGGACCTATCTGATATGCGGGTGCTTGCTATTGAAAAACAGAGCACTGAAGTAGTATCCTTTGTTCTCTCCCCAATCGATGCAAAAGCCCCTTCTTTTAAACCTGGACAGTATATAAGCGTCGCCGTCCATCTCCCAACTGGATTGCGACAATTGCGGCAATTCAGTTTATCCGATGCGCCTGATCGCGCCTGTTTGCGTATTTCCGTCAAACGTGAAATAGCTGGTGCAGAAACACCTGCTGGCATGGTTTCCAACTGGTTACACGATAACTTGATAGTGGGTAGCGTTATTGCAGTGAGCAAGCCATTCGGAGAATTTACACCTGACACTGAAAGTAATGAACCGATCGTCCTTCTCTCTGCTGGGGTCGGCATTACACCAATGATTTCTGCACTCAATCGCATTGCGCAAATTTCCCCCCAACGTCATGTGATCTTTGCACATGCCGCACGTAACGCAAACCTTCACCCACATCGCGCAGATATGGAAATGGCACTTGCAGGCATGCCAAATCTGAAGAGCATCACATTCTATGAAGACGATAGTGACGATACAGACGCGACCAATCTGGCCGGAAGAATGCAAGTGAACAAATTGCCATTATGGGATGTAAACCAAACAAAAGTATATATGTGCGGTCCACTTCCATTCATGCAAGCGCAGTGGCATGACCTACTTGAGAATGGCGTACCAATTACGCATCTGCATCGGGAAGTATTCGGACCAGATATGTTGGATCATCTTATTTCATAGCCTGGCATGCTAGTTCTTATGGCTAAGTAAGCCACTCCTTTTGCCCGAATAAATGTGACCTTACGGCGAATTTCTTAATACCCCTAGACTCTTTAAGCTTATCGCACTGCAAAAGGAGTGGATCACAGATAGTAAATTTGGTTCCACACGGGGTACTTTGCCTGTCTGAAAGCAATTTAATGAGGGGAAAAAAATGAATCAAGTTTTAACTCGCTGGGAACCAGAAAATGCAGCGTTCTGGAGCAAAGAAGGTAGTTCCATCGCGAATCGCAATTTATGGATCTCCATTCCAAGCTTGATGTTAGCGTTTTCTGTCTGGATGCTATGGAGTGTCGTCGCTGCCAATCTGGATAAGGCTGGTTTTTCTTTTAGTAAAGACCAGTTATTTTTTCTGACTGCTTTGCCTGCCTTATCTGGCGCCACATTGCGCATTTTTTATTCGTTTCTAGTTCCAGTATTTGGTGGCCGTAAATGGACTGCAATTTCCACCGCTACTTTATTAATCCCTGCGCTCGGAATGGGCTTTGCCTTACAAGATCCGACCACCAGTTATTCTACTTTGCTGGTGTTGGCACTATTGTGCGGTTTTGGCGGCGGCAACTTCAGTTCTAGTATGGCTAATATCAGTTTTTTCTTCCCTAAATCTCGCAAAGGCTATGCCACAGGAATGAATGCTGGCATTGGTAATCTGGGCGTTTCAGTCGTGCAGTTTTTAACACCGTTTATAATTTCCTCTGCCATGTTTGGCACGACAATTTCCGGTAATGGTTTTTCGTTTCATAACGCAAAAACCAGTGCGAATACGATGTTTTGGCTCGCTAATGCCGGTTTTATCTGGGTGCCATTCATTATCGTCGCGACCCTAGCTGCCTGGTTTGGCATGAACGATATTGCCTCTGCCAAAGCATCGTTTGCTGATCAGTCCGTGATTTTTAAACGTAAGCATAACTGGCTAATGTGCTGGTTATACATTGGTACTTTTGGTTCTTTTATCGGTTTTTCGGCAGGATTCGCGATGCTAATTAAAACGCAATTTCCTGAGATCGATGTAGCTAAATTTGCTTTTTTGGGACCACTGGCTGGCGCACTAGCACGGCCAATCGGCGGCATCATTTCAGACAAAGTTGGTGGCGCCAGATTAACTTTCTGGGTATTTGTAGCGATGATCGCTGCAATCGCAATCGGCATTTTACCGGCGTTACACGATCGCCAGTTCACACTATTTTTATGCTCCTTTATCGTCATGTTTATCTTGACCGGCCTGGGTAATGGCTCAACTTTTTGCATGATTCCTATTATTTTTCAAACTGAGAGAGAGAGAGCTGTAGCAGGTAAAGGTGATGTGGCGTTGAAACAAGCGCGTCTAGATGCCGCCAAAGAATCCGCAGCGGTATTGGGATTTTCCGGTGCCATCGGTGCTTATGGCGGTTTCTTTATTCCACAGAGCTTTGGGACATCGATCAGAACAACCGGCACTCCAGACATCGCCTTGTATATTTTCATTGCTTTCTATGTCAGTTGCACGATCATCACTTGGTGGTATTACTCACGTAAGGGCGCTGAAATGCCTTGCTAAGCAATTCTTTGCCATCGCAACAGCCTTCAATTTGAAGGCTGTTGCTTTTTGTAAGGCCTGAATGCTATGCATGGAGTCTATGTTAATTGAACTGATTATAAATTTTAACTAGTTCGAAAGAACTACTCCGCCTAGTGCCAATGCGTTTGCTGCAACACCGCTCCGAGGAATGGGCGAATCGGCTTTAAATCCATAAACTTGCTATCAGTAAGTAATCAATGATGTGGGCGCACCGCCCATTTGATATGGAGTTGTCGATGAGTCATTTTTTAGATAAATTAAAATTTATGTCACGGGTGAAGTCCACCTATTCCGATGGCCATGGCGCCGTTGTTGATGAGGACAGAAAATGGGAGAATACCTACCGTAGCCGCTGGCAACATGACAAGATTGTGCGCTCTACCCACGGGGTTAACTGCACCGGCTCTTGTTCATGGAAGGTATATGTCAAAAATGGCTTGATCACTTGGGAAACTCAGCAAACTGATTATCCGCGTACTCGTCCAGATCTGCCAAATCACGAACCGCGTGGTTGTCCACGTGGCGCTTCGTATAGCTGGTATGTCTATTCTGCTCAGCGTGTTAAATATCCGATGATCCGTGGCCGCCTGATGGAAATGTGGCAAGAAGCGCGCAAAACCATGGGCCCAATTGATGCGTGGGAAGCCATCAGCCAAAACCCTGAAAAAGCCAATCGCTATAAATCGATACGCGGGTTGGGCGGGTTTGTTCGTGCTGATTGGGATACTGCGCAGGAAATAATTGCGGCTTCAAATGCATTTACGATTAAAAAATTTGGGCCTGATCGCGTGGTCGGCTTTTCACCTATTCCGGCAATGTCGATGGTGTCCTATGCGGCTGGCGCGCGATATTTGAGTTTGATTGGTGGGGTGTGTTTGTCATTTTATGACTGGTATTGTGATCTGCCTCCGGCTAGTCCACAAACTTGGGGTGAACAAACTGATGTGCCAGAATCTGCAGATTGGTATAACTCCACCTATTTAATGGTGTGGGGTTCCAACGTACCACAAACACGTACCCCCGACGCCCACTTCTACACCGAGGTTCGCTATAAAGGCACCAAAACCGTTGCCGTCTCTAGTGACTATGGCGAAATGGTCAAATTTGGTGATATCTGGATGGCGCCTAAACAGGGTACCGATGCTGCACTCGCCATGGCGATGGGGCATGTAATTTTAAAAGAATTCCATCTTGACAATAAATCGGCTTATTTCCGTAACTACGTTAAGCAATACACTGACATGCCTATGCTGGTACGCCTGATTCAGCGTAACGGTAGCTATGTAGCTGATCAAATGCTGCGTGCCTCCCAGATGCCTGGCAATCTGGACGAAGCGAATAATCCTGATTGGAAAACGTTGGCAATTGATGAAATGACCGGCAATATCGTTGCACCTAACGGCTCTATCGGCTACCGCTGGGGTGAAGGTAAGTTTGATGAAGGTGCCAAAGTAGGACGCTGGAACCTTGAACCCAAAGACGGCAATTCAGGTCGTGAAATTGATCCGCAATTGAGTTTGATTGGCCGACATGATGAGATCGTCAGCGTAGGTTTTAGCTATTTTGGCGGCACTGACGCCAATGACTTGGTTTTGCGTAATTTACCGGCAAAAAAAATCACGCTAGCAGACGGCAGCGTGGCTTTGGTGGCAACTGTGTATGACTTGTCTATGGCGAACTATGGCGTTGACCAAGGTTTGGGCGGTGCGGTGGCACACTCTTACGATGATGACATTCCTTACACGCCAGCATGGCAAGAAAAACACACTGGGGTAAAGCGTGACCTAGTGATTCAGGTAGCGCGTGAGTTTGCCCAAAATGCACACGATACCGAAGGAAAAAGCATGGTCATCGTCGGTGCGGCCCTGAATCACTGGTACCACAACGACATGATTTATCGCGGAATTATCAATATGCTGATGATGTGCGGCTGCGTCGGAAAATCCGGCGGCGGCTGGGCACATTATGTTGGTCAAGAAAAATTGCGGCCACAATTTGGCTGGACTCCGCTGGCTTTCGCTACTGACTGGGCACGCCCACCACGCCAAATGAATGGCACTAGTTTCTTCTATGCACACACTAGCCAATGGCGTCATGAAAAATTGGCCTTAGATGAAATTTTGGCTCCAACAGCAGATAAATCCAAGATCAGTCACATGAGTATGATTGATATGAATGCCAAGTCTGAACGTTTGGGCTGGTTACCATCAGCACCACAATTGGAAACTAATCCGCTGGATATCTGCGATGCCGCCGCCAAAGCCGGTATGGAACCACAAGAATATCTGACAAAAGGCTTAATGGCAGGCTCAATCAACATGAGTTGCGATGATCCGGACAATCCTAAAAATTTCCCGCGCAACATGTTTGTCTGGCGCTCGAATATTTTAGGCAGTTCAGGCAAAGGCCATGAATACTTTTTGAAGTATTTATTGGGTACTCAACATGCTTTGTTCGATGATCCAGATGATGCTGTTAAACCGTCTGAAGTGAAGTTTCGCCCCAAAGCGGCCGAAGGAAAACTCGATCTGCTGGTAGTACTCGATTTCCGCATGAGCACCACGTGCCTGTATGGCGACATCGTTTTGCCAACGGCTACCTGGTATGAAAAAGATGATCTGAATACCTCGGATATGCATCCTTTTATCCATCCATTGAGCGAAGCAGTGCAACCTTTATGGGAAAGCAAGACCGATTGGGAAATTTATAAGGGTATCGCCCAAAAATTTACGGAAATTGGTGGCGATTATTTAGGCACACGCAAAGACATCGTACTGCAACCTTTGATGCACGATACTCCGGGCGAACTTGGCCAGGCGTTTGAGCCAAAAGATTGGAAGAAAGGTGAATGTGATCTGATTCCAGGTAAAACAGCGCCAAGCATGATTGTCGTTGAACGTAACTACAACGATATTTACAAAAAATTTACTTCCATCGGGCCTTTGCTCGACAAGTTTGGTAATGGTGGCAAAGGCATTAACTGGAACACCGAACACGAAGTTAACGAAATAGGCGGAATTACTAAAATAGTAACGGAAGAAGGCATTAGCAAAGGTCGTCCACGTCTCGAAACGGCGATTGATGCTTGCGAAATGATTTTGACGTTTGCACCAGAAACCAATGGTCATGTATCGGTGAAAGCCTGGGAAGCACTCGGAAAAATTACCGGACGCGACCATACGCACCTAGCGGTTGGGCGTGAGCATGACAAAATTCGCTTCCGCGATGTACAGGCGCAGCCACGTAAAATTATTTCAGCCCCAACCTGGTCAGGTCTGGAATCGGAAGAAGTCAGTTACAGCGCCGGTTATACCAATGTGCATGAAATGATCCCATGGCGCACACTCACTGGCCGTCAACAATTCTATCAAGATCATCGCTGGATGCTGGATTTTGGTGAAGGTATGTGCGTATATAAACCAGCGATCGACACTAAAACGGTTGCACCAATGCTCAACAAATCACCCAATGGTGAGAAGGAAATTGTTCTTAACTTTATTACGCCACATCAGAAATGGGGTATCCACTCCACCTATTCCGATAACCTGCGCATGCTGACCTTAAGTCGTGGTGGCCCACATATCTGGATCTCGGAAATCGAAGCAAAAGAAGCGGGTTTAGTCGATAACGACTGGGTTGAAGTTTTTAACAGTAACGGAACGTTGACAGCCCGTGTGGTGGTGAGTCAACGCGTCCCAAAAGGTATGTGTCTGATGTATCACGCACAGGAAAAAATTGTCAATACCCCAGGGGCGGAACTGAGTGGTCAACGCGGCGGCATCCATAATTCAGTCACCCGCGCTGTCCTGAAACCAACCCATATGATCGGCGGCTATGCACAACTGGCTTATGGCTTTAATTATTACGGTACGGTTGGGAGTAACCGCGATGAATTCATTGTTATGCGAAAAATGAAAAAAGTAGATTGGCTAGAAGGCAAGCTTGAGTGTGAAGAAAACCAAGAAGGAGCGGCATCATGAGAATTCGCGCACAAGTAGGCATGGTGCTTAATTTGGATAAATGTATTGGCTGCCACACCTGTTCAGTGACCTGTAAAAACGTCTGGACTAGCCGCGACGGGGTCGAATACGCCTGGTTTAATAATGTGGAAACCAAACCGGGTATCGGCTATCCGAAGGAGTGGGAAAATCAAAAAAAATGGAAAGGCGGATGGCATAGAAATGAAGCTGGAAAACTAGAGCCTAAACAAGGTGGCAAGCTACGTATTTTAAGCAATCTGTTTGCCAATCCGAACTTGCCTTCAATCGATGATTACTATGAGCCATTTACGTTTGATTACGAGCATCTGCAAAATGCGCCATTAATGCAAACACCGCCGACAGCCCGTCCGGTATCGGTGATTACCGGCAAAAAAATGGACAAAATTGTTTGGGGGCCAAACTGGGAAGATGATCTTGGCGGTGAATTCAGTTCACGTAGTCGTGATGCGCTGTTTGAAGGTGTGCAAAAAGAAATGTACAGCACGTTTGAAAACACGTTCATGATGTATTTGCCACGTCTGTGTGAACACTGTCTCAACCCTGCGTGTGTTGCATCCTGCCCATCCGGTTCGATCTACAAACGAGAAGAAGACGGTATCGTTTTGGTTGATCAGGATAAATGCCGTGGCTGGAGAATGTGTATTTCCGGCTGCCCTTATAAAAAGATCTACTACAACTGGAGCTCAGGAAAAGCAGAAAAATGTACTTTCTGTTATCCGCGTATTGAGGCAGGCCAGCCAACCGTCTGTTCAGAAACCTGCGTTGGTCGTATTCGTTATCTAGGCGTTTTATTGTATGACGCAGATAAAATTGAAGCAGCAGCCTCCGTGCCGAATGAGCAAGACCTGTATGAAGCACAACTCGGGTGTTTTCTTGATCCACATGACCCTGAAGTGATTGCAGAAGCGCGCAAACATGGTATCCCAGAGAGTTGGATCACCTCTGCGCAGAAATCACCCGTGTACAAAATGGCGATGGACTGGAAAATCGCCTTTCCATTGCATCCTGAATACCGGACTTTGCCAATGGTGTGGTATGTACCTCCGCTGTCACCAATCCAAAAAGCAGCAGAAGCCGGTCACATGGGTATGAATGGAATTATTCCTGACGTGAAATCGCTGCGTATTCCAATGCGCTACCTAGCAAATCTGCTGACCGCAGGCAAAGAAGAACCTGTATTAAAGGCGCTGGAAAAAATGTTGGCCATGCGCGCCTATAAACGTTCTGAAGTCGTGCATGGACAATTGGATCGTAACGTACTCCAGCAAGTAGGATTAAGCGCAGCCCAAGTGGAAGATATGTACCAGACTTTGGCGATTGCAAATTACGAAGACCGTTTCGTGATCCCGTCTTCACACAAAGAAATGGTCGAAGACAGCTTCAATGAAAAAGGCAGTTGTGGCTTTACTTTTGGTAACGGTTGTTCGGGCGGTACGTCGGATGGATCGTTATTTGGTAAGAAGCCGCAAGGTAGTGCGATTTTTGTTGATATGCCGAAGTCACGAAAAAAATCACCCGTGACTGAATAGCACAAACCGTATTCAAGACCGGCATGAGTAGAGTCAGCGTAAGCACCCTACTTGTCCGGCTCTTCGACCCGATTTAGAAAAGGAAATATCATGCAAATTTATCGCATTCTGTCCGCATTACTCAGCTATCCACAGCCAGAATTGATTGCTGCCATTCCGGAGATAGAACACGCATTGGCAAGTGATCCTGACGCATTGGAAACCTTGCAAGCTCTGTTGACTTACCTAGCAACAAAAAATTTAATCCCGCTACAAGAAAATTACGTTGCCACTTTTGATCGTACACCATCACAAGCGCTGCATTTATTTGAACACATACACGGTGAAAGTCGCGATCGTGGTCAGGCAATGGTTGATCTGATTGAGGAATATCGGAGTCACGGTTTTGAACCTGAAATCAATGAGTTACCAGATTTCATTCCTCTTTTTTTGGAATTTTTAAGTTTGATGGATCTGGAAAATTCAGAAAAATTACTCGGTGATGCCATCCACGTATTAGCCGCAATCGGTGTACGTTTACAGCGCAATGACAGTCCGTATAGCAGCATTTTTATGCTACTGACAACCTTGACCGATGTTGTTCCCCAAGAACAAGGTGAACCTCCGGTACGCGATATGGATGATGCAATGGACATTTTCGGACCAGGGGCGGATGGCGTCGAGCCACTTTTAAAACCTAACATGTCAGGCACACAGCCATTAAATTTTTACCCTCGACAACCCAAAACTGGCTCAGGCAATTCTCTTCCAGCAGCTTGTCAATAAAGCGAGACTAACATGACCTATCTACACCAATTTATCTATGGGATTTATCCCTATATCGCGCTGGCGATTTTCTTATTCGGTAGCTTGACACGTTTCGAGCGTGAGCAATATACATGGAAAAGTGACTCATCACAAATGCTGCATGCAGGTAATCTACGCGCAGGCAATATCTTGTTCCACGTCGGCATACTCGGTCTTTTTTTCGGGCATCTGGCCGGCTTGCTCACTCCAGTCGTAGTTTGGGACACTATTGGTATTTCGCATACATTCAAACAATTAATCGCCATGGTTGCTGGCGGCACATTTGGCACCTTATGCATGGTGGGATTGATGATTTTGTTGCATCGTCGTCTGACAGACTCACGCATTGCAGCAGTGACTAAAACCGGCGATAAAATTCTGTTGCTATGGATATTTATTACATTGGGTTTAGGTTTATCGACGATTTTTGAATCAGCCCATCATACTGATGGCAGCATGATGGTATTACTGATGACATGGGCTCAACACATCATCACGTTTAGAGGTGATGCTGCAGAATTCATCGTTGCTGCGCCCTTGCTGTTTAAACTGCATTTATTCATGGGGCTTAGCTTATTTGTGATCTTCCCGTTCACTCGTCTGGTCCATGTCTGGAGTGGTTTTGCTTCGGTTAGTTATATTACCCGCGCATGGCAGTTGGTGCGTTCGCGTTAATCACGCCACTCACTTTGCGTATCCCCTATGGAGAATGAAATGCCTGTAATCGTGAACGGCCATGAACTGAATGACGCCGAAATGGAACAAGAATTACCCAATCATCAGGACACACCCGACCCCATAAAAAGTGCGATGACTGCGTTAGTATTGCGTCGTGTTCTGTTAGATGAAGCGCATCATCTCGGCATTGACAACGAAGACGATGATGAAAAAATGATTGATGCCTTATTGCAGCAAGAAGTCAGTGTACCGACACCTAGCCGCGATGAATGCATGCGCCACTATCAGGCTTATCCGGCACGGTTTAAGGTAGGTGAATTAGCCGAAGCCAGCCATATTCTGTTTCAAGTCACCCCAGCAGTTGATCTGGATGCGTTACGCAAGCACGCCTCGATGGTATTAGCTGATCTGCTAGAAAATCCAGCAGGTTTTGCTGAGTGCGCTAAAGCAAATTCAAATTGTCCATCCAGCGAAGTTGGAGGAAGTTTAGGACAAATAGGACGCGGCACCACCGTTCCGGAATTTGAGCTAGCGCTATTTTCAGCAGAACCGAAAAGCATTATTCCAGCATTGATAGAAACCCGTTTCGGCTTGCACATCATTCAATTAGGCCGAAAGGTGGAAGGACGGTTGCGGTCATTTGAAGATAGTGAAAAAAGTATCGCCAACGCCATGCATAAGGCTAGCTTTGACCATGCTTTGCGTCAATATTTACAACTGCTGGTTGGACGAGCGAAAATCTCTGGCATCGATATGCAAGGCGCAGATAGTCCGTTAGTGCAATAACACCATGCCTAAATCCTAGATAAATCAGAATGCAAATATGAACACAATTTCGTCCACAATGAATACTCCTGCGCTGATTGATCGCTTCGGTCGGCGTGTTAGTTATTTGCGCTTGTCTGTGACGGATCGCTGTGATTTACGTTGTAGTTATTGTTTACCCAAGGGATTTTCCGGATTTGAAGAGCCTGAAAATTGGTTACGCTTTAATGAAATCGAGCGTGTGGTAGCGGCCTTTGCACGTATGGGCGTGTCGCGCTTGCGTTTAACTGGAGGCGAACCTTTATTGCGCCGACATTTACCCCAATTGGTGGCGCAATTATCTAATTTACCCGGTTTACAGGATATTTCTTTATCCACCAATGCGACACAGTTGCACAAGCATGCCTTAGCGTTACGTGCGGCCGGCATTAGTCGTATTAATGTCAGCCTGGATAGTCTAGATAAAGCATGCATGGAACAGATCACCGGACGTGATAGTTTCGGTCGTATTATGGCCGGGCTACAGGCCGGTAAGAATGCAGGTTTCGACCCAATCAAATTAAATATGGTGGTCATGCGCGGGGTGAATGACCATGAGATCATGCGGATGGCGCAATACTGCTTTGAAGAAGGTTTTATTCTCAGATTAATTGAGGCTATGCCTATGGGGAATACTGGTCGAAATAGTCAATACATGAATATCGACCCCATTCGCGCACAATTGGTGCAATCATTTAATTTACAGCCGGCGGCAACTGAGTTGGGGGGCGGTCCGGCACGCTATTGGAGTACACAAGACGGTAAGGGAACCATCGGTTTTATTTCACCGATAAGTCAGCATTTTTGTGCAACGTGCAATCGGGTGCGCTTATCGGTAGACGGTACCTTGTATATGTGTCTTGGACAAGAAGATAAGTTTGAACTGCGTCCATTGCTGCGCGCCGGTATTAGCGATAGTGAATTAGAATCGGCCCTACGTACCGCAATAGAATTAAAACCGGAACGCCACGAATTTAACGAACAACCAAATAAAATTATCCGATTTATGGCCCAGACCGGTGGTTGAGGAAGGTAGAATAAGGCCAGGTTATTTTTGCTAAGAGCATTTTTAAACAAACGAATGCGCCTACACTGTAGATAATCTTACCTGTGAAATTTCACCTATGAAATCCATTCCAGCATTTCCCATTTTACCTATCACTAAACGCCTCACTTTTCGCATCCTGCTCACCACGCTTATTGGTCTAGCACTAACATTGGCAACGATAGGCTACACGCTACATTTATCATGGCAACTGGAAGGTGGAGCAGCAGCGATCAATCAAGCAGGAAGTTTACGTATGCTCTCGTATCGCCTTGCTCAGGTACTGGAACATGCTAAGAATAATCAGGAAATTGTGACTGAGCTGGATGAATTTAACCGCACGCTGACTGATTTGCAGACAGGCGATCCTAGGCGTCCCTTGTTGTTACCCTACACATCTGCAATTTATACACAAATGCGCAATGTCCAGAGTGACTGGCAACAGCACATACAAATTCATGCAATAAATATTTTGCAGGAAAAAGATCCGCAACGCAAACAACAAGCACTACAACAATACGCGCAAGAACTTCCTATTTTTGTTGGGCGTATTAACACCTTGGTTTCTTTGGTTGAAGTAGATCTATCAGATAAAACTACTTGGCTGAGGCTGTGCCAGACTGCATTGATCTTTATGTCTTTAGCTGCAAGCGTTGCTTTGTTGTATTTATTGTATTTATGGATCATCGGACCGGTAACCAGAATGCAGATTGTTATGGCACGTATGTCTAAGGATGATCTTAGTGTGCGTTTACCTATAGAGACAGAAAATGAATTTGGTGTTTTAGCTCAGGCATTCAACCAAATGGCGGATCATGTGCAAGTAGTTCATCGTACCCTGGAAGAACGCGTTCATGCCGCGACCCAAAAATTACTGGCACAAAATCATGAGATGAGTACTTTGTATGAGCTTGCCGGCTTTTTGGCCGGACCACATTCTATTGAGGAACTTTGTCGTGGATTTTTGCATGGAATCATGCAACGCATCAGCGCTGAAGGCGGTACCGTTCGCATACTTGATAATGAAACAGGTAATCTACATATTACCGTGCATGAAGGCATTCCTGAAGCAATAATCGAAGAAGAACATTGCATTAAGACGGATGATTGCTTATGTGGTACAGCAACGCAGCAAGGCATCATACTAGTAAAAGATTTTCGCCAACTGGACCAAAAAAAGCAATATCGCTGTCAAAAAGAAGGTTTTTTTTCGATGGCAGTATTTCAGATACTCGCGCGTGAACATGTGATAGGCAGTTTTTCTCTATTTTTCACCAACGAGCGTGTGCTCAGCAGTGAAGAATGCAGATTATTGGAAATTTTAGGAAAAAACTTAGGAGTTGCCATTGAAAATCAGCGCTTGATCGCGAAAGAAAAAGAATTCGCTGTTTCTCAAGAGCGCAATCTTCTGGCACAAAGTTTACATGACAGTATTGCGCAAGGACTGAATTATTTAAACCTACAAGTACAAATGCTGGAAGATTCGATTAAGCGCCATAACTTTCAAGAAATAATCGACATCACCCCTTTATTACGTGCAGGAGTAGAAGAAAGTTATGAAGATGTTCGTGAACTTTTACTTAACTTCAGAACGCGGCTGCAAGACAATAACCTTGAATCAGAAATGCGTAATGTCCTGGGAAAATTTCAACGCCAGACTGGTGTACATGGCGACATACAATTTATTGGCAGCGGCGCGGCGATGGCTCCCGTGCAGCAGTTGCAAGTTTTATTTATTTTGCAAGAAGCACTATCCAATGTGCGTAAACACGCGCAAGCCAGTGAGGTGACAGTCAGGGTCGAAAACGAGCGAGACTTTAACTTGACGATTAGCGATGATGGGCAAGGTTTTTCGTTAAATGATGTGTCGGCTGAGGAAGAGGCGCATGTCGGTCTACACATCATGCAAGAGCGCGCCGAACGGCTTTCCGCGCAACTGAATATTCGTAGCATGCCAGGAGCAGGAACCACAATATCACTCCATTTACGGCATCAAGAGCGTTTGGTGGCGTAAACAATGAAAATAATAAATAAATGACTTACATAAAAAATAAAGGCTTCCATGACAATTAAAATACTACTGGTTGACGACCATACGCTTTTTCGTAGCGGCATGAAATTACTACTACAACGTAATCCAGAGTTTGAAATTGTTGGCGAGACTGCAGATGGTGTGGAAGGCGTAAAACGAGCTAAGCAATTACGACCAGATGTCGTGCTAATGGATCTGAATATGCCTGGTTTATCGGGCCTTGAAGCGATGCAATTAATTGTCGAAGATATGCCCAATATTGCTGTGTTGATGTTAACTGTTTCAGAAGAAGCAGAAGATCTCAGTGCGGCATTAAGAGGTGGCGCTAAAGGTTATTTACTTAAAAATATAGATGCTGATTACCTGACTCAATCCATCAAACGTGCCGCAGCTGGTGAACCAGTGATTGCCGATGCGATGACGGCAAAGCTGGTCATGCAATTTCGCTCAGGAATGAATACTCCGCAACTAACGGACAAAGAAAAAATGACGCCCCGAGAACGGGAAACCATGATTTGTGTAGCACGCGGAGAAAGTAACAAAGAAATTGCCCGAAATCTTAATGTAGCAGAAAGCACTGTTAAGATTCATGTTCAACATATCCTCAAAAAACTCAATCTAAGCAGCCGTGTGCAGATTGCCGTATATGCTGTTGAGCATGGTATGGATAAGTAATCCAGTGAGCGCCAAGAGGGTGTAAATGAGGATTCATAGTCAGATACATACGCACTATATACCAAAAAAAATCCACAAGTATGAACTTGTGGATTTTTTACTTACTGGCGTCCCCAAGGGGATTCGAACCCCTGTACTCACCGTGAAAGGGTGATGTCCTAGGCCTCTAGACGATGGGGACATAAATCTGTCCGTGTTACTGACCTGGTTACTTCTTTACTTTAGTTCTTGCAACTAACTTAACTAAGTTATAGTTCCTATGCAAGACCAATATTATATTACCGTTTATTCTAAATTGCAAGAGATTTTTTAATCTATTTATCTACTTACGTATTTTTTATAAACTCACCATAATTTCTTATAGCTAACAACAAACGCATAACGACTCACGCAAAAAACTCTGGTGGAGGTGAGCGGAATCGAACCGCTGACCTCTTGCATGCCATGCAAGCGCTCTACCAACTGAGCTACACCCCCCTTGCGAAGAAACGAGACTATAGCAAATCTTTTCGCATGGCACAAGTTTTTTATTGCATCAATCTGTTAAAAAAGCGTGAATACGGCTTAAAACAACATCACGCCCAAATAATTCCAGTACGGCGTCAATCGACGGCGTATGCAACTGCCCTGTCACCACCAAACGCAAGGGCATGGCAAGTTGCGGCATTTTTAAACCATGTTCTGCCAGTGTGGCTTTCAATAATACCGACAAATCCGCCTTGGTCCACGTTACCGTGGCACACTGCGCAAGCAAAGAACGTAACGCCGCTTTGGCTGCATCGGTCAAATGCTGTGTCAACAAGGCCGCATCTGGTTCTGGCTGACGATAAAACAGCATGGCACTGGCAGCCAACTCGACCGTCGTATTCGCCCGCTCTTTGAGCAAGGCAATCACTAACTCCAAGGCAGGCGCACCGTCAAATTGCGCACCCTGCTCTTGCATCAGTGGGCGGATCAATCCCGCTAAACGGGTATTGTCGGCTTGCTTAATATAATGGTTATTCAGCCATGCCAATTTTTCAGGATTGAATTGCGCAGGTGATTTGGATAAATGATCCAAATTAAACCAACTACACAACTGCTCAATACTAAAGACTTCATCGTCACCATGACTCCAACCCAGACGCGACAAATAGTTAATCATCGCTTCCGGAAGATACCCCTGCGCCGGATAATCCATCACACTCACGGCACCGTGGCGCTTAGAAAGTTTTTCTCCATCCGCGCCCAAAATCATCGGCACGTGTCCGTATTTCGGCAGCGTTGCGCCCAGTGCCAATAAAATATTAATTTGACGCGGTGTGTTGTTGACATGATCGTCACCACGAATCACGTGCGTAATTTGCATATCCCAATCATCCACGGCCACACAAAAATTATACGTCGGCGTTCCATCTGGACGCGCAATCACTAGGTCGTCCATCTCGCGATTAGCAATTGTGATTTCACCCTTGACAACATCTTCCCAAGTTACAGCACCATCTTGAGGGTTTTTAAAGCGGATCACAGGCGTACGATCTGCTGGAATCGCAGGCAACGTTTTGCCCAGCTCTGGTCGCCATGTACCATCGTAGCGCGGCTTTTCGCCAATCGCGCGTTGTTTTTCGCGCATAATTTCGACTTCTTCCGGCGACGAATAACAGTAATACGCACTCTCATCCGCTAACATTTTCGCCAAAACAACACGATAGCGATCCATCCGCTGCATTTGATAAAACGGACCTTCATCGTGCTGCAAGCCTAGCCATTCCATGCCTTGCAATATTGCCTCTACCGCTTCCGGGGTCGAGCGCTCAAGATCGGTGTCTTCAATACGAAGCACGAACGTGCCGCCAAAATGGCGTGCAAACGCCCAAGAAAACAAGGCTGTCCGAGCACCACCAAGATGCAGATAACCAGTGGGACTAGGGGCAAAACGGGTGCGTACAATCATGGCGTGCCTGTGACCTGTAATGAAAAATGGAAAGCGCCCATTGTAACGGGTAAAGGTTGATGGTGCTACCCCAAGAGACAGATGCATCGCCAACCATGCCATCCTCGCCCACATCGCGCTTATGCGCTATTTATACCATCGACTAACACAATAAGCACAATCGCAAGTTATAACGCAAGCACCATCACATAAGTATAACTACCTACGTAGAACTACATATGGCGAATTACTTATAACCCAACATAAAATTCCCTATCGAAATACCAATCGATTACTGCGATATTACTACCTCCACACAGCGTTAGCTGGGATAGGAAACCATTCTTAGAATGCAATTTCGACAATGTGACCAGTACCTGTTTTTCACCCACTTATCTTAAAAAGCGTTATATGCACAAAAAATTACTTATAAGTTCAGCAGCAATGCTTCTAGCCAGTTCAGCATTTGCGCAATCTAATGTCACGGTCTATGGTCTTTTTGATGTTGCAGTCCATGAAGAAACCCATGCAGGCACTTCAGCTGCGACCGACGGCTCAAAAATCGCTGTTGATTCTGGCGCACTCAATGGTAGCCGACTGGGATTCAAAGGCATGGAAGATCTGGGTGACGGCATGCAAGCCATCTTTGATTTGGAGAGTGGCTTCAATGCTGATACCGGTACGAGTGGTCAGGGTGGTTTAACATTCGGTCGTCAAGCTTGGGTAGGATTAAGCTCCTCTGCCGGCCAATTAACCGCCGGTCGTCAATATTCAACCATGTGGGATCATTTCGGTAATTTTGATCCAATGAATGGCATTTCCAATGTAAATGAAACCTCGTTTTATCTCAACTATGGCGCGTATCGCATCAATAATAGTGTTAAATACGTAGGTAATTTTAATGGTTTAACCCTAGAAGGCATTTACGGTTTTGGCGAAGTCGCCGGCTCAACCAGCACCAATGCACATCAAGGTATTGGTGCTAATTATGCATTCGGCAATGCAACAATTGGTGCTGCTTTTCAACAAACCAATTCCAACACAACCATCGCCGGCACCGCTGCTACCGTCAAAAATGCAATGGTGGGTACGACCTACGCAATTGGCCCGGTCACCTTGTTAGGCAACTACATGCGCACAACAAACCTTGCTGGTAACAATGGCGATACTAGTGACATGTTTTCATTAGGGACAAACTATCAAGCAACACAAAATGTAAAATTACTGCTTGGTGCCTATTCAGATAAAACCAACATCGCCAATACTAGTGCAAGACGCAATACATTGGCAGCATTAGCACAATACAGTTTCAGCAAACGGAGCAGCGTGTATGTCTCGGTGGACTACACCAAACAAAACAATGCAGCCTATAACGCATCACCAGCTGCACTGAATAACGGCACGGATAATCGCACCAATATCATGCTTGGCATGAAACACGCATTCTAACCTCAGGGACAAAAATGAAATCGCACACATCAACATCGTTAGCAACCCGCTTGCCAGCTCTGGGTCTGAGCTTGCTGTTTAGCTTATGTTTATCCGCAAACGTATTTGCTCAAACAACACTTCCACATGTCGTCGTCTTAGCCACCGGCGGCACCATCGCCGGAGCAGGTGCTGACTCAGCGAATAGCGCCACCTATCAGGCAGCCAAAGTACCCGTCGACAAATTAATTGCCGGCATTCCTGAATTAAAAAATATCGCCGACGTTCGTGGTGAACAAGTTTTTCAGGTTGCTTCCGAAAGCCTGACAAATGAAAATTTATTGACGCTGGCACGGCGCGTTTCTGCTCTCGCCAAACAAGCTGATGTTGACGGTATCGTCATCACGCATGGCACCGATACATTGGAAGAGACTGCCTATTTTCTGGATTTGACAGTCCATACTGATAAACCCATTATTATTGTTGGCTCTATGCGTCCGGGCACTGCAATGTCAGCAGATGGCGCTCTGAATCTATATAGCGCAATTTCAGTGGCTGGCAGCAAAGATGCGCGCGGTAAAGGGGCATTGGTAGTAATGAACGACGAAATTGATACTGCCCGTGATGTCGCCAAATCCATTAATCTGAAAGTGGAAGCATTCAAAAGCCCATGGGGCCCGTTAGGTCTGGTCGTTGAAGGAAAAAACTACTGGTTCCGTTCCCCTATCAAGCGCCACACCAATGGCTCTGAATTCAATATCGACACGATAGCATCCCTACCAGACGTTGAAATCGTGTACGGTAACGGTAACGCCAACACAACTGAATACGATGCTGTTGTCAAAGCTGGCGCAAAAGCGATTATTCACGCAGGCACAGGTAACGGCTCTGTATCCAGTGCCGTCGTTCCACGCTTACGAGAACTACGTCAACAAGGCATTCAAATCATTCGTTCATCGCGCGTCATGAATCAAGGTGGTTTTGTGTTACGTAATGCCGAACAGCCAGATGATACTTACGACTGGGTGGTAGCACATGATTTAAATCCACAAAAAGCCCGTATTTTGGCGATGTTGGCACTGACTAAAACGAACGACACCAAAGAATTACAACGTATATTTTGGGAGTATTAATCTTGATACTGCGTTGTTGATACTCCGTTGATGCCGCGACCTTTGCGACATTAAATGAGCAAGCGCAAATAAGCAGCCACATTAATAGCTACGTATTTATTAGCTACATATTATTAGCTACTAATAGCCACCATTCACAGCTTCAGTTTCGCTGCAATGAAGCGTGAATGGTTGGTGTGGCACCGGCTTGCAGGAATTTATTCGGATTTTGCCGCTCCCCCTTGACCAGCACTTCAAAATGCAAATGCGCGCCTGTCGATCGACCGGTCGTACCAATATCAGCGACATGCTGACCACGCCTGACGATATCCCCAACTTTGGCCAAAATACGGGAACAGTGTGCATAACGGGTAACCAAGTCATTGCCGTGATCTATTTCTAGTAAATTACCATAATCTGGGTGGTATTCTACGGCGATCACCACGCCCCCAGCAGCGGCGACGATCGGCGTACCAGTAGGGGCAGGAAAATCAACCCCTTGATGAAATGCGGAGAGCCCCGTAAACGGATCAATGCGCCAACCATAACTAGATGAACTGTATGCCACATTAACCGGCTGAATAGTCGGGAGCATGCGTGACTGCACTTTAAATTGCATTAACGAAGTCTCAACCACATCCATATAATCCGAGCGATTTTCAATATCATGGGATAAGGCATTCAAAGCAAGTTGAAACTCAGACATGGAAAGTGCATGGGCATGACTGTCGGGCGACAGCCCTCCCCGCGGTGGCAACGCTTTAAAATTGAATTCTTCTGGCTTAACCCCAGCCAATCCTTGAACCCGCTCACCTAATGCATCCAAACGCATTACCTGCGCCTGCATTTCCCCCAGTTTAACGGCCATCGCGGCTAAATTTTGTTTTATGTATTTATCCTGCGAACCGACACTTGTACTGCCAGCCACAACTGGGAGTATACTACGCAAGGTTTCTGAATCATTTGCCCATTTCAACGTCAGCGCAGTGATTAATAAACTCAACATCAAGCTAATCAGTAACACTCCGACTAATGAATATACGACATGTTTTGTTGTTATTGTGATTGACTTTGCACGAGCAAACCGCGGGTGCATTAAAATTATTTGCATCAATACTCCTATAACTTTTTGCCGCCATAAATGAAAACAAATTTTCAACTACGCGCCAAACCATCTGGTCAACCTGTTAGTCGGGAATTGAGCGACATAGTGCGGAGCCAAATTGCCCATTTATGGCCTACCATTGCCAATATCGCAGCACTGCAAAAAGACTGTGTTGCAGCACTACCGCAAATTTTCTTTCACTGCGAAGTGCTTCAGCTTGCATCAGAGCAATTGGTCGTGGCAACGCCGAACGCTGCATTAGCCACCAAACTTAAACAACAACTACCAAAGCTAATAGAAGCGCTGCAAAAGCGTGGGTGGCAGATTACCGCAATCCGTATTAAAGTACAAGTCAGCCAACAACGACAACCGGTAACAGTAAGTAAGCAATGTCAATTTTCCGATTCAGCGTTATCTGCTTTTTCCAGTTTAGAACAAAGCCTTGCCAAATCTAGTCACAACGATGATTTATGTCTGGCATTGCGCTCCCTACTAAGTAAGTATCCGCGTTAAATAACCTCACTATTTATTACGCGGGCAACCACTGGTCAATGGTATGTTGCAAATACGATTGCGGTGCTTGGTCAAGACTGTCAAAACTGATTATTTCGTATGCATCGGGTTGTGCCAGTAATGCACGCAGCAACTGATTATTGAGACCATGGCCTGATTTATGCGCACTATAACTGGCCAACAGTGGGTGGCCGATCAAGTAAAGATCACCAATCGCGTCCAGAATTTTATGCCGCACAAATTCATCTTCATAACGCAATCCATCAGAATTCAATATTCTGAATTCATCCAGCACGATGGCATTTTCAAATGACCCTCCACGTGCCAGACCAATTCCACGCAAACTTTCAACATCTTGCATAAAGCCAAATGTACGAGCACGTGCCACGTCTTTAACGTAGGACACTTCTCCAAAATCAACTTCAGCAGTTTGCCGCGTACCATCCACCGCCGGATGATTAAATTCAATAAAAAATTTCAGCTTAAATCCATGATAAGGGTCAAGTCGCGCCCATTTTTCTGTGGCACCTTGACCCTCACGTACTTCAACTGATTTTAACAATCGAATAAATTTTTTAGGTGCTGCCTGCTCTTGTTTTCCGGCTTGCTGTAACAAGTAAACGAAGGAAGATGCAGAACCATCCATAATCGGAATTTCTTCAGCACTAACATCAATCACCAGATTATCAATACCTAAACCAGCACATGCCGACATGACATGTTCTACGGTAGAAATTTTGACGCCGTCACGCAACAAGGTCGATGCCATACGCGTATCACCGACACTTTGTGCCGATACGGAAAATGCAACAGGAGGCGTCAAATCAACACGCCGAAAAACAATACCGGTATTAATTTCGGCTGGCCGTAGTGTCAATTCCACCTTGGTACCCGAATGCAGGCCAACACCAACGGTTTTGACGGATTTCTTTATTGTTGATTGTTTTAACATGTTTTACCTGATGGACTAGGGTGACACTGAAGCAGTGAATCTACATAAGTGAATCGAAACAAGCGGAGTTAACATCCATCAGTTCAAAATACACCTGTTTGGACTACTTGTGCAAGATCTTCGGTGGTGTTCGATGTTGTGTTGGTAATCTGTTACATGGACACAGACTGTGCCCATGCAGTTCAATCATTTAAGCTAATTGCGCCAATAACGTTTCTGCATTTGACACTGCAAATGCACCGCCTTGTTCTACATTAAGTTGTTTGACAACACCATCAACCACCAGCATGGAGTAACGTTGTGAACGTGTTCCCATACCAAATTTGCTAAAATCAGCAGACAATCCCAGTGCTTTGCTGAAATCAGCATTACCATCAGCCATCATACGCACAATACCGGTTGCATGTTGATCACGGCCCCATGCACCCATAACGAATGCATCATTCACAGAAATACACCAAATTTCATCTACACCAGCAGCTGCAAACTTTTCTGCAAGTGCGACATAACCAGGTACATGCTGAGCTGAACAGGTGGGTGTATATGCGCCTGGCAAGCCAAAAATGGCGATGGTTTTTCCTTTAACCAAATCCGCTACATTAAAGGTATTGGGTCCCATACTGCATGCGCCGGTAGCCACTTCAATGTATTCGGACAGGTTTCCTGCCGGCAAAACATCACCTAGTTGAATCGTTTGAGTTAACGCTGTTGTCATCGTATTTTCCTTTAAGTAGTTCAAATAAAAAACGCCGCAAGCATTGCTGTTTGCGGCGTTAGCAGCACAGGTGGTAGTATGCCTGAGTCTGCAATTCTATGCTGAGCGCATAGCAATCTGGGGTTTAGTCAGCTTGCTTACGTAAAAACGCAGGAATATCATACGTTTCCATACCATTTTTTTCTAAGGCCCGCACAGTATCTGTTATTGTTTCACGACGCCATACTGCTGGTGCTCTCATACCATCAAAACTGCTCGATGCTGAACTAGTGGCGATACCTATATTTGGATTGGCTGCCATAATCGATTCATTATGAGTGCCAGTGCGCATGAGCGGTACTTGCTGAACCAATTGAATCGATTTTTTAGAGCGTCCCAAACCAGTCGCTACGACTGTGACACGAATATCATCACCCATGCTGTCATCGTAAGCAATACCTTGTGCAATCGATGCGTCCGGTGCAGCAAAGGCACGAACAGCCGCCATGACTTCACGAATTTCTTTCCCTTTTAAGCTACGACTGGCAGTCACGTTGACCAATACACCGCGTGCTCCGGACAAATCAATACCATCCAGTAACGGTGAGGCAACCGCTTGCTCTGCCGCAATACGAGCGCGATCGATACCGGAAGCTGTCGCCGTACCCATCATAGCCTTACCCTGCTCGCTCATGATCGTCTTAACGTCATTGAAATCGACGTTAATATGACCCGGCACATTAATGATTTCAGCGATACCGGCAACGGCGTTGTTCAGCACATCATCCGCATGCTGCATCCATTCCAGCATGGTGTCATCTTCATAGATTTCTTCCAGCTTTTCATTCAGGATGATAATGAGAGAATCAACATGCAATGACAAGGCTTCCAGACCAGCATCAGCGATGTCCATGCATTTTTGGCCCTCGTAGGAAAATGGCTTAGAGACGACGGCAACTGTTAACGCACCGAGTTCTTTCGCCACTTGCGCGACGATCGGAGCAGCACCAGTTCCGGTTCCACCACCCATACCAGCAGCAATAAACACCATATGCGCACCACGTAACGCATCTTCAATGCGCGCTTTGGATTCTTCTGCCAATTGACGGCCGACTTCGGGCTTCATTCCCGCACCTAAACCGGTTTCGCCAATTTGAATAATGTTGTGCGCCTTGGATAAAGCCAATGCTTGTGCGTCGGTATTCGCGGCGATAAATTCAACGCCACTCACTCCTTTGTTAATCATGTGCTGTACGGCATTACCGCCGGCACCACCAACACCCACAACCTTAATCACGGTTCCTTGTGTTGCATTGTCAACCATATCAAATTCCATTATGACTTCCTCCAAGTTGGCAGTTCTCAGTCGCTAAACATTTCAGTAGGTAACGACTAGCGACTGAACACTGCGTAAGCGTAACATTATAAATTGACACCCTCGACTTTTGAAAAAATTTCTTCAAAAAAATGGTTAAAAGTTCCCCAAAAACCATTCTTTCATACGCTGCCACACTGCTTTTGCTGATCCTTCTTGTTTCGACACTAAATGTCCGCGAAAATATTGTTTTTTCGCCTCCAACACTAACCCTAATACGGTGGAATAGCGCGGACTACGCACAACATCCGACAACTGCCCGTGATACTCCGGCATGCCGATTCTGGTTGGCTTCAAAAATATATCTTCAGCCATTTCAACCATACCTGGCATCATGCTGGTACCACCAGTAAGAACAACGCCTGAGGACAAGACATCTTCGTAACCCGATTCACGAATCACTTGATGGACAAACACCAACAATTCTTCCACACGCGGCTCAATCACTGCTGCCAAGGCCTGACGTGACATAGAACGCGGACCACGATCACCCAAACCTGGAACTTCCAAGGTTTGTGCTGGGTCTGCCAATGACTGCTTGGCGACGCCATAACGCAGTTTAATTTCCTCTGCTTCGCCCGTCGGTGTGCGAAGCGCCATAGCGATATCATTGGTGATTTGATCACCGGCGATAGGAATCGTTACGGTGTGCCGAATTGCTCCCTCGCTGAATACGGCGACGTCAGTCGTACCACCTCCAATATCAATGAGCACAACACCCAATTCTTTTTCATCCTGCGTCAGTACCGCATCTGCGGATGCCAATGGTTGCAATATTAGATCCGCGACTTCCAGTCCACAGCGTCGAACACATTTGACAATGTTTTGCACCGCCGACACGGCGCCGGTAACGATATGTACTTTGACTTCCAAGCGGATGCCACTCATACCGATTGGCTCACGTACGTCGTCCTGACTATCAACAATAAATTCTTGCGGTACGGTATGCAGTAATTGTTGATCGGTCGAAATATTAATCGCTTTGGCAGTTTCGATCACGCGCGCCACATCAGCAGCTGTCACTTCCTTATCTTTGATAGCGACCATGCCACGTGAATTAATACTGCGGATATGACTACCGGCAATTCCGGTATACACATTTCGAATTTTGCAATCCGCCATGAGTTCGGCTTCTTCCAGAGCACGCTGTATTGACTCTACCGTGGTTTCAATATTAACAACCACTCCTTTTTTAAGTCCTTTAGATTCATGCTGACCCAAACCAATCACTTCATGACGTCCATCAGGCATGACTTCAGCCACAACGGCGACCACTTTAGAGGTTCCGATATCCAGCCCTACGATCAGATTTTTTGCGTCTCTTGTCATATCACATTCACATTCTTAAGCGTCAATTTCCGATTACAGGATTACTTCGTTTGCTTTTAGCTTTATTTGTTTTTTTACTAGCATCAACACTTTTTACCGCCTGTAGTGCCACACTTGAAACGGTATTTTTTACTTTACTCTTTGCTTTGCTCGTTCCCGCATCCGGAGTCGAACCAACTATTTTCAGTGCCAATCCATTCAGATAGCGCAGATCCACTCCTTCAATTTGCCCAGGCAATCTTTCTTCCAACTGTGGGTACACCCGCAATAACCGATTTACCCGTTCTTCCAGCACACCACTATCCTGCTCGCGCCCCAGCTGCACTTTCACCCCATTACTCAGTTGCACCAACCATGCATAACGCTTGGTATATGTCACTGATTCCGGCACCAAATTTACCGATTTAAACCATTTTTTAAAATCCAGATAGCGCGACCACACTTCTTTTTCACTACCGACAGGGCCATCAAATTCAATCAAATCATTATTATCATTATCCTCTTCTGCCTCAGCAAAATTAGCAGTAAATAACTCACCTTTATCCGATAACAACTGTCCGTCATCTCCCCAACTTCCCAGTGACCGATACTCCTCTAATCCTACGATCAACTTATTCGGCCATTCCCTGCGAATAATGGCGCGACGCACCCATGGCACCATTTCAAACGCCTGCCGTGCCTGATCCAGATTCGCCGTAAAAAAATTGCCTTTAATATGCGGCAACGCGACACTCCGTATCGTCAATGCATTCACATGTCTGAGCTGTGCTTTTTCACCATTGTCGCTCTGCCTTCCTTCTACTTCGATCACCGCCAACGTAAACATTGGTCGCTGCACGACATACCAGACTCCGGCACCCAACAAAAGTAATGCGCACAAGCCAAACAATCCATTTGCAATTGCATTCAGCAATCTACTATCTTGCCACATATGCTGTGCTTTTCTTTATTAAGGCTTCCAGTCGGATGACACGCGCAGGTCAAGATCGGCCATTCGTAAAATCTCTAGACACAACTCCTCATAATCCAATCCTGCCACTTTAGCAGACATCGGCACCAACGAATGACTAGTCATACCTGGCGATGTATTTATTTCCAGCAAAAACGGCTGGTTATCACTGGTACGCACCATCACATCAGCACGCCCCCAACCACGACACCCAATCGCACGGTAAGATGCCAATACCATGTCTTTAATGGCGTGTTCTTGCTTTTCCGGTAAACCAGACGGGCAGTAATAACGCGTATCGTCGGTAAAATATTTGTGCTGATAATCGTAATTTGCATCCGGCGCAACAATGCGAATCAATGGCAATGCTTTAGCGTCATCATCTTTGCCGATCACAGTACAGGTTAGCTCAGTACCATCAATAAACTGCTCCGCAATAACAGCATGATCAAACCGTGCCGCCAGTGCGTATGCTGCGGCCAATTGCGTTACATCGGTTACTTTGGTCAATCCCATCGTGGAGCCTTCGTGCACCGGCTTGACGATCAGAGGCAATTCCAAATAAGCGACCGTTGCGTCCCAATCACTATGTTCATTCAACATAACAAATTTTGGCGTGGATAATCCATTAGCCAACCACACCCGCTTGGTCATCGCTTTATCCATCGCAATGGCAGACGCCAATACGCCAGAACCAGTGTAAGGAATACCAAGCTGTTCTAGTGCACCTTGTAAGCTACCATCCTCACCATAACGGCCGTGCAGGGCAATAAATACCCGGTCAAATTTTTGCTGTGCTAACTCAGCCAGACTCTGCACACCTGGATCAAACGCATGCGCATCAACACCTTTACTTTGCAAAGCTGCCAGTACACCATTACCGGACATAATCGACACGTCACGTTCGGCTGAACGTCCACCGAATAACACGCCAACCTTACCAAATTGAGTTACGTTCTCTGCCATTTTTCTTCTGCCTTGCGCGATGTTAATTATTTAATAATATTCACTATCTTACTTGTACAACATTTACTTGTACAACATTCCCTATGACACTACCTGCATGTTCACCAATTTGGCGGGGACACTGCTAATTGACCCTGCTCCCATGATGATCACCACATCGCCGTCGCGTAGCACTTGTAATAACGTGCTAGGAAAATCGCTGATATCTTTAACAAATACCGGATCTATTTTTCCCAGTACCCGAACAGCACGAGCTAATGCCCGTCCATCCGCAGCAACAATCGGAGGCTCTCCCGCCGCATACACTTCAGCCAAAACAACCGCATCCGCATCCGACATAACCTTGACAAAATCCTCGAATAAATCACGGGTACGGGTGAAACGATGCGGCTGAAATGCCAGCACAATACGTCGTCCCGGATATGCACCGCGCGCAGCAGATAAGGTCGCTGCCATTTCAACCGGATGATGACCATAGTCATCCACCAAAGCAAAGTGGCCAGATGCTCTACTTTCACTTTCAACACTGGATTGATATGCTGGCAGTGCAATTTCGCCGTAGCGCGTAAATCGACGACCTACACCATTAAACTCAGACAACGCCTGCTGGGTATCCTCATCTAAAACACTCAATTCACGCGCGATGGCAATGGCAGCACAGGCATTTTGCACATTATGCATACCAGGTTGATTCAAACTGATCTTCATTGCAGGATAGTCGTTTTGAATCACAGTAAATTCCATTTTACCGCCCACCGCTACAGCATCAATGGCACGTACATCCGCTTCCGGATGAAATCCATAGGTTGTCATCGGTTTAGAAATAAATGGCATGATTTCACGTACATGTGCATCATCCAGACACACTACCGCGATACCATAAAATGGCAAACGCTGAGTAAATTCAACGAACGCTTGTTTTAATCGCGCAAAATCGTGCCCATAGGTTTCCATATGGTCAGCGTCAATATTGGTAATCACGGAAATCACCGGCGATAAATTTAAAAATGATGCGTCAGATTCATCCGCTTCTGCCACAATAAAATCACCGCTACCTAATTTCGCATTCGCTCCCGCACTGGTTAAACGTCCACCAATAACAAAAGTGGGATCAAGACCACCTTGCGCAAGCACACTAGCGACCAGACTCGTCGTCGTGGTTTTTCCATGCGTCCCTGCAATTGCGATACCGCGTTTCAACCGCATCAACTCAGCTAACATCATCGCGCGTGGCACGATAGGTATATGTGCAGCACGGGCGGCAATTACTTCCGGATTATCTGACTTTACTGCGGTGGACGTAACAATCGCATCAGCGCCAGCGATATGCTCTGCGGCATGCCCCAACTTAACCACAGCACCCAGTTTACTCAAGCGTTCCGATGCCGCATTACTAGCCAGATCAGAACCAGAAATGGTGTAGCCTAAATTCAATAATACCTCAGCAATACCGCTCATTCCCGAGCCGCCGATGCCAACAAAATGCAAATGCTTTACTTTATGTTTCATACTAATTTCCTGACCGATTGTTCCAAAACATCGGCAATCTGAGCAGTCGCCTGCCGTTGTCCGAGTGTGTATGCTGCTTGTGCCATTTCAAGACATTTATCACGCGTTAACGTTGTAATGATGCTGGCTAATTTATGTGCTGTCATTTCTGTTTGCGGCAAATCAATCGCTGCGTGGTGCTGCGTCATCCAGCTTGCATTTTGACGTTGGTGTGTTGTCGACGATGCCATAAATGGCACCAATAGACTGGCAACACCAGCCGCTGTCAGTTCTGACACGGTAATAGCACCAGCCCGACAAATAACCAGATCGACAGTGGCATAGCGCTGCGGCATATTATCGATAAAATCGACGATTTCTGCTTCTACACCAGCGGCGGCATAGGCTGATGTCAGTGCTGCCATATGCTTTTTACCGGATTGATGCGTTACGACCGGACGCTGCTCTTTGGACAATAACGCCAACGCAGCCGGAACTGTAGTATTTAATATCATCGCTCCCAAACTTCCGCCAACCACCATTATGCGTAACGGGCCAGTACGCCCAGAAAAACGGCTAGCAGGGTCAGGCAACTGACAGATATCTTCACGTATCGGATTACCGGTGACACACAATTTAGCGTGCTTTGTAGATGTATCGGACACCGGTGCAACAGAAGGTGCAGCATTTGTACTCATTGGTAGGCCCAACAAAACGCGATCAGCGCACGGCATCAACAATTTTGTTGAAAGGAGCAGTGCGGCATCCGCATTAACCAATACCAGAGGGATCCCCAGCAAACGTGCCATCAAGCCACCGGGCAAGGTAACGTACCCTCCCATACCAACGACAACATCCGGACGCACCCGTTTTAAAATTTGAAAACAGCGCCAAAAACTTGCTACCAATTTAAACGCTCCGGTGACACTATGGCGCAATCCTTTGCCACGCATCCCCGAAAAATCGAGTGATTCCATCGGAATAGCATGCCGTGGCACCAAATCCCGCTCCATACCGTGCAATGTACCCAACCAACTACAGTCCCAGCCGCGTCCTCGCATACATTGTGCTATAGCCAATCCCGGGAAAATATGTCCGCCAGTACCCGCTGCCATTATCATGACGCGCTTCACTGCTGTAGGATCCCTAGGCACATTCATTGCCGACCTCCACGCATCAATATGCGATTTTCAAAATCGATCCGCAACAAAATAGCCAATCCGACACAATTGATCAAAATCCCAGAACCACCATAACTCATTAATGGCAATGTCAATCCTTTGGTCGGAAGCAATCCAAGATTCACTCCCATATTAATAAAGGTTTGAACACCAATCCAGATACCAATGCCTTTGGCAGTTAATCCAGCAAAAGTTAAATCCAGCGCAATGGCCTGACGCCCAATTTCGAATGAGCGCTTTACCACCCAATAAAACATCAACGCAACCGCCAACACACCAACAAAACCCAACTCCTCGCCGATGACTGCCAATAAAAAATCGGTATGAGCCTCGGGCAAATAATGGAGTTTTTCAACACTACCGCCCAAGCCGACACCCCATATTTCACCGCGCCCAAATGCAATCAGAGAATGTGATAACTGGTAAGCTTTTCCTTGTGCATTTTCTTCCACCCATGGGTTAAGATAGGCAAAAATCCGCTCGCGTCGCCATGGCGACAATGCAATCACCAAACTAAAAATAGCGACTAGCGTCGCCGCTATGCCGCCGAACCAAACGATATTTATGCCGCCCAAAAACAAAATTCCCATGGCGATGCACACAATCACACCAAAAGCCCCCAAATCCGGTTCCAACAATAACAAGCCACCGACAACACCAACCGCAAAGGCCATTGGTAAAAAGCCCTTGGTCAGTTTGTGCATATACTGTTGCTTACGCACGGTATAATCCGCCGCATACAACACCACAAACAACTTCATTAATTCTGACGGCTGAATATTCAGCACTTTCAAGGACAGCCAACGCTTAGCACCATTCACGCCTTTACCCAATCCTGGCACCAATACCGCCAAGAGTAAAATCAACGTAGCAGCAAACATATATGGCGCATATTTTTGCCAGGTTTCCACTTTTACGTGAAATACCACAAATCCACTCACTAACCCAACCAAAATAAAGAGCAATTGGCGTATCGCAAAATGCCCATTGCTATAACTTGAATACTTGGGCGAGTCAGGTAATGAAATTGACGCCGAATACACCATCACCAAGCCAAACATCATCAATACGATAGTTACCCACACTAAATACTGGTCGTATTCCATCATACGTGAGCGTTCGCCGCCGCTATGCGATGACCATAGTACGGATAAGCGCCGTTTCATATTCCTACCTCACCACGGGCATAGCCTAACTCCGTAACCGCATCCACAAACACCTGTGCCCGATGTGCATAATTTTTAAACATATCAAAACTCGCACAAGCTGGCGACAATAAAACAATATCGCCCGACCGCGCATACTCAGCAGCACGTTGCACAGCATGTTCCATGCTGTCACAGCGCACTATGTCAACCTTCCCCGCTTGTCCTGCATTAGGTGATTGCGTTAAGGCAGCTTCGATTTCCTCTGTCGCCAGACCAATGAGAAATACAGCGCCTACCGCATTAGCGACAGGGACAGCCAACGGGGTAAAATCCTGCCCTTTACCTACGCCACCGGCGATCAGCATCAGCTTCGCTCCTGGTTTGGCAAGTCCATTAATCGCCGCCACCGTAGCGCCAACATTAGTTCCCTTACTATCATCGTAATACGCCACATCACCTATCGTTGTGATGTACTCTACTCGATGAGGCTCACCTTGATACTCGCGCAATCCATGCAATAGTGGCGCTAATGGCAAATCGATGGCCCGACATAATGCCAGAGCTGCCAATGCATTCGTGGCATTGTGACTACCACGAATCCGCAACGCATCAGCAGGCATCAAATGGGCGATGCTCACCTCAACAACGGCGTCCGCACGCTGATCTGCTTTACTCCTATTTTTGCGTTTCGGCACGTCACTATCATCATCCACGATAGTAGCCATGGATAACCACGTCACGCCATATTCACTATGCAGACCGAATTCACCCGGCAGCACAGGCGCGGACAAACCAAACGTCAAAACAGGTGCCATACCCATTTTTTTGTTCGCCATCTGCATAACTAGTGGATCATCGCGATTGATAACCTGAATGGTACTCGGTGAAAATATTCGGGCTTTATCACTAGCATAGGCAGTCATACTGCCATGCCAATCTAGATGATCCTGAGATAAATTCAGTACCGTAGCAGCATCCGCCACCAAACTCATGGTGCTGTGCAATTGGAAACTGGATAATTCTAATACCCACACATCCGGCAACGTATGTTGATCCAAATTAGTGCGCAACACATCCAGTGCAGCAGGACTGATATTACCCGCCACTTTGACTGATTTACCCGCGCGCTCAACCAACAATCCCACCAAACTGGTCACCGTTGTCTTACCATTGGTTCCGGTAATGGCAATCACTTTAGGATGGTATTGCTGTACTTCCGCCAAATACGTTAATGCTTGTGCAAATAATTCAATTTCACTCCAAACCGGAATATCCCTTGAGGCCGCTTCCGGCACCAATTCAGCCAATTCAGCACTAACGGACAAACCAGGACTGACTGCAATAAAGTCAATACCATCAAGTAATTCGGTGGTAAATCTTCCTCCGACAAACTCAATAGGCGATGCAGGCATAATCTGACGCAATTGCTCCAAGCGCTCCGGTGCTTCACGCGTATCTGCCACTCGTACTCGCGCACCGCATCGTTGCAACCAGTGCACCATCGACAAGCCAGACTCCCCCAAGCCCAACACCAGCACATTTTTTTGCGCATACTGCGCCTGCACCACTGCCTGCTGCGGTGCTTGCTGTTCTGGTGATAGCGGTGTTATGGGTAAAGTCATTTTGCTAGCTATTCCGTTAATTGTTCCGTTAATAATTTCGTTAATTTTTATTCAATCGCTAAGGCATCAACGCAATTTAATGGTGGATAATCCCAATAACACCAGCATCATGGTAATAATCCAGAAGCGAACAACGACCTGTGTTTCTTTCCACCCCTTTTGCTCAAAATGATGGTGTAACGGCGCCATTAAAAACAGTCGTTTACCGGTCCCAAATTTTTTCTTGGTAAATTTAAAATACCCCACCTGCAATATCACGGAAATGGTTTCAACCACAAACACACCTCCCATCATAAACAGCACAATTTCCTGGCGCACAATAACGGCAACAGTACCAAGTGCACCGCCCAACGCTAATGCACCCACGTCGCCCATAAATACCTGTGCCGGATGTGCGTTGAACCATAAAAAAGCCAAACCTGCACCTGCCATCGCACCACAAAATATCAATAATTCACCTGCACCGGGGATATGTGGCAAAAACAAATATTTTGAATAACTAGCATTGCCGGTTACATAAGCAAATACGCCCAAAGCAGCCCCCACCATCACAGTAGGCATAATCGCCAATCCATCCAGTCCATCCGTCAAATTAACGGCATTACTAGTCCCAACAATCACAAAATAAGTCAAGGCAATAAATCCCCACACACCCAACGGATAACTCACTGTCTTAAAAAATGGCACGATTAAATCAGCTTTATTCGGCAATTCCATGCTCAGCCCAGACTGGATCCAAGCAAAGAACAAATCCAAAAATTTACCATTACTTGGTGCTGACACAGAAAATGCCAAATACACTGCTGCTGTTATTCCAATTAAGGACTGCCAAAAATACTTTTCTTTCGATGCCATCCCCTTAGGATCTTTAAACACCACCTTACGATAATCATCGACCCAACCAATCGTCCCGTAGCCCAAGGTAACAACGAGCACAACCCAGACAAAACGATTACTTAGATCAGCCCACAACAACGTAGAAATACCAATAGAAATTAATAGCAGTACCCCCCCCATTGTCGGCGTACCCGATTTGATCAAATGTGTTTGCGGGCCATCGGTACGGACAGCCTGTCCGACTTTTAAGCGCGCCAGCATCCGAATTACCCCAGGCCCAGCGACCAACCCGATGGTAATTGCAGTTAACGTAGCAAACACGGCTCTGAACGTAATGAAATTAAACACACGCAAAACGCCAACGTCTTGTTGAAAATATTGGGCCAACCATAGCAACATAAAACTATCTTTCCGATTGCATTAAATGAGTAACGACTCGTTCCATTTTCATGAAACGCGAGCCTTTGATGAGTACCGTCATGCTGCTATCAACACTCGCATCCAAGTGTTGTAACAAACCTTCTATATGATCAAAATGGCAGGCAGGAGCACCAAACGTCGCGCTACTATGGCAAGCCAGTTCACCCAAGGTGTAAAGATGATCAATCCCGCGTTCTTTTGCATACGCACCGATTTCATCATGATAAGCAGGACCATCGCTGCCTACTTCTCCCATATCACCCAACACGACCACTTTGGATCCTGCTGCCTGTGCCAGCACATCAATCGCCGCACGCACCGAATCCGGGTTGGCATTATAGGTGTCATCAATCAAAATTGCCTGATTGTAAGCACGTTTTTTTTGCAATCGCCCCGATACCGGCACAAAATTTTGCAATCCCTGCACCATCGACTCCACGCGGCACCCAATCGCGTAACCAGCCGCAATTGAAGCCAGCGCATTCAACACATTGTGCTCACCAGCGGCTGCGAGTTTCACATCAAACCTCACATCCAACTCTGCTTCACTCGCTATAGACGTCTCAACAATGTGAACTGCCATCTCACTACCAAATCCGGAACTTTGGTAAGTGCACGAAACATGCGCACCCGTTCCTGCCAAACCAAAACTCAACACACGGCGTGATCCGGCATAAGCACACCATAAGGCGGTGAACGGATCACCCGCCGGAAAAATCGCCACGCCATCCAGCGCCAGACCTTGAATTACCGCACCGTTTTCTTGTGCAACCGCAGCCACACTTTGCATAAATTCTTGATGTTCTCGCTGCGCATTATTTACCAAACCAACGGTAGGTAAGGCAATCGCCGCTAGCTGCGCAATTTCGCCAGGATGATTCATTCCCACTTCAATGACTGCTGCACGATGCTGCGTAGATAAACGAAATAAAGTTTTTGGCACGCCAATTTCATTATTTAAATTACCATTTGTCGACAGTGCATGTTCCACGCCAAATTCAGCCTGCAATATGGCCGCAATCATTTCCTTCACGGTGGTCTTCCCATTACTCCCAGTAACAGCAATGACAGGCAGAGTAAATTGTGTGCGCCAAAACCGTCCCATTTCACCAAAAGCGCTACGGGTATCAGGGACAACAATGATGGCTGCGTTGGCGGCTTTCGCAGCATCTATCACAGCTGCAGAGCAATGCTCAACCACCACCACAACCGCCCCACTCTGAATCACGTCGACCAAAAAATCATGCGCATCAAATCGTTCACCACGCAAGGCCACAAATAAACAACCGGGGCTCACCAGACGGCTATCAATAACAACACCGTCAAACGCAAGCGCACCCATTGCCGCATCAGCCGCTGCACCACTCAGGCCAGCAATCAACTGCGCCACTGTACTTTTCATAGTCCGACTCCTTTGCTTGCAATCGTCGCCAATGCAATTTCTGCGTGTTGCTTGTCTGAAAATGGCGTTTTTTTGCCTCTTATTTCTTGATATTCCTCGTGCCCTTTACCTGCCAACAACACGACATCATTCTTTCCTGCATGTTTAATTGCCATCAAAATTGCCTTAGCTCGGTCTGCTTCAGCAATGGGCGCTGGCTGTTTTTCTGTATTCATACCAGAAAAAATATCGGCAATAATATGATCAGGTTGTTCAGAACGTGGATTATCACTAGTCACAATCACATGATCTGCCAATTCAGCAATTTTCCCCATTTGGGCACGCTTCCCCGGATCACGATCACCACCACAACCGAATACGCACCATAATTTCCCTTGTCGCTCTGATGCGACCTCACGCAAGTTTTCCAGTGTTTTTTCCAATGCATCCGGCGTATGCGCGTAATCAACCACAACCAATACTCGACCAGACGCACGCAATTGTTCCATTCGACCGGCCACTGGCGTCAACTGCTCAACCGCCTGTACTACATCACGCCAACTAAAACCACGCGCAAATAATGTTGCCATTACAGCAAGGACATTACTCACATTAAAACGTCCGACCATCTGCGTCTTCACCATACCAGTGCCAAACGGTGAACTTAGCTGAAAACTGGTACCACCGTGATATTGCCGAAGTCCACTCGCTTGCAATACAGCCAAAGGCTGCGATTGCGCTACTGGTACGGTGCTCTCTATCGGCGTCACCACTTTATTTTCACTACTTTTAACGGTATATCCCAACACAGCAACGCCACGTGCCTGACACAGAGGCACCAGACGCGTACCCAAATCATCGTCCAGATTCAGCACTGCCGCACCCAGTTCAGGCCATTCAAATAAACGCATTTTGGCTGCTTCATAGGCAGCCATATCACCGTGATAATCCAAATGATCACGCGTCAAATTAGTCAATACAGCCACATCCACATGCATGCCGTTCATCCGACCTTGCTGCAAACCAATGGAAGAGGCTTCAATTGCCAATGCCAGCGCGCCGCCGGCACGTTGCGCTATTAATTTCTGTTGCAATGAAATCGCATCCGGCGTGGTAAATCCAGTCACATCAAATGCGCCGACAATCCCATTTTTCACCAAACTAATGCCCAAGGTACCAACCACTGCCGTTGGTGTTCCAAGGCGCGATAGCGCATGTGCGATCCACTGCGTACACGACGTTTTTCCGTTCGTACCTGTGACAGCAACCACACACATGCCGGTATCTGGATGCCCCAAATAGTGACTAGCAATAAAGCCGGATTGCCACAACAAATTTCGCACGGCGATATGTGGCACAGTCCATTCCGGATTCCAGCTAAAACCCTGCTCTTCATACATAACTGCGATCGCGCCCTGATCCAAGGCATGCCGAATATAATCACGCCCGTCAGCATTTCCCACTGGCAAAGCAACGAAAACATCACCGGCCTGAATCAGTCTAGAATCCGCCACCAACCGTAACGCCACCGGCAAAATTGACGATGACATACCACCGACTGATGCCACTACGGGCGGTGTCAGTTGATTCAACCAGAACATCAACGTCGTCATATTCAAAGAGCTATCCATTACATGCTATCTCCAAGACCATTATCGGGAAGGACACTGGTAACACTGGAGTCCGGCGATACATTCATGGTACGTAACACATTAGCGGCAATAGTTGAAAATAATGGACCTGCTACAGATCCGCCATAATGCAAACCAGATGGATCTGGCTCATCAACCATCACGGCCACAATAATCCGTGGATTTGACACTGGGGCAAAGCCAACAAACGATGCCACATATTTCTTAACATACTTACCATGCTCAACTTTGTACGCTGTTCCAGTTTTACCTCCCACCCGATAGCCAGGAACACGTGCAAGAATTGCGCTACCGTTAGGACCAGTTACACTTTCCAACATAGCGCGCATCGTCAGCGCCGTTTTAACAGAAATAACCCGCTGCGCTACCGGCAGTTGCTCAGTCTTAACGAAAGACAAAGGAATAAGCTCACCATCACGCGCAAAAATAGTATAAGCATGCGCCAGCTGAATCAATGATGTCGTCAACCCATGTCCATAACTCATGGTCGCTTGCTCAATCGGTCGCCAGGTTTTATAGTTACGCACTCGACCAGCAACCGCACCCGGAAATCCAAATTTAGGCGCCTGACCAAACCCAACCTTCGTAAACATTTCCCACATTTCTTTGCCTGGCATCCCAAGTGCAATTTTAGCGGTACCAATATTGGAAGATTCCTCAATAATCTGTGATACTGTCAGTGCGCTACTATAATGGGCATCGCCAATACTGGCCGTTCCTATGGCAAATCGACTACCTATCTGAAACACCGTGTTAGGGGTTACTCGATTAGTTTCTAACGCCAACGCCACCGTAAATGGCTTCATCACTGATCCTGGCTCATAGGTGTCTGTCATCACCCTGTTACGCAACTGTGCACCTGTTAGAGCGGAACGATCATTCGGGTTATAAGACGGAAAATTCGCCAACGCCAACACCTCACCTGTCTGCACATCGACCACCACCACACCGCCTGCTTTTGCCTTGTATTTTGCAATCGTGTCTTTTAACTGTGCATACGCAAGATACTGAATTTTGCTATCAATCGATAGCTTCAGGTCTTTACCATCGTGCGGTTCATTCACAGCACCAATATCTTCAATAATATGGCCAAGCCGATCTTTAATTACACGCCGACTACCCAACTTACCCGCCAGACTAGCCTGCTCTGCCAGTTCCATCCCTTCCTGGCCGGTATCTTCAACGCTCGTAAAACCCACCACGTGCGCCATCGCTTCACCCTCAGGATAAAACCGCTTATACTCTTTGCGGGTTTCAATTCCACTAATTCCCAGCGCAACAATTTTATCGGCAACAGGTTGCTCCACTTGCCGCTTTAAATAAACAAACTGCCGATCCGAATTCAATTTTTTTCGTACATCAGCCTCACTCATTTCCAGCAATTGTGCCAATTTCTGAATTTTCTCTTTCGGCTCGGATAGCACATCCTCCGGAATCGCCCACACCGCTTTCACAGGAACAGACGACGCCAGCACCAGGCCGTTACGATCCACAATCTTACCCCGCGTTGCCGGCATTTCCAGTGTGCGTGCATAGCGTGATTCACCTTGCTTTTGTAAAAAAGCCGTACTCACACCTTGCAACCACAACGCCCGCACGATCAATGAAAAAAATGCCACAAACAGCACAAACATCACCAAACGTGAACGCCACGGTGCCAACTTTAAAGCAAGTACTGGGTTCGCCGAAAACGGCACTCCTTTGCCATTCGCATTACGTGATGATGAGCGTTTCATTTGCACTTATTTACTATTCAATGTCAGATATTGCGTACGCTCTGGCGTAACAGGTACCATATTCAAGTCACGGGACGCATTTGCCTGTATCCGCTCATGCTTGCCCAAATTGGATTGATCCAGTTGCAATTGCGACCATTCCACTTCCAATTGGCGTGATTCCGTTTTCGAGCGTTCCAACTCAATAAATAAATGCCGTTCCTGATACTGCGTATTCACCAATACCAACGCACATCCAAGCAAAGCCAACATTAAAAAAGTCGTCAATTTCCAACTCATCGCACCACTCCAGAGGCACCTTCGTCAGTACCATCCACCAGACGCTGCGCAACCCGCATCATGGCGGAACGTGAACGTGGATTCGCATCCACCTCATCCTGACTCGGCTTACTTTTTCCCAGCAACTGCATCAATGGCTGAGGCAAATCGGCTGCTTTAATCGGCAAACGTCGGTCTGGTTGCTTGACATTCGCTTTCGATGCCATAAACTGTTTCACAATCCGGTCTTCCAGTGAGTGAAAACTAATCACAACCAATTTCCCCCCCGGAGCCAACCGTTCAAACGCCTGTTTCAAGCCGCTTTCAAGGTCTTCAAGTTCCTTGTTGATGAAAATCCGGATAGCCTGGAAGGTACGAGTGGCCGGATCCTTACCTTTTTCTCGCGTTTTAACGGCACCTGCCACGAGTTCGGCAAGCTCTCGTGTGCTTGAAATTGGTGCAATTTGTCGGCGAGCTGCAATCGCCTTTGCAATCTGAAAAGCAAACCGTTCTTCCCCATAATTCCGTATAACCTCTTCAATTTTTTGTTCAGACTCACTTGCCAGCCACTCTGCAGCAGACACACCACGACTCGTATCCATCCGCATATCCAGCGGCCCATCAGCCCGAAAACTAAATCCGCGTGTTGCGTCATCTACTTGCGGTGACGAAATACCCAAATCCATCAACACACCATCCACCGTCGCAATGCCGCGCGCACCAAGTTCCTCATCCATAGAGGCAAAACTGGTATGCACGATTGAAAAACGCGGATCATTTATTTCTGCTGCTGCTGCAATTGCCTGTAAATCTTTATCAAATGCAATCAATCGGGCTTCTGGTGCCAATTTAGAAAGGAGCAAACGGCTATGTCCACCGCGACCAAACGTCCCATCTACATACACACCATCACGACGCAACGGCATGAACGCCGCAATCGCCTCATCAAGCAACACCGTACGGTGCAAAAACGCCGCACCATCATAACCAACACCATCTACTGGGTCTCTCATGCATCGCTCATTAAAATGAAAAATTACTTAATACATCCGGCATACCAGTGGCGACAGCTTGCGCCTCGCTCTCCGCTAATTTACTAGCATCCCAGACTTCAAAATGCGATCCCATACCCAGCATCATCACATCACGCGCCAACCCAACTGCATTACGCAGCTCCGGCGCCACCAAAATTCGGCCAACGCCATCCATATCCACATCACACGCATTACCCAAAAATATCCGCTGCCAAGCTCGTGCCGACATTGGCCATGCAGCAATTTGCTGGCGATGCGCCTCCCATGCCGGGCGCGGGAACAGCAACAAACATCCATGCGGATGCCGCGTCAAAGTTACGCGACCTTCACACTGCACCATCAAGGCGTCACGATGCTTGGCAGGGATAGACATCCGGCCTTTCACATCAAGAGTCAGTGCTGACGCGCCTTGAAACACAGTCGGTTCCTTTTATAATGCCTTGAATTAATTGCTAAAATATAAATTATGACAATTATTATCAGGATATATATTGCAAATATGGCAAATTATCAACAAATAAAGTTGCAATTTAATTAAACTCTATTATTCCACATAATGCCACTTTTTCACACTAATGCCCACTTTAGTGGATGCAACTGACATGGTCAAGTGAAATAAGGTCACAAATTCCAATTTTTTCAATAAAGTCAATGACTTAGCTTGCATTGAAAAAAGTGTTAAATGCAAAATTACCTATAAAATTAAGTACTTAGGAGAGGTTATGAAGGTTTTTTATCACGAGTACACATAGGTATACGCTGATGACACACTATTTTTTTAATTATGGAGTTTGAAACGCTTGATTGTTATTTTTTAGCACTAACAATTAAATAGAGCGCCGCACGTGGCTCTGGAGCAAGGGTTGCGTGGAGGATTGCTCCGCGCTTGCGGAACGGACATCTCTTGCAAGAGATGTTTCCTAAGTACCTAAGGTTGTTACACGGAAGCGAGTTTCGCACCTTCCCCATTTTGGGCCTTGTTCAAGCGGGGCAGTCAGCGGCTTTTGTTCGTTGAAGCAGTGCTTCAACCTTTTTTGTGCTTACTTTTTTGGCGAAGCAAAACAACAAAACACTAACAATACCGAACAATTTGCTCAATAAATTGCTTTTTCGGAACAGCCTCACTAAAATAAAATCCTTGATATTCATCGCACCCAGAAGCACGCAGCATATCAAGTTGCAGGGTTGACTCTACCCCCTCGGCGATTACCTTTAAACCCAATGTATGCGCCATAGCGACAATCGCCAACACAATCGCCGTATCATTAGGATCTTCAGGAAAATCCTTAATGAAAGAATGGTCAATTTTGACACTATCGACCGAAAACCGCTTCAGATACGCCAATGATGAATACCCAGTACCAAAATCATCAATCGACAATGTAAAACCAGCCAAACGCAACTGATCCATCAGCATAATCGCTTGATCACGATTATGCATCACCATACTTTCGGTAATTTCGAATTCAAAACACGACGGATCAACTTGCCAAAAATCCAGTACGTGCATGATTTCATCCAGTAATGTCACACTACTAAACTGGCTTCCCGACAAATTAATGGCAATCCGGCCAAAATCAGGTTTAACTAAACGAATATCAACAATATCATGACACACCATATCCAACACCAATAATCCCAAACGACCGATTAGCCCAGTCTCTTCAGCCATGGCAATAAATTCCATTGGATATAATAATCCCCGCTCAGGATGCTGCCAGCGCACCAATGCCTCGCCACCGACAATCTGTCCGCTCATCAGATTAATTTTGGGCTGATAATAAACAACAAAATCACCGCGCTCTATCGACTTACGCAAACTCGACTCAAACGCCATACGCTCAATGGTGTGAGTATTTAATTCTGCGGCATAAAATCGATAATTATTTTTTCCGGCATTTTTGGCGCGATACATCGCAATATCAGCGTTCTTTAACAAGGTTTGTGCATCTATCCCATCCTCAGGATAACCAACTACACCAATACTGACAGTCAATTGACACTCATGCCCCTGAATCTCGAATGGCAAGGTCGCTGCAGCCAATAATTTCGCCGCAACATCACCTAAATCTTCCGCATTTTTCAGGTCATCCACCAGCACTAAAAACTCATCTCCACCAATACGGGCAATGATATCAGTCTCGCGCAAACACGCCGTAAACCGACTTGCTAATTGCTGCAACACCGCATCACCTTCATCATGACCGAATGTATCATTAATATTTTTGAACCGATCCATATCCAAAAACAACACACCCACGTGCCGATTATGCGCTTGAGCAAAAGCGAGGGCCATGTTTAATTTACTGTTGAATAAATATCGGTTCGGTAAGGTCGTCAAATCATCGTAATGCGCCAAGCGCAGAATTTCTGTTTCAGCATAGGTATTTTCAATCGAAATAGCGGCTATATCCTGCGCAATTCCAATCAACCGAGATTCTTTTTTACCAATCAGCCCAGATTCACTGGAAAAAATACAGAGCACCCCTAAGGTCTGCTGTAATTTCCCAATGACGGGCCATACACCGCAGCAAACAAAGTCCTGATACTCCAGTTGATGCAGCAACTCGGGAACTCCAATCGGATGACTAACAAGATCGTCCAACCACAATGGCGCCGCCGTCAACGCCACCGCATCCCATGGTTCCAATCCAGCTGAAAAGGATCGACCTTTATTGTGAAGCCGAAAACTCACAGGCAAATTCGGCGCAATCGCCTGATTAAATCGCCCGTCATCTTCGCCAATCAAAAGCAAGGCACAGCGCCACTTAGGTGATAATCGCTCCAAAAACTGAACTGTCTCACGTAAAATGAACACAAGATCATTACCCTCACCTATCATCTGCAATAACTGATTCTGGCCTTCAAGTAATGTTTCCGAGTACCGCACATCCGTCACATCACGAAACACACACAGCAATTGATCCTGATCCCCGACGTTAATTTTACGCAACACAATATGACTATAATGCAAATGGCCACGCACCACTGTCACCCAATCAAACTCAATCCGACCTAAAGAAAAAGCAGTATCAACTTGTTCTCTAATCAATAACGCCATATCTCGGCCAGGATAAAGAATTTCCAACGCAACCTGATTCGTAAAAGAACCGACTGGCCGACCAATAACCTGTGTCTTAGTTTCTATATCAAACCAAGACAATGCCGCAATATTACAGTCCACATAGACGCAATCCCGATTAACCAAGACAATTGGATCAATTGAGTCTAAAAATAATTGGGTAAACCGACGCTCGCTCGCTTGCAATGAGGCGAATATGATGCGCATGCGCCATATCAACACCAACAATGCAACTGACAAGATGGCGAATAGAATTTCAAGCAAAATAAAGTTCTCTAGTGTTTAACAAAAACAGCGCAGAAAAACAACTCCCGTGTTCCAGCAAAAAATAGGCCAGATGACGGGTATATTTTAACTGAATCGACAATACAATCCGTGCATTTTACATTGCAAAAATAAAAAAGAGGACAGGCTCATTGTCGTTTAACAAAGCATGCTGACATAAATAATGCCATTGACAAAGAATACCGTCGTGACGGCGATAATAGGAAAGGGGGTAACGCCAGAAAATTACAAAAAATAAAGTGAAGCAAGCCGATAGGCCGGATTCTGTTACGACAAAGACTACTCTCTGTTATGACAGCCATTCCTCTAGGCCATGAATTACTCCATGGCTCAAGCTTTCTACCCGCACGCTCCGCGAGCAGCATCAATGCGTGCCTATTTGAAATTGCTCCGAGTGGAGGATACCGCGTTTCACCGTAACTAAATACGCTCGTCTCTGTGGCCCTATTCCTCGCCTTATACCTTGCGGCTTTCAGCGGACGGCCATTAACCGTCACCCTGCTCTATGGAGTCCGGACCTTCCTCCCGTCATGGCAACTTTGCGAACAAAGTCATCACAACCAGCGACTGTCTGGCTTGCTTCGGAGAGTATTTTACCTCAAAATGCACTCACTTGAGCGCCAATTACAGAAAAGTATTAACTAACATGACAATAGGCGCTTACACCCTCACATCACATCGGACAGAACCAGTCCCACGAAAAAAATACGTAATGAACATACAAAAATACACTAGACCCACCCCTTTCCTCAACACAGTAGCAATAAAAATAAGCACGCTGCTTATAGTGCTCCTGTGTACGGCGATTCCACTGCGAGCACTGTACGCACAAACCAAGCCAACGGCAAACGGAGCAAAAACACCAACAGCCGAGACAACGACCATCGCGGTTGCCACGCAAATCCAAACGCTAATTGACAACTACCGCCGCATTATTTCGCTTCAGGGAATACTACCAAACTCACCACAACATCAAGAAGCGATCCGAGCAGGACAATACTTATTTTTTGAAAATCAACGTAACGCCACCGAACTCGCAAAACACATTATTGCAACAACACGGCAAGGTGATGATCGCCAGCTTAGCGAACTGATTAATACATTAAAAAACACCAAATACCGTGATGCCGACCTGTTTGCCTTACGTTATTTAATCACTGAGATAACTAACACCGCCGTACTTCCAGCACAACAGTCTGGGCCACTACACGCCATGCTAAAATCGATTTCCAATGCACACATTAAATATGGTGATGAATTAAGCAAAGCATTAAGCCAGCCAAGTCTAAGTGAAAGTAAACCGGAACGCCCCGCTTGGGCAAGCTATCTGCGCGAAGTGGAACAAAACTACCCACCACAAAGCGTACTTGATCAATTACGTCAAAATAACCCGAGTCAGGAACAACAAAACGCTCCCTCTGAAAAGATCGACGCGCTGGTCGAATCCACCCGCCATAACGAATGGCAAGGATTTCAGCTTGAAAAAGGAAACGTATTACTAACGTTCGATGACGGCCCTCACCCAGTCTACACAAAACAAATCCTCGACATTCTGGCGCGCTATCATGTTAAAGCTATTTTTTTCCAGCTAGGCCAAAATCTGGGTACCGTTCACGATGGTCACGCTGAACTTACCCGTAATCAAGAAATTGAAAAAGAATTATTAAGCGCCGGTCACGCCATTGGCAACCACAGCTTCACCCATCCATTTTTGCCCAAACTGGATCAGGCACAAATCGAACAAGAAATTGACCAGACTCAAGCGCTGCTCAACCTAGTTATTCCAGACGATAGCCACCGAACCCACATGTTTCGTGCTCCGTATGGCGCACGCAATTCACTCGTACTGGGTGAAATCGGTGAACGCGGTTTACGTTCGGTATTATGGAACATCGACTCACTCGATTGGTCTGATCCTATACCCGAATCCATCGTACACCGCATTTTGGAAGAGCTGGAACACAATGGACGTGGCATCATTTTAATGCACGATATCCACCCCAAAACCGTCATTGCCCTGCCGCTGCTACTCGATCAACTTATTAAGCGAGGCTACCACTTTGTGCAATGGGATGGAAAAACGCTGGTTCCTACACCAATGCTGAATGTTTCCACTGCCGTTATTGAATCACAAAATTCTCAAACAACACATCCGTAATGCCATTATGGCCTTTTTTATCGATCACCTTATTGACGGCGACTTTGATTTCCTCCATTAAATCAATCTTGCCTTGTGATGTACGAATATCATCGGCATCCTGAGAACTCAACACCAAAATCAACGCATGCCTGACCATCGGCATGCGCATCACCACACTGGCAGCAATTTCCGGCGTAGCACCTTTTAAACTCATTCCCACTTGCAAATAATGGTCGCCGCCTTGTAAATTCACCGTGAACGAATCTACTTTAATATAACCTGCCGCCCCCCCCTCACCACCACCTTCGGCGTAGGCCGGTTCAAGCGCAAAAAAACTCAATGCAAAAAAACACATTACAAACGACAACATTAGTTTAGACATTTTTTTCATAATAAGTGGTCAAAGTGGGAAAAGGGCCATAACCAGTAGTGGCACTCGCCACTGTGATCAGTTTGTAATCGCATTTTACGTGGTAATGACACGCAATTGCGTAAGAGCACTATAAATACCGCAAAATGTGCTTACCTAAACCACACCATGCATTTTTTTCACCATCCATTTATTCATTACCAACATCAATATCGCAGCAATCATCGGAATCACGGTAAAAATCAAAAAGAAGGTAGATAACGAATAGGTTGCAGAAATCGTATCGATCATACTCCCGGTTAACCCAGCTAATTTATTCGCGATCGCCGACATAATGAACCATACACCAAACATCAAGCCCAAAAATCGCCCTGGCGCCAGTTTGCTCACATAAGACAAACCAACCGGAGAAATACACAACTCACCCATGGTATGAAACAAATAGGCCAGCACCAGCCAAATCATGCTCACCGATGCCACATGCGCTCCGGTCGGAATCCCTGTAGCACCAAACGCCAGCAAACCAAAACCAACACCCAACAACACCAGACCGAGTGCAAATTTGACCGGACCACTGGGTGTCCAATGGTTTTGCCACAGACTAGAAAATGACGGTGCCAATACAATGATAAAGAACGAATTCAAAATACCAAACCAACTTGCAGGTATCTCCGCCGAATCAGCCGCAAATTCACGCCCCAACATCCAAATAAGCAATCCCCAAATAATAGAAAATATCAGGAATAAAAACACATTTGCCAGGAAATAGCGTTTTACCGTCGCACGTGAGACCACCCACATTACCCCTGTCAACACCATCGTTGGCACAATTAACAACAAGGTATTCACTACCTTAAATAGTTCTGAATTACTACCTTCCAGCGAACGATTGGTATACTCCTTCGCAAAAATCGTCATCGAACCGCCTGCTTGCTCAAACGCCATCCAAAAGAAAATCGTAAATACCGAAAATACGGCAATCGCAATCAACCGGTCACGCTCAACATGTGGCGCAACAGGCACGGCAATCTCAGAACCGATAGGACTGGCGACAGGGTTGACGTGCGAGGTGCTGTTGACTACCGCCCCGATATCACCAAACAACCCCTGCACAAAATAAAACTGTAACGCACCTAGAATCATAAAAATACCGGCCAAGCCAAACCCATATGACCAGGAAATTTTTTCACCGATATAACCACATAGTGCCATCCCCAAAAATGCACCTGCATTCACGCCCATATAAAACATGGTATATCCGGCATCACGTTTAACATCCTCACCCACGCCATAAAGCTGTCCGACAATCGTCGATATATTCGGCTTAAACAATCCGGTGCCTGCCACCAACAGTAGTAATCCCAGATAAAAAGAAGCATGTGATTCCTGTGCCAGACAAATATGGCCAGCACTGATAATCACCGATCCAATAATAACAGCACGCCGCGCACCCAGCACCCGATCTGCCAGATACCCGCCGACAATTCCCGTCACATATACCCAGAACGTATACGAACCATATAAATTCAGGGCCTCAGCATTTTGCAGCCCCCACCCCCCTTCCGATACGGAAGTGACCAAGAACAACACCAACAAACTACGCATGCCATAATACGAAAAACGTTCCCACATTTCCGTAAAAAACAAAAAAAACAAGCCTTCTGGATGCCCCCAAATAACTGGCGACGCTAACCCAATCGGCGTTTTCGCAGAATGCAACTGTGTTTTCAAATTCATGTTCCCGACCTCAAACTAAAATTAACGATTAAAAATAAGATATAAATGTATTCAATCAACTAGTTCAGAATCTGGGAACAAGACCTCTGAAAAACCAAAGCGACTTAAGTCCAACATTCGCATCGGATACAACGTTCCCTCCAAATGATCACACTCATGCTGAACAACACGAGCATGAAAGCCATCCACTTCACGCACAATTGCAACACCAAACTGATCCACTCCTTCATACCGGATACGCGACCAACGAGGCACTATGCCACGCATCCCAGGAACAGATAAACAACCTTCCCACCCTTCATCCTGCGTCGACTCCAATGGCGTAATCACCGGATTCAGTAACACCGTACGCGGAACTGCAGGCGCATCTGGATAGCGATCGCTCTGATCAACACCAAACAACACTAATTGCAAGTCCACTCCAATCTGAGGTGCAGCTAAACCAACACCCTCACTTGCATGCATGGTATCGAGCATATCCTCGATCAAGAGCGCAAGTTCTGCAGAACCAAACAATTGATCCGGCACACGCTGTGCTTTTTGTAACAAACGGGGATCCCCCATCTTTAAAATTTTGCGAATAGTCATAACCAGCAATATAAAAATAGATACAGATTAAAAAAGCTATAAATTACCACATGCACTCAGAGTCAGCATTGCTGATTTAAAGTAACAATCCACTCATTACATTATTCACATTATGAATAATAGACATTCAAAAACAAAATTTGCATAATATCTCTGACACTTTATAATCTCAATCATACTGCACCGCAACAATTAGTACGCATGAGAAAATAAGCTAAATTTAAGCACCATTTTCTATCATGAAAAGTCGACGCAAGATGTACTTGTGCCTAGCATCGACAGAATGGCAATAAGGCCTAGGGGCGGTACTTCACAAGTCCTTGTAAGACCCCACTAAAGAAGGAATTATCATGCTTAACATATCAAATCTGACTCATCCGGCTATCGGCCCATCGCTTTTTTCCGCAGTGCAGCATACTGCCGCGTTGATCAACGCGCGCATCTCCAACGCGTTCAAAGCGGACCAAAAAACCACAGCAACAATCGCAGAAACAGCATCTAACACCCATATCGAACCAGTATATACCAGTTTTTTTGAGCGTATATTTACCTATGTTGAGCGCAAAGAAGCCGCACGTCGCGAAGCGTATCTAGCTGAATCGACTGATATTTATGATCTGGAATTCCGGATCGCTCGTCTGGATCGCGAAGGTAGCTGCAATCAACACTGGGCAATATCCAGTCCAACCCGGTTTTAAGCAAGGTCGTAGAGAAACATACATGCACGGGGGATCACTCCGCTGCATTGTACCCTCAGCGTACCGTCAAACTCGTGTAAACTACAACGTCATGTAATCAGTGCACACAAAACCCTCTGTGATTCTCTGGGTTTTATTCTGGCACCATTGACGTTGGAGGATGTACCGATGCAACACATAACGCCCACTACAGCACGACCCATTGCCCCCCCCATAACGCCAACGTTGGCGATTATCGGCGCCGGAAAAGTAGGCCGCGTCATGGCGCAGCAATTTTTTCGCCATGGTGTTTTTACCATTCAAGACATCCTTAACCGCTCTATTGCCAGCAGTACTGCAGCTTGCCACTTCATTGGCTCTGGCAACCCCATTGCCAGCATTACATCTATGCGCCGCGCCGACATAGTGATGTTGGCGGTGTCCGACGATCAAATTCATCCCGTCAGTCTAGCATTGCAGCGCCATGACTTACTCCACCCAAATTGTATTCTATTCCACTGTAGTGGCGCACTGTGTGCCAGTGAACTCGACTGGCATAGCACTGCCATCAGTGATCATCGTGGCGGTGTCGCAAGCCTGCATCCGGTACGTAGTTTCGCCGATCCAAGCGATGTCGCAGCAAGTTTCCCAGGCACACTATGCAGCCTTGAAGGAGAGGCACCCGCTGTCATGCGATTGCGTGACGCCCTGCAGGCCATTGGTGCTGAAGTCGTCCTACTGGAATCCGCAGGGAAAACGCTCTACCATGCTGCGGCCGTTATTGCCAACAATTACCTTGTCACGTTAATGGATGCTGCCCTCTCCACCTATCACGCCGCCGGTATCTCCCCCGAAATGGCGCGCCGCATGGCAGAACCACTAGCACGCGCAGCGATTGACAATGTATTCCGACTCGGCCCTGAACTAGCACTGACAGGACCAATCGCACGTGGAGATTTGAACACTGTAACCCAACACCAACAAGCATTAAATGCCACCAACCCCGCTATCGCAGCACTCTATCAGGCGTTAGCAACTGCAACCAAATTGGTCGCAGCACGCACCGGACGTCAACCTACACATTAACCCCCTCCTCTGCCACGACTTCTGCATCTTGCGCAACTTCCACACGGTTGCGTCCGCCCGTCTTAGCGCAATACATGGCATTATCCACACGCGCAAATAGCTGGTCCTGCTGTTCGTTATCCGCACACTGCGCCACGCCAACACTGATCGTTACTACTGCAACATCACCTAAAAATTGAAAATCATGCTGCATCACGTCCGACCGCAATTGTTCGGCAATATGCATGGCCTGAGCTAAGGTGCAATTTTTTAATAAAATAACAAATTCTTCCCCACCCCAGCGACATAATAAGTCACTTCCCCGCACAACATTCTTACTCAAATTTGTGACTTCCACAATCACACGATCCCCAGCCAAATGGCCATAAACATCATTAATTTTCTTAAAAAAATCAATATCATACAAAAGAATCGACAAGGGTTGGTTGGAACGCCGCATCTCGCGTAGGGCTTGCTGAAAGGTGATGTCAAAAGAATGGCGATTCATCAACCCAGTTAAGCCATCGGTCGTTGCCATCTGAATTAAGTGATTCTGCTGATGATTAATTGAATAAATAGAGATGAACAACACCATCAGACTCACCACGGCGCTCACGATCAAATTAAATGTAAACACATACTGAATCGAGGATAGTTTATCCCGAATATTTTCTTCTACAATCAGATACCACCCTAACTCAGGAATAAAACGCGAATTAATGCGTATGACGTCACCAGAAATGTCAACATTGCCATCGTAGCCCTCACCACCATTCCATACCGGAAAGGTTTTTATCTCGCGATTCAGTTGATCGTGAGCATTCGACAAAACCACACGTCCTTCTACGTCAACAAAATAAATCGAGCGCAGAGTAGCGTTAGACTTAAGCGCTAAATCAGTACGCCCAAACCAAAATTCACTCCAGATTTTCTTTAATCGCTGCGCATAAGAATCAGACAATGGGGCATACGTTTCATTACTATAGCGAGCCATAATTTGCAGTACAACCGCTACCGGTACAGCAATACCCGCAACACCTAAAAAATGCCCCTGCCCGTCCACCATACGATGGTCGCTAAAAATATACGAAGTTAATTTATCACCAGAATCAGGATCAGTAAGCCCTTGATTGATGGTCGTTTGAACCGACTCCCCGCTATCTCGAAAGCGAAAATACCAGTGATCCCTCTGATTACCGGAACTCATCACATCGGTAATTCCCTGCGCTGTGTAATAGCGCCCTGTACGTTCTGAGACGAAAAACAAAAATCCCACCTCGTTTTTTCGATCAATCGATGCCAGATATTGCTTCATTTTCTCAGTCACCTTCTCGCCCCGCAATAGCCATTCACGCAAAAAAACATCATCGGCAATGGAGCTCGACATTCTTACTGGCCTGACCAATTTACGCTGAATTTCAGAATACAAATTATCGTGAACCAACGGAATCATCTGTTCAACTATGTTCTGTCGTATTGCCTCACGTGAAGTCACATAAGCAACAGTACTAATCGTAACAAAGCCAATTAAAAGTAACGTCCCAAGTAAAATAACTAATTTATATTTAAGATAACCTTGGTTCATAACCATCCCATGCGAAATGTATTAATAACTAGATTTTAATTCAATTAAATTATTTTTCCCTTAAAAATATGTTTTTTTCAACAATATGGCATCGTTCTATTTTGCATTTTATAAAACCATCCCCAACTACACTATGAATTTCATAAATTTTGCAATAATGCAATCAACTGAAGACAACTACTCTGTATCATCCGTTTATACTTACACCGATTATTTTTCCTCAGTCGCGATGCGTAATCGCACTGCGTCAATCGCGCCACGTCACTAAGGCATACCACTATCAATGACTAACAAACTGTCTATTCCTGCCATTAGTTCCTACATCCTGACCGGGCTAGCTGCAATTGCGGTCATCAAAGCGGGACTCATTATCGCCCTGTTCTCTGGTTTACTCGTTTATTCACTGGTTCACCTGATCACACCAAAACTGGAAAAAAGAATCAAGATTCCCAAAGCTCGACTCTTTGTATTGGCGCTATTGGCTATTTTTATTAGTAGTGGAATTGCTGCACTGATTTTTGGCATTGTGTCTTATGCAAAAAGTGAAGCCGGCAGCATGCATTTTTTATTCGGTCATCTTGCGACGATTATTGATGCCTCACGGTCACAAATCCCAGCCTGGCTAAATGATTATTTACCCTATGGCGGTGACGCCTTACGTGATGTTCTGACTGGTTGGTTACGTGAGCATGCAGTAGAAGCGCAATTAATTGGCCAAGAAGCAGGACATTCCATCGTCTACCTCTTCTTAGGCATGATTATCGGCGGCATGATCGCCGCCCACGAAGGCCATCAAACCATTCCGCCATTTGCTCAAGAACTACAAAAGCGCGCTATTAATTTGCATAAAGCATTTCAAAAAATCGTTTTTGCTCAAGTACGCATCTCCTTGATCAATACGCTCCTTTCCGGCGTCTATCTCCTCATTGTTTTACCACTAACCGGCGTCAACCTGCCATTTTCAAAAACGTTGATTATTATTACGTTTGTCGCCGGTTTGCTACCGGTAGCAGGCAATATTATGTCCAACACGGTTATTGTCATCATCAGTCTATCCCATTCAATTCATGTTGCCGCAGAATCATTGCTGTATCTCGTCTTAATTCATAAACTAGAATATTTTTTAAATGCTAAAATTGTGGGAAACCAGATCAACGCACATGCATGGGAACTCTTGACGGCGATTTTAGTCATGGAAGCGTTATTTGGCTTGCCGGGTTTGGTCGCGGCGCCGGTTTATTATGCTTATTTAAAACTAGAACTTGGCATGGGATGTTTTGAATTATGACACTGCGTATACTTGCCACTGGTGGCACCTTTGATAAGCACTACGATGAAATCGCCGGAAAACTCACCTTCACCGACAGTCATTTGCCGGCGATACTCAACCGCTGTCGCATCACTCACCCAATTCGCCTCGACATTATTGGACTACTGGATTCGCTGGACATGCGCGATGCAGACCGGATAACTATTGCTACCGCATGTGAGCAGGCACCGGAAACTGCTATCATTATTATCCATGGCACGGACACCATGCGTGAAACCGCCGCGCTATTAGGCCGTCTTAAACTCGCTAAAACCATCGTCTTAACAGGCGCGATGATACCTTACGAGATCACCAATTCTGATGCACTGTTTAATCTTGGAATGGCCTGTGGCGTTGCCCAAACCCTGCCACACGGGGTCTACATCACGATGAATGGTCAAATTTTCAATTGGGATAAAGTAAAGAAAAACCGCACTGCTGGAATATTTGTTGCATAGCAAGAGATGGCAACTTCTCAGGCTAATAGGATCGCTTCACTTTTATGATTTTCGCCCAAATCCCAAAAACCGCATAGCGACACTTGCATTCGCTTTAAAGGTGTAATCAAATAAAGCAACTTGCTCTTGCAAGGCTTCCTTCATCACGCTACGTGGATCTGCTGGCAATACCTTGAGATAAGCATCAGCTTCGCCATACTCGCGATGAATCACCATTCCTGCTTTTTTAGCGATGTGTATCATCGTCTGATTCGAACTTAAACAATGCATATATAGCGTCGTCACATTCGCATTACGACAATGTATTGCAGCACGCAAAAATAATTTCGATCCAATGCCAAGGCCTCGAGCTCTACTTGACACTGACACCCCCAATTCGGCGACTTTCTCTACAATCCCATTAACTACCGGGCGTCGAGCCGCTGGAACAAACGCCAAATGGCCGACGCCCACCAGATGGAATCTGTGACTAAATACACCAAACACATTATCCAACTTAAAATCAATCCCATTAACATACGTTGTGATTAACTCATCTGACAAATGCGAACCGAACCGTAATAAGCGGTCGTCTTCATTCAATGCCAGAAAATGCCGCAAAATACGCGAACGTTGATTGGATGATAACTCTTTGACCATCACGGCAGTCTGCAAAGGTGAGGAAATAGTCATACTTATCCAATCAATGAAATAAAAAGACGATAAAGTTAAGGGGGAAATGATCACATCACTGTTAATCACTAATCGATAGTATCTGCTTAACCTGACTAAGATAATCAGACAGGTCTTCTGCCGCCATTCTGGCATCCTCCGCTGTTACCGGTACCAGTTGCAAGCGCGCCCCCAACGGCAATTGGGCCAATCTCCATAAATCAGCAGCAATGACCACCCCTAGTTTAGGGTATCCGCCCGTGGTCTGTGCATCTTTTAATAAAATAATTGGCTGACCGGATGGTGGCACCTGTATCACACCCGGAAACACCGCATGTGACAACATTTCTTGCAACTTATCAGGACGTCTAACCAATGGCGCTCCCGCCAATCGATACGCTGTCCGATCACTGGAAGCGGTAATCTTATACTCACAATTCCAACATGCATGTTGCGATACATCATCAAACCGCACATATTCCGGACCAGGAATCACGCGTATCAAGCAGGGGGAGTCTGTCAATGTAGAACCATAAGCCGGATATGCAACAATACCAAATGCCAAATCAGCACCTTCGTTTGTTGAAGGAACCAGCGTAGGATTGAAATGAACTCCCCAGGCTAGATTGACAGTACTTCTTACTGCAATGGTGTCACCGGACTTTAATGCGCGCCCCATCATGCCGCCAAAACTTGCCTTCAGATTGGTACTATACGAACCTAGCACTAATGGCACATCAATTCCACCCCGAACAGCCAACATTGTACGCATCCCAAAACGAGGCGCCCGCAAGTGCAACACTTGTCCCGGCTGAGCTATGTATGACCACCAGCACCTGATTTTTTTACCGTCCAACTCAGCATCACAATCCGCCCCCGTTAACGAAAATCGGTGTTTATGCAAAAAACGGAGTTTGACCCCACCCAAGGTAATTTCAAGCGTAGCAGCATCTGCACTATTCCCCACCATCCAGTTGGCAACCTGATGCGCCACATCATCCAGCGCACCACCAAGCACCACACCATCCAAGCGGTAATGGAACCGTCCTAGATCCTGCACCGTAGAAAGCATGCCTGAGCGGAGAACCTCAATCATAGCGTGCCGATGAAAATTCAGTCACGGGAATAAATCGGACAATATCCCCCGCCTGCAATAAGGCAGGCGGTTGTCTTTTCGGATCAAATAAAGCACGATTACAGCACCCAATCAAATTCCATCCTCCCGGGGATGCCTGAGGATAAATTCCGGTCACTGCACCGCCAATCGCAACCGAACCAGCAGGCACCAAAATCCGGGGATCCGCGCGTCTAGGCATGTGCAAGCGCACATCCAATTCACCCAAATACGCAAATCCCGCCTGAAACCCGGTGAAATACACCATATATTCAGTCGACGAATGCAGGTGAATAACTTCATCTGTCGTCAACCCAGAAAAATTCGCCACTGTCTCAAGGTCAACGCCATTGACACCACCATAACACACTGGAATTTCAACAAGTTTACCTATCTGCACAGTAGAAAAAATCGGCTGTTGCGCAATCGAACGAAAGCGCTGCTCCAGCGCCGCAACGTCTGTCATCGCAGGATCAAAAATCAGCGTGAGATTATTCATCCCAGGAATAATCTCCACTACTTCAGGCCATTGTTTAACCATTACCACCATCTGCCAAATACGCTGCTGTGTTTGCAAACTTTGTGGTAGTTCAGGGCTACAAACCAAAGCCGCCTCACCAAGACGATAAAATGAAAAAAAATCCATGACTCCAAATCCAATATTCGCGGTTTCAGGATTGAGGCAATCCATCTCAGAATGCCATATTGTGTCCTAAAAAATAACTATTTTTTTGTCAATAGTAGTTATTGTGCCATACTTTTGCTAAAAAGTATTAGCATTTAGAATACAAAATAATCGCTATTGCTTGGATTTTAATCACTCATTTGTACTAGCAACGCACGCTGAAAGTCGCTTATTCACTAGCAACAATAGCATGAACAGCACGAATCCTCGCAGCATGAATTTCCGTCGGAATGCGATGAGCCTTACCCGGAAAACGTAGCGCCGTGGTCGAGGCAATTTGTCCCGCTGGCACTGACTGCGCCACGATCAAGGCACGCTCTAGAAAATCGAATTGCGGAAAGTGTAGATCAGGTAAATCAGCACGGCCAAACCAGTCCGATTCCGATGCACGCAACATTTCGACAAAACGTTCTGGTTTGCGAAACGCATCGCAGCGCTCTAATAGCCTGACGATGGTATCAGCGCGAAGTTCAAATGCTCGCCCGACATTGCCATGTTCACGCGCCGTCATTATTGCTAGATCACGCGCTTCATTAGGTGTTTTTAGGCGCAAACAAAGCTGCTTTACCAAGACTTCACCACGACCTTCATGCCCATGGTGGTGAGGCCAATTTTCTGGCGGGGACGTCGCCTTACCCAGATCATGTAATAAGGCAGCCCAACGTACGCTAAGTGAAAAATTCTGACTGGCGGCATAATCAAGCACCAGCATGACATGTGTACCCGTATCAATTTCAGGGTGATATTTAGCCGGTTGTGGCACACCCCAAAGTGCATTTAATTCTGGCATGATACGCGCAAGCGCACCACATTCACGTAGCACCGCGAACATTCTGGACGGGGCACTTTCCATTAATCCACGTGCTAATTCCTGCCATATCCGTTCCGGCACCAACGCATCTACTTCGCCCGCAACAACCATGCTACGCATTAACTCCATGGTTTCCGGTGCCACACTAAAATCACGAAACCGTGCGGCAAACCGAGCAATACGCAATATCCGCACCGGATCCTCAACAAAGGCATTTGAGACATGCCGCAGCAACTTCGCCGCCAAGTCGTGCTGACCTCCATAAGGATCAATCAGCACCCCGACATCATTCTCCGTCACTGCAATTGCCATAGCATTAATGGTCAGATCACGACGGTATAAGTCTTGTTCTAGCGTCACATCCGGAGCGCAATGAAATACAAATCCCCGATACCCGGGCGCATTTTTACGTTCAGTCCGAGCCAAAGCGTATTCTTCATGTGTATCCGGATGTAAAAACACCGGAAAATCCTGACCTACCGGCGTATATCCCAACGCCACCATGTGTTCAGGAGTCGCACCCAATACCACGTAATCGCGATCTTTCACCGGCAAGCCTAATAGGGTATCCCGTACAGCGCCACCAACGCAAAATACCTTCATCTAGGAGCCTGATAGCGCGGTATCACTTCTGTTTCTGCCATCGCTTCTTGCATCCAACTTTCCACCGCCGGATGCGCTATTACACGTTTCATGTAAGCTTGCAAAGCAGGTGCCAAAAAGACGCCGTAACTGTGAAAGCGCATAACTACAGGAGCAAAATACGCATCCGCAATTGAAAAATCACCAAATAAAAAACGATGGTGTCCATACTGACGTAAACAATCCTCCCAAAGCTCAGAAATACGGCCAATATCTGCCTGTACCTCAGGTGAGCGGGGAGCACCGGCATAATCTGAACTGCGCGCTCGGATATCCATAGGCATACCTGAACGCAATGCACTAAAACTCGTATGCATTTCTGCGCACATACTGCGCGCAAGCGCACGCGCCGGCACCGCCGTTGGCCATAATTCTTCCGAAACAAATTGCTCCGCCAAATACTCACAAATCGCCAGCGAATCCCAAACCGTGGTTGTCCCATCCAGCAGCACTGGCACCCGACCTGCCAGCGAGTATTCTGCAATGTTCGTCACCGTATCAGCCTGCCCCAACGCAATCCTGATTTCTCTAAAGGGAATACCAAATGCCTTCATCAAGACCCACGGTCGCATCGACCAAGAGGAATAATTTTTATTCCCTATGATTAATATCAATTCAGCACGTCGGGTCGGTTGCAGCACAATCGACGTCTGTGATTCCAGGTCCGTATTTTGCATAGTTATCCTTTATTTAACCTCGCGGGAGCGATTGTTGGGTCAATCCTTGTCAGTCCTTCGAAATAGTACCTAACCTCGCCTTTAACGATTGCGGTACATTCTCAAACAACGCTGCATAGTAGGTGGCATTCGAAAGTACATTTTTGACATACCCGCGTGTTTCAGAAAATGGTATGGTTTCTGCAAAAATAGCCCCTTCTACGGGTTGCTGCAAACTGTTGCGCCAACTACGCGAACGCGAAGGACCAGCGTTATACCCTGCTGTCGCTAATGCTTGTGACCCATTAAAGCTACTGGCGATCATACTGAGATAACCTGTGCCGAGAGTAATATTAGTTTCAATATCATTAACTTGCGATGGGACAAAATTCACAAGTTTCATTTTATTCGCCACAAATCTAGCCGTTGCAGGCATCACCTGCATCAAACCAGAGGCACCGACATTCGAGCGAGCGACCGTAATAAAGCGCGATTCCTGACGAATCAATCCATACACCCATGCCACATCCAAACCGAGTACTTGCGTTGCTTGCGTCATGATGGAACGATATGGCATCGGATAGCGCTGCGTATAATCAGACACGACTTTGGTACGATCAGACGTTGCCAACATCCGATCCAAAAATCCATTTTGACGAGCAAATTCGGCAGCAGCCAACAATTGACTATCCGTCATTTTGCGCAACTCCCAGTTCCATTCGCGCGCTGCTTCAAACCGCAAATTCAGCGCATAAAATTGTCTCGCACGCTGAAAACCAGCATTCGCAGACAATTTCACCAACTCGGTATCTGGCACAGCTGTGATTACAGGAATGGAAATTTTTTGTCCGAGTTCTTCTACCGCCAATTGCCCATAAAATTGGCTTTGCGTTGCGATTGACTGGAATAATACCATTGCAGCCTCACGCTGCCCCTGATTCAGATAGGCACGTCCCAACCAATACACCCAGGTTGGCTCACTTCGCAGCCCCTCAGGCATCGCTTCAATCCCGTTTTTTACCATCGTCCAATCCGCATTGCGCAACGCACTACGTACCCGCCATTCATATCCATCTACTGACAATGGCAAGTCTGGTGCGGATGTGCCAGCGATATCCCATGCTTTAAGCCAATAGGAAAGCGCTTCAGGTTGCAATTTTTGTGCGGCCGGCAATGCGATTTGCGTCCACGCGACAGCACGCTCCGTACGCGTTAAACTACCGCTCATCCGCTCCAATACATTCACCGCTTTATCTGAATCCACTTTAGCCAGTGCACCAAGCGCAATCAACGCTATTTCATGGCTATCGACAGAACTATCTAACGGCTTCATCAAATAGCTGACAGGTTTATCCAGCGCCTTGATCACGTTACTCTGATTGAACATCATGCCTAATTGAACAGTCACCGTTCCAGAACGGGTTTCGGCACTCCATCGAATCTGATTCCACATATCAGCGCGACTGAATTGACCAGTACTGACTAGATTATTCACTAATGAATAGCAACCTTCACCATAAGGCTTAGCGGAGGTCAACAAGCTACGCGCTGACTCAGCGACATTACCACCTTGCTGTAATTTTGACAGCAAGGCATAGCATTTTAGTTGTGCGTCATCTTTCAGGACAAATTGTGGATATTGCACATCAAAGGTGCTCCAGTCATTTTTTTTACCCAGCAACAGCAACCAATCATTACGCAATCGATCAGCGATCGCTGTGCCGGCATAGGTTGTCAAAAAATGCTGAACATCCTCTGCGTTGAACCCAGCAGGACGTCGTAAATTTGCTTTCAGGCGATAATAATCAACATAGGAAGGGAGCGAGTATCCCGCCAGTTGACTGGCTAATTCCTGTGCACGCGGACCATCTTCTTTTGCTGCCGCATCCCTAAGCGCTAAAAAACGCTGATCATCAGTGAACGCACCGGCATCCCCAGTAAGGTTACCTGCACGCGGCACATCCATCTCCTCCGTAGCAGCAACGGCAACAGAAAAATACCCAGACAACAGGCATAGACACACGCCAGACAATACGAACGGCATGCACTGGCGACGTTTTATTGATGGCAACCGAACAATCCAGTCAAATCTAAGTAATTTCAACATGACATAAAAAAGTGAAACGCTGCTTAAAAATGCGGCGTAAATAAAGTAAACTAAAAACCCAAGTAAAGCATTCAGACGGGGAACTATCCTACCGCAAACCCACCCAGCATTAGAGGAAATAAAATAATAGTATGAGCGCAATTCATAGCAAACACACGTAGTACCCTACGTCAAAATACATTTTCTGTTGTATCTACATACCAAAACTCATTGAATTCGGAAAAAACGTACTTACTATGACTGCAAAATCAATTCAGCGTAACACGCTACTTGCCCAACGACGTGCGCTCTCTCAAGAACAACGAAAAAAATGGAACGAGCAAATCGCCCAAAAAACCCTGCAATGGTGCAGTGACTTCCCTAATAACTTCCCAAACAAACACCGACTTACCTGCGTAGGGATCTATAACCCAATTCAGGCAGAACCAGATTTGCACGCCATTTATCCTGCGTTAATAGCGATGAACATCATATTGGCACTCCCCATTGCCCCAAAAAAAGACCACCCATTGGTATTTGTCGCATGGAAACCAGGTGAAGCGTTAATGAAAGACCGTTACGGCGTCCTGATTCCGACCAACACCAAGGCTATCGTGCGCCCCGAGGTTTTATTCATTCCTTGTGTTGGCTATAATCAACGTGGATTCCGGTTGGGATACGGTGGTGGCTTTTATGATCGTACATTAGCGACGCACCCAGAAACGCTTGCCGTTGGCATTGCGTTCAAAAACTGTTTATGCGATTTAATCGAATCAGAACACGATATTGCTATGAAATGTATTATCACTAACGACGAGTAAAGTCAAACTAAAGGGTCAATATCTGCTAAGCACTCGCACTTTATGGTAAACTGTGAGGGTTAAGTTTTTGATTTTATTTATTCATGTTTGGAAATCAGCATGCGACTGCGCTTAGAAAATAGGACGTGGGAAAATAGGACGTGGAAATGCGGTGTATTCGGCGGAATTTTCGGCTCACTATCGGATTTACCTTGTTTTTTATCTCCAACCCTAACGCTAATACGGACCGTACTAATTCGTTTGTTCATCATTAGCATGGTCGGCATCATTACCAGCACAGGCAGTTGGGCTCAGTCAAACGTTTTTCCTGAGCACGCGCATCAGGGATTACTCAGTTCCTCCGCATATCCAAGCATTGTGATTAACGGAATCCAACGCGATACGTCACCTAACTTACAAATTCGAGATAAAAAAAACTTAATTATTGTGCAGTCGGCCTTATCCGGCGGTGACGTAAATGTCTTATATAGGGAAAACAATCAAGGACAAGTTGAGCGAATCTGGATGTTAACCCAAGAACAAGCTGACCACTATCAATGGCAAAAAGAACATAACGCTCTACGTAATTAACGCAGGCCTAATGATGCTAGCAACATCGCAGTGACGAATGCGCTGTGCGTTGGCTATAAAAACAGACTATACAATACAAGACAATAAGTAAGAATTAACACTATTGCGAGACGCCACCACATTCACGTCACCCTGCATGAGCGTACGCGATCAACCTGACTGCACTATTCAACGCAATGTCAGGCGCACTAATAGCTACAACTAATACAACTAACCACAATCTTGCGTATCCTTCTTTAGCGATTACCCCATGCAAAAAAAAGTTTTTATTAAAACATTTGGTTGTCAAATGAACGCGTATGACTCGGACAAAATGGCCGATGTACTTAATTTATCCGACAACATGATCAAAACAGATCGGGTTGAAGATGCCGATATCGTTCTATTAAATACCTGCTCCGTTCGTGAAAAAGCGTCAGAAAAAGTCTTTTCCGATCTGGGACGATTGCGCGAATTAAAACTCAAGCGTCCAGATATGATTATTGGAGTGGGTGGCTGTGTCGCTTCTCAGGAGGGCGATGCCATTATCAAGCGCGCACCCTATGTCGATTTGGTATTCGGCCCGCAAACACTCCACCGCCTGCCACAAATGCTGCAAGATCAACGCCACAGCGGCAAATCTCAAGTCGATATTAGCTTTCCTGAAATCGAAAAGTTTGATCATATGCCACCAGCCAAAGTCGATGGCCCAACGGCATTTGTTTCTATTATGGAAGGATGCAGCAAGTATTGCAGCTACTGCGTTGTGCCCTATACTCGTGGCGAAGAAGTATCGCGCCGATTCGAAGACGTGTTGCTCGAAGTCGCTGGCTTAGCCGCACAAGGCGTGAAGGAAATCAGCTTTTTAGGACAAAATGTTAATGCGTTTCGGGGCGTTATGGCCGATGGCGAGATTGCTGACTTTGCCCTGCTGATTGAGTATACGGCAGAGATTCCTGGCATTGAACGCATCCGCTTCATCACTAGCCATCCAAAAGAATTTACCCAGCGCCTGATCGACACGTACGCTAAAGTTCCTAAACTGGTGGATCACCTGTATTTGCCGGCACAGCACGGTTCTGACCGGATATTATCTGCCATGAAGCGCGGCTACACCGTATTGGAATATAAATCCGTGCTCCGACGTTTGCGTCAGGTTCGTCCAAATATGTCGATTTCGTCCGATTTTATTGTTGGATTTCCGGGCGAGACAGAAGCTGATTTTGACGCCATGATGAAACTAATTGATGACATCGGCTTTGATAATAGTTTCAGCTTTATTTTTAGCCCCCGACCAGGTACACCCGCCGCCAATTTAATCGATGACACACCCCATGAGGTCAAGCTTGAACGACTGCAACGTTTACAAGCGGTGATTAACACCAATGTCAAACGCTATAGCCATGCCATGATAGGCAGTATTCAAACCATTTTGGTGGAATGTCCAACGGTCAAAGATCCCAATGAATTACAGGGGCGCACCGAAAACAACCGAGTCGTGAATTTTGCCGGTCCGGCTACGCTGATTGGTCAATTGGTCGACGTGATGATCACCCAAAGTTATAATTTTTCACTACGCGGCGAATTGATTGACCGTGCCACTACTACCAGCGCGGATGCAACACAAGCTGCATCATCATCCCTTACCGAATCAACAGCCACCAATTGAAAACCAAAACTACCGTCCTGAGCTTTGCACCAGAACAGCCACTCGATAATGCACGGCTTGCCGCTTTATGTGGTCCGATGGATGAAAATCTACGGCAAATATCCAAGGCCTTAGATGTCTCCTTGTTTCGCCGCGCTGGCCAATTTATCGTCAGTGGTGACAATGCCGCGCAAGCTGTTGCTATTCTGGAAAAATTTTATCACTCAAAACAAAAAGTGATTTCCATTGATGAGGTACAATTGGCATTGGTTGAACAGCGCAGCACAGCGGCATTTGCGCAAGATCAGGCAATGATCACATCACCGTCGCTAATCACAAGCAACGGCGTCGTTGCCAGATTACATTCAGCGACGGGCTTTAACCTGAACACCCAATCCACGTCAAAGTCTACAGCGGAATCGACAGCAGCGTCCACACCGGCGTTGCTTAGCCCAATACTAAAAACCCGTCGCAGCGAATTACGTGGCCGCACACCACATCAGATCGCCTACCTGAACGCGATCATGGAGCACGATGTGACATTTGGTGTCGGCCCAGCAGGCACCGGGAAAACTTATTTAGCCGTTGCCTGTGCAGTCGATGCACTGGAACGTGATGCCGTAAAACGCATCATCCTGACACGTCCAGCAGTAGAAGCGGGTGAAAAACTGGGTTTTCTGCCTGGCGACCTGACCCAAAAAGTCGACCCGTATTTACGGCCCTTATACGATGCGCTGTATGATCTCCTTGGCGTGGATCGCACCCAAAAAATGTTTGACAAACAAGCAATCGAAATTGCGCCTTTGGCCTACATGCGAGGACGCACCCTGAATCATGCATTTGTCATTCTAGATGAGGCGCAAAATACCACGCCGGAACAAATGAAAATGTTTTTAACCCGCATAGGTTTTGGCAGCAAAGCAGTGATCACTGGGGACACCACTCAAATTGACTTGCAACGGGGCCAAAAAAGCGGACTGATCGATGCTAGCCGAATTTTGAGCAATGTGCGCGGAATTGCCTTCACCCACTTTAGTAGTGTTGATGTGGTGCGACACCCATTGGTTGCACGCATTGTCGACGCGTATGAAAGCGACCACGAGAACAGTACCACAACGACTGATCACCCTACCGATCAACCCAAACAAACCACCCAACGGCCAGCAAAAAAATAAGATACTCCATGTCCAAACCCATTAAACTGAACCTGACCGTACAATTTCCCGACAAGCGCTTACAAAAGCAATTCCCACGAGCATTGCTCACCAGTACCGTACAAGCAGCGCTATTTGCGCCGGCTCAGATAACCCTGCGCTTTGTCGATGCGCTAGAAGGTCTAACGCTCAATCGTGACTATCGTGGTAAGGACTACGCCACCAATGTACTGACCTTTGCCTATACCGAGGACATTGATGCAGAAACAACCGAAGCCGACATCATTTTGTGCACCGATGTGCTACAACAAGAAGCCATTGATCAACATAAGACCCTAAAGGATCACACCCTTCACCTCATCGTTCACGGGGTACTGCATGCTCAGGGATATGACCACGAAGACGAGGAAGAAGCCACTGAAATGGAAGGACTCGAAATCGATATTTTGGCACAATTGGGAATTGCGAATCCCTACCATGTCACAACAGACTCAAACCAACCGACCTAGTGTGCCGCCATGTTCGTGCTTCCTGTATGCTGAATCACATCCAAATAACGCCAATTGGTGAGCATCACAGGATGGCGCTTATAATTTTTCAGCCAAGGTTGCCAAATATCAGCGGAAAGAGGATGAATGCGTAGTATCCATGGGTTATACGCATGAATAAGCTGATCCATATCATGATAAAGGTGTTGCCGTTCAGGCGAATCAGCTAGCTGACGTGATTGTAGATAAAGCTGATCATAGGCTGGCAATGCAAACCTAGCGTAATTAGGCCCACCGCAATTTCCGCTCCACAATAGTTGATAAAAATTATCTCCATCCGGATAATCAGCAATCCAGTTAGCCTCGGCCATTTGCACTTTTCCTTGTCGTGCAGCCTTCAATATATCTGCCTGTTTTTCGGTTTTAAAGCGAATTCGTATCCCTAACTGCGTCAGATTTTTACGCCAGACTTCATCGCGTATCCGTCCTGTGGTTGAGGCCAGCGAATACATCTCCAACTGCAACGCACTTCCATCCGGCATCGTCCGCCATCCCGCCTTTTTTCGATAACCGAATTGATCCAGTAGTGCATTTGCTAATACTGGATTAAATGGCACTGGACTGCGATAGCTTGGATCATAACCCCGTACATTCGGTGGCAGCGGCGATTGGGCCGGCAATGCCAGACCTTGCTCCAACAATTGAATATCCTCCCGACTGTCGTAACTCATGGCAATGGCGCGACGCAGAGCGATTTTATCGGGCGTATATCCCCCTACCATCGAATCCTCCATATTCATCCACATATAGTATGTCTGCATCGGTGCAGACAAGGCCAGTTGCAACCCACTCCGGATAAATTCAGGTTTGAGATGTGGCGCCCCAGAGGACCTTGGCACTAGCACCATTTCAGATAATGCCGGCGGTAATTGTTCGAGATAATCCACTTCACCACGCATGACGCCCAACATACGGGATTGCAACTCTTCCATAATGACGATTTCTATTCGATCCACCAACGGTAGTTTTTTTCCGTGTAATTGCTGCGCGAGAGCAGTATCCGTAAGGGCAAGGGTAGAAAAACGATGCTGATAATATGGATTGGCGATGAGTTCAATTTTAAAACTACGTTGCCATTGCCCCATTTTGAATGGTCCGGTACCGACCGGATGATTGCCACTTTGTTCGGGATAAGCGTCAATCACTTCCCGTGCTACGGCGGCGGTGGCGGGCATGGCCAATTGAAAGAGTAAATTGGGATCAGCTTGTTTAAGCAAAAGTTGTAAGGTATAACGATCCAGTGCTTTTAACCCGACTATCGTTGCACCAGTGCTTTTTGGTGAGTCATCCCCTAAAAATTTCCCATCGACTAAAAATTGCCAAGGCGATTTCAATGCTGGATCACGCAAACGCAACAAACTATATACATAATCTTGTGCTGTTAATTCACGCTTTTTTCCCTTGAATGCCGGGTCGGGAGTGAACCAGATACCAGGCTTAATTTTGAACAAATAACGCAGCCCATCCCGGCTGACCTCCGGCATAGCGGACAAGGTATTCGGCTGCAATCTGACTGGACGCGCCAGATAATCATAACTGAGCATAGCATCAAAAATATTTTCCGTAATACTCAGTGATTGCACATCGCTGGCCAATGCAGGATCAAGCGAGGCCTCGGCACTGACCAATGCCACGTGCAAAGTCTTGGACGCTGCAGAGTTGACTGCTGTGGGCTTGGCTGCGACGGACTGCGCAGAATGCGGCAACTCTAGCGCTGCTTGAGCCGATGTCAGCAAGGTCAGCAGCAGCATCGCCGCCATGACTAGCGCTACGGTGGCCTCGATTAGCATCGATGCCGAAATTCGTAATAACTGACTAGCTAAACAACGACCTTGACGACGATGCTTAAACCAATTACTCATAAAAATCGCGGATTATCTTTGGCTAAATAAAACCACTCTGAACCTGCCACGGCATCTGGATCAGAAAAAAGCACATACCCATCGTAATTCGCCCGGACTTGACTACCATCGTGCCGAACAGCCAAAAGCTGATCTTGTTTGACAGGTTCAAAATTAGCGAATTGGGTACATAAACGATCTGTGTCATGGAGTTTGGACACCATATCCGTTAATCTGAGTGCCATGATCTCCGTAACCGCTTGCGGCTTTTCACCCGTCAGTATGTCTAGATAGCGCAATGCATTCACGATCGCCTGATAGCCAACTTGCTGTGAATTTGGGTCCTGATGTTGTCCACATTCTATCGTAAGGGCATAACCGCCCACCACACGCATGTACTCGGTCACCCCCATACCGGCCTGCACATCTTGCTGAATAATAGGACGAATATCCTGACGAGCAGCGTCGCTTTTTGGTTCTAGCGCGGGTTCAACTGGATTGGCACGCGCGATAGCATCGGCATTGCGTTGTGCAACTCCACTCGCATAAGCACTCAACCAGCCGTCAATAACACGTCGAACACCTAATCGCAACGCCAATCCCTGCTCTTTAGCCGCATATTGAAATGACTCAATCAATCCACGATTATTTTCTGGCCCAACCATGACAAAGGGTTCCCCCGATCCGCTGAATGAATGCAGATCCAGCAACACATCATGCTGCGCAAGTAAAGGACATAACCAATTAGCAACATAATCTTCAAACTGGCCCGGATTTAAGGTCGGCATCAATTTGCGATTCAGGTTACGTTCGCCGGTTCGCGCCCCTAGGCGATAGGCCAGCGGATTCGTTACAGGTACAAACGTGACCATACCTGTTTTGAGATGCAGTTTACCAGATTCAATTTCTTGAATAACGCGCTTAATCGCCTCAGTGCCACATACTTCGTTCCCATGAACCGCACCGGTGATGATGACTGCTGGACCTTGGTTCGGAGCATTATACGTAACGCTTCTGAAGTAAAAAGGAGCGGCAGCAGTTTCATCCGGGATGGTTCCGATTGAGTTCGACATTTTTATCCGATCAACGAGTTGTTTAACCATTTTTTTATCGCTTTCAACACTGCAGATGCGACCGTTCAGACACAGAATTGGTCGATCAGTTCCACATCGCGTGTATCAAGCCAATTTTACGTTAAGTTAAAACTACATGTGCAATTGACACGTAAGTGCCATTCTTTTAAAATACAATTTTAGTTGCTAGTTTAATACTTTTATTGACTGCATGGTGTCATGCCTCGTCAAAATAAAAGTGAGAGGGGAATTACGAGCATGAAATCTTACCCGAATCGTACATTAACTAAGTCATCTTGCTTATCAGGATACAACGAAAAAGCCAACAGCGTGGATACCGTATTGTATTGGGAGTCATTTTTTATATTTTACGTAGAGTAACTTGCTGAATGCTTACTATTTCTAGGGGTATTCGCTGCAGCATAGTGTGTGTTTTTAGTATTTTTGCAATTAATTGGTTTGCTTAAAGCGACTTATCTGCACCAGACAGCACAATCTTGATGAGTTTTTTTCGGGATAGGGAACATTTAATGTATCCTATAGCATTAAAATTACGGCGTTCCGCCTTCTATGCAAGAACATTCTAGTAGCGTCAGATCATCTGACGATAAAATCAGACCCGCTGACGTTAAAATCCACAGGTCGTTATTTGAACGACTGACTGCACTAATTTCTCCTGAACCCGAAAACCGCCACGAATTACTCGAGGTGCTACAAGACGCGCACGATCGCAATTTAATTGATGCCGATGCACTATCAATGATCGAAGGGGTATTTCAGGTGTCCGACCTCTCCGCACGCGACATTATGGTACCGCGCTCGCAAATGGATGTGATCGATATTTCAAAGCCATTGGAAGAATGGTTGCCGCTGGTGATTTCCACCGCGCACTCACGTTTTCCGGCAATTGAAGGTGATCGTGATCACATGGTCGGAGTTTTACTGGCAAAAGATTTATTACGCTACTACGCTGATGACGATTTTGATGTGCGCGACATGCTGCGCCCAGCGATTTTTATTCCAGAATCCAAACGCCTGAATGTGTTGTTGCGTGACTTTAGAGCGAACCGCAATCATATTGCCATGGTCGTAGACGAATACGGCGGAATAGCCGGTCTGATTACCATTGAAGATGTACTGGAACAAATTGTTGGCGATATTGAGGATGAATACGATTTTGACGAGGCGGAAGATAATATTCTATCGATCGCCCCCAGTGCAGAAGGCAAACGCTGGCGGGTAAAAGGGTTGACCGAAATCAGTCAGCTTAATTCCATACTAGGAACCACGTTTTCAGACCATGATGTCGACACCATTGGCGGCATGGTTGCCAACCATTTGGCCCGAGTTCCGCATAAGGGCGATAGTTTCAGCATCGATCAAATCCACTTTGAAGTATTGCGCGCCGATGCTAGACAAGTCCACGTGCTCTTAATAGAAAAACCGCTTAACCGCTATCTTCATGATCCTACAGGCTAAACTACACCACTGCATCGTACGCCATCCGACCATCATCGGATTACTGATGTTTTTGGCTGGTGCGGCAAATGCACTGGCATTTGCTCCGCTCAATTTATGGCCGGTGCAACTCGTGTGTCTAACGGGTTTATTTGTTGTCTTGGCACAGACATCCACCGTTAGCCGCATCCGCTTATGGACTTGGTTATACTGCAATGCTTGGCTGTTTTTTGGCGTCATTTGGCTAACGGTCACCATGTACCGCTATGGCGACATGCCAGTGTGGTTGGCTTTTTTGGCAGTTGCTTTATTTACTTCCTGTTTAGCCCTTATTCCCGCTTTCCTCATGGGATTAGCAAAACCACTGGCGCTGCAATTTTGTCAGCGTTTTTTTCCTTTACATGCAGATGCAAATGCAGACGCAGACCCAAACGCATTAAAAACACGTGAAACATTTTTATTGTTTCTGGCGTTCTACCCTTTGTGCTGGAGTTTGGCAGAATGGGTACGTGGCTGGTTGTTTACTGGCTTTCCATGGCTCGTGTCTGGCTATGCGCACACGAACAGTCCACTGGCAGGTTATGCACCGGTGATTGGGGTGTATGGGATTAGCTGGTTGGTCGCGTTGCTGGCTGGCGCGATAGTAGTATGGCGCCGCAACACCTTATTTTTTGCTGCTGGCATACTACTAATAGGCACTGGGCTACAGCACTATCATTGGACTGCCCCATCAGGCGCGCCGATCACGGTGCGACTATTGCAGGGTAACGTCGACCAAAACATCAAATTCGAACAAGAACATATTATTGACTCGCTCCAATTTTATTATCACGCGATTTTAGCCAAACCCGCCGACCTGATTGTCACCCCAGAATCTGCGCTACCGGTGACACTCGCTAATTTGCCGGAAGCTTATATCGGCAATTTGCAAACATTCGCCATGCACACTCAGAGCCATATTGCCTTAGGATTATTTGGCTATGATGGTACCGATCGTTATTCCAACAGTGTATTCGGCATTGCACCGACGCTAGCGCTATACCGCTACAACAAACATCATTTGGTACCATTTGGCGAATTCAAGCCATGGGGATTTGCTTGGTTCTATCAATTTATGCGCATTCCTATGGGAGACCTAGAACGTGGTGCCTTGTTATCAGCACCGTTTGCGGTGAAAGATCAACAAATTTTACCCACCATTTGTTATGAAGATGTATTTGGAGAAGAAATCGCTGCACGTATCGCTGATCGGGCGACAAATAAATTAAGCCTGCCGAGCATCATGCTGAATATGACCAATTTAGCGTGGTTTGGCGATAGCTGGGCACTGCCACAACATTTACAAATTGCGCAAATGCGCACATTAGAAATGGGCCGCCCGATGCTAAGGTCAACGAATACCGGTGCCACCGCACTGATCAATGCGCAGGGTAAAGTCGAACAACAGTTAACGCCTTTTACGCGAGGCGAACTCGATGTCACGGTACAAGGCTATCAAGGATTAACACCGTATATTTTATATGGAAACAGGCTTTGGCTGGGATGCATGTTGCTGGCTCTGATGGCGACCTTGATCGCCACCATCTTCATCACACCGAAAGTAGCACAACAGCGCCCTAACGACGTTTCGCCCCCCTAACTATTCACTTGACGTAAAGCATCAAAAATATATATTTGATATTGCTGTTCATGTCATTTACATTGGTAGTGCTCATACGCGTACAGAATAGAACTACCTACTGAAAAGGGGGAGATGCATGTTATGTTTTCGAAAAATAAAGGGGGAATTTTTATTTTTTAAAATAGCCCTGATAGCAGCATGTTCTCCGTTTGTGTGTGCTGCCGAAGAGCTTGAACATAATAAGATGTATTGTGCCGAATCATTTCGTGCTGGTAGTACGCAGGAATTCTCTCTCACTATTCCTGAATTTACCCATAGCGCCATGTTTTTACTCACTGGCGGGGTTGGCTCTGAAGCTATCTACATTAAACAAAATGAGGCGCCCAATCGTGACGACTATGATTACAAATCGCGCTATTTTAGTCATGGCAACTTTAACTTACTCCGGATTATAAATCCACGACCTGGCCGTCATATTGTCTTAATTAGAGCAGAAAAGTTATTAAAAAATATTAACCTGTATTATTTTCATGATTATATTTCTTCATACACGCCAAACGTGATTGATTTAACTAAACAAAGCCCTTTCCAACAAACGTGGCGCAAAAAGGGGCAATTTTCATTACATGCCATTGACGTTCCGGAAGGACAATCAACTTTAACATTGGCGCTTACATCGGATTCAGGTGATGCGGATATGATTGCTAAATTTCATAGTACACCAACAAGCAAAACTGATTTTGATGCAAAATCAGATAATTTCCTTACCGATGAAAAAATTATTTTCACCAATCCCAAAGCTGGTCGCTATTTTATCCGAGTCGATGCCTATTCATTCATCAACAACCTAAAACTGGTAGCCGACTATACTCCTGCGGTCGACCATTGATGAATTACTTGGTCTAATTGAGAGCGCGCTCATACGCTTTGCAAAGACGCTGGCACACGTTCAGAGCGGCGAATACCTAGTGCATCCGCCAAATTTATGCGCCCGTCCAACATACGTTTGAGTCCAGCCGCAGCGTGCGCTGTTTTCACGGGATTCATGACAATAGATTTAACACGATTTATTATAATTCGTTTGAAATTTATGATCAAGCTAGCTCTGGCATGTATCGGCATTCCCAGAAAGCCAATGGATGTCGTCTGGAAGTACGCCCGTTTTTGCCAAGCGCCGCGCTACCGTTCCTCCTTCACTTTCCCAGAACCGCTCATCTACCGAGTGCATACGGGTCGCCACATTATCTAGATGTTGCCACGCTGCTATGCGCCCAGCGGCAATGTCCTGCTTGTCGATCGCGTCGGCAATAGCACGATGCTCCGCATTCAATTGTCCCATAAACTCGTTTCGTCCGGACTCATTGATGCGGCCGACCCGAATCGCGTCGCGTAAGAATTGGGATAGAAATTGTAGTAATGAGGTGTATAAGGGATTGCCACTGGCTTCCGATATTGCCGCATGAAATGCCAAATCTTCTTCTACCCCGTCCCGACCAGCCAGAACCGCCGCATCAATGTCACGAAGGGCTTGTTGTATCCGATTATTTTGTGCATCTGTGCGGCGTTGTGCTGCCAGCGCCGTCATTTCTGTTTCTAAGCCGCGACGTAACTCCACCACGCGTAACACCGCCTCTAACGACTCTTTTACTTCTGGATCGATGCGAAATGGCGCGGCCGTGGTCGATGCTAAAACGATCGTACCTTTACCTTGCCGCGCTTCCACTAAGCCTTCGGATTTAAGCCGTGAAATTGCTTCACGAATAACCGTACGGCTCACGGCAAATTGATTTGCCAATTCACTTTCTGATGGCAAGCGCGTATTCACGGCGACTTCGCCATGCTTAATTTTTTGCATCAGCACCTCGGTCACCCGGTCTGCTAATGTCCCGTTTGCCGCGATGGGTGCCGCCCGAAATGGGGGGTTTTCTGTCATGGTTTACTTTCCTAAATAAACAATCCATTGACATCATACAGGCTTCTGATTAAACTTCCATCTTAACTTGTATGACAATCATACGTATTATAAGTTGAGATGTCTAAATAAGGTAGCTAAGTAATGTACCTAAGTAATGTACATAAGTAAGCCAACTACTAGCAGCCCAATTCTTTATAAAAGCAAAGTGCATCATTTAGTATGACAAATTGATAAATAGAAAAATTAACTAGATTCGGGACAGCACGGCAACTTGGTTTAGCTCATCCGTACTAATACCATCTTAAATTATCTTCGTAGTTCCTATTTTTGAAAGTGACGCCTCACCATGTCCATCATCACCACCATTGAAGATTTGCGCGTTTTGGCGCAACGCCGTGTTCCTCGGATGTTTTATGATTATGCCGATTCTGGCTCTTGGACCGAATCGACGTATCGTGCAAATAACAGTGACTTTGCCGAGATGAAATTTCGTCAGCGTGTAGCGGTCAACATGGAAAACCGAACATTGCAAACGCAGATGGTAGGGCAAAATGTGGCCATGCCAGTAGCGTTAGCACCGACAGGATTAACTGGAATGCAGCATGCCGATGGTGAAATTTTGGCGGCACAGGCAGCAGAAAAATTCGGTGTTCCATTTACGTTATCAACCATGAGTATCTGCTCTATCGAAGCGGTAGCGGCCCAAACGACCAAACCGTTTTGGTTTCAGGTGTATGTCATGAAGGATCGTGACTTTATTAATCGTTTAATTGACCGAGCTAAAGCAGCTAACTGCTCGGCGTTGGTATTAACGCTGGACTTGCAGATTCTAGGGCAGCGCCATAAAGATATTAAAAATGGCTTGTCAGCACCACCAAAATTAACCATTCCGAATATCGTGAATATGATGACGAAACCGCGCTGGTGCATGGGGATGATGAGCACAGCGAATCGCAGTTTTGGCAATATCGTTGGTCATGCCAGCAATGTATCGGATATGTCCTCATTATCATCTTGGACGGCGCAACAATTTGATCTCGCCTTATCGTGGAAAGAAGTCGAATGGATCAAACAACGCTGGGGTGGCAAATTAATCATCAAGGGCATTATGGATCCAGAAGATGCACGACTGGCAGTGGAAAGTGGTGCTGATGCATTAATCGTGTCCAACCATGGCGGACGACAACTGGACGGTGCATTATCGAGCATTAAGGCATTACCAGCGATTATCGATGCGGTTGGCAAGGAAATTGAAATCCATATGGATGGCGGTATTCGTTCTGGACAAGACGTCATTAAGGCTGTCGCCCTAGGTGCTAAAGGTGTGTATATTGGTCGGCCATTTTTGTATGGATTGGGTGCCATGGGTGGTCCCGGCGTGACGAAATGCCTGGATATCATACGCAATGAATTGGATCTGACCATGGCATTCTGTGGCTTGACGGATATCAATAAGGTAGATAAAAACATCCTTATTCCTGGTACATTTTAATGATTAGCCCGTAAATGTAGTATTTTTGGGGAATGGCAACACCATCAAGTATTGATAAATATCAATATATTCATGGTGTCACGGATATTTATTCTTATAATGTTGCTGCAACAATGCCGTGGTACGGTAGACTAGGCAACGATATTATTAGCATAAAAATGATCAGGGATACCATGAAAAATTCGCCAAACCACCTTTCACGCACAGTCACTGTGACGAGTCTGCTACTCGTCACACTAGGCTTAGGACTTTTGTCCGCTTGTGGAGAAGCCGTGCGCGCCCCCAAAGTAGCGACCTATCGCATTCAAGGACAGCCGAGCAGTACCTTGTACCCGCTCAGCGTCAAAGAAATGAGTGAAGATGTCGTTATCCAATTAAAAGCAAATACCCAAGCACCAGTCGCGTACTCTGTGGATACCGAAGGAAAATCAATCCCTTTTAATTATCATGTAGAAGGAAATACCCTGACAATTCCCGGAAAATTCGATCATCTCATTTTGACTCGTCCAGATGCAAGCCGCGTCGATATTTTTCGTAATTTCTGAGCCAAATAATAAGCGAGCAATGAACTAAACGCACAACACGTGCCTCGCTTTTTTTGAGGCTAGCTCTTTTAAGCTAACTATAGAATTGATAGTTGTTGCGCCCCATCGCTTTGGCACGGTACATTGCCACATCAGCATTCATCAATATCTCATCGAGATCCATACCGTCAGCAGGATACCGGGCCAAACCCATGCTGTAGGTAATTTCCAGCTTTGTGGTGCCGACATAAATAGCTTGCTCGATGGTTTCATGCAGGGTATTGAGCATCGGCGCAATAGCCTTGGTATCATCAGATTGATCAAATAAAATAATCACAAATTCATCACCGCCAAGGCGTACTACCGTATCTATTTCGCGCACACATCCCTTCATGCGCTGCGCGATAATTTTTAATACTTCATCACCAGCACTGTGACTCAGCGTGTCATTAATTAACTTAAAATTATCCAGGTCAACAAAAGCGACGATCACACTGCGATGGTAACGATCCGCAAAAACCATTGCCTGCTTTAGTCTTTCCTTCAATAAGATGCGATTCGGCAAACCAGTGAGCGCATCATGGTGTGCCATGTGGGAAATATGCTCCTCTGCTTTTTGACGCTCAAGCGCAATCCCAGCAAATCGGGTCGCCATATCAATTAACTGTAACTCCGCCGTTGTCGGCAGCCGCACAACGCGAGAATACAATGCGAAGGTTCCGAATAACTCGCCTGTATGACTAAAAATCGGTATTGACCAACAACTACGAAAATCAAAGGTAATTGCCAGATCACGATAGTCTTCCCACAGTGGGTCAGTCAATACATCGCTGACAATGACTGCTTTGCGACGAAACACGGCAGTACCACAGGACCCTGCCTTGGGACCGATCAACGAACCATCTATTTGCCGTAAATAATCCTCGGATAAGGTCGGTGCGGCTACCTGACGCAAGTGCAAACCGTCCGCATCCAAAAGTAAGATTGATGCCATCACATCGTAAAACTGTGACTCTATCATGGTCATCAAATGAATAAATACGGACTCCAACGGTGTGCTAGCAGCAATCATTTCCAATATCTTGCCCTGAGCAACACGCAGCAATTCACTCTGCTTACGTTCAGTAATATATTTACCGGTTCCGCGATATCCCATAAAATTATTGGATGCATCAAAAAGGGGTTCGCCGTTATTACTAATCCATTTTGACTCTTGATTTTTAAATTTAATTTCGTACTCAATATCGCTAAAATTTTGGTGCGATTCCATCAAGCTTCGTTGGTATGACAACTGCGTTGATTCCAGATCACCGAGAATTTCCCACCATGTTTTTCCAATAAACCTCGAAGCAATCGGTCCGCCGTTGGATTGAATACCCGCCGACATCATGGTGAATCGAAAACACTCATCCAGCTCCCAGTACCAGTCTGACGATAGTTCAGTTAAATGACGGAATCGACTTTCACTCTCTTTTAAAGCACGCGTTATTTTATGATTTTCGTGGATGGCATTTTCCAACGCTTTGGTGCGCTGACTGACATGATCGCCCAGAAGGATCGTTGTGTGAAAAAGACTAAAATTGGAACTTGGTATGCTAGCATTGCGCTCGGCGCGATTCATTAGGGATTGGATCACTTTATTTTGGCGTATGATCTCTGCCTGCGCTTTCGCCATATCATCATTGGTATCAGCAAGAACATCACTCATCACTATATCCTCTTCCCCCCATCGGGTGCGTGCCAATGGCAAGACCAGTGAGAGTTTGATTTACATGAATACCATAAATCTGCTCACCATAACAATTAAATCCAACGGTATTGTTTTTCCGAAAAATGGCATTAACAGGTTCTATCAACCCTTGCTGCTGAATCTCTATCATTCGAAAAGCACAATCAAAACCAAATACGAGCTGAGGTTTACCAATTTTTGAATTTATTGTAGCAAACATCTGCTCCAAATTCGGCAACAAATTGGCACCACGCGCCAGTCGCAACACCAACCCTTCTTCTATAGCGCAGAAAAACGACAAACTACCATCTGGGTTCGCGCTTTTTATCGAACGCACATATTCAACACCATCAATCATCACCACAACCAACGATGTAGCAAAATGCGTGGAGGTCAGTTCTTCTACCTTCAACCCAACCAACCGAGCATATTCTGCTGCTGCGGGCAGCCCATTAATTTCACGAATCACACGCTGATCCGTATCCGCTTCCGTCACCACAAAACGAATATCAGTCACCACCAAATGCTGTGTTTTAAATGCCATAAATGGCAAAAAAGTACTGACTAATACCAGTACAGCACTATCCGTATGAAAATGACCGTCAAAATACACATAGGTCTTGTCAAATTCCATATCGTCCCCTGCCGAACCACCAACCACAGGGATGTCACCCAAACCATATTGCATCGCATGGGCAACTAGTTCTTCCCGTTCTGACATGCCATCAATTAATAACAAGGCAAAGCTGTTTTCAGCATCTGCGCCAGGAATTTTTTTCTCCAAATTTTGCAGTAATGCTTGTGAAAAGGCATACCCCTGCTCTACGCTAAAATCAACTAGGTCTTCCAGCAAACCACTTACCGCCACGCAACTTCCCGGTGGAAAACTCACCCCAGACAAGCTGTGCTGTACACATCCGGCTGGGCCAATTTCTCCGGCCGTCGTACAACCGACGACATGAACACCGACAAACAAGCGCCGCATTTCTTGTTCCAATACGCTAAGGTCGTATTTACTAGAACAAAAAAAGACCACCAATTCGGTATCTGCCTGCATCACGGCAGCATGGAACTCAGCCACCGCTTGACGCACATCCGTCGCACAGGATTGAGCCATACAAATTTGTTGTTCGCGCATTATGCTATCTTCCCTTAGATTCCCTTAGACACAAATTGCACCCAAAATATTTCCAATAAGAAACTCTAGCATGTCCTTGATAAGCAGTTGCTTACTTATCACAGTAATTAACAATTACCTCTCATGCGATCAGGGGCCAATTCACCAGAATACTCGGCTAGTTGATTTGGCCTTTGCTAAATAATAAATTTATTGCAATTAAGCATTATTTATCAAAAAACACCTTTAGGACTTCCACAAAATTGTTCCGGCAAGGCATGTCGACGCTAAAATAAACGACGCTGTGAACAATTACTACGATTAACACCCTCCATTAATCACATAATAGTAACAATGCTGTTATGTTATCCCTGCTCTCATGTTGCTTCGCCAAATGAATCAACTGAGAACACGTCATTTCTAGATCTACACCCTCGTTCACAGTGTGATGCAGCACTTGGCGAATAGCATCATGCGGTGTTACACCATAAAGTCCATCCGTACACAACAGATATAAATCGCCTGACTGGTAAACATATGGCTGCACATCAGGAGCAACAACCAACGATGGTCCCACAGCTTGAAGCAACAAATTACGCGGTGGCAAATTATCAAGTAAGCCCTGTTCAATCGCTTGCTGATACACGGTATGGTCACGCGTCAAGATACGCAATTCACCATCCCGATAACGGTATAAACGACTATCTCCGACGTGAAATACCAATACCACACGCTGCTCCGGCACTAGCCACAAGCCAGTCACCGTGGTACCCATTCCACGCCCATCAGAATAGCCCAACGCTTGATTTTGCAGATAAAGTTGATGGTTCGAATAACGCAGCGCATCCGACAATACCGTTAATACGGGGATCATTCTATCCACCCAGGTAGCGTCAGGATCCTCTTCTTCCGTCGGTGCACCATCACTATCCTGACCACAGGAATAGATAAAATCGCGTACAAGAACCAATGCTGTTGCACTGGCAACTTCTCCGTCATTATGCCCACCCATGCCATCGCCAACAGTCAGCAAACCAAGTTCCTGATCAATCAAAAAATTATCTTCGTTCGATGGACGGGTCAACCCAACATCACTCAAACCAAATGCTTTCCCGACCGACATCTGATGGTACGCACTGGGCGATAACTGCTGCCAATTACTCAAAATTCACTCCTACTCGGTTTCCCATAATTAACAGAATGACTATTATTATCATTTTTTTCACGCCAAGGTAATCCATGATACGCAGGCTCTCAAGTAGACGCAGGGGAAAACGTATCTCATCCTTACAACATAGAAATCACAAAAAAATCCCTATACTAAAGCATCACCAAGGACGCACTATCACCGTTCTATTGTACCTGCTGTTCAATTTGAGTCACATTACATAATGAACATTTTTATACTCGCCAGCCTGCCTGATTCACTCACCAGATTTCGTGGAAAACTACTCCTTTCGCTCATAAAAAACTGCGCTCAAGTCCATGTAAGTGCACCGGATTTATCCAAAGATACCGCGACTACTTTAGCAATGAAACAAGCCGGAATCTATTGCCATGACATCGCCATGACCCGAACCGGTGTCAACCCAGCTCAAGATATCTTCACATTATTTACGCTAATTCAACTGTTGCATAGGGTCAAACCAACCCATTTTCTGGCCTACACCATTAAGCCAGTTGCTTATACGGAATCGCTCTTATCACGGGCCAAGGATATGCGTTCAATAACCAAGCACATGCTCATTTTAGCGTGATACCTCACATCATGCGCTGGATCTACAAAATCGCGTTAACTCACGCAACGTGTGTGATTTTTCAAAATCCAGACGATCAAGCACTATTTATCCAGCGGGGATTAGTACAGCACGCTGTTTGACAGCCTTGTATTTTTATCGCTATTTTGCGCTGAAATGTATCTATGCTAAGGGACATACTCAATCAGGCCATTACTCCAAAAAAGTGAGTACCGATTTACGCCACTTTGGCGGATGGGTGACTGTCAGTAGTCTAATTAACCCACTGATGACGCAATCAGACAGAGTGTTAATTGGGTCTCTGATTTCAACTTCAGCCGTAACACTGTACGTTATCCCTTATGAATTAACGGTTCAAACGACTATTTTAGTCGATGCCATAACCACAATCGCATTTCCAGTCATAACACATTTGCTCCACACCGATCCAACTCACGCGCTACGAGCATTCTCTTTATGGCTATATCGTAGTGCCACCATGATGTTTTGTTTACTGATTACGCTCGCCTTTGCTCTACCGATTGTATTACCGCTTTGGTTAGGGTCACACGCGACTGACACATCGGTGCATATTGGTCAGATTCTCTGTATCGGTGTATTTTTCAACGCAATCGGATCAATGTATTTTTCCTTGTTGCATGCGCAGGAGAAAACCCGCATGACAGCCATGCTGCATGTCGTTGAATTACCTTTTTTTATTGTTATTCTTTATATTAGCATTAACAAAATGGGGGGTAGAAGCCACATTGCCACAACTGAAGGGCATGTTTGCTTTTGCTCTATGGGACGCGGTCGAAAAAAAGCTGATCTTGGCACGAGATCGTTTTGGCGAAAAACCACTTTATTATGACTATATAAGTACGGCCTTGGTATTCGGGTCAGAACTTAAAGCATTATTCGCCCACCCAGACTGGACTGGCGAACTCGATGCGATTGCGATTGCGATTGCGATTGCGATTGCGGATTTTTTACGATTTTGTTATATCCCAGCCCCACGCTGCATAGTGAGTAATGTCCGTAAACTGCTGCCTGGCCACTGGATCACATTTTGCGTCAACGATGTACGTAGCGCCCACTGCCCTATTCCACTTCGCTCTGCCGTGGCATCGTTTATTGTAAAGCACACCCCAGCCGAAATTGATCAACTTTTTTCACGATTCCAGCATGTATTTCCAGATAAATTTCAGGTGCGTATCCCCGGCGATAAACTGCATAAATTAGCAGGTGTTTTGCGGGAACATCAACCGAAAGATATATATAGACACCGCATTTCTGCGACCG